>Ga0214543_1000050_pt1 | contig 148693 bp, 50 predicted proteins | sample CNSS2metaG_FD_160094 | JGI IMG/M metagenome (GOLD analysis project Ga0214543, IMG submission 160094) | Root nodule microbial communities from cowpea collected in UCLA plant growth center, Los Angeles, California, USA - CNSS2 | ecosystem: Host-associated > Plants > Roots > Nodule | place: USA... | reverse complement strand
ATTTATTTTTTATATATATATATATATATATATATATATATATATATATATATATATATATATATATATATATATATATAAATATATTTGACCAATATTTAAAATAATCAAATTAATTATATATTCATTATATAACTCATTTCATATAATTGATCAAACTAATATTATTTATAATTTCATTGATATCAAATACATTTTTCAGCTGATATTGAAATGATAATATATAAAATGGTGTTAATAATTTAAATGTTATTATAAAACGTATTTAACACATAAAAATATTAACGTAATTGAGATAAAAAAGACTATATATCCATTTATCTTTAAAGTTTAAACTAAAAAAAATTAAATTTTAAAACAAAAAAAAATTATAATTTGACATCAAAATTCAAAAACTAAAAATATATTTATTCTTTTATTTATTGAAAATATTTAATTTATAATATATATATATATATATAAACCTATTCATAGTTAAAAACATATCGTCTATGAAATAACATAAATTAAATAAAATTATAATTATGTTAAAATAATTTTTTTCTTCTCAATAGAGGCCCATGATAACTATAAAAGGTGAGCAAGCCCAGGGGAAGAGAATCCGAATAAGAAGTCACAAAATTGAAATCCACTAATGAAGTTTGGGCGTGGGCTTATTAAATTAAGTTTAATTTTTATGGACGTATAATTATTTTTTATATTTTTAAATAATTGTTGTCAAGTATATAGGGTACGCTTTGATCGGTGATTAATAATAACTATGGTGGTTTTTAGAAAATAAGGAAATTATAAATGAAAGAAAATAAAAAATCCTAATTTTATACTAATAGGTGTTATCTGTATTGGTCAAGTATTTCTCTGCATACATTAAAAATATTAATAGAATATTTATTCAATTCATAATACATTATTTTTAATTTAAAAAGTATAGAAACTCAAACTTTAGGTTAATTATTTTTCAAAATCCTAAGAAATTGATTGGTGGTGATTTGCAAGTATTTTTAATAATTTTTCATTAAAGACAAATGAGGGTTAATTTAGAGAATAAGAAATTTATTAATAATTAAATTATTATTTACTTTAGAATGATGCAAAGTTTTTAATTAATAGTAAATTAAAAATTTGTTCTAATTGTTGTGAGGCACCAAAGGTATATTAAGTGCATTCTAGCCTTTATAGTTTCTACTTTATGAGATGTTGATGTAAGCCTCTCAAAGTTTATGTCAGCAATTGAACCCATCAATATAAAACTTTATAGTATTATTTTAATGTTATATATATTATTGTTATTATGTTATAGAATACTCGTTAGAAGAAAAAAAATATTGTGCACTGTAAAGTTTTATCACAATTTTATTTTTAAAAGTTATTTTAAAAAATAAAGAATATTTAAACTGTCATTAACTTCGATTCCTAAATTATATAAAATTTATTAGAGGTACCGAAAAAGTTTTTTCACTTACCAGTTATACAAATACACCAAAAAGTATATTTGTATTTTTAGTGGATAATAAGTTAGAAAAAAAAATATAAAGTTGGACGACAATCACCTCATTTTTTTTCAAAAAAATATATTTATTTTCTAACGTAAAATTGACAATTGCACGACACTGTCTCACTTTTAGCATTAAAATAAAAATATATGAGACATAACGAAATAGTTGAAAAAATGGCTTTCAATGGGAGAAAGCAAATTCAAAATACTCTGAGCACTAAAAACTAAAAGAAGCAGAAGAAATTGAACGACATTGGATACTAACACAAGAATATCCAAGTAGAAAAAGTTAAAACAAATAATTAGATGCCAAAACAAAATGCAACACGTACAAATATATCAATTTCATTGCTTTTAACCATACAAAATTCATGGTAGACGAGTGATCCATTTAAATATTAAATATTACTTTTTCTTAATATTAGAAATTCAACTTCGATTGTCAAAATTTTATCATATAAAATGCGGCAAAAGTTTTTTATATTTTTTCGTAAGAAAAATTAGTGTATTAATAAGTCGACTAATTTGATTTTTATTAATAAAAAATAATATAAGTAATTTAATATTTTATCTTATCATAATTTTTTAAATATTTTTTATAGTAAATATACTTTGTTTATCTTTTGCGAAATGTATATTTTTTTCATGAGTTTGTTATAGTTCACTATGTTTTGTTTTTTGTTTTTTTATTTTAATAAAATTTCATATGATAATAAATAATTAATAGATTTTGAAAAAATATGTGTCTAATATAAATTTATTTGAAATTTAGTATTTATTTATTTTAATATATATTTCTTTGTATTAGTTCAACATTTTAAACGTGTGATTAAACATTTTTTAAAATTTGACAATGATTTAATACTAAGTAATATAAAAAATTTAATAAATTTTATATTAAATAGATTTTATACCATATTAAAAATAAATTTTAAAACGAACTTAATCATGAAATAAAATTGACCGATTTATAAGACAAAATTTTCATTTGTCTATAATATAATTTGATATTATTTTATTAACAACTTAACCAAGATTTCACTTATAAGTTTCATTTATCTATATGATATAATTTGATATCATCTTTAAATATTTAATTAATATTTTTGGTGAAAGTTCATTTGCATCGTGAAATATTACAAGTTTGAAGGAACATGTTCTAAGTATAAAAAAAAGGGTTAAAATAATGTTAGATGCAGACTAATCAAAGTAACACAAATTGGAATTGATGTGTTTGTGTCCTCACATGCATCGCTAAAATTCTATTCCTTCCTTCAACAAATCCGTGTGAATTGTTAACATCTTAGACGAACATCATTAAATTTTATTCTGTGACATCCTCAACATATTCAAAATTTACTTACACCACAAATTATGCTACACGCTCCCTTCTTTCTCCCCATGTGTTATTGTTCCCATCTTTTGGAACATAAAAATTTTGTAATTCAAGTTTCTAAATTTAAATCATCAAGATATTACTTAACTTTAAAAATGATACCTTTCTTTTTTAAACTTTATTCAAATTATATTAATAAAATGTTGAAACGAGAAAATCAAGGGGGAGTCACCATCTTAATGAAATGAATGTTTGAAATAATAAATATATGGGTTAAATATGTTTTTTTCCCTAAAGTTTTAGTGAAATTTGAAATTAGTCAATCTTCAAAGTTTTTGACTAATTTAGTCATTCATTTTTAAAAATGCGTGAATTTAGTTATTTTAACCAAATTTTGTTAAATTTATCTTATGTTTCAAACGCATTTCATGATAGTATTTGAATTGTTTATTCCGTTTGACACATTTTTGCTTTAATGTTAACTCAAATATTATTATAAAATGCATTTAAAATGTCAAATAAACTTAACAAAATTTGGTAAAGACTAAATTCACGCATTTATAAAGATGAAAGACTGAATTAGTATAAAGTTTCGAAGAAAGATTAATTCCAAAATTCACTGAAACTTGATGGACAAAAAATATTTAACCCTAAATATATGGAAATATGTTGTGATGTTGTTCGTGTATTCTATCGTTTCATTCTCAGAATCTTTGAGTGCATTTTCCTTTTCATTGGTTTTCAACTTTTGGCTTTGGAAGTTTGCTTTCCATGGATAGTGAAGATCACTACCATTCATGATGATTTATCAAATTGCCAACACCCAAATGGAAATGGTCAAAATTTGTGTGGAAGCTATTAAAACAAAAAAAATTAATGAATGAAAGTTAAATTTTGTTTTAAAAACTTTTACAATATCTGAGTTTTCCCACTACAAAATCCCATTTTAAAAGAAGCAAGGTTAGAAGTAAAACAATAAAACACAAACATGTTAAATATATTAACTTGTTTCTTTTTACTAAGTATTACAATTATTCTTTTATAACGCACTTATGATTTCCCAAATATTTTTTGATTATTGTTTTTAAGCAATAGTCTAAATATTCTTTTACCACGTAAACAAACACATTCACATAACTTAAATTATTTGTGCGATTATGTAAAATATCTATACTTTTTGGTATTTATAATTGTTAAATAAGTCCGAATATTTTTAAATAATCAAGAAACAAAATTTACAACATCACATGGAACAATGTGTCCATTACTAAATGATATTTTTGCCGTAATAATTTTAGTGACCGAAATTTTCATTAGTAATATGAAGAAAATTATTGTGATCAACTTGCGACTAAAACTAAATATTTCTTAAATGACTACAATACTATAATCGTATTTACTGCCACTATTCATTTTAGATTTCACAATAATTAGCGACCAAGTATACGTAAGTTGGTCTCAATCATTTAAAGATAAGAAAAACTTAGTAACAAAATAGCAAATAAAATGTGAGGTAAGTGGTGATTGGATACAATTTTGATAGCTAAACGAATCCGGATTACACTCATATCGCATTAAATTCATCACTAATTAATAGTCATAAAATATTTCCAACATTGAATTGTGTTAGATGTCACGTTGATTATAAATTGAATAAATTTACGGTATATGATTATATACAAACTGATTTAAATTATATTAAAAGTTTATTTCTTAAGAAATTGTATAAAGGAAAGATAAATAAAATAGTAAAGCATAATTTTGGGTTAAACACGAAAATTGTCTAACCAACCATCAAGTATTCTTTCACAATATTTTCAAGTACTTTTGGAATTGTTTCTCTAAATGATAATTTCTCACTCGATCAAAAAACACTTGACTAGATAATCATCTTAATAATTTGTTAAAAATTCAAGTGTAAGTTTAAGTTTCACATTTAGGGATGTTAATGGAGCAAGTAGGATACATGTATTAGGTCTATCATATCCTACTCACCGGATAAATATTCACACCATACCCGTCCCCATATCCATAAGGATACCTAGATATTTTTTTAATATCCACGGATATGTACGGATATCCGTGAATATTTAAAAAAAAAATATTTAAAACATATTTTAACCATAAAATTCAAATAAAATAAAATACATAACATTCATAAATTTCAAACAAAGTCCAAATAATCTATATAAATAGTATTGGATGACAGTTTACAAAGAAATGAAGATTTTTTAAAACCAATTGATAAAAAAAATAAGTTATTCAAAATAAATGTGATAATATTTTAATAATTTTTTTTGTCATGCTAATTTAGAAAAAAAAAATTTATAAGACAATTGATTGAGTAATTTACTATAAAGATTATAGTTAAAGATTAAAGTATCAGCGTATATCACTTGACAATCAAATTAATTAAACATTCAAATATTCAAATATTATTGAGCAACACTTTAGCATTTATAATATGAAATTCTGAACCTATATAATTAAGGATAGTAAATAATTATTACAAAAAATTGTAAAAAAATGTTGGTGGTTAAGTGGAGTGACCTGGATTAAGTTCAATCCACTTTTAGAAAAACTTAATTTTTCTCAACCTAACTTGACTCAAACCTGTTGTGAATCGAATTGGCTCATGGGTTAAAACTCATTTTGACATACGTAAAAGACAATATATAAATGTTATCGAATAAAGCATTTTAGGCAAACTTACAGTCTAATTAGACCAACTGATTCTAAATCTTAAATTAATATATTTGTGTATCAAATATCAAAATTAGATTCTAAGTCATCTTTGTACTTAGTACAACTTAACATTTACACACTCACCTAAAATACATTCAAAATTTAAACAACTTACTGCTTAATTTATTCAATGACTTGATTGGTTAAAACTGATCTACCTTTTCTATTATTTGATTTTAAAGTTTTGTTTGCTTAATATCAACTACTATTCAATCTTATCATTATGGTTTAAAATGAGTTGAGAGTTGAATTGAAGTTAAGTCTAAAATAAATACATAAAAATTATGGAGGTGTTGTGTAAGGTCCACTTTTTCGTGCTGCCCTTTTTTTTTAGGTTGCCCTTAACCTTTGGGCCTGAGGGCTGGCCCAATAAGGAAAAAACTGACCTAAAGCTGTCCAAAACCCTAATTCTGACACTTTTGCGTAAAACAAATTTCCACACACCCTTGAGCTGCTGCTGCCGTCTCTGCTAGGGTTTGGCCCTCCGTTCCGTTCGAGTTAGTTCAACCTCGTTGCTCCTGCACGTAAGTTTGTTCCATGACCTTAAACCCTCTCTAAGTTATTTTCGTGTTCTATGTTGGGGTTCACAGTAGTAAACCTAATCTCCCTTATGTGCCACTATCTCCAGCTCTTCAATCTGCTCGTGGGGCTGCTGCAGTGGTGGGCTTAGGTGTCAAAGTTATTTTGCTAGCTCATTCTAGGTAAGGGAAGCTAGATCTCACCACATTTTCGGTAGAATCTGCTTGTTTGATGAGTCTATGATGATTGAACGGTCTGTGTGTGAATTTAATCAGTTGAAATTGCATGTTGGACTGTGTGGGTGCGTGTGGGTGGCTGTCACTCGAAAGAACAGTGGCAGGCACTGGTTTTCTCGCCCAAGCGAGCTTGCCTCGCTTAGGCGAGATTAGTAGAGGCTCGCCCAGGACCTGCTGCTCGATCTCTCGCTTAGACGAGAGGTTTTTATTTTTGAGCGAGGAGTGATCTCGCCTAGGCGAGAAGGGACTCGCCTGAGCGAGACCTCGCAGAGTCCGCTTTTCCCCTTTCGCGATCTCGCCTAGGCGAGAAGGGTTTCGCCTGAGCGAGAGGACCCCCCTCGCTTGAGCGGGACCTATTAGCCTGAGCGAGATTGTGGGGTGAGTTTGGTACTATTGTTGAATGGTGCACTGATGTGTGATTGCCTATTTGATCTAAATGCTTTACTACGTGGGTTGAGGGATGATGCCATGATTGATATATGAGGTTGCGGTGGGAATGGTATGTTGTTGTGTGTTATATGAATTGGAAAGCCTGAGTTGCATGATGGGGTTGTTATACATGATGTTAGTTATGGGGACTTCTGATTGGTTGGTGAAACATGTTCAATATGTGAGTAGGGCGTAATTCCATGACTCTTGTAGTGAGAGCTCATGGTGGTGCCTCATCTAATGGACATAATTCTGTGGACCCTTTTAAAGAGGAGTTCACGGTGGTACCTCGAGATAAGGACGTAATTCCACGTGAGTATCGTGGTGGTGCCTCAAGGCCAGGACGTAATTTCACGTAGGCCACGTGGTGGTGCCTCTGGTAAGGGTGTAATTCCGCGAAGGCCTCGTGGTGATGCCTCACTGCTAGGACTTAATTCCACTGTCTTGTGGTGGTGCCTCATTATGCGTATCCAGATAGTCAAGTCTTGTAGTTTTGAAAGGGTTTGGTGTATTATGTGAGAGTTTTTCGTCAATTATGCTTGATTATATGATTGAATGATGATTATTATGATGTATGAATTTTGTGCACTAGCTTACCCTTTCGCTTGTTTGTATGGTTGTGTGTGTGATTTTCCTCCTTTGCAATGATCATCAATTCTATTGATGTGAGCAGATGCGAGAACCCATGGTAGTGGTAATAGCAATGAGGATGCTACGGCTTGATGGTTATGGACGGATATGAGGCTCACTAGGGAGCCCTTAGCTGAAGAAGTTTTATTGTCTAGATTTATTTTTCTGTACGAGAACTTGTGTTTTGTTGATTTATTTTAATTAGGTTAGGTAGTGTAATGCCTCCTCCCTTTCGTATGAACATGGTTGGGGTATTGTGTGCCTCCTTACCTTTTTCCCGCACTCTCTAGATATTATTTTATATGCGACGTTTTGTTTAAATTGATATTATCCATTTAATTGGGATGTTACATGTTGAACAGATAAAACAAATTAAAATTAATAATATATATATATATATATATATATATATATATATATATATATATATATATATATATATATATTTACACAGAGAAAAAAAATATTGGAGGGAGCAAGACCCTACACACACTACGATCCTCCATTGCCTCTAAGTACATCTCGAGACACCTCGTTTAATTCAATTCACGAAGAACAGAACATGTGTGTTAAAATGTTTTACCCTAGATTCACGTAGAACAAAACATCAAAGCGTACGAACCCTAAAAGCACAATATCACCTAATCTTCGTCTTCATTAATGATAAATTAGAATAAAAGATAACTGTTTATTTATACTATGGTCGACATGTACACATAGGGTACACAAACTAACGTTTCAAGGAAAATATAATAACGATAGAGAGAATTTAGAACTTATTGTACTAAAATTGAATTTATTCTTGATATGCTACATATTAAAATATTATATTCGAATAACTCAATAAAATTATGAATTAATATAATAGTTAGTTTTTTTTTTTTTAAATCATGTGAAAAAAATTACTTATATAACAATAATTTGGTTTTCATCTTATGACAAAATTTATTGGCAAAAATTACTTTTGCATTTGTATTCCATTAATGCTGCTTCCTAGTTTATAACTTTTGATTATGATTTGCTAGCAACTTAAACTTGTTTTTCTCTTTTTTGCATTCATATATATAAATATATAATTATTTTCTCACTTTAATATATTAGTGTTTTGATATTAAATATAATGAGATAACGTTAAAGTGAATAGTCACGGTCAAATATGATAAGAATAGAAATTGTTGGAAAAAAATTTCAAGTATATCTATACTTTTCAAAACAATAATTTAACTTATTATAAGAGTATACAAGAGTCAAATACACAAGTTTGAAGTGTCTATGACTCAGAGAAAGGAATATCATAGACTTAGAGTCTATTATATAGTCACTAACACCCACTTCCTTGATTGTCTTAGGCGATATGAGACTTTTCAAGACATGTTATTTTTATCCGTCCAACAAACACATACGAAATAAGATGACTTAGAAAAAAAATGGTCAAATCTAATTATAAAAAAAATCATATAAAAATACATATAACCATGTATATTTGTTTAATTTATGTGATTAAGTGACTCTAAAACAATTACTTTTTGATTGAAGCAACCCATTATAATTATTGAATGACCCAAACTTGTTGATCACACTCCAACATACAAAAACAACTTCCCATTAATTAGATACATGGCATATATATAGATAATGTGTGATGAGAATGAGTGAGTGAGTGATGGTGAAGCACAACACACCAACATTAAACTTTTATTTTATTCATAAAATGAAGGTTCTGTGACTGAATTCAAGATTGGTAAGTATATATTGGTTGGTGTTGTCACCTTCTAACAGCAAAAAATGACATGAATGATAAGCAGAGAATTTAGGATGCGTGCATTATTATAATTCAATCCCACTGTGATGTGCTAAGAATAAAATAGGAAGCAATAACGTGACAGTAATTAATACAATCCCAAAAACTTGTTTGAAAGGTGGATATGGAGTAGTGGTATTAACTACTTGCACCTCATTCTTTATTCTGTGTCAAAAATCGCTGACCACAAAACAACACAAAACAAGAAAGCCAAAAGGAACCACACTTTGGCATGCACTAAGCTACTTAGTTACACTCGTGTCAGCTTTCAGGAATCCATATATATATATATATATATATATATATATATATATATATATATATATATATGCATGGAATCCAATTCTTACACCACGTATACTCCAAATCCATGCTTTTAAAATCGTTATTCCAATTCAAATGCACCTTCAATTCAGAAAAACTCAAGTGTCAGAGCTTAACTAGAAACATCTTATAAGTATGTTTTGAATCATTCAATTAAGCTTAAGCTTGTCTTATATTCCAATCATAAGAAAATGACACCTTCGTTATATTATCCGATCAGCTCTTTTTAGCAAGTGTTCAGCAATGTGATTTAATAAGTTCCATTAAACTTCAATTATTAGAAGCTATTCTGAGATACATCTATTTTGAGATAAATATGAATATATTAATAGTAACTATGAGAAATCTTAATAGTTTTATTACGTTATAATATTCTTTAATATGAAATATTTGCCTAATATTTGGTATATATTGTCACTTTTTTTTATATTATTATTATTATATAATTGAAATATATCAATATTTTATTAATATTATTTAATATTATATTACCAATTTTGTCACATGAATTTCGGGATTCAGAAATTCTATAAATACAATTGGTGTTCCTCGAGGAAGAAGTACATTTTTTCTCAAGTCCCAATAAATAAATTTCTATCTAATTCAATCTCACAATGAATTTACGAGATAAATTTGAAAAACCCATTTTTATATTATAATCTGATTTCATCTTTAATAATGAATTATACCAAAATTCATTTAAAAAAATACTATAAGAAAATATTTCATTAATAACCAATTTTAGTAATAAAAAATTGTTAGTTACTATAATTACTAGTTTAGATACGAGTACAAAGTAAAAAAATTATTGGTTACTAAAATAGTTACTATTATGAATAAAAAATTATAATTGGTCACTAAATTGGTTTTTAAAATTAGTTATCATAGTTTTGGCTACCAAAGAAAACTGGTCACTAAAAATTAGCTACCAAATTTTTGGCTATCAAAATAACTTAGTTACTAAATTGGTCTCTAATTAATTAGTGACAAATTTAATGACCAATTATAATTTTTTATTTATATTAGTGACTATTTTACTAACCAATAAATTTTAATTTTGTAAATTGATATCTAAATTGGTCACTATAGTGACTAACAACTTTTAGTCACTAAAATTTGTTACTAATAAGACATTTTCTTGTAGTGAGGTATTCTACTGTAATAAAGTTTTTGAAAGTAAAACTCCATCTTATGATAGTCAGAGATAAAATCCATAAAAATATATAAATGGGAATAATATTCATTTTATAAATTATTTTTATTAAATTGAATTAATATATATTCATATTCTATGGTGATATGTAATCTTGAGAGTGTAAGATTTAATGTTAAAAGTACATTCATGTTCTTATATATTTAAATTACTAGCTAGTAATTTATTTTTATGAAAATAGTTTATCAATAAAATAAATATTATTAACAGATTTTATCGAAAATTTTTAAAATTTTAATTATTAACAAAAACATTCATTGATAATAGGTCCATAGGTAAATCGTTGACAATACTAACATACTTTAGTGATTATCCACGATTTTTATTCGATAGTAATTTTTTTTATTGTAGTCTTATAATGTAAAATGTTAAAGACAATATTTAGACTTTACACGCCGTTTTGTTGTTCTAAATTATGTTGAAATGCACATCAATGATGTCTAAAAACGTTAAATATGAAGGAATGTATTCGAAAAAAAAAAACACAAATGTTTAGGAATAAAAGCTAAATAAAATCAATTTTATAGGATTGATTCACGGTAAACTCATTCGAATAATATTTATACGTGTGCATAGATGAAAAAAAACAAAAAAACAAAAAGGCTAACTAGTGCTCTAGAATCTCACTTATTGAGTATTAGAAACGGTACAGTTCAACCTCCACATCATTCTGAACTCCATTTCTAAGCCACAAAAGCTCGGTGTTGCATAACAACTCACCTTCATAAATTGTTGATCAACATAAAATAATAGAAACAGAACACAACCAAATGATGTCACTGGAATAAAGTTGATGATTTGTATGTCTACTTTACACTTGAATATCAAGATTTATATTTAAATGACTTCACTCTAAGAATAACATTACCGATTTGTTTATTCACATAATTCTGTCCTTTGTCGTAAGTGTACGCATATAAATACTCCAAATCGGTAACTGTTTGACTCAAAATGCAGTTTGGTTACACTGAAACCAAAAACAGAAAAACCAAGTTGTCGAAAATATTCATAGTTTTGTTGAGAAAGTCGAGGTTTTGAGAAAAAGAGAATGATAGGGTGGGAAGATGTGTACAAAGTGATAGTAGCAGTGGTGCCACTGTACGTGGCTCTGGTGTTAGGGTATGGTTCAGTGAAGTGGTGGAAGATCTTCAGTAGGGAGCAATGTGATGCAATAAACAAGCTAGTATGTTACTTCACTTTGCCACTCTTTACATTTGAGTTCACTGCACACATCGACCCTTTCAAAATGAACTTTTCGTTCATAGCTGCAGACACCATATCAAAGTTCATCATCATCGTGGTGCTAGCCCTATGGGCCAGGTGCACCACCAAGGGGAGTTTCTGCTGGTCCATAACCAGCTTCTCTTTGTGCACTCTCACCAACGCTCTTGTCGTTGGGGTTCCGATGGTGAAGCCCATGTACGGAGCCCTTGGTGAGGACCTTGTGGTTCAGTCCTCGGTGGTGCAGGCCATCATATGGCTCACTTTGCTTCTCTTTGTGTTGGAGGTTCGGAGAACAGGAATCGAAGGCACCACCACCACCACTACCACCACCAGCAGCTTTAAACCTAGATCAAAAAAATCAATGATTGTTGATGATTTGACAGGTGAAGGTGAAGGTGGTGGAAGAGAAAATGGTGTAGCCATTGATGTTAAAGAGGAGTTGGCGATAGAAGAAAGTGTTAGCAGTATTCCGTTTTGCAAGTTGATGAAAGTTGTGTGGCTCAAACTTGTCATGAACCCTAACTCCTACGGTTGTGTGATTGGCATTTCCTGGGCCTTCATATCTAACAGGTGGAATTTGGAGATGCCGAGTATGTTAGAAGGGTCTATACAGATCATGTCAAAGGCAGGGACGGGAACTGCCATGTTTAGTATGGGTGAGTGAGTTAATCACATCTATGTTCTTTAGTTTCCTTAGTTTTAGGTTAATTAATTACGTACCTGGTAGGATAAATTGTCTCGTGATAGAGTCCACGTGGATCGAGTCACAATCAAATCGTGATGCTTGAACTGATATATTTTTAAGTAAAATGAGTTGCACCCTAACTAAAAGATATAGCTTTTGGTAATGTGGTATGCGTTGGATCCTAACAAATTAAACTTTGGTGAAGGTAATTAACTTAAACTAGTTGGAGATGCAGGTATTTTCATGGCACTTCAGGATAAGTTGATTGGTTGTGGACCAAGTCTGACTGTATTTGGTTTGGTGTTGAAGTTCATTGCGGGCCCTGCAGCCATGGCTATCGGTGCCATCGCTGTAGGATTGCACGGTGACGTCTTCAGAGTTGCCATCATTCAGGTAATGCATATACATACATAACATATGAATCAGTGGTTTTCACATTCATTCGATCAACAATTTGTTAGGAAATTCAAATGTGAATAAAACTTTCTACTGATATCTGGTATATGTTTTCTGATAAAAAAAAACTGACATAATTAATGTTGTACTGATATATGTTTTCTGATAAAACCGACAACACGTACAATGTTTTCATTGCCAAATTCGTGCAATTTTATGTATTAGTTTAGTTATTGATTTGTGACTGAGACCACCAAAAGATTGTTGAAACATGAGTGAATGTTGAGTAATATTTTTTTATATGCATGAAAAAGAGGTGGTGGTGACAAGGGAATATGGAGGAAGTGTAGGACACAACATATTTTGTTTTGTGGGTTACGTGTAAACAGAATTAATTACTTGTTAAAAGTATGTTCGCATATTCGATTATTTTATTTTCTCTTCGTTCAAAGAGAATTAATTACCTTTTGTAGAGGATATATAGATGTGATTTTAAACAAAAGAAAAAAACAAATTAATTTAATTATTTCATTCTCTATATATATCTGGTGCAGGCTGCTGTGCCACAATCCATCACATCCTTCATTTTTGCTAAAGAGTATGGATTGCATCCAGAGATTCTCAGCACTGCGTAAGTTTCAATTTTTTTCATACATGAATGGTTGAAAAATTTTATGTCGTCAATTTAGAATATATAAAATAGTGTTATGAAATGGACTTTTACAAATTGACTTATAAAACAAATTTTATCTCTAGTTAATATAAAATTTATAAGATAGAATATTATCATAATTTTGGTCAACAATTTAAAAATATGTACTTAATTTTTGAAGGGTTTATGATATGATAACGTTTTATCCTTTGTGATTAACAGGGTGATCTTTGGCATGATTGTTTCACTTCCTATCTTAGTTGCCTACTATGCAATATTGGAGTTCATACATTAAATCAAAGATGCTTTATAAAAGGATCCAAGATTATTCAAACTTTTTTTTTTTTGCTTCTTCAATTGTAGCATGGATGATTTATAATTTGTAATTTAGTATGATTTTGATTCCTATGAGCTAGCCACTTAATTCTATCCCATGAAATGTAATACAAATCTTGAAACCATCATGTTTCAGCTTCTTATAATTATTTTCAATCGATTTGTTAGAATAAGATGAGGCAGAAAATATTTAAAATAAGGATGAAAGAGGTTTTGAGTTCAATTTTTTTTTTTTAATATTATTGAATATTTGATATTATGGATTTTGAAAAATCAAATCTCAAGGAAGGGAATCTTTGTAGCAGTTTTCATCATGGTAGAAGTTGATACTTTTGCCTTTAAGAAAAATAATATCCATATTATTAATGTAAGGATTTTTCAGCATCGTACAAATTACTCAAACCCTACGGGATTTTTAAAAGTTTAAAATAATTTTGTTTGGATTAAGACTAAAAGCAAAAAACTGTATATTTTTCAGAGAAAAAAACACATTAAAAACCCCGGACTTTGGTGAAATTATTTACTCTCTTCTATGCAAACTACGAGTAAACAATAAAATGTAAATAAATTCTTTTTGTACATGCCAAAAACTGATAAATAATTTGAATCAGTTATACTTTTTATCCCTTTAAATTACGAAATAAGCGAATTTAGTTCATTAGTTTCAATTACTTAAGTCCTTACATTTTTAGAATCAATCACTTTTATTTTAATATTCAATTATCTATGAAAGATAGTTTTGAAAGAAAAAAAAAACACTAGTGTGAACTTTAGAATAAGGCCCATAAACCATGCTCTACCAAGTCTCGGTTCCGGTTTATATTTGACCCCAAAAAAAAAAAGAGAGCCTGTTATGGAGTATGAACATTTTCTTGTTTAGGGTACATGAAAGAAAGTAACTATGTCAGAATTTCTTTAATTTTTTAATTGTAATTTAATTCCTGTATTTAGTAAATTTAATTTAGGTTTAATGTTTGATTCTCAAATAATATTAAATCAGAGTTAAATTATATTTAGTAACAAGTATCTTGCCCCTGTTACCCTTCTCGATTTTTTTACTAAAAGTTACGAGCATCATTTTTGTTTTTAATCTCACTACGTCATGATAAAAATAGCAAATATTATGAATGGTTAAATCTAAAATTGAAAAGGTTATATATAGTTAAAAATTCAAGACATAAATTATATAAAGAAGTTCAAAAATTAAAATTAAAAAAATAGAAACCAAAGTTATAAATTTTAGTTTTAATCACGTTTTTTTTGTCTCGTTCACAAATATCAATCGGGTCCTCAACTTTTAAGTCGTTTTAATTGGGTCCTATTTTTGAAAATTTGTTTCAATTTTGTCCTTTCTGTTAGGTATCATTGGGACATTAACTTTGTGTGTTATGTGTTAGCGGATGATTTTTTTCTATTTATTTTTTTTGTAATTTTCAATTTTCTTTTTTAAATAATTGACACGTATCATTGTCACAAGTCAGCTTGTAATTCTTTTGATTTTTTAAAAATTTTTTTAATTACAAAAAATTGTCACATGTCAAATTATGATTTTGTCATATGTATATTGTGTGGGTGAAAAATCTCAATTTTGTCTCTTTATTTATTATTTTGTCTCAATTTAGTCTTAATTTCTTTATAAACTAAAATAATTTCATCCAATTGAGACCAAATTTAATTTTTATATAAATATTATAATAATATTTTTATAATAATAGATATTTTTAACCAAATTAAACTTATTTAAATTTTGTATTAAATTTTATATAAACTCAATATATAATTTAAAAAAAATATATAACAATTACAAAATTCAAATGTTTATAATCGTTATAAAATTGTTAGAAAATTCTGCATAACTACGGTGTGACAATTATAGTTAATCCCTTAATTTACGCACACGCATCCTATACATAATTACGCATTAATAACTCATTTCCATAAATATTAGTGACATTAATGAAGATAAGGTGAAACAGCTTATAGTTTTATGAAAATTTGATTATCCATTGAATGAGACTTTATTATTATATAAATAAATAAGGTATAGCTTCAGCCAACGGGTTTAATCAATTATATGCTTGGCTTTATGGGCGATTAATTCATTTAATATACAATTTGATCATTTTGTTTTTTCTTTTTCTATTTTAAATCATGAATGAAAAAGTATGGATGTTAAAGTGAGTCAATATGATACAATTTATTTTATATTAATTTTAATCATAAAATTTTCACAAATTTTATATCATACAAATTTTCACAAATTTTACTTTAAATATATACATTTCATTTCTTCATCCCTTTTAAAATAAATAATTTCACTTATCTCTTTCTATTTATTGAAATTCATTTGCTTACTCTCTATTAAATATATTATTAAAACACTGTATTTTTTCTAACTCAATCCAACCCAATTTTATTATAAATTGAATTAATTTATGAGTTAGAATTTATTTTGACATTTTTACCAAAAATAAAACTTGAGTGAAAAGAAAAGAAAAAAAGAAAAAAGAAAATTTGCTTTGTTAATTCATTTTGGTACGTTAATAAACAAAAAGTTGCAGAAAATTACTTTGGCACTTTTAAATGAAATAATTAATATATTTGGACAACAACATTATTCTTGAAGTAGTAGTTTCTTTCGGATCAATTTGTTATTTTCACAGTGAAAAATGTTTTGTCTTTTAGTTTTTCTGTTTTATTTATTCAAAGAATATTTGAAGAAGCAACCAGAAAACAACAAATGAAATATGGAATAAGAGAAATGTATTTCTATTTGATTTAGTTTTAGGTGACTCACCTTATTCCAGTTGAGGAAACCTCTAAAGGAGCATTTTGGTAGCAAAATGTTTTATATTTATTTCTGGACTTTATATACAAGTTTAATCTTTTTTATTTTATTTTAAAATAACGGCTTTTTCTTATTCTTTACTGTAGAAACTTCACAATTTTTATTTTATTTTCTATATTAAAAAATTGGATCGATAGTTAAACAACCAGTTCAATTGTAAGAGAATATATAATCATATCGAATAGATATTAAAACAAATAATTAATTGTGTCTTGAGTCCTCGACTAATTTGTAAATTTTTAATAAGAACCTATTAAATTTTCGTGGTAAATTAAATCTTCAAAATTTAAATTTTTTTTAATTAAGTTTACATAAATACACAATGTTAATTATATGCTGTGACATTTATCTTACACTCTTGTATTATTATTATTTTGTTTAAATATTATCACATAATATTATTAAAAGACACCGTGATTAAAACGAAAACTATTATTAAATTTAATTAAAATTATGAATTATAAATTATAAAATTAAGAAAAATATAAAAAATATAAAATAAATAACTATACAATTATGAAGAATGAAATTATAAAATTACAAAAGTAGAATATTATAAAATTAAAAATTGAAAAAAATTCACAAATTAACAAAATAAGAAATTACAAAGTTATAATTTTTTAATTTTCTAATTTGAAATTTCATAATTTTATTGTTAAATATTTTATATTTTAAAATTTTATGTTTATGTTTATTTTTTTATTTTTATCTTTATTAATTTTATATTTTTAATTAAATTTAAAAAATATTATTTTTAAATACAATAAATTTTTGAAGGAGATTTTGTCGTCATGGTGACATGTAACGTAACAAAATACTTTGGTAACATTTAAGCATAGTAATAATATAAGTGTAATTAGAACATGTAATTATTAACCTTGTGTTTGGATGAAGCAGTTCAACGATGCTTAGAAATTGAAATGTTTTGTATTTGAATTGCTTGTAATTAAATTTCATTCATTTTTTAAATAACTTGTTTGGATAAGGAAATTTAAATACCTTACGTTTCAATTTCTTGTTTGGAAAAAAAAATTGAATTTATTGTGAGATAAAATTTAATTTTAACAATATTTATTTTACGCTTAATTATGTTTTGAGTTCATGATAAATTTGGAAACATGCTCGACAACCCATATGGGTCGGGCAGACCTAACTACGCAACCAGATTGGTTAGACCCGACGACCCACCTGAGCTGGACCTGTAACATCCTTAAGGACTATTACTGATATTAAATAAATAAAAATTCAAAACACAGTAATTGTTGCATTTATTATAAACTATTTCCCAAAACACGGAAAATTCAAAACTTTAATATACAAAGCTATAAAACCGGGAGTTCATAATTCATAAAACTGAAATACAAAATCAATGGCTCCCGCCAGGTTTACATAATAATCTCAAAACAAAATTATAAATATATACTATATGTATATACAAAAATATCCCCTGCTAGCCCTCGCTCCGAGTTTAAGCATCTCCTGGCCCACCTATCACATCATCTGCTTCCGGATAACAAGTTATCCGATCATCGCCACACACACAGAAAGGGTGAGCTATGCACAATATATATATATATATAAACAAGCATGAATATAAATATGCTTCCCGACCCAAAATAACATAACTAAACTCTTATACATTTCAAATCATCCCACCATGACCTCATAGTCCTTCATGAGTCATATGCATGCACTAGATCTTGGGACTTCACTGTGCTTCCACGAAACTAACTCATTCGTGGTCCAACCCTATGAGCCTATCCCGCTCATAGTCCTGCCCTACAGACTCCTCGCCTGTAGTAAATCATTCAAGTCTTCTCACTTGGACCCTGGCACGCACGCAATCACTATACTATGGACTTCTCGCCCAATAGTAGCCGACGGGAACATAACAGTTCCTTGCCCATCGTGCGTCTGATACATGCAATCACCATACTAAGGACTCCTCGCCCATTAGTAGCCGACGAAAACTCAACTAGTTTCATGCCCATCATGTGTCCACCACCAAGCACATCCCAGACCCCTAATGGACTTAGTCCTTGAAGCCCAAACACCACACCACATGCATATACAACCTATCCTTAGAATAAAACAGCCATATCATCACACACAAGCACATAAAACATAATAACTCGCATAAACTTGCTTAGGCTAGGGACCTCTCGCCCAAACTAAGCTCTCAGCCTCGCCTAGGCTAACCCAACTCGCCTCAGCAAGCTTAAAACAGAGACCACACCACGTTATCTCGCTTAGGCGAGATACTCTCGCCTAGGCGAGATCATCTCTCGCCCAAACACCCATATCCAACTCGCCTGAGCTAAAATGCAAACAAAGCATCACACATGGGCACGACGTCTCGCTTAGACGAGATCCTGGTTCGCTCAAAACCCACAAAACCCTCGCCTAGACAAGAAGTCGCGCTCAACACGCGCAACTTCAACACCATCTCGCTTAGGTGAAACTATCTCGCTTGAGCGAGTGTACGTGTCGCTCAAACCCAATCTTCGTCGCCAGAGCGAGACGCTCATATAGCAACAGGGTTTGCGTCCCTGCTAATCTCGCCTAGGCGAGCCTGGCTCGTCTGAGCGAGAATTGCAGGTCCCTACACTGATTACGCACATAACAGCAGCAACCAAACACCAATTTGCATCCCATTTCATACCAGTTTAGTGTACCCGTAATTCAACAACACATATGCATAATTTTAGATTACCTTTGGTTCCCAAAACGCCAAGCACACATAGTTAAATCATATCCAAGGCATAATCCCATTATATTCATACATTTGGGTCAAAAATTCCATTACAACAGTACCAAACCTAGATGAGCCCAAAGACTTGGACACGTCCGACGACCCGGACAGGCCCGACGACCTAGACGGGCCCGAGACTCGAACGACCCGACAACTCGTACGGGTCCATTCAAACCATCAGGTCCGTCCGGGTTGTCAAGATTGTCCGGATAGTCTGGCTCATACGATTCGTCGGGCCCGTTTGTATCGTCGGGACCGTTCGGGTCATCGGGCCCGTCTGGGTCATAGTTCCCGTCCGGTCGTCGGGTCTGTTTGGGTCATCGGGCTTGTTCGGATCGTCGGGCATGTCCGCATTGTCCCGCACTTTCGGGTCGTCAGGCATGTCCGAGTCGTCAGGCCCAATGATTAGGAAGGGCCAGTTTGGGTCGTCGGGTCCGTCCAGGTCGTTGGGCTCGTTCGGGTTTTCTTGCCCGTCTAGGTCAGGCCCGTCCGGGTCATCGGGCTTGTCTGGATCATCAGGTGCGTCGGGTCCATCCGGGTCGTCGGGCCCGTCCGGGTCATCGGGCACGTTCGGGGAGTAACTTTTCTAAGTCATCGGGCCCGTCCATTTCATCATTCTGTCTGGGTCGTCGGGCATGTCCGGGTCGTCGGGCTTGTCTAGGTCATCGGGCCCGTCCGGGTCGTCGGGCTTGTCTGGGTCGTCGGGCACGTTCGGGTCGTCGGGCACGTTCGGGTCGTCGGGTACGTCCGAGTCGTTGTGCCCGTCCGGATCGTCTAGAATGTGAGGTTGAGTGAGAAGAATTTCAAATTCCACCTATTTTGAGGGTATTTGAAGTTCTACTAATTTAGCTAATTGAAATCCTTCAAAAAAATTCTTGCATTTGAAATTCTTTTTAATTTCTCTATCCAAACAAAACATTTCATTACAAAGAAATCTAAATTTTTCAAAAAAATGAATTGCTTCATTAAAATACTCTATCCAAACACACTCTAAAGATTTTGAAATTTTAATAACTCATTAAATAACAAAAATTTAAAATAGTCTCAATAGTTTTTAAATTTATCTGAGACGAATTTAAAAAAGTCATAATAATTACATAACAAATAAAATAATGTAAAAAAATATAATATCTTAAAAAACTTGGCTGAAAGCTAAAATAAATATAAATTTATATGTTATTAACATTTAGGTCACGTATAACTTCCTTTTTTTTAATATTACCATACATAAATTAAATTTACAATAATATTCAATACTAATAATAATAATAATAATAATTTTGCATGTAAACAAAAAAATGACTAATATTTAAATTTGATTTATATTTTTTAAGAAAAATTAAAATGATTTTATACATTTTTTTTAACTAGATTACTTTTGTTTTGTTTTTTTTTTTTCATTCTTTAACCAAATCTTCTTTAAGTTGATTTTGTTGTTTTTATCGTAGAGTACTAAATAGGGTTAAACAGAGAAAAAATATTTATATTTAAATATATATATATATATATATATATATATATATACTTATATATATTAAAATTTATTAAAAAATTATTCCAAGAAAACTACGATTAAGTATGAACGTTAGGTATTACGAGTACAACTATATTAGTATTTTCAAAAAGTTATATTATTAGTAGTTATATGATCACACATAAATTATATAATTTATATTTTAAATTATTTTTTATTATACAGTCGTACATCTTGTCATTTATTTATTTTAATAAAAAGTATCAAGATTTAGAATTTGAACAAAATTTAAACTACAAATTTAAGTAATAGTATTTTTAGTTTGTTTATATAATTGATAACGGACATTGTTAGAGTGGATAAAATCGAATCTGAACCTGATAAAAAAGGTATTAGATTTGAAATTTATAGAAAAAATATAGTTAAAAGGAAGCAAAATATCAATTACCTAAATGGATTAGGGTTTGATGTGGATTGACCCACAAATCTCATGAATAATGATTGATTAGTTTAACCAATTTAATAAATCGAAGGTTGAACAACTATTAAAACCTAATTACACAAGTCATATTCAAATCAAACTCATAACCATAGTTCAATTAAATTAAATTAAATTAAATAATTTTGGACGTGAACCTCTCTCCCTCTCTCTGTTTCTCTATTGTTCTTTTTTTTTTTTAAATTAAAAGAATAAAAATATTAGTCAATCAAAAGTATATTAAAATCAAGTCAATAAATCATTCATGTTCATATATCGTAATCATAGGCAAATAAATAACAAAAATTTCGCTTTTTGTAAACTTGAAGGGAAATTAAGCACATGTGTTAACGCCAAGTCCAAGTTATTACGCCACATACATGCCAGTTATGCAATCGGCAGTTACAGAACATAAACTATTTGATTAGCAGAAAACTATGAACAAAACATTTTACTTTGGCGCTTGAAAGTATTAATATACAAATATAAATATATTCTAGATTGCACGTTTCAACAACAACAACCTTAGCTTTTTTCAACATACCATAGATTATAGAAGATCATCGTGCAAAGTGCTATCCCATTCCGTGTTTGTTATCTTTCTTTATCAACCAACTATATCAACATCCACTGAAACAAAGGTAACTTACCCTCATGCTCGTTCAATCGTGATCATGGCCATCACTATTTTTGCCACTAATAACCTTGTTTCTCAATCTCATCTTCATCTTTCATTGTTTCTGGTCAACAGATTGTACAAGAAGTAAAACTCAACCTTTGTGTTTTGCTCTGCTTCCGAAACCAGAAAATGAAGACACAACACAGTCGAGTAGGTTACTTTTACCTTCATTCATTCATTGTCACAATTGAATCTATTCATTCTTGTCTCTGTTGTTTAATGTTACCAACGTTTTATGTTCCCTTCCACTGTTTCGTCAGTTTCAATTTATTCCCTTTTAGTGTATTTGACTCTGCCTTCTTCTTTTTCCTTTTATTTTGTATAGAAAAGTACTCCAAAAAGGGGTTAACTTTTTCATCTAACCTTTTTCCCTCGTATCTTCTGTCAGGAAATTTCGGATGCTGATTCAAATTGTAAAAGATCATGCCTCTGTGGCATCGTTCCGGCGGTTTCTATACTTTGTGTTGTTTTGCTTTTCTCGAGTTCATTCTTTGCTCAACGCTACAACGAGGTATATAATATAAGCCGCTGAAATAGTTTTTCTGCATGGAATTGTTTCAGGATTGTTAATTCATTTTCCATGGGGTTGGTTGACCTGGTTGACTTTTTTTTTTCACCATGAATGCAAATTTGGGTTGAATTCATGGATTCTTATTGGTGAATTCGAGGGTGGTTGTCTGTGGATCAAATAGCCAACTGGGTTTGACTTTGAATTTAACTATACAAAGGTTCATGTTCCTTCAAATTTTGAACATGGAAATATGACAGTTTTGATTTTGTACTGCAGAAACTATCGAGATGGAGAATGAACACTGAGAAATTGGAAAATGATACTTGCAAGGTTAGTTTTCTTACTCAGCATGTTCAACTTGAGTCATCGATATAGTTTACTGCTTACGATGTTCAACTTTAATGCTTACATTTGCTTATTTTGTTTAGTAGAATCAGTGCAGGTCTGGTGGAAGTACGGCACTACCTGAAGGCATAATCTCCAAGACTTCTGATTTGGAAATGAGGCATTTGTGGAATCTTCCAGTGGCTAACACAATCAAGGTGAGTTTCAGTCATTCATGGCCACTAAATTATTTTTTTCCTGTGACCTAACAAGACCATATTGTTAGAGTTGTACGTTTTCTCTGCAAAATTGTTTGTCTAGGACTAGTATATGCATGGTTGTCGCAGTATAGTTTTCAATTTCAAAAGGGTATATAATGTTAAAAGGAACTGACTTTTCTGTTCATTTACCGTGGCAACAAATATACTAAAACCAGAGTCAAGAATATCTGTTCAGATATTCTGTATTGTTTGATCAAGAGAAAGTTTGCATTTGCATACTCACATATTCTGAGTTTGTCATTAACTTCTGCAATTTCAACACTCCTTACAGCTATTTCAGTGCAAAGTTATTGAAATAGGTTAAGTAATCTCTTCAATTGAGTTCAGCCTGAGCTGTGCATATTTTTCTATGATTCTTGTGGTTATTTTTTGACTTGGACACATTTGAACAGAATAAGCAAAACGCGTCAAGCAATTTGTTTGCAATGGCAGTTGGGATAAAGCAGAAAGACCTTGTTGACAAAATGGTCAAAAAGGTAACTTCAGAAGTATTTTCTACAGAATGTTCATTAGTGATATTCTCTTTTTTTATATGTATCGAGAGATGACTCATTCTAACCCAAATTGCAGTTTCTAGCAAGTAATTTTGTCGTGATGCTTTTCCACTATGATGGCATTGTTGACAAATGGAATGACTTTGAATGGAATAATCAGGTCATTCATGTAGCTGTAGTCAATCAAAGTAAATGGTAGGGGACCTCACATTTGTTTGCAATCTAGAATATGTAGAGTTAGTGTTTCATTTTTCCTAAAAATGTTTATTCTTGGACCCGTTTTCCTTGACTAGGTGGTTTGCCAAACGTTTCTTACACCCAGACATAGTTGCAGAATATGGTTATATTTTCCTGTGGGATGAGGATCTTGGAGTTGAAAACTTCCACCCTGATAGGTATACACTAAATTTGGTCGTAGTAAATAACGTAGTTTAAAACTAGCTGTTATAACTTCTAAATACCTTAAAAGAAGTCTTACGTTATTGGTACATCATCTTAAGCATTAGAGGTTGATCTGATATATGTACATACTTCAATGATTTTAGGTATGTTTCTATTATAGAAAGTGAAGGACTTGAGATATCACAACCAGCACTTGATACTGAAAAATCAGAGGTACATCATCAGATTACCGCACGTGGGAGGAGGTCAAATGTGCACAGGTTCTCCTGTTAACCTTTTTTCTGTTGTCAGAATGTTTTCTTAATTTCCCCGACATGCACTAGTGAAATTTAAGGTAGTTTTAAAGTAGATACTTGTGTCTATACTGAGTATGTTTTTTGCCATTGTTCATGCAGAAGGATTTACAAAACTGGTGGTAGAGGCAAAGGGTGTGATGAAAATAGCTCTGCTCCTCCTTGCACAGGGTAAAAGTTGTGTGGTTAATTCAAATTTAATGAGTTTTCCCTTCACATTACTATAGTATAAGAAAGGTTCTCCAATTGTTTCAGATATGTTGAAATGATGGCTCCTGTTTTCTCAAGAGCTGCTTGGCGTTGCGTTTGGTATATGATTCAGGTGCACCATTTTCTCAGTATAATGCTACTACTTCCAAAGCATTTATAAGCATTTCTTTGCTATGATTACTCCCTTTATTCATCGTTTATGGTTCACTTTCTTTTACAGAATGACTTGATCCATGCATGGGGTCTAGATATGCAGCTAGGTTACTGTGCTCAGGCATGTTAAGTTCCTTAATTCTGGTTCTGTTTGATGAGTTTCTCTGCTTCTGTTTGATAATTTTGCTCATGCATGTTAAGCTTCTTTTACTTCATCGTTTAATCTGATTTTGTTTATGGATACTTAGGGTGATCGAACAAAAAATGTTGGTGTTGTAGATGCTGAATATATTGTCCACTATGGCCATCCTACTCTTGGAGGCCAAGATTTGGATCAGGTCAGAAATGTGGCATGTGTTGCAAATTTTTTGCATTTTGCAAAGAATTTTAGCATGCTTTATGTATGAAAACTGTGACTCTAATTCTACTGAAATTTATCTGACTTTTTAGCAGGTTTCGTCTCGGGCAAAGAATCATAGAGTTGATGTGAGTTAGTTACTCTTGTCACAATACTTTTAGCCCAAACCATTGGCATGCTGAAAATTTACTTCTGCGTTAAAATCACAGTTCATTTTTCTGTTCCAAAACTACTCTTCCAGTTAGGTTCAGAATCCATTCTTGTGAATGTTTCTTTCTGGGTGGACTTATGTTAGGTTGTTGTTTGATTGGAAACAAAAACATTTATCTAATTCTAGTCTTGTGCATGGTCATTAGCCCAATGCAAATATCTTAAAAGATGGAAAATGACATGCTTGGTTTGTTGAATTGAAAACCTTATCTATGAGGAATTTTTTATGTTAACTAATTGGTTCTTAGCCTTTAGTAATATCTAAACAATGTTGCTTTCAAGTTGCTACTACTTAATTATAGTATTTTGGATAATGGTGCTGCAGGTGAGAAGACTTTCTTTCCATGAATTACAAGTGTTTAGAAAACGGTGGCAGAAGGCAGTTGAAGATGATAAATGTTGGGTTGATCCATTTCAATAACCAAAACTTAGTCAAATTTTGTATAGATTTCATCAAAATACAAATATTTGTAAAAAGAAGCAAATTCGATTGGCAATTACAAAAAAATGTTGATCATGGTAGATGAAAGGGCCTAGAGGAATTTTGTTTTTATCATCTCATAGGCATCATGTGTTCCTGGGAAAAAAGCTTCACCTTAATTTGAGTTTGGTGCATTGTAGTATAACTTTTCATTTGTTAACCGTTTCCAAATGAAAATAGTTGTTTTGTCCTTTGCTTCATTATCATTTTTAGTTTTACTATTTATTTTTATTTTATTCAATTTTATCTCTTTACTAATAATGCTTTTACTCAAGTGTTTTATTTTCTAAAGCATAAAAATGTGGTTCTTTTATTCAATAATATCATTGATATTTAAATTTATGTATGGTGTCAACTCATGATTAATGATCATAATGATAATGATAAGATATAGGACAAGCTCAAGTGACAAAAAGAATAACATTATTTTAATTTCTTTTACCAAATGTTATGGTGTTTTTAAGAATTAGGAGTTTTCTGCTTGAGGTAAGGAAAACTAGATTAAGTTTAAATAGTATTATTAAAATATGTAATTGAACTACTTATGTTGTGTTGATTGGTTCGACTCTTGGTGGGAATTTCTCTGTGAGATATCAAATTGATCAAAGTGGTGTTTCATGAGCTGAAATAGAGTTACAAATGAAATGCATGGTTGCACTAGGGGTATTCTAGGGGCGTTGGACGAAAATTCTTTGATTCTTAACTCTAGTTAGTGTTTTAATATTTTATATTAATTGTATACATGTGAATGATTGGTTGAGATGTATTTGAAAGTGTATGAATGCATGTTTTCAGAGTGTAGGGATTCATAATGAGTTAATCCTATGGTGTGGTGATGTTAGTATGTGTATTGAATTGAGATTCTGAAGGGGATTGATTCTAACTCTACAGACTCACATATAGAGAAAAATACTTTCGTAAATAAAGTTTTATATCTTGTGTCAAGTTGAGCCATGAGGACTATGTACATGTGACTAGTTAGACATTTGACTTATGATGCTTGAGTTGGAAATGACATGATGTGAATGTTGTGTATCATATTCTTGTAAAAAGTGGTATATTAATAATTTACTCTGTAATAAATTTATTATAGTTATGTGATAATTTATGCTTCATACCTATAATAATTTTTTATATATATATATATATATATATATATATATATATATATATATATATAACATATCTATGAGATAAGTATTTAATATTATTCTATTTTTATAGTATGTTTTAGAAATTATAATAAAAAAATATTTACATTACCTTGTATGAATATAATTAAAAATTTGTAAAAATATGTGCTAAAAACTAGGAGTGTCAAAACGGATAAGTCTGATCCATTTAGACCAACACCCCTTTTGGCCCACCAAATTTGTTGTCAACGACAAATCCAATCAAATTTAATACCCTTACTAAAATCTTAGAATTGTATTTTAATTTATTAGAATAGTACATCCTAAATAAAGTTAATGTATTAAGAAATGAAAAAAATCAACATATATTTCACTTTAAAATCCTTAATACTTTCCTCCCATGATCATATTTTAAGAATTTTTTTCTCGGTTACAAAAGTATTAAAGTATTTTTTTTATTTGACAAATTAACACTAAAAAAAATTCATATTAGTTACGGAATAGTTTCTAGCTATTCCGTAGTTAATCCTTTGCTAACAGGTTTTGCAACAGATTAGCTATCAAATAGCTACGCAATATTTCGAAAATAAATTTAGGTAGCTAACTAAAGAGGGATATAATCCATCGCAAATCCCTCGCTAATTGAAATCAGAAAGTTTTATAAATTCTACCTAATCTGATGCTATTTTCTCGCAAATTTGCTATTACAAATCCGTAGTTAATCTGTCATAATTTTTTTCTTGCTAATCCATAGTTAATTTGTCGCAATTTTGTCCTCGTTAATCCGTAGCTAATCTGCCGCAATTTTTTCCTCGCTAATTTGTAGCTAATTTGTCGCAATTTTTTTCTTGCTAATCTGTCACAATTTTATTCTCGCTAATCAATAACTAATTTGTCACAATTTTGTTCTCGCTAATCCGTAGCTAATATGTCACAATTTTATTCTCACTAATTCGTACCTACCTTTTCACAATTTTATTTTCACTAAGGTAAACATGTTTACTTTCTTTTTCTCACTTGTATCTTCTTTTCAAATAAGTCAAACCACAATCGGAAAATAAATGTGGTGACTTTTTAATTAGGATATAAATCTTGGTTACCATGTTGTAGAAACTAACATTATTACTAAGCTAACTCTCCCAGGATTTTATTTATTTTCATTGTAAATTATTGTTACTCCTTATTATAAGTTAATTTTGTTTTCAATCCCTTAAAAAAAACTTTTAACTATCAAAATTTTTATAACTTTTTTATGTTTTTAATCCTAACACTGATACGTATAAAATAACTAATTAGAATTAAGGTATTATTTTCTTGTTTAGTCCTATTTATATAAATATTAATTAGTGTTAGATAAAAACTACTTAAATATTTACTTAAATAAATAATCCTGATATGGTTGTGTATTGAGAGATATAATATTTTGATTCAGGTGAGAAAATACTTATCTGATGCAGTATCTCTTAATTTATCACTATCATTAAATTGATGGTAAACTAAAAAAAGACGAACATTATTGAACATTATTGAATAGAAACATTTGAGGAAACTAAAATAAATAACCAAATTAAGATTAAAGGTATCATATTCAAAAATGAAAAGTAGGAACAACAAAAAAAAAATATTATCGAAATAAGCAAATTGTGTTTGAAAACAATACTTTATAATAAATAAATTATATTTCAATGCAAAACTTGAAATATAATATTTTTAGATGTTTTAAGAAAATCAGGCATAATAACATTATTTGTTTTTATTTTCTATATACTTAAGTTATGTAATTATATGACTCTACTTTTCTAAAGGATTTTTATTATTTTTTAAATGTTGGAGTGTTGTATAGTATATGACTTAAAAAAATAGTTCAAGTAGTGTGATTGGTACGTTTTATTTAAATTTAAAAAATTAAAGTCAGTGTGACATAATTAAATTTATATTAAACTAATCAAAGTACATTTTTTTAATTTTAAAAATTAATTTAGTGGTGTTTTAATAAAAATTAACTTTAGTAACCTCTTACCGCAGTTCTTGTTCATGTCTTCTTTTAAAAAACAATTATAAACATCAGTTTGTATGAACAGCAGTGTTTGAAAAAGAATTTCAAAATTAATTATCATATTACAAAATTGTGCAATAAATAATTTTTTTCTAGAACTATCATAAAAAATTATTCATACATTAAAAACCACCATACTTCTATCTTTTATTAAATTCAATATTAATTGCATTGTGTGTATGTAATACCTTTTAACTGCAAGCCAAAATGATTTAATATTTTCTTTTATTTAATAAATTAAAAGAATTTAATTTTTAAAACATTTAATGATTTTACACAAAAATATATTAAATGATATAAATCATAAATGCACAAATTAATAAAACAGTAAATAATTGAACTGACTATTTAATGAAAAGAAAAATATTGAATGTTTTTCAGAAAATGTTGAATGCCTTTAAGTTTATCTTCTCTTTACATATATCTTAAAAAAAACATTAAACATTTATAATAATTTTTTATCATATACATGTTGCATTATTAATTAAACTATTAATTAAACATTTTTATTCACTTTCAATTATTTTTGACCAAAATAAACTCCTTCAAATATATTTTTCCTGTACTGTAAATTATTATGTCTTAATTGTGATTTTTTTTTAAATTGCACCCCTAATAATGTTTTTCTTCCCAAACCGCTATTTAAGATACTTTATTTCAACATTCAAAATACTATATAAACCACTTTAAGACCAAGAGTAACACAGGTGTTTATCATTAACGGAGAAACTTTAAACATTTTAAAAAATAAAAACAAAATCTAGTCATTTATAAGGATATTTAAAATATATTTAAGACTTAAAAAAAATGAAAACTGTCTATATATTTTGGAAATCCACCTATATCAATATCTCTCTTTCCACTACCTTGTTTGCATGTTTTCTACGATAATAGTTTTTCGGAAGAAAATTTTTTCCATGAGTCGTTATTATTTTATTGAATATTGAAGTACCAATACTTGGTTAGTAAGAAAAAATCATTTTTCAACCTTTGTCACACGGTCATTTTTGTAAGAGAGATAGAAGCAGGAATAAAAAATGTGTGATAATTATCATGCTTTTTTTGAAATAAAAAAGTTATTAAAACAAAAACCATTAATGTTACAAATTAAAGAACTATTCTTAGAATATTAGCAAAAGGAAAAAAATATGTTTTACAACATTTGAAGTTATAAAAGCTTCCAAATCGAACAAATTAATTTTCATGTGAGGAATACAATTTCAATTAATAAAGAATATGAAGAAGTGATTGATCAATGTATATATTTATTTAATATAGCATATAAAAGGTTCAAATATAAGATAAGTTCAACCATCAAAGCAAAACAAACCATATAAAACCAATCCAGAAACTTAAACACAATAGAAAATATCCAAATGCCCTTATGAGTACGATGTCTGAAAGGCTTATTGAAATCTTAAAAATACGATAATATTGTCTAAGTTTTCATGACTAAAAAGCACAAATATGAATCCATGCTCCTTGCCATGTGAATTCATTGCTTCCCATCACTTCAAATCTGTCTTATCACCATTCTCTGAAACATGAACAATATATACACATAAGCACACAAATCAAACAATTAAGATACTTCTATAAAACAAAAACAAAAAATGAAACACGAGTGATAATAAAATAGATTATACAATAAAATAAAATAAAATAAAAAAACTCACCAGCATTTTTTTTGGCCAATTCCAAGGCAAAACACCTCAAGTGTGGATCTAAAGGTAATCCACGCTCTTCAAATGATGGATCATAAAGTGTGTTCATGTTGTTGCTACATTGATGAGATGATAGAACATAAGTAAAATATAAAAAAAAATTATGGTGTGTGCATGTATATGTTAATGTGTTAATTAATATAATAGAATATAGAATGAAAATGAAAATTACCACACTACAGGTTGGTCAGGATGATTGTTAAAGAAAAACAATCTCAGATGGGGATCCAAAGGTAATCCACGCATCTCAAAGGATGGGTCATAAGCTGAGTTTCTGAAAATCCTACATTGATGATAGAACAGGATATATATAATACAAAATCTCAAACATAAAACATAGTAGTCTCGTATTGATACTAGGTTTATATATATGTTTTTGTTTTTGTGTGTTCATATACATGAAAGTGTGTAAGTTGAGAATAACTCACTGTGACGGGGGAGAGGTTGCAGTGACTGGTGGTGGTGGTGGAGAAGGGTTTGCAGTGACCGGAGTAGTTGGATAAACTGATTCCATGAGAGACTCTTCAATGTTCATTCTCATCTGGATTCAAAGAAAAAATCACCATAAAAAACACTTATTTCAGATATAATCATTTTCACAAACACAAACGTAAGTATAGATAAATAAATAAAGTAACTTCATGAAACTGAAACAAAAGTACATTACACTGTTTATGTATTAATATATATATATATATATATATATATATATATATATATATATGAGTCATATAACATACCCTAACATTCCTTGCTGAGGAAGACTCTCCGATTTCGTAGGAATCAAGATGCAGATGAGATATTCCTTGTTGCAGAGACTGAAACACAGAAAAAATACTAAGGAAAATGGTAGATGACAGAACAAGAATCTTAAGTTTATTATTATTCAATTATATGATGCAGAAAACATGCACAAATATATATATATATATATATATATATATATATATATATATATATATATGACTGAGGATAAATTAGAGTGGAGTTTTGTGAAACAGAGAAACATTTGTGTGGATTAAAAGTGTTTATAAAAATAAGAGTAATGATATATACATACATAACTTTATTTAACTTATAAATTATTTTATATTATTTATTATAGTATTATAATATAGTTATTAAATGATTTTTTAAAAATAAGTATTAATTATTGTCTAAAAATAAATACAAATTTTAGACTAGTATTAATAAAGACCGTGCATTCATTAAAGTATTTAATTAATGATTTATTTAGTTGAATGAATGAATCATTAATTGAAGCCCATTAATGATCACATATATATAGAAAATTTATGAAAAAACTCTTTGTATTTATTTTTAATATTGAATCTCTTCTAAACATATCCTTAATTTTCAATCTTATTAATATTTTTCTCTTTATCTCAGACACTTCACCTACCATAGATGTTTCTGTTGAGTTTTTTATGCTGTATATTACTCTACTATATTTTTAAGATACACTAATTTTAATATATTTTAAACATTCATATCAATATATTTTAAAAATATAACCAAAAAAACATCATAAAAAATATAAATTTAGGCAAAAACAGATGAAAGCATGCATAATTCATAATTTGTTACTTAAATGAATAAAAAAAATGAAGTAGTGAAAAAATAAAATTGACCTGTTGAGTGTTGAGATCTATGGGAGACTCAACCCTAGCAGCATTCCTGGATGATGATGACTCTCCTATTTCATAAGAATAATTAGGAGGAAAGTTGGGTAACCCTTGCTCCTCAGTCTGAAAAACATTAAGGAAAAATGTTAGAAAAGAAAACAATATCATTTTTTTTAATTTTAGAAAATGGCAAAGCAAAGTATATATTATAATATAAATGTAATAGTTGAATTAAAAATAGTTTTACGAAACAGAAAATAGAAAAAAATTTGGTATATAAATACGGGTGGAGCATTCTGAGATTGAGTTTGGACATGAAATTGTCCAATGGGATTAGGATATCCATCGGCACGACCCAACACTTCCTCAAACTGAATTTCATGGATGGGATTGAATTCAGGTGCAGGATTCCTGATTATACATCAAAATCATTACATTAGACAAACAAAAATGTTACAATGCAAATTCAACAACACAATGTTAATTGTTCTTGCAAAGATAATCACAAATCACAAATGAATGACATCAATTTAGATATCAATTGTCGTTCACCACGTGTATGGACATGTAAATATTTATATAAACAGATAAAGAAATATTCAGAAAGTAATTCAAGTAATAAATGTAAATCAATAAATAAATATTTATATACATAAAGTATAATAATAATAATTATTATTATTATTATTATTAGAAAATTGAGGACAAGATTTTGTGAAAAGCATCAAACATGAGAGAGAATATGAATGAATTTTTGTATGGAATAAAGGAAAATCAAAAAAAAAATTAATAAATTTTGTTTTAAAGAAATAGGTGAAAGCAAAATCATCAAAAGTTTCTTAAAAGATGGATGTAGATAAAAAATTTCTATTGTAAATTTGGATTGAAAAAATACTACTTCATCGAACATAATTATTGGTTTTTTTAAGATGGGTTTGGTCGGATGTGAATTATCAAGGGACATACTCGTTTGGCAAAAAAACAAAAGAAAAAAAAACGAATTGTTTATTTTGTAAAATTAATTTAAATGAAAATAATACTAAATTTATACATATTTTAGTTTAAACTTTATTTAAATATTAATTTTTGTATAGAAAAATTAAATTATAAAGTAAATTAATATATATATATATATATATATATATTAATTTTTTCAGGTGATTATTTTTGAAAAATATATAATAAAATTAAAATTATTTTTATTTATTTAAAAAATAATAAACAAAAGACGTTATCAATGATCGACCATGATGATGAGTTGCGGCGGATCTAGGTTAAAATTAAAATACCTAATTCGACTTATCCGATTCAGATATCATATTTGAATAGATTCAATAATTAGTACATCGATTTAAACTCGTTTTGTCATCTCTAATCCAGATCGGTATTTAATTCTTTAAAATTTTGATAAAAATTTTCATGATATCCACTTTCTTTAAAAAAATTGAAAACTTATAGTATATAAATTGTGAGATCAAAACTCTTTTTTTATGTAAGAATAACTATAATAAATGAATAGAGAAAAAAATATATAAACAATCTTGTCAATTGGACAAATACTCGGTTAAAATAGGAGAAAAATTAACCTCTCATCACCAAAAAAAATAAAAATTAATAACACTTAACATATAAAAATATATCTATTTCACATGAAAAGATCTTCTAAAAAATGTAAAACATAAATTTAAATTTGAAACAAACATTTTGTGATAGCAAACAAATTTTCCTAAAAGGAATGAGAAAAATAGTTTCAAAATTAGGGATTTGTAACAAATTGTAACTTGAATAATCCAGAATGACCAGATCTATGCACTGAGTAATGTGGTAAATAGAGTTACAATATTTGTAATCATATAAATAATTTAGAAGGAAGAAAGTGACATACCCTCTTGCCATTCTACCACTGCTAAAACAAGAGAAAGAGGAAAAGAGGAACAAATGAAGATGTCTTTGTATTTATTTTTGTGTGTGTCTATACCTTTTATAGCCCAAGATTGAAGTTAAGTATTAATTTTCATCATCAACATTATCATATAAAAATATATATTTTTATTATTATTATTTAATTACATAACTTTATTCTTTAATAAATAAAAACAATTTTTTATTTGATAAGATAAAAAATCACTAAATAGTTTCCATGCTTAAAAATAATTAGTTCATATTTTTTTTTAAATTATTCTTACAAAATTATATATTTTTCCTTGTTACACCATAAAAAAACTTAGAAACTGACACTAAAACATGTGTAGTTAGCTGTGTTTGAAGACAACTAAAGTTTGCTTACCTGTTCATTTTGAACATATAATCTAATAATCATTATAAAACGCTCGTTAGTTACAAATTATCATCATCACTTCATTTTTCACCATTAATCATCTTTATCTTCAACGCTTAACCATGTTATCTTTTGAAGACTAAAAATTTTAGTTCTTAATTAAACTGAAAAATGTAGTCTTTGAATTTGTTAATTGTCCCACAATAGTGTCTAAAATTATAAAAAATATTGTTAGTTTCATTAAGGAATATATAGTAAGAATAAGTGATAAAAATATATAAATTATGATAACAATAACAATGATAATAATTATTATAATAAATTTTAGACTTAAAATTCATTTATTATATAAGTGAGTATAAACCTCACCTTACAAATTAATTTTGTGAAGTTGATTTTTAGACTTAAAATTCATTTCTTAACGTTAGTCACGTCGTTAATCTATTTTTTATAATGTGATATTAATATTAAAGACAAACAATCAAGTTACTTTCGGTCACATCATTTATCATTTGGTTATCAATGTGATATTAGTATTAAAGTAAAAAGATTGAGTCACTTTCGGTCGCATCATATTATCAATGACAAATCTTGACCAATAATTTTAGGAGAGTTAAAATAATATACTCAAAATTTATATATTTAATCATTATCACTGATAAAACAAAATTAAATAATAAGATCTTTAATATCATTCTTTTGAATAAGTGAAGAAATTAAATTTTCATTTTCACTTTCACATATAGTTTTTTTTTTATCATATTTAAAAAATGAATGTATTATTTTATTATTCATAAGTATACCTATTTTAAAAAACATCAACACTAAACATCAAAATGTAATTAAATATTGAGATACATAATTATTAAATGAAAAAACAATTATAATTTAGCTACATTTAAAATATCAGGTTATGAAAAAACACATAATAGTTACCATACAAAAGAGTGATGAGATAAAAAATAATAATAATATTTTATGTCAAGCAATACAAGAGAGATACTTTTTTGGTTAAATCATTCCACTAATCCTCATTTTGGTAGAAAAATGTCAAATATGTCCCTTTCCTTTTTTTTTATCTCAATTAGGTCTTTATTTTAGACGAATTGTTGCAATCAGGTCATTTCCATTAACAGTACACCAACTGCGCTAACTATGTGTCACGTGTCAGCATTTTTTTTCATTTTTTTTTATCTCAATTAGGTTTTTTCCATTTTTTTAATTTTAAAAAAAACTCTATCATGTGTCAAGCTAACGTTATGATACGTGGTAGAGACCAGAGACAAAGTGATGTAGCAGTTACAGTGTCAGACGTCACTATTGAATGTGAAAATTCTCAATTCAGTCCCTTTAATTTGTTATTTTGTCTCAAATAAAGAACTAATTGATAAAAAAAAAGGGAACTTACTTGAGATTTTCCTACAGAAATTGGGACAATAGAATTATTTAACCTACTTTTTTCTCCATAATGAAACAAAATATGTGAGGAATGAGAGTTTAACTTTTTTTTTTGCATAAATAAAAAAAAAACATGTGAAAGATTAATAAAAATGATAAATAAATCAAGATGGAAAGAGAAAATTAAATGACATGTTTTATGTTTAATATTTATTAATATTAAATGGCGTGTTTTATAAGAAAAAGAAAGAGTTAAAACTCTACCTCATTTAATTTTCATAAATTTTTATTATACAAATACAAAATTTTTAAAGTTTGGGGAGTCACATGATATTCCACTCAAAAATTGAAGTTGTTTGTTTTGGTGTCATTTGTCGGTTTGATATTAATGTCATTAATATTAAAATTGAAAAATCAAATTACTTTATTGGATTTTATCACTTATTTGTTTGATATTAATAAAACATTAATATTAAAGTTAGAAAACGTAATTGGGCCATTGTTATTTTCTCTATTGGATGTCAGTGTTTAAGTTAACGTTAAACTTATAGATGACATAGTGGACTTTAAACTGCGAGACAGTTGATGGTTGATAATTGATAATTTCAATCAGCCAACCTGTTTTGATCTATTTGTCTAATTCGTCAAACTAGTGGGTAAGATAAGATGAAGTGAGTAGATTCACTCACCGATATACTTTCTTAAATTATAAATTACGGTAAAAAAAATCAATTTAAAAGATTTTTTTGGTATTGCATTGTTTGAAAAATGTAAATATGCAATAATATTGTAATTAAAATTAGGTTAAAATATCTTTTTGGTCCCAATTTTCGTCAAGTTTTGTCAAATAAGTCTTAATTTTGATTTTGTGTTCAAATAGATTCCAATTTTTGTCAATTTTGTTCAATTGGGTAATTTTTTGCTAACATCGTTTAAATCATTAACGGCCATGAACAGTGACTGTCACGTGTCACTTTGTGATTTTTTTGATTTTTTTAAATTTTTTTCAAATGTCCACGTGTCAACTCAGCAGCGTGCCACATGTCAAAGTCAATCTTCTATATTCAATTTGGTCCATATATTTGTTATTTTTGTTCAATTTAGTTCTAATTTTTGTTAATGTGAACTATTTCTAGTCTCTCTCCAAATTGAAACCAAATTTAATTTTTATATTAAAATTCACATTTTTTATTAAATATTTTTATATAATATATTAAAATTCACATCATTATAACTTTGATATAAAAATTAAATTTGGTTGCATCTTCGATAGAAAAAAAATTGGTCAATTTTAAACAAAATTGGGACTAAATTGAACAAAAATAACAAATATAAGGACCAAATTGAATATAATATTGACTTTGACATGTGACACGCTATTGGGTTGACACGTGAACATTTAAAAATAATTAAGAAAATTTAAAAAAAAAATTCAAAAATTAAAAAAAAAATCACAAAGTGACACTTGGCAGTCACTGTTCATGACTGTCAATGATTTAAATGGTGTTAGCAAAAAAGGACCCAATTAAACAAAATTGACAAAAACTGGGACTTATTTGAACACAAAACCAAAATTTTGACGTATTTAACAAAACTTGACGAAAATTGAGACAAAAAAGGTATTTTAACCTTAAACTTATTAACACTTATAGATTAGGTTTCAATTATTAATTATAATAGAGTAATTTAACAAGTAAAGATAATAATTATTTTAATTTATCTTATTAAACACATTAATTAACCAATTAAAAACTGGAAAAAAATTATATAATTGAGTATGTGTGATTTAAATAATATACAAATAAATAAATAAATTTTAAAATACAAATTTTAAAAAATAATTGGCAAGACGCTCTACGAACCCACTATGTAATAATAAGGTGGACCACAATTTTTTATGCATTCTTATATGGTGAATAAGTCTATTCCGTCCGTTTGTTAACTAGCCCATTTTGATGCTTCTTATTAGACAAAGTTTCTTGCACTCCAATATAATTTTTTTTTCCATTACATCCTTTCTAAATTGAACACTCTAATTAAAAATAACTTTCAAATTATGCAATTCGAAAATTAATTTTTTATCAAAAAAATAATTTCCAAATTATTTAATCTGAAATTTATTGTACAATGCAAAAGTCTTTTTTATGGAAAAAAATATAATCTTAATGTTATTGAATAATGCAAAAGTATTTTTTAGGGTTAAGGGTTTATGGTTTAGAGTTTGTGGATTAGGTTTAGGGTTTATGGTTAATTGTTTACGGTTTAGGATTTATGGATGAAATTGCTTCAGTTTTAAAAAAATTGTGACCAAATTAAGAATAAATAACAAATACAAGAATAAATTGAGAATTTTCATTCAATGATGACATGTGCCACTGTCACTACCACTGTCACATCACACTGCCTCTACAACGTGACACAACATTAGTTTGATACATGATAAATTTTATTTCTTTTAAATTATTAAAAAGAGGTAAAAATTAAAAAAAGGACATAAAAAAATAAAAAATAAATAAATAAATTAGGTGCTGACATGTGACACATAGTTAACGTTGTTAGTTACTACAAACAGAAATGACCTAATTGCATCGAATTATCCACAATAAAGACCTAATTGAGACAAAAGAATAGAAGGAGACCTACTTGAGATTTTCTTATGAAAATATGGACCAATGTAACGATTTAACGTACTTTTTTAACCCATATTAAAACAAAACATGTGAGAAATGAGAGTTTAACTTCTTCTTTTTTTTGAAAAATAAAAAGAACATGTGAAAGATGAATAAAAATGATAAATAAATCAAGAGGAAAAGAGAAAATTAAAAATAAAATCTTAATGGAATTTTTATTATTTATTGTATTTAATCTTATGTTTTAATATTTATTAATATTAAATGGCGTGTTTTATAAGAAAACAAAAAAGTTAAAACTCTACCTCATTTAATTTTCATAAATTTTTATTATACATATACAAACTTTTTAAAGTTTCGGGAGTCACATGATATTCCAGTCAGAAATTGAGGTTAATTACTTCAGTGTCGTTTGTCGATTTGATATTAATGTCATTAATATTAAAATTAAAAAATCATACTACTTTATTGGATCTTATTACTTATTTGTTTGATATTAATAAAACATTAATATTAAAGTTATTAAACGTAATTTGTCCGTTGTCATTTTCTTTATTGGATGTCAGGATTATGTTAACGTTAAAGTTAGAGATGACATAGTGGACTTTAAACTGTGAGTCGGTTGAAGGTTGATAATTTGAATCAACCAACCTATTTTGATCTATCTGTCTAACTCGTCAAACTAATGGGTAAGATGGAGTGGGTAGATTCACACACTAATATACTTTCTTAAATTCTATATTACGTGAAAATAAATAAATTTAAAAGGTTTTTTTGGTGTTACTTTGTTTGAAAAATGTAAATATGCAATAATGTTATAATTTAAATTATTAACACTTTCAATTATTAATTATAATAGATTAATTTAAAAAGTAAAGATAATAATTATTTTAATTTATCTTATTAAATACCTTAATTAACCAATTTAAAAATGAAAAAAAAAATTACATAATTGAGTATGTGTGATTTAAATAATATACAAATGAATAAATAAATTTAAAAGTACAAATTTTAAAAAATAATTGGCAAGATGGTCCACGAACCCATTATGTAATAAGGTGGACCACAATTTTTTATGCATTCTTACATGGTGAATCAGCCCATTCCGTTTGTTTATTAACTAGCCCATTTTGATACTACTTATTTAGGCAAAGTTTCTTGCACTCCAATATAATTTTTTTCCTTTATGTCCGTTCTAAATTATACACTCTAGTTAAAAAGAACTTTTAAATTGTGCAATTCGAAAATTATTCTTTTTTGGTTTATGATTTAGGGGTCAAGGGTTAGGATTTATGATTTATGGGTTAGGGTCAGGGTTTATGATTTAGGATTAGAGTTTTCATGTCCATAAATTTTTCCAAGAATAGCAATCAACTCCAATAATATTGACCAATTGGATATTTATATTTTACATAGTAGATTCACCAATATGGTATGCATTATTAGATTAAAAATGCATATTGGATTGGATAATTCAGTATAAACTCCCTGATTCGGTAATGCATATTCGATTGACCAATCCAAAAATTTAGTTTCGAATTGAACAATCTGCAAGGCATTACCAGATCTAAAAGTGTATTTCAGATTTGTCAATCCCAAAATAATTATGTAAAGATGATGAAGATAAAATTGGTTATATGTGAGGAAAATGATGGAGATGGCAATGTGAAGGTCAAGAGGGACATCCATGTAAAGAAAGAGGATATAAATTGAGTATTTTTAATATATTTTATTCAGAAGAAGTAAGATGAGATAAAACATTTTATGGAGGTGTAGGAAGAAAAAAGGGATGCAGGAAGAAATGCTCCCAAACCCAACTTCCTTTTATCTTTATTTGACCAATCCGATCATACTTATGGGCCCAATTACGTTGGGCCAAGCAAACCTGCTTTTAGAACTTCTAAGAGGAACCTCGGCCCTAATTTGTGATTATAATATGAAACACCTTAATCTTATAATTTATTTAATTAAATATTAATGTTTACACATAATTTATTATGCGCTAGTCTAATGTAGTATCAACTAGGGTGTCTTATGCTATTAGCTATGTATTACATCTTTTTTATATTTTGTTTTTGTTTTTTAATTAGTCAAATAACAAATGGAACATTCCTCTTATGATAAGACAACGTAACCTAACACATAATCTATCTTAAATTTGAGATATTTATATAAAAAAAAACACATAATCTAATGTTCAATAATGATCTTCATAAAAAAAGTGTAAGGAAAAAGGCCAACATGTGTACTATTGCTATGTCTTCACATAACAAAGAAAACAATGACACATGCTTCTAATACAAAAATCTAACATACTATTTTCCAAAACATCTCAAAGTGCAACAAGAGAAACATAAAGATACAAATTAGTGAAATGTATTTAATGTTACATTTAATCTTTAAATGAGTATTTTTCATCTCTCTATAAGCAAAATGAAAATGATTCAAATGAAGTTTTCTTGTTTATGATATTTTTTCTTTGATTTATTATTAAAGAACGAGAGACAGAGATTCTAGGATTTTTATTGTTTTATCAATGTGATCTAAAAGATAAAAAATACTTTAAAAATTTCTGAATTTAAGTAAAAAGGAGAAAACTATGTATGTTTGGGAGAAATGTTTTAGGTGGTTGATGTTAGTCAATTAACAATTTAGTAGTTGAATACAAGCAATGACTTTAAGAAATAAAATTAATATTATATCCAATGTTTGAGTAATTATCACCAACATACTGTTTTTAACGAAAATTAAAAATAAAAATCTTATTAATTATGTATTCCAATTTCCTTCTCAATTTTCGTAATTAAATATTAATGCTTAATGACTGCAATGAGCAAGAATAGCAACAATTAAAAGGACAAGACAACCAAATATTACTCTAGTTTTTTGTTATCTTAAATAAATATTTTAAAAAGAAACTAAACTAATAGATAATATAATTTTTTATTAAAGTAATTATCAACTAAATCTGTAAATGTATGAGGCATCATCGATCTAATATTTAAAAAGAATCTAATCCAGAACGTGTGTGAAAAGTAATATTTTAAGTTAATAAAAAAACAGTTTTCATTTTTTTTTTCTATTTGATTGATTGAACGCAAATACATAAGGAGAACAAGAATAAGGATAAAAAAATATGGAAAAATAATTTGAGAGTAAAATATTTTTATTATGACAATATTTGTATTTAATTTATTTATTATTAATCTTATTTTATATTCTATAAATAAAGGAAATTTAAAAAGCAATTTCACACTACATAATTAATTACAAAATATTTTACATGTAAGAACATTAAAAACACATGATAATAAATTACGAAAATATTTTAAATTGTTAAAAGGTTTAAAAACACAGCATAATCAATCAGAGCATATACAACTACATCTCTTTTAGAAATATTTTTATCAATAAAAAACATTATTTTAACAAGATTTCATCAGCAATTTTTTTTTTCTTAAATTGAACGCAGTTTCTTATGTAAATAACTATTTTTATTTTTAAGAAATTCATGCTTTATAAAATCTAACTTAAGTAATAATTTTATTAAGCATAAGTTCCAATGTTTAGAAATATTTTTGTGTTGTACACATTATATCTATGTTATACTTTTTACATATAACTCCTATCTTTGTTTTTTCAATATCTTGCACTATATATGGTATTTTTTTCTCTATTATTTCATTCATCCGGAATAACTAAATACTCGACGTTTTCATACAAACATCAGATTGGGTTTGATAAACCTATCATCCAGCCCAATAAACATACTTTGAATTAATTCGGGCTCTTAAATTACTTTTATGTAACTTAACTTAATCACCCTTAATTAAGTTCATTCATCATAAATTTTGAAATTATTTTATTTACTAAAAGTTATAATTTTCAAATATTTTTTGGAATTTTTACAATAATTTTTAAATGTGTAAGGAATTGAACGATATAACATTTAAAAAAACACAATTACTTAATAGAATAATGAAATAAACTACATGGTTGTTACAAAATATTTGGTTGAATCAGGCTGGATTCAACCTACCAAATCTGTAAGTTTTTCATCCAATAAATACCCTTATTTACAAAGTTATTTATGATTTTTTTCTAAAACAGAAAAAGAAATCAAGTGACTCTTCTATTTTTAATAAAAAAATTGACCTTTCTTATTTCAGTGTATATTTAGATGTAATTACATTTTCTCTATTGTTATAACTAATGTTTTTCTCTTCATTATGAACATAATTGAAAAAATAAACAATGTTATCATGAAAATAAAGATAAAAATGAATAATTTTTAGGAGAATGATATTTTAACTACTAAATTTTGACAACTTACTCTTAGAATATGAGGTGACATCTTTTTAAGTGGTTTTGAAATATTGAGATGAAAAAATGGAAAATCACTTAAAAAATAACATCTAAAATTATAAAAGAAAATTGTTAAAATATAGTAGTAAGAAAATCATTTTCCTAATTTTTATAACATATCTAACAAGGGAAATTTCATGAAAACTTTCCACAAAACTTAACTTTTGAAACACAAGATTTTGTTCTTTTAGTTCTTTGAAGAATTGTTTAAAATGACAATGGCACACATATTTGTGACTTTTTGCATAGATATGGTGTGAATTCATGGTTGTCATGAAGGCTCTGCTCTGTTTTGAAAACCCTAATTTCTGCAACTGATTCAATTCGTTCATACTGTCAATTCCTCCGAAAGTCTCGCCTACACTTATCTATTATCAAATTATTGAATGAGAGAGTCACTAAAATCAATAAATGATAAGATTTCTACGCTGAATTCTAATTTTGAGTTACTCAAGAAAAGTAAGCATAGATAAAATCATATTACATTATTTGAGTAAATTAATATTGTATAAAGATCAACTAATAATATTGAAATCATTAGATGGTGAAGATGTAAGATGACAAATAAATATTTATTTTTGTGTATAATTTAATAAAAATTAAGTTGAGTCTAGTTTTTGAAATTATTATTTTTTTCATTACATACTTTTTTTTATTTTACAATTTTTCGTTTAAATAATGTATTGAATTCTATAATATACAAACGTCAATTTCATCGAATTAAATAATTTATAAGATATGCAATTGAAACTTTATTTATTATTTATATTTGTCATGTATGAGTGTTCTACTTTTATTTTTAAGATTTAAACTTTTAAATAATAATCAATTGAATGACAGAAAGAATGTTTAAAGACTAAACTTTTAATTAGAGACCAATTTTTTGAGTAGTCATTGATAATTAATATTAGTTACTAATTTAAAAACTAATTCATAATATAAATTGTTTTAGTTACTAATTTACATACCAATTTTAATTTTTTTAAATTGTTTTAATTATTAATAATTTTTAATTAAAAAATTATACATAAATTTGTTACTATAATAATTAATTATTTTTTATCATTAAATTTAATAATTATTCAAAGATTTTTTTTGAAATGAATATCGTTAATCTTTACTTTACTAATAGCGGGAATAGCATAGCACTAATTTTGTTCCGTCCTCTTTTAATTGTTTAGCTGGTTTGATATCCTCGTATTCATTCAAATTCTTCAAAGTAATTTCCTTCTCAATATTTTCTGAAAATAAAATATATTATAGTTATCATGAAGTTTCAATTGTGTATAATTACTTATTATTTTTATAATTAATTTATGTAATTAATATTTGATACTCTATTTTAAAACCTTTGCAAATGTTTTTCTTAATATTTGATGATTAACAAAATGTTATTTTGACATTGAATTTAATAATAACATAATATTTTTCATTATAACTTTTTTTGTAAAAAAAAATAATTAATTAATATTTAAAACATTATAGTATAAATACATAAAACAATATAAGTATGCTCACTACCAATATAAAGGATTTTGAGACAAAAAAATATATACCTTATAAGATTAAGATAAAAAATATACATTAATTTTGCATCGTAAATAAAGATAAATTTAGTCAAATCCCTACTCCACTTGATTACCATCTTATCGGTGTGACATGTATTTTACTCCTTATGGACTTTTTGAAATATAAAAAATATATTCTAAAAATTCATTTTCAAAATAATGATAGGTTCCGCAAAATAGCTAATCCATTTAAACACTAAAGTTTACTAAGATGAAAAATATTTAAATTAACTAAAATGGATTATTTAATAAAAAATAATCCACCCTTTAATTCCCTACACCCAACTTTAGATTAGTGTTAGAAATTCAAAGAGATCAATTACATGATTATGGCATAATTAAAATTGCTATTCTATTTCTTTACGGCATATTTAAAATTTCAATCAAAATCACAATTTTACACCAAATTTAATGGGTTGTGTAGAGCACCACAAAAACCACTCACAACATGTTGACAGATATATGCATTCTGTGAATTAAATAATGCACCAAGTTAATGCAACCAACCCCTTTATACATAGAATCAAATATGAAGTGTGAATGCCTCATTCAAGTTATATCTGAAATCTATATCAAACAGTTTTAAGCTAAAGAAACTATATCTGAAGTAAATAATTTGACTGGTATGTGCTGCAAAGAGAGTAACTCAAATTTTCACATGGACTTGCCAATCAACATAGATGCAACCAACTTGCTGCCTCAAAATGAAAAAAAAAAAAAAGACAAAATTATGATTCAGCCATAACCCATTCCTGTTTGATCCTTAAAATATGCTTTCAACTGCACATGGGTTGTAGCCCAAGATGAGGTCAGAAAGATTCTCAAACAATGTTCAATCACACACCAGTCTCTCATGCAACTCCAAATCCTCATATAATCCAACAATAACAAAGATTCATACTTTATCCTTACATACTCACGTTGAATAAAAATGAAAAAGTTGAACATATTAAGAATTTACGTTGAAAGTGATATCAATATCTTATGTAAGCTGAACTCGTGTCATAAACTCGTTATCTTAAGATTTTTAGTTGAAAATGGTGTCAATTCCTTATACAAGTTGAACTCGTGTCTCATTAGTATTATATCTGTCCGGTGAATCTGGTCTACAGACCAAGGTTGAGTGTGTTATTGCATGTGGGTTAGAGATCAGAGAAGCAACAACTTAGAAATGCAGAAGTAGGTTTGTTGTGGCAAAGGCTTAATTGCCGTTCTCCAACCCAACTACCACCCACCTTAATATAATAGTATACGGTTGGGTACACCAATATGCATTAATATCATCACATCCATCTTCACCACCAACAATTAAAGACTCATCAACATGGAAGCTTTTCACCAAAATTAGCACTCCTCAGTGCCCTCTATCTAAGGTGAGTATAAAAACCTAACCCATCTGCCCCTGTTGTCTCCTTCTAAGGGTGCCCTGTTTATCAATTCTGGGACCACCCTAATTCATAACCATCACACTTTTAGGCTCCATCAGCCACCGTTTGTTTTACTTTGCCTATAAATTTTTCATTTTTTTGCATCCACCCAGTGTACCAGTAGTAGTAGTAAAGATGCAAATCACACACCAAGAATAACAAGCTTTTATTATCACTACCACTAACATAAGAGGTTTCAAATTCAAGAATTAATAACACACACACACACACATTGATAGTGCAAAAGTCTTTAACACTGTCACTCTATCACATTCCGTCATGTTGATTTTTACAATAACTGTCTCTCATAAGTCATACTGATAACGATTTCAGACAAGTTGAAGAAGAACATTTTTAATGATTTGATGCAAAAATAGTGTGGGGGTAGTGAAGGTAATTGCAGGTGGAAGCAGATTATAATATTGAATTAAAAAAGCCATGAATAGTGCAATCTGCATTGGAACATCTTATCGTTAAAATAAACAAATGAAACAATTAAGGAAGAAAAGCAGAAGTGGTGGTGTGTGAACAAAATGAGAATAAGTTGTAAAGTTGAATCATGGTCCTGGCCAAACGACAGGCTCACTGAGCACTTGCATTACTATAATCATTCAAAAAAGTGAAAAATTATCATGAACCCCAGTATCTCCACATAAAGGGACAAGGTTTTCTTGATTCCCCATGTACTACTACATATAATTTATATCATATATTGTTGCTATTCTGACAAATCAGACAATGTGCTATATCTCCAGGCACCTCTAACAAATCCCAGTGAGCACAGCAGAAAGAAAAAAGAATTCCTGGAAATAACAATCCCAAAATCATAATCATAACTAAGGGTAATAATAAACAAACTAACCAAGAACAGATATTCTTCTTCACTTCACTTCACTTTCCTCCCATTCACACTTGCAGCAGAATTAACTAAACATAACCCTCAATTTTTTTTTTCTTTTCAAATTATTATCATAAGACTATGATAGAAGGACTAAAGATGGCATCCAAAGCAATTACAGGTCTTGGGTGTGAATGAACAGAAGCCAAAAGGTCTATGAGGAATGTTGCAATTGATGGCATAGCAACAAGGAGAGGGCAAGCAAACCCCTTTTGCTCCACAGCAGGTGCACAAGGCACATATCTGGAAGCTTCCTAGTTTCCTTCTGCTCTCATTCATCATCATCATCATCTCCATCTTCCCAGCCTCCACCAAGGGCACCATTGGGAATGACCCATTTGCCTCCTAATCATAAAAAAGCAATCTTTTTCAATTTACAGCACTACCCAAGAGAAAATTCACAGGAAACAGTACAAGGGGGTACCAAAAAAAGTAGATGGATCGAAGAACCCAATTGAAAAAAATTAAAACTTTTAATTGTGTGTGTGAAATAAAGAGTGTGAGAGAGGGAGGGAGAGAGAGAAGAGAAGACTCACTTGGACCAAGCTTGCCTCATTGGCTAAAATGGACACAAAAATGAGGGAGATGATGAGGCCATGAACAGGCATCATGGTTGGTTGGCTAGTTGGTCAGTGACAGGTGCTTCTTGCTCTTAGGTTTGTGAATGGAAAGGGGCTTGTGGAAATCTTGTATTGAGTGGACAAGCTTCAATTTGGTGTATCATAAATGTATGTTTGGTGCCTATTTATATGTATAAAAAATAATATTTGAGCTTGGGCTTGGTTTTGCAGATTGCACAAGGGAAGAGCAGAGACTAAGAATACTGGAAAAAATGAATTATGTGTTGGAAGTTGGGAGTTGGAAGATGGTGGTAGAAAAAAAAAAGGCAAGGACAGGAACAAGAACAAGGGTTTCCTTTGAAAACAGAGGGCACAGCACAGACAATGTCCCTTTTGGTCTGAAGAGGTAAAGAGAACACAACAAAAACAGAGACAGAGAAAGTGAGAGAGAAACTGTGAGATTATTTAACTGTGAATATGAAACAAATTCTCTCTCCACCTCAGTGACGTTAAGTGTAAACTCCTTTTGGTTTTTCTTCTACCCAAATGTGTGAATGTCTGTAAACCTAATTAAAGCAGGAATTTTTAAAAAGAGAAAGCATTTTGCAGTAAAATAAGTGTCCTCGGTGCTGTAATAAAGAAACAGAACAAAAGACATTAGTGTGGACCTCAATATATTTATTGGGTTTGTGTGAACAGAAGCACTATATCTATATCTGCATCAAGCATATGGGTCTTCACAAAGATATTCTCTCATCGCAATGGATTTTGAGTTCCAGAGCATGCAATTTGGCACTCACATAGAGGGTTACGTAACATTGGGAATGCTGGTTTCTACAAAATGGTCTTTGGCTAATTGGTAGAGATTATAAAATGCTGGTTTCTACAAGATGGTCTTTTTGAATACTTTTAATATAATTCTTATTACATTTTTCTGATTTACTGGTATTTAATATTTTTATAGTTTTCAATTAGGACACTACTCTTTTGTTTACTGTGACATAATTATCATTATTATTTTCGTCATCTTATTTTTTTTACTTTTACATGTTAAAAAATGTAAGGTTATTTGATTAATATATAATAATAATGTAATTAATTAAATGTCATACTAATTTTTATTATTTTCATTGAAAATCTGTTGAATAACACCAACATATTGAATAATAAAAATAAACTTGTGAATAATGATGATTCTAACAATTAGCCAAGGTAAAGATGTTAATCACTTGTTATTTTATATTAAACTCAATATCATTTATATATTAATGAAAACACCTCACATGCTTTAACACATGAAAGTAAGTAAGACCTAGAAATATTACTTTGTTAATAGAAATATTAAACTTAAAAAATTTACAGATCCAAAAAGAATTTAAATAAAAATTCAATAAAATATTTAAATTTATTTACAATTTTAATTTTATTTAATAAATTAATTAATTAACAATTAATTATTTTTAAATATTAGCGAATACCCATTTTTTAAATTAAATTAACATTTCTATAATTTAATATATTTTATAATTAATTTGTTTTTTCCTATAAGTCAAACCTACTATACTTCCCTTTCCACACAACAAGCAAAGATTACAACGGATAATAATCTAATATGCTTAAAAAAATTAAATCTACTTATAATGTTTATAATTCTACCTTAAATTATACCCTAAATTCTTCATAAAATTTTAATTATACCGTAAATTCTTCAGTTTTTTTTTAAATTAAACAATTTTAAGTCACTTATAATATATAATCTAATTATTAATACTAATTGACAACATGGTTATTGGAATAAGTAAGGTTAAAACTAATTTATTATTATCTTTTATATGAACAAGTAATTAACAGTATTAGCACCCGTATACATGTAAAACTTGTTAGTAGTTAAACTATATATTAATAATAGATAAAATCCTTTAATTTTGAAAAACTTGAGGGTCAAATGTACCATTAGAATTTTTTTACGTAACAAAATTAAGATTCGCGAATGGATAAAAAATAACATTAGACCTTTTAAAGATAATTTTAATCTCAAAATTTCGACACCTATCAACTAAGAAATAAATTTTATTTAGAATGCCTCGCTGTATATACGCTTTCACATGACTTTGAATTTTCAACATTTCACAAACCTCTCAACTACTCTGTTTGAAATTTTATTACTTTATATTAATTAGAAACGCATTATGTGCGCCTTTGCTTGATTTTATTGGATATGATAAATATAGCAGACAAAAAAAAATCATAAAGCAGTCACAATACATTAAGGAAAAGTTGAAACTTTTTGACTTGCGTAAAAGTATTCATAATGAATAAAAATTTCTAGAACACCTTTTTTTGTATTTGTAAAGTTTTTGTTTGAGCGTCAACTTTCCTTTTTTTTTTCACCTTTTGGATGCATTTCATTAAGAGGGCTTCCGTGTCCACATGTCACCAAATATAGAAAAGGGAGAAAGAGTAACAGATTTATTCCTTAGGGACATACACAGCTTTAAATTCGTGCACGCACTAAATCAGAGGCAAAAATAATGGTTTAGAGAGTGACAATCACAGAAATACTTATAGCAAATAAGCAATCTATCGTATTTGCTTATCCTTTTGCTTTAGAAAGTTAATATGTGGCATCTGTTTAATGTTATCAACGGTTTAAACTTTTAATAATATTTTCCCACAAAAGAAAAATCCAATCTGGATGAATTTTCCCGTTAAAAAGAAAAAGAAATCTGAGAAGTTCAGATTTTAGCCCAAATGACTCGCCAACCAACTACATAAAGGAAGTATCCCATAGAAGCCTTGCACATTTCTATGGACTATTATTAACCAATGAACCTTGAAAATGCAAATTGACTCATAATAAACTGTTTGGTTCCATGTCCACAGGCAGGTAAAAACGTGCATCCGGGACATGCAAAATCTGACACTTCTAGTATTATTACCTTTCACGTCAACTACAAAATGGACGAGGTTTTGAATGAAATAGACCTGATCCAAACTGACGGTGTGTGCTTGAAAACTCGTCACAAGCCAAAAATGACGTACATTCCACCAATAAAATATGAAAGGTACAACTATTAACTTCTAGCTCAAAGAGAAATCACAACAGGAATGCAGAACAAAATACACTTTAAAAACAAGTTGATAAAAGAAGTTCTTTAATTTTCATAGTTTTCGAAAAACGGGAGTGTTAAAAATAGTCAAAGCACTACCTTATTCTTTTCAGATTTAGAAAACTAGCACACTAGAGCAGTAAAAAACGCTTCTACAGATTTGGGTTATAGCACAGGACTGTAAAAGAGTGCATATCGTAACAATGATCATTACACACCGTTTCGTTTTTTCAGTAAATAAAAGGAGAAAGAATGGACGTAGTACCTGTGTAAGCATATTGATAACACATACTAGAATCAGCGAGCTACACATCAAATACATGTATATTCAGCCACTGATATGATGCTTCTAATAAAGCCTCAAGAGAAGATTTAAACTCCCGACCATGATTTAGTTATTGCATTGCATGTGAACTGATAATCGGACTCCAAGCCAGAAGGACCATCCACCCACCAAAATTAATTGAAACATTAAGTTAAGTAATTTGTGGCCTGAACAGAAGTCACATTCGAGCTGAGGTTTGGCATCTGCAAAACAGCATAAATTAGCGGGCTTCTGCCACCCACAAAGTTCACAGTTTAGACTCTTTCCCTTCAACTTCTGCAAAACGAATTCTATCTAGGACAATCAATCATTGCAAAAAGAATAAATATATCATGGGAAAGTAGAGGTACAGATAACATTTTAGAACAGTTGCATTTATTTTGACGGAAGAAAATATGCACACATACAACAATTAAGACTTCATTAGGATGCTCTTCTATTCTGATAAGAGTGTGAAAAAAAATCTGTATGCACACTAGAAATACACAAAAAATGTGAAAAAATAAAAGGATATTGATCATACTGTTGGTTTGCTGTTGAAAAAGATTTCTATTATGCACAGTAGACCGCATATAGAATAGTCTTTGCACTGAATTTCAAACCTGCACCAAAGAAAGATTGACACAGGAGCCAAATATTGATCATTACAGATTTTCAGAAAAACAATTTTTACATATTGGGAAAACATTAAATAGATAGACTGACTTAAGGACTGAAGAAATGTTCACATTTGGTTTCCACCAAATGTGACAAATATTTGTAAAATTTATACAATGTGACAGCATGAAATTCAGAACAACTGAATCTGTCAACTGCATTAAATAGCACGTTGATAGAATCAGCTTCACATGAACTCTGTAGTCTGTACATCTTCAGCAATGGGAAAATCAATTTACAGATTACCCTTTTCTCCCCTGAAAAAAATTGTAAAAAGCAAGTAACCCATTTCCAAGAGACATCATTATCCCTCTTCATCAATGTTATCATCACCAGAAGGAATCTGTCTAGTCTCTGATAATGAAAGCCTCCTTGGATTTGCTGAGCCTGACTCAACAAGTACTTCTGATGATAAATTTAATGCAGAAGTTCCTGATGAAGAACCTAACATTCGCCGCCCTGGGGCATCAGCTGAAGGTGATGCAGATATGTTATAGGTAAAGACTCCCATTGGGTGATCAAATTTGCAACTTGGACCAAATTTGCATATGCCATACCGTGAATAGAAGACACAAAGAGGCTCTCCCTGCACGAAAATGGAACACAATCTCTATTAGCATGCACCAAATTCGATAAAAAGATCAAATCAATGTGAAGAGAATACTGTGATAAATAATTGCATATATTGTCCTCTTTCCAATCAACAAACAATCATAAATCTAGTTAAAATACTTTGATGCATTTCACACGGTTGAAAGGAGTAATATCAGACACAATTTTGGGAATGAATGATATGCTAAGCACAGGAAGCAACACCAATGCCATCAGATATCACAATTTGATTTAGACATAAAAGGGGAATTACAGACTTGAAATAATTCATATTAATGCTAAGTACAGGAAGCAACACCAATGCCATCATATATCACAATTTGATTTTGACATGAAAGGGGACTCACACTTGAAATAATTCATATGATAATATTTTCGTTGAGATCCCAAATCGACTATATATATGACAAAGGTAAATCTTATACAACCCTCATCTCAATAGTTAAATTTTGAAGTTGAGTTATATCCAGCCTAAAATTAAGATGATATCATAATCTATCACATATTTCATATTCTACCACCATCAGTCGAACAAAAATCCACCTAACCTCGTGAATTTCCTATTGCAACCTACCTGACCATGCAGCTCTCCCAACATATGACCAAAGTAGGGCCTAAAAGGTTTAAGCCTTCATTAACTTTTGGACTAGAGTTAGAGCTAGCCAAGTTCAAGAATTTTCATCATCTCTTCTGTCTTCACTTGGACAGTTGCAAATCATTAAGTTGTCTTCAGATTATTGTTGCACTTAAAATAGATGTCTATGTTGATACAAACATCTATAAATGGACTTTCATGATTCAACAATAGGGCTTCTCATCTATTGTGATTTAAACCCTTTATAGGAGGACGTATAGAACTGAGACATACTAATTAATATTTAAATATAAAAATACTCCATTTCCAACATAGATTGATTTAGATTTTGGATTTTTTTTCATTTCAAGAAAATGTTAATTGCGAGCTATAGAAACCTGACAGAAACTGATCCCATGTATCCTGCACTTCCTCTTCCCTTTCCCTGTTTCCAACGTGAGATCCAGGCCCATAGGATATTAGTCAGTCCCCAAAGTCCCTGCCCTTAGTTTGGGAGCTTATCTCCAGCAAGTTATACTTCTCTCGATGACAGAAGCGTTTATTTAAAACCATTTTATGATTGCTAGCAAGCTATACTTCTCTTGAGGAGATCATGTTCCCTTATGTCGATAACTTTTGAAATCAGTTAGTGGCCTAACTTTTAAACAAGAGACATGTTATGAAAACCCACAAAAAAGTTATTATCAAACACAACACCAAGAGGTATAACTGTCTTCCTTAAATGGTTTAAAATATGCAACACTTTGGCTTACAAATTACAATATTCCTCACTTTAGCTCCTAAATTGATTTAGTCATTATATATAAACGAGCAGGACCCATGTTTCCAGCACAGGCTCCTAAAATTCCTGCATCTAGTCCCACAAAATTGTCTATCTATAAACGAGCTAGAATTAGATCATTTAAATTCAAATAATGGAAAAATGTAAATAATAAAGAATAAAAAGTAGTAAATGAAATAAGCTACACGACAATATAACTAGTTCTTATTCGAATCCTTACTAAACACAGTCTATGCGAACTATCATATGTGTATATTTAGGTGAAAAAAATAATCTATCTCAATGAAATATAAACTTAACATGTAGAATCCAAAAGCTGGAATTCAACTCACAGGACGTAAAGGAAGGCCAATAGGACTCAAAACACAGTCAGGAGCAGGAATCATCCTTTCACGTGGATGATGGAAACGACAGACTGCACCAAACTTGCAATCTCCAGTCTTCATGTAGAATTGACATTCTGGTTGATCGGGTCTCTCAGGAAATATGTTCTCCCTCTGCAACGCATAGAAACCTACAGGAACAGAGCCAGAACGAAATTGAGAATATGCTCCCTGGGATCCTGCATTTGTTGGTTCACTTTGCCGATTGGTTCCATAGCTTTGGCCATTTCCCATTGTTTGTTGTGAACTATCTGATCCCATTTGACCCTGGAAAAAATGAATGTTTAATCAAGATGTTGGTACATACTAGTAACAGCAAGATCTGTGTAAAAACAGTTCAGCACGTATCTGCCATGTGGCATGAATTAATAATTTTTCATTATAAAATCAGATAGATGACACCAATGTATTATTTGAAAAATAAATGCAATAAAATCTCTCTCCAACAAGTTACAAGATCAACTCTCCATAACAAAAATACCTTGATAGACAAGAACATTGGATGGGAATATATTAGCCCAATAAAATTAACTGCCAGAGTCAAATGGCCCTTGACAAAGGCAAATGAAAATCTTAAGGAAATATGAATGGTGCAATGAACCAACTCTCTCAAAGGTTTAAGTTGTAAGGTGAAAGCACCAGAATTGTTGTACTCCCTCAGGTCCTTAATATAGAACACTTCTAAAAGAATCACACAGACAAATAAAACTAATCAATTTAGCTCACTTTGTTGATTATTTAAATATGAATATATCAAATTTACCCTCATCATTAATAGCATTTAAATTTCCTTTTTCATTATTTACTATTAAAAAATACACCTACTCATAATATTTAATAGGAGGAAACAAGAATAAGAAATTTAATATTATATAGAAACTATAAAATGCCTTGTAAAAAAGACCATCAATATCCCTTATAATAAGGACTAAAGGGAGAAGATCTAAAAGCGACGTCACACATGAATAGTTTGGGTTTAAAGTATTAGACATCTCACAACCACTAAAACTAAAACCAAATTATAATATATAAGTGAGGTGCAAACCTCACCTTACCATACCAACTTTGTGAGGTTAAGTTAGGCATAATCCACACTTTCTAAAATTCTATCAGAGCATATAAAATCCAAAAGAATTGTCCTAGCAAGATTTGATGGGACTATCATGCCACTGACTATTGGACTCCTATTGAACCATGCATAAATATTTATTCCCACGCTAAAGATGACCAATCCTTATCATGAGGAGGTGTTTTGGAAATCTCACATTGACTAGAGATAAGATCAAATTATAATATATAAGTGAGGTGAAAACATTACCTTATCAAAGTGGTTTTTTGAGATTGAGTTAAGCATAAACTCACTTACTGCTGAAAATTTAACTTTCATTCATGGGATAACAGGAATTTAACTCTAAACTACAAAGCGTACCATGTCATCATGAACGAAGTATCCAAAAACCTCAGACATTAGATTAAAGCACGTGAATGGTTTTATAGAAAATGGAAAAAAAAAAACATTTTTAACTTAAAAGACTCTCCTCCTGATAAAAAGTGTCTTTCAATCTGTCACAAGCATAGAATATCACAACCATTCTATTTCTTCCATAAAAAAAATGGACGAGCTTACACTGTATGCACTCCAGCTAGGCACTGAAACCATTCCCTGAGGTAGAATTAAAGGAGCATAACTTGAAGGACTTTGCCAACGTGGGCTAGGAATATACGATGAACTGGGCCAATTTGTAATTCCTGTTGCATAAGACTGCTGACCTGGTGTAGTTGGAGATTGGACACCAGGATAAACAGGAGAACTTCTCATGGAAAGCACCATATTGTTTGGTTGGGGATGGTGAAATTTGCAAGTGTTCCCAAATTTACATTGTCCAGTTCTTAAATAATAAGCACAGTCGGGCTCATTCTGCATCAGCAAGAACCAAAAATACAAAATTAACTATTAATATCAACAACAACAGAAAACAATCAGGTGTCAGATTTTAAATAGAACAATAATCTGTTTAGGATCATTCTGTATCAACAAGAAACAAAGAAAATATAGAATTAACCACCAGTATCAACAACCAATCAAAACTTCAAATTTAGACATAAAATAGAAGTATGCAAAGCCACCACAATTTAGAAAATGAATGCCGGTGGAAACTGAGAGTCGGGGGTTGTTATGAACTTATGAGAGTCATTTGTAGAAAATAACTGCCAAAAATTATGTATAAGGACTATATATGTCATGCAGTTAAGCAGCATGAAGTTAGGTGTAGCTTGTGGACAGAGAATGATCTTCATAGAAGACTTTTATCTCTGGGACAGCAAGTGTATTGCTGTATTATAAGTGTTATTTGTGGGACAGTATGTGTATTGCTGTATTGTGTGTGATTTCAGTGTTCAATATTATATTTTACTACTTTTATTAATTGGTACTCTATCATATACGGAATAGAAAGAAGCAGCATCTGAATTAAAACTTTTTAAGTCTAAAAGTGTGCCAGGCATTTTAATTATGCTATAAATCAAATTGTCAATCAACAAGAAAGGCCAACAAACACATACTTCCTTAGTTGTATCTAAGACATAAATAAGAGGTAAATATTCAATACTAACTGGGCGGAGTGGATAGCCTAATATGTTCAAGGCAACTCTTCCAGCAATCCCAGCCTTGTCTCTAGGATGATGAAACCTGCATGTGGCTCCAAATTTGCAAGTTCCTGTCTTCAAATAGTACTGGATAGCATAAAAAAGGGAATAAGAATCTGTAATATTCTTAATAGTAGAAGGTTGATGCTAGCATTGATAATAGCCATAAAGATCATACATTGTAAAATCAAATAAGAAAAGAGTTTAATGGCTGTGGATTGACAGTTTAAAACAGTTTTACATTGTTATCCAATCACAAATCTATATGGCTATGATTTTTCAGGAAGTTCTTGTAAAGATCAACGAACTTACCATATATAGTGGTTTGTGATTGATGATAATGTAAAATTATTTTACCCTGTCAGTACATAGTCTTTTTTTCTCATAAGAAAATCATTCAAAAAAATAATTTATAGTTTGATATGAAGTCATTGTAACTCATGGAGATATGAATGATCAAGATGAGAAAAAAGAAGATAAAGGTTGTAAATCCCATAACTACATAGAGTAATAGTTATTAACACAAACAAATAATTTAAAAAGAAAAAGTGTGCTTTAACTAGTAAATTGTTTAAATGATTATCAGACAGATGAATGCTAAAGTGAACTAATGTTTTATAGAAATATAATAACTACCTCATAAGCAAATGTAGAAAACAAATCCAAAATACTGTTAAGTTTCCAACCCAAAATATACCATGTTTCAGATAAATCAGGATAAATAATTCCAGAGACTACCGGTACAGTAAATTGATGGCCTACATGCTGCACTTGTTGACAGCTTGATCTCATTTCCCCACCTCCATTCCCGAGAGTGTTTAAAATAAAACAACCAAATTTACAGATATTTTCATTTTTCAAAAGAAACATGCTTTCAATATTTTTATAAGAGACTGAAGTGCTATGCTCTTATGGATTTAAATGTTGGGGTTCTGATCATGAGCAGCAGACTTATGCTGATAATGTAGATTAGTGGGATAGCTACTCCATCTCATCATGACTGGGCTATAGATATTCCTTTGTTGCAAATCAAATCCTTCACTTTCCATGTGATAGCTAATGGACCACAGTAATTCAGATCTACAGATAATCAAGAGGTCTCCCAGAAAGGGATTGGTTTAAGAAAATAAAGACATATAGTCATAATCCAGCAGCATCTCAAATGGACTCATATGCAGTCGTGGGCTAACCAAACACACCAGTGTTGACTGCCAACTTATACAAGAGAAGATTCATTCTAGGGATATCACTATTTCATTTGTTTACTGTAATGATCAGCTAGCTTCTATGTTCACCAAGGATCCAAATCACCTGTCCCCTATAGATCATATCCTTATTGCTTTATCCCAACAGTTTAGGATCTATTTTGTATTAGGGGTTTGAATTGCAATCAGATTTAGATATAAATTCAGAGGAGCTAAGAGGGATTCTCTCAAGAAATTCCAAGCACCCTAAAGAGTTCAATATCTACAATTTGAAAACATAAAATTCAACCTTAAAAAATCACAGACCATGCACATAAACAAGCAATGAGCACCTTATGCATTCATTGAGAAACAAGTACATGCCTGGCATTCTGGCTGTCCTATCCTTTCTGGGAATTCACCTTTCATCCGTGCAGCAGCAATAGCCTGATATTATTCAAAGGAAAAAACTATCAGATAACCATACTAATTAGTTAATGTGTGATCAAAATGAAAAGTACCAACAGTACAGCCAGATAATTTTGACCATCTACAACCCAGCAACAACTGTTTTAAAAAAAGGTGAAAACAGCTAAATAAATTTAATCGTGAAAAGATCAAGGATGCGTAAAGAAAAACAAAGCCATATACAAATGCAGGTTATATTCATCCAAGTGAGTGGAGTCCAGATTCTCTACTGAGTTTTTTGGTTTTGGTCTTTGCTGAGTATTACAAATACACTATATTAGTATCTTAAAAATCTTTTTAATATATTTTAAAATTTTAAAAATGAGTGGTCATCAGTGAATTTTGATGACACAGCAAAGGAACAACACAAAACAACCTAGCTGAGAATCCAAATTCAAGTGAGTGTGTATATGTATCGTCTGGGTCTGCTAACACATGCAACTAATAATTAGAATTTGTCCAAAAGCATTGCATGGATCATACCAGTTTTCTGTTAGGAGGATGATTAAATCGACATGTTGCTCCAAACCTACAAAGGCCGGTCCTGATGTAATATGAACAATCTGGTTCTCCTGGATGCTCGGGATAAGGTCCAGATTCCATTGTTTCACTTGACCTCAAGTTAATTTGCCACATTGCATCTGAAATAACATGATCAACAAGTCAATTTCTCCATAAGAGACATCATTATAATCCAGATTTCCATTTGTCACTTTAATTAGTGTAATACCAATTCGGCTTTGACTTATGAATATGAATGAAATTTAACTTTAAGAACACTTTCTACAGTCTGATATTTTTATCCAAGCCTCACGAAAAATCCGTTTGTGAATGCTGTAAGCCAAAGGCTTTTCCAAAGTTGCCATGCTTTATGCACACTAGGTTCTTTTAAAAAAGAAATTAGTGAAAAAAGGTTTAATCAAGTTTTAAAATATTCATTAAAAAAACAAAATCTAAATGTTTCCATAAATTGCACCTATATTAATTATTACAAAGTGTTCAGTTCAGTAATAACAATTTATCACGAAAGTACTCCACAGCATCTAAACTTAAACTATACTCCATTCATTACTGATTTGAATTTAAAAAAACTAAAAAAAAAAAAAAAAAAAGTAGCTCCGATTGCAGTTTCTATTGCCAGTCAACATACAGAACAACCAAATTGCATGAACATAAACACAAACATTCTCAAAGCGGTTAAGAAAACAAAAGCACAGGGAAGTGAAATCCGAGAAAGAAAAACATTGCAAGTTACTCCTAACGTCTACAAAACAAATAAAAGAAACAGAAACATGAAACGAAGCACCTCAGATCTCAGAATCACGCAATCAGACCTCAGAAGAACGAAATATGAAGAAAAACAAGCGCGACGATCATCCATCGTCGATCATCGGCGGCGACAGGGATCACGAAAACGCACGTGATCGAACGAACGAGATTGAAACAACGCTATTCATCACAATCGAAGAAGAAGAAGAAAAAAAAAGTGTGGAGAAAAAAAGCAAAGGACCTTGAGGAAGGTGCTCTCGGGACACGGGAATCGCGGCATCGAATTCCATACACGCATAATAATACTATCATCACCGCCCTGTCACTCACTCTTCACATTCCATTTCCCTCACTCACTTAAACTACGATCACCCTTCACCGGTTCACCCCACCAACAACAACAACAGTTAAATAAAACTGATATGAACAATAATAATAATATTTATTATTATTATTATTATCAAACTTTTAATTAAAAATAAAATAAATAAAAAAAGAAAAGTTCATGGAAAGAAAGAGAGAAAAGAAAACAAAGGAGGTGATGGCCTTGTGTTCTCCACTCCACAAACGAGAACAGGGAATAAAAACCAACCAATCATACATCGCCAATCATCTCTTACTGTTACTGCAACGCTATTCGCTTTTTTCCACCCCGTGTTTTCAACAACACACGATAGTTTATCTCTATTAGTCCTGCGTTTCCTTTTTCCACGTCTTTTTTTCTTTTCTTTTTTCTTTCTTATTTATTTAACTCACGAATTTTGACTTCTCGAACTTTTTTGCGTCAACACCATGTAATAATATTCTTCATTGAAACGATAAAAAGGTAAAATGATTTTTCACTCCCACGTGACCTAGTGCTTCTCTGTCACAGCCCAAGAAATTTTGTTTGCTATGAGAAGAATTGAATATTAAAAAGTGTAGAGAGAAAAGAAAAAGAAAAAGTTGGTTTTAAGTTTATCTATTTTAAATTTTGAAAATAAAAATTTCAGCACAAGAGAAAATTGTTTAATTGCAAATTACTGTGTATTGTAAATATATTCACTTTTATAATAATTATTTTAAAAAAAGTATTTTGTTAAAAATGTTGAAAAAAAATTTATTTGTAAAAGTAAGGTACAAAAGAAATTAAAAAAGGAAGGTTAAAATGAATATGCTACTATCGTATGATTAGAATCAAATTATTCACCAAATTTTTAAATAATGAAACTTGAGAATATATAAATTATTCTTTCTTTTTAAGTTATATAGAATAATACTTTTTTAATTGTATAACAGAGGTGTGTGATTTTTAATAATGTGAAATTATTTCAATTTAACCACTAATAATAAGTTCAAGTTCTGCACCACTTTAAGTGAAAGATAGTTATTATTTATATTATAACCATTTTTTATATATTAAAAAATCTGTATATTTATTAATTTTATTTTTTATTTTTAATTTGCAGGTGTTGATAAAGTTGAAATAATTGTTTTTGGAAGAAAATAAAAGGCATGGGTTGATATTTATTATCATGTGGTGAGTGGTGATTGGTGCATAAAGAAAAAGAAAAAAAAAAGGTGAAAGGAGTGGATAATCGAATTTGGAACCATTGGTTTAGAAAGGAAAGCAGAAAAAAGTTTGTGGAAGACGGCTTGCAGTTTTAGCATGAAGTTGACGCCCCAAAAAAAGAGTCATATTAATACACAAAATACAAAATAAATGAAAATAAAAACAAGAAAAACAACTAACAAAAATTATGGAAATAAACATCACTTGTTTTCTTGAAACTGATTGCGTATAACTGGAGAGCTGTATGAAAGGGCAGAAGTCTTTTTTATCTCAATCATTTATTTAAAAGAATATATATATTTACTTAGAATAAATCACACTTTATTTTAAAATAAATATTTTTTTGTCTTCAAATAAAATGATATTTTCATATTTAATTTTAAAGAAATAGTGGTATTATTAATCTCTTAATGGGAAGTGAATTCACTCAGTTTATAAGTAGGGATTGAATGAAACTTAATCAGAGTAAGTATAAATATAAATATTTTTTTTATAAAGTCAATAAAAAATTTATTCAAAACTAACAATCCCGTGAATTTATTTTATTGTATTCAGAACATATGTGCTCAGCTGTACTTTATGGATTAAATTTATAGCGAACTATTGGTAAAAATAAATTATAATTCATTTTAATATTATCCTGTTCAATAAAATTCAATTTAATTTTCCTTAATCTTTGCTTTGAAAACAATAGTGAAGCATAAATAAAATTAAGATATAATAATATTTGAAATATATCGAAAGATTTATTGAATTTTGTATGATCATTGATGTCTTCAATTGAGATATCTTTAATACATCAATTTCCAATTATCATCAAATTATCAAAAGTTAGAAATATAGTATTTATGTTGGACAATCTGAGGTGAAAAATTTATTGAATAGGTAAAATCCAAAATACAACATGCAAATGGCTATAATTATTTTTAATTTTATTAAAACTTCTTATATATTGAAATCTTTATGAATTTCAAATTATCAGAATTTTTAAATCATACAAAAAATAGAGTGAAATCAATGAACAACATAATCTTTCGGTACTCATATCCCTTTCATCATTTTGTGCAACTATTTGTCTTTCATATATCTTCACTAGCTCGTCACTCATATTACATCAATACTATGAGGATATGATGTTCATTCAAATAGAGTATTATTTAATGGATAATTTGTACCTAATTTACAACTTCATGATTCATAAAAGAATTGGACAAATCAAACACAACCTTATTGACTAATGTTTAGATTAGGAATGTGAACAAGTCAAATAGTTATTCGTTGCGTTTCTATAAAAAAAAAAAAAAACTCATATATTTACTTGTTGTGCACCTATTTGAAAAATATTATAAATAAATTTATGAGTGTCCATGGATAATAATGAACCTTAACCCCTACCAAAGATGGAGGGAAGTGTCTAGGAAAATTAAGCATGATTAGGAAGGGAGTTCCTTCACCGTTCTTTTCTTAGTTTGTTAGGCTTTTAAATAAATTTTAGACTTATTGTGTTTCTTGTGGTTTCTAGTGACTGACACATATGCTTTTAAGATTGTTACCTTCTGGAGGAATGAAGGACTTAGTATGAGCCCAACCAATATTCTTGCCACACACCTAGTTTTGCTAAAAAAACTCATTAGAAGCAAAAAAGACCGCATCTTGGACGTGAGGATCACTATGCACACTTGAAGGAGAGAAAATGTAGTTTTTGAAGATTTTTTCAACTATTGGAGAATATTCTCCCCCTACCTCTTTGTTAGGGCTTCTAGAATATATTTTGCAATTTTACTAGTCTATGTATCTCTTTTCTTTGTATTATTGTTGGGAGGTCTACCTCCTAACCTATTTAAGAGGACCTCTTGCCTACTTGTAAAGGGTTATTGAATAAAGAAATAAAGTTATTATAGCCATTTTTGTGTCTCTTTTTCTATAGTGAGTTTATCCCTAGTCTTATTTTGAAAGTTGGTTTAAGTGACGACAACCACTACTCATTTTGGGTTGGTTCATCCCCAAATGGTGTGTACCCCCTCCCCATCCTCTTCCACTCCCTTTATTTTCATCTTTTATTTCCATTTCCAACTTATGTTACATTGTATGTTGCTATTGTGTTCTTGTTTTCCTTTTTTTTTCTTGAAATTTGTTATTTTGAATCTATTATTTTTTCTTTCTTTGGAATTTATATGAAGTGAACCTTCACATCCAGATAACATTGTTATCTTAATGTTCAATAGAGATTTTATTGAGACTTTTTTAAGCAACATAAACACAAACACCTGTCTTCTTTAAATTTACAAGATTAACTTTTATCATTTGGTAATAAGAGTTTTTTGTTTAAGGTGTTATTTTGTGTTTGTGTTTAATCTTGTCTTGTGTAACTATCTTGAAATGGTCCAAATCAACCTCTCCTTGGCTAAGTTGGAACATTTTTTTCACAAAAATGAGTTGATGACATTGTTTTACCGTTGGGCTCCTCCTTACACCCTGGGCAAAATTCCTAGGCAGTGGTTACTGACTTCGTTGTCACTAGGCATTGTGTCCCTATTGTTAGGCACTATTTTCCGTTGATGTCACCGACTTGCTTTTTACTGGTTGTGATTCTTATTGTTTGACGCAAGTTTTGCTACCAGGTTTTGTTTTGGCTGTTTTGGCCATTGTTTTTGCGTCTTCTAAATATGCTCAAATGATGTTTAATAACATGCTTATGCATTAGCCATAGAGTGGTCTTATCTCAAGTTAAATTGTATGCTAACTACATATTCGTGTCATTGTCTATGTTGTTTCGAGTCTTTAAACGTGCTTGCATTTGCTTGAGTCAAATGTCATATATGTTCATATGAAGTTTTCTTGTCCTTGTTTCCATGAATGTGTTTGATAAAATTCTTACTTAGCTTAGTATGCATGTATATTAAATTGATTGGTTGAACCAAAACATGGGAGTTAAATGTTCATTCTCATCTAGCAACTATTTCACATCTTTTAGCCATTCCAAAATCAAAAATTTGAAATTGTTGGCTACTATTTTGAGAACTTGGATGAGAGCCTTCTGACCTATTTGCAAACAAAAATAGCCTAAAAGTTGCATGAAAATTGGTTGTAGAATTAGACAATTTAAGTTGTGTGATGAGCTTGGCAAATTAGTTCCTTTTTTGTAGGTTTATTAGTCTTCTCAGTATGTATAGTTGGCTGCATTTTATTTGTATATTTGAGTGTTTCTCTTGAGTCTCATTTTAAGGTTTGCTTTTGTGATTTTGCTATTATATCCCTCATCTTAGTATTATTGCTAGGAGGTCTTTCTCTTGACATATTTATGAGGACCTACTCTCTACTTGTAAAGGGTCGTTGAATGAAAAAATAAGTTATTATAGTTATGTTTGGTGTGCCTCTCTTTCTAGATTGAGTTTATCTATAGTCTTATCTTAAGCTTTGGTTCAAGTGATGACAACCACCACTCATCTTGAGTTGGTCATCCCCCCAAGTGGCATGTCACCCTTTCCATACTCTTCCATTTTCTTTATTTTCCATCTCTTATTTCCATTTTTAGCTTGTGTTATGTCATGTGTTGTTATTGTGTTATTCTTCTTCTTTTTTCTGGTAATTTGTTATTTTGAATCCATCCCTTTGTCTTTCTTTAGATTATCTATGAAATGAACATTCACATTTAAATTATACTATCATCTTAATATCCAATGGAGATCTTTTTAAGTCTTTCTTAAGCAACACAAACTCAAAGATCATGTCCTCTTAAAAACAATAATATCAACTTTTATCAAATAATGATAGAGATAAAATCTTAATCATGTATCACAATACTAGTCAATATTATTCTTTATTTTTGTGATTCTTTGCAAATTCAAAAATGCTTTTTACTCATGAAAGTCCCATACATGAATGTTGACATTGTTTCACTAGTATCTTTTGTAAGTATCACTATTGATGATCAACAAAGTTTCATTGATGTGAAAAAACATTCTTTTTGAAATTTGGAGTTTTAAAAAATGGAAAATTTGTTTTATCAAATTGCAATTAAGACAAACAATATAGGAAAACTCACATTACGAAGATGCATCATCCCTAATATAGAATTAACAAAGAGGAACAAGAATTCTCATGACATAGATAATGACATAGTAGGCGAGGTGAGCAAAGAAGAAACCAAACAAAGACAAATCACAACATGGACAAAGACCAAGTGAATGTTCTCACATCATATATAGTTGTATAATGGAGGTTCTCACAAGTATGGTAGTGATGAAAAAATGGAGGTTCTCATGGTACAAGCGACAAAGTTTAGGTATTATGAGTAGAGGAAACCCTAGTTGAAGCATCATTGTCATAATTTAGTATGCATGAGCTTAACTTAGCTTGAAAAAAAGTAAATAAATGATATTAAAAAATAAAAGGAGAACAAGTTAGTCCTATAAAAATAGATTATTTAACTAACATTGTATCTTAACATAATTTTATTTTAACATTAATAACTATGAGTTAAATGTGTTAATAACTATTAAAATTGAAATTAGTTTTTTTTTTTAACTTTGAACCAATTTAGTCCCCCATATTTAAAAATGTGTGGATTTAGTCATTTTAATCCAATTTTGTTAAGTTTATTTGACGTTTCTCATCTACCGTTGAAGCATAGATGTATTAAACAATATAAACAACTAAAATGCTATCATGAAATACGTTTAAAATATTAAATAAACTTAACAAAATTTGGTTAAAATAATTAAATTTACACAATGTGGTTAAAATAACTAAATCTAGCCAAAATTTTAAAGGAAAGCTAATTTCAATTTTCGATTAAAATTAAAGAAAAATATATATTTAATCGATACCCGTATATACTACGAGTAATATGGTATCCCACGAAGACTTTAATTTTAATGTTCAACAAATAAATATACTATTTTAGTCTTTTAGTTAATATGTTTGTTTGGTCATGACGAATGTTTCATCTGATATAAATGTTCCAGTAATATCATTGATATATTATCTATAAAGAAAAATATAAAAGTAAATATTATAATCATATGAAATTGATGTATCGTATTATATTATGATAAAATAATTTAAAAAGACACTCAACGCGTGTAAGAAGATAACTTCGTTAATTATAATATACAATGTATTAGAATTAATACTTTTAAACAAAACATATTCATTAAGCAAATAACTAAACTTACCACCATAAAAAGATCAATTGAGTGTTTTATCATATTAAAATACTAAATTGATAAAATACATTAAATTAAATGATACAGTTCTCTATATAAAATTGAAATTAAAAAAATTAAAACATTTTTAAATGACTAGTTATGGCAGCAAATAAGAAACTTAATACTGTCCTAAATATATATTTTTTTAATTATCTCACTACATGTCACATTACTCGTAGAATATTATTTAAAAATTACCAGAATCTGATATTTTTAAAAAATTGTAAATGCCAGAATTTCAAACAAAAGTATATAAATTTAATTTTTAGAACATAATCTCGGATAATTTTATCCAAATAAAATTATTTTAAAAACATTAATACAAATAAAATGAATCTCTAAAAGAAATACAACTAAATGCACAAATCATAACTTTAAAATAAAATCAATTTCTCTTAAAGAACTTTAACTTTACGAGTCTAAAATAAAAATAATTAAATTAAATAATTGAACGCTAACACAAATTTTCAATTATTCATATCTAATCTAACAACAATTTTACTTTACCCGCTTAATCATAAAAATATGTAAATAAAGTCATTAACAATTGATATAAAAAGTACCATCATTACAATTAAAATAAGATACGGAAAAAGTTTAAAAAATAATTTCTATATATATATATATATATATATATATATATATATATATTATTCATGTGGTGATACCTTGTTTTATATTTCCCCCATATTAACGAGTTAAAAAATAAAAAATTAACTTTTACCAAAAACACGTTATTAATGTTCTTACAGTATTTTTCTAATAACTTTTTACTAAAATGCGTTGTATCCCTTTGTCAAAGTTTTTAGGTGGATTTGTTGAAGTGGGATTTGGCCTTGGTGACCCGAGAGAGACAAAGAGAAAGGAAAGAGCGCGTTATGTGGTTCTTGCCTCGGTAGTAGCAGAAACTCTCTGCATCATATAAAATGCTCAGTGAAATGAATTCAATGTTCGGAGATCTGAACAGGATCTCTCTGCATAATTCAGATCCAAAAACCAGATCTCGCTAACTGAGATCACTATTCTCTTCCTCTCACTTTTCATCCCATTTTTTCTCAAATCCCCTTTCCACTTTCTCGAGAAAATAATTTTCCGTCTTCTTTCTCTTTGCTGCTTCCTTCTTCCTCGCAATTTCAACTGCCACGGGCTCACAATGGCTCCAAGCTTCAACAAACGAAGAATCCTTCCCGCTTTTCGCATTTTCCTTCTACTCTCCCTTTTCTTCAACTTATCATCCACTTTCGCTCAGGTCAACTTCCCGTCCTTCGTTCTTTGCGTTTTCTCTCTCGAATCGTGGCCACAACGTGTTTTATTTCTATGTGTAGGATTCTCTCTTGCAGAACGCGAAGGAAGGAGTCGGTGGATCTGTGGATCTCGGTCGCCGCGGCAAAGTAAGCTTCCGTTGCCAATCTTTCTTTCTTTTTCACCGTTATTTGTCGTGACGTTCAATTGTGGAGAAAACTCAAACGAATGTGTTGAAATTGGAAATTAATTTTAGTGTGCTTTCTGTGAACAGATTGTGTTGGATGAAATAGATAATGGTTCGATCCTTTCTCTTGGCTTGGAATCCACCGGTCCTGGAATCTTCGATGCTTTTTTCGCCAGTTTATCGATGATCCTTGTCAGCGAGGTTAGTTTAACGAAACTGCGTTGTTTGATTTTGCTGACTATATTTATAGCAAGTGTGTTGTAAAGCATTTTCAGCGGATCCAATTTGGATCTCAAGAACAAGAGTCTTTTTATATATTTTTTTGTGTTTATAGAATTGTATAGGTTCGTGAAGGATTGTGAGAGCTAGTGAAATGTAGAAGACGAGTGTTGTGAGAATAAACTAGAATCAAACTTCATTGAATGAGTGAAGCATGTGATAGAAAGCTGGTGTGCGACCTATATAGGCTATATAGAGAAAATAACCAATTGATTGCTAATTGATATTGCTGCGAACTAGCTCAAATTTTCTTTTAGACTATATTATGAGAAATAGGAGCTATAAAGTCATTAAGAATACTTGTTTCATATGATACCTCTCTCTCATGTTTGAGTAATGCCTTTTAAGTTTTAACTGATTTTTTTTTTTTGTGCTAGATCGGGGATGAGACGTTTATAATAGCAGCTCTTATGGCTATGCGTCATCCTAAGTCAATTGTCTTGTCTGGTGCACTAAGTGCCCTGTTTATAATGACGGTAAGTGCCACAGCAATTAACTAGCAGGTTTAGTATTTTTGCTCTGTTGTCTCATCATGGGATGCTTTTTTCATAGTACTGTGATGGAATGGTTTCTGCAACTAGAGAGCACCCAGAAAGGGGCGCTCTTCCTTTTCTTATCAATGTTATCTGGATTAAAGTTATTGTGCGTGCAATTAGGTACTTTCTACTGGGCTAGGCAGGATTGTCCCAAACTTGATTTCTAGGAAGCATACAAATAGTGCGGCTACAGGTACAATTTCTCGGTTTGATACTTATTACTGAGCTGATTAGCATAGTTTGTGAAATTGCAAAACGCAGTTTACATAGTAATTGTTTTGAATTACAAGGGTTGTAGATTCTGCACGCTGCATTTTTTATAGAAGCTACAACTAGTTCTGTTCAAATGGTTTAGGAGTCTAAGGATGCAGTTGACTGGTGGTGCTGCTTATATCCATGCTTAAGTACTAGTTGGTTGCAAATTTTTCATCCATTTGTGCCCAGCCTTTGTGGTTCACACAAACTTCTGGTGGTGTTTAGTATAAATAAATTATATGGATTTAGCTTCATTGGCCGTTTGTTTGTGTTGTGTGTCTGTTCCAAATATGGTTTCTTTTACTTGTATGAACTCTTTTAGAATTCTAGTTAGCTTGCGCCTGAAAATTTGTTTGTGTCTTTATAAGTCAAAATTATATGCTACTCAACAATTTGTGAGCTATTTGCTTTTTGGATTGCCATTTATAACTTAGTGATTACCAGTTTCCAAATTTCTATTCATTATCTTGTGTTTAACGATGGCGTTATTGTCATTTGTAAGTTCAATTTTTGTTAAGGTGAAGCTGATTCTATTTCTTCTCTGTCACTTGCAGTTCTTTATGCTTTCTTTGGGTTAAGGTTACTATATATTGCATGGAGATCAACTGATTCAAAATCCTCCCAGAAGAAAGAAATGGAAGAAGTATGTTTTTTTTATTAAGGCTTTATAGGAAAATTCCGATGATGGCCTGAAATGCTTGCGAGTCACTCTAACACTTATCCTAATGTACTTTTTACTGTTGACTAAATTTTGTGGAAAATCACAAAAGTATATGGGTTCTACTCCTTGTTTAATGAATTTTACTCATGATTTTGTAGTTTTCAATAAATTTTAATTAAGGGAATATGTTGAAAGATGTGTATTAGTATGAATCGCTTGCACTTAAGAGGAAACACCTTCAAATAAGTTAGTTTCGTTGCTGCTTTGTTTTTTTCTTTAAATCGTAGTTTCCCCTAACACCTGCCATAAGGAGGGAAGCTCAATTATTTAACTGTAATCTTGCTGCAGCTGGCAGGATTCTATAGTTGATGTATTAATTAGTTCCTTTTTTTAAACAAAAAAAAGACTATCTGGTCAAATATGGAACATGCTAAGAATTATTCTTCTTGTTAACTAGGTTGAAGAAAAACTTGAAGGCGGACAAGGGAAAACTTCAGTTCGGCGTTTCTTTTCAAGATTTTGTACACCAATTTTTTTGGAGGCAAGTACACTTTTTGATTTGCATCAATTATTTGACAGACAATAGTCACATTTACACATGTTATACCATCTTATTTTTATGCAGTCCTTTATTTTAACATTCCTTGCTGAGTGGGGTGATCGTAGCCAGATAGCGACAATTGCAGTAAGAAAACTGGTCCCCTGTAGATCATTGAACATTTCATGCTTTCGTGACTGATTTTATGTCTTAGGTTTTGTCGGCAACATTAGTAGCCTTTCCCCCCTACATATTTCGTGACCTTTAATTTCCTTCTGCAGCTGGCGACCCACAAAAATGCTCTGGGAGTAGCAGTTGGGGCCTCTTTGGGTCACACCTTCTGTACCTCGCTGGCAGTGGTGGGAGGAAGCATGTTGGCATCTAAAATTTCCCAACGCTCCGTAGCTACTGTTGGTGGCTTGCTCTTCCTCGGCTTTTCCATATCTTCATACTTTTACCCGCCTCTATGATTAGTATAAGTGCATATTAATCTGATTCGTAATGGCTTGTGGCCTTCCTATCCCGCTTTATTTTTCCCCATAGTTGTCTCAATTGTAGATTTTGTTGTACTTGTTCCCTAGGAAAGCTTGATACTAACTGGAACATAAGATTTTGATTCCCATTCTTTTTTGTAAAATATGTTACGTTTTTGTTTCCTCACAATAGCCCATAGATAGCCATTGTTATTTATCATTATTTTTGAAAGGTGAAAGTATCGCCCTCTTTTCATGGTGCCTTCACAATTGGCCCTTTTTACTGCGGGTTAGCTTTGAGCATGAGATTGAATGATTGATGGACACCTAATTCTGGATTTTCACTATGGACTAATGGTTTATTGCTTATAGTCAGGATAATGTTTTGTGGCCTGATCGGCTTACTATTTGAAGGATGGATAACCCTCCTAGTGGTTCGAAATAGTCGGTGGTTAGTTTCTTGATGTGTTCTCTCGGTGTTCTTTTTCGAAAGTTTATTCTCGTTTGCCGCTATTACTTTCTGAGCCTGGGTTTTCGTTTTAGTTTTGTGCTATGAAAGTGCTAAACGCGATAATGAAAACAATGGCTTGTTATCACTTAAAATTTACTCTGCTTTTGGATTATGTATTTTCATATGTTCAAAGAGTGTGTGTGTGTGTGTATAATTTGGATTTGTAACTTATTTTAATTTGCAGAGAGTTTATTGATACATTGTAAGTAAACAAATCCGGTGTAGAAGTATATCTTCTCAACCGCTAATTATAAACGTTATCAAACTTTCCTTGCTTTCGTAATTTCGTAATCCTTCTTCTAACCGTGATAAGCATGCTCAAATTCAACCATTTTGTAAGTACAAGATGAACTATAATTTCTCCATTGAGTCGTGTTTGTAAAATAGTTTTATTATTACTTCTCATTCCTTTGTCTATCATCGTATGTGATACTTAAAGATGACCTGTGTTCCAAATTTAGAGCACATGATTTAGAGCTAACATTGGCCTTCACATTAGCTTCCTACGTATGACAATATTTTATCCAATGTCAAATCTACATTCAGTTTCATTAAGAGAATTCTTCCCCATACTTCAAGGTGTTGTAACACTACCTCTGGTACTAATGGATCTCATTCTTGCACCACTGCCAGGTGTAGCAGTACCACATAATACAGCACTCAAGCCAGCTTTTTCCTCCCAACATAGAAGACCCAGTACTTAAAATAGAGGAAAATTAAACTGGCATATCTTGTGCTAGTTGAGTTGTTGTCAACGTATTATCTAGGATACATGGGTAGTTATTTTCATTACAATTTAATACCTTCTTGATTGGAAGATCAATGCTATCGAGAAATATGGACAAGTTGAGTTAGAAGACTAATTTAAGTTTTTTATATTAATAAATGCTTTGATAGTATTTTTTGTATTGTAGCAATGATTGAATATTTTATTCTCTATTTATTTTTTACTCAATGATAATTGAATTGTTGATTAATGTAAGCAACATCATTATTTAAATAGATTAAATATCCACTAACGAGAAGAAAGTGGAAAAACAAATTAAAATTAACTTCTCTAAAGCAAATTTAGTATTAGTTTATGTATAAATTAATTTGAAGAAGTTATTTTTATACTTTTATTTAAAGTTGCATTAACTTGCAACTTTTTTCCTCGTACAGAAATTCTTCTTGGATAAACTCGGTCGTGGTGTTATTTCTTATGGAACTGAAACATTCGTTTGAGAAGTTTTACATCATACGAACCATACGAATATGAAGGTGAAAGTTGTTTCAACGCACGAGCTTTACAAAGGGCTTCAGACTGGGTGAAAGCACTTACTTTTATGGGTCTTGGATCATGTTATCGGATATATGGCAACCATGTTTATCTAGTTTTAGTGACCAATTATCGCATTACAACTACTATCCCATTTCACCCTCGTTACCGCCAATCATGCTCCTTCTTTCGTTCCACCATATCCAATGGTCCACCACCGCCGGGTATCCTTCATGCCCTCTCCGTCAAGAATGGCTCTTTTCAAACTTTGAACTGGGTTAACCATCTTTTAACTCTCTATGCTAAATCCAACAACATGGGCCATGCCCAGAAGCTGTTTGATGAAATTCCCCTCAAAAACACTCACACATGGACCATCCTTATATCAAGTTTTGCCAGAGCCGGCTCTTCAGAAATGGTTTTTAACCTTTTCAGAGAAATGCAGGCAAAGGGTGCTTGCCCAAACCAATACACCTTGTCCAGTGTCTACAAGTGTTGTTCGTTTGACAGCAATCTTCAATTCGGCAAGGGAGTTCACGCATGGATGCTCAGACATGGGGTTGATGTAGATGTCGTGCTGGGGAACTCTGCTCTTGATGTTTACTTGAAATGCAATGCTTTTCAATATGCGGAAAGGTTGTTTGAGTTGATGGATGAAAGGGATGTTGTGTCATGGAATATAATGATCGGTGCGTATCTGCGTTTTGGAGATGTGGAGAAGTCTCTTGACATGTTCAGGAGTTTGCCTTGTAAGGATGTTGTAAGTTGGAATACTATCGTGGATGGGTTGATGCAATGTGGTTATGAACGACGGGCATTGGAACAACTCCATTGTATGGTGGAATATGGGACTGAGTTTTCTGATGTCACTTTCTCCATAGCTCTTATTTTGGCTTCCTCTTTATCAGTTTTGGAGCTTGGGAGACAACTCCATGGGATGGTCCTTAAACGTGGCTTTGGTAGTGATGGTTTTACGAGGAGTTCACTTGTAGAAATGTATTGTAAGTGTGGGAGAATAGATAAGGCATCTATAATTCTCAGAGATGTTCCTCTGGATTTCCGGAGAAAAGGGAATGTTGGAGTTACTAGCAAAGAAACAAAGGCAGGAATAGTTTCATGGGGTTCAATGGTTTCTGGTTATGTTTGGAATGGGAAGTATGAAGATGGTTTGAAAGCTTTCAGGTTAATGGTTCGTGAACTGGTTGTAGTGGATATTCGAACAGTTACAACTGTTATTTCTGCTTGTGCTAATGTTGGAATTTTGGATTTTGGAAGGCATATACATGCCTACTTTCAGAAAATAGGGCACAGAGTAGATGCTTATGTTGGGTCTTCATTAATTGATATGTATTCTAAATGTGGTAGCTTGGATGGTGCATGGATGATTTTCAGACAAATCAATGAACCGAACGTTATCTTGTGGACTTCAATGATATCTGGCTGTTCGCTACAGGGTCAAGGAAGGCAGGCAATTAGTCTTTTTGAAGAAATGTTGAATCAGGGTATTAGGCCAAATGAGGTTACTTTTCTAGGGGTTTTAAATGCATGCAGCCATGCTGGGCTGCTTGACGAAGGTTGTAAATATTTTAGGATGATGAAAGATGCTTATTGCATCAATCCTGGAGTTGAGCACTGCACTTCTATGGTTGATCTTTATGGTCGAGCAGGTTGCTTAACCGAGACAAAGAACTTCATTTTTGAAAATGGTCTCTCTCACTTGACTTCTGTCTGGAAATCATTTTTATCATCTTGTCGACTTCATAAAAATGTTGAAATGGGAAAGTGGGTTTCTGATATGCTGCTTCAAGTTGCACCATCTGATCCAGGCTCCTACGTTTTGCTATCAAATATGTGTGCTTCTAACCATAGCTGGGACGAGGCTGCTAGGGTAAGAAGTTTAATGCATCAAAGAGGAGTCAAGAAGCAGCCTGGTCAATCTTGGATTCAACTAAAGGATCAAATCCATACTTTTGTCATGGGAGATAGGTCTCACCATCAAGACAAGGAGATATACTCATATCTGGACACTTTAATCGGAAGGTTGAAGGAAATTGGGTATTCCCCTGATGCCAAACTGGTCATGCAGGATGTAGAAGAAGAGCAAGGAGAAGTACTTATTAGTCATCACAGTGAAAAGCTTGCAGTAGTCTTTGGCATCATTAACACTGCCCATAGGCTCCCGATTCGAATTATAAAGAACCTCCGCATTTGTACAGATTGCCATAACTTCATTAAACATGTTTCTCAGCTTCTAGATCGTGAAATAATTGTAAGAGATATTCATAGGTACCATCATTTTAACCATGGTAGTTGCTCTTGTGAAGATTATTGGTGACATAGGTAAAACATACAATTACTATTATTAAGTATACGATATAGTCTTGATGTTCTGAAACCAGTCATGATGTCTTCATTTGTGCTACGTACATGTATCAGTGCATCTGAGACTAGTTGCAACAGAGTGAAAATGACAGCGGGGAATATTCCGAGACTTTCGTTCCAAGTTACATAAACTTTTTGGTTCCTATTTTTTAGCTATTTCTTTTTTTATTGTGAGATTCTAATTTGTATATTTATTTTGTTACCACATGTTAGACTTACCAATCATTTCAATCCTGGTGTCTTTTATGATGTTTCATCCTCCATATGCCGTTACAAGGTAATTGATGAAGTACTGCGTTAGATCAGATAAAACAAATGAAATTTATATTCTGATATTCTGTTTAGTCTACCCAAAATAATATATATATATATATATGAAAATTGAAAAATAATGAATGAAAATTGAAAAATAATGAAAATAGAAAATGTTTTAGGTAAACAGAGGGAAATTTATATTTCAGGTTAAAGAAGTGTTTAATTCTCAGTACTAAGTATCATAAAATCATAATAAATTAAACATGAAAAATAAGTAACATGTTGAAGCAGCTTGTGGGTTCTGGTCATTTGTTTCATAAAAACTTGTGGAACTTCCAAAGCTCCCAGTTACTAGCTTTATGTCACAAACTGACAAAAATAAATCATTGTTATTGGAATGGTTTCAGTGTTTGATGTACTAGTACTTCAGATCTCTCGTATTTTCCACCTTTGTCCAGTTCAGTAATCAACTTTGAAGTTTTTTTCGTGGAACAAAATTTAGCAGGGAAAGGAGGCTGCATGGTACAAACCTAAGCAAGAACTTGATACTTACAGATGACCTACTAATGGAAGACCACGAGCAGGAACCGAATCTAAGCCCCTTTTGTCTGCGTTGTTCAATCCAGCATGTTAAGCAACCTTCATTGCGCACTTGATTGAAAGGTAAAGCCTTTTACACTTGCCTATCATGTCTTATCTTCTTCATATTCTCGCATACATAGGACTCACCTAACTCTGAATCTTGATACTCAAGGTCTTGTACATCAAGGAAGCTCTGGCAAAATTCGTTAGTTATCTAGGTTCTGGTTTCGTAGCTTCTATGTAGGCCAATAGCGCTTTAATTATTGCTTGCACTATTCTCATATCTGCTATAATCATGCAAATCACAATGCTTTTTTTTTTGTATCGATAATTCTGCAAATTGGAATTTCTTTGATGCTCTGTGGCTTAACAATTTGTTCTGCAAGAGTCATATATGCACAATCTAGTTCTTAACATCAGAAAATCTTGAATACCATTGTTCCGTACCACAAAAATGGCAAATTCTGGTAGAATAGAACTGACAGAAGCAGTTGTTGAATCGAAGCAAATGAAAAATGTAGCAGTTAGTACAATTAATAATTTCAAACAGAAGAAACAGCACTGATATTTTCTTTCTCTGTTTTGGATGGCAAATAAACAAATAAATTATATGGGCAATTCGTTGTTTCGATGTGTGGTTGTGCATGCTTTAACTTCTCTACTAATCAACATTATATCTCACGGGAAAAATGCAATGGTAGAAAAGGACTCGATCGTGTTTTATTGTGCAAGTTGTTGTGGTCGTTATAGGTGAGACACAGCTTAAGAAAGAACCACTTGACACTTTTTGTCTCCTATAGGCTACAGGGTAAGTTAATTCTCAGTTATACTGTATGGACGCATCATTTGTTTTTAACAGATTTACATTAATCACAGACAAAATGAACACTATTATTGGTTCAAATAGTGATAAGAATAAGATAACCACTATTTTGAATGTTTTAAATCACATTCCAGGAACAGTTTATGTTCGTTACTATCATGAACATGAATTTGTTAGACCAGTAGTTTTTGTCGTTTGGTTAGAACGTGGTGCAGTGTAACCCCTCATATAGTCTCCATTCATCTGTTAAGTTATTCCTGTTGCTGCAAATTACCTCATAATAATGAATGATTTTGAGAGGGAATAAGTGAGATGAAAAGGAGAGAAGAGAGATAAGTAGACTTTTTAAGAAAAAGAAAAGTGTGTTGTAAAGACACTTGTGCCTAATAATATATTTACATAATGATTAAAAGCAAAAGACAACATACATAATTTATTTTTTTATCGAGTCTCACTTATTTAATTTAATTATCAAATTCTTAAAGTAATTTAATTAAATTATTGAATGAGGAATACAAAATAGGTTACACTTTTACTTTTCATTAAAAATGTGACTCCATCCATGATTTTCATTAGGAATAAACGTGTAAGGTTAAAAATGAGATAAGTCAACTTATACTTTATCTAAAATACTTCACACCTAAATCTCAAATATAAGGTTTGTCCTATTTATTTATTTCACGTAGACTTTTCTTCAAAGGCTAAGACCTTTAACGTAAGCTAATAAATTTAGTATTATTATTTATATAACTTCATAACTCAGTTTGTTAGGTTTAATATTTCCATTTTACTAAAGAAACTTTTAAGTGATTTTGTGAATGAGTTGAATTTGAACAAAGTTTAATGTAGGTAAGGTTGTGACATAATTTGATCCCTAAGTAAGAGTTGATTAAAGCTTCATTAACTTGCTAAGCTTTCGTTAATGAACTCACATCAAATTTAGTATGAAGAGAGACAACTCAACCTGTCTTCAACAAATCCACTTTCAATTCTCACAATCAATGATGCCATTCTTCTTTGCATTCAAGAAATATCAATTTTGGTCTCCATCGCCACGAGTTCAAGATTCATTCGGAGCTTCGCTTCGGAATCACTACTTCTAGATCGAGTCCAAAACAAGCAATAAAAAAATGGATAATGCCCTTTTATTTTTCTAACGAGAAAAAAAGAATGTACACTACAAACAAACTATAAAACAATAAGATATGATTGGTGACTTATTGTAGAAGAGAGGTAAGTGAAGAAACGAGGAGCACTTGAAGGAGCAAATTATGATGTGATATTATATTTCTTTGGTTCATAGTGTTTGATTTCGCTTTAGTCACTCACTACTCAACCAAACCCACTTTTTGAAGGTGATGTTCGTTAGAGACACAAATTAGGTTAAAAGAAAATACATATATATATATATATATATATATATATATATATATATATATATATATATATATATATATATTGAAATGTTGCGTATGTGTGTATGTCACTTTCATTCACCAAACGGATTTGTTTATAAGATGTAGCTTGACTTTGTAGAGGTAATGATAAGATGTTCATAATTGTATTATAACAAGAAGTATATAGGGTGGGTAGGGCTATATATTGTAGTAGTGAAATCTAAGGTGAAAGGTTGCATTGCTCGAAGAAAGAATAATGAGACAAAGAATGGAAAGGCTTGTGATTCTTCCTTTCTCTGCTGGTTGCATCTCTGAGGCCAGTGTTGCTGTTGGTCTTCCTCAACCCAGAAGATCAAAACCAGACACCAATTCATCACCTCCTACAATAAGTCTCTCTCTCAATTAAATTTACTATTTTTATTTCTATTTCTCCATTATCATAAAACGTAAAGATTATATTTATTAGTCAAATCATGTTGAATTTAGATTTTCTACTAGATTTGTTGATCTTGTGTTATGTTTTATAAAATGTATTGATTTTGATATTTTAAATATATTAAAAAATATAAAATACCAACATTAATATATTTTTAATATTCAGAAGAGTACAACATAAAAAAAATTCAACCACGAATCTAGACTCGGTTAAGACTGATTAGTTAAAAAACAACTTTTGACTATGATCGTAATATATTCATTACAACAAGTCATGGAATGGTATGATTGTAAATAAAAGGAGATTTTGTTATGATTTTTAACAAATTTAACTAATTGTACTTCTTACTATGACGAATATATTTTTGTCTGACATTATTTAAAAATAATTTTAAATAAACTATATAATTTAAAACATTCGTGTGGATATATGTTTAAAATTTTATATTAATTATAGATGACATAAATTTAAATCTTAATTTACAAATCAATTTTATAAAATTAAATTAGAGCGAAAAAGATTATCTTCTTAAATTTCAGTCTGTTATGAATTATTTGAATTGTTTGATTTGTATCTTATTACGTGGTTTGTATAATTATATATATATTGCACGAGACAAGTGTAGAAGGAGCAAAGGGTGTTGAGGATTCAGAGACTTTGTCTGGTGAAAACATGAAGAACTCGTTGAGGTTGCTGGACGTTGTTCCAAAGCCTAACCTTTCCAATGGCTTCAACAGACTGTTCAAGGGTTTCAAGAATTTCTCTCAATTGTTTGGTACGTAATAACCTCATAAAATTCATCTCTGGATTTAGTTTGTAAGTTTTGATTGAACAATGTTGTTAAAAAGTTGTGTTGATGTGCAGTGGAGAAAGATGAATATGAAGAAATGGAAATAGACATGGAAATAGGGTGTCCAACAGATGTGCAGCATGTCACACACATTGGTTGGGATGGCATTGCAACTTCTAATAATGACCCTCTCATTCCTCCACAACTCCTCTCTCTATCGTCTCAATCTCTTCAACATCAAAAATTTCAAACATCATCGTCATCTCCTAATTAATGTTTCACTCTTTTAAGAATATTCTTATATGTCAAACTAGAAATGTGAGTTCATGTATTAATCGTTCAAAATATATATATTTTGGTGAGTTCAATTTACTATGTTGTTAGTCATGCTTTAGTTTCTATGTAAATGTATAATTAAACCAACGTCAATTATCTCTCTATATAAACTCATCGTAAGTGTTATTTTTCTTGAATACCAGAAAAGACATTGCATTGAACACCTTTGGAAAATATAAATACGGGTGTGAAAATGAATAATAAAAACCAAACCTTGCCACGAATTAATCCTCATTCGTTTTAATTTGTTCGATCCTATAAAACCACAAAGTTGTAAAAGGAAATGTTTAACATGTCAAAAGTTGTTGTAAGTTGAAAACGTTAGTACTTGAAGTCGATTTCGTGTTAACAAGTCAGGGTTTCATGCATATATATATATATAGCATTAAGAGATGGTAAGAAGAGGAGAGAGAATTTAGCATTTGTAACATGTTGAGAGTCATAAAATACATCATCATTTACATGCATCTCTATTGCACAAATAACTCTTCATTCATTGTCCATTTTTCATAGAGAATGAAATAGTAATAAAGAGAGAAACAAATCACTTGATGTAGTAAGGAAGGTCCAAGACATAGAGGAGGAAGTAGGCCCAAATAACACCCGAAATGCCTCCGAAGAAGAAGCCCCCGGTGAACTTGGCCCATCCATCAGCGGTCTGGAGCTGATCGGGCTGCTTCTTGCGGCCCGTTAAGGTCAGGGAAGGGGCCGTGGATGCGTCTCCCTCGTTGAACGATGAGATCCCATAGATAGTAAGGACGATGCTGAGAATCACCACAAGCCCACCAGCCGCGAGCGAGCCCGCTGCGCCGGCGTACTCGGTGTTCCTGAGAGGCCCGGCCTTCACGAATGGGCCGACGAGGAGGTAGCCGTGGGCCAGGCCCACTTCGATGCCTCTGAGGAGTGGGCTCACTGCGGTCCTGTAAGCAGGGAGGTTGGACAGGTACCAGGCGATCAATGGGCTGGATGTTACCGGCGTCTCGAGACTTCCGATGAATGGGTCACCGTTGATGGGCTGAATCACTTGATACGTTGGCTGCCAAAAAAAAAAAAAAAGTGCATTCATTCACCAAATCCATAAACATGAGAACAACAAAGAGTTAAAATTGAATGTTTTGATTGTGAAGATTAAAAAGGAGAGTACCTTCTCTGATTGGATGGCCTTAACGGTGAAGGTAGAGTGCCTTCTGGAAGGGAAGAGAGGGAGTGGAGAAGAGGAAGAGAGACCCTTGGGTGAGACGAGAGTCCTAGTGAAGGTGGACTTGAGTTGAATCGCCATTGGAGAAGAAGCTGCCATGATTGGGTTTCTGAGAGAGAGTTCGTAGAAGACAGAGTGTCCCAATTGAGGAAGTGAAGTGGCTAAGTACTTTCATCTCTCACTGCAACATCAAGGTTGTGGCTCTTGAAGCCCTTCTTTTCCCATTGGTTGATATGCATATCAAAACCTTATCCCTTATCCAAAACCCAACCTTTCAATCTTCACTGGATATTTTTATCTCTTCATCGCCTCTTTCCGCTTCCTGGGCCCATCTTGCAGGCCCACTTCATGCTTCTTTCAACCCATCAACACTTCACAGTCCAACAACAAACTCCACCTCCGATTTTTCTTTCTGCACCCATATTATTAGTAAATGCACCCCCTAATAAGATACAATGACTACAATACCCTTCCTCATTATATCATGTCACAATTCCTGCTTCAGACAGAGGAGGAAGAAGGAGAATTAGTTCGCAAAAGAAACTCCTTCTATAACATATTTGTGATACAGAAAACCTTTTCCAAAATCTTGATCGGAAGATATTATATAAAAAATTTGAATCAATTTATATATAAAAAATAAGAGTTCGTTATTTATAATGATATATTAATCTAATAAACCTGAATATAGTTTTGATCTTTTAAGTTTTAAAACATGATAAAGAAAATATTAAATAAAAAAAAATGAAATGTCGGTCAAATTATGAAAGCAGTAGGTTATCCAGTGATAGTCAAGGGAGTTAAAGATGAAGACCGAGTCAAAAGTGTGACCAATAATTCAAATACTTGCTCCATACTCCATAGTTTGTTCAATGCCAGAAACTTCATTTTTTTCTTTTTTTAATTTTTGGATTCCCACAACTTTGTCGGTCTAATGTTTTTCATTGTTATGAATTTGTTTTTGTTGAGGCTGCTTTCTTGGGAAGAGAAAGACAAAGTTAGTGACAACAACGTTTGATTGTTATGCCACATTATCTTGACCATCCAAAACAACTCATTCCTTTCATCATCAAGTTTTACACATAAGCAATTAGGTCATCCACTTCGTCGATATGCCTCAACTAATCACACACATAAAACTAGGTAAGTTGATTATTCATAGTTCTATTTTCAAATTTTGTATTTAATAAAAAAATGTTTGACACTATTTAACAACTTATATAAAAATAAAATAGTTTTAATAAAAATTAACTTTTATATTTTTAAAAGAAAATAAATAAATAATTATAAAGAATAGTATCAAACGATAATAAAATAAAATAGTATCAAAATACTAATATTCTTATATTTATTATGATAAAATTACGGGTCATTCAAAATAATTCATTAAAAGAATATAATATTAACGAAATACTCAACTTACACAGAATATTAACAATATTCCAATTCAAAATTTAACGGATACACTTGTCCAAATTTTTTTGACAAAATTTCTTTTGAAATAAAAGGCTTTTTAACATTTATAATTCTTTAACTTTGAATCACTTCAAGAAGATAAATCATCGATTTTAATACACTTATTTAAAAATACAAATATAACTCACATAAATAACTGGCATCATTCAATCCAAATATTTTAAGACAAAAAAAAATCATAGTCTTCTCTCTAAAAAGATTAAACTTTTTAATGTCTTTAGAATTTAAGCAAATCTAAATTTTCACATATTTTTCATTGTAAATCGATTTGTTCGTTTATACTTTTCGTATTCATACTCATTGAAAAATAAATAAATAAAGATATCTATCTAATATCACATGCATAAATTTAGAAGAAAAAAGAAACTAATATATAGAAATGAAACAATATTCCGTGCATCACACGGATTCAAGTTCTAGTCACAGAAAAAAAAAAAGTTTTCTAAATTATAGAGAAAAAAGTAGCCGACACTTTTACCTTCTTTTTTTTTTATGATTCCTAACTTCACCTTCATATTACTTTCTTACAAATGGCTAAATCTTTTACTTTTTTTTTCTATCAATTATCCTGTGATTTTCTTCCTTACGTCACTCGAAACACAGTACAAAAGTCATTAAGTATAAAATTAACAACTATTCATCGTAAAATTTTTATAAATAGAATTAAAATAAATAAATATTTTATTTTTAATTAAAATAAAGTAATAAAGTTGTACTTTTTATCCAAATAAATAATTTATCTAAAAACTTTATTAAAATATCATTTTCCTAATAAATAAGATATAGCTGAAAGATTCATTCCAAGTTATTAGTCATGGTTAAGATAGGTTAGTGTTAATATTTTTCTATATGTACCGAAAAATTTAATTTTTTGTATGATGGGATATAAGAATATGCATTTTAATGAAAATATTTAAAAATAGTGTAATGTAATACATAAATAGGAAGCTTCGGAGTTTGAAGGGAAAAGATTGAAGAAGAAGAAGAGTGTAACGTCCTACTGAAAGGGGCTGGTGAGTAAGTAAAGCGTGTCTGTAGTTATTGATTTGGATAAAAAAATTGAAATTGATTGGATATAATCGAAGTCGGTGGAAGAGTAACGTTGGTGAAAGCAGAAATGGAAATGGTGCATAAGTTTAAAATAATGCAAATAATCTATAAAGATATATACAGAGCAGTTTTTTTTTTCTACTTTTTAAAATATCGATTTTATTTCTTTAAATATAATTATTTATTAAATTTTTAAAAATTGATTGTTACTTTTATAATTTTTTATAAAATCAGATATTTCTATTTTTTCTCTTCCTTTTTATTTATTAATGGTTATTCTTTTATCTATTCTGATATATTTTACTTTATTTTTAATAAATATAATTTATATATATATATATAAACTTAATAACATTATAATATTATCATCTATTAATATAATATCACACATATCTAAAAAATTGTATACTCACATGTTACGCTAATAGTTCAATAATAATAATAATAAAGTAGGACATACAAAGTTCAAACTTAAAACAGAATTTTTTTCGTGATGATATTAATTTTTCTACAGCGATATAACATTGAATAAGTGCATGTTTGGTTTTATTTTTAAAATATTTACAATCAATTTTTGTTAATAAATTGTTCAGAGACACTTAAAATCAATTTTTAAAACTAATTGTAAATGAAAAATTTACATTAAAGAGAAATAATTCTTTCTAACTTCTTCATCAACCAAAATTGATTTTCCTACATCAAATAAAATCAATTTTCTCAAAGTATTTTCAAACACATCCTAAATATAAGAGTCTAGGTTGTGTTTTTCACATAAATAACACTTCTCTTTCTTATGTATTTACTATCTTACTTATATAGGTTAGAATTTGAAATTGTTTACATTATAAAATTAATATTACAAAATGATATTTTTCTTGTTTGTCAAATTTTTAGTTTTTCAAATATGTTTTTTTTTAAGGTATCATTTTACTCTCTATAATGTGATTTTGGTTTTAGTCTTCATCTTCCATGCATTTAGTTGTTATCTTAAGTGTGATTAGCTCATAAATAATTTGCGTGAATCATTCAAAAATTCAAATTTATGTTGGTAAAAATCTTTTAATTTTTTTCCAAAATTCATGATTCTAAAGGTTTCATTTTCAATAGATGTTTTGTGGATGTAGCTAATGAGTTCTGGTTCATTTGTTATTCACCATTGTCACTAATTCCAAAAATGTCCATAATATTTATTGGGGAGATGAAATTCGTAATATTTTATTTGAATTGGAGATGAATTTAAAGAAGTGAAAAAATAAATAGTAATAAAATATAAAAAAAAGAGGTAAAATTCATAAACGTGTTGATTGAGCCTGTTTACTACTATTAATGAGCAAAAATTTCACTGTTTTTGTGGAGACCCAAAGTTTCAGCTTCTAATCTTTTTCTCTCTGCCACACCACTCCTCAAAACTTCATCACTCTTCACAGCACCTCTCCTCTCTTCTTTTCCTCTACCTTCTCTCTACCAAGAAGAGAATTCTGAAATTTTACTCTTCATCCATTTTAGAGCCCAGACCTAAGGCTAGCTCGTGATTCCCAATCTCAACTGCCATTCCCCTCCTCCATGTAAGTTGTACCTAATCTTTACATTTTCTTCTTCAATTCGAAAATTGTAAAGATTTCCTTACTGTTGAGCCAATTTTGAGAACCAACAATCATTCTTATTCTCTGAACCTGCATTTCCAGCTTATTAGGTTGTACAATTGAGGAGTTCTTGGTTGAAAGGATTCTAACTAGTTAAAAATCCTATAGAGGTAAGGGAAGCTAATTCTTCTTCTCAAATTTGTGTAGAAAATCCATGGATGAGTATGAATTATGTAATTAAGTGATGATTTCGTGTTTGTAATGCGTATGTTAGTGAAAATTACTCGTTGTTTGTTAGAATCTGATTTGTTGCATGTGGGAACAGATGTGTGACCTGATATTTTCGCCTAGGCGAGTTACTCTCGCCTGAGCGAAAACATTAGGAGATGCACCTCTGTTCCTGCGCGAAGACTCGCCTAGGCGAGCTGGGGTCGCCTGAGCGAGATAGCGATCTCGCCTGGGCGAACCAGCCTAGCCTGAGCGAGAATTCGCCCAGGTTTTTCTTTTTGCCCCTGTTAGTGCCTCGCCTAAGCGAGATGACTCCTCGCCTAAGCTAGACTTTCTAGCCTGAGCGAGATGTACTGTAGTTGTAGTGTTTTAAATCTGTTTTCCTCAGTAAAAATATATGTTTTAAAGCATCTTTTTGCAATTTAGACATAGTATGATTGGAATGCTACCATTAATGTGTTGAATGATTTAATTAGATGAGTTTAAATTTGAAAAAGAGGAAGTTGAATGGAATTTCAAGGGAAATTCAAGTGGGGTGGTAGTGTGTGTAAGGATGTGAGGAATCTAAATGGTTGGTATCCTGAAACTCCAATAATCATTCAAGCTCAGATAGAGTAGAATGAATTATGTCGTGAGGAGTAGCAGGAGGTCCTCGTCGTCGGACTTGATCAAGTCTTAGACGTGGAGGGGACTTACCCTGGGAACGGTTTGGTGAATACTCCATGTGTCCTGACTCTGCAGAGTCTGGAAATCATTGCAGGTGCAAGCCACCAAGAGCTCCAACGTCACTTACACAATCCGGATATAGAGTTTAAAATTTATGATTGAATTACATGCTATAATGACATCTTTTGTTGCGAAGTGTGTTGATATTTGTTTCTTTCAGTTAGCTTACCCTTCTTGTTGTGTGTCTGCTTTTGCATATTACCCCTTTGCAATGATCACCTATGTTTGGTGGGAGCAGAGCTGAAATCAAGTGGAGACGCTTCCCTTTGAGCAGAAGTTGGAGATTGGCAAGGAGTGCCATTGTACTTAGACTTTACTGTTTTATTTTGAGGTTTTGGGTGTAGTCTAGTATTCATTCTACCCCCTCTTACTTGATGTATATGAGTTCGTAGACGTTTTCGCGTGGAGGACTGTACTAGAGATGTTTTTTTTTTACGCGTGTTTTGTTTGCTCCTACTATCTGCTATGTTTGACCATAATATAATGTTTTGTTTGATAGTATGAAAAACTATTAAATGGGATGTTACAGTTTTAGGTGTGTCGTTATTTAGGGGTTAACTTTTGTGAAATTGTCATAAAATTTTAGAACATGGTGGCAAATTTGTATTTTTTTTTATCCAATCCAACAAAACTATTCTTGGAACCAGATGAGAAATTCAAAAGATAACGGACTTTTAAAATTCATCTCTTCTATATGTACTAAAAAATTCATCTTTTCATGACGTAAAGAAAATATTTTAGTGTAAAAATAAGAAATAGAAAATACGAAGTTTCCGAAATTGAGAGGAAAAGATTGAACATGAAGAGTCTAAGTCACTGATTTGACAAGACAAGTTTCATTTTCATTTAATAAAATATTGAAAGGAGCTGACGAAGAATTCATAGTCCCACTTCACCGTTGGCGATGACTCACTTTGACTGAGATGCAAAATAAATCGTTCCTTATTTTATTAATTCATTTTTTTTTAAATTGAGTGTGAAAAGAAAATACATATGTATTTTTTTAAAAAAGTAATTCTATAACTTTTTTTTTTATGAATTCGAAATTTATTTAGATTTTTAAAATATATTTTTCCTATCACAAATTCTATTCGGTTTTTTTAATTTTGTTTTCTTCTAATCGTATTTTATATTTTAAGAAATATAGATATTAATTTTATTAAATTAAATCATTTTTAAAGATATATTGTATCTTATTTTCAATATTTTTTATAATAAGTTTTGAGATTTAATAAATTTGGATATTTTCAATTGAATTTTATCAAATTTGTATAGTTTATTAAACAATAAAAAATTGTATATTTGTCAATTGAGTGTTTAAATTACGTATAAATTAGATTATGAGGTTAGTATCTTACTTGGTCACCTTGGTTATTGTTACTTCTAATTTTGTTTTTATATTATATGATGTACTTTTTGTGATAAACGTAATAGGTATTTTTAGTGTTCGTAAACAAAAATAAAAGGGAAAGCAAAAGGAGTAATTAAATTCGTTGGAAGAGTGCAAAATAAGGATGAAGTTGGATTTGTGCACAAGAGACATTCAATGAGACTCAGCAAAATTTTACGACTTACTTGAAATTTAGTTTCCTTTATTGTTTTAGATATATAATTTGTTTTGAAATTTCTAACAAATTTATACTTAAAAATTAAAAATTATAAAATTATAAATATTACCTGTTTTCGAAAATAAGCTTGAAAAATTTATTATTTATATTAATACATTTAAATAAAAAAAGTTATTAAAATTTTGCATCTTGATATTGTATATGTAATTAAGAGAGAAAATTATAAAACAAATAATTCCTTATGTGGTCTAGTTTGTAGGTCCACAAGCCAAATGTTATGTATGACAAACCAAATAAAATAGTCCATATTTCCTATGCAGAGAAGGTTGACTCGACCCACTTTTTGTGGATCAAATGTGGAATGAGCCGAAATGGGCATGACGACCCATATTATCATTCGTAACATGATCATACTTTGACTTGACTTAGGGTAGGCTCAACTTGGCTTCAATAGGTCATGGCCTAAGATCATCTTAATAAGATTATGACAATTTGGTCTTAACCCAACTTGACTAAATGTAAGTCAACCTCAAATGAAATTAACTTAGACCCATTCCAATTTGATTGAATGTTAGCTCATTCTAACTCGACTAGACTTGGGTCTAAGTCGACTTTGCTCGATCTAAACCTGAGTCAACTTGGCTTGATCCGAGCCTGGACCAATGCAACTATATTTGACATTGAGCCGACTCAATTAGAATGAGCTCAAATTAACTTGACTTGACTCTATCCCTGGTTGCTCAACCTGACCTGAAAAAAGCACAATAACTTAAGTATAAATCGATTTTACTTTGTTTTAATATATGATTCGACCTAATTTTACATGACTCAAAATGATTTAGATAATCATTAATTTGAGATTTTCAAAATCTAAAAACTTATTCACTATATACCCAATCTAAACCCAAGTGAAATATTAGACTTAAAATCTGAAAAATATAAATTTATATTTAACATAAGTTTATTTAAATGAATATGCATTTGATACTTTGTTTTCTTAACTTTTTAAAGTAAAAATATTTTTTGAGAAAGTTCAATTTGTTTAGAAGTCAGAAAAAAAGTAACTTTTCCCTCGAGCTAAAGAAAATGTTCACATTACTTTTTAGCCTTAGAAAAAAGGTTAAAACATGAATATTTTAAACTAATACCAATCGTTTAAAACCATTTTTTAAAATCAATCCAACACCAATGACAAATACCGAAATAATATACAACAATCTCTTGCATTACTTCTAATAAATCAGCATAAAACTACACATCATACTTGCATGCTAGAATCAAAACCCTTCACACTCCGTGTTTACCCATTTTGAATTTTGAGTCTTAGCAAAGTTCATCATTTTTTACATTAAAAAAATCACATAAACCAATAATAAACATAGTTCAATGGATTAGATGATCTTGTTGAAAGGAACAACAACCTTTGATTCAATGCATAGTAACATCTGTTCATACATCACGTTTCAATCAATCGTTACCACAATTGGTTGGTTTACACTTCTACAAGTAGGTTTAGTTTGACTCAACGTGAATACGAGGAATATTTTGTATCATACTCAATTCAAATTTTACTATATAAATAATAAATAATATTTTATTGTTGGTTAGCTAGTTTGGAGTACTATGTATTTATTTATCTTAATCACGAAAACTTGTAATTATCTCTTTTATAATATTTTTTTCACGGGTTAAAGTGTGATGTATTTGGGCAAAACACTTAAAAGATGCAAAATGGTATAATTTTAAAGTTTGTGAGCTTTCATTACATTAAAATTGTAATAAAATGACATGAGTTCAATTAAAATTAGAAAAAAAATACAACAAAATAAAATCGCACCAAAATAATACAACTTTTTAAAATAAAGTCATAACTTCAAAATTATACTATTTTAATAATTTTAAAATTAAAATTCTCCATTTTAATAATTTTGATAATATATTTGGCGGTAGACATTACTTCTATAAAATTTTATTTTGAGAAACAAATTATCTATTTTATTATATCTTTTCGCTAATTATCTCTTACGATTTTAAAGATTTTTTTTTTTTATTTCTCTCGTTACTTGTATCTCCTTTTCATCTTGGTAATTCAACTTCAATTCCTTTATATCACAGTTTTTATGAAGTTAATGAAGAAACATCTTTAAACTTCTAACCAACATAATATGTGATTTAGATTATTTATAAAATTAAAATACCTTATTTTATGATAATTATTTTTTGTACTTTTAATACTATTATATGTCAAAATTATCTGCAATACCCTCACTCATTAAGATTTTACTAATTTAATTAGTAAAACTTACAAAACGTTTTCAATGATTTAATGTTCCCTAAGTTAAATTATTAGTTTATATGCGGTAATAAAATTATTACATGTGAGTCATATCAAGAAAAAACCCAAAAAATAAAATAACCCTTTCATGTTCCTAAAATATTGTATTGTTATGGGTGCGTTTATTTCCTTGAAAGCTTTAATATATCATTGATGAAAGGGAAAGCAATAAATGTTTTTAAACAATTACAGCTGTAATATTTCGCAATATATTACAAATTATATATATAATATTTTACAATCATTATTAAATTAATAAATTTACAACATTAAACTATTTGGGATGACTAAAAATGTAAAATAGCTTTTGATATAGAAAATAACTAAGGAAATTCTTCCTAATTTAGTCGAGTAACGTTATATATATTATAACAAAATATGTAGTTATGTAGTTTTATACCATCAAACTATAAATCACATAAAACATTTAGCATGTATTCTCTCTAATATTCCTTAACATAACACTTGTAACATCACATATCAATAAAATCAAATACTTTAATTACATTTTTAAAAACACCATTACTGATATACCAAATTAATCTTCATTATTAATAAGGTCTAACATTTTGTACTCACTATTTATTAACATAACATATAACATTGATACAAAACACAAATATCGAAAATATTTAATAGAAGTACGCAAAATAAATATAAAGTTATTACATACCATACAAAATGTCCTATGATTTTATAATTTTAAAATATTTCATTAATAATAAATTATTTATAATATTAAAAAATACATCGGAGGAAAATGTGATGTAAGGAAAGGGTGACGGTAATAATATTAAAAGAAAGAATAATAAATAAAGGAAGCGTAGTTCACTGCGGGTTCCTCGCAAGAGCGCCAACAGCAAAATCTAGTTGTACGCCGTTTTGGAATCAGAGGGGGAAAACCCCCAATTCGTTCGAAACGGCGTCGTATTGACGTTCCCACCTCCTTAAAAGGAGGAATAGAAGAATCCCAATAACAAGAGATTCTGAAAATTATAACTTCGCCATCGTCTCTTCTCCGTTTTCTATATAACACACATTCAATAAAAACCCAATCTTTCATATTTTCGGGAGAGATTCAGACATAGCATTGAGGCCTGGAACAACAACAATGGGGTTGATCGTGGAGGTCGAGAACGGCGACGACAACGACGCCGTTCTGGTTCCGCCCCCTAACTTCGCCATGGTCGAGGACTGCATTTTCCGATCCGGCTTTCCTACCTCCTCCAATTTACCCTTTCTCCAAACCCTAAACCTTCGCTCCATCATGTTCGTCTCTCCCGTCCTTCAATTCTCATTCTTAAAGTTTCTTTTTCACGCTTCTAGTCATTGGTTTTTCCCTTCCGTTTTCCTTGAATAAAGAATTAAATTAAAGAATTCTGTAATGTGTCTCATATTTTTATTTTTCCGCAGATTATGTTGTGTTTTTTAATGTTTAGCGTGAAACTTAAATACGAGGTTGCGAATTGGTGCAGATACCTGTGCCCTGAGCCTTATCCTGAGGAAAATCTAGAGTTCCTTCGGTCGCAGAATATTCGGCTCTTTCAATTTGCAATTGAGGGGAAAACGGTAATTTTTTTATTCTCCCGTACTGCTACTACTATTACTATTATTATTATTATTATTATTATTATTATTATTATTCATGTTCATATATTGCGTTGAAAGGTGTTTTTGTCGCGTGGTATGTGATTCATGTTGTTTTGAAGTGATTCTATTTACGATATGGGATATTTGGATTCTCTTGATTTTGGTGACAGATTTTATTGAAATGCCTGTCAGGTCAAGGTTTATACTGATGGATAAATTCTCACTATCAGAATAAGAAAAATAAAAAAGACTAAATTCTTCTACAGATTAAAATCAACTTTTGCGTCTAAATTTTATGAAAACTCTCTCATTTACTTTCTTTAAAATTTGAAATGTTCTAGTTGATTTCAGCCAGGAGAGAAGTGGGATTCACTATAGTTTGTAATTTTTTATTTTTTTTTTTGCCTTGTAAGTGTTTATGGTGAAATTTATTCGAGCAAAGACTTGATAAGTTTGGTTCTGTCATGTGCAGTTTTTCTTTTGGTACTTATCATGCCAGACTCTTGATCTGGTTTTTTCTTAAACTATTAGTTTCGGTATCGAGTGAGTATCTTTCTGCGTTAAGGAAGAATTTTGAGTCAATCAAGGATACCTGTTGCTGATGGATGCATTTGAATTAAGGAACCAGTGTTGGTACCTTGTTAACCTTTCATTTATTTTCCAGCGATAACAAGTTTTTGTACTGTGTGCAGGATATTTCTACCCCTATTCTGAAGGATTCTGTCATGGATGCACTGAAAGTTCTAATTGGTACTCAAATATAACAACCATAGATTTGTTTTTCCATGTGTGTATATGTATTCTTGGTGTTACTGCATTGTCTCTCGTTTATTTGATATTAATAAGTTCCTGATTTTTGTTGTTGTTTCAGATGTGAGAAATCACCCTGTTTTGATCCACTGCAAGCGAGGAAAGGTATAAAAAGATTCACAAACTGTAAATTTAGGGTGTGTTCGGTCTCTATTGTTTAGAAAATATAAAGACAGACACATCGAGTTCACCACTCCAAGAACATCATCTTAAACTAGGACAACAAAGTAGAAGAGGGTCATACAAAAATTCCCCAAGCTTTCTCTGTTAATTTGTTTTAAAAGAGCTTTCTAACTTAATAGATTTTGGAGGATAATTTGGTTGTTCAATGGGATGAAATTATTTCAAAAGGAGAAAAATAAGAAGGAAACAAAACAGATCTATAATTCTTTTTTGTTCTTAGTTGTTTTAAATAAATATTCTGATGAATCGGCTCTTCTTTTATGCAGCATAGAACTGGTTGCCTTGTTGGTTGCTTGCGAAAATTACAGAATTGGTGTTTGTCTTCTGTATTTGAGGAGTACCAACGATTTGCTGGTGCTAAATCCAGGACAATGGACTTAACATTTATAGAAATGTTTGACATTCTAAGCCTGAGCCAGTGCCTTTACAGCATAATCTACCAGTACCATGGATATGGTTCAAAAAAGCGTCGGTTGTTGTACAAAGATGAGAATTTACAGAAGCCCCGATTGACATCATTTTAGCTGTGACGGGATTTTAATTTTTTTCCTTTTACTTGGTAGATTTCATACTTCATATAGTTTTCCTCAGATTCATTCAACGTCATTTCAAATATCTTTTAAGACTTCTACTACTGCTAAAGAAAACCGTGTGGTCTTTTCTTTTCCTTTTTCTTTTCCACCTTCCCATTTACCCTTATTATTTACATGGTCTTGCACCTATAGAAATACAGTCGTGCAAGCAATTCATAGAAACGGGTCTACCATTAATTGTGAGTGTAGTTTTCTGAGGTCATGTATCTGTAAGCAAATAATAACCATTGTTAGTGTATAAGAAAATTTGATTTGATAGTTCCAAGGAATGGATCCATCAATATTTTGTCATGATCCTTCTGAAGTAAGAAGGGGGTAAGCAGCATAGTGAAGGGAGCAACTTGGAGTGGTTAGCGTTTGATATTTGAATGTTGGAGTTTAGTTTTTATTGTCCATATAAGTGAAAAGGTAGAAGAGCTTGTCCAACAGGAATTCGTGAAGAAAAACAGTGTATCGTTTTCCTTTTTGATTTATAAGCTTTTGCTTTGTGGATGGCAATGAAACACTCCAAAGCAAGAAAAGAAGTGTTTGATCGATGTAAAGGAATGCTATTATGTCGTATTTCTTGAATTGTTTCTGTATATACTTTAGCCTCCTTTTCTACTGTATGTTTTATTAGGCAAATCCTGTTTTTCATTTTCTTAACATTTCTTGGTATATCATTTAACCAAAAACTTTAGAAATGAAAACGTGTAACTATATTAAATTTTAATAGCTAGTAAACAGAAAACAAAAAGGATTTTGTGGAATAAAAAAATATACACTGAAATCACATTTTTATTACATATTTTTAATTTGTATTAAATAAAGATATAAAGATATTTATCATCATTATGTAAAAAGGATGTCTATGAGTATTTTTTTTTTCTAATATAAGAAAATAATTAAATTATTATTATTTTTATAATTATAAAAATAAATTTTATTTATTTATTTGTTTATTTTGTAAATTATTTTTTATATTATTATAGATGGTTATTTTAGTTTAAAAAAATATTAAATTTGTAAGAAATATCAAATTGAAAAAAAATAGTTAAACTAAAAAAAATAGTGAAATTTGTAAAATAATTATTTTAATCCAAAAAAAAAAATGTTACTTAGAGGAAGATAAAATTCGAAACAATATAGATGATATAATTTTACATTTTAATAAATAAAAACTATTTCTTTACTTATTATCTAATAAAATAAAAAATTTAATAAGTTTTCTTATTTAAAAAAAGAAAAACTAAATTTCTCTTTTGAAAGAATGACAGTTATAAAATTGAATAATATATATATATATATATATATATATATATATATATATATAAAGTATATTATTTTTTATTTTTAATTAATTCTTTAAAAATATTAAAATTAGATATATTTTAGCGTAATGAAAATGTGAATTAGTATTTTATAATAATAATCATAATAATAATTTAAAATATCAAACAAAGACATTTTTTGTACTTTGAATTAATTGTGAACGAAAATAAATATGTATGTATTTTCATATTGTGAAGTGTACAACACACAGATGTGTTTTTATTTTACATTTTGAAACAAAGCAGAGTAGAAAAACATTTTGTATTGTTTGTGCACTCATAAATAAGAGAAGCACATTTTACTTCTCTTTTTGCCGTGAATATTTTTTTGCAAAAAAAAAAGAAGCCGAAAATACAGGATGTAAACTTAATAAAGTATGGGCTGTATATAGTAAAGCCCAAAATAAAGAAAACATCTATTGCTCTTTGGCACACTGACCATCCCCTCCGATTCTACCCAATGTTTTTTCTTAGAATAGCTCTCTTTCATCTTAAAAATAAAATTGAAGTGAAAATCATAGAATTGCATTAATTAACTATACATATGAATACTCCTTTGAGTAAAACTTTCAAGTTAATGCTTTACCCTAGGTTACAGCATCATTATCAAATAAACTAAAGGAACATAATGTTTAAAAATAATCTCACACAGGGTTAGTTTAGAAAAAAAAGAAAAAAAAGAGAAGTAAACAATAGATATATACTTTATTGTTCAAATTATAAAGCTTAAACTATAGAAAAATTAACTTTTCTATCTAATTAAAAAAACCTACGATGTAACAATACTTTAACTTGAGTCATGTATTTGTGTCCGACACATATACGTGTTTGATATTTTAGAGTACTTATCAATGAAGTATCTGATTTATAAAATCGTAGTACACTACAAGAAAATCTTTGAATAATGATAAATTTTAATGACAAAAAATAATTAGTCAAATTATTGACAACTAAAATAATTATAAGAAAATATAATTAGTTTTTAAATTGATAATTAAAATAGTTTCTATTACAAATTGATTTTTAAATTGGTCACTAACATTAGCTACCAAGATTTTGACTACCAAAATAATTTGTTTCTAAATTGGTCACTAACATTAACTACAAAGGTTTTGACTACCAAAATAGTTGGTATCTAAACAGGAAATTGGTCTCTAACATATTTATGGTTACTAAAATTTGTTATTATTTAAGAGTTTTCTTATAATGGTAATTTTATGATGACAATAATTTATATTTTTTTACTTTAGTATCGTATTGTGCATCATAGATTATATATTGAATAATTATAAAAAGAAAAAAAAAACAAAAAAGACAATGGTAGCATGACACTCTAACAATAAACATTTTTATTGGAAAAATAATTGGATACGAAAAAACAAATAGCCTATATTGGTCTCAAACCTGTGACCGTCGCGTTATTAGCACGACGCTCTAACCAATTGAACTAATAGGCCATATATTTTTTTATTCTAAATAACAGTTAAATTTGTTTATTGAAAAAAATTATTCGGTAAATTTTTTTATTGAAAAAATAATTGGATACTGACTAATTATAAAAGGAAAAAAACAAATAATTGTATATTGATTAATCTATTACATATTAAGAAAATAAGATATTACCAAAATTACTATATTAGTCATTGTCTTTTATTGACAAGCTATGATGCACCGATATTTCAATTTAGGTCACAGATCCGTGTCTGACACGTATCATGTCCGATACTTTAGGATATTTTATCAATACTTATCAATGAATATCTAATTTATAAAGTCAAAGTATACTACAAGAAAATATTTGAAATAATGACCAAAGTTAGTGACAAAAAATAATTAGTAATTATATAATGACCAAATTGACAAGTAAAATAGTTTAAAAAATTATAATTGGTCTTTAAATCGATATTTATTATAGTTTCAATTATGAATTAGTTTCTAAATTGGTCACTAATATTAGCTATTAGGTTTTAACTACAAAAATAATTGGACTCTAATTAGGAAATTTGGATTCACACAATAACAATCATATAATTATTATATATTTTTAAGAATTATTGTACATTTTCTAATATTCATATCTCACTTATCAAATTTTATTATTTTGAGAATAAACGTATCGAATACGGAATACGTGTCATATCCGATACACGTATCGTATCTGTGCATCATAGCCTACATAGCCTTTATAATCCATTCAAAGCGTTTATAAACATGTATTTAATTTTATAAGATTACCTAAAGTTATATTTTTTTATAAAGACGAACATATAATTTTAAATATCCAAATTATATAGTTGATTAAGGAACTTATTATAGTAAAACTAGCTTAAAATACAAGTTTATTGACCATGGAAAAAAATTGACATCCATTTGTGTCAAAATTCGTAAATAATGATAGATAAATATCTGTACTTTTATCGATATTATTAATCCAACCCCATTGTGAAAACTACACCTCTAAATTAAGCTTTTTAGAGAAACTTTAAATTATGCTTAATTCCACTAAATTATTTGTTAAAGACGCATCCAAAATGAAACGCACTGATGTATAAAAAAATTGAAAAAATAAAGAACCCTAGCAATGATAGGTGATAAGATTGTGAGGAATCTAATACAATACACTGCGTTAAGCCCAAGTTGATACGAAGGGGAGGTGTCCAAAAGCAATTGGCCCAAACAAAAAACTCCGAATATTAGCGAATGAGAGAGGCCCACGTGTCCCGGACTCAGACATCATGAGAAATGCTGAAAATAATGGGTTCCAGATAAGCCTCGAGCGTTCCGTGCCTATTAATAACCAAAATCCATTCCACAAACGCGCAAGCGCAACGCAACGCAACGCAACGCATTACAACATAACAAACCCCTTTCGGTGGTCGAACACAAATTAGGGTTCTCCCATCCCTAGGGTTTACCTTCCCCTATTCCAAATCACTCTCTTCCACCGCAAAATCCAAACCGTTAAGGACAAAAGGAAGAGAATCATTCGTTGATCTTCGGAAGGAGAGAGCCGCATCTCGACGCGATGACAGGGAAGGCGAAGCCCAAGAAGCACACGGCCAAGGAGATCGCGGCAAAGATCGACGCCGCCACTACCAACCGCGGCGGCGGCAAGGCGGGCCTGGCTGACCGGTCTGGGGTGGAGAAAGGTGGGCACGCGAAATACGAGTGCCCGCACTGCAAAGTCACGGCGCCTGACGTGAAATCGATGCAGATTCATCACGACGCGCGTCACCCTAAGATCCCCTTTGAGGAGGACAAGGTCGTGAACCTTCACGCCACAATCGCCAGCGAGTCGTCGAAGGGGCGTCCAGGCGTTCGCGGAAGCCACAAAAAGTGATCGCAATCGGTCATTATCATCGCTTATGTTATAGCCCCTTCACGCTCTGTTTTTTGGTTTTTATTTTTCTTTCCTTTTATCTGTCTAAGTTAAAAGTCTTTTAGGGTGTTGTTGAGTATTGCGGGACGTGGGTATGCTTAGTTGTTTTATCCAGGGAAGGGACTATGATGCAATATGTATCAATGCGATGATGGTGTGTCTGAAGGGACAAAGAAGGGTTTTTTTTTGTTGGAAAGAGATTGACTTTGTTGTATGGAAGCCCTTCTTTTCAATGATCGAATGTATATTTGTTCCCTATATTGAAAGTTAAAGTGGACTTATTGACTTATTATTAATTGTTGGATTGTCGGTTTTTTGAGGTAATTGGTTTTGTGTTATGATGAATATGCTGAAATGAGGAGTGGTGCAATAACTGCTATCCTATGGATTGTGTTTAGGTTTAGGGTTGGTTTCAAGTGAATGGGTAATGTGATGTGATTGTTTTTGCCACTCTTGTTTTAAGACTCGTTATAATGTAGAAGCAGAACAGGTAATTTTGATTACTCGAGTAGGATCAGAAGTTGGGTAAGCCAAAGGTAAAATAATTTATTTGGTTCTTACAGTGGCTTTCTCTCTTAAGTTTTAGCTCGGAAAAAACAATGTTAGTATTGTGCTTAGATTTTGGAAAAGAGACACTCTTTGTATTTTTAACTCTAGGCGTATTTTTTGGAAGACTGAAACTGTAATTTGCTGATACCGCCGGAAGACTTTCGCAGCGGTTTCATGTTGCTAGAAAGTTTTCTCTAATGTTAAAACTTGATTGGAAGGACTAAGTGAATAACTAACCTCCATGAAAGAATTCTTTACTGGAAATACTTTGGTTGTCAATGAGACTATTGTCTTTTACCAACGATTAATTTGAACTCTTAATATATGATTTTTTAATCATGAGAGATTAACTGTACAAAGCATCTTAATGATTCCCATTCCCTCGTGATATGATTCATGTGTACCCTTGCTATAGTAATTTCATATTTCATATCAATAGAAGGAAGTGATTTTCTTAGTCTTGCCTCAGTAGAATTCAAAATACCAGTTTTGTTTCAATAGTAAAATCCATATTTAGATACTTGTGTTCTTGTGACTTTGACTCTGAAGCTTGCAAATTTTAATTTCTATTTCTTTGTGGTGATAGATTCTGTTGGATAATGAATTTGTGCAGTTTTATGTGTCTATAGCCGCATTCGTTTTTATTGTTCATGATCATATTACATCTTGGCCAGGTTATAATGAGAAATCTTCCAACACTGGGCTATATCACTTTTTATTTTACATCCTTTTTTCTGGTTGGTATTGATATTGTAAATGTGTAAATATTACATAGATTTGGTTTTTATGCTTCAGCTATTAGAAAGCGCAACACAGCAGAAGCGACAAGTTATAGCTTATGTTGCTAAAGCAGAAGCACACAACATCTAATATGTAGATTCTCTGTAGCCAGTAGGCTTAAGTTATGATGAGTGCTCTTGTTTGGTTGGATTTAGAATAGTGTTCCATACATTGCATAGAAATTGGGATCATGACCAGTTTCTTCTTTGTTATTTTGACAAAAAATAATTGAAATTAGTGCATAAATTGCTTATAAGTTTGGACGTTTTCTAAAAGAGAGTAATATTATCCATGACAGACTTTGAGCCCTCAATTAGGAAATCTAACTCATGACAAACTCAGATATGACATGATCGTACTATGAGAGAGAATATATTATATATATATATATATATATATATATATATATATATATATTATCTTAATTTGGTAGATTTGATACAGACTAAAGTTTAGAAGATTTATTTTTGCATATATCAATTTCTTATTTACAATGTCTCAATCATATCAAAGAATTGTTCCATAGTCATGTGACATGGATCCCTAGATTAAGACTAAGTAAATAAGTACAAAACATGTCTGTACACAATCAACAAAATTACTTGCCAGGAAGGTTGGTGACTTATGTCAACAATGAAGGCTGATTGTGTGAACAAACAGAGTCATAGTAATGGTAGACACAAATTATTAATAATAATGTTGATGTTAATGTCTAAATTATTTTTAAAGTATAATTTTTCAAATAAAATCACTCATTAACATATTAAGGCAAAATTTTAATGCAATGTTAAATAAGTTGCATCAAAATATAACTTTCAAAAAATTATTTTTTTTAAAATTATTTTAAATTTAATAGACTAATAAAAATACAAGTATATGAAATTAAATTTTAAAGAATTTTTTAATAATTAATATTTTTTCAATATAAACAACTAATAAATTTATTTTAATTATTTGATTTAAAAAATACTAAAATAAAACATATTAATAATAATTATTAGAGAAAATATATAAAAAATAATTATAAGTAGGTAATGAATTTTATACATTTTTTTAATATTTATTCATTAAGTATTTATTTAATATTTGTTATGAATTTTATACATTTTTTTGTCATCCGAAATATTTAATTCAATACTTATAAAAGATTTCAAATTATTCAGAAGTTGATGTAAAAAACTAAACTGTTACATATATTTATCTCTTAATCTATCAAAATGCCTTCCCAACTTAACAATAATTCAGATAAGTGTTGGTGGATGTTATTATTAGAGTTTTTAGTTTGTTTCAATTTGGTTTGGACATAAAAATAAATAAAATCAGAACAAATCAAACTAACTTTTGAGGTTTGATTTGGATGGTTTTGTGGCTTTATCAAATAACTATTTATTAATATATGTATTTTATTTGTATTTTTTATTTAATGTTATATAATGAATATTCTTATTTTACTGTACTATAATAAAGTATTTGTTCTTTTTCTTTTACTTAATAAAAAATAAAATAAAAAACACGAGTGGTGGTTATGTTATATTTATATATTATGACAAACAATTTATAACTATACGGAAGAGATAAGCTTTTGTCATCTTTTATTTTTATTCTCTTAATCTTTATAATTTAAAATTTAAATAATTGTTTATAACAAAAAAATATTTTTCAATTTTATTATTTTAATAATTCTTAATATTATTTATACAATATTATTTATAATTTTTTATTCTAAAACTTAAAATACATTTTATCTATAAGTATATTTATAATTATATAGAATTTTTATTTTTATAATTTTACTCTTTTTAATTACTTTTAAAATTTAAATAATTTATAAATATTTGAAAAATCATACACACAATACTATGTGTTTACGCTGATACGTTAAACACGTTATAGTTCTCTCGGACACACATTCATATATGAATGAAATAATATCTAATATACTAATATTTAAAATCAAACTTCAAATCAAACTGAACTATATTCAAATTTGAAAAAAAAGGCATTTTTTATTTTAATTGGTTATTATTTTTTTAATATCACTTTTTAGTTATTTTTGAATCAGTTCCATTTAGGAACTTGTGACAGATTATTTTTTGAAATTAGCAAATCTTCCACGTTATTCACTACTACTATCAACAAATTTACAAATATAAAATAACAAAAAGTAATGTCTCCCACAATTATAATACTAAATAACGTTATTTTCAATATAAATATTAACGACACTTATTATGATATTTTTCTGTTTAATATTATATATATAATTACTATAATATAAAAATGTAATGTACATAAAATAGTTTATAATTCAAACTTTAACGCTTTTATTTTTAGATCAAAATATTAAACCTTGTCTCTCCTTTTCTTCTTAAAATTTATTTTATATTAATTTGGTCTTTCAAATAAGAATGGCGGGAAAGTTTGTATACATTGAATAACATTCAAATCAATTTTTAACGTTTAAAAACGTGTTTTGCATAGAAAATTTATTAAAGGATTGTAAATGTTTTAAAACTTAGATAACTAACATTATAAGGTTAAAATAATTTATTAGTTATGCAATCTACGTACTAATAAAATACCCTTGATTAAAAAATACCAACTATTATTGTAAGAGAATCACTTCATTGTTATTTGTGTGTAGTTTACTCAAGATATGAAAACAATTTCTTTAGCACGAATTCTATAGAAATAATGATTTTATGAAATTTAAATTATTATTATTTGCTAATAATTCGTAAATAATATTATTAAACTGTTGATGCTTGTTGCTATAATATTACTATATGTGTTATCAATTGATTTGAATAACGAAAACCACTTTTTTTCTGGGTTGGACTTGATGTGGGGATATAGAGGTTTTTTGTCAATTAAGATTTTACGTATAAGATAATTATTACCAAATTATACTTGTATTATTAGAAAAATATAACTCGATTAACTTACATTTTTACCAAGCTACTAATTCACTTCAGTGGTCAAATATGTATTTATACCATATTATTAGTGGAACAATATAACTAAACTAAACTAATCTTTCAAATTCTCACATAGGATAATCAATTAAGTTTTGTCATGTAGAATAATCTCTACCAAATTACTTTTAGTCAAGAAAATAAAGTCATAGCTTTTGTCAAAGTTAAATTAACATATTAGATTTTTCTCTAAATTTCTAACCACATCCTTCATTTGAAGATTGGATAAGAGGTATTGTTAAAATTTCTGCATATCCATCTGATCAAATTTCAAATCAAAGTAAATTTATTTTTTTCTCTTAAATTTCAAATCAAAGTAAATTTCTTTTTGTCTCTTTCTTGAATCATTTTCTCTTTTGTTTTGCATGTGATATTGTTGATACTTACTCAAGAGAGCTCTGGTGCTTATATGTGGCTCAAGAGAACTCTGGTGCTTACCTGTGGTTCAAGAGAGCTCTGTATGAATCTTCATTTGTCTGTGATCGTTAGGGAATATTTCAATTATTGATATGAGGTTTTTTTCTTTTGTAGATAGAGCAATTTATGAAAGTTAAAGCTATTAGGAACAACAGTTGAGGTTAGGAGTCTCCAAGTCTAGGTAAGGGAAGCTAGTATTATTTTTATGCATGTTTATGTTTTGATTGTACAAAATGAACTTGAATGGATGCTATTTTGAACTAAGAAAACAGTAAGAATGATGACCAACATATGTAAAACATGTCATAACATATGTTGTGCTTTAATTTCTAACATCAAACCGTTTTTCAATAACTTAACTATATCTACCAGAATTAAAAACATATTTAAACCAAAACAAATAATAGTGTGTTGCATTAGTGATCCATGGGGAAAGGGTTCAGACAAATGCTATTCCTGTATGAAGGGACTGACATGGTTGACAGAGAAGGTGAAAATGAATCCAGTAGGGAATAATGTTAATTTCCTACCAGTAAAACTAGTTACAAATATATGTAAAAGATTTAAGATTTTGTTTATGAAAGAAATGAAACAATAGGAGCCATAGGAAATGAAATTTACTTACCAAGAACTTTGGTAAGCAATTTGTATAAAGAGATTATAGCTTTTTTCAGCAATAACAAAACAACTGAAGAATTATAACAGGAGGGAAGACACTGGAATACTAAACAAAGAAAAAAAAACTCAGCATCTGCTGGTGTTGCTAATAGCTGCAAAAGGAGTTTATGAAGGGAAATTTTGCATGACTCGTTGATAAATGGATGGTGGTGCTGAAGAAGAAGAGAGTGAAGCATTTGCATCTAGTGAGGGAATGCAGGAGCCATATATAGTATCATCCTTCTGTTCCTGCTTAGGCCTCAGAAACACTGTATCAATGTCCTTCACTTGCTGCCCAGAAAGGAAAGATTGGATAGGATTTATTGGTTTGGCACAGTTGAAGTTAAGTCCAGCAATTGAAAATTTTCCAGATGAGGGAAGATTCAATGGTAGTGGCATTGGAAAATCAGGGAACATTGAAGCAATGGATCCAGATTGAGGTGCAGCAGCACAACGATCAGGGTTGAGTCCATAGGAGCTATAAGGCATGGTGTTATTCAAGGAAGGATACTTCATTTGGCAAAGGGAAGAAGGAGGAAACTTCATGTCACTGCTGAAACCTCCAATCAAACTAGGCCTCAGAAACTCACTGCTGAATTCAGGTTTTCTGTCAAAATGATGTGCAAGAGTTTGATGAGTCTCAGGCTTAATGCCTCCACTCCCTGGTAAAGCAAGACCCACTTGCCCATTCACACCATTGGGGTGTAAACCACCATCACTTGAGTTTATCTGATTGCTGGTTCTTGCAGTGGGCACTTCATGATTGTGCTTTCCCTCATAAGTTGTAAGGACAAATTTTAGATTGTGTGAGGCCCTTTCCACATGTTTCCTTACCATACATCCAGCACTCGTGCATTTGTAGTAGCTCCTGAAATTCAACAGATCCATCAGAAAATGTTCAATACATATCAGCCTATAAGCTCAACTGAAAAATGCATTACTATTGAGAAAAAGCTTGATGTGATGTGAATGAAAAACATAGAGAAAGAATCAAGCTAATCTGCAGAATAAACCACTGATCTTCTTAGCACACTTTCAACTTAAGAATGAAAATTGTCTACTCTTCAAAAAGAGCAGTGGACAAGAAACAGAAAACATCAGCATTCAACCATAAGAAATAAGAATCTAGAATAATTTGATCAATATGCATATCTCTTTAAATCTACTAAAACTCTTCAAATAGTAGAAAACTTGAAACTTCATCTGAGATCACAATAGCCCAACAAAGAGAAAAACAAACTCCTTATATTACAAATGAAATCAGGTACATGAAGAACTGAATGTCTTTGGACACATGACACCATTGAGCACAATGAATGCAGAAAGAAAGGCAAGATCATTACCTAGGATTTGGATTTCCTTTGACAACCTTCTGTCCATACTTACGCCAGCGATAACCATCATCAAGTATGTCCACATCACTCTCAATTTGGACTACCACTCTTGGCTCACGAACAGACCTAGGAGGCAAATTTGATTCAGCTGGATAACTCTCTTTCTTCCTGAAATGACAAATTAATGCACAAAAATTTTAGTTCTTTCCCCTTGAGAAGGAGCCATAAAGACAGTATCAGATAGAATATAATACCTTCTTTTAGGTTCCGATTCATCATTCTCAACTTCATCTTCAACCATCGGAATTCCTTGAGTGGCTCCATCTTCTTCCATATCATGACTAGCAAGTGTAGAAGAAAGCTCTGGAGTCTCTTCCGATTCAAACATAGATAGAGATTTAGCTTTGTTGGTTGATAAAGGATCTGAAATCTCAGTCACAACAGAAGTTGATGATGTCCTTTCCTGACCATCAGCCTTCCAATCTAAGCTGTTTTTTGAATCTTTTACTCCTGACTGAATATTTCTCCACATGAACCCACCATCAGCTTTAGCCAATGCACCACCTTCTTCAGCCATGTCTGAAACCTCATCTGTAGAAAGTGCAGATCCCCTATGGCTAGAGTGTGGTTTTACATGGTTATGATTACCCTTGTAGATGATTTCTGTAATTTGGCCATCATGGGATCGTTCCACCTTTTTCTTGACCTGACAATTAGGTTGTGTACATTTATAATAGCTTCTGGGATACTCACTACCTTTTACCTGCTTTTGTCCATATTTTCTCCAATTATAACCATCCTCTGAGGTTCTTACACTTCCTGTTGCATGAGATACTTCTTTCAGTTCTCCTTCTGAACCAGGTTGCCCTCCAATATCCTCACAATTCATACCGTTTTTCGGCACACCACTTTCATCGCTTACTTCTTCAGACCCAGAGATTGGCCTCTCAACATTATTGGCATTAACAATCTTATCATTTACCATTTTCATGTCATTGTATGAATTCACTTCACTATTTTTCACAGAATGGCCTTTTGAAAAATCTGCTGGGAATGAAAAATCTAATGGTTTCTGAACTTGAGCAAGTAGTTGGCTTTCTCTATTCCCTCCTTTTACCGAGTGGAAATTACTACAAACCTATTGAGTTCAATGTTACCAACCAAATTCACTAGTATTGTCAGAAAAATATAAATTAAATAGATTCATTTAGGATAATATCTCAGAAAAATTATAGCTCTCGGGATCTGTCAACAAATACTACACAAAAAACTCGGCTTCATTGATATTTGTTTAAAAGGATTCACACATTATCAAAGCATGTTTCAAGCTTACTGTGAGTCACAGTACTTAATTGGCACAGACTTTTACTCCCCATTCTCTGCATCAAACACATCCAACTGAACTGAATGGTTTTCAATATTCAGATCATGCAGAAAAATGGCGGAATAGATTGCAGAAGTAATGCATCTGCAACAGCAAGCATCGACAATTTAATAAAATTCATTGTCATGCCCGTGACAGAAACCGGCATCAACCATTTAATAAATTGTTTACATGCTTCTGACACAGATAGCACTACGCAACCCCAATTGCATTTCGGATTCGTTAATAATCACAAAAAATAATTAACAATACCTGATTCAGAGGAGCAGAATAGGGAGGAAGAGTTGGCATCACGAAGAAACTCCCCGTGGTGGGTGATGATGGCGTTGCCTACAACACCAATTAGAAAACAAAAAAAAAAAACAAAAAACAAAAAATCAAACCTCCATGGAAAGTTTCAAAACAAAGGAAAAGGGTGATCACACAACAACAAACCCAGATGCAGCAAACCGTTCTCCAATCAAGATTGAAATGTTACCCAGACAAAATCTATGATCTTTAATGCAAATTCATATTTTGTGGATCATTGGGGTAGAAACTGGAATTTTGATTGAAAAACAACACCGAAAGTACCTATGAAAAAACGCATACATATATATATATAACCAAACCTGAGAATTTGGAAGCATGATTGGAGAGTCCAACAATGCAGTGGGACTGATGCCAGGAGGAATTGTGAGATGAGTAGCAGGAGAAGGAGAAGGGTTGGTTGAAGTCTCACTGCAAAAGAGTGTTGTGTTGATTTTTGCAGCATTTGAATTGAAACCTCTTCTCTCAGCCAGGCTTCTCTTTGCACCTTTTGATTCTGTTTCTTCATTACCATTGTTGTTGTGATGATTATTTAGATCATTTTCTTCCATTTTGAAAGACAAAAATCAGAATTTATATTGGAAATGGAGATTGATACGACGAAAGGTTAGGTTCAGCTCCAGGACTGTGGAGCTGAAACCAATGAAAGTGAAGATTTGAAGTTGTTTCTGCCGTGAAATCTTTGCTTCCACATACAACACACAACCCAACCATCATACACACCATTTCTCTCACACACACTAATCTCTATGCATTTATATACACAAACTTTGTCTTTTTGCACAAAAACCAAATCTAAATAATAAATAAATAAACAAACTAATAAATAAAACTTACCATCTTAGTGTCAATTTAGTAAACAAAGTTCATACTCTTCGTATTAATCATTGCACTCCATTAATTTAAAGTTTTGCTCTTTTGCACCATGCCATTTAAGGTTTTGGGATAACATTAACAACTCTGATTAATATTTTAGGTTCTAAAAAATATCATTTCATTTTATTTTATTTTTAAAGTCTTTATACAAGGATCAATAAATAAAACTAATATCATAGTTTTTACAAAAAAATAAATAAATTTAATTTCCTGATATATTCTTTCATGCGTATTGTTTTTTTTTTCTAACTCACGAAATAAATTAAGAAAATTTTTATTTGAATTTTAAAATGACAATTCTAAAAAAAATAAAACAAAAGATTTATTGTTTTATCATAAAGGTTTGATAAATCGAGAAGGAAGAAGTACATGGTTAGATATATGAATCAATGTTAATTATTGATGCTTATTTAATAGTAGATTTTAGTTGGTATAAACAAAAAGAAATATATAACGATGTTAGGTTGATAAATTAATTAATGAAGGTTAGGGCGAATTAAGTAAAAGTTTAAGTAAAGATGAGTAAAGAAGGTTATGTAACATAATACAAAATTGCAATCACTAGTTTCAGAAAAAAATGACATGCGAAAAATCCGAATTAACACAACCACACACGTTGTTGTTACATCGGAAAAAAACACTTTTTGTTTTGCGAAATTTAGTTTCTGTTCTTCAAATCTACATGCAGAATTTTTCGGATCATAATTCTTAGATTAGATCTCAATCTGCTATTTATTGTATTCTATTTTCTAACCAATTTTATTTTCTGTTATATGGATTGTGTCTTTTTTTCCTTTAATGTCTCAGACTAGTTACGAAGTTACACATTTTTATCACACTATTTTATCTTTAATTTATTTCTTGCAATAAATTCACAATTTCAAATGATACTCTACAAACCCTTTTTTTTTCTTCTTTGACCTTAAAGAAAATGCAACAACTAAATTGAAAAAGATAAAAACGGTCATTTTTTTAAATAGTAATAAAAATAGATATACGCGTTGAATGTTAAAAAAAAATTGCTTATAATAATCTTATTTTACTTAAATAAAAATATGTTTCTCTTAAAAAAATAATTAAAATATTGCGTGTAATAGCTCATCCTTACCTATCTACATATCCATATATCAGATGTATAACAAAATTTGACTTGACCAATATTAATGACATATTAATTATTTTATTATTTTAGAATTAATTATTTAATGATATCTTTTTAAATATTTTTCTTCTTAATTAAATAGAAATTTAATTACTCTCAGTTTATTATTTATTAAATAATTTATTCAATGCATGAATGTTTTTACAATTTTAAAAAAGACTAACTATTCCATGCTAACTTTTCATTTTCATAAATATTAATTTTTATACTTTTTCCATTTACATATATTTCATATATTTTTTTCTTAAATTAAAATTTTGCAACCTTGCATTTATCTATCTATTTATTTGGTTTATACACAGCACAAATGTCTTTTATAAACCGATATTAATCACATAAAGATTTTAATTTTATCATAGGATTAAATATTTAAAATTATCCCTTAGCAACTTATAAAATATTTAAAATATTGATTAAATTTCAAAGTTATATATATATATATATATATATATATATATATATATATATAAGTCCTAAATATTGTTTTATATTTATAACCACGTATTTTTTATGAGCATGTGATCGTTCTCGTTATGCTTAAAAAAAAGAGAGACTATAATGAAAAACAATAAACAGATGACTTTGTTAAGATCGTATTAATTTCATATATTATATCTCCAAAAGTTAAAGAAAAATAAAATAATTTAAAATTATAGAAAGATAGTAAATTTAGATACATTTATAAAAGTGATTTTCCATTTCAGTGTTCATATGTATTTTCTAAATTTATTCTTTATATAGTTTTTTTTTTCTCAAATTAAATAATTATTTTTTATAATTTTATTGTATTTTTAAATTTCATTATTTTTTATTTAACGATTTTTCTAAACTTAATATTTTTTATTTATAAATTATATATAAAATAAATAAATAAAAATTCAATAAAACTGTAAAATTATTTGTATTTAATTTTATATTATATTAATAATAATGGTTAAATATGTTTTTATCCCTCAATCGTTAGTGAATTTTGGAATTAGTTCATTCCGAAATTTTGAAACAATTTAGTCATTTATCTCTTTCAAATAGATTTAGTATTTTTAACTAAATCTTATTAAGTTTATTTGACATTTCAAATCGCGTTTCAAAATTCACTTAACGTTAACGTTAAGAAACCAAAAACATATCTAATCCTAATAATAATAATAATAATAATTTTATTATTTTAAGAAATGAAATATATGCTGGCACATATTTTTTTTAGTAGTTAATAATTAAAATTGGTTCATTTTCTATTTAATACTTCTAGAATATAATTTAAAAATAAAACTATTATTGTTTAGCAATTTTAAACTCACTCTTCTAATATTGATAAATTCGGACCCTTACATTTAATCAGATTTGTATTTTTAATATAAATTATTTATTTAATGCGTGAATATTTTTACAATTTCGAAAACTTTATTATTATTTTTTGTTAATTTTCATTTTCAAATTTATCAAATCCTTTAGTTTTCTTTAATTAAAATTTATTTATTTTTCTTAAATCAAAATTTTAATTATTATCAATTATTTATTTTATACACATCACAAATTAATTTAGGAGACATGTTAAATAATTAATTATTTAAATTATTTTATCATCAGTGTTATTTAAATTATTTAGGGCAGTTTATGAAATATTTTAAACGTTCAGTAAAATGTAAAGCCCGTACATAATATAATAGGAAATATATTAAACTTTATTTGCCATCAGTTTCATATTCTGAGTATATATAAATAATAAATAATTTATTGAATGCATATCTATAATTTTAAAAGGGTTTATTATTATTTAATTTCAAGTTTTTAATTATCAAAATGTTAAATGTTTTAAATTTCTTCATTTACATACAGTTTCATTTAATTTTTTCCTCAAGTCAAAATTTTAACTAATTACATTTATTTATTTACTTTTATAAGCTTCACAAATATTTTTATGCATATTACTTAGGTTGTATTTGCATCTATGGTAGGAGTTTTGTATCTCTAAAGAGCTTTGGTTTCTATTTGTTTATATTTATACAAAAATAATTTATTTTAATATATTTTATATAATTTGTTTTTTAAATATTTTTAAGATTTGTTATTACATTTAACGGTTTATTGTTGAAGAAAACATAATTCATAAAAAGATGATGCACAATTCACGTGTGGATAGTTTTAGTTAAAAGATTAAGAAAGAAATAGAGAAAAATGAAAGAGAAAATTATGGGTACGAGTCTTCTACACTTTAATCTTATACATAAAAATCCAATAATATGTACGGGGTTATAGGAATTATAATTTATCAGGGGTGGAAATATAAGTCGTCGGACCAGTCCACAAATTCGAAAAAATAACATGGGGCGGATTAAGACAGTGAACCCACAGGTCCGTCAAAGTCCGCAGTTCGCGCGGGTTAGCCCATGACCCGCACGGGCCGGCACGCAAGCTTGCATAAAAAAAAATCTGCACTTGTGTGTATCAATTACTCTCCTCCGGACTATTGTATTAATGTTTTAACTTATTGTATGACGAAAAATGACAAGTATTATGTATTATTTAATGTACTAAAATTTGAAGAGTACATCCTGTATGTCAAAGTACGAATATAAATACGATGAAAATGTTGAATTACCCATTTATCATTCAATTTTTTTTTGCTTTAATAATTTTGTGTGGGCCAAATACGGGCCGGACCTAAACGGACCGGACCAGTCCACATTATCCACTCCTATGATTCATTATCCTATATCATCATGTATATATCAATTTTGTTGAAAATTTCATATACTTAAATTCACATATTATAATTTAAAATGATTTAATGTCACACAATTACACAAACATAAACTCCATATTTTTTGTGGAAATAATTAAAAAAAAAATCAAATTTGGTTGGATGGAGAGTTAGATCGGTCCTAAGGATAATGTAAGCTGTATTTGAAATTGTTATTTAGAGTTAATAACTTATTTTTTCAGTTTCACATACAAGACAATCAATTTAAGATAATCAAGAAATTATCCTATGGTTTTAAAAAGTAGTTAAAATCATTTAATTTTTTCTAGTTTTTTTTTTTCTAAAAACTGTTGATATCTAGAATAAAATATAATTGAAAACGCAAAATCAACTTAAATGAATATCCTTTAGAAATAGTCAGGTTAAAAAGGTAAAATAAATTAAAGAAACGTATGTCTTGACCACTATATACAATATTATCTTGACCAAAATCTATCTTATTCGGCTTTATGTGTCATTTGATGTATTTAATGGTTTTTTTTATAGAAACCAACTAAATATAATATCTTTTAATTTTTAATAAATAGTTATAGGTATTTTATTTCTCTTTTTCATTGATATCAACAATAAATATATAAAAATAATTATTAATATTTAATTTTAAAAAAAGTGATTTATTTCAAAAAATTCCACACTTATAAAGCAACGAAATAATTCTAACAAAGGTAATTTATTTATAGCCAGCTCTTGGACCTATGGAATTTACAAAATTTTATTTTAGTATACTAGATTTTTTATATCAAAATATATTTTAACAAATTAAAAGAATTAATTATATAATTTAATATAATATATTTTGTATAACTAATATATAATATCTTATCCTTTTTAATAACAAGTAATTGTTATGTTTTCAAATTACAATCTAGTTGAAATCTTATAACTTATAATGATGCTTTCTGTGGGTACTCTTCATATAAAATGTTAAGGAAACGTATTATCGTGTGATTTTTCTTCTTTATTTTTTTTCTCCATTTTCTATTTTCCTTTTTTTTATATGTACATATTTTTTTCCCGTACTTTTCTCTACTTTTTTTCATCCTTTTCTTGAATTGATTCACTGTTTTGAAAAAAAAAATGACAAAGTATAAATTATTTTGAATTAATTAAATTTTGATTTAAAGGAATAAAATATGACTGTCTCGGTATTTACTGTTTTAAGGTTTCACCAAAATTTGAGAAAGATAATTTTTCAATTGATTTATCTTTTTGATGAGTATTTTGGGTGATTTAGTAAATGTTCCTCCAATCTTTAAAAGTTTAGCTGTGTGTTTCACCATGTCAGTTTATTATTACTTAAAAAATAAATACCTTTAAAGTAAAAAACTATTTTGAAATATAGATCAATTTGGTTTTGTGCACTGTTGAATATTGTTTGTTTTAGAATTATTGAGATTACAATTTGGAATATTTAGATTGGTTAAGTTATTAATGTATTATGTTTGGTTTAAACCTGAAATTTGGTTTGAATTATCAAGTGATAGAGATTCGATATAGTGAGGAAATTGTACATTCAAATAGTGATAAAAGTGTTAGAAGAATATTTGAAAAAAATTGATGTGTGAATATATTATTTTTTACTTTTGCAAATTATGTTTATGTTTGAAATTTAAGAGTTGTCCATTCTAGAATACAGTGAGACAAAATTTAATGACTTTAAGTAAATGACTTTGATAAATGTAGTTTATAATTATTTATCTATATATTTTTCAATAAAAACTTTCACATGAGTAAAAACTGTTCTAAATAACTATTATTACATATATCGGTAAAAATGCATATGTTATGTGCATGTATTTCTATTTTTTTTAGTAAAAAGTTATTAAATTTTAAAAAAATATTAGAAAATTTTAAAAAATAATTTGTTATTATTATATAGTTTTTAATTATAAATAATTATAAGAATTGAAAAAATAGTTATTATTGAAAAGATAAAATGAGTTTGGTAATTTTTAAAATGCTTAAATTTAGATTAGGGGACATTTAAAAGGTAACATAGAAATTTAATTATTTTAGTTTAAAATTACCATTGCTTAAAGGCTAAAATAAAAATAAAGGTGTACTCAAAATAAATAAATTTTTTTATATATACTACTGCAAATACTTGCTAAAATTATAAAATTAAAAATAAATAATTTTTGTAACATTTTTTTTATTATAATAAGTTATTTTAGTTCTAAAAAATGGTTCAGTTAAGAAAATGATAAAAACAGAAAATAATTAAATTTAAAAAAATCATTTAAAGGAAAAAATTAGTAAAATAATTATTTTAATTTAAAAAATTAGTTATTAAAGACAAAATTGAAAAACAAAATGTGTAGTGAACCGCTTTTGTATAATGGTATAGATTTATTATAAATAGTTATTTTAATTTTAAAAAGTTGTTAATTAAAAATCAGTCAAATAATAAATGTTTAATTTTAAAAAAGATAATTTAAAAAATAAAATTGATAAAATAATTATTTTAATTTATAAAAATTAATTATTAAAAATAAAATTAGAAAACGAAATTTGTACACAAAATAAATTCTTTATATAATAGTATCATATAAAATATATATATATATATATATATATATATTTATTGTATACATATTGTATATTTTTTCTTTCTTGTATTTTATTTTGCTTTCCTAGATTTTTTTTTTCTTTTTATTTTAAAAAATCACGATTTAACGGACAGTCAGTCGTTAAATATTAAACATAAGCTCTTTAAAATTAATTTAAAAGGAGTTAAAATTGGCTTAAATAATTTTTAAAGTCACAATTTTATTACTGGTTACAACGGTCCAAATATGCATGTAAAATTTTTAAACTAATTTAAAGACAGAAAAGTCTGTGGTTACAATGATCCAAATATTGCATATAAAATTTTTAAAATTAGTTTACATACGGTTAAACTGTTTTTAATAATTTATTAAAATTGTGGTTTTGTTAACGATACAACAAGTTATTACTATTCGTAATACTAGCGTAAATAAAGTTAAATATAAAATAACCAATCGTTGATAAATAAATAAAAAAAGCAGAAATAGACAATTTTATAAAAATGTTATAAAAGTAACGATCAATTTTTAAAAATTTAATAAATTATTATATTTAAAGGATAAAATTGATATTTTAAAATGTTGATGCAAAAGAAGACATTTCCTTTATATACTTTAATATATTTTACAAAATTTTAAAATGAATTTAGAAATATTTAAAACTTAATTTAATAATTTTAAAAGTAACTATATTAAATCAAAATTACAATTTGTATGACATTACATTTTATGTCAGAGTTACAGAATTAAAAATAGTAACGGTTAAAACCACAGCAAATAATACATTTAATTTATGTTAAAAAACAAATTTTTACTAGTAAATTATTAACAATAAAAAGTTAAAATAATTATAATAGTGAACTAAAAACTAATTTCTTCAGATTTAACAAATTTTTACTAGTAAATTATTAACCATACAAAATTTAAAATAATTATAATAGTGAACTAAAAACCAGTTTCTTCAGATTTAACAAATTTTTACTAGTAAATTATTAACAATACAAAATTTAAAATAATTATAATAGTGAGTTAAAAACTAATTGCTTCAGATTTAATCTATAACTATATATAAAGATGATTCCCTCTTTTATGTCCACTTTTCATAATTCCAACTTTATCCTTTATAATATAATTATTTGTTAAATTTTTAAAAATTAACGGTTATTTTTAATAATTTTTATAAAACTATTTACTTATCTTTTTTTTTTCCTATTCATTAACAATTATTTTCTCATATTTTTTTCATACATTTCACTTCATTTTTTATAAATATAATTTTCTTTTGTTTATTAACTTAATTATATTACAATATCATCAACTATTCATATAGTATCATGCATATTAAAGAGAATAAAAATCAAATATGTTAATAACTTTTATTATTTTTATGTTATATAATTAAAAGAATTAGTTAAAAGATAAATTTGCAAGAAAAAAAATCGATAAAATATTAGTTAGCTGAGAAAACCATAAACATTACCAACAAATTAGAAAAAGATACAACAATTAAAATGAATATTATATTTTTTTAGCAATTTAGATATAATTATACTTTTTTAGATATGCGTGTGCAAAATTCAAACATTAACATGTTTTGTAAAAGTAAAACAAATCAAAATTTAATATTTGTTTTCTAAAAAATTTAAAGTAAAAGTTGCTTAAACAAGTGGAAAACAGTAATTAAATTTATTGTTTCAGTGTGATAATATTTTTTATATTCTTTATTGATATATTAAAGAACAATAAATTATATAAGTTGTTTTGTTATTGTTTTAAGATGTATGATTATGCTGCAATTTTATTTAACATGATTAGAGTGACTTCATTAGTATACTTGATGAATTTGATGAATAGTAAGTTTTTATAAATATTTAGGGTTGATTAAGTTTATCATCGAAGATCAATTTAAATTATTATAAAACAATATAGTTTATTGTATGTTGTTTCCTTGAAATGTTTACAAATAAGGTTTACAAATGATTGATTTTTATAAGAATATGTGTCAATTACAGTACTACAAGTTATAACTTTTCACCTAAAATAATAAAGTAAGTGGGCTTTTCCATCGAAAAGGATCTCATCAACTTTTATGGCACTAGTAATACGAATTAAAATATATTTTATTTGTTTGAATTTTAATTTAATTAATTATATTAAATAATGATATTTTTACTACTGACTATTAACATTTTTTCTTTACGATGTGTTATATTTTAAATGGTTTTGTAATATTAAAAATAGAAAAAAATTGTATTAGAAAAGATGAAAAACCATGACACCAAAAATTGTAATAAATTTTTTTTTAAAATTTAGTATTAAAAAATCATTTTACTAAAACCAAACATAGGATCCGTATAATAAAACCAAACATACGATCGTAGATACAAAAATATATAACCCTGAATGTCAGATATCTATAATGGATAAAAGATTAAAAAACAAAATAAAATACCAAATATTATTAGAAAATAAAATAAAATACTGAATATCGACTTTTGTAATATATATATATGTATATATATATATATATATATAATACAATACCAAATATTTACTTACGTAAAACATAATAAAATACCAAATCAAATCTGAAGGTGGAATAAGTTAAATAGAAAAAAAAAATTATCTATCGAGGGATAAAGTAAAAATTTAATTTTTTTTAGGAGGAGTGCAGGAAGAAGTCCCAACGAAAGTTAAGAAAAAAAATACCAACTTCTTTTTTTTATTTAAATATAAAAAAATCAGTTACTCTTGATTACAAGAAACAAAACCTAAAAGAATATAAGGAAATACAAAAAGGCTCATGAACTAAAAAATAAAAAGTAAATTACAATTTACAAGCAGAAAATTGACAAACAGGAAGGGAATAAAAAATTCAAATTACATTAATTTAAAATTTTCATATTTTAAGATACTTTTATGCAGTGATCAGGACAAATCCATTATATGTAAAATTATATGTAAAATAAAAGATGGTTCGTAAAGAATACATCATATAATGATTCGGACAAATCTATTGTATGTAAAATAAAATATGTAAAATAAAAGATAAATAAAAATTTCATAACCTTATAATTATTAATTAAAATTAAAAAAGACAAAATCTAAATTTTGACAGACTCTAGCCAACTTAAAAAAAATATGGAAATGATTTTTTGACAACATTTTTGTTGACAAAATTATTAAATAGAATAGTTTTATACTAAAAGTTAAAAAACATAAAATAATAAAATTTTAGAATTTTGTTTGGAAGTTAAAAAATAAAATTTTAATTTTTTTTTTAGAAATTACATAAGTAAAATAATAAAATTTTAGAATTGTTTGTGAAAATTTGTCAAATCGTCAAACTATCATTTATTTCCTTTTATTTCTGTCTCTCCTTACTCTATGGAAACCAGAGAATTACTAGTAGTTTTCATTCTCATTTTTCACTAAAAATAGAAAACACCATGTTCACAATTAAACATTATAAAAGTTGACAAACTTATAATCGACCATAATATAGAAAGTAAGTGAAGATGAAGTTACATCCCCTGTTTCTGAGTAAAATTAGCACTCTAACTTAAGCAAACTGATTCAGAATCTTCAACATCATCTTCCACAGACACACTTGTTACATCTTCTCTGGTAGTAGTCATGCTAATGGAGGATGCTGATGAACCAACAACACTTTCTGCAACACCACCATGTGTCACCCTACTTTTTCTCTTGCCTCTGCTTCTTCTCCATTTCCTCAACAACTCACAAACCTCATTTCCATCTTCTCCCCTTGCAATTGCAACTTCACTGGAACAGTGCTGTGGTGTCACCATAAAAAGAACTGGTCTGTAACAACATAGGAGAGTCAGAAGAAGACCAATGTAGACATACAAGGACATCCAAACGTAAAATGTCCACTTCCAATTTCGAACCAACTCTTTAGTCCAAGGTAAATTCGATCTCATCACAATTTCAGCTTCATAAAGCTCTGGAAGATTCCATGTTCCTGCTCTTGGATGCAAAGTTACTCTGATAGCATTGCTTCTTCTGTAATCTTCTTTGTGTCTCAGTATTTCGACATCGATGTTCTGAGTCTCCCCTGAGATTCCCATTACCAGAGGCACACCCATCAGAAAGCTTCTGGCCAGTCGAATCGCTGAGCTTCTGAACCGCAACATGCATGGCTGGCTAGATTTTGCTATCACATGTTCATCCACAGAAACTAGTTCTGCAGTTAACTGCAAAAATGTTTTTCCAAAATTAGTTCTTAAAGAAAGAGTATCAGACAAAAAACTAAATTTTTATTATTTTTGCATATACAGAAATTGATGATCAAGTGGCAGCAATTGAAGTTATCATACCTGAAACACGCCAAGCTCCCTGTTGAAGTCAGATTCAGGCATCAGGAGGAGAAGAGAAGCGAAAAAGGTGTGACCAACTGGAACACTGATTTGCTTTCTCCTTAGGTGACCCTTGTAGCTTGTGAATCCATTGAATAAAAACAAAGCTGTTGGGTGAGGTTGGGTGTAGTCAAAATGCAATTTTTCCTTGACGGAAACGGGTTCCTCCACCCAGAACCGAACCAGACCAACACCCACCACAGTAGCCAGAAAAAGGAGGAAGATCAGAATCATGCAGACATAGGCGACACTGAGAAAGCAGAGTCCCAGCTTCTTCAGCAAGAGTGTGCCACCGTGAGTGATTTGAGAAGGAACACGTTGCACTGCTGATTCGACACTGTGTGTGGTCTCCTCAGCTCGGTGGTAGGATTCTGAGGCCACGGCAAAAAGAGAGAAGATAGGGGAAAAGACCGAGACCAGGCCATTGTAGATCAAATCCGTTTGAAAGGATAGAAGTTTTGCCAGTGGTGTGGGCAAAAGAAACCCTTCTTCTTGGTGTTCCTCCATGGAAGATGATGGAGTGGAGTTTCATAGGGAGAGATAAACACATGCAGGTGAATTATTGTTGCATACGTGTCATCTATATGAGATGAAAGATAGTGTCGTGTCATTTTGCATGCGAAAGAAAGACACGTTACAAACTCTCACTGCATTGATCCGTTTCCGTTGGCTGAAATGAAATTTCGGCTAACCCTTCCTCAAAACATAATAAATATATCAATGTCATACGATCAGGTTTTAGCAAACTCAGTATGTGATCAAGTAGCTTCAGAGCTTCTCTAGTTTGGCCATATCCCAAATTGATTTCACATAAATTCGTAATTTGGTTTCAAATAAAGAAAAGTGATTATGGATCTTCGAATTATTTGAGTTGAAACGTTTGTGTAACTTTTATGTCGGATAAAAAAGTTATATTAAGATTTATTATCAGCTTACTTTAACAATAAAAACATCCAAACATAACCAGCATTACTTTCAAATCAAATTTTAAATGAAATTAATTTCAGTTAAAATCAATTTTAGCACCACTCCTGTCTGCATACTACATGTTTTTTTTTTTCTTGCAAAATGATCTCGTAGCACACACCAGACTCCCACGTTTCACGTAAAAGTCGACTACAGCTTTTTGAAGAACCGGGTTTCAGAATTCAAACAATGAATATTTCAGTGCCATATCAGACTGGGTATAAGTAAGCTGCAAACACGCATGCCCAACCCAAAACACCAAATTCCTTGTTAACAAAACCATTCTCCCACATCTGCATGCATTCTCATATAGTATCACTTCGCACTAATCTTTCCAACTCAAGTTCAATTCCTTCAATATCCCACAACCGGCTTCAGTTTCTATTTCATTTTATCTCTGCATCCATTGACAGCCTGTCTGGTGCAATTCCACGGTTCAAACAGCTTTGAAACAATGACACCCCGGCACAAAAAGAACCCATTTTTTTGAGGAAACTACAACCATCCAAGAAAATTGATTATTGTGAGGCATTTGATCAAACACTTGGGCGAGGTGAGCCAGTTGCGCGTGATGGTGAAACCGGAGAATGTGGAGTAAAATATGAACTAGAAAAGAAGGCTGCAGAAAATAAGAGTTGAAGGTAGGTTATGGACAGACGCAGTTAATTTGGTCCGTCAACACGAATTTTTTTTTCTTTTAGTGTATCATGAAAACAAAAAGACCTTTCATCTGATACAAACGCAGGTTCATTTTGTTCGGGAGAACTTTTTAAAGGGCACTTGTCGAGACTCGCTTCAGTCTGAAACTGAGTCGACAATTAGCGTCTTTTACCTTCTTTTCTAATAAGATCGGGAAACCACTTACTGGATTTATCAATTGATCAACGAACTCTGGACCCACACACAGTGTGTGTGCGCGCGCGCTAAGAATTAGGCACATGAATTGGTAAGGAGTTTTACAGCTGTAGAAACCACAATGGATGGGGACTCTGTAAAAGGACAGAGCAGTGAATAAAAAATTGGCTCAAGCGACTCATTTTAATCCCCACAGGCCGTGATGCCCTGTCAAATTCAAATATTTAATTTGCATAGATCACGCAATGATGCAAACTTACAGAAAAGGGTCATAATTGACCATGTCCATGCCCAAGCAGTATCACGATGCCTCATACTCAACACCAAATCCACCATTCAACAAGAGAAATCCGTAGCTTAATCCTTATGTTTTACTTAATAAAGGACAAAACTTTGTATGTAAGCAAACAAACCGATGCAAAAGAGTTTTAGTATAATCAGGAATAAGATGAAAATTCAGGGGGGCAGGAGGAACATGCTTGTTAATGTCTATATCAGTTCTATATCCACATGCTGCATCTGCTATTGGAAACAAGAGACAAGGACAGACATATCCTACCAAATTCATAGCAAAAGATACCAATCTTTCATGCTTGGTCGGGTCTCCAGAGCGGAACATTATTTTACAGCGGAGTACAATAAGATCATTGGTCAAAATATGGATATGTATATACTTTTGTACTTAAATCTCTCCAAACTCGGTAACAGACAACCATTAACTTAATTTATGAGGGGAAAACAAGCTTTCGTGACAGCAATTAAAAACAGAGATAATGTTGGTATGAAATGGACAAACACTCCAACCAACTTTCATTATCAAGGGGATTTTATCGGTTATAATTTTGTAGAAGACAGGAGCTGGGTCATGAGCACAGATACCAAAAGCACTACACTAGGTCGTGCTGTCACATAAATGTAGTCCTTACATGAATTGAAATCAAACAGACAGCTCGGTTCGAGAGATCAGAATTCCATCAGTATCTGCATAGAGCCATTCCCCATCACAGATCCTTGTCCCAGCAATATTTATGGGAACATGCTTTTCCCCCATGCCTTTCTTATTGGCTTTCATGGGATGGGAAGCTAGGGCTCTCACCCCAATATCACAACCATTGATCTCATCCACATCTCTTATACATCCATTGACAATAATACCGGCCCATCCATTGTTTTGAGCTTGTACGACAGGGTTGCCACCCAATATGGCACAGCGTAAACTCCCCCCTCCATCAACAACTAGAACTCTTCCGTTGCCTTTCTCTTCAAGAAACTCACGAACTAAAACATTGTCTTCAAACACCTTCAAGGTAACTATAGGTCCAGAGAATACCTGTCGACGACCATAAATCTGAAAAATTGGCTGAAGGGCACGAAGCTCCCCACTCAAAACTAACTGTGGGTTCGCATCACACACTTCAGCGGTAGTAACCAAGGCCATTTACTTGAAAAACCTGGAAAAAGAAAATATATCATATGTGTTAGATTAGTGTATAACAAACGGAAATCAATCCTGGTTCACCGAATGAAATTGAATATTATGACAAACGGGTGTCATAGATCCGGCTCTACCCCTACTCGATTAACTTATTTTAAATTAACCATGGCAACTGCTTTTTATTGAAAAACAATGTTTATAATATAAAAAGACAGAAAAACATGTAATAACTATTTTTAAGTAATTAAAAGCATGTATCAGAATATTTTAATGTTTTTTACTAAAATTTTTAATGAGTGCTCACAAGACACTCATCAGAGCTCTACTTGCCTAAACTTCTTAATATAAACTCGTTATAATGAAAAAGGTTAAATGAATTAAGTTTCTCACCCAAGCAACAATTATATTATGCACTATTTCAAATCAGTTTTTAGAGAAACTACTTGAGAAAAATTTTACGAATTAACTTATATTTATGCTAACTTTCACTTACGAGAGAAGTTTAATTCGTTTTACCTTCGTGTTCTTCTCCTATCAGTTTTGAGTGAGAAATTAATCCAAACATGACCCAAGAAGATTTGCTCAATTAAAGTAGCAGAACAGGGAGTCCTGCTGGTGAGTGTCCTATGGTTTTTACTACTGATCAAAATGAAGATATCTTAACAATATTATTTCATAATTTGCTAATACATATTTCCTATTTGATTCCTTAACTAATATCCAAAGCAAACTAGTTTCCGAGAACAAAGACACTGGGTACCAAACCAATTTGTTCTTAATGCATAGGTACATGCATGTCTACCAGCCAAGCTTGCATTTACACATAAAGCCATCAACAATCTGTGTAATCAAGTAACTAATATGTCTGTGGAGTTCATCACAAAACTCATTCTCCGTGATTGGTATCTTTCTACAATCGAAACTAAATTGGAAAATTCATAAATATAATAATCAACAGCCACACAAGACCTTAACATAGCAATCAAACCTAGAGAGAAAATCAAAGAGTTAATAAACTAAAAAAAAAAAGTTAATTAGAGATAATCCGAAACCAAACAAACACAGCGGGATCAATGCGGTTTAGAGCTGAAGACCGTAGGGAGAATAAAAACAGAGAGTGAATCAACACTTAGACCTAAGCATCCAATTCAAAACTTCCAAAAACAGAATCAAACACGGATCAAGTAACGATTTGAATAGGTATTATAAAAAGAGAGCGAGAGAGAGCGAGAAAAGGATTCGAAAATCAAGAGCGATTTGCGAGTAAGAATGAATCGGAAAATGAAGAGACGTACCGATGGAGAAATAGATCTGAAGTTGGAAAGAGGCGAGAATGAATGAAAACGCGGAAGGAGTTAAAGCGTTGAGGTACGAGCGAGATATTCTTGTCTTCCCACTCACTGCAAATATATTTGATAGTTGATAGTGAGTGAAAATGAAAATCACAATATTATCAACTCAAATGCTTCTGACTTGTGAACGGGTCTTAAGTCTTAACCATATTAGTAAATAAATATAAATATTTCAATTTTAATTCTACTAACTTATATATAATATAATTATTACTATCTCTTCATTGACTTTTCCTTTTCTTTATCCGTTCTATTTATGAATGAAAAAAGTTTTCTACCTTTTATATTATAAATTAATCGGAAAACCTATAAAATACAATTAAAGTTCCGCCAAATATTCTTATTTATCACACATAACATTATAATGTAAGAAAAATATCGAAACATTATAAATTACCACAAATGATTTGTCAACTTTTATAATGAATTTGACTATGTACAGAAAATATTACAATGAAAATACAAAAGTTCACGCTTGTAATATAGAAGTCAACTTGTTTATTTTTAATTAATAAAGTCGTAATGAAACAATTATTTGTGAAACAATGTTACATTTAAATAAATGGCTGAATAAAGAGGTATAAGAAAATAAAACGGGAAAAGGATAAAAAAGATGTTAAAAAAATAGTGCGTAATTATAACTCTTGTATAAAGAATTGGTTAATTCAATATCAAACGTAACCACTTCATTCAATTCAAAAAATTGGTAAGCTATTGATATTTTTGACTAATTGTCCTCGTCACGAGTCACAACCAAGTATCACAGATGAGAAAGCGTGGATTACGTCATCAATTGGCCATTATTGAAGACAAATCTCATTCACATTTTTTCATTAAAACTAATACTATATGTATTTCTTACATTCCGTCTCCAATGGATTTTGAAAAAAAAAATCTTTATCATACTTATTAAAAAACTCTCCTATGTTGACTATTAGTCACAATAATTTTAAAGCTCATTTAAGTTAATATGTAGAAATTATTTTATATATTTTCTTTAATTTATAGATAAACCTTATGAGAAAGTTTATCTATGGAGAAGTTGAGAGTTGGTCCAACACAGTAGGTGATCAATTTTTACTGTATATTATGTGTATCACAAAGGCCACTAGTGGAAGTGCAGTGCAACTCATGCTTCGCTGTGAATGGAGAATCGCAATCTGGATCCTGTGTTTCTGTAGCACCACACGTGATCATGGGATTTTCCGATCCTCAGTTTTGGAGAGATACGATCGTTAATCATTGCAATGTTTAAAATGTAAACAAAAAAATCCACTAACAAACACCGACACCACGATAAAGTTTGATTCAAATCACTAACCATCTTAATTATTCAAATCCCAAAATACGAAATATGCAACAACAAATTCTTCTAGTTTAATGTTCTGGCTATCACTGAAAATACTGAGGTACTGCTCCGAAATTCTTTAGAAAATAGGTTTTCATTTTGACTCTTATTGGGTGGGAATACAGGTACCCTTCATTACATGATGCAGCAAGCTGCTCTCTGATTTTATGTCAATTTGTGAATGGTCTTCATGTCAATGATCTCACCGAGAGTTCCTTGCTCGAGATGGTCCCACCATTTGAATAAGAAATTGTCCACAACTAGTCTGAACCATGGGGACAGTTTCAGACCTTCTTCTCCTGCATCAGCTTTCCTCAACAGCTCCTTCAACTGGTCGCGGTTCACATACTTGATATCAGCCACTTCATCAGGATTGGGAGTCACGTTAACATCCCGGACAATAAAAAGCAGATAGTCCACTGAAATCAAGGAGAGGATAAAGAAAAGTTGTCAATAATTAACATTCCTTGCACATACATAAACGCACAAATATCAGCAGATTAGGACCTATTCAGCTGGAATAAAACGTACGCCCCAAATAGCACTGAGAGAGCTATTAATGATGCATATTTAGATTTATGATTGCATTGCCTAAATTATTGTTAATTAACCCTGGTTAGTTATACAACTTAATCGGCTTGCTGAAAAAGTTGATAACAATTAAATTGGCTTACGTTCATGCTCTCCCCATTTGCCATCAGAAGGTGCCTTGTAAAGTATGCGACCCAGTGAGGTGAACTGGTCAACTGGTACATCTTCAGCAGGAATACCGAGCTCATCCAAAAGCTTCCTCTGAGCTGCATTTCTTACTCCTGGTAACACAAGATGGAAAAACGTAAATAAAAAGGAGCAATGACAGAGTAGATTTGTCTAGTCGTTTGAATGAATATAAAAGGTACATAGTGTATACCAAGGGCATTCTCTTCAATCAGCTCAGATTCACGGTACAGTGGATGGCTGCAACAGGTGTTTGTCCACACAAGAGGGAATGTTACCTTGGTTGCAGATCGTTGCTTCATCATGAAGAGCAGAGAATCTCAGTCAACACACCCAATTAAATCATGAATCTAAGACTTTAAAACACATACAACATAGAGAACTTTTCACCAAATAGTCATCCGAGAGATACAAGCATTAAGTGAACATAGATTTTGTAACAACAATAGTAATTTAAACAAGAGGCAATTAAATGTTACAATGTTGCTCACAATAAATAGTTCAATGTACAAGTCATGATGAAGGTGTTATCAAATTACAAATAAGAACAATTATAACCGGTAAAAAAAATGAATGTTACTAGTGACCTTGTTTGTCACTTCAGTGAATGAATGACCTTGAAGACTTGGTATTTTATTGATTTTCCTTATGCTTAAAATTAATTGCAAAGAGTGACATTCAAGTAGTTAACAGCAAAAGGTCATTTCCCCTTCAAATATTGAGGACCACTAGGTCTATGGCCCACCTCGTGATTTGCATGCAGATGTAAAGCTTTCTAATCAGTATGCACAAAACACTGAAACAACAATGAGAAATATAGATACAATTGATAACCAGTACATAAAAACAAATTTTATCCACAGAAACAGAGATATGATATAACAAAATGAGGTTCAAATTCTGCTTGATGCTTTTGAAATCAATAGGTTTAGTTTAAACAAGATGTAATTGCAAGCTTATGAGGCAAGAAAAACATCAATAATAAACATACCTGGAGCAGCAACTCATACTTTGAGTTGAACAGAAATACACTAAAAGCTCTATGCAGCAAATTTTCAGCCTCAATCTTCTCCATCAAGTGACCTAATAAAAATCAATGAAGCTCAAAAGAATAAATTAACCAGATCTTTAGGCAGAGAGGAGAAGCCGAAAAACAGAAAAAGAAAACTAGATATCTAAAAAAGATGTTCAAAAATTCTCGAGGACTATTTCTTTAGGAAGACAAAATCCGTAGAAGCAGTGAAAATTTATATTCCATTTCAGTTGTCTACTGATGACGTTGATCAAAATCTACTATCAATCTATAGTGCAAAAAAAATTCAATTTTGCAGCTCTTTAACGCTTACCACATTGGTATTCAGTAGTTTGTTCGCATTAATGTAATAGCTTGGTTCTCTACTACATTATAAATTACTAATTTTACCAAGTTTCTCATTAACAACCATTCATTATACGTAGGGTGCATATCATGAGAGAAGCCCATCCTAACCATGTGTGTATAATATGGTCCGGATAAGCCTCCTCACTAGAGCATGATCTCGCTTGACATGCTTCTGTATGTGTGTGCATGCCAGAGAACTGAAAACAAAATTACTGCATAGCTGTTAATTCAATCCAAAACAATAACTGATAAAACATAATCATTACAAACCAAACTAGATAGTATATTTAAGATTTAGATTTTACTCCTTTTAATCACAGGAAGACGTTTCCAAACATGGACAACACAATATTTCTAGATGAACCGCAATATTAATATTTTTTATCTCAAATCTTCATATCAGAGAATATGTCTAGAAAATTTAATGATAGTACATCCCAGAATTTACAAACACCCAAATCAGAAAAAAAAAAGCACATTTTTCAGAAAACACAAATTATAAGTTATTGAAGTAAAAGAACATACAAAACAATTTTTTTTACACAAAGCGAGGTGAACCGTTGCAATTGAAAACTAAGAGCATCAAAAGTCCACTTACAATTGTACTTGGAATCGTGACCAACCACGCGGTCATTCTCATCCACCAAAATGCATCTGCAGATGTTCCAAACCCAAAACAATTACAAATTGGAGGCAAGACAAATAATAATAATAATAATATATCACAAACACACTCGCTTAAAAGAATTTTAAAGCCTTATTCGTTAAAAGAATGTAGACAAGACTCAAGAAAGTAAAGTCACTTCCCATTACAGAAACATCTCAGATATTCAAAAGCTCAATTGTTCAAATCTATGCTCTAAACTTCAAAAGTAGCCTATGAAATTGAGAAACAGATTCAATGGACCAAAAATCTTAAATGGACAGATTAGAAAAAACCCAGGCTATGAAATGGTGGTTCATCCTTAACCATTCATGATTCTGAATAACAGAGGCATAACCTGCAACGAAGGGATTCTAAGAACAATAAAAGAAACACCAAAGGTTAGGTTAGAATATCCTAATCACTCTGATTTAACCTAATTCATCTTCCAAATCAATAATTTAACCGGAACTGATGCACATACTTTTCCCAGCCATCAATTGCAAGACGACTATAGTGAAAGGCACACCTGAAGTGCTAAGGCCACTCATCGGGTTAGCACCTCAAGTTGAGGGTGACTCAGCTATACCTGCACGGCCATATTGATTCCATCTCATCCCCTCCTGTTTTTTTTTTTTTTTTTTATCGCGAAACTTCATTAGAGAAAGACCCTCAACAGAGCCAAGGGATTGATCCAATGGAGTAAGACAAGGTCATGCATATGGCAAGTTGCAGGTTTCAGTCCTCACTCATCTCCTTGAATTCAGATGAGAAATAATAGACACCGAAGGAGTAAATCAGTCCGGTGACTGGAAAAAAAAAAAAAAGTAGCCGCCGATGATTCTCTGTTGGAGACTCGTACGCAGAAAAAGCTGTTGTTCGAAAATTCAACATATTAATACTTTATGTTATGCTACGATTGAGCACGTTTCAAAGTACACACCTCGCCACGTAAAACAGTAACGAAGGAGAATCATGGAAATTTCAGAAAATCGTTTCGGTCAACGTTAGCGAAACTAAAGAAATCAAAGCGCCGCAACACATACCAACAGTCCAATTACACACTAACGCCGCCCAATCAAACAAACAAAACAGTTGACCGAGAAAACCGCATTCCGTTCTCAACAACCAAATCACAGATCAATCAACCAATCAATGAATGACACAATCACAAGAAGTAGTGAAAAAACGGAATTAAAAGAGAGGAACAGACTCGTCATCAAACATAAGGCGGCGCTGGACGGCGTCCATGCCGGCATCGGCGGTGGTCGCGGGAGTTTCACCCATGGCGGTCGTTGAGGAGAAGGAGGCGGAGAGAAGGAGAGGTGTGTGGTGTCTTCTTCTCCTCTGAGAGAAAGAGAGAGAAGAAAGAGAACGATATCCTCTGAAAATGGAAGGAGTGTGCGTAATCACACTTGCCGCAACGTTCCTTTTAAACAGGTTCTGGCTCAGAGTAAAACCGATCGATGATTGTGCCATTTTTCTGATTTTCGATTTCTTCCTTAAACGCAACGCACCAAAACACCAAATACCAAACACCAAACTTTTACTACATAATTACTTCACTTCATATATTGATACCACATATTTATAGAAATTAATAAATTCAATGGTCAAATAATTCGCATTAATCTATTCTTATTTTCTTCTTTGCAATAAAATTATTGTTGTAATAAACAACTCTTGTTATATGGTCTATCTTCTCATTTGGTTTGCTGATTCAATTTTCAGACATGAATATAGAAATATAATTAAAATATTTCTTATTTTGCAAAACTTATTTAAGAGAATAATTTTTGTCGAGACACGTAATTGTCCAGTTGAAAAGAGAAATGTAATGGTAAGCCAATTTTGGGTTTTTTTTTTAATCAGTACAATAAAATCTAATAGATAAATTCCTCTATATATTTTATTTATAAACATACATTATAGGCGAGGTTTCTATTTTAAAATATGATTTATATTTAATGAATATTTTGTATAAAATAAAAATATCTTTTTATATGTACATGATTGATTATAGCAACGGCGGCGTTGTAGCAATGTAGTCAACATCTTGAATAGACTTTGCTTAATGAAAAACATTAATATTTTATTTTTTCCGAAGCCGTTTGAAAATGAATAAAGTGAATGACAATTAAACCAACCAATATCCTTCGTTCAAACGACAGCGTTTTGTTTGGCAAGGATTTTTCAAACCTGATAAAAAATCAACCAGATATTCGCAGAGGAGTGGGTAACGCATTGAAACAAACAAATTTCATCTAATAGAAAATGATTGATAACGAGTTTAGAAATCAATTGATAATTATATTTAAAATGTAAAAATAATTATCATTCTCTTTTTAATCATATCTGAGATATGACACAAAACACACTCATTATTAGTCTTAGATTTATAAGTAGTTTGGTGGTGGACTTAAAAAAGACTTTAATTTATCGAATATTTTAAAGTGTTACTCAAAAAGTAAAAAATTTCAATTATAGTAATTACAAAATATTTAAATAAAAATTCAATATCTTTATTATTTATTAAATGAAAATAACAAAGTAAATGCTCCATTAAAGTTATATTAAATGTGAAAAAAAAACATTAAGATGTGTATATGATATGTAAAATGTTATATTATTAATTAATAAAAAATTATTATTGGTAAATAATTATTAAAAAAACTTACTAATTATGATTGAATGGTATTTTAAAGTTGAATTTCTTATTTTAGGTTTTAAAAATATATAAGACTGAGAAATGGTAACGATAGAGTCCGTTGCCAGGTAAGCGTGGGAAACGAGGGTGCGATAAGACTCGTGGGATACACGCTCTCTTCCCTATTTTGCAATATATAAATTGCACTCGTGGAAAATGAGGTTTTGGTTCAATTAATTATTCTTTTTTTATTTAAGTGCATTTAAGTTATTTTTCAATTTCCTCAATCATACATTAATATCTCTTATCAATTTTAACAAAAATCTTAAATTTAAATATTATAAATGAAATATAATAATTAAATAGAATACTCTACTTAAAATTATTTATTGCATAAAAAAAAGAAAAACTTTTGGACTATAAACACTTACCGGAACAGTTTGGTATGTTAACCATTTTATAAGATGACATATTCATTTTTATCAAGTCAGAAGCGCACTTTCTTCCTGCACTTTCATATTTTCTACATAAATCATATGCATTTCGAATTATATAATGTATTTTGGATTGTATATTTCAAAATAGAAAATTTTGTTTTTCTCCAAAAATACAAATTTTTGTTTTTCGGATTGTAGTGTTGAAAATATATATTTTATTTTACATTTTGAAATATATAATACTTTGTATTCTGGATCTTCTATTGTAAAACATTTTAAAAGGTTTAATTACTATTTGAGTACCCTAATTTGTTGGTTTGATTCATTTTGGTCCCTTTATTATTTTTTTGTTTAATTTTGTCTTCTAATTTTTTAAACAGGTTCAATTTGGTCCATGTGGTTAAGTTGATGTTAATACCGTCAACATACATGTCACATGTCATTTTGTGGAATTTTAAATTTTTTAATTTTTTTATAAAAAAAATTAAACTGTCAGGTGTCACTTTATGGTTGTGACATGTGTCAATTTGAAAGTTTTTTATTAAAAAAATATATACTGCCACGTAGTAGGTCAGAATTATGTCATATTGGTTGTATTCAATTTAGTCCCTTTATTTAAAATTTTGATTCAATATAGGCCTCATCTTTTTAAATGATTCAATTTTATCATCTCCAATTTGATACCAAATTAATGATGAGTTAAATATGTTTTTGGTCCCTTAACTTTAGAGGATTTTGGAACTAGTCAATTTCAAAACTTTTGACCAATTTAGTTCTTTATCTTTCAAAATACGTGGATTTAGTCCTTTTAATCAAAATTTGTTAAGTTTATTTGACATTTCAAGCACGTATCATAATAGTATTTGACTTAACATTAAAGCAAAAATGTTACAAACCATATAAACAACTCAAATACAATCTTGAAATGCGTAAGAAACATCAAATAAAGCTAACAAAATTTAATTAAAAGGACAAAATTCACGTATTTCGAAAGATGAATGACTGAATTAGTCTAAAGTTTCGAAATGGACTAATTTCAAAATTTACTGAAAGTTAAGAGACCAACAACATATTTAACCTATTATTAATTAAGCTTAATTACAACTTATATATTCATGTTAAAATAATTTTTTATCATTTATACATAAATCACTCCCTAAATACTCATGTTATTTTATTTCTTATATTTGTTCACTTGTAATTGTACACTTTAAATTTTGTACACATGTAAAAAAAATACTATTTTCAATAGTTAGGTGGAGTAATTTGATCTATAAATATATTAAAAATTATTTTAACATGTATATATAAGTTGTAATTAAACTTAATTAATAATTTGGTCTCAAATTAGATAGGACAAAATTGACTCATTTAAATTGGGAAACTAAATTGAATTAAAATTGTAAATAGATGGACTACATTGAAAACAACCCTTGACACGTGACACAATTGTGACCTGTCATGTGACATTTTTTTAATTAAAAACAATAAAAATTAAAAAAATTCTCAAGTTGACACGTGGCACAACATAAACACGGCAGATTAACTTTTTGAATGAATAATTAAAAAAATTAAAACAAAATAAAAAAAATTAAACCTTTTTAAAGGATTAGAGACCAAATTAACAAAAAAAATAATAAAGAAAAAAAATGGATCAAATAAAAAAATTATGGGATGAAAATAGTAATTAAGTCTATTTTTAATGTTTTTAATTATATTTCAAAATATTCAAAAATATTTTAAAACGATAATTCAAGAACTGGCTATCATATTCAAAATATTTTAAAATGATAATTTATTATAACCAATAAGTTAATTAATACTCTCACCCAATCTCAAACATTTAAATGGTATTCAAACAAAACAATTCATGCATGGAGATAAAAATTTCATATCTATATCATTTGTCATAATATTCTATTAAAAAAACATAAATAATTTATCTCAAATGTAACTCTTTGCTCTAAAGAGTAACACCCAAGTCGAGTAGAAGAACTGTAACAAAATATTTAAACATTAAGAACAAAAATAATAAAAGTTCAGTAAAGTTGAGAGAATTTATTAATTAACCTCGTCCTGATGGATCACAAATTCCAAAAAATAAAAAATAAAATAAAATAAATAATATCCAAAGCATAAAGGAACTTACTCTTATTGAAAAATTGGTGGATTGAAAATAATTCTTCCTTCTCTTACTCCTACAAGGTGTTATAAAAATCTTAAAGATATAAGGTTTAAGCAATGAGAAAAAAGGGAAGTTAAAAATAAATTCTTAAAGATATAAAATAATTAAAAAGTGTATGAAAGTTTATAATATCACTAAATGCATTGAAAATATTATATACATATTAAGAATAAGAGTCATGTTGAGTGATGTATTGTGAATATTTTAAAAAAGTTTATATACAGATACATTTATTGTTGTTTTTGTTCTAAAAAACAAACTTTAGATGGAACATAATTTGGAATGGATGGAGAAACATTTGTTTCCATTGTTTCTAAAATCTAATGTAATATTTGTATAATTTTTCGGTCATATTGTCATTTACACTTAGCATTTTTGAATTTATTTCAAATGATCAAAACTTTTAAAAGCGTTTTTTTTTTCCTACTGAAATGTTTTTATGGTGGAAAATGTAGGTAAAGGGAATAATTAACTTTAACTTATGTTAACTCAATTGATTTGGAATCTTAGTGTGGAATTAAATTTAAGTTAAATGATCAAAGGTTTTAAAAAGGTAAGTCCAGAGATTAAGAGAATTCGTAAACTTAGTTTATCTAAGTCGACGTTTAGTATGAAGTTGAATTTTTTAAAATAAGTGATGAGGATGCATAAAGTTAGACCTTTGAGTTGTTGAGTAGTTTAAATTACAAATTAGTATGGTTATATGATATGATTTGAGAACATGAAAACGTATGAATTGTCAACTTTTAGCAATAAAATTGTATTTTTGATTATTTTTATATGCTTTAATTATTTTGGATTACGATACCTTTATGTTATTCTTGTATTTAAAGTAGTAATTTTAATACGGTGACAGGAGTGTTTTAATTCAGGGTTAAATATATTTTTGGTCCCTTAACTTTCAGTGAATTTTGGAATTAATCCATTTTGAAACTTTGAACCAATTTAGTCCTCCATCTTTTGAAATACGTGAATTTAGTCATTTTAATCAAATTTTGTTAAGTTTATTTGACATTTTAAGTGCATTTCACAATAGTATTTGACTTAACATTAAAGCAAAAATATGTCAAACAGTATAAACAACTCAAATACAATCCTAAAATGCGTACGAAACATCAAATAAACCTAACAAAATTTGATTAAAATGATTAAATCCACGTATTCCGGAAGATGAAGGACTAAATTGGTCAAAAGTTTCAAAATGGACTAATTCCAAAATTCACTGAAAGTTAAGGGACCAAAAACATATTTAACCCTTTAATTTAATTTAATAATGTATTGTTAACTGATGTTTTAAATTTTTTAAGGATGAACTGGGAAAACTCTCCAAAATTACTTTATTAATAGAAAAATAAAATAAATACAAAGAAATATAAAGATAACTTTCTTATGTCGTTTGATTCTGAGTACATCTACACTTTTCAAAACAATAATTTAACACAAACTTCACAAATCTTTTATTACAAGAGAAATCAAATACAATCTTCAAGTGTCTTTAACTCGGGATAAGAAACATCATGAACTTATAGTCTTTTATATAGTCACTAACACAGATCCCCTAAGTTATCATAGGCGATGTAGGACTTTTCAATACATGTTATTTTCATCAATCCAAAATTCTACACCCTGATTAAAATAAACACATCTTCATTGTCTATACCAGCCATCATACTCCACCATGTATCACTTAGAATCGAATCGTCCTGAGAATTTTCACTTGGAATTAAACTATCCCAAGAATTTCTACTAGTAATCAAACAATCCCAAGAATTTTCACTCAGAATTAAACTATCCCAAGAATTTCCACTTGAAATTAAACCATTCGAAGAATTTTCACTTGGAATCATACCATCCAAAAATTTCCACATGGAATCAAACCATTCCAAGAATTTCCACTTGGAATTAAACCATCCCCATAATTTCCTCTTGGAATCAAACCATCCCAAGAATTTTCATGCACTCTATATCAATGTTAACTAATATTTGTGTATCACAACACACCTTGCATAAGTATTAACCAATGATCGCTCATAAACACCATACACACTTCGGTGAAACTATGCCGCAACCCACGACGCAAAACCATCAAACATTGTGACGTAACACCGATTGACGTAGCACCACCATGGAACCACGACATCCCGTCGCCAACAAAGCACCGCGCGAAACTCTACCACTAGACATCTTCCACCATGCGAAAATCGAAACACCTCCGCAGATCCAGGAGCATCTCACCACACACGAACTCCACTGTAGATCTCGCACGACTCATAGTCCTTGCACCTCCACGAACCCAACTGCAGATTTCCCGCGTCAACACAATGCTGACAATGATCCTTCTATCAAATTTCTTGTTGCAACTTCAACAACACAAGGATGATTCTCTAACAAGGAATTAATTTTTTCTGATGTGGACGATCAGACTAAGCTGCAACTATAGAGCATACTAAGAAAAAATCCTACCGAACCATATCTCTTGATACCACTATTGGAAAACCCCTTGAGAATCACTTGATTTAATAGAGAAATAAAATAAACACAAGGAAACACATAGACAACTCTCCCATGCGTTTTGACCCCGAGTACACCTACACTCTCCAAAGCAATAATTTAACCCACACATCACCATGCTCTTATTACACGAGTATAAAAAATAAGAATAAGAAGAATCAAATACAAGCATAAAGTGTCTTTGACTCTGGGGAAGGAACATCATGGACTTAGAGCCCTTTATATAGTCACTAACACTCACCCCTAGGTTATCTCAAGCGATGTGGAACTTTTCAAGACATGTTATTTTCATTAGTTCAACACTTTTTGTTGTTGTGGGTTACACAATTGTCTTGTGGCGAAGGCTAAATGGACAAAGTCACAATCCTATAATGAGATTCCTAGTTGGACAATTGTTGAGGGAGAAATTGTTGTAGGTGCCATCAATTGTCTTATGGCAGAGGCCAAGTGGGTCGGGTCACAATCGTAGCGCTTAGGCTTGTGTTACACTCTTAAGTAAAAAGAGTTGCGCCCTGACTAATGACTGTAATTTTTTGCCCAGTGGTAAGCACTCGGTCCTAACAATTGATATCAGAGATCAGGTCACGAGTTTGATTCTTGATGGGCAGTTGTTAATGGAGAGATTGTTGCGAGTTGCACAATTGTCACGTGGCGAAGGCCAAGTTGGCCAAGTCACAATCCAAGAGTGAGATTCCAACTAGGACAATTGTTGAGGGGGAGATTGTTGCAATTGTTAAGGGGGAGATTGTTTCATGTGCCATCAATTTTCCCGTTGTAGAGGCCAAGTGAGCCGGGTCACAATCGAATCAAGGGATTTGAGCTTGTGTTACACTCTTAAATAAAAAAAAAGTTGTGCCTTGACTAATGGTTATAGTTTTTGGCCTAGTGGTAAATGCTCAACCCTAACAGAATGTTTCAACTGATAAATAAGTTGAGGTGTTTTTGTATCTCTTGTTTTTTCAAATACTTCTTACTTAATAAAAATACTATTATTCAAGTGAAAATAAGACATAGATAATATGCTTTTCACAATGATATATTCTCTCTTAAATGATAATATTCTCGCTCAAATCAGATATTATTGTTTAAGTGAGTGATTGTTGTTCAAGTGACAAAATTTCATTCATGTAGAAATAATGTAGAGACCAAATCTTGTATCTCGCGATAGTAAGATTGGATTGTGTTGCATAACTGACTTTTGCATGATGAAATTAGTATGTTTAAAGTTGAAAACTATTATGTATATGTGTACAAGTAGATTACAGTGTCTAAAAAGAGGTTATTTGATTAATGATATGAGATATTGTGTGTTTTATGAATAATAACAGGCTTTGAATCATTTAGTGTTATTCATGATAAGTTATATATGAATCACTAAGTGTGACTGGTGATATGTTATACATGGAATATGAGTGGTAGTAGTGTGATCTTATGTATGTGCCAATAGTTATAGAGCAAATAATATTGAGATGTGTTGAAAGTTACAAATAAATTAGATGACCAAATTATAGTGTGTAAGTAGGTGCAAACCTCACCTTGCAAACTAATCTTGCAAGGTTGAGTTAGACTTAAAGTCAATTCTTAACATGACATGACAGTCACAAGTTAGAGCCTATCTTGACGAAGTTTCTTGCTTATTTGTTTATTATTCTATCTCTTATCGACGCAGGGATGTGCTAGAAGTCTCACATCAACTAAATACAAAATCAATTTACAATATATAAATACATGCAAACCTTATCTTACAATTCCGTTTTTTTAAATGCAAACCTTATCGTGTGGTAAAATGAGAGTCAACCAAAATTTTATACCCTAAGTTAAGAACTTGAAATGATTATTGACGATTGTGAAAATCATTTTATTCTGAATATGATAAATTGTTATAAATAGAAAATTATTAATATATATTTTATTTTTATATTCAAATTTAATCATAATACTTAATTTTTTTTATTAATAAGATTTATAATGACCTATTGTTGTAATTATTAGTAAGTGTATCTATGATATTAATTCTCTTTCTATTAATATTTGTAATAATGTTTTTGACAATATATATATATATATATATATATATATATATTTACACAAATTTTATCCAAGCATTAATTTTAAAAGGATATAAACTTTGAGATGAACATAGATGCACTTGTTTAAAAAACTCAACAAGATAAACATTACAAAAGAAAAAAACAGTATTAAAAAATGTTATGAACTTTTACATTGTTTTTATGATGCACACAATGGATTCCTAAACAAAGTGGTTAATGAATAAGAGTGACCGGGTTTTCGCATACCAATAAGAAAAATAAATAAATAACCTTGTTAACATGACTTGCTGGTTAAAAAAATATTAATAACTTTTTGAAGAAAAAAGTTTACTTATGTATTTTTAATTTGTATAAAAGAATGCAAAAACTTGACATACAAATTAGTCCCAACTAAAAACAAACGCAACATGATACAAACGATTATTACATGATTAACAACAATATACATAACTATATATGTAATTGTTTTTATATATTTGTAACAGTTTTTATGAACAGTAATTACAATTTTAAGTAAAGGTTTTGCTTAAATAAAGAATATATAATTTTGTATAATTTAGTAACAGAGATTAAAATATATTTTTTAAGAAGATTACCTGTAATATTAAAAAAAAACATTTTCTATTTTAAAAATCATTTAGATTTCTTCTTATCGTTATTTGATTTGCAATATAGTGTGTACCAGTATTACATCATTTTGTAGTTTATGTTACATTTAATATATTGCATTTTAATCTTATTTTATTATTTTTATAAATTACTTTTTCATATCTAATCATCAAAAGAATCCTTATAGTTTAAATGTAATCATTGGATGAATTATGTGATTTCTATGTATTCTAAAAGTCATATAAAATTTATCCAAATTCACTCTAGAAAACTCACAATATTATATCTTTTTTAATATAAGAAAACTTATGGTAAATAAAAGAAATCTCAATCAAATACCGTCAAATTAAGAATCAAATTAAACAATCTTAATAGAATATGAAAATACTTATTTCTATATTAAAAAATACAATAAAAGACCACTAATTTTTTTTTATAAAATAGCTATTTTATATAGCATGAATTGGAAAATCATGAACTCAGGATTTTTAAGTAATTATCTGAACGTTCTTAAATATCTGTTTATTTAAGATTATTGATATTTATCTTCGACCTAACAGTTTAAGATGCTAATCACTAAAATCAACGTCAATATGAATATTAATATAATTTGTTCAAAAATAAATATCGATTAACTAATTAATTAATGAATAATATAAATACAGGCGTGGGAGACCAAACTTAGAGTTCTGTTCTGTCCTGTTTCCTCTTTTCCTCCTTTCTCAATTTCTCTCCGTTCTTCCCAACCAGCACCGAGTCACAGACTCACCGATCTTTCGATCCTCTTTCGTCTTGGTTTATGAGGTATCTATCTTCTTCCTCTTTCTTTTCTTCTTCGTACTTTCTCCTTTCATGTTTCTTGTTTTGCATTTCACCGATCTAAACCACCGCATCGAGATCCCCTTTATCAATTTCTTTCCACGCCTTTTATGGTAAAAATATTAGATCAGCAATCTCTGCTGTTTTTTCATCGCGATTTAACCAGATCCATAGCCTCTTTGCGATTTCCTTTCGGAAAATTGTCTCAATTTACCTTTTCACCCTTTGCCCTAACGCCGTCTGATCTACCCTCACCGATTTGATTTCTTGCTCCTTTTCATTTTATTTAATTATTGTTGTTATTCGCATCTAGATAAGGATCAAAATTATTTCCGTTGCTAATTCTGGTTTATTTTTTTGCAGCTCGAAGGAGAGACCCACTCTTGGGTGAGTTTCGTGTTCTTTTTTTGCTGGACTATCCTGTTTTCTTGGTTTCTTGTTTTCTTGTTTTATGCTTTGTGTTGCATGGATGATATAGGTTATGTTCTTTTTGTTACTGCATGAACTATGTTTATGTAGTATGTAAACTATGCTTATATCACATACCTTGAAGAGAAGGAAAATGATATTAATCTTGTAATATGCAAAATCATTTAATTTTTTGTTTTTTTTTTTGCCTTCTTTTACCTTCCCGACATCCTTAGCACGTAAGTAAAATATTTGCTGAACTAAAAGTGAGAGTTTTATTTATTTATTGTGCTACCTTCACTATCTTTTGAGTTATCTTTCAATTGATTCGGATGCTCTTGCACTGCTAATTTACTCTCTCATGATACTGTTGCACGAAAAGTGAACCATACAAACCATACAATTTTTTTTATTGCGTAAGATGCTTTCTAACATTTGCGTCTAGCGCGGTCTTGGTTATTATCATCTTAATAAACCGCGGTCTTGGTTATGTAAGTGGTGCTGTGCATATGATATGACTCTGGTATCTACAGTTGATATTCATGTACAATGATATATAGCTAATCCATGTAACACGTATTGTTATTGTGTTATTTTTTCCTTTTCATTTTTGCAAGTCTGTTGGGTTACTTATCCTTTTCTTGTTTATCTCCATCCCCAGTGGCACGCGGATTAAGACCCGCAAACGGAATATTGCAGCGCCCCTGGACCCTGCAGCATTCTCGGATGCAGTGGTCCAGATTTATTTGGATAATGCTGGTGATCTGGTAATGTTATAGGTGCATTTACAGTCTTCATTTGTTGCCTGTCTGCATTGCATACACACTGTCTTGCTTTGATTTATTCATACAACTGATGTGGTAATCTGTGAATGCAGGAACTTATTGCTAAGAGCATTGAATCTTCAGACCTTAACTTCTCAAGATACGGTGACACCTTTTTTGAGGCAAGCTTCCTAAACCAACAGAAAACCTCTGTTCTCTAATTGTCGATTCAGTACCATGCATTCTCTTGAGCGATTTGGAAATCTTTTTACTTTGGATTTTGATTACAATGAATTGGATGCATAATTCGAAGCATTATGGCATTCATTCGTTGATGATATCTGTAACTATCATGGTGTGGCATGTTTAGATACTGTACTTTACGAAAAAGTTCTCATCGTGTGAGCTTACACATAACTGTTATTTTTCATTATTTTTTTCTATGGAAAGGGAGGAGATTTGGGCTTTTGCTGCCACTGTTCCAAGGCACTGTTATCATTAAATCCATGTCCTGATATTTTTATTAAATAATTTTTTGGATATCATACTTACTAGAGCATTAATACAATCATTATATCGTTATAATGTTCTTCATGCATTCTGAATTTTTAGTGCCTGTTGATTTATTTCACATACGAATGTTCTTCACGCTTAATTTTGCATCACTTTAGGTTGTTTTCACTGGGGGTCGTACACAACCTGGAACTACCAAGCCTGATGAAGGGGACCGTCATCCTTACTCCATAATAGAGTGTGAACCTAAGCGTGAAGTCATCCTACCATCTGTAATCTATATACAAAAGATTTTGCGGCGAAGGCCATTTCTCATCAAGAACCTTGAAAATGTCATGCGAAGATTCCTCCAGTCGTTGGAGCTTTTCGAGGAAAATGAGAGGAAGAAGTTGGCAATCTTCACAGCACTTGCATTCTCCCAGAAGCTGTCTGGTCTCCCACCAGAAACTGTTCTCCAACCACTGCTTAAAGATAACCTTGTGGCCAAAGGGCTAGTTCTGTCATTTATGACTGACTTCTTTAAGGAGTATCTGATTGACAACAGCCTTGATGATCTTATTTCAATTCTGAAACGGGGAAAAGTAGAGGATAATCTTTTGGACTTTTTCCCCCCTACAAAAAGATCTAATGAAGCTTTCTCTGAGCATTTCAGGTCTCGTATCTATATAGAAATAACATGCTTTACAATTATTGCTTCTTACATCATTGTGTTACTTGTACAGGCGATTGGATTCTATTCAATTTTACTTTTGGCAGTTCCAACAGCCTTGTTGGTCTCATTTTGTGAAACAACTATTTTTTGCCGAATACTAATGCACTCATTTCAATCTTAGAGTACTGTTTTTGCTGAATATAATAATTTAAGCTATTGTCTTTGGTATATGACCTTAGTTAAACTTAATCTTAAATATAATGTTAGAAAGACTTGCAACCCTTGGTTGTTATCCCTGGGTTTTGTTAAATATTCAAGCTTTAGCATAGCACATGCTGTATTTTTTCTTTTTGACAAAGAAATGGAGTTGAATATACTGCAAAATGCTAGTGGCCAATTAACAATTTTATCTGAAGTGTGTAGTTGTAGTTTCTGAATCTGCTGAAGCATGTTGTCATGTACAGCTAGTTTTTGTAATCAGTTTAACGATGATTGATTATGTTATTTTCATTCAATTGCCAGTTTTACTGACATTTTAGCTTTGATGTTAAGATAGACTAATAATGCACTGTGTTTTATCATTCCCTAGTATTCTGTTAACTACGATGGAAACTTATATATTTTTGTCAACTTTTTTAGCAAGGAAGGACTGGTGGCCTTGGTGGAATATAATGAAAAGAAAATTTTCGAAGTGAAATTGAAGGAAATGAAGGCTGCTTTAACAACACAGATAACTGAGGAAGCTGATACAGCTGAAGTCATTGAGACCGTGAAGTTGCGGGTTAGGGATGCTAAATTGCCAGACATTGAGGTGGTGCGGGTAGTGTGGGATGTTTTAATGGATGCTGTTCAGTGGTCGGGGAAAAACCAGCAACAGAATGCAAACGCAGCCCTCCGACAGGTTTTCTTTAGACATTTTTCATCTATGCCAATTTTGTATTTGCATGGTTGAGAATTTTCATGTTTGTTCTTTGGGACCCTGTGGACTCATTTATGATAGGGTTTTTAAAATTCTTGTATTATGGCCTTGGTAAACTTAATAGGTTATTCTTATTAGAATCTGTATGTTAGTTATTTACCTCTGTTTTTTAATTTTGAACTTTTTGAGACTCATGTGAACTTTCAATGCCTAGTTTCAAAGAACTGCTGATGAGCCAATGGATTTGTGTGATTACAGGCTAGCTGGGTACTGCTTACATGTTCTTAGGGCTGGATATGGTGTTATCAGATAGTTTTAAGAGATGCACAGTTTGATTTGTTTTAATTATATAATTATCTGTGTAAAAGTTGTTGACGACAGCATTCTGTATTGATGAAGGTAAAAACTTGGGCAGAACTGTTGAATACATTCTGTACCAGTGGGAAACTTGAGCTGGAACTGATGTACAAAGTACAAATGCAATGCTATGAGGATGCTAAACTTATGAAGCTGTTCCCTGAGATTGTTAGATCTCTCTATGACCAGGATGTACTGGCTGAAGATACAATTCTTCATTGGTTCCGAAAAGGAACAAACCCCAAGGGCAGGTATGCAATTTTTCCGAGGACACGTATCCTGTTAAGATAGTAATTTATTGGTTCCTGCTTATGATGTATGTAAATTTTCCTTACTACTGGTTATTTGGTACTGGTACAGGCAAACCTTTGTGAAGGCGCTGGAACCCTTTGTTATTTGGCTGGAGGAGGCTGAAGAGGAGGAGTAAGTGTTGTGTGGAGGTTCGGGGCTGAAGATATTACCTTGTCTTCAGCTCTTGTACCATTAACTAAGATATTAGCACGTATTGCCCCAAGTTCGATTCTTCGTAGTAGTACTGTTAATTTTATTTATGTTTTGTGTTTGACTATGCTTCGTTGTACCCTTGGGGACATATCACTGTGCTTGCGCCACTCTGATATGTTGTTATACGGGTGCATTACTGTATCTGGAGTGGTCGTTTCAATAATGGGTGTACTGTCCCTCTTAACTTATCGTTTCATCAAATCATTAATGCAGCCGTTGGACGTTTGCTAATTACCTTTAATTCAATGCGAATGTGATAATGTTTTAATGTTTAATGACACTTAACTTTTATGTTTTAATGTTTTAATATCTTGGCCATCTATTTTTTCCCGTTATTTTTTGAATTGAAGTTTTTCATTAACTAGTACTGATTAAGGATAAGTAGACGCAAATAGTTTTAGATTTAAGTAATTTGTTTACAAGTTATTCCACGTGTATTTTCGAAAGTTATTTTCCTCCATTTGTATTAGAATTATTAAGCTTCTTAGTTTTGAAAATTCTTTTTTAATTGTGTTTGGCGCATTTTTTGGGTGGTTATAGATGGAAAATGACAGAATCAATTGTGACAGATCGTGTTTGCAGTTTACGATCGGTAATAACTTGGTCAGAGGAGGAAAATATATAATTTAAACCCTGTCAAAATGGATAGGTAAAAAAGAAATTGGAATGTATTTCACCACGCAAAAACAGTTTTAATTTTGAGTTTCATGTGAAGAATCTAATGGAATAATGGATTTTTTTTTAAAGCCCCATATCAAACAGAGATTTATTTAGGCCGAATTCATTTAAGATTAATATATTATAGATATGCTGCAAAAGTTTTATTGATTTTAAGAGAATAAGAGTGTACCGACATATGATTTTTTTAGGCATTTCAAATAAATTATACCATGACTGGTAATAAATTTATATTTTACAAGTTTTAATTTTTTATGGATTTTGTTATATTAAATGAACAGTGGATCTTTTAAATATCTAAACAATAAGAAGTTACAAATGAGTGACGATCTTAGAAAAATAAAAATAATGTAAAACAATTAATCGATCATAGTTTCACGTACTTATAAGTAGCAGTTGTCCAAATTTCTAACTATCAGGATCTATTTATTGTTAAGTGAATTAGGAATAATAATAATAATAATAATAATAATAATAATAATAATAATAATAATAATAATAAAGAGGTGAAAAAGGTAGAGGATGGAGGTTCCAAATGCATGGTGTTGATAGGTTGTAATGTGATTTGGGTTGGAGGGCATAGCGGTTAACAGGATCCAAACACAAACATCATTTCCATCCGCATGTTGGTCACGAAAGTCTAAAGCTAGCAAACGAAACAACTTGGTGTTGAAAAATGGCGCTGTCGTGTCTCACTCTCAGCGCAAACCCATCTTCAGTGATCTGGAAATGCAAAGCGTCCCTTCCCACCGCACCACACGCGCTCGATGCTACCTACATCCGACGCGCCGCCCACCTCGCCGACAAATCCGCCGGCTTCACTTCCCCCCACCCCAATTTTGGCTGTGTCATCCTCTCACCCGCGGGCCACGTCGCCGGCGAGGGCTACCTCTACGCTCAGGGTACCGCAGCCGCGGAGGTCCAGGCCATCGACGCCGCCGGTGAACGCTGCCGAGGCGCCACGGCATACCTGAACATGGAGCCCGGCGACTGCCACGGCGACCACAGTGCCGTGTCTGCTCTGCTCCAGGTTCTTCTTTGCCTTTCCTCTCTTTGTTACCGAACCCGCATGTGTGTCTTATATTGTTGTTGCTCACGAATACGATGTTGTCTGGGCTCTAGTTTGTGTTTTGTAGTTGATAAATGATCCTACCCTGTCTGTGAAACCAAACTAGGGAGGGGTCAAAAGAGTTGTGATTGGAATGAGGCATCCCCTGCAACATCTCCGTGGCAATGCTGTGCGTGCACTCAGAAATCAAGGACTGCATGTTGATGTTCTTGGAGAGGATCTCACTGGTAATCTCGTTGAGGTGTGTCCATGCTTCAATATCTTGTGCTTTTTGTTTCAATCTAACAATAAAAGTAACATAGCTCGACCAAGTTTCTTAATCAACTGACATGCAACCGCGTAAAAATCTTGGAAGGAGAGTTTTGTTGCTCATAATAGTCTTATTCTGATCTAACAGGAGGACATCTTGTGAAGAATATTATATAATGTTCAGGTTTTTTTGATAGACTAGTGTGGTCGATTGATTTTCTTATTGTCATGCATGCATTGTTTTGTTTCATTTGCAGGATGCACAGAAAGAGTGTCTTCTTGTCAATGCACCTTTGATTTGTAGAGCTGCTTCGCGTGTTCCCTTTTCTGTTCTCAAGTATGCCATGACCCTTGATGGTGAGATTGATTTGCCCTTACTTGGAAGAAGTAAGTCAAACAATGATGTTTGTATTTGTCTGGTTAATTTTTACTCTCCTTTTGGTGCTGCAGGAAAAATTGCAGCTAGCAGTGGCCATGCGTCATGGATAAGCAGCAAGCAGTCTAGAAATCTGGTGTTTGAGCTACGGGGTAGAAGTGATGCTGTTATTGTGGGAGGAAATACCGTTCGAAGGGACAGTGGGTATCATTGTTATTGTCTTCAAATTTCTCTGAATTTGACTTTTTCATAGCTTACCTCCTTTGAAACTCAATCAGATCCAAGACTAACAGCCAGACATGGAGGAGGGCATATGCCAATGCGCATTGTGATGAGCCAGACTCTTGATCTTCCAGAGGAAGCAAACCTGTGGGACATGTCTGAGGTTTCTACCATAGTTGTAACACAAAGGGGTGCAAGGAGGAGTTTCCAGAAGCTGCTTGCATCTAAAGGAGTTGAGGTTGTGGAGTTTGACATATTAACTCCCCGAGAAGTTATGGAGTATTTCCATGATCGTGGTTATCTTTCAATTTTATGGGAATGTGGAGGAACATTGGCTGCTTCGGCTATTTCATCTGGAGTAATTCACAAGGTGTTGTTCATGCTTTCATTTTCTTTTTCTTTGGAAAAAAATTTAAGTTCTACTTATTAGCATAGTTAGGATACTTTTCAATGGTTACAACTTATTTTCTGCCATATAGTAGATTATAGGCTAAAAATTGATAGGCAAAAGAAGGGTTACACACAATCTTTTGGGATAGTCAAGAGACGTTCACTGAATGCTTTCCTATGTTTTGATCATCGACCCAGATGATCAGTAATACCATATTTCTTGGCCTTTTGAGAGTGGGAAGTGCGTAACTATTGAGCTAAAGTAATTTTCTATATGCTTAACTTGATCATGATAGTTACTTGTTTTTCTTGCAACTGACAAAATAAAAAATAAAATTCTATTAGAATTAAAAGTACAGACAAGAATGAAAAAAATCTTTGATATGGGATGACCCCCCTTCATTTCTGTCTAAATTTTCTCGTTCTGTGTTGAACTTCTACACAGTCATTGTTTTGTTTCTGCAAGGGGGTTTCGATTACGAGTATTCTGCTACCTTTACCAAATATTCTATTGGTTTAGATGAATGCACTTATCGCAAATTCCAATTAGAATTTATTTGATGTAGTTAGCTTATCGTGTTTTGATTATTTTTATGATATGTCGGATGCTGTGATCTTTATGCTCTTCAGGTTTATGCTTTTGTTGCTCCTAAAATTATTGGTGGAAAGAATGCTCCATCTCCTGTGGGAGATCTTGGGATGGTTGAGATGACACAGGCTTTAAATCTAATTGATGTTTGCTACGAGCAGGTTAGTAGGAATCCGTTTGTCTTTCCCTTGTAAGTACTGGGTTTTGTCACCCTTTCAGAAGATACATGCTTTGGTCTATGGTTTACTGCGAATCTATTTTATATATATATATATATATATATATATATATATATATATATATAAGGAAAACGTTGTGATATCTCTAGCATTGGATATTTTAGACGAAGTAATTTCCCAACCGAGTTGCCTTGGTCTTGATATTTAATGTATAATGTCTTTACATTTCTTTGACTAGGTTGTTTTACCGGATACTGTAATGCAGGTTGGACCCGACATGCTTATTAGTGGATTTCTTCAGCCCTTACCAGACGTGATACCGGTAATACCGTCACGTGATGAAACTTTTGTTGTTGATCCTACTGTCTCACCATATGAGTCAAGTATCATATTTTTCTACAAAACATGGGATCTTTACGGTGCATTGTCAAATTTCTCTCCTCATCCCATTCAAATACGTGATGAAAACGGTGACTCTGTGACTTGGTTGAGTGTTGAGCATTACTACCAGGTACTTGATTTTTTTTTATTAGTTCTGTTTTCCTTTGCTGTTTTGTTGTAATTCTTATACATATAATTCAATGCGTAGGCTCACAAGTTTGTTGGGGTGGATGATCCTATAGCTCAAGATTGTGTTGAAAGGATTAAATCTGCAAAAAGTCCAGAAGAAGCTGCAAGAATTGGACGGTCAATGCAAAAGCAGAAACCTGATCTGGTATCATCGTCTGTGGTTTTCAAGTTTTCCTCAAACTCTTGTCGGATCTTGACCTACTAGCTCATGGATTTGATTGACAACAATATTTCCTTTATGGATTATGTCACTAATCTATTCTAAATTTAAATTGAATTTCTGACCAGTCAGTCCTAGAACTATGATATACATTAACTAATGTCACTATGTCCAAATCATGTATCCTAATTTGGTTCCTTTCCCTTTTCATTGTAAGAGCACTGAACCTTTCTTTTTCAATGGGCACACAGATAAGATCTGACTGGGAGAACATAAAGATCGATGTCATGTACGAGGCACTGAAGTGCAAGTTCTCAACCTACCCTCATTTGAAAACATTGCTGCTATCCACTGCTGGTTCTGTTCTAGTTGAGGCTTCACCACATGATCTGTTCTGGGGTGGAGGGCGAGATGGAGAAGGCTTAAATTATCTTGGCAGATTGTTGATGAAATTGAGATCAGAGTTTCTTGGGGAGTCTTCATCATCAAGTGAGACCTCTAGTTTAACTGTATAGTATTTTCAAAGAGAAGAGTAACACTATTTGATATATAACTACAAAACTGTTTGTCGTGTCACACCTTGTTAGTTTATTGATCAAGCCTTCTGTTTTTCTTAAGAGGGACTTTCATCCAAGTCTTCAACAATGTCATATGTTGTTTTTTTTCTCTTTTTCTGGCGTTTTCCATTTTGACTTGTCTCCTTAATTACACTTTTTTTACTAATCTATTTCTCAAGTTTGGTCTCTTGTTTTTTCCTCTGAAATCAGGTGTCTTCATTTCTTTTATGTGAATGTACACCACAGATTTTTCATATTTTGGTATTTTCAGTAAATATTGAATGCCAAATTAAAAAAATGGGTAAATCAAATTCTAAAAGTACAAGTAGCAGATAGACCATATACTTTGTTTGGATTGGAGTTGAACTGGAAAGGGAAAGAAAGAAGAAAGGTGAAGTTTTTATTTTATTTTAATATTCTGCTTTTATGGGGATCACCCAATCCAAAGACAGTGAAAAAGTATTATTAAACGACTTTTGGGTTTGAAGAAAATGTCTGCAATTATATATGTGGATTATGATTGGTATTATTGGCAGCATGAGGAGGCCCTAAATGGGTCATCATGATACTGTTGAATAAAATATTGGGCAAGTGATAGGAACATGACTTGCAAGATTTTCAACCCTCTAAATAATGTTGTGAGTGTTGCCAACAATGAAAAGAACACAATTGAAGTAAACTGATTGAAAGCCATAGAACATAGTTGTTCTTTATGATGAGGGATAGATAGATAGATGGAGAGTGACGACATTTGAGAAAGGGTAAAAAGCTTGTATTTGTCAGAGGTTGAAGTGGGAGTCCTAACTCCCAGGGTCACGGGAAGTGTCATTGATTGATGTGAATGTTTACTCAATCATGGCAGTGACGGGTCTAAGTAGCAACCACTACTTCCTACATTTATTATCTCAATCAATGACTCAAACCAATTCCAATCATAAAACCCTAACTGTCCCCTTGTGTTTAAGTAGGACTAGGATCTAACTTTTCAAGCCTATAGCAGCTGCAAATTCGGCTTCTCAGATATTGAATTTTCAATCTATTTTTGTTCAGATAAAATCTATTCGAAATTTAGTTTCTTGGATCGAGTTTTAAAGTGGATTTAACAACCCAAACAACGTTATATTCTGATTTGTAATCGCGAAATGTTCTCTGGTCAATTTCTGATGGAGACAAGTGAAAAAAATATATCAAAACTTCAATAGAATTGGGCTTTTCAGAAAGTGAATTTTAGGTGGGTTTCATTATTGATGATGAAAAGAAAAAGTTGAAATATAATAGTATATGCTTATATCTTAAGAGAAAGTTTTTTATTTTAAGCGTGTAGAATTGAGAAGACTTGGTATGCAACACGTTTAAAACAAAATGTTGTACCTTCTCCTTTCTCCTTTCTTTATCTTTGTGGGAATGAGCCAAGTTTCTATGCTTTCCCTTCTCATTTGCACTCAGATCCTTCCCTCACATTTTACGTCATCTTTAAATAATATAATCATTCAGTGCTGCTTAAGAATTCAATAACTTTCAATACATTTCACACACCATGTCACGTGGTTAAGAAATTCTCTCTCTCTTAGGATTAAAGGTTTATTAGAGATAGATTTCATATATATATATATATATATATATATATATATATATATATATATATATATATATATAATATTTATAAAAGACTTGTAGTCATATTTTTTCTTTCCTTCCTCTCTTTATTTATGAGCTTTTTAACTCAAACCATCTTCATGTGAATAATATCTGGTCATTTTCTGTTTTATTTTTTCTTCAACAACAAACGTCAAATGTAATGACAAATATTAAAAAAGTATTTCACAATCATTAAGAAGATTTTATTGTGTGGAACTTTTTTTACTCACACTACCTAAATATTGCACTCTATATGAATAAGATACATTTTAACATCCTTTAATTTTATTTCGAAATTTTCCTTTAATACATTTTAACATCCTTAGTAGTATTTACACATGAAAATAGCATTTGAAACTTTACTATATCCTATAGGTTCAAATAGGGCTCACAAACACTCTTATTTTAGCACTTATATATA
>Ga0214543_1000049_pt1 | contig 149506 bp, 154 predicted proteins | sample CNSS2metaG_FD_160094 | JGI IMG/M metagenome (GOLD analysis project Ga0214543, IMG submission 160094) | Root nodule microbial communities from cowpea collected in UCLA plant growth center, Los Angeles, California, USA - CNSS2 | ecosystem: Host-associated > Plants > Roots > Nodule | place: USA... | reverse complement strand
ATGAGCACACCTTCTCTCCGTATCCGTGCCGCCTCTGTCTCCGATTGGGAGGCGATCGCTGCCCTGCGGGACCTGCCCGGCGTTCGCGCCGGCACGCTGCGCCTGCCCTTCGCGCGTCCGGAACAGACGCGGAAATGGCTCGAAAACTTCACGGAGACTGACACGCTCATCGTCGCCGAGCTCGAAGGCATCATCGTCGGGGTCGCCGGCTTGCACCGGCACAGGGGCCGGCGGCAGCATGCTGCCGATCTCGGCATGTCAGTCCATGACGACTACAGGCGCCGCGGCATCGGCAAGGCATTGCTCGAGGCGCTGATCGAGGCGGCAGACCGCTGGCTCGGCATTTCCCGCATCGAACTCACCGTCTTCACCGACAACGAGGCCGCGATCGCCCTCTACCGGCAGGCGGGCTTCGTCACCGAGGGCACCCTGAAGTCCTACGCCATGCGCGACGGCGTGCTTGCAGACGTCTTGGCGATGGCGCGCCTACGCCCGTGATCGCAAAGACAGTCCCGCCCGCCTTTGACCGGGCGGAGCAAGCTTCAACGGCGGGAACTGGAGACGGAGGTAACGAACCATGGATCTCGGCATCGGAGGCAGACGAGCTCTCGTTCTCGGCGGCAGCAAGGGACTCGGACGCGGCATCGCCGAAGCGCTCGCGGCCGAAGGCGTCGCCGTCGCGTTGACGGGCCGGAACGAAGAAGCGGCGATGAAGGTCGCTAGCGAGATCGGGCCTGCCGCGGCGGGCTTTTCGCTCGACCTTGCAAATCCGGAAGCCATAGACCCGTTCCTCAACCGGTTGGCGACCTTCGGCACGATCGACATCCTGGTCCTGAACGGCGGCGGACCGCCGCCGACGCTCGCCGCAGATGTCGATTCGGAATTCTGGCGGGCACAGTTCGAGGCGATGGTGCTTTCGGGCATGCGCATCGTCCACCGTCTGCTGCCGGCGATGCGGGCGCGCCGCTTCGGCCGGATCATCGCCGTTGCCTCCACCAGCATCCGCGAGCCGATCCCGAGCTTGACCGCTTCCAATGCGCTACGCAGCGCACTAGCCGGTTGGATGAAGACGCTCGCCGGCGAGGTCGCGGTCGACGGCGTCACGGTCAACATGCTGCTCCCCGGGCGGCTCGCGACAGACCGGACGCTGAGCTTCGATCGAACGGATGCTGCGAGCGAGGGCGTGAGCGTCGAGACGGTCGCCGCGCGCAGCCAGTCCGAGATCCCTGTCGGCCGTTACGGAACGCCCGCCGAATTCGGGGCCGCCGCGGCTTTTCTCGCGAGCCGCCAAGCTGCCTACATCACCGGCGTCGCGCTCCCCGTCGATGGCGGGCTCTGCCGGTCGATGCTTTAGATAAGCGCGGGATGCGGGCGAAAAACCGCGCACACTTTTTCCTCGTCCCACGCTGATGCACGTCGAATGGCGCCAACGGGCCAGACGCGGTGCTTCCGAGCGGAGGCTTGCCTCAATGCATGTCGAAGATCAGCGAACGGTGCGCAGCCATGCCTGCCGTGACGCCGTCGCCAACGGCATGGGAGACAGAGCCCGCCGCCCGTGCCGCATCGCCGCAGGCATAGATGCCGGCGACGCTCGTCTCCTTTGCCTCATTCGTCCGGATGTAGGGGCCGAGCGGCCCCTCGTCGAAAGCGCAACCGAGCGCGGCTGGCAGGTCGCTCGCCATGCGCATCCGCGGAGTGACGAACAGACCGTCGAGCGAGACCTCCCGCCCGCCGGCCAGGATCACGATCGCTTTTGACCCTTCAACGGCGACGACGCCTTCCCTTGCGATCTCCACACCGCGTGCCGCGAGCATCGCCTCCTCAGCGGCATCAGGCTCGAACGTGCCATTGACGAAAAGCGTGGTCGGTCCCCAGTCCGGCAGCATCATCGCCTGATGGAAGCTGTGGTCTCCCGTCGCCAAGATGCCGATCCTGCCCTGGCCGAGTTCATAGCCGTGGCAATAGGGGCAATGAAAGACGCTGCGGCGTTCCTCAAGTCCCGGTATCGGCGGCAATTCATCGACCACTCCCGTTGCCAGGATCAACCGGCGTGCTCCGATCTTCTCGTCCCGAAGCGAAACCAAGAAGTCGGCTCCCTCTCGTCCCGCCGTTTCGGCCGTCCCTTCGACGAAGCGCACATTGGGATAGGCCAGCAATTGTCGTCGGCCGCTCTCGGCGATCGCCGAGGGCGCCTCGCCGTCACGGCTCAAGAAACCATGGGAGGTTTCGGCGAAACGGTTCCTGCGCAACCCGGCGTCGATGATGACGACGGAGCGCCTCGCCCTCGCCAGTTGCAGCGCCGCCGAGAGCCCCGCATAGCTTCCACCCACGATCGCCACATCAACCGCCATAATTCGACTCCTTCATGTTCTGGTGACGAAGCGCCATGCGGCGCTGAAAATCCTCCGAAAGATCCGCAAGGCTAATCCCCCGCAGCCGCTCGAGGAGCAGAGCCTCGGCATCGCGCAGCGCCCCGTCCATGGCCGCATTGACGGCCTGCTCGACGAGGCATCCCGGGGATTCGGTTCGGTTGCCGATTGCAAAAAAAGCGGGCTCGCCGAGCGCCTCATGAACGTCCGCGAGCGAAACGGTGGCGAGATCGCGCGCAAGCGACCACCCGCCGCCATGTCCCTTTTCGGAACGGACGAGACCCGCCTCGCGCAGGCCCGCCATCGTGCGGCGAACCACGACGGGATTGGTCGAGAGGCAGGCGGCCAGCTCATCGGAGGTAATGATTTGACGCTCCGCCATGTGCAGCAGGGCGTGCAGAGTGATCGAAAGTCGGCTATCGCGTTTCATGTAACTTATCGTGTTACATGATGCTGACTTAGTCAAGTCTCCCGCCGCCTTTCATGTGCTCGACTTCCGGCAATTGCGCGCGCCAAGGCGGTCGAGTAGGGTCCCATCAAAAGAAAAGGGAGCGGCCAGGCAGGGCCGAAACCGGATGGCTTTATCGGGCAAGCGCATTCTTCTCATCATTTCCGGCGGCATCGCGGCCTATAAGAGCCTCGAGCTCATCCGCCGCCTGCGCGAGCACGGCGCGGAGGTCCGGCCGGTGATGACGGCGGCGGCGCAGCAATTCGTGACGCCGCTTGCCGTCGGCGCGCTTTCCGCCTCCCATGTGTTCATCGACCTCTTTTCGCGCGAGGACGAACAAGATGTCGGCCATATCCGGCTTGCGCGCCATTGCGATCTCGTCGTCGTGGCGCCGGCGACGGCCGATCTGATGGCCAAGATGGCAAACGGCCACGCCGACGATCTCGCCTCCACGGTGCTGCTTGCGACCGACAGGCCGGTGCTGATCGCGCCGGCGATGAATCCCAAGATGTGGATGCATCCGGCGACGCGCCGCAATCGTGCGACGCTCGCTGGCGACGGGGTCCGCTTCGTCGGCCCGGCGACCGGCGAGATGGCCGAGAGCGGCGAAGCGGGAGAAGGCCGGATGGCGGAGCCGCTCGAGATCGTCGCGGCGGTCGAGGCGATGCTCAGCGAAGCAAGGCCGCTTGCCGGCAAGAAGGCGATCGTCACCTCCGGCCCGACGCACGAGCCGATCGACCCGGTGCGCTACATCGCCAATCGCTCGTCCGGCAAGCAGGGCCACGCGATCGCTCAGGCGCTTGCGCGGCTCGGCGCGGAGGTGACGCTCGTCTCCGGGCCGGTGACGATCCCGGATCCCGCCGGCGTCCGCGTTGTCCGAGTGGAGCGCGCCGAAGAGATGCGCGACGCCGTGCTGGCGGAGCTTCCTGCAGACGTCGCGGTGATGGTGGCGGCGGTTGCCGACTGGCGCGTGGCATCGGCTGCGGGCAACAAGATCAAGAAGCGGCCCGGCGAGACGCCCCCGCCCCTTCAGCTTTCGGAGAACCCGGATATCCTGAAGACGGTCGGCCATCACGCTTCGCGCCCGAAGCTCGTGATCGGCTTTGCCGCCGAGACCGAGAATGTCGCGGAAAACGGCCGCACCAAGCTCGAAAAGAAAGGTGCCGATTACATTCTGGCAAACGACGTTTCGCCGGCGACCGGCATCATGGGCGGCGACCGCAACCGGGTGAAGCTCATCGGCCGGGACGGTAGCGAGGATTGGCCGGAAATGGGTAAAGACGACGTGGCCACGAGACTGGCGGCGCTGGTCGTTGCGAAGCTCTCCGAGTAACCGTCAAGATATGGGGCTCACCCGCCTTACACCCGGGTCCTGTCATGTGAGTTCGAGGTCGCTTCCGGCCGCCAGCGGCAGGGAATTGGCCACGGGTCGGTTCTGGACCGGAGCGTCGGTCGCGCCGAAAAGGCGAACGTCGACGCCATTTTCGCCGACGATCACCGCGGAACCGTCCGGGATTTCGGCCCAGGCGGTATCATCATTGAGGGGCTCGGAAACCAAACAGTAACCGCCCTGCGGCCCCATCGGCGCGGCGTAGAGCGTCGGCGCCTTGCGATCGGAAGCGTAGCGGACGGCGAAGAGTTCTTCGCCGTTGGAAAAAGCCGCGGTGAAGCGAACGAGGCCGCGGCGACTGAGTTGCCCGGCGAGCCGTTCGACGAAGCCGAGCACATCGGCGACGGCGCCGAGCGGATTGCTTTCGAGGCCGAACTGCAGGGCGAGCAGGAACAAAAGCTCCGAGTCCGTGGTCCCGGTGCGCGCCGCATAGAGCTCGTCGTCGAGCATGTTTTCCATCGGCCGGCGCAGATGCTCGAAGTCACCGATCTGGCCGTTATGCATGAACGCCCAGCGGCCGAAGACGAAGGGATGGCAATTGTCGCGCCGCGTGCCGCCGCCGGTCGCCGCACGGACATGGGCGAGGAAAAGGCGAGAGCGGATCTGTCGTGCGATGCTTTTCAGGTTGCAATCGGACCAGGCGGGCAGGATGTCGCGATAGCGGCCGGGCTCGGGACGGTCCCCATACCAGGCGATGCCGAAGCCGTCACCATTGGTCGCGGTCTTCGCTCGCGTCGCGCAATGGGATTGTTCGATCAGTGAATGCGCCGGCGACGATACGAGCTCCTCGAGGTAGAGCGGCTCTCCACGATAGGCAGCCCAACGGCACATGCATCATCACTCCGGTTTTTTTGCTCTCTGACAAGAGAAGCGATTCGTTAACCATCGTCACGGCGATGTTTCAACGGAACATGGTAAAAATGCGTTAACACTTGTCGCATCGAGTGCTTTCGACGGTAGCAAGACGCCGCTATGAACGCTGTTTCCATCGGCACAATGGGAATCGATTTCGAACAAATATTCCACATTGACAAATTTCGTTCATTTCGTTTCATTTTCGACCCATTATCAAAAGGGCTCAGCCGGGAGGAACGACATGAACGTCAAGCGCAAACTGGGCGTCGGCCTGATCGGCACGGGCTTCATGGGCAAGGCCCATGCGCTCGGCTTCACCATTGCGGTGCGGGTCTTCGACCTCCCCTTCGAACTGGATCTGGTTTCGGTTGCGGACGTGACGCAGGAGAGCGCGGAGGCCGCCCGTGGGCGCCTCGGTTTCCGCAAGGCGACAGCGGACTGGCGCGATCTCTTGACCGATCCGGACATCGATATCATCGACATCACCACGCCGAACCTTCTGCACAAGGAGATGGCGCTTGCAGCCATTGCGCACGGCAAGCATGTCTATTGCGAGAAGCCGCTGGCGCCGACCGTCGCCGACTGCGCCGAGATGGTCGCGGCGGCGGAAGGAGCGGGTGTCGTCACCCAGGTCGGCTTCAACTATCTGAAGAACCCGCTGATCTTTCTCGCCAAGGACATCATCGAAAGCGGCGAGATCGGCGAAATCCGGTCGTTCCGCGGCATCCATGCGGAAGATTTCATGGCGGACGCCAGCATTCCATGGGCATGGCGGCTGGATCCCAGGAGCGGCGGCGGCGCGCTCGCCGATATCGGCAGCCATATCATCGCCTGCATGCGCCATCTGGTCGGGCCGGTCAGGTCCGTACTCGCCGAGACCGTGATCCATATTCCCGACCGCCCCGTCTCGCATGGCGCGACGGAGACCCGGCCGGTCGAGGTGGATGACATAGCCCGTGCCTTCGTTCGTTTCGAGAACGGTGCCTCGGGCAGCTTCGAGGCGAGCTGGATCGCAACCGGCCGCAAGATGCAACACGATTTCGAGATTTACGGCTCCAAGGGCAGCATCGTCTTCACCCAGGAGCGGCTGAACGAAATCAAGATCTATAATGCCGGCGACGACATCCGCAGCCGTGGCTTCCGCACGATCTGGGCCGGACCGGAACATCCGCCCTATGGAGCCTTCTGCGTGGCACCCGGACACCAGATCGGCTTCAACGATCTGAAGGCGATCGAAGTCAACGAATTCCTGGAGGCGATCGCCAAGGGCGGCAAACCTTCCACCGACTTCCGCGAGGGCTACGAGGTGCAGAAGGTCCTCTCCGCGACTTATCAGTCGGCCAGGACGAAGGAGTGGGTGGAAATCGGCTAGGGCGATTTAGCAGGCCCCGCGCACCTGCCGGCAACAAGGGAAAGAGCGGGAAAATGGAACGTTCGTTCTATCCCATTAACCGCTAATCGATTAGACTAAGGAAAACGGAACACGAGCAAGCTGGAGACGCTGAACGATGCCCACGCCGGAAACGACCACCGATGTCCCTCAGGATTTCGAGGCGCTGAAGGCCGTGATCCTCGAGCGGAAGGCGCAACTGCCGAAACGGCTGAAGCAGGTGGCGGCCTATTCGCTCGACAATCCGGACGAGATCGCCTTCGGCACGGCAGCAAGCATAGCGACCTCCGCCGATGTCCAGCCGTCGACGCTCGTTCGCTTCGCCCAGCATTTCGGTTTCGAGGGCTTTTCGAGCCTGCAGCAGATCTTTCGCGCCCGGCTCAGAGAGCGGACCCCCGGCTACGAGGAACGGCTGAAGGCGCTGCGCAGCAACGATCACAGCAAGCTTGAAAGCGGCTCGATCTTCAACGGCTTCGTTGCGGCCGCACATCGATCGCTCGACAATATCGCGACATCCGTGGACCCGCAAGCCTTCGAGCGCGCCGTCGACATCCTCGCCAAGGCGGATACGATCTACCTCATCGCCAAGCGGCGTTCCTATCCCATTTCAAGCTACATGGCCTATGCCTTCGGCAAGCTGAAGGTGAAATACCAGCATGTCGGCACGGCCGCGGGGATCGACGACGACATGCTGGCGATGGCGACGAAGCAGGATGCCGCCTTTGCGGTGAGCTTCTCGCCCTACGCCTCCGAAAGCGCCAGCCAGGCTCGCCTGCTTGCCAGTCGCAAGGTGCCGGTGGTGTCTTTGACCGACTCCGCCTTCTCGCCGCTCGCCGAGTCCTCCAAGGTCTGGTTCGAGCTCGTCGAGGCCGATCACGCCGGCTTCCGCTCGCTTTCGGCAAGCATGGCATTCGCCATGGCCTTGACGGTTGCAATTGCCGAAAAGCGCCGCCGCACGGAGGATGCCGCCACAAGATAGAACGGAAATTCCATATTGACGAAGAGACGGAATTTATGTTTCATACGCTCATCGCCCATGAGATAACGACAACTGTCGGCGCCCGCGCGGCGTCCGCGGGGAGGAAGCAGTGAGCCAGATTCCATCGACAAAGGGCGGCGACAAGCCCCTCGACATCATCACGATCGGCAGAGCCTCCGTCGACCTTTACGGCCAGCAGATCGGCACGCGGCTCGAAGATGTGGCAAGCTTTGCCAAATCCGTCGGCGGCTGCCCCTGCAACATCTCGGTCGGCACGGCACGCCTCGGTCTGAAATCGGCGCTGTTGACGCGCGTCGGCAACGAGCAGATGGGCCGCTTCATCCGCGAGCAGCTTGAGCGCGAAGGGGTCGAAACGCGCGGCATCGTCACGGATCCGGAGCGGTTGACGGCACTCGCGATCCTGGCGGTCGAGAACGAGAAATCCTTCCCGCTGCTCTTCTATCGCGACAATTGCGCGGACAACGCCCTTAACGAGGACGACATCGCAGAGGAATTCATCTGCTCGGCCAGAGCGATCCTCGTCACCGGCACGCATTTCTCCAAGCCGAACACCGACGCCGCCCAGCGCAAGGCGATCAGGATCGCCAAGGAAGGCGGCGCGAAGGTCGTCTTCGATATCGACTATCGCCCGAACCTCTGGGGCCTTGCCGGCCACGACGCGGGCGAGAGCCGCTATATCGCTTCGGACCGCGTCTCTGCCCACCTGAAGACCGTGCTCGGCGATTGCGATCTCATCGTCGGCACCGAGGAAGAGGTCCTGATCGCCTCCGGCGAGAGCGACCTGCTCCAGGCGCTGAAGACCATCCGCTCGCTCTCCACGGCGACGATCGTCTTGAAGCGCGGGCCGATGGGCTGCATCGTCTATGATGGGCCGATCTCGGACGATCTCGAGGACGGCATCGTCGGCAAAGGCTTCCCGATCGAGGTCTACAACGTCCTTGGCGCGGGGGACGCATTCATGTCCGGCTTCCTGCGAGGCTGGTTGAGGGGCGAGCCGCATGCGACCTCCGCCACCTGGGCCAATGCCTGCGGCGCCTTCGCGGTCTCGCGGCTGCTCTGCGCGCCGGAAATCCCGACCTGGGTGGAATTGCAATATTTCCTCGAGCACGGCAGCAAGGAAAAGGCGCTGCGCAAGGACGAGGCGATCAACCACGTCCACTGGGCGACGACGCGCCGGCGCGACATCCCGCTCCTGATGGCGCTCGCCATCGATCATCGCAGCCAGCTTGAGGATATCGCCGAAGGCAAGCCGGAGCTGCTGGCGCGCATCCCGGCCTTCAAAGCGCTTGCCGTCAAAGCAGCCGCCGAGGTCGCCGCTGGCCGGTCGGGCTTCGGCATGCTGATCGACGACAAATACGGCCGCGATGCGCTGTTCGCGGCCGGCGCCCACCGCGACTTCTGGATCGCCAAGCCGATCGAGCTTCCGGGCTCGCGGCCGCTCAAGTTCGAATTCAGCCAGGACCTCGGCAGCCGCCTCATCGACTGGCCGGTCGACCATTGCATCAAGGTGCTCTCCTTCTATCATCCGGACGACCCGGCCGAACTCAAGGCTACCCAGATCGCCAAGCTTCGCTCGGCCTTCGAGGCAGCGCGCAAGGTGGGCCGCGAAATCCTGATCGAGATCATCGCCGGCAAGCACGGCCCGCTCGACGATCAGACCATTCCACGCGCCCTTAACGAGCTTTATGATGCCGGGCTGAAGCCCGACTGGTGGAAACTCGAGCCGCAGGCGAGCCGCGGCGCCTGGGCTGCCATCGACGCGGTGATCGAGAAGCGCGATCCGCTCTGCCGAGGCGTCGTCCTGCTCGGCCTCGAGGCGCCCTACGAGGTGCTGAAGGATGGCTTCGTGGCGGCCAGAACTTCGAAGACGGTGAAGGGCTTTGCGGTTGGCCGGACGATCTTCGCTGATGCCGCCAAGGGCTGGCTCGGCGGCACGATCACCGACGATCAAGCCGTCGCCGAGATGGCGGCGAAGTTCAAGGCGCTGGTGGATCTCTGGCTGCAACTCGGAGAGACAAAGGCCGCATAGCGAAAAGCTGTCGACGGCCTTAAACGAAAGGGCGGAGCCAAAACTTCGCCGCTAGGAGGAAACAAAATGAGCCAGAAAACCGTGCGCCTCACCATGGCCCAGGCCGTGGCGCGGTTCCTGACCCGGCAGATGACCATCATCGACGGCAAGCGGGTGCCGATCTTCGGCGGCGTTTTCGCGATCTTCGGCCATGGCAATGTCGCCGGCGTCGGCGAAGCCCTCTATGCCGTGCGCGAAACCCTGCCGACCTACCGCGCGCAGAACGAACAGGGCATGGCGAATGCCGCGATCGCCTTCGCCAAGGCGAGCTTCCGCCGCCGTTTCATGGCGTGCACGAGCTCGATCGGCCCGGGCGCGCTCAACATGGTGACCTCGGCGGCCCTCGCCCATGTCAACCGGCTGCCGGTCCTCTTCCTCCCCGGTGATGTTTTCGCAAACCGCCGGCCTAATCCGGTGCTGCAGCAGGTGGAAGGCTTCGCTGACGGCACGATCTCGGCCAATGATTGCTTCCGCCCGGTGTCGCGCTACTTCGATCGCATCACCCGGCCCGAGCAGATCATCCCGGCGCTTCGCCGTGCCATGCAGGTGCTGACGGATCCTGCCGACTGCGGTCCGGTCACGCTCTCGCTCTGCCAGGACGTCCAGGCCGAGGCCTACGACTATCCGGAATCCTTCTTCGACGAGAAAGTGTGGGTGCCGCGCCGCATCGAGCCCGATCTCGACGAATTGGCCTCCGCGATCGCAACTCTCAAGGCGGCGAAGAAACCGATCATCATCGCCGGCGGCGGCGTGCTCTATTCCGAAGCGACCGCCGAACTTAAGGCTTTCGCCGAGAAGCACGGCATTCCGGTGGTCGAGACGCAGGCAGGCAAGTCGGCGCTGCCGCATTCGCATCCGCTCAACATGGGTTCGGTCGGCGTCACCGGCACCTCCGCCTCGAACCGGCTTGCCGAGGAGACCGACGTCGTGCTCGCCGTCGGCTCGCGGCTGCAGGATTTCACCACCGGCTCCTGGGCCCTCTTCAAGAACGACGAACTGAAGATCATCGGCCTCAATGTCCAGCCCTTCGACGCCGGCAAGCACAATGGCCAGCCGCTGATTTCCGACGCGCGGACCGGCCTCAATCGCATGTCCGGCGGGCTCGGCGGCTACAAGGCGGACGCGAGCTGGACCGAGAAGGCCAGGGCCGGCAAGGCCGAGTGGCTCGAGGCGGCCGACAAGGCGACCGCCACCACAAATGCGACGCTTCCCTCGGATGCCCAGGTGATCGGCGCCGTCCAGCGCGCCCGCGGCGGCAGGAAGACGACGCTCGTCTGCGCCGCCGGCGGTCTGCCCGGCGAGCTGCACAAGCTCTGGCAGGCGGAAGAGCCCGGCGGCTACCATATGGAATATGGCTTCTCGACCATGGGCTATGAAGTCGCCGGCGGCCTTGGCGTCAAGCTCGCCAAGCCGGACAGCGACGTGATCGTGATGGTCGGCGACGGCAGCTACATGATGCTGAACTCGGAGATCGCCTCGTCGATCATGCTCGGCGCCAAGTTCACCATCGTGCTCTTGGACAATGCCGGCTATGGCTGCATCAACCGGCTGCAGATGGAAACCGGCGGCGCCAACTTCAACAATCTGCTAAGGGACACGCACCACGTCGAGCTGCCGCAGATCGACTTCGCCGCGCATGCGGCCGCGATGGGGGCGGTCACCCGCAAGGTCGGCTCGATCCCGGAACTCGAAGCGGCACTCGCCGAAACGGCCGGAGAGACGCGCACGACGGTGATCGTCATCGATACCGATCCGCTGATCACGACGGAGACCGGCGGCCACTGGTGGGACGTCGCGGTTCCGGAAGTGTCCGACCGGGAACAGGTGAAGGTGGCCCGCGAAGGCTACGAGAAGGCGCTCCAGTCGCAGCGCTTCGGCTGAGTCGACGATCGGCGCCCCGCGTTCTCGCGCGGGCGCTTTTCCATGCCCAGTCGCCCCTCACCCCTAGCCTTCTCCCCGGCGGCGGGGAGAAGGTGGCGGCAGCCGGATGACCGGATGAGGGGCAGATAACCAAGCATCCGCTTCAAGCAGACGACGAAACAGAAAGTGACAGACATGATCCGCTACGGAACCAATCCGATCGCCTGGAGCAATGACGACGACCATACGATCGGCGCGCATCTGACGCTCGAGGATTGCCTCTCCGATTGCCAGAAGATCGGCTTCGACGGCATAGAAAAGGGCCACAAGATGCCCGCCGATCCGGAAGCGCTGAAGCAGAAGCTCGCCGCCTATGACCTCGTCTTCGTTTCCGGCTGGCATTCCACCAATCTGCTCACCCATGACGTCGAGGCCGAGAAGAAGGCGATCCAGCCGCACCTCGATCTCTTGAAGCACAATGGCTGCAAGGTGGCGATCGTCTGCGAGACATCGAATGCGATCCACGGCGACGACTCCAAGTCGCTCGTCAAGGACAAGCCGGTGCTGCCGGCCGACCAGTGGAAGAAATTCGGCGCCGATCTCGAAGCGATCGCAGAGTATTGCGCCCACCAAGGCATCGATCTCGTCTACCACCACCATATGGGTACGATCGTCCAGACCGGCGAGGAGATCGATCTCCTGATGGGGAACACCGGTCCGGCAACGAAGCTGCTGCTCGATACCGGCCATGCCTGGTTCGGCGGGTCCGACCCGGCGGAAGTGGCGCGGAAATATATGGACCGCGTCCGCCATATCCATTGCAAGAACGTCCGCCCGGCTGTCCGCAGAGTGGTCGAGAGCGAAGGCCTCTCCTTCCTCGAAGGCGTGCGCCGCGGCGTCTTCACGGTGCCGGGCGACGCTGAAGGCGGCGTCGACTTCCTGCCGGTGCTGAAAATCGCCGCCGAGCACGGCTATGATGGCTGGCTGGTGATCGAGGCCGAGCAGGATTCGGCCGTGCGCAACCCGTTCGAGTACCAGTCGCTCGGGCTGAAATCGCTGAAGGCGTTTGCGAAGGAGGCGGGGCTGGACCGGGTATAATCGCATCGTCCGGCTGCCGGTACGCCCCTCATCCGGCTGCCGCCACCTTCTCCCCGCCTGCGGGGAGAAGGGTATGCCGCGCTCTCCCGGTCCACCTCTTCGCGAAAGGGGAGAGGAGACAGCGGCAAGCTCAGAATCCCCTCTCCCCGCGAGCGGAAGAGGGCTAGTCCTCGGGTTAAACCCGAGGAGCGGGGCAGGTCGCGAATGCGGCTATCAAGGAAGAAGTCAGGAGACCGTCGACATGTCCAAACTACTCGTCAAACCGAAGGCACAATCCGGCCTGATGCAGGACATTACGCCCGAAAGCGCCGGCTGGACCTATGTCGGCTTCGCGCTTCAGCGGCTGAAACCCGGCGAGACGACCGGCGGCGAAGCGGGAGACAAGGAACTCTGCCTCGTGCTCGTCAGCGGCAGGGCGAAGGTCTCCGTCGACGGTGAGAATTTCGGCGAACTCGGCGAGCGCATGACGCCCTTCGAAGGCCAGCCCTATGCCGTCTATGTGCCTAAGGGCAGCAGGTGGCAGACTGAAGCCACGACCGATCTCGATCTTGCGGTCTGCTCAGCACCCGGCGGCGAAGGCTTCAAGGCCAAGGTCATCCGTCCCGGCACGCACCCGCAGATGACGCGCGGCAGGGGCACCAACATGCGCTATGTCACCAATATCATGCCGGAGGACGACGGTTCGGCTGAGTCGCTGCTCGTCGTCGAGGTGATCACGCCCGGCGGGCACACGTCCTCCTATCCGCCGCATAAGCACGACCAGGACAACCTGCCGGCCGAAAGCTATCTGGAAGAAACCTATTACCACCGCCTCAATCCGCCGCAGGGCTTCGCCTTGCAGCGCGTCTATACGGACGACCGCTCGCTCGATGAGACGATGGCGGTCGAAGACGGCGACGTCACGCTGGTACCCAAGGGCTACCATCCGGTTGCCGCCGTTCACGGCTACGACGTCTATTATCTCAACGTCATGGCCGGGCCGAAGCGGATCTGGAAGTTCCACAACGCCAAGGAACATGAGTGGCTGTTCACGGGCGTCTGAGCCGGTACGGCAAGCTCTCGACGAATAGTGCGGACGCTCTATCGTATCTTGCTTGAGACAGATACGAGGAGCGTCCGATGCACATCGACGGCCAATGCCATTGCGGCTTCGTTACTTACGAGGCGGAAATCGATCCTGAGCACGTAACCATCTGCCATTGCACCGATTGCCAGCGGCTGACGGGTTCCGCCTATCGAGTGACTGCGAGCACGCAGCGCGCATCCTTCCAGCTGACGGGCGGGGAGCCGAAGCTTTACGTCAAGACCGCTGAAAACGGGCGCCAGCGACTGCAGTTCTTCTGTCCGCAATGCGGTTCGCCGGTTTACACGACCGGCACCGACGAGGACGCGGAGGATGTGGGAATCCGCGTCGGCACGATCAACCAGCGGCGCGAACTTGCGCCACGCTCGCAGATCTGGTGCTCCTCCGCCCTGCCCTGGATCGGCGACATCGGCAAGCTGCCGGGGCGGCCTCGGGACTGAGAGCGGAGGGGGCCCACCCTGTGCAGCTCGCGGACACGAGCAACCGCCTCAACGGCACGATCACGCGACCGGATAAGGCCCGTCGGAAAAGACGGTATCGTGATAGCCTTTCGAGCCGATTTCGATCGCCAGCGGGCTGCGGAAATCCTCGCCGCGCCGAAGGCATCGGAGCACATGGCGGAAATCGTACTTCGGCCGCCAGTCGAGCGAGGCCATCGCCTGGGCGCTCACATAGACGCGGTCGATCGTCGGGAAGAGCCGCCATCCGCGCTCGGCATAAAGCTCCTCGCATTCGGGAAAGTGACGCAGCACGACGGCAGGCGCGTCCTTCCGCAGCGTGGCGAGATCGTCACGCGTGAAGGGGGTCGGCGCCGAGACGATATAGCGGGCGAAGCGGATCTCTGCCGCCTTCTCGAGCGCCAAGAGATGCGCGCTCACCACGTCCTCGATGTCCGCGCGGCGGTAGAGCAGCTCGTTTGCCTGCGCGTTCGCCGTATCGTAGTGGCCGCGGATTTCCGCATCGTCGTCTGGTTCTGGAAAGAAACGCGAGGTGCGCAGGACGATTGCGGGCAAACCGTGCCGGCGAGAGAAGAGTTCGCATAAGCCTTCCGCCGCGACTTTGCTGACGCCGTAGATGTTGCGCGGAATCGGCGTCACCTCCTCGGTGATCCATGCCGCCGGCTCACCGGGCGCCGGCGTCAGCGCCGAGCCGAAAGCGCTCGTGGTGCTGGTGAAGACGAAGGCGCCGACGCCCGCCTCAGAGGCCTCTTCGAGCAGATTGAGCGTGCCGGTGACATTGGTCTCGATGAATTCGGAATAGCCGTGCGTTTCGACATGCGGCTTGTGCAGCGTCGCGGCGTGGACGACGGCGTGCACATTCTTCAGTGCCCGGCGGACGAACGTGCGGTCGGCAATCGATCCGACAAGATCGGTGAAATCGGAAGGCTTGATATCGATGCCGCGAACATCGCGGCCTGCCGCGCGCAGGCTTCGCATCAACGCTTCGCCCAAGTGGCCGGCGCTTCCCGTCACCAGAATCGTCATGCATCACTCCTCGATTCTAAGAAGTTGAAACGGGATGCGGGCGGAAAACCGCGCATACTTTTCCTCATCCCGAACTTGAGGCTAGCCGCAGCCGAGCGGGAGGAACAACGCATAAAATATGCGCCGCGATCACATCAGCGTCGTCACCAGGCGGCCCGTCGCACCGTCGGCAAGCGGAATGCGCTCCCAAAGCACACGGCCCGCGACGATCGGCACGTCATCGCGGCCGTTAGGGCCTGTCTCGACGACGAGCGAGGCTATCCGGGCCTCGTGCCAGCCGAGTTCGGCAAGGTCGCCTTCCGCCTTCCGGATCTCCTCCGACGCGTAACGGAACATCGGCGCTCCCAGCAGGTCCCGCCGCCATTCCATTCGCCGGGCGGACGAGGCCGCGAGCAGCCGATGCGAGTGATCGCAGATCAGATGAAGCCGCGCCGTCGAGGTTTCGACCAGCCGTTTGAGCGCTGCATCGGCGGTCGAGGGCACTTTCGCGAACAGGCGCTCCAGCGCCCGTTGCTGGCTCTCGGAGGGTGTCAGGATGCCCGTCTCCCAGCGCGACACGGTCGTCTGTGTGACCTGCAGGAGCTCAGCCACATGGCTCTGCTTCATGCCGGCGAAGAGCCGCAGGCGCTTCAGCGACCGCCCCGTGTAAAGCATCGCAACCTCCTTCGCGTCTTCGCTTTGCCGCAAGACCACGGAAACGCTATACCAGCATCAGAGCTCAACGAAAACCAATGACGAGCGGACATGCCGAGGGGCGATTTCAGGGTGCTGCCGCGCCGCATTGCCGGCGTCGACGTGGTGGAGGCCGCGACGCGCCACGCCTTCGCGCGCCATACGCACGAGCAGTTCGGGATCGGCCTGATCCTTGAGGGGGCGCAGAAGTCGCTCAGCGGCCGCGGCATGGTCGAGGCGAAAGCGGGCGACGTGATCACCGTCAATCCTGGAGAGGTCCATGACGGCGCGCCGATCGGCAATGCCGGCCGCTCCTGGCGGATGCTCTATCTCGATCCCGCCGTGGTCGCCGCGGCAGTCGACGACATCAGCGAAGGGCGCAAGTACAGCTGCGAATTCAGTGACCCGGTGATGCGGAATGCACGGCTTGCCGCCCGCTTCCGGGCGACGTTTGCGGCCGCGACGGCGACCGGTGCCGATGCGATGCTTCGTTGGGAGGAGCTCACCGTCACTCTGCTCGCCGAGGCGATGCAGCTTGCCCCACGGCAAGGCACTCCGGTGAAGGGGCCTAAATCGATCGCTGCAGCCGTTAGCCTCATCGACGACAACCCGCTGGGGCCGCTCACGCTTTCGGACCTCGCGCGCGAGAGCGGGCTGAGCCGTTATCAGGTCGTGCGCCGCTTTGCCAAAACGACGGGGCTCACGCCGCATGCCTATCTCATCCAGCGACGGATCGACATCGTCCGGCGGCTGATCGCCGAGGGTACGCCACTCGCGGAAGCGGCGATTGCCGGCGGCTTCACCGACCAGAGCCATATGACGCGCGTTTTCGTGCGCAAATACGGATTCTCTCCCGGCGGCTACGCGCGGGCAGCGAACTGACTTCCGAACCTGCAATTCCGTACAAGACCACTCGCGCCCGATCGGTTCATCTGCCGCCATCATCGATCGGAATGGCAGCAGGATGTCGAAACGATTTCAGGGATATATTCAGTTGTCGCTCGCCATGGTGCTCGTCGGCAGCACCGTTATCGCGAGCAAGATCATAGCCTCCGGCCTGCCGCCATTTACGGCAACGGCGCTGCGCTTCGCGATCGCACTCCCGCTTTTCCTTGGGCTGATGCGCGCAACCGCAACCCCTTGGCCGCGGCTGCCGAAGGGCGATTGGCTGATCCTCTTCCTGCAGGCGGGCGCCGGCAGCGTCGGCTATACGACCCTGCTCATTTCCGGTTTGAAGCTCACGCCCGCGGCCGATGCCGGTGTCATAATCGGCACGCTTCCCGTGGTCTCGGCCGCCATTGCCGTCATCATCCTTGGCGAAAGGCCGCAGCGCTCCGTGCTCATGGCCGCTCTTCTCGCCGCTGCGGGCGTTCTCGCGATCGTCTTTCGGCCCGAGGCGGCCGGCCCGCATTCGCTCGCCGGCGCTGCTCTGATCTTCGGCGCCGTCATCTGCGAAGGTCTGTTCATCCTCCTCGGCAAGCGCCTCGACTCCGAGATTCCGCCGCTGACCCTGTCGGCGCTGATGGCGGGGTTCGGCGGCGCGATCGCCATCCCGTTTGCACTTGCGGAGCTTCCTCTGGCGGGGACAACAGGCGCACCGGCCCTTGCCGCCGTCGCATATTACGCGCTCGTGCCGACAATTGGCGGCTTCCTGCTCTGGTATGCGGGACTGGAGAAGGTAAGCGGTACCGAGGCCTCAGTCTTCACCGCGCTTGCCCCCGTCTCCGCCCTTCTCCTCGCCGCTGCCGCTCTTGGCGAGCCGATTGCCGCCAATCAGATGATCGGCATGGGCTCCGTGCTCCTGGCCGTCTTGAGTCTCAGCCTCCGGGCCACCAATCTCACACGTACCGGACACGCGGCGCAGCCCACGACCAGCCTGCAGGAAAGGTGACCTCATGTCTTTTAAGCACTCAGACGATATCTGGAACGACTTCCCCGAACTGGCCGCGGGCGCGCTTCACGTCGGGGGTATCCGCAAGGAGGTCGCGGTCGATACGCAGGTCGCTCATTTCGAAGCGGTGGCGAGAGCACGGCTTTCGGAGCGCACGGAGGGCGAATTCCCGGAGATACAGGCCTGGCGCCGCGCCTTTGCACGGATGGGCCTGAAGCCGACGCAATATCGCTCGGCCTCCGAAGCGCTTCTGAGGCGTTTCCGGAAGGAGGGAACGCTACCAAAAATCCATCCGATCATCGATCTCTGCAACGCGGCGTCGCTGGCGTTTGCCATCCCGATCGCTGTCTTCGATCTTGGGAAGGTCACCGGCGATCTCGAGGTCCGGCCTGCCGTCGGTGATGAGATCTACACGACCTTCTCCGGCGACATGGAATTCCCTGAGCCGCAAGAAATCATTTTCGCCGATACGAGCGGACGCGCGCATGCGCGGCGCTGGACCAATCGCCAGAGCGGGTATTCGGCCGTCCGCGAGGAGACGACGGCCGTGCTCATCGTCGCCGAGGCGCTGCATGCCGGCGGCGAGGCCGATGTCAGGCGGCTCATCGACGCGCTTCGCGAGGCCGTCGGCACGATCTGGTCCGTTGATCCCGAAGTCGCAATGTTGGAACGCGCGGCGCGGCGCTTCGATTTTTGAGGCGCAGCCGCCGCGGACGAGGGACCCGTCTTGCACGTCCGCCGAAAGGCTTTGACGGGCGAGAATCCGCTCGAATATCATCCCGCCTGCAACCGCAATTCGAGATGGAGTCGCATGTCCGGTCGCCGCATCCCGTCGTTTCTACTGACCGCGAAACGCGCCTTGTTCGATCGCGGCGGCCTTGAGGAGATATTTCGGCACACGCGCAACCTCGTCGTCGCGACGTTGATCGTGGCGGCGGGCATGCATGCCGTCGAGAACCCCGACATCATTACCGCCAAGGGCATCATAAACACGCCGATTGCCGGCTACATTGTGTTCTCGATCGGCATCGCCCTGTTTTTGCTGAACTTTGCGGACGGGCTTTACCGGCTATCGAAAGTCAGGCGGCACCTCGCGCTTCAGCTTCTCGTGGTCGCCATCTATCTCATCGCGGCCGTACGCGTCGCGCAACTGGTGCTGGCGCTGCGAATGACGGATCCTGGATGAATGCGATGCGGAGCCGCGAAAGGTCCGCCGGCGTGCCGGCGCAATCGCCCTCGTCCGACTGTCGTTGCCTTCTCCCTTTATGACGGGAGGAAGGACGGACGCCGCACCCGCCAGTGCTCTCGCCCCCGCGGGGGCCAGGGGCCTATGTTCACAGGCCTTGGCATTGGTCGTCACGCCGCCTTGGCGACGTGATACTCCTTGATCGCCACCATCTTGATCGCCGGATAGCGTTCCGACTCATACCGCAGCGAGAAACCGTCCTGCGCCATGAACACCGGATCGCCGTCGAGATCGCGTGCGATGTCGCCGCGGTGGGCCGCGATGAACTTGTCGAGGTCGGCCGGGTTGTCGGCGGAGATCCAGCGGCAGACGGAGAAGCGCGGCATTTCGAAGGAGACGGGCAAACCATATTCCGCCTGCAGACGTTCCTTGAGCACGTCCAACTGCAGCGCACCGACGACGCCGACGATCGCCGGCGCCCCATCGTCCGGCGAGAAAAGCTGAACGACACCCTCTTCTGCCATCTGCTGCAGCGCCTCTTTCAGTTTCTTCGCCTTCATCGCGTCCCCGAGCCTGACGCGGCGGAGGATTTCCGGCGCGAAGTTCGGTACACCTTGGAAGACGAGCGGCTCGCCCTCGGTGAGCGTATCGCCGATCCTGAGCGTGCCGTGGTTCGGGATGCCGACGACGTCGCCCGCAAAGGCGGTATCGGCGAGCTGGCGCTGCGAGGCGAAGAAGAATTGCGGCGCAGTCAGCCCCATCTGCTTGCCGGTGCGCGAGAGACGCGCCTTCATGCCGCGTTCGAGCTTGCCCGAGCAGACGCGCACGAAAGCGATGCGGTCACGATGGTTCGGGTCCATGTTCGCCTGGATCTTGAAGACGAAGGCGGTCATCTTGTCATCGGTCGCCTCGACGGTACGGATGTCGGCGACCTGGGAGCGCGGCGGCGGTGCGAAATCGCTCAACGCATTGATCAGATCGCGCACACCGAAATTGCGGAGCGCCGAGCCGAAGAAGACCGGCGTCAGGTGGCCTTCGAGAAAGGCCTTGCGGTCGAAGGGCTTACAGGCCTCGATCGCCAGCGTCGTCTCCTCGATGAAGGCATCGCGTTCGTTTTCCGGCAGCCGGTGCGAGGCCACTTCCGGTTCGTTGACCTTGGTCAGCCGCTCCTGCGTGTCGGCGCCTCGCACCTCGTTGGTGGCGAGATGATAGGTGCCGCAGAAGCTCTTGGAACGGCCGATCGGCCAGGTGACAGGCGCGCAATCGAGTGCCAGCTTATGCTCCACCTCGTCGAGGATCTCGAAGGGATCGCGGCTCTCGCGGTCCATCTTGTTGACAAAGGTGATGATCGGGATGTCGCGCAACCGGCAGACCTCGAAAAGCTTCAAGGTCCGCGGCTCGATACCCTTGGCCGCGTCGATCACCATGACCGCCGCATCGACCGCCGTCAGCGTGCGGTAGGTGTCGTCGGCGAAGTCCTCGTGGCCGGGCGTGTCGAGCAGGTTGAAAACCGTGTCGTTGTATTCAAAGGTCATCACTGAGGTGACGACCGAGATGCCGCGCTCACGTTCGATCTTCATCCAGTCGGAACGGGTCTGAATCCGGTCCTTCTTGGCTTTGACCTCGCCGGCGAGCTGGATCGCGCCGCCGAAGAGCAGGAGCTTTTCGGTGAGCGTCGTTTTACCGGCGTCCGGGTGCGAAATGATCGCAAATGTGCGGCGGCGGGAAACCGCCTCGGCAATGCTTTCGGCCATGATGTGAGTATCCTGTGAGTTGCCGCGTCCTTTACAGGCTCGGGGCCGAATATGCAATTGACTGCGGCAGGCCCCGCTATGCTTATGACGGAATGATCATGAACGCCCCCGAAAACCACCCCGCCCTCACGCTCGTCCGCCTGCCGCATGCAGAGGGCCTCGATCTGCCGGCCTACGAGACCGCGGGAGCCGCCGGCATGGACTTGCGCGCGGCCGTCCCGGCCGATCAACCGATGACAATCCGCCCGGGAGGCCGGGCGCTGGTGCCGACGGGCTTCATCTTCGAAATCCCCGCCGGCTATGAGGGCCAGGTGCGGCCGCGCTCCGGGCTTGCCTTCAAACACGGCATCACCTGCCTCAATACGCCGGGCACCGTCGACAGCGATTATCGCGGCGAGGTGAAGGTCCTCGTCGTCAATCTCGGCGAGGAGGATTTCATCGTCGAGCGCGGCACGCGCATCGCTCAGATGGTGATCGCTCCGGTCACCCAGGTCGCGATCCGCGAGGCCGACGGCGCGACGACGACCGCGCGCGGCGCGGGCGGTTTCGGCTCGACCGGCACTAACTAATGCATGTCGCCCAAAAGTGTGGAGCGGTTTGGGACAACGACACGCATAAACAAGAACCTAAAGCGGCGGCAGACGCCGCTTGACCGGCGACGATTTGACGATCGAGGTGTTGGTCTGTGCCTTTTCCGCGATGCGATCGAGGATCGTGTCGAGTTCACCCATATCGCGCACCAGCATCTTGGCGATGAAGCAGTCGTCGCCCGTGACCTTGTCGCACTCGACGATCTCGGGCGTTTCCTGGATCAGCCTTTCGACGATGTGCAGCATACCGGGCATGGGCCGAACGCGGACGACCGCTTGCAGCGGATAGCCGAGCCGTGCCGGATTGACCGAGATCGTGAAGCCGTCGAGCACCCCGCGCTCCTCGAGCTTGCGCAACCGTTCCGCCGCGCTCGGCGAGGAGAGCCCTGCCTCCTGCGCGAGTTCCTTCAGCGACACGCGGGCATTGGCCGCGAGAATTTCGAGAATCCGCCGGTCAAGCTCATCCAGCATCGGCAACCCCATAAGGCAATTCGGCACGTCTGCCTTCCATAATTAGGTACTCTGCCACATATTCCTGTTCTCATCCATGTCAAACTGGCACTAGGCTCATTATTCTTTGCTGAGTTTCAGGAAGGAGCCAATACCATGGATAGGGATTTGCGGCGCGGAAGCGCGGAAATGACGGCGGCAATGCTGATTTCGGGGACGATCGGCTGGTTCGTGCTGATGTCTGGTCAGCCGGTCACGGGCGTCGTCTTCTGGCGCTGCATTTTCGGAGCCCTCACGCTCGCGGCATTCGCGGCCCTGTTCGGACTGATCGACCTGCGCCATCTCCGGATGAAGGTGGTCGCCCTCTCCGCGCTCGGAGGTGTCGCGATCGTCGTCAACTGGCTCCTGCTCTTCGCCGCCTATCCCCGCGCGTCGATTTCGATCGCAACGATGGTCTACAACACGCAGCCCTTCATGCTGCTCGGGCTCGGCGCGCTCTTTCTCGGCGAGAAGATCACGATCAGCAAGCTCTTCTGGCTCTCGGTGTCCTTTGCCGGAATGATCGCGATCGTCTCCGCCAAGCCCACAGGCGCCTTTGAGCCCAGCGACTACCTCGCCGGAATCGCGCTCTCGGTCGGGGCTGCTTTCTTCTACGCCATTGCCGCGATCGTGACCAAGCTCCTCAAGGGCACGCCGCCGCATCTGATCGCGCTGGTCCAGGTGATCACCGGAGCAGCGATGCTCGCCCCCTTCGCGCTGGCCGCGCCGCTGCCGCAGGGCGCGCTCCAGTGGACGCTGCTCATTACCGTCGGCGTTGTCCACACCGGCATCATGTATATCCTGCTCTATGGCGCGATCCAGAGACTACCGACCCACGTGACCGGCGCGCTCTCTTTCATTTATCCGATCGCCGCGATCCTCGTAGATCGCATCGCCTTCGGCCACGCGCTGCAGCCGGTGCAAATCGCAGGCTCGGCCGCGATCCTGCTCGCCGCCGCCGGTACCAATCTTGGCTGGACCCTCCGGTCGATGCCGCTTATCAAACAAGAAAGCGAACGGAGGGCCTCATGATCACCTGCTATCTGAAATACGTCATCGACCCTTACAAGCTTGCAGAGTTCGAGCATTACGCGAAGCTCTGGATTCCGCTTGTCAATCGACTCGGCGGCACTCATCACGGCTATTTCATGCCGCATGAAGGGGCGAACAACATCGCCCTCGCGCTCTTCAGCTTTCCCTCGCTTGCCGCCTACGAAGCCTATCGCGAGAAGATGGCTGCGGATCCCGAATGTCGCGCGGCCTTCGCCTATGCCGAGGAGACGCGCTGCATCATGAGCTACGAGCGCAGCTTCATGCGACCGGTGTTCGAATAAGCTTTTTACTCGCGAGCCTCCGCCGCCATGCTGACGGCGAGGCTCCCTTCGAGGCGCCGCAAAAAGATTCCCCAACCGGCGGTTTCACAAGCGTTTTTTGCTTCGCTCACGAGCCTCGGGGGCTTTCCCGCTCTGGAAGAGGAAACGCATTGCTCCTATTCTCCCCGGCAACATCGAAATGAAGGGAGAAACATATGCCTGAAGCGCGCAAGCCCGGCCGCGGCCGCGTCTTTTCCTCGATCACCGAAACGATCGGCGACACTCCCATCGTGCGGCTCGACAAGCTTGCCCAGGAAAAGGGCCTGAGGGCGAACCTGCTCGCCAAACTCGAATTCTTCAATCCTATCGGCTCGGTCAAGGACCGCATCGGCGTCGCCATGGTCGAGGCGCTTGAAGCGCAGGGCAAGATCGCCCCCGGCCGCACGACGCTCGTCGAACCCACCTCCGGCAATACCGGTATCGCGCTCGCTTTCGTCGCGGCGGCCAAAGGATACCGGCTGATCCTCACTATGCCCGAGACCATGTCGGTCGAGCGACGCAAGATGCTGGTGCTGCTTGGCGCGGAACTGGTGCTGACGGAGGGCGCCAAGGGCATGAAGGGCGCGATCGCCAAGGCGCAGGAACTCGTTGAAACCCTGCCCGACGCGGTCATTCCGCAGCAGTTCGAAAATCCGGCCAATCCGGAAATCCACCGCAAGACGACGGCCGAGGAAATCTGGAACGACACCGAGGGCAGCGTCGACATCCTGGTTTCGGGCATCGGCACGGGCGGAACCATCACCGGCGCCGGCCAAGTGCTGAAGGAGCGCAAACCGTCGGTCAAGGTGATTGCCGTCGAGCCCGAAGAGTCACCGGTTCTCTCCGGCGGCATGCCCGGCCCGCATAAGATCCAGGGCATCGGCGCCGGCTTCGCACCGCCGATCCTCGACACCGGCATCTATGACGAGGTGATCACCGTGAATGCGGCCGAAGCCGTCGAAGCCGCGCGCCTCGTTGCCAGACTCGAAGGCGTGCCGGTCGGCATCTCCGCCGGCGCCGCGCTCCGGGCAGCAATCGAGGTTGGGCAGCGCGAGGAGAACGCCGGAAAGAATATCGTCGTGATCATTCCCTCATTTGCGGAGCGCTATTTGTCGACGGTGCTTTTCGAGGGGCTGGGGGCTTAAGTCAATTCCTCTCTACGTCTGGTTTTCATCCGGCGGCACACATTGAAGAACCGAAGAGCGCACCCGGGGCTCTTCTTAACGCGACTGTGACTAAAGCGCGTTCGCGCTCAAACGCATTCACGCGGCGCGCTCTGGATCTTCGTTTTCGTGTGTGTCGTGCCCCAAACCGGTGCACATTTTTGGCCTAATCAGGGAAAGGAACCAGCTTTTCCCTTTCCAGATAGGCATCGACGCGTTCCCTGACGTCGGAGAGCTTCGTTTCCGGTGGCACCATGTCCAGCATGTTCATCCATGTGCGCTCGTCGCCCCCTCGACCAATCGGCAGCGACGTTTCGCTTCGGGAGAACGCGAAAATCGGCTTGGCCGGAGAAAAGTCGCTGAAGAGTTGCTCGACCGTGCCCGCATATTTGTAGAAAACGCCCGGGTCGATCCGATCCCCTTCGAAGATGCACCAGACGAAAGACTTTTCGTCCTCGGTCTTGTCGACCGCCATATAGGCTAGCCAGCGTCGCCCCATCTGCGCCTCTTGGCGATAGCCGAAGGCACGGCTTTCCTCGCCGTTTCGGAGAAGCTTCGACCCTTCGATAAACTCTTTCATCACGGACGCTGCCCGGGAAAAACCCGATCGGCTTCGATGCTCCTGCAGGTGGTGATACCGGTTGATGCAAGCGTTCATGATCATCGACCGTGTAACGCCCGGCAAATCTCCCAGGATGAGGTCCTTGGAGTCATAATCGATGCCGAGCGAACGGACCGCCTCGACCGTGTCGATCCGATAAGGCTCGTCCTCCGCGGCTTCCAGAATCGGGGCGATGGCATCGGCGCTGACGTGCAACTCTTCCGCCACGTCCAGAAGTCGAGCAAAATCCGAAAGCGCTGCCGAATGGGCCTTGGCAGCAGCACTCGGGGTCGTGAGCAGTCGCGGCAGAGCGATGCGCGGAGGGCTAAAGGCGAGTTCCGCGCCTGGTTCGATCGAACGGTCGGGCGCCCGTCGCGGCAGGGCGTCTCCATCGGGGAACGAGGGGTCCGCCCCGCTTGTACCGCCGAGGAACGCCAGTGCACAAGCGGAGATGCAGCGATCGCCGGTCTTGACCACCGTCGCAAATCCCCTCTGCCTGAAGAACAGCGCGAGATCGATGGCCGCTTTATAGGACCCACCTGCGCTGTTCAGCGATACGACTATCTCGTCCCACTCGCCTGGCCTGTTCATGAGGTCGGCCTTGGCCAGGGCAGCCTTCGCATGCTCCACATCCGCGTCGGCGATCTCACCTTCCAGGCGAAACTCGGCGATCTTGAACGGCTCGTCCGGCGTGATACCGCGAAATGTGAACTCTGCCGCCTGAGATTCGCCGCCGAGGAGAGCGCTGGCAATGAGAGCGAGCACGCTTTGGCGTTTCATGGCACCACCTTCACGATTCCGGGGCAAAGGGCCTGAAAAACTTCCAGGGCTTCGTAGTAAGAACTGGGGCTGGTCGGGAGGAAGCGTTCGTCCCCGTCGCGGCGAATGAGATAGTCCGACTCCGATAAAGAACCGTCCTCCATTAACTCCGGCGACTGCCGGGCGGAGCCGTGGAAGGAGTAGCTCGAGCCGTGCGTGTCCGTCCACGTGCGCTCGACGCAGTTGCCGGTGACGCGGTCAGAGAGCTTCGTGGTTGCGATCACGTCTCTGACGCAACGCATCGAATAATCCCGCAGGTATTCGACGCAAAAGACTTTTGCGTCTTCCGGCGTGTGCTTTATCCGGATCACGGCGTTTGCAGTTCCAATCCCCTCCTTCGCAACAATGGTCACCGTCATACCCATTCTCGATCCATAAGACAGCTTGCCGGGGTTCTCGGTCGCGGCATTCCCCCCTGCCGGTGCAAGAAGTATTCCTGTCACCAGCGCGATCGGGACGACGAAGCGGGTACCGTTGAAGAAGAACACGCTTGGGCCCTTAGGTAAGATTTCGGTCGAATATGACTGAACGCCGCAGCATCGCTACGCCGCCACCGGCAGGCGTTCGCCGGCGACGCGGTAGGAGATCGCTTCGGCGAGATGGATACGCCCGACGGTCGGCGCCTCGTCGAGATCGGCGAGCGTGCGGGCCACCTTCAGCACGCGGTGGTAGCCGCGCGCCGAGAACTTCATCTTTTCCGCCGCGTCCCTCAAGAGCTGCAGACCCGCCGCGTCGGGTTCGGCGATCTTCTCGATCATCGTCGTCGATGAGCGGGCATTGCTCGTCAGTTCCGGATGGCCGAGTGAGGCGAACCGATCCCGCTGGAGTTCGCGGGCGCGGGCGACGCGCCCGGCGACGACGGCGCTCGACTCGGCTGTCCCCGGCCGAATGAGGTCGGCGGCGCTGACGGCAGGCACGTCGATGCGGATGTCGATGCGGTCCATCAAGGGACCGGAAATCCGCGCCTGGTAATCGGCCATACAGCGCGGGCCGCGAGCACAGGTACGTCCCGGCTCGCCGGCCATGCCGCAGCGGCACGGGTTCATCGCCGCGACCAGTTGGATAGTCGCCGGATAGCTGACGCGGTGATTGGCGCGCGCGATGATGCATTGCGCGGATTCGAGCGGCTGGCGCAGCGCATCGAGCACTTGCGGCGCAAATTCCGGAAACTCGTCGAGGAACAGCACGCCGTTATGGGCGAGCGAGGCCTCGCCCGGTTTCGCCCTGAGTCCGCCGCCGATCAGCGCCGCCATGGTGGCGGAATGATGCGGCGCGCGGAACGGCCGGCGGTCGGAGAGCTTGCCGCCCGGTAGCTGCCCGGCGATCGAATGGATCATCGAGACTTCGAGCAGCTCGGCGGGAGAAAGCGGCGGCAGGATGGAAGGGAGACGCGCCGCGAGCATAGACTTGCCGGAGCCGGGCGGACCCACCATCAGGAGATTGTGATTACCCGCCGCCGCGACCTCGAGCGCCCGTTTGGCGCTTTCCTGACCCTTGATATCGGCGAGGTCTGGAAGATCGGCGGCAGCCGTCCGGATCGCCGGCTCGGGGCGGGAGAGCACTTGCGTTCCGCGAAAATGATTGGCGATCGCGATCAGGCTGCGCGGCGCGAGGATATCGATCTCGGAGCCGGCCCAGGCCGCCTCCGAGCCGCTTTCGGCCGGGCAGATCAGCCCCTTCCCAGGGCATTGGCGCCGATCGCCGCCGGCAGCGCGCCGGCGACGGGCGCGATCGTACCGTCGAGATTGAGCTCGCCGATAACGACATAGCCGGAGAGCGCATCGGCCGGGATCGCCCCGAGCGCCGCCATAAGGCCGAGTGCTATGGCGAGATCGAAATGGCTGCCCTCCTTCGGCAGGTCGGCCGGCGCCAGATTGACGGTCACCCGCTTAGCCGGAAGCGCCAGGCCCGACGCATGGAGTGCCGCTTGGACCCGCTCGCGGCTTTCGGCGACCGCCTTGTCCGGCAGGCCGACGATCTGCATGCCGACCTTGCCGGGCGCCACCATCACCTGAACATCGACCGGAACGCCCTCTATACCCTGAAACGCAACCGTGCTGACGCGCGAGACCATGATGCCCCCTGAAATCGGAGCGAAAACACGCTAGGCCACCGCGGCCCCTCGTTCATTCCGCCCCAGCACGGCAGCACCTACGCATGCCGCCACAACCGCCCCCGGTTGCGAGGACAAATCTTGCACGGAATGCGCTTGAAAACAAGAACAATGATAGAACAAACGAGCGCCCGCTGTGCTCCCGGCTGCCGTAATCAGGCGCGCTTCTTCTCGATTGCGTCCCACAGCAGGCTCGCGACGTCGGCGCCGCCGAATTTCTTCACTTCGCGTATGCCGGTCGGCGAGGTGACGTTGATCTCGGTCATATAGTCGCCGATCACGTCGATACCGACGAAGAGGAAGCCGCGGGCTTTGAGCGCCGGGCCGATGCGGGCGCAGATTTCACGCTCGCGGGAGGTCAATTCGGTCGCCTCGGCCCGCCCGCCCACATGCATGTTGGAGCGGGCATCATGCTCGGCCGGAACGCGGTTGATGGCGCCGACCGGCTCGCCGTCGACGAGCAGGATGCGCTTGTCGCCCTTGCGGACCGCCGGCAGGTATTCCTGGGCGATGAAAGGCTCGCGGAACATCTGGCCGAACATTTCGAGCAGCGAGGAAAGATTGCGGTCGTCGCGCGTCGAGTGGAACACGCCCGCGCCGCCGTTTCCGTAGAGCGGCTTCAGGATGATGTCGCCCATCTCCTGGCGGAAGCGGGCGATCTCATTGGCGTCGCGGGTGATCAGCGTCTTCGGCATCAGGTCCGGGAATTCGGTGACGAAGATCTTCTCCGGCGAGTTCCTGACCCAGGCCGGATCATTGACGACGAGTGTCTTCGGATGGAGACGCTCCAAGAGATGTGTCGAGGTGATATAGGCCATGTCGAAGGGCGGATCCTGACGAAGCAGGATGACGTCCATGGTCGAAAGATCGACCCGCTCCGGCTCGTCGAGCGTGAAATGATCACCCTTGACGTCGCGCAGCGTCATGTGCTGCACGGTCGCGTAGACTTTGCCATCGCGCAGCGACAGCTTGTCGGGCGTATAGTGGAACAGGCGATAGCCGCGGGCCTGCGCTTCCAAACTCATCGCGAAGGTCGAGTCGCCCGCGATGGTGATGCCCGAAACATGGTCCATCTGGACCCCGACATTGACGATTCCTGCCATCTTCCCGTTCCCGATTGGACCTCGACCGGATAATTCCTCGGACCGATGTCGGTTCGAGCTGGAATTATACAGCAATTCAAAGCGCTACAGCGGCCGCCCACGCTCCCGAACCGGGCGGCACCGCAGTAAAGCCCGCAAGATGTAGAGTGCGTGGCCTGGTTAAGCAAGGTGGACAGAGGCTATTCGAAACCCTCGACGACGCAGGTGAGGAGGTCATGGTCGGAGAGCGGTCGGCCCGAGGCGTCGAGCGAAGGAACGATGCGGCTCTCGCCGACCTTGAGACCTCGCGCGAGAAACCAGTCGAGCTTCATCGCCCGTTTCGACCAGCGCGTGATCAGGCTCGGGCGCGTCGTCATTTGGTCGATTGGTCCGCCGTGGCGGGTGAAACCGCGAGCAGCACTCATTGCGAAAAGCCCTTCGGCCTCGAAGTCGCCGCCTATATGGTTGCCGGTGTTGAGATCGCCGCCGACGAGGACGGGGAGTCCGGGGAAGGCCGCATCCAGCGCATCGATCAGTTCCTTGACCTGGCGTTCGCGATAGGCGGCAGTCGTGGCGCTCTCGAGATGCGTGGATACGGCGACGAACGGGCCGGCCTCGGTTTCGACTAGGCCACCGATCGCGAGGCGCTCTCCGACGCGCGGCTGGTCGCCGCCGTCCATGAACCACAGGCGCTCGCCCCAGAGCCGCACGAGGAAGCTCCGGCTGAGCGCAACGGACGCCATCAGCGCATTGCCGTGGCAGCCCTTCTCGTTGACGTCATCCTTGCAGAAGTCGCGTTCGGTATCGGAGCCCAATCCGAGCTCGATAAACTCGACGCCATAGGCATATTGCATACCGAGCGCTGCTGCGATCTCGGCGGTCGTGTGGCGCTGACCGGTGCGGGCCATGCCGTTGTCCATCTCCGACAGCAGCACCAGCGGCGCACCGGTGGCGCGGAGATGTTCGGCGCTCTCCTCCGGAAAGAGGCAGCGCTCGAGGTTCCATGCCGCGACGGTGAAAGGAAAGGCGAGCGGCGCGTCGGCGGAAGCAGAACCGCCGATCTCGACCGCGTTCATCGCCCCGAGCCGCGCCATGGTCTCATCATGGGCGGCTATGCTGCGCTCCATCCGCGCGAAGCCCTCGCGGGTCTCCTGCGAGGGCACGGGAAGCGTCGATACGGTCTCTTCGATCATAGCGCCGGCTCTGGATTGACGGTTGGCGTGCGGGCAGACGCGAGGCCCGTCGTCGCCTGTCGGTAGAGGCGCTTGCCGTTAGCGGCGAAGAAATGCAGGCGGTCGGCTGGAATGGTGATTGCGAGTTCGTCGGCGAGCGGCATCTCCGGAGCGAGCACCACGGTGAGCTCCTGATCTTCGACCGCGCCGTGCACCAGGCGCTGCGCCCCGAGTTCCTCCACATAGTCGACGCGAAAGAGCAGTGCCTGCTCGCTGATCGCGGCCGGGCGCAGGTCTTCGGCCCTGAGACCGACCGTCACGGGACCTGCCGCCGGGGCCGGATAGCCGAGCTCGATCGTATGCGTGCCGATTTTGAGCCTGCTGCCCTCCAACGTGCCTTTGACGAGGTTCATCGCCGGCGAGCCGATGAAGCTCGCGACGAAGGTCGAGGCCGGCGCGTGATAGACGTCGAGCGGCCGGCCGATCTGCTCGATGCGGCCGCCGTTGAGCACCACCAACCGGTCGGCGAGCGTCATGGCTTCCAACTGATCATGGGTGACATAGAGGGAGGTGGTGCCGAGGCGCTTCTGCAGGCGCTTGATCTCGCCGCGCATCGAAACCCGGAGTTTCGCGTCGAGATTAGAGAGTGGCTCATCGAAGAGGAAGGCGGCGGGCTTGCGCACGATCGCCCGGCCCATGGCGACGCGCTGGCGCTGGCCGCCCGAGAGCGCTCGCGGCTTCCGGTCGAGATAGGGTTCGATCTCCAGCATTCGCGCAGCTTCCGTGACACGCGCGTCGATCTCGGCCCTCGGCGTTTTTCGGTTCCTGAGGCCGTAAGCGAGATTGTCGTAGACAGTCATATGCGGGTAGAGCGCGTAGTTCTGGAACACCATGGCGATGTCGCGCCCGGCGGGATCGACCTGGTTTACGATCCGCGTGCCGATCTTCACCGTCCCCTTCGAAATCGTCTCCAGCCCCGCAACCATGCGCAACAGCGTGGACTTGCCGCAGCCGGATGGGCCAACGAGCACGATCAACTCGCCGTCTGTAATATCGATCGAGACGGATTTCACCGCTTCGACGCCGCCCGTGTAGATTTTCGAGACCTCTGCGATATCGATAGCCGCCATTGGCTGCCTCCGTTTAAGGATTGCGGAGCGGGCGACTGGCAAACCCACGCCGCCCTTCTCTCGTTCCGCTCCAATTCTTTATTCTTCGCATTTTCCGGACGCGAACCGCTGCACACTTCGCCTAGAAATGCTTTATTTGTCGCTTTCGGTCAGACCCTTGATGAACCAGCGCTGGAAAATGACGACGATCATCACAGGCGGCAGCATGGCGAGGATCGCCAGTGCAAAGGCCTCGTTGTAATCGGGAATATTTGAGCCGACCCAGACGAGCAGAATCTGCTTGATGCCGCGCACCAGCGTGAAGAAGCCCTCGTCCGTCGTCATCAGCGTCGGCCAGAGATACTGGTTCCAGCCGTAGACGAACATGATGATGAAGATCGCTGCCATCATGGTGCGCGAGAGCGGCACGAGCACATCGATGAAGAACTTGAACGGCCCCGCACCGTCGATCCGCGCCGCCTCGAGCAATTCGTCGGGCACCGACTTGAAAAACTGGCGGAAATAGAAGGTGCCGGTCGCGGACGCGAGCAGCGGCACGACCAGCCCCGTATAGGTGTTCGTCAGCTTCAGCGTGTTCATTACCTCGTAAGACGGCAGGATGCGCACTTCGAGCGGCAGGAGCAGCGTCGTGAAGATGACCCAGAAGGCCGCGGTCGCCAGCGGAAAGCGGAAATAGACGATCGCATAGGCCGCAAGCATCGAGAGCACGATCTTGCCCGCGGCAAAGCCGAGGCCGAGGATCATCGAATTCATCATCATGTTGAAGCCGGTGACCTTGCCGGTGAAGCCGCCCTGGCGCGTGAACACCGTCTCGTAGGTCTCGGCGAAATGGCCGCCCCAGGTAAGGCTCAGGCCGTTGCTGTGGATGTCGGCGGCCTCATGGGTCGAAGTCGTGAAGGCGACGACGACCGGCGCCACCATGATGAAAACGCCGATCAAGAGGATGATGTGGTCGAGGATTTTCGTGCGCTGCATGGCCATCGCCTCAGTTGTAATGCACGCGCCGCTCGATGAAGCGGAACTGGAAGATGGTCAGCAACAGGACGATGATCATCAGGATCACCGATTGCGCCGAAGAGCCGCCAAGGTCATTGCCGCGGAAGCCGTCCATGTAGACCTTGTAGACAAGGGTGATCGGATTGTTGGCCGCCTTGTCCTTCACCGTCACGTCGATCACCCCGAAGGTGTCGAAGAGCGCGTAGGTGACGTTGATGATCAGCAGGAAGAAGGCCGTCGGCGCGAGCAGCGGCAGCACGACCGTCCAGAAGCGGCGCAGTCCCGAACGGCAATCGAGCGCCGCCGCCTCCCGCACCGAAGCGGGGATGCCCTGCAGCCCGGACAGGAAGAAGATGAAATTATAGGGGATCTGCTTCCAGACCGAGACGACGATCATCGCGAAGGCCGTGTCGAAATAGTCGAGGCCGACTTTGATATCCCAGCCGAACCAGGCCGCGAGCTTGACGATCGGGCCGATATGCTGGTCGAAAAACATCATGCCCATCAGGCCGGCGACCGGCGGCGCGATGGCGTAGACCCAGATCAGCAGCGTCTTGTAGGCGGCATTGCCGCGGATGACGCCGTCCGCCTTCACGGCGAGCAAGAGACCAATCGACAGCGCGAAGAAGGTCACCAGGAAGGTGAAGATGGCCGTAAAGCGCGCGATGCCGAGATATTCGGTGGATTTCAGGACGTCGGCATAATTGCTCAATCCCACAAAGGTGGAGACGAAGCCAAAAGGGTCCTCGAGATAGAAGGATGAGTGAATCGCCTGAGCCGACGGCCAGTAGAAAAAGACGAAGATGATCGCGAGCTGTGGCGCGAGGAAGAGGTAAGGCAGAAAGGGGGAAGAGAACTGCACGCGCTTTACGGTCGTTTCCCCGCTCCTCTCTGTACCAAAGAGCCGGAGGGCGCTCGAACGGCGCCTTCCGGTCTTGGTTCCGGTCCCTCCCCGCGGCGCGGGGAGGAGGTCTGTTCCGGCAGTCATCGAGATCAGCCGGCGGTCTTGGCGAAGCGGGCGAGCAGTTCGTTGCCTTCCTTCTCGATGGTCTCGAAGGCGTCCTTGACGGTCGTTTCACCCGAGAAGATACGGCCGTATTCACGCTCCATGATCTCACGGATCTGCGGATAGAAGCCGAGACGGTAGCCCTTCGACCATTCGCCAGCCGGCAGCAGGAGCTGCTTGATGCCGACTTCGGCGACCGGCTTCTCCTTGTAGTAGCCGTCCTTCTGGGCGAGCTCGTAGGCGGCCTTGGTGATGGCAACGTAGCCGGTCGCCTTGTGATAGAAGTACTGAATCTCCGGCGAGGTCAGGAACTGGAAGAAGTCGGCGACGCACTTGTTCTCCTCGTCCGACTTGCCGGACATCGCAAAGAGCGCGGCGCCGCCGATGAAGGAGTTGGTGCCTGCGCCCTTGATCGAGCCCCAATAGGGCAGGAACGTCGCGGAGAACGGCATCTTCGCCGTCTTCTGCAGACCGCCGAAGGAACCGGAGGAGCCGACCCAGAAGGCGGCCTTGCCTTCTTCGAAGACCTTCTGGTTGTCGTTCCAGCCGGCGCCGTAGAAGGCGAAGTAGCCTTCGTCCTTCCACGTCTTCAGCTTCTCGAACATCATCTGAAGGTTCGGGTCGGTGACCTTCAGTTTGGTGTCGACGACGCTGTCGTAACCGTTGTTGTTGGTGGCGAACTGGATGTTGTTGCGCGAGAAGAAGTTCTCGGTGAACTGCCAGGTGAGCTGCGATTGCACGAGCGGGATGTAGCCGGCTTCCTTCAGCTTCGGAGCGATCGCCTCGAACTCTTCCCAGGTCTTCGGCGCCTCGACGCCGGCCTTCTTCAGAGCCTCGTCGTTGATGTACATGATCGGCGCCGAGGAGTTGAACGGCATGCCGACGAACTTGCCTTCGCTGTCGGCATAGAAATAGCGCACACCATCGATGAAGGCGCCGCGGTCAAAGCTGTAACCGGCCTTGGTGATCAGATCTTCCGCCGGGATGACGGCGCCCTTGGCGTTGATGATGGTCGCGGCACCGGCGTCGAAGACCTGCAAGATGTTCGGCTGTTCGCCCGAACGGAAGGCGGCGATACCGGAGGCGAGCGCCTCTTCATAGGTCCCCTTGCTGACCGGGGTCAGCGCGCAGGCGCTCTGGGACGCGTTGAATTTCTGGGCGACCTCGTTGATGACCTCGCCATTGCGGCCGGCCATGCCGTGCCACCAGGTGATGTTGTTCGCGGCGAGCGCCGTGGTTGCGGAAAATGCGAAAGTGACGGCTGCAAGCGAAATCTTTTTGAACATATCCCTGTCCCTCTCCACCGTGGTTGCGGTGGGAGTGGACTAGTGACGTTCAGTGACAGGCCCTTAACGGTTTTATGTCCGGACGATTACAAATTGCCGAGATCGCTCCGTCGCGGAATGCGGGCGGAAAACCGCGCACACTTTTCCATGATCCCGCTGAGGGTCAAAAAGCGTTCGGCAGATGCCGTGGCCAACGCCAGGGCATGACGGCAACGATGTCGTAGCGCACGGAAAGGCGGTGGAAATCGGCCTGGCGCGAAAGCCACAGATCGCTTGCCGCCCTGATGCGCCGCTGCGCCGTGTCGGAAACGGCGAAGACCGCCTCGTCGAAGCTGCCGCGGGCCTTGACTTCGACGCAGGCGACGAGGTCGCCGCGCCGGGTGATGATGTCGATCTCGCCCAGTTTGGTCCGATAGCGCATGGCGACGATGCGGTAGCCTTTGAGCATCAGGCAGAGCGCGGCGCGGTATTCGGCAAGAAGCCCGCGCTTCAGCGCCTTCAGCTTGCGGACGTCCGGGCGCTCAACTTTCATTGCCGTCCTTGAGATGGAGAAGCCGGTCATAGAGCTCCTTGCGCGTGAGCCCCGTGCGGCGAGCGGCTTCCGTCGCAGCCTTGCCCATCGGCATGTCGCGGGCGAGCGCCTTCAAGAGCGCATCGACATCCGCCTCCTCCGGCGCCGGCCTTGCCTGCGGCGGTCCGATCACCAGGACGATCTCTCCCTTGACGCTGGCGCCTTCGTCATAGAAGGCCTTGAGCTCCCTGAGTGTGCCGCGGCGGAATTCCTCGAAGGCCTTGGTCAGCTCGCGGCAGACCGCGGCCTTTCTGTCTTCGCCGAGGACCTCGGCGGCCGCCGCAACGGTCGCGGCGATGCGATGCGGCGACTCGAAGAAGAGGAGCGTTGCCGGGACGGCGGCGACTTCCGCGAGACGGTCGCGTCTGGCCTTGTCCTTCACCGGCAGGAAACCGGCAAAAAGAAAGGCATCGCTCGGAAGGCCCGAGCCCACAAGCGCGGCAAGCGGCGCCGACGGTCCCGGAATGGGGACGACCCGATATCCGGCTTCGATCGCATGCTGGGCCAGGCGGTAGCCCGGATCGGAAACGAGCGGCGTGCCGGCATCGGAGACGAGTGCCACTGATTTCCCTTCGGCAAGCGCCGCGATCAGCCGTGGCCCGGCCTCGGCGGCATTGTGCTCGTGATAGGCGAAGGGTCGGTTGACGATGCCGTACCGGTCGAGCAGCACGCGCGTCACGCGCGTGTCCTCGCAGGCGAGCACGTCGGCGCCGGCGATCGTCTCCAGGGCCCGCAGAGTAATGTCGGCGAGATTTCCGATTGGCGTAGCGACAAGATAGAGGGCGGGCTCCAGCGGGCGCGCGGGAACAGTTGCATTATGAAGGCGGTAGCTGCGCTGTCCGTCCTTCTCCGCCGCTGCGGCCGATTGTTGCTTTTCCAACGCCCAAGTTCCCGATCATGCCCGACTTGCCGGTTCGCGCTCTTTATGAGTGAGCGACGGGGCCAGGGCAAGGGTGAGCGTGGACAGCCACCCCGCGATTTGGGGAAAACGCCTGCGAAAGCCCTTGCTTTCGCCGCGATTTATCTGCCATTTTGCCCGTCCACATCTCTCCGGCCGACCGGCCGGATCACACGCAGTTGATGCTGCGGCGGGCGCCTCGTCCGCCCGGCGATGGTTGAAAGCGGTAGCATCCCATGCGCATTACTCTCGAGCGGTCCAACCTTCTGAAATCGCTGAACCATGTCCACCGTGTGGTCGAACGGCGCAACACGATTCCGATCCTTTCGAACGTGCTGCTCCGCTCGGACGGCGCCAGCCTCGAAATGAAGGCGACGGACCTCGATCTCGAAATCACCGAAGCGACGCCGGCGCAGGTGGAACAGGCCGGCGCAACGACCGTTCCGGCGCACCTGCTCTATGACATCGTCCGCAAGCTTCCGGACGGCTCGGAAGTGCTGCTTGCCACCAATGCGGAGGGCACGGCGATGACCGTCGCCTCCGGCCGCTCCAAGTTCTCGCTGCAGTGCCTGCCGCAGTCGGATTTTCCCGACCTGACCGCCGGCTCCTTCTCGCATTCGTTCCGGCTGAAGGCGACCGATCTCAAGATGCTGATCGACCGCACGCAGTTCGCGATCTCGACGGAGGAGACCCGCTACTACTTGAACGGCATCTTCGTGCATACGGTCGAGAGCAAGGGCGAGCTGAAGCTGCGCGCCGTCGCGACCGACGGCCATCGCCTCGCCCGCGCCGATGTCGAGGCACCGTCCGGCTCCGAGGGCATGCCCGGTATCATCATTCCGCGCAAGACGGTGAGCGAGCTGCAGAAGCTGCTCGACAATCCCGACGTCATGGTGACGGTCGAGGTCTCGGACGCGAAGATCCGCCTGACGATCGGCTCCATTGTCATGACCTCCAAGCTGATCGACGGAACCTTCCCGGATTATCAGCGGGTGATCCCGGCCAATAACGACAAGGAACTGCGCGTCGATTGCCAGTCCTTCGCGCAAGCGGTCGATCGCGTCTCGACGATTTCCTCCGAACGCGGGCGCGCCGTGAAGCTGGCGCTTGCCGACGGACAGATGACGCTTACCGTCAACAACCCGGACTCCGGCAGCGCAACGGAAGAGCTGCCGGTCGGCTACGAAAGCGATCCGCTCGAGATCGGCTTCAACGCCAAATATCTCCTCGACATCACCGCACAGCTCACCGGTACCGACGCGGTCTTCCTGCTGGCGGATCCCGGTTCGCCGACGCTCGTGCGCGATCTTGCCGCCGAGGACGCGCTCTACGTGCTGATGCCGATGCGCGTTTAATACCGTTGAAAAGGACCCGCCGCATGGCGGGCTTTTCGTTTGCCTCTATGTCGCGCTTTGTTGATAAACTGTCGCTTTCAGGCGCAGGTAGACTTGTTTTCGCCGCAGATGCGAGCACATTATAAAAAGGGCGCTCGCGCAGCGCAGATCTGCAAAGTAACGGTGAGGGGGTTCGATGCGTTTGCACTTGAAGGTGAAGGAAAAATTCGGCCGGAAATTCGACGAAGAAATCCGCTTCTTCAAGGGCTGGATGCATAACACCCGCGCGGTCGGCGCGATCCTGCCGACATCCTCGATCACGGCGCGCCGCATGGCCAGCATCATCAACCCGAGTTCCGGATTACCGGTGCTTGAGCTTGGGCCGGGAACCGGCGTCATCACCAAGGCGATCCTGGAGCGCGGCATCGCACCCGAAAAGCTCGTATCGGTCGAGTATTCCACCGAGTTCTTCAACCACCTCAAGGCGCGTTTCGACGGCGTGCAATTCATCAATGGCGACGCATTCGATCTTTCGCGCACGCTGGGGCCGCTGGCGGATCAACAATTCGACAGCGTCGTCTCCGCGGTACCGCTCCTGAACTTCCCGATGCACCGCCGCGTCGAGCTGATCGAGGACCTGCTTTCACGCATCCCCGTCGGTCGGCCCGTGGTGCAGATATCCTATGGCCCGCTGTCGCCGGTCGTCGCCATGCCGGATCGCTACCGCATCCAGCATTTCGACTTTGTTGTTCGTAACATTCCGCCGGCTCAGCTCTGGATCTATCGCAAGACGCATTGAGGCACCCTACGGCGCTGTGCATCCTTCAGACGTACGAAGGTCGCCGTAGCGTCTTGAATGGCTGCATGTTTTTTATCCCTAAATCGGCGGCGACTTAGTGGTGTTCGGTCTCTATCTCACTCATCCGCAAGTAGCGATCGATCCGACGGTCCCCGTGCCGGAATGGGGCCTCTCCGATCTCGGCAGGGAGCGGACGTACGCCACGGCGAGACAGCCGTGGGTGCGGTTGCTCGGCCGCATCGTTTCCAGCACCGAGAAGAAGGCGATCGAAACGGCGGCGATCCTGGCGGAGGCCGCCGACATTCCAGTCGAGACCGACGGGGAGATGGGCGAAAACGACCGCTCCGCCACCGGCTTCCTGCCGCCGGAGGAATTCGAGACGGCGGCCGACTGGTTCTTTGCGCGTCCCGATGAAAGCTTCAGGGGATGGGAGCGTGCCGTCGATGCTCAGGCGCGCATCTGGAGAGCCGTGTCCTACATACTCGACCGACACGATCCGACTGTTCCAATCGCCTTTGTCGGCCACGGCGGCGTCGGAACCCTGCTCAAATGCCGGATGACGGGTGGCGCGATCGCCCGCAGTGCCGACCAATTGCCGGGCGGCGGCAATCTCTTCGCTTTCCGTCTTGCCGATCGCGCCGTCACATGCGACTGGACGCCGATGGAGTTCTGGCAGGGATAGCTTCGACATGACCACAAGCCCACGCGACCGGCTGATCGTCGGCCTTGACCTTCCGACGATCGCCGAAGCCGAGAAGATCGTCTCGACGCTCGGTGACGAGGTCGTCTTCTACAAGATCGGCTATCAGCTCGCCTTTGCCGGCGGCCTCGAATTCGCGCGTGATCTCGCCGCTGGCGGCAAGAAGGTCTTCCTCGACATGAAGCTGCTCGATATCGACAACACGGTGGCCAAGGGCGTCGAGAACATCGTCAGGATGGGCATGTCGATGCTGACGCTGCATGCCTACCCCAAGGCGATGAAGGCGGCCGTCGAAGCGGCGAAGGGTTCCGATCTCTGCCTGCTCGGCGTCACTGTGCTGACGTCGATGGACGAGCAGGACGTGATCGACGCGGGTTACGAGTACGATCCGCACACGCTGGTCCTGCGCCGCGCCGAGCAAGCCCGCGCCGTCGGCATGGGCGGCATCGTCTGCTCGGCGGAAGAAGCGGCCGCCGTGCGCAAGATCATCGGTGCGGACATGGCACTGGTGACACCCGGCATCCGGCCCACCGGCGCCGACAAGGGCGACCAGAAGCGGGTGATGACGCCGGTCGAGGCGATCCGCGCCGGATCGAGCCACCTCGTCGTCGGGCGCCCGATTGTCCAAGCGCCCGATCCGCTCGCTGCAAGCCGCGCAATCCTCGCCGAAATGGACAGCGCCCTCCCCGCCTGATCCGCCCTTCGGACGGTTGCGAGCTGTCCGCGTATTCTCGCGCCGCGAGCGTGCCCGCGTGCTTGACCTCGGCCGCAATTTGCCGGAAGTAACGATCCCGTCTGCATTTTTTCGCAAAAGACGAGGAGCTCATCATGGCCAAGGGATACTGGATCGCTCGGGTCGATATAAGAGACCCCGAACGCTACAAAGACTACGTGGCGGCCGCGAAGCCAGCCTTCGAGAAATACGGCGCGACTTTCCTCGCCCGCGGCGGGCAATTCCATCGCCTGGAAGGCGCCGTCCGTACCCGCAACGTGGTGATCGAATTCCCCTCGCTGCAGGCGGCTATCGACTGTTACAATTCCCCGGAATACCAGATTGCCGCGGCGATCCGCCAGGAGGTTGCCGACGCGGAAATGGTCGTCGTGGAGGGCGTCTGACGGCTACGGTTCTGGCCTCCTGGAGGCGACGAAAGACGTCTCGCCGGTATGCCTGGATTGGCCTTCACCTCGCCCGCCGCTTGGGCTATGTAGCAAGCAATTCTTCCCATTGACATCAGGAGTGCGTTTCCCATGACCTTGTCCAACCTTCCGCCGCTGGTAACGATTTTCGGCGGATCCGGTTTTGTCGGCCGTCATGTGGTGCGCGCGCTCGCCAAACGCGGTTATCGCATTCGCGTCGCCGTGCGCCGGCCCGATCTCGCCGGCCATCTTCAACCGCTTGGCACCATGGGCCAGATTTCCTTCGTTCAGGCTAACCTGCGCTATCGCACGTCTGTCGATCGCGCCGTCGAGGGTGCCGACCACGTGATCAACGGCGTCGGCGTGCTCTTCGAGAGCGGCCGCAACACCTTTGACGCGGTACAGGACTTCGGTGCCCGGGCCGTCGCGGAAGCAGCCCGTGCAGCCGGTGCGACGCTGACGCATATTTCGGCGATCGGCGCCAATACGAATTCCGAATCGAAATACGCCCGCACCAAGGGCCGGGCCGAGATCGCGATCCTCGAAACCGTCCCTGAGGCAGTCATCCTGCGCCCATCTATCATCTTCGGGCCCGAGGACGACTTCTTCAATAAGTTCGCCGGCATGGCACGCTTGTCGCCCGTCCTGCCGCTCGTCGGCGGCGGCCATACGAAGTTCCAGCCGGTCTACGTGGCTGATGTCGCCGAGGCCGTCGCCCGCGCCGTCGACGGCAAACTCAAGGGCGGCACGATCTACGAACTCGGCGGGCCGCAGGTGCTCACCTTCCGCGAGTGTCTCGAGATCATGCTGAAGACGATCGACCGCAAGCGCCGCTTCGTGTCGATCCCCTTCGGCATCGCGTCGCTCATGGGAAGCGTCGCCTCGCTCGTGCCCTTCATCACGCCGCCGCTCACGGCCGATCAAGTGGTGTTGCTGAAAACCGACAATGTCGTCTCCGCCGAGGCCGAGGCCGAGGGACGGACGCTTGCCGGCATAGGCATCAAGTCGACGATGCTCGATTCGATCCTGCCCACCTATCTTGTGCGATATCGCCCGCAGGGACAGTACACGGGCACCGGCCGCTCCGCCTGAGCCATTGTGGCAAGCACGACTTTCTGCCGCCGCCGGTCCTCGCCGGCGGCATTTTACTGTAGTCCCACCTGTGACCTCGACGCAACATTGTTGCAATTCTGCCGCAGTCGAAAATCCGAATAGCGTTTACCGCAGATTCAGCATGCGCTGATATTGATCATGACATATCCGGCGAATAAACACCGCTCGCACCCCTCGCTCGGGCGAGCGCAGCCGGTGCCAACATCATAGTCGAAAGGCACAACGTTCCATGGGCAAGTCGATCGCAATTTTTTTTGCGTCTGCGGCACTGATCATTTTGGCTGGCTCATTCATGGCACCGGGCACCGTCGCGAGCAGCAGCAAGGGCTGCGCGCCGGCCTATGGTGTGGACCCGTGCACGACCGCTTCGGTCGATCTTTCCGGCGAGTGAGCCGGGCAACTGCCTTGCCGCGAAGAAGTTCGCGGCACGGATAGAGGGCGGGGATTTCAGTTTATTGGCGGGGGCCAGGGGCCGCATGCGTTTCGCAAGAAACGCATGCGGCTTTAGTTTTTTCACTATCCAAACAGCCAGAGGCCGATGAGCCCGGCGGTGCCGACGAGGACGCGCCAGATCGCGAAAGGCGTGAAGCCGCGGTGCGAGACGAAGTCGAGCAGCGAGCGCACGACGAAAATCCCCGCGACGAAGGCAGCGATGAAGCCGACGGCGATCAGGCCGATATCGTCGAAGGAGAGCGCGTCGCGGTTCTTGTAAAGATCGATCGTGAAAGCGCCCAGCATGGTCGGCATGGCGAGGAAGAAGGAAAATTCCGCGGCCGAACGCTTGTCGGTCCCCATCAGCAGGGCGCCGGCAATGGTGGCGCCGGAGCGCGACGTTCCCGGGATCATTGCCAGACATTGGAAGAGGCCGATCTTCAACGCCAGCGACGGCGGATAGTCGAAGACATCGGTGTAGCGCGGCGAGAGCGGCAGGTGATCGATGGCGTAGAGGATGATGCCGCCGACGATCAGCACGATGCAGATCAGCATCGGTGTTTCAAAAAGAACCGACTTGATGAAGCCATGCGCCGCCGCGCCGATGAGCGCCGCTGGGAGGAAGGCGAGCAGAACCGAGAAGACAAAGCGTCGAGCCTTGATGCTCGTCGGCAGGGCGAGCGCGATCGACAGGAGCTTTTGGAAATAGACGAGCAGGATCGCCAGTATGGCGCCGAGCTGGATAAGAACAGCGAATGTATTTCCGGGCGACCGGAATCCGAGGAAGTGTCCGGCGAGCAGCACATGCGCCGTCGACGAGACCGGGATGAACTCCGTCAGCCCTTCAATGAGCCCGAGAACGAGCGCGCTTACGATCGATTGATCCGCCATGTATAAGAAGTTCCTGATATACTTGGATTTGGGAGGAGAAGGTCGATTCTCTTGTGTTTGCCACCGCAACTACCTATAGCTCGTTGTATGAAGCCGTGGCCAGTTGCATATGCCGCGACGCTGACATCCCCGAAAACAGCTGCAATCTGATCATCGATGCCGACACTGTATCATCACCCCATGTCCTCAGCCTCGCGGTTCGTACGCCTTATTCTCTCAGAATATGGCTATCAGACGGAATTGAGCGAGGAACAGCCTTGGGAGAATCGGCGGGACTTTCTGGCGCTGAACCCGGCCGGTACGCTGCCGGTCTATGTCGATGACAGTATGCGCGCGCTCTGCGGCGCGACCATCATCTCGGAATATCTCGACGAGACCAGCGGCATCATGAAGCGCGACCGCCGGCTGCTTGCCGAGGATCCCTTCCAGCGCGCCGAGATCCGCCGGCTCACCGAATGGTTCCTGCAGAAAATGGAAGCCGACGTGACGCGCCCGCTGGTGCGCGAGCGTATCTTCAAGCTGCAGATGACCCCTGATCAGGGTGGCGGCGCGCCGGATTCGAAGATTCTCCGCACGTCGCGCAGCAATATCCGCCAGCATATGAAATATCTCTCCTGGCTTGCCGGATCGCGCCCGTGGCTCGCCGGCGACCGCATCTCCTACGCCGACCTCGCTGCTGCGGCCGCGATCTCGGTGCTCGACTATCTCGGTGAAATCGACTGGTCGGAATTTCCCGCCGCCAAGGAATGGTACCAGCGGCTCAAATCGCGCCCGTCCTTCCGGCCGCTGCTTGCAGAGCGCGTGCGCGGCGTCACCCCCGTCTCGCATTATGCGGATCTTGACTTCTAAGGACATTATCATGCCCGGCCACGCTGCCAGAGCGGAGAACCAGGGCAGGAAACGACGGACACTCACCGCCTTCCTGAAGGAGGAAGCCGCGGCCAAGGGCTTCGACGTCTGTCGCATCACGCACCCGGACGCCATACCGCATGCACCGGATCGGCTGCGGCAATTCCTTGCCGCCGGCTGTCACGGCACGATGGATTGGCTTGCCGAGACGGCCGAGCGCCGCTCCGATCCGCGCGTGCTCTGGGGCGATGTCCGTTCGATCGCCCTCTTCGGCATGAACTACGGTCCCGAGGATGATCCGCGCGGAATTCTCGCCAGACGCGACCGCGGCGCGATCTCCGTCTATGCCCAGAACCGCGACTATCATGATGTCGTCAAAGGCAGGTTGAAGGAGATCGCAACGCGCTTCGCCGCCCGCGCCGGCGAGGACGTGAAGGTCTTCGTCGACACGGCCCCGGTCATGGAGAAGCCGCTTGCGGAAAAGGCCGGCATCGGCTGGCAGGGCAAGCACACCAATCTCGTCAGCCGCGAATTCGGCTCCTGGCTCTTCCTCGGCAGCCTGTTCACGACTGCCGATCTGGACCTCGATGAACCCGAGCGGGACCACTGCGGATCCTGCCGCGCCTGCCTGGACGTCTGTCCGACGAATGCTTTCCCGGCCCCCTACCGGATCGATGCGCGGCGCTGCATCTCCTATCTGACGATCGAGCACAAGGGGTCGATCGCGCCGGAACTTCGCCCGCTGGTCGGCAACCGCATCTATGGCTGCGACGATTGTCTTGCCGTTTGTCCGTGGAACAAGTTCGCGCATTCGGCATCGGAAATGAAGCTCAAGGCGCGCGAGGAGCTCAGGGAACCGGAGCTCTCCTTCCTTCTGAAGCTCGACGATGCAGCCTTTCGCAGCTTCTTCTCGGGTTCGCCGGTGAAGCGTATCGGGCGCGACCGCTTCATCAGAAATGTCTTGATCGCGGCCGGCAATTCCGGTGAGAAGAACTTGATACCGGTCTGCAAAGCGCTCACGGCCGATGCGTCGCCGACGGTCAGGGGAATGGCGGTCTGGGCGCTTTCGCAGCTCATGCCGCCGGGCGATCTGGTCGCCTTCGCCCGACAATGCGGGCCTGAAACCGACAACGAGGTTCTTTCGGAATGGGAAATGGCAGGAGTGAGCCGATGCATGTCCTGATTCTTGGCGCCGGCTATTCCGGTACGGCGATCGCCAAGGCGCTCGCACCCGCCGCGCAATCGGTAACCGGAACGACCCGCTCGCCGGAGAAGCTCGCGGACCTGAAGGCCGCCGGCATCGAACCGTTGCTCTTCGACGGAAACGAGATTTCGCCGGAGCTTGCCGATGCCATGGGCAGGGCCACGCACCTGGTCCAGTCCATCGCCCCGGGCCGCGACGGCGACCCTATGTTCCGCGTTGGCACGCCGCCGCTTGGTCAGCTGCTGCCGAAGGTCGAATGGGTTGGCTATCTTTCCACCGTTGGCGTCTACGGCGACCACGGCGGCGCCTGGGTGACCGAGGACACGCCGGTCAAGCCCGTCTCCGAGCGCTCCCGCGAGCGGGTCGAGGCGGAAGATGCCTGGCTCGAACACGGCGCCAGGCAGAGCATTCCGGTCGCGGTGCTCAGGCTTGCCGGTATTTACGGGCCTGGCCGGAACGCCTTCCGCAACCTCTCCGAAGGCACGGCGCGCCGTATCATAAAGCCGAACCAGGTCTTCAACCGCGTCCGCGTCGAAGATATCGGCGCCGCCACGGCCTTCCTCGCTCAGCGCGGCATGGGCGGGGTCTTCAACGTGACCGACGACGAACCCGCTCCGCCGCAGGACGTCGTCGCCGAAGCCGCGCGGCTGATGGGCGTCGAACCGCCGCCGGAAATCCCCTTCGAGAAGGCCGAGATGTCGCCGATGGCGCGCTCGTTCTACGGCGAGAACAAGCGTGTTTCGAATGCGCGGCTCCGCAACGCCGGCTTCGAATTCGCCTTCCCGAACTATCGCGTTTCGCTTGCACAGTTATGGGCGACGGGCGCCTGGCGGCAGCAGTAGAACCACTCTTAAAACTCTCCGCTCAGAATATCGTCTGCGGATGAAAGCATGTTCTGATGAACTTGCGGAAGTAACGATTCCGGCCGACTCAGCTTGACACGCCGTTGCTGTCAATATTCAGCCTATACTTTGCCATTTTATGCAACCATAACGATAGTAGCGCAATTTCGACCATCATGGTTCATGAAATTTCATGCGGATCGAAATTTTTAATGATCTTTTTTCATGCCAGGGCCAGCTCGCCGCCGCAGGGCCCCGCCGGAAACGTTTAGTTGCTGATTCCAAAGGGATTCACGCAGCTTTCTAAAATAATTCAAACCTGTCTCTCATTTTAAATTTCACCACTTTTCAATAATTCCTAATGAAAGGTTAGCGGTTGAAGCACGTTTTTGCCATTTTTCCCGCCAATTAGCTCAATTCGCAAGGGAACTTACGACATCTTCAAACCGAAGGGGGCATCGCTTGAAGCCAGCGAAAATCAAGACTGCTGCCGCGGCAGCGCTATTCACCGTCGGGATGGGTTTGGTCTCGGCATCCGATAGTCAGGCAGCAGGCAACGGTTGCGGCGGGGCGTCCTGGTACGCGCTCTCCTCCAAAACGGCTTCCGGCGAAAGAATGAACGCGGCCCATCTGACCGCCGCGCATCGCAGCCTGAAGTTCGGCACCAAGGTGCAGGTGACCAACAAGCGTAACGGCAAGACCGTCGTCGTGCGGATCAACGACCGCGGCCCGTTCATCCGCGGCCGGGTGATCGATCTCTCCAAGGCCGCCGCCTCCCGGATCGGCATGATCCGCTCCGGCACCGCCAGCATCTGCTACCAAGTCATCAATTCCTGACCGATCATGCGCCCGCCCGGGTTATCGGGCGGGCTGGTCTGCGCGGGCGATCTGTCCGCAGATAATGCGGCCACCGTCTTGCTCTTCGATGTCATCGCCGCTACCACGGCGAAAAAGGAGTTCATCGAAGATGCGTTTGGGCGGAAGGCTCGCGGGAGCCATCGAGGTTCTTGACGATATCGAAAAGCGGAAGCGCCCTGTCGCCGACGCGCTCAAGGACTGGGGCCTCTCGCACCGCTTCGCCGGCTCCGGCGACCGCGCCGCCATCGGCAACATCGTCTACGATGCCCTGCGGATGAAACTCTCCCACGCCTATCTCATGGACAGCGACAGCGCCACGGCGCTTGGCCACGCCGTCATTTACCGGCAATGGGGCTTTACCGTCGACGCTCTCGCGGCGGAACTCGCTGACGACAAGTTCGCCCCCGAGGCTCCTTCGGAAGCCATGATGACGGCCTTCAGGGAGCGCCGGCTCGAAGATGCGCCGCTCCACGTGCAGGGCGATATACCGGAATGGGTTCAGCCCTCCTTCGAGGAGAACTTCTCGGACGACTGGCTTGCCGAGGCGAAGGCGCTTGCCGGCCGGCCGACGCTCGATCTCAGGGTCAACACGCTGAAGGCAGCGCGCGAGAAGGTGTTGAAGGCGCTGGAGCGCAGCGGCGCGGAGCCCGCGGCGATCGCCCGCCATGGCGTGCGTATCCCCGCCGGCGAGGGCGCTTCACGCCTGCCGAACGTGACGGCGGAGATCTCCTTCCAGAAGGGCTGGTTCGAGGTCCAGGACGAAGGCTCGCAGATCGTCGCCGATCTCGTCTTGCCGCAGGAGGGCGAGCAGGTGCTCGACTATTGCGCCGGTGGCGGCGGCAAGACGCTCGCCATGTCGGCCGCCATGAACAACAAGGGCCAGGTCCACGCCTACGACGCCGACCGCAAGCGGCTCGCGCCGATCATCGAACGGCTGAAACGCGCCGGCACCCGCAATGTGCAGGTGCATGAATCGGCCGAGTCGCTCAGCTCCCTCGTCGGCCGCTGCGACCGGGTGCTCGTCGATGCACCCTGTACCGGCACTGGGACGTGGCGGCGCCGCCCGGACACGAAATGGCGGCTGACACAAAAGAACCTGGAGGAGCGGCTGGCGCAGCAGGAGGAGGCGCTCGCCGGCGCCGCCCAGTACGTGCGCCCGGGCGGCCACCTGATCTACGTCACCTGCTCCGTGCTTCCGGAGGAAAACGAGTCGCAGGTCTACGGCTTCTGTGAGGACAATCCGGAATTCGAGATCCTCTCGGCCGCCGATAATTGGGCGGCGCTTTTCGGCACCGACAAGCCGCGGCCCTGGTCGGCCGACATGAAGACCGTCACGCTGACGCCGGCCTCGACCGAAACCGACGGCTTCTTCTTCTGCCTGATGGGCCGGAAGTCTTAAGTTCCGCTACGGGCCGCCGGTCAAAGTAGTAGTTTGAAAATGTTCTAAACTATACACTTTGACACCAGTTTACTTTTGGTTCATGACATTTCCGCTTTACCGGGGCCTTGAGCCGTTTGCTGGCTACCCCGAGACAAGCGAAGGAGAGGGTCATGAAGAATTTCATCCGCGCCGCCGCGTTGGCACTGATGACGGCAACATCGGCGCTGGCCTTGCAGCCGGCACACGCGGCGAGCGACGCAGCCGCGGTCGTCAAACACTACGCGGCGATCGCGCACGCCAAATATGAAGACGCGTTGACGACGGCGGAAGCGCTCGACAAGGCCGTCGATGCGTTGATCGCGGCCCCAAGCGAAGAGACGCTGAAGGCCGCCCGCGAGGCTTGGCTCAAGGCTCGCAACCCCTATCAGGAGACCGAGGTCTACCGCTTCGGCAATGCAATCGTTGATGAATGGGAAGGCAAGGTGAATGCCTGGCCGCTCGACGAGGGGCTGATCGATTATGTCGACCCGAGCTATGGCACCGAGAGCGATGAGAACGCCCTCTTCACCGCCAATGTGATCGCCAACAAGACGATCAAGGTCGACGGCAAGGACGTCGACGCGACGAACATCACGCCCGAGTTCCTCTCCGGCACGCTGCAGGAGGCGGGCGGCATCGAGGCGAATGTCGCGACCGGCTATCACGCGATCGAATTCCTGCTCTGGGGCCAGGACCTCAACGGCACCGGACCGGGCGCGGGCAACCGGCCCTATACCGATTTCGACAGCAAGGCTTGCACCAACGGCAATTGCGATCGCCGCGCCGCCTATCTCAAGGCCGCTTCCAGCCTGCTCGTCTCCGACCTCAAGGAGATGGCCGCGAACTGGGCGCCGGACGGGGCTGCGGCCAAGGCGGTCGAGGCCGACCCCAAGGCAGGGCTTACGGCAATCCTGACCGGTATGGGCTCACTCTCTTACGGCGAGCTTGCCGGCGAGCGCATGAAGCTCGGCCTGCTGCTGCACGATCCGGAAGAGGAGCACGATTGCTTCTCGGACAACACCCACAACTCGCATCTGCACGATGCGATCGGCATCCAATCGGCCTATACGGGCGAATATACCCGCGTCGACGGCAGCAAGTTGACCGGTCCCTCGCCTTCCGAACTCGTCGCCGCCAAGGACGCAGCGCTCGACAAGGAGATGAAGGACAATCTCGCGGCCACGGTCGAGAAGATGCAGGCGATGGCCAAGCGCGCGAAGACCGTCGAGGCCTACGACCAGATGATCGGCGAAGGCAATGCGGAAGGCAACGCCACCGTCCAGGCCGCGATCGACGGGCTGATCACCCAGGCGAAAACCGTCGAGCGTGTCATCGCGGCGCTCGATCTCGGTACGATCGCGCTTGAAGGTTCGGACAGCCTGGATAATCCTGGCGCCGTCTTCCAATAAGCTGAAAAGGCGGGGCCGCGCCTTGAAAATTGCGGCCTGACCCCTCCGATGAACGTGACCGCCCGTCCCCTCGCGCTGCCGCTCGCCGCGTTTATCGGCCTCGCCTCCACGGTCGTGGCGATAGGCGAGGATGCCGGCCTTGCGGCCAGAGCGGAGGCCGATCAGCTTGCAACGGCGAAAATCCGGAAAGCGGGTGTTGATACCCCCCTCTGCCCTGCCGGGCATCTCCCCCACAAGGGGGGAGATCAGCCAGAAGCAAAGCCCTGCCCGATAGTGAGCTCGCAAATGCCGAAGGCGAATTCAGGCGAGCAGCGTAATTGGTTCAGCGGAACATCGCGGGTTGCCGATCTTCCCCCTTGTGGGGGAGATGCCCGGCAGGGCAGAGGGGGGTGTGAACGTGACGACCTTTCCGAACAGGATCTCGAGCGCGTCCTGACGGTGACGCGACCGGCGACCAACTTCTCCAAAGCCGAACAGTTCGAGGCGCTCCCCGGCGGTGCTACCACGACGCTCGCGGCCCCCGACCGGAAGGCCTTTTCGCAGTTTTCTGCCAACCTCCCCTTCGAGGACGAGCAGAACTTCAAGCTCGGCAAGGCGCTCTTCGAGAAGCTCTGGGTTTCCTCCCCCTCCTCGACGCTAGCCTCCGACGGGCTGGGGCCACTCTACAACGCGCGGGCTTGCGAGAGCTGTCATCCGCGCGACGGGCGGGGCCGCCCGCCGGAAGGCGCTACCGACGCGACCTCGATGTTCTACCGCCTTGCCCGCGCCCCGCGCGACGATGCCGAGCGCCGGGTGATCGCCTCATATGAGGCGCTCAATTTTTCCGATCCGGTTTATGGCGCGCAGCTTCAGGACAGCGCCGTGCCGGGGCTTGCCGCCGAAGGCCGCGTCAGGATCGCCTACACGGAAGAGCCGGTGACGCTCGCCGGTGGCGAGACGATTTCGCTCAGGAAACCGCAATATTCGGTCGGCGACCTCGGTTACGGCGCGATGGACCCGACGACGACACTGTCGCCGCGGGTCGCGTCACCTATGATCGGCATGGGCCTGATCGAAGCCATCCATGAGGCCGACATCTTGGCGCGCGCCGATCCGGACGACCGCGATGGTGACGGCATCAGCGGCCGGCCGGCACTGGTGCGCGAGCGCAAGACAGGCGGCGTTACGCTCGGCCGCTTCGGCTGGAAGGCGCAGAACCCCACCGTCCGCCAACAGACCGCCGACGCCTTTGCCATCGACCTCGGCCTTTCCACGCCCGACCTTGACCTGAGTCACGGCGATTGCACGGCCGCGCAGCAAGACTGTCTCAAGCTGCCGACCGGCGTACAACCGCGGCTCGGGGCCGTCGAAGCCCCCGCGCCGGTGCTCGATCTCGTGGCATTCTACTCCTCGAACCTCGCCGTCCCCGCCCGGCGTCGGGCGAGTTTCCCGGAGACCCTGAAGGGCAAGCGGCTTTTCTATGAAGCGGGCTGCGCCGCCTGCCACACGCCGAAATTCGTGACCCGCCGCGACGCGCCGCACAAGGAGCAGGCGTTCCAGCTCATCTGGCCCTATTCGGATTTCCTCCTGCACGACATGGGCGAAGGCCTCGCCGACGGCCAACAGGTCGGCGTTGCCACCGGGCGCGAATGGCGCACGCCGCCGCTCTGGGGGATCGGCTTGACAAGGACCGTCAGCGGCCACAGCTTCCTGCTCCATGACGGGCGCGCCCGCAATCTGGCCGAGGCCATCCTTTGGCACGGCGGCGAAGCTGAAAAGGCCCGCAACGCCTTCGCCGCGATGCGAGAGGACGACAGCAAAGCCCTGATCAGATTTCTGGAGTCCCTCTGATGCGCCTCGCTCTTCCGCTCGCTCTTGGCCTCCTGTTGTTTGTCGCCGTCGCTGCGCCGGCGCCGGCACAGGAGGGCGGCGCACTCTTGCCGCGCGTCGTCGACGAGGCGGCAGTGCCGGGTGTCATGGCGAAGGCGGTGGACGGTTTCATCCTGCCCGGCTACCGCAACCTCGCCGAGACGACGAAGGCGCTTTCGGAAGCGACGGCCGCACTTTGCAAGGCGCCGTCGGCCGCTAGCCTCGAAGCTGCGCGTTCGGCCTTCTCCGGCGTCGTCCAAAGCTGGTCTGCGATCGAGATCATCCGCCTCGGCCCCGCGCTCGAGCAGAACCGTTTCGAACGCTTCCTCTTCTATCCGGACCGCAAGAGCACCGGCCTTAAACAGGTGCAGGCCATTCTTGCCAAGGCCGACGAGAGCGCCACACAGGCGGAGACGCTGAAGGCGAAAAGCGTCGCGGTCCAGGGGCTCGGCGCGCTCGAATACGCGCTCTACGGCACCGGGGCGGAGACGCTCTCCGGCAAGCAGGGCGACTTTCGCTGCCGCTACGGCCTTGCGATATCGGAGAATCTCGACACGATCGCCGGCGAGCTGCTTGCCGAATGGGACAAGCCGGACGGCATTCAGGCTGCATGGAAGCAGCCGGGTCCCGGCAATCCGCTCTTCCGCGACAACAAGGAGGCCGCCACCGAATTGCTGGGCGTGCTCGTCCATGGCGTCGAAATGGTGAAGGATCAGCGGTTGCGCCCCTTCTACGCCGGAGCAGTCGATGGAAAGCGGGATCCGGGCCATCCGAGGCTTGCGATCTATTGGCGGTCGGTCAATACCATGCCCTCCGTCTCCGCGAATTTCCGCGCCCTGCAGAAGCTCTTCGACACGGCGGGCATGGAAAGCCTGCTTCCGGCCGACAGCCGCTCGATTGCCGGGTCGATCAATTTCCTCTTCAAGGCGCTGATCAATGCTGCCGACCGGATCAACGGACCGATCGACGCGGCGCTCGCCGACGAAAGACAGCGCAGCACGCTCGACTTCATCGCGCTCAACACCGCCGACCTCACCGACCGGCTCAACCGCGACTTCGGCGGCGCGATCGGGCTCGGCGCCGGTTTTTCCTTCGCCGACGGAGACTGACGCGCTGGAGCGGGAGAAGGAAAGTATTTCCCGCCCGCATCCCGCTCCAAAAATCAATCTAACGTGAAACGGCTGCGGGAGCCGGCGGTTGACAAGGCAGGCATTTGAGAGCAAAGCCCATTCCATGTCCGCTCGCGCGGGCATGTTTCAGCAACAAGGATCAACTCAAGATGAACCCCGACAGTCGAAGTCGAGCCTTCATGCTCACGACCGTGCGGACCTGATTGATCAGGGCTCCAGCGGTCGGATGACTCGGCCCCCATGGAGCCCAAAATGCTGCGCATCTACAAAAGCCAGAACAGCCGCCTCGTGCTCGTCGATCTCCTCGACGGCCTGGCGTCCCAGGAACCAATGATCTGGTTCGATCTCTTCAATCCCTCAAGCGAAGAAACGCGCCTTGTCGAGGATCGCCTCGGCATCGAGATCCCGACGCGCGACGAGATGCAGGAGATCGAGCTTTCCGACCGCCTGTATCAGGAGGACGGCGCCGAGTTCATGACGATGACGGCGACCGCCAAGCTCGACAGCGACTATCCGGTCAAGGTGCCCGTGACCTTCATCCTCAAGGGAACGACACTCGTCACGGTGCGCCACGCGGACCCCAAACCGTTCCAGATCTACGCAAACCGGATCCAGAAGCCGAACGGGGCGGTCTGCGAAACCGGCGAACTGGTGATGCTCGGTCTGCTCGAGGCGATGATCGACCGCACGGCCGATGCACTCGAGCGCGCAGGCAGCGACATCGACGCAATCTCGCGCGAGGTCTTCCGCAAGTCGAATGCGAGCGCGACGAAGAAGACGCGTGACCTGCAATCGCTGATCGAACAGATCGGCCAGAAGGGCGACCTGTTGACGGTCATCCGCGAAAGCCTCGTCAGCATCGGCAGGCTCGTCGCCTATCACGTCGCCATCGAGGGCAGCACTCCTCGCAAAGCGGCCAAGGAGAGCCGGCAGCGGGTCAAGCTGATCCAGCGCGACGCGGCCTCGCTCGGCGACCACGCCCTCTTCCTGTCGAACAAGATCAATTTCCTGCTCGACGCGACGCTCGGCCTCATCAATCTCGAGCAGAACCAGATCATCAAGATCTTCTCGGTCGCCGCCGTCGTGTTCCTGCCGCCGACGCTGGTCGCCTCGATCTACGGCATGAACTTCGAGGCGATGCCCGAGCTGCATTGGAAGCTCGGCTATCCTTTCGGGCTTGCGGCGATGGTGATTTCGGCGCTGTTGCCGTATCTCTATTTCAAGCGCCGAGGTTGGCTGTAGCCATGGCAAGACCCTCCTCGCAAGGGGAGGGTTGGGCGGGTCTTTGCCTATGCCTCGACTCCGCCGACGTCTGCCACGGAAAGCGCATGAACGCCAAAAACCTCATCGACCGACGCAGCTTCGTCAAAATGGCAGGCGCCGCCTGGGTGGCGGCGCTCGGATCCCGCGGCGCCTTCGCGCTCGAAAGGACCGACGCGGTCTTCGCCTCCGCGTTCATGGCGCCGGACGGCAGCTACGGCGTTGCGACGCTGACGGAGGAAGGCGAGATCGTCGATCGCACGCTCCTGCCGGCGCGCGCGCACGGCATGGCCTTTTCGCCGGTGAGCCACCGCGCGGTCGCCTTTGCCCGCCGGCCGGGCACCTATGCGATGATTTTCGCATGCGACGGCACCGCTAAGCCGGTCATCATCACTGCCGCCGAAGGCCGCCACTTCTTCGGCCACGGCTGCTTCTCCGCCGATGGCCGGCTGCTTTACGCCACGGAGAACGATTTTGCCGCCAACCGCGGCATGGTCGGTATCTATGATGGCGGCCAAGACTTTGCCCGCATCGGCGAATTCCCGACCTACGGCATCGGGCCGCACGACATGACGCTGAGTGCGGACGGGAGCACGCTCGCAATCGCTAATGGCGGCATCGAGACGCATCCCGACTTCGGCCGCGCCAAGCTCAATCTCGACCACATGGAGCCGAGCCTCACCCTCGTCGACACCGCGACGGGCGCGCTCATCGAGAAACACGCGCTGCCGCCGGACCTCAGGCAGCTTTCGACCCGCCACGTCGATATCGGGGCCGACGGCAGGATCTGGTTCGGCTGCCAGTACGAGGGCGCGCGCGACGACCTGCCGCCGCTCGTCGGTCATTTCGCCAAGGGCGAGGCGCTGGCCTTTGTCGCTCTGCCCGAACGCACAACGCTAGCGCTTGCCAACTATGTCGGCGCTATCGCCGTCAATCGCCACGAAGAGCTTGTCGGGCTCACCTCGCCGAAGGGCAATATCGCCGTCACGCTCGATGCCAGAACGGGACGGGTGCTGAAGGAGGAACGGATTGTGGAAGCGGCCGGTGTCGCAGCGGCGGAACACGGTTTTGCGGTTTCCTCCTATGACGGCTATTTCAAGCAGCACCGCAGCCCCGTCGCCTGGGACCAGCATATCGTGCGGCTTAGCGCGGGATGAGGGCTACATGACGGAGGAGTTCACTCCGAAGGTCGAATCAGGCCGAGATATCCCCGAAGCCCGAGAGTGCCCCAAGGTCGTCCCAGCGATAGGCGACCTGATCCAGGCGTTCGCTGCCGACGCTCACTCGCCCCTGGCCGACGGCGCGCGCGCCCATGCGTTCGTAGAACACCCTGTTCGGATTGTCGGCCAATACCCAGGCAAAGAGCGACGAGCCCCCCATCTCGCGGCAATGGCCGGCAACCGCACGCACGAGCGCCGAGCCGATGCCTGCACCATGGAACTCCGGCAGGAGGTAAAGCTCATAGAGTTCCCGGTCGAAGGCGGGCGGCATCCCCCTTGCCCGGCCGTAATTGGCAAAGCCGATCACGCGCTTTTCCGCCATGTCGACGGCGACCATGAGAAAAGTCCCTGGGAAACGCATACGCCGCGCATGCCCGATCGCCTGATCTTCGACGGTCATCGCGTCGAGATAGGCGTCGGAAATGATGCCGCGAAAGGTCGCTCGCCAGGTCCGCACCAGAACCGAAGCGATCATCATGAGATCGTCCGGTACCGCCAGGCGGATCTCTATGCGTCTGATGTTCTTCATTGATGATGATATATGGATGCGTCCTCGCTCGCGAAAGCCCGGAAGACATAGATTCCACCCGCCGCGATGAAGCGCTGGGGCGACCTCATGATTGCGCTTGTCCTCTTTCGCGACGCATGCAACTGTCGGCCCGTCGCGGGGCGATCGGCCCGGCCTTCGCAAGGATCCTTTGAGTGATAGAAGACAGCGAGCCGTACGATTTCCGCGCCCGCGTCCGGCAGAGCTTCAGCCGACAGGCCGCCATGCGCACGATCGGCGCGGAACTCACGCGCGTCGAACAGGGAACGGTCGAGATCGAGCTGCCGTTCGACATCAAGCTGACGCAGCAGCACGGCTTGCTCCATGCCGGCATCATCTCCGCCGCGCTCGATGCGGCCGGCACCTACGCGGCCTATTCGGTGATCGACTCCGACGCATCGCTGCTGACGATCGAGTTCAAGGTGAACCTCTTGTCGCCTGGGCGCGGCGAGCGCTTCCTCTTCCGCGGTGAAGTGACGAAACCCGGCACGACGATCATCGTTTCGGATGGTCGCGCCTATGCGGTGAGATCCGACGGCCCGGCCAAACTCATCGCCTCGATGACTGGAACGATGATGGTGGTGCGCGGACGCGAAGGGATCGAGGGATGAGTTTCGAACTGAAATCGGTGGCGGGCAAGAAGATCCTCTATGTCATGGCAGTCGACCCGGAATACGGACAGTGCCTGCGCGCCCGCATCACACCCCTGATGACCGGCGTCGGACCTGTCGAAGCCGCGGTGGGTCTCACGAGGGTCCTTGCCGAACTCCACGCCGGTGCCAGCCTGCCGGATCTCGTCGTCTCGCTCGGCTCCGCCGGCTCCGCGACGCTAGAGCAGACGGAGGTCTATCAGGCCACCTCCGTCGGATATCGCGACATGGACGCGTCGCCGCTCGGCTTCGAGAAGGGTGCGACACCCTTCCTCGACCTGCCCGCCGTCGTAAAGCTGCCCTTGCGCATCCCGGGCGTCAAGGAAGCGCGGCTTTCGACCGGGGCCAACATCGTCTCCGGAAAAGCCTACGATGCGATCGATGCCGACATGGTCGAGATGGAGACCTTCGCGGTTTTGCGCGCCTGCCAAGCGTTCGGCGTGCCGCTCATCGGGCTGCGCGGCATCTCCGACGGCAAGGCGGAGCTGAGGCATGTCGACGACTGGACGGAATATCTGCACGTCATCGACGAAAAGCTCGCCGCCGTAATCGACCGGCTGGAAGAAGCGCTCGAAAACGGCGAGATCCGGCTCTGACGCTTCTGCCGCAAGCCAATTGCTGCAGCGACCTTCGCGCGTCCGATAAGACGCGGCGCTGTAGGAGCAGGCGCTAAATTGTCGGGATGCAATGTTATCGTTGCGCCAAGAGCGGGCTTTCATTAAAGGCTCGCCATGATCAAGCTTGCTTGAAGGCCCGCTATGACCCAGACAGCCCACCCCGACACCGTCCTCATCGTCGATTTCGGCAGCCAGGTGACGCAGCTCATCGCCCGGCGCGTGCGCGAAGCCGGCGTCTATTGCGAGATCGTGCCGTTCCAGTCAGCCGAGGAAGGCTTCAAGCGGCTCAACCCGAAGGCGGTGATCCTGTCCGGCAGCCCCGCCTCGACGCTTGATATCGGTTCGCCCCGCGCCCCCTCGGTCATCTTCGAAAGCGGCCTGCCGGTCTTCGGCATCTGCTACGGCCAGCAGACCATGTGCGCCCAGCTCGGCGGCAAGGTCGAGAGCGGCCATCACCGCGAATTCGGTCGGGCCTTCCTGGAAGTCGAGAAGGAATGTGAGCTTTTCGAAGGTGTCTGGTCGCTCGGCTCGCGCCATCAGGTCTGGATGTCGCATGGCGACCGCGTGACGGCGCTGCCTCAGGGCTTCGAAGTGGTCGCTACCTCACCGAACGCCCCCTTTGCCTTCATCGCCGACGAGAAGCGCAAATATTACGCGGTGCAGTTCCACCCGGAAGTGGTCCACACGCCGGACGGCGCCAAGCTGATCGCCAATTTCGTGCACAAGATCGCCGGCATCAAGGGCGACTGGACGATGTCGGCCTACCGGGCCAAGGCGGTCGAGGCGATCCGTGAACAGGTCGGCGAGAAGAAGGTGATCTGTGCGCTCTCGGGCGGCGTCGACTCCTCCGTCGCGGCCCTCCTCATCCATGAGGCGGTCGGCGACCAACTCACCTGCATCCTGGTCGACCACGGGCTGATGCGCAAGGACGAGGCGGCAAACGTCGTCGCCATGTTCCATGAGCATTACAAGCTCAACCTGCTGCACATCGACGCCTCCGACCGCTTCATCGGCGAGCTCGAGGGCGTCAGCGATCCCGAAACCAAGCGCAAGATCATCGGCCGTCTTTTCATCGAGGTCTTCGAGGAAGAGGCGAAGAAGCTCGGCGGCGCCGATTTCCTCGCCCAGGGCACGCTCTATCCGGACGTCATCGAAAGCGTTTCCTTCACCGGCGGCCCGTCGGTGACGATCAAGTCGCACCACAATGTCGGCGGCCTGCCGGAGCGCATGAACATGCAGCTCGTCGAGCCGCTGCGCGAACTCTTCAAGGACGAGGTGCGCGTGCTCGGCCGCGAGCTCGGCCTGCCCGAGAGCTTTATCGGCCGCCATCCCTTCCCCGGCCCGGGCCTTGCGATCCGCTGCCCCGGCGGCATTACCCGCGAGAAGCTCGAAATCCTGCGGGAAGCGGACGCGATCTATCTCGACGAGATCCGCAAGGCGGGGCTCTACGACGCCATCTGGCAGGCCTTCGCCGTGCTTCTGCCGGTGCAGACGGTCGGCGTCATGGGCGACGGGCGCACCTATGAATATGTCTGCGCGCTGCGAGCCGTCACCTCGGTCGACGGCATGACCGCCGACTTCTACCATTACGACATGGAATTCCTGGGCCGCACGGCGACCCGCATCATCAACGAGGTCCGCGGCATCAACCGCGTCGTCTACGACGTCACCTCGAAGCCGCCAGGCACCATCGAGTGGGAATGAGCGCATAGCTGAGGAACCTTCCGGCGTTGTATCGGTTCGAGCCCGCATCAGCCGGAGGTTTCAATGCCAAAGCGCCGCTATGCCATCCTTGAAGCCCCTTCAGCACTTGGTCTGTCGACCGACGGCGTGGAGGGCTTGCCCGCTCGGCTCCTGGAGCTCGGTCTCGCGGAGCGGATCGAGGCGCGTCACGCCGGGCGACTGGCCGTTCCGCCGAAGGATGCAACACCTGACCCGGAAACTCTGATCCTGAACGCCAAAACGATCGCGGCATGGTCGCCGAGGCTCGGCGACGCCGTCGACGCGATACTGGATGCCGGCGAGTTTCCGGTCGTCTTGGGCGGCGATTGCACGATCCTGCTGGGCCCGATGCTCGCCTTGCGGCGGCGCGGGCGCTATGGCCTGTTCTTCATCGACGGCCATGCCGACTTTTTCCAGCCGGAGGCGGAGCCTAACGGCGAAGGCGCGTCCATGGATCTGGCTCTCGTGACCGGCTACGGGCCGGCACTGCTGACCGATCTCGAGGGCCGCGGGCCTTTGGTTCGGCCGGAGGATGCCGTCGCCTTCGCCTTTCGCGACCACGAGGACCAGGCTGAATTCGGCAGCCAACCCTTACCGCCGGAGCTCCGCGCCTATGACCTCCATTACATCCGCCGCCACGGCATCGACAGGGCGGCTAGTGCCGCGCTCGACCATCTGACGCGGCCTGGCTTGGATGGCTTCTTCATTCACCTCGACGCCGATTGTCTCGACGACGCCGTCATGCCGGCGGTCGATTTCCGCGTTCCGGACGGACTCTCCTGGGATGAGCTGATGACGGCGCTCGAAATCATTCTGACAAGTGAAAGAGCGGTCGGCCTCGAAGTCACCATCTACAATCCGAGCCTCGACGAGGACGGCAGCGCCGGACGCGGCCTGGTCGAGGTGCTGGCGGGAGCCCTCGCGGCCGTTTAGCGCGGGATGAGGAAAAGCGTGCGCGGTTTTCCGCCCGCATCCCGCGCTGACTTCTTAGAATCGATCACGTTCATCATTTTAGGTCGGCCCAACTTAAAATCATCGTGATCTGGCGGATACGCGGCGGCGTCAATCCGGCCGCCTCGACCTCACGGCTGCGGTCCGCCCGTGCAGCGGGCGAGCACAGTCACGACCATCGGCGAACGGAGAACAAACCCCAACGCCCTATAGAGATTGATCGCCGGCGTGTTGGTCGCATAGGCGTGCAGGAATGGCGTTTCCCCACGCTTCAAGATCTCGCCTGCAACGACCCGAGAGAGCATCGCCGCGTAGCCGCGGCCACGGAAATCCGGATGAGTGCAGACGCCGCTCACTTCCGTATAGCCGTTCAGTTTCATCCGCTCGCCGGCCATGGCGACGAGTCGTCCATTGGCCTTGATGCCCCAGAACGCGCCGAGCCGGTGGGTGTTGGCGAAGAAGGGGCCGGGCTGTGTCAGCGTCGCAAGCTCCAGCATTGCTGGTGCGTCCGCCTCGGCCAGGCGTTCGACAGGAGCCATCGGCTCGGAAGGCGCGACTCCTTCCGCGACCATCTGGACGCCCATCGCAATCTTGTCGACCCGCGTACCCGGCGGGACCGGGCTTTCTCCGGGCTGAAGCAGGATGACGCTGCCGTCAGGCGGCACGAGATCGCCCAAAGCGCGCAAAGCCTCCTCCGAGTCGTCGCGCGCTGCCGCGAAAACCCCGACATCCGGCAAAAAGCGCTTCGCGCTTCCGCCGCCCACCGCAAATGCCGCCTGCCTCGATAGAAGAGCATGCCATACGGGACGATCGAGAGTATGTTCAGCCACCACCACGCTCCTTGTGCCGGAGGGCGCGCCTGTCGAGCGACATTTGCCCCAAGCGGTCCTCCATCGCGTTCAACTGGTCGAGCAGGGAGCCCGAGAGATCGCCGCAGAGCTCGACGACTGCCGCCTCGACGTGGCGCCAGACTTCCCCTTTCGATGTTTCGACCGCGCGTCGGCCCGCCTCGGTGAGCGCCACTGTCTTCTGCCTCCGGTCCTCATCGCCCCGCTCGATTTCGAGAAGCCCCATCTCTACCAGACGCAGGACGCTGCGCGTGACGCCCGGCTGGCTCACGCCGAGCGCGCCGACCAGACCACCCACAGTGAGAGGCCCATTGCGGTCGAGAGCCGCGAGCAGCGGATACTGACCCGCCTGAACGTCGAGGCCGACCCGTTCGCTCAAGCGGTTGACATCGGCTTGGAGCCGCTCGCTGATCCGCTTCAATCGGCTGCCGAGGCAGAGATAACCCAGTTCACGAACCACGTCTTCCATCAAACCACCCCTGTATATAGCACGTTATATAACGTGTAATGCGATCGAGGCAATGCCACGGTTTTTGGCACCACCCGCTATCTTGGCCGCCTCTGCCGTTTTCGCGAGTATCCCGGCAGGGCGGTTACGCGCCCAGCGACTAACCCGGATCGCGCGTGTGGCCGGTGGCCGGCTAGCAGCGGATGTGCTGCTCCATGCGGCATACTCTCCTGCGACTTTCTTGAAGAGCACACCTTGGTGCGCCCTTGCTGCTTTCCCATCTTCTTCATTTAGAGCGGCTGGACGTGCCAGGAACCAGGAGCATCGCATGGCGTCGTACCAGCTTTCCTTGAACTTAGGATCTCCTGCACCACGTGCCGTTGACGTATACTATTTCGCTGTTCTCCCGGAGGAAGAAGCCGCCGTGGAGGCGCTGGAACTGGCGCGCGTGGATCAGCAGAAATATGGGCTTTCCGGAAAGATCTACGACCGTCACCGGCTGCATGTGTCCCTCGCCAAGATCCGCGAGGGCCGCGGGCTTTCGGAAGCAGTCGGCACATATGCTGCAGACCTCGGTTCACGCGTGAAGGCCGCCGCGTTTCAAGTGCGGTTCGATCGTCTCATCAGCGTCGGCCACGGTAACCGACATCCCCGGGTATTGACCTGCAACGGCGTCGTCACTGGTCTCAATGCGTTGGTCCGACAGATCACGGGGCTGCCGCATCTCTCGGCTGAAACAATCCCGCATATGACCCTTTATTACGGCGATCGCGAAGCGCCGCGCGTCGATCTGCCCAGGCCGATCGCATGGACGGTTCACGACTTTGCACTTGTCCACACGCGCAGAGGGTGCGGGGTATTCGCGATCATCAATCGGTGGTCGCTTTCGCTCTAACGGCCAGAAAGGTTCGGCCGATGCCGGTCGCAAGCGCTTGGCCCTTGCGAAGAGGCAGCCGAAAACCGATAAGCGATCCCAAAGAAGCAATGCGGGGAAGGCCGTGGACATTTCCGAAATCATCATCGCCGGCGACACGCCGGGCATCGAATGGCGGCTGCCGGTCTTCCGGTTCAAGGGAACGAGCGCGGAGGCGCCCCGGACTTATATCCAGGCGGCACTTCACGCCAACGAGCTCCCCGGCACGGCGCTTCTCCATTTCCTCCTCGAGAAGCTCCGCCGGGCGGACCAGGACGGCGCCATCCTCGGCGACATCACCATCGTCCCGCAGGCCAACCCCATCGGCTCGGCACAATCGCATTTCGGCGAGTTGCAGGGCCGCTTCGATCTCGGCTCGCGCACCAATTTCAATCGCGATTTTCCGCTGATCACCTTAGGCGAGCGCGCCGGCCTCCTTGAGGACCTCGATCGGCATTCGGCGGTCGATCGCCTGAAGCGGCACCTCCTCTACATGGCGCTTGGCGCCGAGCTGGCGCTCGACCTCCATTGTGACGACGAGGGGCTGCAATATGCCTATATCGACGAGGCTTTCTGGCCGGAGGCGGCGGACCTCGCGGCCGCGCTCGACATGAAGGCCGTATTCCTCTCCGACGGAGAAAGCTCGGCTTTCGAGGAGGCGGTTGGCTATGCATGGAAGCACGAGAGCGAAGGCGAGCGGAGGACTGCGCTGCCCGGCCGCCTGTCGGTGACCGTGGAATTGCGCGGCACGCGCGACGTCTATCCGGAACTGGCGGGCAAGGATGCTGAGGGCCTCTTCCGGTTCCTTGTCGGCCGCGGCGTCGTTGCGGGCGCCCGCTCCGAGCTTCCGGCCTTTACCGGTCGGGCCGTACCGCTCGACAATATCGAGATGGTCCGCGCGCCTGAGGCGGGCGCGATCCTGTTCCACCGCGACATCGGCGACAGCGTCGAGGCGGGAGACCTGCTTGCGACGATCGTCGCCAGACCGGGCATGGCGGACGGCACAGTCAAGGTAAGAGCGCCGCAGGATGGGCTGATCGTCACCCGCGTCTCCAGCCGTTTCGCCCGCCGCCAGGCGGACCTGATGAAGATCGCCTGCGCCGAGCCGTCGCGAGCCGCGCGCAAGCCGGGCGCGCTGGAGGCGTAATGCTTTCAATAGGCCCTTATCCGGCGTGCCGTTGGCGGTGACCTACGGCGCCGCTCCGCCCTGCATTTTCGGGCTGTCGAGAAGGATGGTCGAGCGGAGCGTCTTGATTTCGGCGATCTGCTCGAACTCGCTCCAGAGCAGGCGCTTGTAATCCGCGACGTCGCGGACGGCGATCTTCAGCAGGAAATCGAAGTCGCCGGCGACCGTGTGGCACTCAACGACTTCCGGCATGCGCGAGACGAGCTCGATGAAGCGCTGCCCCACCTTGCTGGCGGTGCGCTCCAGCGTCACTTCTACGAAGGCTTGGAAGTCGATCCCCAGCGCCTTCGGATCGACGGCGACCGTCTGGCGGATCACGCCGGCCGAATAGAGGCGAGAGAGTCGCCGCGACAGAGGCGCGGGCGACAGGCCCACCCTTTCCGCCAGTTCGTTGTTGCTCCTCGACGCGTCCTCGATCAGCAGCCTTATGATCCGCCGGTCGATCGCGTCCAGTTCCGTGCGTCCGCGTTCCATAGGAACTCTCGATGATATCAGCAAACATGTTTCGACTTACGGGAAAATAGCGCAAAAACATTCAATTCAATACCGGCATTCCGGCAAATATGCCATCGAATTTGCGCTTGGATCGTTTTACAGAGAAGGCAAGTGAGCCGCTGATGCGGCTTGCCATTCCGCCGGCAGGAAACGACTATCTTTCGATCTTCAGCTCCAAAGGGAATTCCAGCATGTTCGACGCCCTCACCCGCCAACCCGACGATCCGTTGCTGGCCCTGATCGGCCTGTTTCAAAAGGACGAACGCCCCGGCAAGGTGGACCTCGGCGTCGGCGTCTACCGCGACGAAACCGGGCGCACGCCGATCTTTCGGGCCGTCAAGGCAGCGGAAAAGCGGCTCCTGGAAACGCAGGACAGCAAGGCCTATGTCGGTCCCGAGGGCGACCTCGTCTTCCTCGACCATCTCTGGAGCCTGGTTGCCGGCGATACGGTCGAGCGGAGCCATGTTGCGGGCGTGCAGACGCCCGGCGGGTCCGGTGCGCTGCGGCTCGCGGCAGACCTCATCGCCCGCATGGGCGGCCGGGGCATCTGGCTCGGGCTGCCGAGCTGGCCGAATCACGCGCCGATCTTCAAGGCGGCCGGACTCAATATCGCGACCTACGACTTCTTCGATATTCCGTCGCAGTCGGTAACCTTCGACAATGTCGTCACTGCTCTGGAAGGTGCAGCACCGGGTGATGCGGTGCTCCTGCATGCGAGCTGCCATAATCCGACCGGCGGCGTGCTCACCGAAGCGCAATGGATGGAGATCGCGCAGCTTGCGGTGCAGCGAAGCCTGCTGCCGCTCGTCGACCTCGCCTATCAGGGCTTCGGCCGCGGTCTCGATCAGGACGTCGCCGGCCTCAGACATCTCATCGGCGTCGTGCCGGAGGCGCTCGTCGCCGTCTCCTGCTCCAAATCCTTCGGCCTTTATCGCGAGCGCACTGGCGCGATCTTCGCGCTCACCACTTCGGCCTCTTCGGCGGATACCGTCCGTTCCAATCTCGCGGGCCTCGCCCGCACCAGCTATTCCATGCCGCCTGACCATGGCGCCGCCGTCGTGCGCACCATCCTTGCCGACCCGGAGCTGAGGCGCGATTGGGCGGAAGAGCTGGAGGCGATGCGGCTGCGCATGACCGGCATCCGCCACACGCTTGCGGAAGGGCTTCGGACTCGTTGGCAGAGCCTCGGGGCAATCGCCGATCAGGAGGGCATGTTCTCCATGCTGCCGCTCACCGAGGCGGAGGTGATGCGGCTCAGGACCGAACATGGCATCTACATGCCGGGTTCCGGCCGCATCAATATCGCCGGGCTGAAGACGGCGGAAGTCGCCGACGTCGTCGCCAAGTTCACCAGCCTCTGAGGTTTGCCGGCCCATGACCAGGATCGCGAGCACGAAGGCCGATCAGGAGAGGAGCGCCAGCGCCGCGACGCTGGAGCGGCACAGGCTCTACGAGGACGCACTCGCCATCCTCACCGGCACACTGGTCATGGCGCTCGGCGTTGTCATCTACGGCAAGGCCATGCTCATCACCGGCAGCACGGCGGGCCTTGCTCTCCTCTTGCAATATGCGACCGGCGCCGGCTTCTGGCTCGTCTTCTTGCTCGTCAACCTGCCTTTCTATTTTCTGGCAATGAAGCGCCTCGGCTGGCCCTTTGCATTGCGCACCTTTCTTGCCGTCAGTCTCGTTTCGCTCTTCTCCCGCCTGACGGCCGGATGGGTGGAGTTTGCGCGGATCGATCCGCTCTATGCGGCGATCGTAGGCGGCGCGCTGATGGGAATGGGACTGCTCATTCTTTTCCGGCATCGCACCGGTCTCGGCGGCATCAATATCCTGGCGATCTACCTGCAGGAGAAATACGGCATCCGTGCCGGCTATTTCCAGCTTGCCGTCGATCTCGCGATTCTCGCCACGGCCTCCTTCGTGCTGCCGCCGACAAACCTCTTGCTTTCGGTCGTCGGCGCCGTCGTCGTCAACATGACGCTTGCGATCAATCACAAGCCCGGCCGCTACGCCGGCGTAACCTGAGGATCCGCCTTCCGGGCTTTTCTCCGGAACGGCGTCCAGCTATGTCTGCCTCCGCATTTTCGCGAGCTGACGGGAAGACGATTCGGCATGACGGTCACGATCTACGGCATCAAGAACTGCGACACGATGAAGAAGGCGCGCGGCTGGCTCGACAGCCGTGGCGCCGCCTATAATTTTCATGATTACAAGGCTGAAGGCATCGACCGCGCGCGGCTGGAGCGCTGGTGCGCCGAACTCGGCTGGGAAACGCTGCTCAATCGCTCCGGCATGACCTTCCGCAACCTGGCCGAAGCGGAGAAGCAGGATCTGACCGAGGAGAAGGCGATAGCGCTGATGCTCAAGCAGCCATCGATGATCAAGCGGCCGGTGCTGGAGAGAGAAGGCAGGCTGCTCGTCGGGTTCAAGCCGGAGCTCTACGAAGCCGAATTCGAGGCGTAGGCGATGTCGAAGACCACCCGGGCGACGCAGGCGCTGGCGAAGGCCGGCGTCTCCTTCACCGTCCACAGCTACGATTACGATCCCGGGGCGGAACGCGTCGGCCTACAGGCGGCGGAGGCACTCGGCGAAAACCCGTCCCGCGTGCTGAAGACGCTGATGGCGGAGGTGGACGGCAAGCCGGTCTGCTGCATCGTTCCCTCCGACCGGGAAGTCAGCATGAAGAAGCTCGCCGCCGCCTTCGGCGGCAAGTCGGCGAGCATGATGAAGCCGGCCGACGCCGAGCGGTTGACCGGCTATCACGTCGGCGGCATCAGCCCCTTCGGCCAGAGGAAGCTCGTTCCGACTGCAATCGAAGAGGCAGCGCTCGACGAACCGCTGGTCTACATCAATGGCGGGCAACGCGGCCTGCAGGTGCGGCTCGCGCCGAAGGACGCGCAAGCCGCGCTGAAGGCGATTGCCGCACCCTTGATCGCGTAGCGCCCGCAACGTCCGCCTGCCGACCTTCAGCCGTTAAGCGTCGAATGGTCCCACAGAGGCGCCAGTCGGCCTCGCGCGTCCTCTACAGCCTGACCGTAGTTATCTCTGAACGGAGTTACCAACTGACGCTCAAGCTCAGCAAGAAGGCCATGGAGGACGGCACATTCTGCGGTGCTTTCGAAGCATGCGCTGTTTGGCATGTGAGTGACCGTCGCGTCGCACCAGCGAGACAGCAGCTCGAAAAGAACGACAGCTTCGTCGGAACTGAGCCGAATAACGGCAGTATCGTCGGAATCGGAAGAACTACACATAGCAGAACCCTAACTGAAGAATGGCCGCTTCCATCATTGCCAGCAGAGGTTTAACCCGCGCTTGTTGGACGGGCGATATTCTCTCGTATTTGCGAGCTACATCGCATCTCCGCTAAGCCGCGAAAGCAGCGCCGCAAGCTCGCTTGCCTCGGCTTCGCTGAGCTTTGCGCCGATATGGCGCGCGATTGACGGCGCGTAAGCCCCCCACATGCGCTCCCGCATCGCGCGGCCCGCCTCGGTGACAACCACCCAGCAGCCGCGAGCGTCCTCGTCGAATACCTCGCGACGCACGAGGCCCTCCTTTTCCAGCCGATCGATCAAACGCGATAGATTATATTGCGCAAGCAGCGTCCGCGCCTCGATCTCGAAGGGGCGCAACCGGCCGTCCTCGGCCTTCACCAGTTCCCAGAGCACGTCGTACCAGATAAGCGGCGGCAGTCCCGCGGCCTTGAAATCCTTCTCGATGGCCGCAAGCGTGCGTTGCTGTGCCCGCATCAAGCCAATCCATGCTCGCGTCGCGGCCGCCGTCGGCTCGATGTCTTTCGTCATTCGGTCATTCATATATGCAATTACATCTATCTTGACGGATTTGGCAAGTCAATATATATGCAATTGCATCTACATTGAACAACGGAGATACCCAATGACTGCGGCACTGACCCTGATCAGCCATCATCTCTGCCCTTACGTCCAGCGCGCCGCGATCGCGCTTCATGAAAAGGGCGTGGCTTTCGAACGTGTCTATATCGACCTCGCCGACAAACCCCACTGGTTCTTGAATATCTCGCCGCTTGGCAAGGTGCCGCTCTTGCGTATTCCGCAAGACCAGGGCGAAGCCATCCTTTTCGAAAGCAGCGTCATTTGTGAATATCTCGAGGAAACGCAGTCGGGACCGAAGCTGCACCCGGCCGATCCGCTGACCCGGGCGCGCCATCGCGGCTGGATGGAATTCGGCTCCTCGATTCTCGCCGATCTTTGGGTCTACGAAACGACGCAGGATCCGGAGATGCTCGAAAGCAAGCGCAACGTGCTCGAGGCGAAGTTCGCGACAGTCGAGGCAGAACTCGGCGACGGCCCGTTTTTTGCGGGTTCCGGCTTCAGCCTGGTCGACGCCGTCTTCGCCCCGATCTTCCGCTATTTCGACGTGTTCGACGCGATCTCGGACAGCGGCATATTCGACGGCAGCCCACGTGTCGCTGCCTGGCGCAAAGCGCTTGCCAAACGGCCGAGCGTGAGAGCCGCGGTCACCGAAGATTATCCTCAGCGGCTGATGGCGTTCCTCAAGAAGCACGACGCGGCTCTGCTCAAGGTGGAAAGGGCGGCGGCCTGAAGAGCCTTCTGTTTTCCGCGGAACCGGGCTAAAACCGCCTATCCGCAAGAAGAAGAGCAGGAGCTGTCATGAACGCCCCCCTCCAATCCGCAAAGAACCCGGTCGACCCGGTGAAGCTCGAAAAGCTCGCCGAGGTCGCCGTAAAGGTCGGCCTGCAATTGCAGAAGGGTCAGGACTTGGTGATGACCGCGCCGATTGCGGCGCTGCCGCTCGTGCGCCTCATCACCAAGCACGCCTATATGGCGGGCGCCGGACTGGTGACGACCTTCTATGCCGACGAGGAGGCAACGCTCGCCCGCTACGCGCATGCTCCGGACGAAAGCTTCGACCGCGCCAGCGACTGGCTCTACGAAGGCATGGCCAAGGCCTATGCGGGCGGGGCCGCGCGCCTTGCGATCGCCGGCGACAACCCGATGCTGCTCTCGGCCCAGGATCCGGCGAAGGTCGCCCGCGCCAACAAGGCGAATTCCATCGCCTACAAGCCGGCGCTCGAAAAGATCACCAACTTCGACATCAACTGGAACATCGTCTCCTATCCAAACCCGTCCTGGGCGAAGCAGATGTTCCCCGACGATCCGGAAGCGGTCGCCGTCGAGAAACTGGCGAACGCCATCTTCGCCGCCTCGCGCGTCGACGTCGACGACCCCATCGCCGCCTGGAAGGAGCACAATGCCAATCTGCATCGTCGCTCGGGCTGGCTCAACGAGGAACGCTTCGCCGCGCTGCATTTCACCGGGCCGGGCACGGACCTCACCGTTGGGCTGGCGGACGGCCATGAATGGCACGGCGGCGCCTCGGTCGCGAAGAACGGCATCACCTGCAACCCGAATATCCCGACCGAAGAGGTCTTCACCACGCCGCATGCGCTGCGCGTTGAAGGCCATGTGTCGAGCACCAAACCGCTCTCGCACCAGGGCACGCTGATCGACAATATCCAGGTGCGCTTCGAAAGCGGCCGCATCGTCGAGGCCAGGGCCTCGCGTGGCGAAGAGGTGCTGAAAAAGGTGCTCGACACCGACGAGGGCGCTCGGCGGCTCGGCGAAGTGGCGCTGGTGCCGCATTCCTCACCGATCTCGGCAAGCGGCATCCTCTTCTACAACACGCTCTTCGACGAGAACGCCTCCAGCCACATCGCGCTTGGCCAGTGCTATTCGGAGTGCTTCCTGAACGGCGCCAGCCTCAGCCAGGAGCAGATCCGCGCACAGGGCGGCAATTCCAGCCTTATCCACATCGACTGGATGATCGGCTCTGGCGAGGTCGATATCGACGGGCTGCGCCCCGACGGCAGCCGCGTGCCGGTGATGCGCAAGGGTGAATGGGCCTGATTGGATGCCGGCTCTTGCCGCGGCAGGTTCTGCCGCGGCAATCCATGCCGGCGACTACGCGCGAGCGGGTGCTGCTCGACGCGCCACCTGAGCCTGCTGGCTCATCCAGACGCTTGCGAACACGACCGCGATCCCGAGCAGTTGCACCGCTGTCAACTGCTGATCGAGCACGCCCCAGCCGAGCAGGATCGCCGTGACGGGGCTCAGGAAGCCCAGTGGCGAGACCTGTGACGGCTCCAGGCGTGAAAGCCCGCGTAGCCAGAGAACATAGGTGAAGGCGGCGCCGATCAGGCCAAGATATCCAAAACCCATCAGATTCGCGGCGGTGAGCGGCGGCAAGGACGGCTCCAGCAGAAGCGCGACCGGCACCAGCAGCAGGCCGCCGGCCGTGAGTTGCCAGGCGGTGAAGGTGAGCGCGGAGACCGGCGGCGCCCAATGACGGCTGAGCACCGTGCCGAACGCCATGGAGACGGCTCCGGCGAGACCCGCCGCGACCCCCACCGGGTCTAGCGATGCCTTCGGCGTCAGCACCAGCAGGGCCACGCCTGCCATGCCGGCGATACCGGCGACAATGCTCAAGACTCTGATCGGAGAGCGAAGGATGATCCGCGAGAGCATGATCACGATCAGCGGCTGAACGGCACCGACGGTCGCAGCGACACCGCCGGGCAAGCGATAGGCGGAGACGAACAGCATCGCCCAGAAGAAGGAGAAGTTGAGCGCGCCGAGCACAAAGCTGCGCAGCCACCAGATGCCCTTCGGCATCTGCCCGACGACAAGAAGCAGCAGCAGGCCGGCAGGCAGCGCCCTCAGCATCGCCACCGTTAGCGGATAGCCGGGCGGCAGAAATTCCGTCGTGACGAGATACGTGCTGCCCCAGATCGCTGGCGCTATGGCCGTGAGGACGATATCGAACCTTTGCGTCTGCATTTTCTTTATCTCAAGAATCTCTACATCAAGTTAACCGCATCTTAGCGCAATTTATCTTGACGTCAAGATATCGCGGCATTAGAGCCGACAGAAAAGGCGCGGATCAGGTCCGCCTGCCGGGAGATAGCTGGACATGGAAGAAATTGACAAAGACCACGTAGACAAGATTCTGGCACAATGGCGCCGGGAGCGGCCGGAACTTGACGTTTCTGCGATGGGACTTCTCGGGCGTCTGGCGCGGCTGAGAGCCCATGTCTCCCGGGAGCAGGAAAAGGTCTTCGCCGAGCACGGCCTCACATCGGCAAGCTTCGATGTGTTGGCGACGCTCCGCCGCTCCGGCCCGCCCTTTCAGCTTTCGCCCGGCAACTTGCTTGCCGCAACCATGGTCACCTCGGGTACCATGACCAACCGTATCGACCAGCTCGAAAAGGCGGGGCTCGTTGAGCGGCTCAACAATCCCGAAGACCGACGCGGCGTGATCATCGCGCTGACGCCCGAAGGCTTGAAACGCATCAACGCCGCGGCGACCGCCCATGTTGCCAACCAGCAGCGTCTGGTCGCGGGCCTTGCGCCCGGGGATCGGGAAGCCTTGGACGCGCTGCTCAGGAAATTCCTAGCGACGCTCGAATGAGCCAGTAGATCACACCTTTTTAAGGATAACGCGATCTGCGGGCGAAAACCCGCGCACACTTTTCCTCATGCCCCTAGATCCGGCTCACCAAGGCGCGTACCCGTTCGAGATGGCGCTTTCGCTTACCTTCGGTCGCCCGGTCCATGTCGTGCAAGCATGCGGAAATCGAGACCCTTTGCACAGAAGGCCGCGATGCCACGCTTGAGCAGCCGGCGCACCGGATTGCCCATATAGAGATGCACCACCCACCAGGGTGAGCCGGTGCTCGTCAGTGCCCAGAAAAGCCTGATATTGCCGAGCCGCGGGATGATGCGCCCGCCCGCCGGATCATGCTCGAAGGCGACACCAGGGGCGAAGACGCGATCGAAGAAGCCTTTGAGGATAGCCGGAAAATTGAACCACCACTGCGGGAAGACGAGTACGAGCCCGTCGGCAGCCTTCAGACGCGCGATACAGCCGGAGGCTTGGGCGTCGTAGCGCTCGGAAAAATAGCTGCCGCGTTCCGCCATAGTCAGCCGCGGATCGAAGTCCTCGCGATAGAGATCGAGCATGTCGACCGTATGCCCGCGCCCTTCGAGCGTTTCCTTGGCCAGGCGCGCGACGCTTGCCGCGAAGCTATCTTCAAGCGGATGGGCGAGCACCATGAGGATGCGCATGATGCTCCCCTCTCAGAAAAGGCTGCCCTGCTTCGTCGGCTCCGCCGTCCGCGGCGGGCGCTTCTTCGGCGCCTGCGGCGGCGTACCGCCCTCGCCCGCCGTTGCTGCGACGCGGCCATCTGCGAATTCGAGCGAAAGCGGCATTCCGGGTTGAACGGCGGCCGCCTGCTTTACGGGCTCGCCCGCCGCATCGCGCACCAGCGCGAAGCCTCGCTGCAGGACATTGCGGTAGGAGAGCGACTGCAAGACGCGATCCTGTGCCGCGAGCGCCCCCTTCAGCCTGCGGAGTTCAGCGGCCATCGCCGCATCGGCGCGCGCTCTCAGACCGGCGACACGATCCTCGGCGCGGTGAATCTGCCCCACCAGGCGCGAAGGGAAGGCGCGAAGCGACGCATCGGCGGCAGCAACACGCGACTGGCGCCGATCGAGCTGGCGCTCGACGCACCGGTCGGCGCGGTTCATCGCCTCCATGAGGTGCCGCCGGCGGTCGCTGATGCGAGTCCTGATCAGATCCGGCCGGAGATGGGCGGCGATGCGCTCGAAGCTGCGGCGCTTGTTCGCCGTGTTCATCGTGAGCCCGCGGCCGAGGCCGGCGGCAGCCTCGTCGAAACGCCGCCGCGGCAGCGCGAGCAACTGATCGAGCGAGGGAAGCGCGCGGGCGAGCGAGCGCAGCGTCTGGCGCCGGTTGTCCATCTGCCGCGTCGCAGCCCCTTTGAGGCGCGCTGCGAGGCTCGCGACCTGCGCCTCGAGATCCGCCTTCACCGGCACCGCCATTTCGGCCGCGCCCGTCGGCGTCGGCGCTCGCTGGTCGGCCGCGTAGTCGATCAACGTCCAGTCCGTCTCATGGCCGACAGCCGAGATCAAGGGGATGGTAGAGGCTGCGGCGGCGCGCACGATGGCCTCCTCGTTGAAGCACCAGAGATCCTCGAGGCTGCCGCCGCCGCGCGCGACGATAAGCACATCCGGCCGCGCAATGGCGCCGCCCGTTTCCAGCGCGTTGAAGCCTTGAATGGCGGCCACGATCTCTTCGCACGCCCCATCACCCTGGACCCGAACCGGCCAGACCACGACATGGACCGGAAAGCGGTCGGCGATCCGGTGTAGGATGTCGCGGATCACCGCGCCCGTCGGCGAGGTGACGACGCCGATGACCTTCGGCATGAAAGGCAGCGGCCGCTTGCGGGCGGCATCGAAAAGTCCTTCAGCCGCCAGTTTCCGCTTGCGCTCCTGGATAAGTGCCATCAGAGCGCCGGCGCCCGCCGGCTCCAGCGACTCGATGACGATCTGGTACTTGGACGAGCCCGGGAAGGTCGTGACCTTGCCGATCGCGATGACTTCCATACCCTCCTCGGGTCGGAACTTCAGCCGCTGGAACGTGCTCTTCCAGATGACCGCCTCGATGCGGGCACGATCGTCCTTCAGCGCAAAATAGGCATGGCCTGAGGAATGTGGCCCGCGATAGCCGGAAATCTCGCCCCGTACCCGGACATGCTCGAAGTTCTGCTCGATCGTACGCCTGATCGAGCCGGAAAGCTCCGACACCGAATATTCGGCGACATTGGAGGCAGAATCGGAATCGAAGAGTGAATTCATGGACCCTTTGTAGCCGACCGCGGCGGGAATATCAGTAGCAAGAGGCGCCTTTCTACCGTTTTTCTGGCGGGTTGCCGCCTTATGCCCTCTGCTCGAAGAAGCGCCGGGTGGCTTCGTCAGCCGGAAAAAAGGATTCGATCAGCACGCCTTCGACCAGCGCATCCTGTGTCGAGCCGAAGGTCGAAAGCGTGGTGATGAAGCGGAGCTCCGTTTCGCCCAGCCTGAGCTCGATCGGCAGGACCGGCAGCCGGTCGGTCCGAGGGTGGTTTTCCAGCGCCCGGACGACACCCGGATCGCGGACGAGCCCATCGAGCCGCCGCTGCAATGGGCTGCGTGGCCCTTGGAGCCAAGCCTCCATGCGGACCCGCTGTACCAGATCGGCCGCTGCCGCCTCCCAGTTGAGGACCAGCGTTCGGACTGGCTGGGCGGCGAGGAAGCCGTCGAGGAAGTTCTGGCCGGGCCTGAACGGAACATCGGTCGCCTCGACGAGCGCGGAAAAGGCGGGATTGGTCAGAAGCACCGTATATTGATGATCGAAGACGAGGCCAGGATAGGGATCGTGGCGGTCGAGCATCAGCCGAATCGCAGCGGCGACTGCCGGTGGCATCGCCGCCAGGCCCGAGGCCGGGCGGGTTGTCATGCGCGGCCGGTAGCCGGCGGCAGAGAAGAGCGTGCCCTGGTCGCGCGCGGGAATGTCGAGGACCGAGGCGAGCCGCAGGATCATGCCCTCGGTCGGCCGGGAGCGGCCGGTTTCGAGGAACGAAAGATGGCGCGCGGAAATGCCTGCCGCGGTCGCAAGATCGAGCTGGCTCATGCGGCGATGTCCGCGCCATTCCTTCAAGTGGCTGCCGAATTCCATTGATGCGGTTCTCCGTTGCCTGCCCAGATTGGCCGGGCCGGCGCGCAAAATCCATTACCTCCGAGGTAATTGGTTTGATGATCGCGAGAGGTCAGCATCTCTCCATCGACAACCGAAGGAGACAGACATGTTCGACCTTTCCAGCCGCTCGCTTCTCAACAAGACATTCATTGCCGACGGCATCTTCTCGCTGATCGCCGGCACCGTTCTGATCGTCGACGCGTATCCGCTCGCCAGGCTCGTCAGCCCCGCGGTTCCCGCCGCCGTCATGACGGCGCTCGGCACGAGGCTCTTGCTCTGGGGCGCGTTCCATCTTGCCTCCGCCAGAAAGAACGGGCCGAATGCTCTCGCGGCGAGGATCAGCATCGGCGGCGACATTCTCTGGCAGGCGGCAAGTCTGGCCCTCCTGGCGATCGCCTATCCTTGGCTCACTCCGATCGGAGCCGGCTTGGTCATCGTCGGAATGGTTGGTGTCGCCGACTTTCTCTTCTTCAAGATGCGCGGCGCCTCTCAAGCGCGATTGTTCCGCGCCGCCTAGATCACGATGATTTTAGGTCGGACCGACCTAGCGCGGGATGCGGGCGGAAACGCGGACACTTCACCTCATCCCGCGCTAAGAGCGCTGTGGCCCGCCGATCGGCGGGCCACATTATTAGCCGGCTTCAGATCGGTTCCCAACCGTCCTTCTCACTGGCGCGATAGATCGCGTCGATGAATTTCTGATTGAGGCGTGAGCTTTCCAGCGTCACCACTTCTTCGGGCTCGCCGTTGGCTGCCCGCGCGAATGCTTCGGCCTCGAGCCTGTATTGACGCGCATCCTGGAAGCGGAAGAGCTGCGACTGGGCATGGCTCTGATTGGTGAGTTCTACCTCCTCGCGGCCGTAGCGGTCGGCGTTGAAGGGGGATTTCACCTCGATGTAGCCCTTGTCGCCGTGGAAGACCATGACCTGGCGGGCGGCAAGCTGCGTCGAGATGTAGAAGCTCAATTCGAAATCGCCGAAATCGGCACGCACGCTCGAATAGATATCTGTTCCGAATTCCGGATCGCGTTCGGTACTAGCCTGCACGCGCAGCGGTTCCCTGCCGGTCGAAAAACGCGTGGTGATCGCCGGGTAGACGCCGATGTCCGGCAGGCCGCCGCCCCCGAGCGCCGGGATGTTGCGCATGTTGCCCGGATCGCGGTTGTAATAGGTGAAGGCACCCTGCACATGCCGCAGCCGGCCGATGGCACCGTCGGCGATGAGCGAGCGCACCTTCCGCCAGACGGGGCTGTAGGTCACCATATAGGCTTCCGAGATCAGCACCTTGTTGCGATCGCGCGCCGCGATCACGGCGTCGATCTCTTCCGCTTTCAAGGCGAGCGGCTTCTCACAAAGGACGTGCTTGCCGGCATCGGCCGCCTTGATGGCCCACTCCACATGCTGCGACGTCGGCAGCGGAATATAGACAGCATCTATCGCATTCGAGGCCAGCATCTCCTCATAGGAGCCGAAGGCATGCGGCACCGAGAAGCGGTCGGCCATGGCCCTCGCCTTGGCCTGGTCGCGGCTGGCAATCGCCGTCACGACACAGTTCTCCGCGTCCTGGATGGCAGGCACGACGAGCTCACGGCCGATCTTGGCCGTCGACAGAATTCCGAAACGCAGCATGGGGCAGACTCCTTCTGAAGCGGGTGAAGGCCGGCAGCCGCTCTCCTCTCCCGCATCTCGCTTTGCGAGCCGACACTATCGCTGAGGTACGTGCCTAGCAAGCCGGAGCCGGCCAAGAAAAAAAGCGCCGGCAGGTGTCATCCGGGTAGAGCTGGCCTATGTTCTTGCGGCAATCCTCCCGATCGCAGCTTGTTTTCATCCAACCCAAGTGGAGCGAAACCATGGAAATGCGCAGACTTGGCCGTACCAGTCTTTCGATCGCCCCGCTCGTCTTCGGCGGCAATGTCTTCGGCTGGACGGCGGACGAGAAAACATCCTTCGCCCTGCTCGACGCTTTCTTCGATGCCGGCTTCAATGCCGTCGACACGGCGGATGTCTATTCCTCCTGGGCGCCGGGAAACAAAGGCGGCGAATCGGAGACGATCATCGGCAGGTGGCTGAAGCAGTCCGGGCGTCCGCGCGACAGCGCGGTCATCATCACCAAGGTCGGGTCGGAGCTCGGACCGGACCGCAAGGGCCTCTCGCGTCGGTGGATTCTCGAGGCGGTGGAGGATTCGCTCAAGCGCCTGCAGACCGATTATATCGACCTCTATCTCTCGCATTGGCCGGACCCCGACACTCCTTACGAGGAGACGCTCGCCGCCTACGAGACGCTTCTTGCGCAAGGCAAAGTGCGGGCGATCGGTGGCTCGAATTTCGATGCACGGCAACTCCGTGACGCCCTCGATACCGCCGCGGCGAAAGGACTGCCGCGGTATGATGTGCTGCAGCCCGAATACAATCTCTACGACCGGGCATCCTATGACGGTGCCCTGCGCAACCTCTGCATCGCCGAGGAGATCGGCGTCATCACCTATTTCAGTCTTGCGCGCGGCTTCCTGTCCGGCAAATACCGCTCGCACAAGGATCTGGAGGGTTCGGCCCGCGGTGGCGGGGTCGAAAAATATCTCGACGGGCACGGCATGCGCATCCTCGGCGTGCTCGACGAAGTCGCCGAGGAGACCGGCGCGAAACCGGCAGAGATCGCGCTTGCCTGGATCATCGCCCGCGAGGGCGTCACTGCGCCGATCGCCAGCGCTACCAACCTCGACCAGGTGGCGAGTCTCGTGAAATCGGCGGAATTGAAGCTCTCGAGCGAGGCGATCAGGCGGTTGAACGAAGTGAGCGACGAGAAAGAGGTCGTCTCCAACTTCTCTACGTAAGAAGAGCCTCCTCCACCCTCACGAGCGGCGGAAACCCCGGATAAAGATGCGCATGGCTGCCTTCGTGATTGGCCATGCCCGGTTTCGTAAGCAGCCCGCGCGGCCCGGCGTAGCTCATGATCGTCCGCCGCGGGCGCTCGTGCCACTGGATGTTGAAGGCCCAAAGCTTCGGGAAGAAACAGAGGGACGCATAGGGAAGATGGTCGTGGATCCACCAGGCAAGGCTCTGCCAGCCGCCGTCTTCACGCTCCCGGTCCCAAACCCAGGGGATGACGATGCAGGCAGTGGCCCCCATGCAGCCGTCCGCATCGCGCATGTCCCAGATATGATCGGCCGCCGTCGCCGCGTTGGTCGAGCAATTGAGCTTGTTGGCGTTTCCGAAGGCGTTGACCGCACGGTTGCGATAGGCGGAGCGGATGTGCAGCCGCCCGAAGGTCGCCTCCAGCGGCTCCAAGAGCTCCTCGCAGAGTCGCCGACCGGCTTCGATGGCGAGGTCCGGATCGTCCGGAACGTTTGGAATCCGGTAGAAATCGGCAATCTCGGAATGCAGGAAATCCCGCAGGAAGAAGTTCTTCGACAGGCGCACGCGCCCGAGGTCCTCGAGCGATTTCATCGATCCGGGTCTCTTCATCCTTTTTCCCTTCGTTCCCTCCCCGTCTCGGCGATCATGTCCTCATCACCGAGACGCCGCCATCGACCAGCAATGCGGCGCCGGTGACGAAACTAGCACCGTCGGAGGCGAGATAAAGCGCGGCTTCGGCGATTTCCTCCGGCCGCGCCATACGTTTCAGAGCGTGCAGGCCTTCGACGAAAGCCCGCGTTTCCGGCGCGGCGCCCGGCAGATTCGCGACATTGGACGGCGTGTCGGTGCCGCCCGGCAGCAGCGCGTTCGCGCGAACGCGCAAGGCCCCGAGTTCGACGGCGAGCGACTGCACCAGCCCAATCAGTCCCGCCTTGCTCGTTGCATAGGCAGCGGTGCCGGGAAATCCAGCCGTATGACCAACGAAGCTCGAGGTGAAAACGAGCGAGCCGCCGCCGCGCGCAACCATAGCCGGAATCTGATGTTTTGCCGCGAGGAAGGCGCCGGTCAGATTGGTTTCGAGCGTCTCCCGCCAGCCTTCGAGGGTGAGCGACCGAACCTCGCCCATGGCGCCGAGCGATCCGGCATTGTTGAAGGCGATGTCGAGACCGCCGAAGCGCTCGGCCGCCAGGTTGACCAACGCCTCGTGCAAGGCTTCGTCGCGCACGTCGCCGGCCAGCATTGCCGCTTCGCCGCCTGCGCCGGCGATTTCGGAAGCAAGTTCCGCCAGCGCGTCCTTGCGTCGAGCGGTCAGGACGACTTTCGCCCCCTCGTGCGCGAAGAGCCGTGCGGCGGAACGGCCGATTCCGGAGCTTGCTCCGGTGATGATCGCGATCTTTCCTTCAAGTCTCGCCATGATGTTACTCCAGTCGTTTCGTCGATGGCCGGAGCATTGCCGATGCGGCAGATCGCGGCCACCCGTTTTCCGCGGCGGCGGAATCTTCGGCCTTTTCACGACCGAACAACGGAAAGCGATCGGCGCTCTGCGCTTTTTGCAGTCGGGAGGAACAAATGGCTCCGTCTGATGTTGATTGCGGGTCGATGGCAACACGAAGCAGACGAGGAAGGAAACCACAATGGCCAAGGAAAGAACGTTAGACGACCTGTTCTACGAGACGCTCAGGGACATCTACTACGCCGAGCGGAAAATCCTGAAAGCTTTGCCGAAGATGGCGCGTGGCGCCCAGGCTCCGGAGCTCAAGGCCGCCTTCGAGAAGCATCGGGAGCAAACGGAAACCCATGTCGAGCGGCTGCAGCAGGTGTTCGACATGATCGGCAAGCGCGCGCAAGGCAAGACCTGCGAGGCGATCGAAGGGATCATCGCCGAGAGCGAAGATATCATGGACGAGTTCAAGGGCACGCCGGCCTTGGACGCTGGTCTCATCTCCGCAGCGCAGGCGGTCGAGCACTATGAAATATCGCGCTACGGCACTCTGAAGACCTGGGCCAAGACCATTGGGCTGAAGGATGCAGTATCGCTTCTCGATGCGACGCTGAAGGAAGAAATCATCACCGACGAGGATCTGACGAAACTTGCGATGGCGCAAGCGAACAAGAAAGCCGCATGATCCCCCCATGGCGGCCGGCTCTGCCGGCCGCCATCAGCCTTCGATCACGGTGGTGGTCGGATCGAATCGACCCGAAGTCGCCGTGATCTGTTTCCCATAGACTTCAACGGGATGCGGACGGGGACCGATCCGTCGGCAAGATCCCTCCATGCGATTAGGCGTCGGCATCGCAATTCTGGTGCGATGCCCTACCTATGATCGCGTGCGCCGCGATCACCGCCGGAGCGGCATCGGAGCGGCAAAAGCACGCCCGCATCCCAGTCGATAGAAACGGAGGATCACGAATGTCCGAAGAGCAGGCGATCAGCGCGGTTGTCCATCTCTATGTCGACGGCATGGCCTTTGCCAACGAAGGGGCGTTACGCAAGGCCTTCCACCCCAACGCATCGATCGTCGGCAATACCGAGGGTGCGATAGAGTGGTTGACACGCGACGCCTTCATCGCCGCCGTCGTGAGGGAAGGATCGGCGCCGCCCGGGACGCAGCCGCTGATGGAGATCGAGACGATCCACATCACCGACGACGCGGCGAGCGTGAAGGTGATCGATGAATTCGCCGGCGCACGCTACACGGACTATCTGTCGCTCTTGAAGGTCGACGGACGCTGGCTGATCATCAACAAGGTCTGGCATCGGCATGCATAGGGAATCCTCTGGTCCCTCAAAAACACGGAACGACAGTGTCGCGCCGCAGAAGGCTTCCGGCAGGATCATCGCGCTCGACCATGTGCAACTGGCGATGCCGCGGGGCGGCGAGACCGAGGCGCGCCGATTCTATGCCGATCTTCTCGGCATCCCGGAAGCCCCTAAGCCGGCTAACCTTGCCGCGCGCGGCGGCTGCTGGTTCGAGGGCCCCGGTCTCAAGGTCCATCTCGGTGTTGCGAAGGACTTCTCACCCGCTCGCAAGGCACATCCGGCCTTCATCGTGGACGATCTTTTTGTGCTGGTCGCACGGCTGCAGGCGGCTGGATTTGAAGTGATTGAGGACGAGCCGCTTGCGGGATTGGCGCGCCGTTATGTCAGTGATCCGTTCGGCAATAGGATCGAGCTGATGCAGCCGCTGCAGTGCTGAAGTCGCCGTAGCGGCGAAAGCCCGGACTTTTTGCCCCTCACGCTAACCCTCTCCCCGCGCGCGGGGAGAGGGGACTTGAGAGGCCGCCGCGAGTCCCCTTCGCCCCGCTTGCGGGGAGAAAGGTGGCCGGTAGGCCGGATGAGGCGCGGACGCGGTGCAGAACCGCGGCGGCCTTCGCCATTGTCAGGCGCGTAATACGCCGCCGGTGCTTTTCGCCACATTCGAGACAATGCGCGAGGTCAATGCCTCGAAATCCTCGTCGGTCAGCGTGCGCTCGACCGGCTGGATCGTCACCTCGATCGCGACCGACTTCTTGCCTTCGCCGAGGGACGCACCCTCGAAGACGTCGAAGACGTTGACAGCCGTCACCAGTTTTCGGTCGGCACCGGACGCGGCCCGCGCGATGGAGGCGGCTTCTACCGTCCTGTCGACGACGAAGGCGAAGTCGCGCTTGACCGCCTGGAAGGGCGAAAGCTCCAACGCCGGCTTGGTGCGCGTCGCCTTCTTCTTCGGCTCCGGCATGGCGTCGATATAGATCTCGAAGCCGCAAAGCGGGCCTGAGACATCGAGCGCATCCAGCGTCTTCGGGTGGAATTCGCCGAAGGTGCCGAGCACGATCTTCGGGCCGAGCTTGATCGTCCCGGAGCGGCCGGGATGATACCAGGCCGGACCGCCTGCTTCGAACTGCACATTGGCCATCGGCACGCCGCAGGCCTCAAGCACGGCGATGGCGTCGGCCTTGGCATCGAAGACGTCGACCGGCTTGCCGCCGCCCTTGGCGGCATTCGACCAGAGGCGGCCGGCACCGTTGAGCGAGGCGGTGCCACGGCGCACGCCCCCGGCGACGCGCCGCTGCGCCTCGGGCGTGTCGCCCTCATAGGTGCCGGAGACCTCGAAGATCGCCACATCGCCATAGCCCTTGTCGGCATTGCGCTGGGCGGCGGTGAGAAGTCCGGGCAGCAGCGAGGGTCGCATGTCGGACATGTCGGCGGCAATCGGATTGGCGAGCTTCAGCGCCGGTCGGCCACCGCCGAAGAGCTTCGCCTGTTCCTCCGAGATGAAGGACCAGGTGACGGCTTCCAGCATGCCACGGCTTGCGAGCGCGCGCTTGGCCTGGCGGGTGCGGATCTGCAGCGTCGTCAGGATCTTGCCGTTGACGGCATTGTGGCTCGGAAGCGGCTGAGCGTGGATGTTGTCGACGCCATGGATGCGCATGACCTCCTCGACGAGGTCCGCCTTGCCGTCGATGTCCGGCCGCCAGGAGGGCACGGTCACCTTCAGGCGCTCGCCGGAGCCCTCGACGCCGAAGCCGAGCTTCATGAGGATCGAGGCGCTCTCCTCGGACGAGACCTCGAGGCCGGTCAGGCGCTTCACCTCCGAGACCGGGAAGTCGACGATCTTCGGCGTGTGGCCCTCATAGCCGACGACGTCCAGCTTCGCAGCCGTGCCGCCGCAGAGCTCAATCACCAATTCGGTCGCTCGTTCGATGCCCGGCACCATGTATTCCGGATCGGCGCCGCGCTCGAAGCGATAGCGCGCATCGGTGATGATCCCGAGCGTGCGGCCGGTCTTGGCGATGTTCATGGGGTCCCAGAGCGCCGATTCGATCAGCACGTCGGTGGTCGCCTCGTCGCAGCCGGAGTGCTCGCCGCCCATGATGCCGCCGATCGATTCGATGCCGTCCTCGTCGGCGATCACCACATTGGCGGGCGTGAGCGTATATTCGCGCGTATCGAGCGCCAGCACCTTCTCGCCCTCCCTCGCCCGGCGAACCGTCAGGTTGCCGGTGACCTTCGCCGCGTCGAAGACGTGCAGCGGGCGGCCCTGGTCGAAGGTCAGATAGTTGGTGATATCGACGAGCGCATTGATGGGCCTGAGCCCGATCGCGGTCAGCCGCCGGCGCATCCAGGCCGGGCTCGGGCCGTTCCTGACGCCGCGCACGAGGCGGAGCGCGAAGCCGGGGCAGAGATGCCTGTCCTCGCCGAGTTCCAGGCGGACCTTGACCGGCGTTTCGCCCCCGACCGGGAAGGACGGCGCCGGCCGCGTCCTCAAGGTGCCGAGGCGGGAAGCGGCGAGGTCACGGGCAATGCCGTGGATGCTGGTGCAATCCGGCCGGTTCGGCGTCAGATTGATTTCGATGACCGGATCGTCCAGGCCCGCATAAGCCGCGTAGCTCGTCCCGACCGGAGCGTCCTCGGGCAGGTCAATGATGCCGGTGTGGTCGTCGGAAATCTCCAGCTCCTTCTCGGAGCACATCATGCCGCGGCTTTCGACGCCGCGAATCGTACCGACCGAGAGCGTCACGTTGATGCCGGGTATATGAGTCCCGGGGGCAGCAAAGGCACCGACGAGGCCCTTGCGCGCATTCGGCGCGCCGCAGACGACCTGCACCGGAGCGCCCGAGCCGGTATCAACCATCAGCACCTTCAGCTTGTCGGCGTTCGGGTGCTGTTCGGCGGAAATGACCTTGGCGATGACGAAGGGCTTGAAGGCGGCCTTGTCGTCGACGTCCTCGACCTCCAGCCCGATCATCGTCAGGCGCGCGCAGATTTCCTCGAGCGAGGCGTCGGTTTCCAGATGGTCCTTCAGCCAGGAAAGCGTGAACTTCATGATTTCACCTGTGTCTTAAGAATCTCAACGAAGATCACGCCGAGAGGCCGCCGAAGAGCGTCGGCATGTCGAGCGGGCGGAAGCCGTAATGGGTCATCCAGCGGACATCAGCGTTGAAGAAGTCGCGCAGGTCCGGCATGCCGTATTTCAACATCGCGATCCGATCAAGGCCCATGCCCCAGGCGAAGCCCTGGTACTCGTCGGGATCGAGACCGCCGGCGCGCAGCACGTTCGGATGCACCATGCCGCAGCCGAGGATCTCCATCCAATCCTTGCCTTCGCCGAACTTGACGATCGGGCCGGACCGGTCGCACTGGATATCGACCTCGAAGGAGGGCTCGGTGAAGGGGAAGAAGGACGGGCGAAAGCGCATCGTCACCTGATCCACCTCGAAGAAGGCCTTGCAGAATTCTTCCAGCACCCAGCGCATGTTGGCGACGTTCGCCGTGCGGTCGATCACCAGGCCCTCGACCTGGTGGAACATCGGCGAATGGGTCGCGTCGGAATCCTGGCGATAGGTCTTGCCGGGAATGATGATGCGGATTGGCGGCTCTTGCGCCTCCATCGTGCGTATCTGCACCGGCGAGGTGTGCGTGCGCAGCACCTTGCGTTCGCCCTTCTCGTCCGGCTGGAAGAAGAAGGTATCATGCATCTCGCGGGCCGGGTGCCCTTCCGGGAAGTTCAGCGCCGTGAAGTTGTAGTAGTCCGTCTCGATGTCCGGCCCCTCGGCGATCGCGAAGCCCATGTCGCCGAAGATCGCGGTAATCTCGTCGACGATCTGGCTGATTGGATGAATGCGGCCGCGTTCGGCCGGCGAGGAGCGCACGGGCAGACTGATATCCACCGTCTCGCGCGCCAGCCGTTCGGCGATCGCCGCATCCTTCAAGGCGAGCTTCCGGGCGGAGATCGCTTCGGTAACCGTGTTCTTCAGCGCATTGATGCGGGCGCCGCGGGTCTGGCGCTCCTCCGGCGTCATCGTGCCGAGCGTCTTCAAAAGCTCCGAGATCGAGCCCTTCTTGCCGAGCGCACCGACACGCACCGCCTCGATCGCCGCCTCATCGGCGGCGGCATCGATGTCCGCCAGCAAAATCCGTTCCAACGTTTCCAGTTCGCTCATTCTGTCCTGCCTCGATGCGGGAATGGTTCGGTATATCGGTTCAATTCTTCAGCAATGTGATCGCGTCCAACGTGAGCCGAGGCGTTCCGTGGCTGCGATCCCGGCGGCAAGCCGAAAAGAAAAACCCGCGCCAGCCCTGCCAGCGCGGGTTTCCCAACAATTTCAGAAACGGTCTTGGGAAAACGCTGGCTTAACGGACAGCGCTCTCAAACTCGTTTGCCGTGCCGGCTTCCTTGAGGTAGGCGAGCGCCTTCTTGGCGGCTTCGACGAGCGCCGTGAATGCAGCCGTCTCATGGATCGCCATGTCGGACAGAACCTTGCGGTCGATCTCGATGCCGGCCTTGTTCAGACCGTCGATCAAGCGGCCGTAGGTGAGGCCGTGCTCGCGGACCGCAGCGTTGATGCGCTGGATCCAAAGCGCGCGGAAATTGCGCTTGTTAACCTTGCGGTCGCGGTAGGCGTACTGCTTGGAACGGTCCACCGCTGCCTTGGCGGCGCGAATGGTGTTCTTGCGGCGGCCGTAGAAACCCTTGGCGGCCTTGAGCGTCTTCTTGTGCTTGGCGTGGGCGGTTACGCCGCGTTTTACACGTGCCATGTCATGATCTCCTTAAAATCCAAATCGCCAGACGTCTTAAAGACCGTTGGGCAGGTAGTTCTTGACGACCTTCTTGCCATCAGCCTCTGCGAGAACCATGGTTCCGCGAGCGTCGCGAATGAACTTGTTGGACCGCTTGATCATGCCGTGGCGCTTGCCAGCAGCAGCAGCTCGAACCTTGCCGGTCGCGGTGACTTTGAACCGCTTCTTGGCAGACGATTTCGTCTTCATTTTGGGCATTTTGCTACTCCATTGTTCTTGATATGCGAAACCGGCTGACGAGGCTTGGTTTCCAGCGTTAAGAACGGCCACGGCATGCCCTGCCGGACCGTTCGGACGGGGGCTTATAACCGCGCACCCCAAAAAAGGCAACCCGGCAAAGAAAGAACGCTGCGTGCCGGAAGGGGCGTCGTGACCCAAAAGGAAGAGCCGCCCCACAAGCTCCTCCGGGGCGGCTCTTCATCAAGCCTCTTGTCGGGGTCATGCACCGATCACTTCGGCGCAAGCACCATCATCATCTGGCGACCTTCGAGCTTTGGTTCGGCCTCCACCTTGGCAATGGCCTGGGTGTCATCCTTCACCTGCATCAGAAGCTTCATGCCGAGTTCCTGGTGGGCCATTTCGCGGCCGCGAAACTTCAGCGTCACCTTGACCTTGTCGCCCTCCTCGAAGAAGCGATTCATGGCCTTCATCTTCACCTCGTAATCGTGGGTGTCGATGTTGGGGCGCATCTTGATTTCCTTGATCTCGACGATCTTCTGTTTCTTGCGCGCCTCGGCCGCCTTCTTCTGGTTCGCGTATTTCAGCTTGCCAAGATCGAGAATCTTGCACACGGGCGGATCGGAATTCGGTGCGATCTCCACCAGATCGAGACCGGCCTCGTCCGCCATGCGGAGCGCCTGGTCGATCGGTACGCTGCCCAGGTTCTGGCCCTCGGCATCGATAAGCTGAACCCGGGGGACCCGGATTTCCTTGTTTGCGCGCGGTCCTTCCTTGACTGGGGCGTCCGCTTTGAACGGTCTGCGAATGGTCGTACTCTCCTCGAGCTGTTGACGTACAATTGGTTTGATAAACAGTCAGCGATCTCAAACGTGGCGCTTGAAACAGTCACTGACGGCAATGTGTGAATTGCGGCTCCAGAGTCAATAGCATGGCCCGCAATGAAAATCATCCTCTGTCGGTGCCCGAACGAATCTGTTTTAGAAGGAACCCCGTCAAGGTCAGGTCTCTCGGAGGATATTCGATGTCAGCAACGCCGGCTGAAACCGACATCACGCGGATCGAGGTCGGAACGGGAGAGCTCAGGCGCAGCATCGCCATGCGGATCTTCCGCGCCGAGCCGGCCTCCAGCCAACCCGCACTCGTCTGGCTCGGCGGGTACCGTTCCGACATGACCGGCACGAAGGCGATCGAGGTGGAGGGCCATGCCCGAGCCGTCGGCACCGACTGTATCCGCTTCGATTACTCCGGGCACGGTTCCTCGGGCGGCGATTACCGCGACGGCACGATCTCTCGCTGGATCGAGGAAAGCCTTGCGGTGGTCGATCATGCCGCCGCGCCGCGCATGATCCTCATCGGCTCCTCCATGGGCGCCTGGATCGCGCTCCGCCTCATCGAGAAGTTGCGGGCGCGCGGCGAAGCCGACCGCGTCGCCGGTCTCGTGCTGATCGCCCCTGCCCCCGATTTCACCGCCGAGCTGATCGAACCAAATCTGACCGATATCGAAAAGGCGTCGCTTGCCGAGCGCGGCTTTTTCGAGGAGCCGTCGGAATACAGCCCCGAGCCCAATATCTTCACCCGTGCGCTGATCGAGGACGGCCGCGACAATCGGGTCATGAAAGGGCCGGTCGAAACCGGCTGCCCGGTCCATATCCTCCAGGGCATGCGCGATCCGGACGTGCCCTATACACACGCGCTAAAGCTCATGGAGCACATGCCGGCGGACGATGTCGTCATGACGCTTATTCGCGATGGCGACCATCGGTTGTCTCGCGAGGAGGACATTGCCAAATTGAAACAGGCGATCGACGGCATGCTGACGAAGGCCTGAGCGCTGGGCTAGGCCACATGGACTAGCCAAAATCTCCGAACCTAATCCGGAAGGCATAGACCAAGCCGTTGCGCTAGCGGGATTTCCGCGCCTTCTGCCGCAGTCCTTAACCATAAGATGGACTAGCCCGAATCAGGCGATTGACTCCGACAAGCCGTCTATATTAACTCTTTGTTAACGATTAGAGCAGCGCAGGGGAAAAATCCTACAAAAGCTGTCGGCAACTTTGGATTGCGCGGATCGGTCCGAACGGGATCGGATGCGGTCGCGTTACAGGGGATCTGTATGGCATCTTGGACCGGGGTTAAGGCAAGTTTCGCGGTACTTTGCGCGCTTTTCATTTCAACAAACGCGGCGATTCCCGCACAGGCGGGAGCCTCTCCCTGGATGCAGACCGGCGCGGTAACCTCGCAGCCGATCGGGCATTACGAATTCTGCCAAAAGTATAGAGGTGAGTGCCGCGTTCGGTCGAACTCGACCGTTCCGCCGCGCGTCACGGCAGGCGGCTGGGCGGCCATCCGTCAGGTCAATGCCGCCGTCAACCGGCAGATCGCGCCGGTCACGGATCTGCAACTGCACGGCAGAGACGAGGTCTGGTCCTATCCGGGCGCGCAGGGCGATTGCGAAGACTTTGCTCTCGAAAAGCGCAAACGTCTGATGCAGAAAGGTTTTTCCGCCAGCAACCTGCTGATGACCGTCGTGCGCAAACCTGACGGCGAAGGCCATGCGGTCCTGACCGTCCGTACCGCCCAGGGCGACTTCATTCTGGACAATCTCGACAGCGGCGTGAAGCTCTGGACCAATACGCCTTACCGTTTCCTCAAGCGTCAGGCCGCGAACAATAGCGGCCGCTGGGTCACGATTGACAACAGCGGGGAAGTGCTCGTCGGCTCCGTCGGCAACTGATCGATCAACCGTTGCTTTCAAAAAAAGGGCCGCAGACGCGGCCTTTTTTGCTTGCGTGGTGGAGCACGGTCAGGCGTTGCCGATGACGACGCCGGCGGCAAGGACGAGACCGCCGCCGAGCACGACCTGGAAGGCGGCCCTCAAGAAAGGCGTTTCCATGTAGCGGTTCTGGATGAAGGCGATCGCCCAGAGCTCGAAGAAGACGATCCCGACCGCGGTCGCCGTCGCCGTCCAGAAATGCGGAATGAGATAGGGAAGCGCGTGGCCGAGGCCGCCGAGCGCGGTCATGATGCCGGAGGCGAGTCCGCGCTTGACGGGCGAGCCCCGACCGGAAAGCTTGCCGTCGTCATGGGCAGCCTCGGTGAAGCCCATCGAAATGCCCGCGCCGACGGAGGCAGAGAGGCCGACGAGGAAGGTCTGCCATGTGTCCTGGGTGGCGAAGGCCGCGGCAAAGATCGGCGCCAGCGTCGAAACCGAACCGTCCATCAGCCCGGCAAGACCTGGCTGCACATAGGTCAGGATGAACTGTCGGCGGGATGTCTCATCCTCCTCATCGCGCACACTTTCGGGCGTATGCTTCTCGCCGAGCCGGCGAGCGAGCGATTCATGCGCCTTCTCGGCAACCGCCAGGTCTCCAAGGAGTTTGCGCGTCGCTGCGTCGCGGGTGCGCGCTGCAGCCTCGACATAGAAGCGATGGGCCGCATCCTCCATGGCTTCCGCTTCCACGCGCGCCTTTTCGATCGGCATCTCGGCGATCAGCCAATCGGGCTTGCGTTCCGGGAAATCGCGCACGTGTTCGCGGCGGATCAGCGGAATGCGGTTGCCGAAGCGGGCGACGTGCAGGTCGATTAGGGCTTGCCGGTGATGGCTCTCCTCCTCGGCCATCTCCTCGAAAACTTTTGCAGAATGGGGGTATTTCTGACGCAGCGCATCGGCATAAGCGAGATAGATGCGGCCGTCGTCCTCCTCGGAGGAAATGGCGAGCGCGAGGATCTCCTGTTCGCTCAAGGACAGAAACGGACGCTTGGAGCGGGAGAAAAGGCGGGAAAACATGGGCGGGAACCTTCTTTAGAATAATTCTAAATAGGCTCCGTAACATGGAGCGTCAAGGCTGCGAGCGGGGCGAGGCCGGGCATGAGCGGTGACTTGAGAGAGGGGCGCCGCTCCCCACATCAGATCGCGAGATCGAGCGCCTTCTCCTTCTCGATATAGGCACGCTGCCGATCGGTGATGTAATCGCGCACGATTGGCGCCGCATCGCGTGAGCGCGACAACTGCATATGGAAGACGAGCTGGCTGCCGGTGCGGAACATCATTTCCGCGCTGATCAGATAGAACTCCCACATCCGGGCAAAACGCTCATCATACATCGCGATCACCTTGTCGCGGTTCTTCTCGAACCGCGCGCCCCAATGAGCGAGCGTCGTCGTATAATGGACGCGCAGGAATTCGAGGTCGGTCACCCACAGACTGTTGCGCTCGACCACCTCGAAGACCTCCGACAGCGCCGGAGAATAGGCGCCGGGAAAAATGTATTTCCGAAGCCAGGGACTGGCCATGCCCGGCGGGCTCATATGGCCGATCGAATGGAGCACGGCGAGCCCGTCGTCCGGCATCAGCGCATTCAACTTCTTGAAGAACTCGTCATAGTGATGAACGCCGACATGCTCGAACATGCCAACCGAAACGATCCGGTCGAACGGCCCCTCGACGTCGCGATAGTCCTTGAGCTCGAAGCGTACGCGATCGGAAACTCCTGCCACGCGCGCACGCTCGGCGGCGAGCGCCTGCTGCTCCTTCGAGAGCGTCACACCGATGACCTCGACGTCCTCGAGCGCGGCCAGATAGAGCGCGAGATCGCCCCAGCCGCAGCCGATGTCGAGCACTTTCATTCCGGGCTTCAGGCAGAGCTTCGCGGCGAGCAGCCGTAACTTGTTGCGTTGCGCTGCCTCTAGCGTCTCGTCCGGCTCGCGGAAATAGGCGCAGGAATAGAGCATGTTCTCGTCGAGGAAGAGCTTGTAGAAATCGTTGCCGAGATCGTAGTGGTGAGCGACGTTCTGCTGCGCCTTCCCCTTGGGGTTCGCCTGCTGGCGCTTACGGAACCGCATCTTGATCGCGCGCAGGAGCTTCTGGATCGGATAGGAGCCGAGCGACAGGCGGTTGATCGAGAAGAGCGTGAGGAAATCCCGAAGCGTCGAGCCCTCCTCGAAGCGCATGGTGCCATCCATATAGGCCTCGCCGGCGGCCAGCTCGGCATTGAAGACGAGGCTGCGATAGAGCCGCTTGTCGGTGAGCCGCATCGTCACGCTCGGCCCCGGCTCGCCGGCAAAGATATGTCTCTTGCCGTCGGCATCGATCACGGTCAGGCTGCCCTTGCGGATGAACGCCTTCATCATGTGCGACAATGGAAACATGCAGGTCCCTCACTCTCGTCCGCTGCGAATGGCAGCACGCAGGCCCGAACCTAGCATCGAGCCGCGAAAATGCACGCCCGATTTCGCACCTCATTGCCTGCACTAGGTTGCGCGAAGGGTCTGAAACGAAAACGGGGACGGCGAGCATGCCCGCCGTCCCCTTCTCATATCTTGGCAGTCAGGACGATCAGTCCTTAGCGCGCTCGACGTAAGAACTGTCTTCGGTTGCGATGACGACGCGGGTGCCGGCCTGAATGTGCGGCGGCACCATGGTACGAAGGCCATTGGACAGCACGGCGGGCTTGTAGGACGAGGACGCGGTCTGGCCCTTGACCACCGGCTCGGTCTCGACGATTTCGAGAACGACATGGCGCGGCAGTTCGATGGCGATCGCAATGCCTTCGTGGATCGACAGCATCACGGCCATGCCTTCCTGGAGATAGGCCTTCTGGTCGCCGATATCGTCGGCCGACATGACGAGCTGGTCGTAGGTTTCCGGATTCATGAAGTGGAAGCCTTCGGCATCTTCATAAAGGAAGGTGTGCTCGCGGTCTTCGACGAAGGCGCGCTCGACCTGTTCGGTGGTGCGGTAGCGCTCGGAGACCTTCACGCCGTCGGAAATGCGGCGCATGTCGACCTGCGTGACCGGCGTGCCCTTGCCCGGGTGGAAGTTCTGGGCGGTGAGCACGACATAGAGCTTGCCGTCTACGTCGAGAACGTTGCCCTTGCGGACCGAAGAAGCGATGACCTTGACCATTAGTCTTCCTTGTAACAGAGGTATGCGCGACACGAGGCGGGCCGGAGATCGGCCCATTAAGGACGCGAGAATGGTTTTCGCGCCGCCACTAACCTAATTCCGCGCAAATAGCCAGCCTGCGCCGGCATTCACGTGGAAAGAAAGCTTGGACCGACCCGATCATGCAAAACGCTTCTCCCTGGTGGACCCCGGAGGTCCATGCCGACCGGCGCGCGTTTCTCATTGGGCGCAATCGCATCCAGGCGGCGCTCCGCCGGTTCTTCGACGAGCGCGATTTCATGGAGGTGGACACAGCCACGCTGCAGGTGTCGCCGGGCAACGAGGCGCATTTGCATGCCTTTATAACGCAAGCGATCAACCATGATGGCTCGACCCAGCCCCTCTATCTGCACACCTCACCCGAGTTCGCATGCAAGAAGCTGCTCGCTGCCGGCGAAAGGCGCATCGCCTGTTTCGCCCATGTCTACCGCAATCGCGAGCGGGGGCCGCTACACCATCCCGAATTCACGATGCTGGAATGGTACCGCGCCGAGGAGAACTACGAGACGCTGATGCGCGACTGCGCCGAAATCCTGGCGCTCGCCGCCGAGACGGTGGACACCCGGTCCTTCACCTATGGCGGGCGCGCCTGCGATCCCTTAGCGGAACCGGAGCGGCTTTCGTTGGCCGAAGCCTTCGAGCGTTTCGCCGGCATCGACCTCCTTGCCTCTATTGCGGCAGACGGCTCCACCGATCGCGAGAGCCTCGCTGCCGCTATGCGGAGGGCCGGCCTGCGCGTCGCCGCTGATGACGGCTGGGCCGATCTCTTCAGCCGCGTGCTCGTCGAGAAGGTCGAACCCAATCTCGGCTTCGGGCGCGCCACGATCCTCGATCGATATCCCGTCGCCGAGGCCGCGCTGGCAAGACCAACGCCCGGCGACGGGCGTGTCGCGGAGCGCTTCGAGCTCTATGCCTGTGGCGTCGAGCTCGCGAATGCCTTCGGCGAGCTGACGGATGCCACCGAACAGCGCCGCCGCTTCGAGCTCGAAATGGCGGAAAAGGCGCGGGTCTATGGCGAGACCTATCCCATCGACGACGACTTCCTCGCCGCGCTCGCCACCATGCCCGAGGCGAGCGGTATTGCGCTCGGCTTCGACCGGCTGGTGATGCTCGCAACCGGCGCCACGCGCATCGAACAGGTTCTTTGGGCGCCCGTTGCGGAGGCCACGGCATGACCATGGACCGAACCATCCGGACAGCGGGCGAGCTCGTCGGGGCCGGCCTGGTCGGGGCTGCCGACGAACAGGCGATCTCCCGCGTTGCTTCCCGATATGCGGTCGCGATCAGCCCCACGCTTGCGCGCCTCATCGACCGCGACGATCCGCACGACCCGATCGCCCGGCAATTCGTGCCCGACGCGGCGGAACTCACCCTCGCGCCGGAAGAGCGTGCCGATCCGATCGGTGACGGCGCGCATAGTCCGGTCGCGGGCATCGTCCACCGCTACCCGGACCGCGTGCTCATGAAGGCCGTGCATGTCTGCCCCGTCTACTGCCGCTTCTGCTTCCGCCGCGAGATGGTGGGCCCGCAAGGCCTCGGCACGCTGACGCCCGCAGAACTCGATGTGGCCATTGCCTATATCGCCACTCATCCGGAAATCTGGGAGGTGATCCTGACGGGCGGCGACCCGCTCGTGCTCTCGCCCCGGCGGCTTGGCGAAATCATGGAGCGCCTCGGCAAGATCGACCATGTGAAGATTGTCCGTTTCCATACGCGCGTGCCGGTCGTCGAGCCCGACCGGATCGACGCGGAGCTCATCGCGGCGCTTAAGGCCAGCGGCAAGGCGACCTATGTGGCGCTTCACGCCAATCATCCGCGGGAGCTTACGACCGAGGCACGCGCGGCCGCCGCGCGGCTGATCGATGCCAGCATCGTCATGGTGAGCCAATCGGTGCTGCTCAAGGGCGTCAACGACGATGCGGACGTGCTCGCCGAGCTGATGCGCGCCTTCGTCGAGACGCGCATCAAGCCCTATTACCTGCACCATCCGGATCTCGCTCCCGGCACGAGCCACTTCCGGCTGTCGATCGATGAGGGTCGGGCGCTCGTCGCCTCGCTGCGCGGGCGCGTCTCCGGCCTCTGCCAGCCGACCTACATTCTCGACATACCCGGCGGCCATGGCAAGGCCGTGATCGGCGCAAGCGCGATCGAGGCGGAAGGGGTCGGCTGCTACACGGTCAGCGACTTCCGCGGAAACAAGCACGCCTATCCGCCGAAGGATTGAACCCTCGGCGCTACTGCATGCTTCCTTAAATCGTAGTCGATTTAAGGATAAAACCATAAGCTAAGGCGCGCCGTGTTTCCGATCCGCCGGAGGAAGCCATGCCATCGGAGATCCGTCTTGCCGGTGTGACTGCAACGCCGCTGATCACGCTTCTCGCGAAGGCGGAAGAGAGCGCCATGCCGGATTCGCTGCTTCGCGACCGCTTCGCCGCTGCCGCGATCGCCCGCGTCGGCGAGGACCTGACGCATCTGAAGGTCGGGCACGATATGACGGTCGCGATCGCCATGCGGGCACTTCTGCTCGACCGATGGGCGACCGCTTTTCTCGATCGGCATTCGGATGCCACCGTCCTTCATCTCGGCTGCGGCCTCGATGCCCGTGTCTTCCGGGTCGATCCGCCGCCATCGGTGCACTGGTTCGACGTCGATTTCCCTGAGGTGATCGCGCTCAGGCAGCGTCTCTATCCCTGCCGCAGAAACTACACGGCGATTGCAGCGTCGATCACGGAAACAACATGGCTGTCGCAACTGCCCACCGGCAGACCTGCGATGATCATCGCCGAGGGCGTGCTGCCTTATCTTGGCGAGGATGAGGTCCCGCAGCTTCTCAGCCGGCTCGTCGGCCGCTTCCCCTCCGGTGAGATTGTCTTCGATGCCTATAGCCGACTCATGATCTGGATGCTGCATTTCAATCCGGCAATCCGTGCGACAGGCGCCTCGCTTCGATGGGCGCTCGACGAGCCGGCGGAACTCGAGCGGCAGGTGCCGGGGCTGAAGCTCGTTGAAGACCGGTCGCATTGGAGCGCGTCCGAGGCAGCGCGGATGTCGCCGCCGGTGCGCATCGCCCTGCAAATCCTCGCGGCTGCTCCGATGCTGCAGCCGATGGGGCGGCTCGTTCGTTATCGCTTCTGACGCGCATCGGGCCACAAGGGCCAAAAAAAAAGGGCCGCACGGCGACGCCGGCGGCCCTCTCTTGAATCGTCGCTGTGGCGGATCAGCCCTGCTTGATCGGTGCGATCGAGATTTCGACGCGGCGGTTCTGGGCGCGGCCGGCCTCGCTGGCATTGGATGCAACCGGCCGCTCCATGCCGTAGCCCATGGTGGAGATACGCCGCTGGTCGACGCCGCGGGCACCGAGGTAGTTGGCGACGGAAGCTGCACGGCGCTCCGACAGACCCTGGTTGTAGGAGGCGCTGCCGGTCGAGTCGGTGTGGCCATCGACGTCGATCAGCGTCTTGTTGAACTTGCGCAGCACGATCGCCACCGAATCGAGCGTCGGATAGAAGTCCGGGATCACCTGGTCGCGATCGGTCGCGAAGGTGATGTTAGACGGCATGTTGAGGATGATGCGGTCGCCGGCCCGCGTCACCGAGACGCCGGTGCCCTGCAGTTGTGCGCGCAGCTCCGCCTCCTGCTGGTCCATGTAGTTGCCGATGAGACCGCCGCCGAGCCCGCCGATAGCCGCGCCGACAAGTGCCGCGTCGCGCCGTCCTGCAGCACTGCCGCCGGCGAGCAGACCGGTCGCCGCACCGAGGCCCGCACCGATCAAGGCGCCGCCGGCCGTGTTCGACATCTTCTGTTCTCCCGTGTAGGGATCGGTGGTCGTGCATCCGGAAAGATAGATGGCCGCAACAGCCAGGATGGCGCATTTCTTGATCATCGAATCAATGGTCCCCATTGGTGCTGAAATCGCTTCATACCACCGATTGCGGCAGGAAGATGAAGGGGCCGAGCACTTTCCACAGGGCCCGCGCGCCGGCTCGGCTTCGCAATGCAACATTTCTTCGCCACATTGCTGACCAGAGCGCCCGCTAACCGAAGCTTCACATGCCCGCGCTATGGTGGGCCGCCCGGTCGTGATCGACCTGGGGTAGAACATGCGGGCCGCGCGTCGTTTACTGCATGATTCCTTAAATCGAATTCGATTTAAGGACAAAATCATGCAGCAACTCAAAGCGCTACAGCGACCTTTGCGCGTCCGATTGGACGCGCGGCGCTGTAGTGAAGCGGTCCGCAAAGGTGAAAGGGGTCAAGGCATGGCGATCGAGTTCGGCGATACGGAACGCAATCTCAGCGATACGCTGAACGGCATGATCGCTTCGATCAGAGGCGATACAATCACGCTGCGCGAACTGATGATCGAGATCGGCGAGCATGGGTTCCTGCTCCTCTGCGCTCTTCTGACGCTGCCCTTCCTCATTCCCGTTTCCATTCCCGGAGTCAGCACCGTCTTCGGCGCGGCGATCATCCTCATCTCGCTGGCGATCACGCTCAATCGCCTGCCCTGGCTGCCGCAACGCATCCTCGACCGACGGATCGAGACGGAAAAACTCGTGCCGACGCTCAAGAAAGGGGCGGCCCTCGTCTCGAAGCTCGATCGGTACGTGCGGCCGCGTTTGTACTTCTTGACGCAGGGCATCGTGATGAACCGCTTCAACGGCCTGATGATCATGGCCGGCGGCGTGCTTCTGATGTTCCCGCTCGGGCTGATCCCGCTGTCGAACACGCTGCCCGGGATCGCCATCCTGCTTCTCTCGCTCGGCATCATTCAGCGCGACGGGCTCATGGTGGCCGCCGGTTACTTCTTTCTCTTGGCAACCACCGTCTATTTCGCCGTTCTCGCCTACGCGACTTTCGCCGCCGGCCAGGGGCTTTCGCAATTCTTCGTGTCGTAGGTCCGGCTTGGACTAGGCTGAAAGCGGCTCCAAGCGCTTACAGCTGCCGAAGTCGGTGCGGATATTGAGCTCGGCCATCAGTGCCTCGCGGTCGAGGCCGAGTTCCCTATCGAGCTCGCCAAGCGCGGCGGCAATCCTCGGCGCGACCTCGTCGCTCGCAAACTCGATCATGATGACGAAATTGAAGATGCCGGGGCCGGAATTCTGCTCGAGGACCCAGTCGCGGACATAGCCGTCCTGCCGGCGAATGACGGCAAAGGTCTTTGCCACGAGTTCCAGGAATTTCTCTCGCGCCTCGTCAGGCACGGCGAATTTGTTGACTCGATAAAGCGGCCGCGACACCGCCAGCTCGTTTCCACTCATCGTTCTCTCCTTTTGAAAGCGGACCGCCGGCGGCGATCCGGAAAGCGCGACCAGTGGTACGACCTCAACCATAGTTGAGGTCAATAGGCGATCCTACGATCAGCCGGTGATCCCCTTCAGCACATTCGCGACGTTCAGGCCGATCTCCGGCACGCCGTAGCCGCCCTCCATACAGATGACGACCGGAAGGGCCATCGCCCTCAAGCGTTCGCCGATGCGCAGGTAGTCCTCCGATTTGAGCTTGAAGAAGCTGATCGGATCGCGCTCGAAGGTATCGACGCCCAGCGAGAGGACGAGCGCTTCCGCGCCGAAGCCGGCAATGCGGGCGGTGGCGTCATCCATCGCTGCACCCCAGGTTTCGAAGGTGGTGCCGCGCGGCAAGGGATAGTTCTTTGTCGTGCCAAGCCCCTCGCCCGCGCCTTCCTCGTCGGCAAAGCCGAGAAAATGTGGGAAGGCGTCGACCGGGTCGCCGTGCAGCGAGGCGAAGAAGACGTCGCCGCGCTCGTAGAAGATATCCTGCGTGCCGTTGCCGTGGTGGAAGTCGACATCGAGCACGGCAACTTTCGCCGCACCGGAATCGCGCAAGCGCTGCGCGGCGCAGGCCGCATTGTTGATGAAGGAATAGCCGCCGAAGAGGTCGATCGCGGCGTGATGGCCCGGCGGGCGGCAAAGTGCGAAGGCTGCCGGAGCACCTGCAGCGACATGGGTCGCTGCGGATAACGCGCAGTCCATCGCGGCACGCGCGGCGGCAAAGGTGCCCTCGGTGATCGCCGTTTCGGCCGCAAAGGCATAGTAGCCGAGCGCTCCATCGATATCCTTCGGCGGGTGCTGGCGCATGCGGCGGACCGGAAAGCAGGCGGGTATCGCTTCGCCGCGATAGCCATCCGCGACCCATTGGCTCCAAGCGCTTTCGAGGAATTCGAGATAGTCCGCCGAGTGCAGCTTCAGCGCCGTCTCCATTCCGTGACGCTCGGGTGCGACGACATCGGAGAAACCCGCCTCCCTGACCGCTGCGAGGATCCACTCGGCCCGGAACGGCGCTTCAAAGGGCGGGACGAGCTCGCCTCCATGCAACTCGGTCTTGGCGTCTCTGAGCTTGTGGTCTTCGGAATAGAAAACGCGCATCATTCTGTCCTGTTGCATGGGGAGCCCCCGCGGGGCGTTCGTGCGTCACCCTACTTCACGATTGGGCAAAGCGGAATCGGCTCCGCACGGGGGCAGTCGTTCTAGACGGCAAGGTGCTTGTAAAAAAACGTCGTCGCGCAATAGCGGCCGTCGGGCATCAGGGCGTAGTCGGGAACGACGCCCGCGCGGTTCCAGCCGAAGCGCTCGTAGATTGCCTCCGGCGGCTCGCCCGTTGCCGTGTCGAGCACCAGCACTCGTCTGCGGCGCTTGATGGCTTCGGCTTCCGCCGCTTCCATGAGGCGACGCGCCAGGCCGAGACCGCGGGCGTTCCGATGCACGAGCAGCTTCTTGATGTCGGCGCGATGGGGCTGGTTGGGCATGGTCGCGACGCCGAGCTGCACGGTGCCGACCGGTCGGCCGTCGACCTCGGCGACGACGAGCACGGTCTCGCCGCGGCCGACAGCGGCGGCAACACCCTCCCAGAACGGGACCGCGGCCTCAGGCGGAAAGGGTTGCATGAAGCCGACCGAGGCGCCGCCTTCGACGCAATCGGAGAGAATCTCGGCCAGCGCCGGCAGTGCGGCCAGGGTTTCTTCTTCGCTGAGCACGCGGATATTCACGTCGGGCATGTCACACCTTGGTACGGCAGAGGATGACGGCGTAGTGCGCCGGTTCGTCGTATGGGTTGTGGAAGACATGGGCCTCCTCGAGGCCCATGAAAAGACAGTCGCCCGCTTCCAGCACCTGCGGTCCGCTTTCCATCGTCAGTTCGAGCCGGCCGGAAAAGAGCCAGAGATGCTGGGTGATTCCGCGGTCCAGAGGCTGGCGTTCGAAGACGACGCGAGCTCCGGGCGGAAACTCGACCTCGACGATATCGGCCGGCGAACCGACGCCTTCGGGCGAGACGGACCGGCGTAGATAGCCGCTTTCCGGATCGCGCCAGAGCCGCTGGTCGGCGCGCCGCGCGATCGGCGACGCGTTCTCCGCCGTCGAGGCGAAGAGTGCCGAGAGCGTTGTGCCGAGCGCGCTGCAGAGCTTCGCGAGCAGTTGCGCCGTCGGGCTCGCCTCGCCGCGCTCGATGCGCGAGATCATGGCGCGGCTGACGCCGGAGCGAGTAGCCAAGTCATCGAGCGTCAGGGTCTGCGCCATGCGCAGCTCGCGCACGCGGTTGCCGATCGTATGTTCAAGGGAGGCGATTGACTGTTCCATTATTTGAGATTGCATTTCTCCTATAATGGAGTCAAGCCGATTTGGGCGCGACAGATAAATTCTGCCGATGCCGTTTTGACGACAACGCGACGAACCATGTTGCGCTATCGTTGCGAGTCTCCCGTACTTCAGAAAGTTCTTCTTCTTCAATACTTTAGAGCTCACTTATCGAAAACGGTCGCGGAAGGACAGGCATATGGACAGATCTCCTTCGTCGCTGATGTCGATCGCGAGCATCGTTCTTTCGATGACGGCCGTCGCGATCGGCAACGGCATGATGCTCGCCTATGTGCCTTTCGTGCTGACGCGCTCGGCCGCGCCGGACTGGGTTCCGGGTGCCGCGGTGACCGCGATCGCTTTCGGCGGACTCCTCGGTTGTCTCATGGGCGGCTCGCTCATTCGCCGGGTAGGGCACGCCCGTGCCTTTTCCTGCTCGATGGCGCTCGTCATCCTCGCGGCGCTGACGATCAGCCTCGGCGTCCATCCGCTGCTTTGGGTTCTCGCACGCGGTCTCTACGGAGTCGCCGCGAACATGAACTTCATCATCACCCAGAGCTGGCTGAACCACGCCAGCGAGAACCACTGGCGCGGCCGGGCAATGTCGCTCTTCTATATGGCCTATGTCATCGGGCTCGGCGCTGGCGCCTGGCTCTTCGGCCAGATCCCTGCCGAAGGCAATCTCGCCCCGATCATCACCGTCTTCTTTACGACCGTCGCCATCCTGCCGATCGGCCTCACGCGGCTGCCGAATCCGCCCGCTCCTTCCAGGGTCAGCATCGACATTCCCATGGTCTGGCGGGCTTCTCCGGTCGCCTTCGTGGGCGTGCTTGCCTCCGGCGGCCTATCGATGCTGGTGCAGGGCTTCACGCCGATCTATGCCGCGGCCAATGCGGTCAGCCAGCAGGACGTGGCGGCATTGATGTTCTTCATGCAGTTTGGCCTTCTTTTCATCCAGTTTCCTATGGGCGCCCTTTCCGACCGCACCGACCGCCGCATTGTCCTGATCGTCACCTGCGCCCTCACCATCGGAGCCGGCCTCGCGGCACTGGTCGTTTCCTTCGACAATCCGCTCCTGCTCATGCTGGTCTTCGCGATCTTTGCGGGGGCCGTCGAGACGGTCTATTCGATCGCCAATGCGCATGCAAACGACCGCACGGATCCGGCCGATTTCGTGCCGCTCGCCAGCACCATGCTGGTCGCCTGGTCGGCGGCCGCAACGCTGGTGCCGATGCTGGTGACGCTGCTGACGCCCGCCTTCGGCCAGCAGACCTTCATCTACGCGACGATGGCAGTAGCGCTCCTTTACGCGCTCTTCGTGCTCTTTCGCCTCCGCTCACGCGAACGCGTGCCGCCTGAGCTTTGCGAGACCTTCGAATTCAGAAGCGCCCAGGTGCCGAATGCCACTGCGCTTGCAGCAACGGAAGTGCGTGCTGTCAGCCCGGATTTATAGTGAACGAAGCCTTCATTTCGCGCTTTGCGCCGCCTGATCGCACTGCTATATGCGGCCCATGAGCACACCATCTTCCAAGACGCCCCTGTCGCATATCCGCAACTTCTCGATCGTGGCCCATATCGATCACGGCAAATCGACGCTCGCCGACCGGCTGATTCAGCTCACCGGCGGCCTTGCCGAGCGCGAGATGTCCGAGCAGGTGCTGGACAGCATGGATATCGAGCGCGAACGCGGCATCACCATCAAGGCCCAGACGGTGCGCCTGCACTACAAGGCGAATGACGGCGAGACCTATGTCTTGAACCTTATCGACACGCCCGGGCACGTCGACTTCGCCTACGAGGTCTCGCGCTCGCTTTCGGCCTGCGAAGGTTCGCTGCTCGTCGTCGATGCCAGCCAGGGCGTCGAAGCCCAGACGCTCGCCAACGTCTACCAGGCGATCGACAACAACCACGAGCTCGTCACAGTGCTCAACAAGATCGACCTGCCGGCGGCCGAGCCGGATCGCATCAAGGAGCAGATCGAGGAAGTGATCGGCATCGACGCTTCCGACGCGGTGCTGATTTCGGCGAAGACCGGCCTCGGCATTCCGGGCGTGCTCGAAGCGATCGTCCACAAGCTGCCGGCGCCGAAGAGCCCCGGCGGCGACAAGGCGCCATTGAAGGCGCTGCTTGTCGATAGCTGGTACGACACCTATCTCGGCGTCATGGTGCTGGTGCGCATCATTGACGGCGTGCTGACCAAGGGCCAGACCATCCGCATGATGGGCACCGGCGCCAAATACACCATCGAGCGGGTCGGCGTGCTGACGCCGAAGATGGTGTCGATGGATTCGCTCGGGCCCGGCGAAATCGGCTTCATCACCGCCTCGATCAAGGAAGTGGCCGATACCCGCGTCGGCGACACGATCACCGACGACAAGCGCCCGACGGCGGAAGCGCTCCCCGGCTTCAAGCCGGCGCAACCTGTCGTCTTCTGCGGCCTCTTCCCGGTCGACGCCGCCGATTTCGAGGAACTGCGCGGCGCCATGGGGAAGCTGCGCCTCAACGACGCCTCCTTCTCCTTCGAAATGGAATCCTCCGCCGCACTCGGTTTCGGTTTCCGCTGCGGCTTCCTCGGGCTGCTGCATCTCGAAATCATCCAGGAGCGCCTATCGCGCGAATTCGACCTCGACCTGATCGCAACCGCACCCTCGGTCGTCTATCAGCTCACCATGACGGACGGCACCGAGAAGGAACTGCACAACCCCGCCGACATGCCGGACGTCGTCAAGATCGCCGAATTCCGCGAGCCCTGGATCCGGGCGACGATCATGACGCCGGACGAGTATCTCGGCGGCATCCTGAAGCTCTGCCAGGACCGGCGCGGCATCCAGACCGAACTCACCTATGTCGGCAACCGGGCGATGCTGACCTACGACCTGCCGCTCAACGAAGTGGTCTTCGATTTTTATGACCGGCTGAAGTCGATCTCCAAGGGCTATGCCTCCTTCGACTATCACCTCTCCGACTATCGCGAGAGCGATCTCGTCAAGATGTCGATCCTCGTCAACGGCGAGCCGGTCGATGCGCTCTCGATGCTCGTCCACCGCTCCGCCGCGGAAAAGCGCGGCCGCGCCATGTGCGAGAAGCTCAAGGACCTGATCCCGCAGCACATGTTCCAGATTCCGATCCAGGCGGCGATCGGCGGCCGCATCATCGCCCGCGAAACAGTGCGTGCACTGCGCAAGGACGTGACGGCCAAGTGCTACGGCGGCGATGCCACCCGCAAGCGCAAGCTTCTGGAAAAGCAGAAGGAAGGCAAGAAGCGCATGCGCCAGTTCGGCAAGGTGGAAATCCCGCAGGAGGCTTTTATCGCGGCGCTCAAGATGGGCGATGAGTGAGTGTTTTCTTCCCATGAAAATGCGCATATAATGTGCGCATCTTTATGGGAACGAATATGACACGATCGACCGCACGGCGCCCGACCAATCTGTCCCTCGACGGCGATCTGCTTTCAAAAGCGCGCGATCTCAAGATCAACGTTTCGCGCGCGGCGGAGGAAGGCATCGCACAGGCGATCAGGGCCGAACAGGAAAAGCTCTGGCGTATTGAGAACGCGGAAGCGATCGCCGATGCCAACGCCATGGTCGAAAAGCGCGGATTGCCGCTGGCCAAATACCGGCAGTTCTAATGGCTCGCTTTCATGTCTACCGCCTGAAGCAGGCCGAGACATTGGTCGTCGATCTCCAGGCCGACCTCTTCGACGCGTTGAAGACCAGGATCGTCGCGCCGCTCATTCCGGCATCCGATTTTGCTCATGTCATGTCGCGTCTCAATCCACGCGTGACCATCGGGGAGGACGCCTACGTCATCGCTATCCATCTCTTGGCCGCGATTTCAGTAAGCCAACTCGATGAGATGGTCACGGACCTATCGAGCCGGCGCGACGACATTGTCGCCGCTACGGATTTCGCATTCCAGGGTTTCTAGAGCCTTTAAAGCCCCGCAAGCAAATACCGCTTCGAAATCCGGTCGACGGGCCTACCGTCTTTCAGCGGCACCGCCTTGTCGACCTTGTAGTCGACGAAGCCCATCTTGCTGTAGTAGGCCAAACCGCCGATATTGTCGGCACGGATCGTGGCGTTGATCGCCAGGAAGCCGGCGTCACGGGCATACGCCTTCGTGGCGGCGAAAAGCGCGGTGCCGGCGCCGGGAACTTTCTCATGAGGCGGGCGAAGGTGCCGATATCCACCCAGCCCTCCGGAAGACCGTCCCAGCGCTCCAGCGCCTGGAAGGCGCAAGGCTCGTCCGACCCGTCCTCCGCAACGAAGCAACTGACGAGGCCGGGACCCGCTAGAAAGTGGGAGGCAAAGCTCTCGTGCGTGAACGGCGTCTCATGGGCCGTGGTGCCGCCGATCCGTATGATCTCGTTCAGGAAAGCGCAAAGCACCGGCACGTCCTCGACCCGTGCCGGACGGACATTGATCGTTGCTGCGTCAGCCATGAATTGCCTCCCGAAAAATCAAGGCAGAACCCGCGCCGGGTTCCCCACCACCGTTGCGCCCGGGGCCACATCCCGTCTCACCACCGCGCCGGCTCCGACGATCGCCCCGTCGCCGATCGTGACGCCGGCCAAGATGATCGCACCGCCGCCGATCCAGACGTCCTTGCCGATCGTCACCGGCCGGGCGATCTCCAGACCGGCACGGCGGAGCGCAATGTCCTTGTGATGCTCGGCACAGTAGATGTGCACGCCTGGCCCGAGCATGGTGCCACTGCCGATGGTGACGGGTGCGCTGTCGAGAATGGTACAGCCGGCATTCAGATAGACGCCGGCACTGAGCGTGATGTTGATGCCGTAGGAGCAATGGAACGGCGCCTCTATGAAAACGTCCGCGGCGACCGCGGCGAAGAGCGTCTTCAGCGCCGGCGCCATGTTGCCGCGTTCGTCCGGCGGCAGGGTGTTGTGCTGGTACACAGCCCGGCGGGCTCGGGCGCGCAGCTCGTCGAGCTCTGAGTCCAAGCAGCAATACCACTCGCCCACCATCATCTTCTCACGTTCGCTTGCCGTCACGACTGCACCTGCCCCTTGCCCTTCGCGCGCGCTTCACCAAGCCGATCGAGGCTCTCCTTCGGCCACTCAGCCTCTAGGTCGTAATAGGCCTCAAAAACCCCGGCGCCCGCGGGCAGCGGCACCCAGTCGAGTTTCGAGCGGGTGTAGATGTGGACATCCGGGGGAAACTCCGATGGCCGGTCGAGCGTCGCGAGGCGAACGAAAGAAAGCCATTTGCGCCGGCCGTAATCGCTCCAGAGCGCCGACTGGCAGTCCGGGCAACGGTAGACGTCATGCGGGCGGCCGCTGTCGGTCGAGAGCGTCACCATGACCGGCTTTCCCTGCAAGAGCTCGACATTTTCCGCCTCCACGATGCCGTTGACCACAAAGGCGCTGCCGAGTTGTCGTTGGCAGTCGCGGCAATGGCAGCAATGCACGAACATCGGCCGACGCTTCAGCCGATAGCGGATACGGCCGCAGAAGCAGCCGCCTTCGATCGGTTCACTCATGGTCCGCTTCCTCCTCGATCCGAGATGACCATGGGCGAAGCCGCTGTTCAAGTGCGGCTTGTGGCTTGAGGAGAGTACGGGCTGCCGCAGGAGGATAGCCGCAGACACGGTCTCCGCCCGTGCCTGCGGTGCGAAGTTAGAACTGGCGGCCGAGCTTGGCGTCGACCGACTGGCTGTTGGCGCCGCGGATCGCAAAGAAGAAGGTGATTGCCGCCCATAGGATCGATTTCTCAGCCCCGCCAAGGCCCTGGCCCTGGACGATGCCGTGGAAATAGACGGTGACGAGAAGCACGATAGTCGCGGCAAAGGCCGCGGGCCGGGTCAGGAAACCGATCGCGATGAAGATGCCGCCGAAGAACTCGGTGGCGGCAAGCAGAGGCGACCAGAAGACACCCGGATAGAAGCCGAGCCCCTCCACCATGCCGACCGCGCCGAACGGATCGAGGATCTTGCCGTAGCCATGGGTGACGAGGAGCGCTCCCGCAAGCACGCGCAGCAGCGTCTCGGCGAAAGTGTCGAGCGGCAGATAGAGCTTTTCGAGCGCGGGCAGGATCGCGCGCGGCCGGCCGTTGTCAGCAGTGGAATCAGTCATAAGGTCCCTCTCGCAGATTGTTGCAATGCCGGAGTCTCTTGCCGCCCGCGCCTCGGAAGACAAGGGGCGGGCGATAAAAACCTGACAGATTTAGTTGACAATTACGTGAGAGAGCCGTGAAAGGCCGATTGTTCAGGGCGCGCGGCAAAGCTAATGTGAAGGCCTGAAATCATGCGGCGATAGCGCGGGTTTTCCCCCCGCATGCAAAGACCACGACACAGGACATACCAGATGACTGAAAAGCCACGCGTCACCATCCTCTACTGCACCCAGTGCAACTGGCTGCTGCGCGCGGGCTGGATGGCACAGGAACTTCTGTCGACATTTGCCGATACGCTCGGCGAGGTGGCGCTGATCCCCGGCACCGGCGGCAATTTCGAGATCCGCGTCGATGGCGAGCTCGTCTGGGAGCGCAAGCGCGACGGCGGCTTTCCCGGTCCGAAGGAGCTGAAGCAGCGGATCCGCGACAGGATCGAGCCGGAGCGCGATCTCGGCCACGTAGACCGGAGCTAAAGCTCTGGACCTTGGCATTCTTGGCGGCGTCTTCGCCGCAGCCTTCCTCTCGGCGACATTGCTGTTCGGCATTTCGGAAGCAACCGTCGTCGCCTCGGCATTCGCGGCTTCTCTGGCTGATGCTGTGAGCTATCGAGCGGGCTCGCCCGAAGACCGGTCGCGTCGCCCCACGAATGCGTCATCCTCGGGTCAAGCCCGAGGATGACGGTGGAGTAGAGGTGCAGGAAGACCAGCCCTGCCCTAGCTATGCGCGAAAATATCCGTCTCCTCCCAGCCGAGCAGGTCGAGCTTGGCGCGGGTCGGCAGGAAGGCGAAGCAGGCTTCGGCCAGTTCCATGCGGCCGTCGCGCAAGAGGCGCGCCGTCAGCTTGTCCCTGAGCGCATGCAGATGCAGCACGTCGGAGGCGGCATATTCGAGCTGCGCCGGCGAGAGGATATCGGCCGCCCAGTCCGAGGACTGCTGCTGCTTGGAAATGTCGATGTCGAGCAGTTCCTTGAGATTGTCCTTGAGGCCGTGCCGGTCCGTATAGGTACGGCTAAGCCGCGAGGCGATCTTGGTGCAGAAGACCGGAGTTGCCGTGACGCCGAAGGTGTAAAACAGGACGGCGATATCGAAACGGCCGAAATGGAAGATCTTTTGCCGTGCCGGATCGGCGAGCATGGCAACGAGGTTCGGCGCTTCCTTCTGGCCGGCCGCGATACGGATCACATCGGCGGTACCGTCGCCGGGCGAAAGCTGCACGACACAGAGACGATCGCGACGGGGAACGAGGCCGAGCGTTTCCGTGTCGATCGCGATCGCGCCCTGATAGCGGGCGGCGTCCGCCTCGGAAATATCGCCTTCGTGGAATCGTATTGTATTTGCCATCGAAAATCCCCAGATCGTTTCCGCATGATTCTTAAATCGGAATGGATTTAAGGACAAAAATCATGCAGCACACCAAAGTGCTGCAGCGATCTTCGCGTCCAGCCAGACACGTGGCGCTGCAGAGCGTAGCCGGCCTATAGCGCAACTTTGCCGGCCGCGATACCGTGTCCTTCAGTCGGCGCCCCGCTTCGCCGGCCTCCGTCCGAGAAAGTTCATCGAACATGACCTGGTTCCGTTCCGCCGTGACGCTTCATTTCACCCTTTTGCCCCTCGTTCTCTCGGCTGAAGCCGCGTCGGCGGACGGCACCGCGCTGCAACTCGCGCAGACCTACCACGATCTCCCCGGCGTGCGGGCCATCGACCCGCTCAGGGAGGGCGAGAACCTTGTCTGCGAGCAGGTCTTCGTCGACCGCTACGCACCCTTCGAGTCGTCACGCGGCCCCCGCTACGACACTGTCTACCGATGCCGTAGGGGCGATGGCCCGGTCTTTCAAAGCGGTCGGCTGCCGCCATCGCTCGAGAGGCAAAAGCGCGGGCTGAACTACTGAGGCGAAAACAACAAAGGCCCGCTTGCGCGCCGCCTGCAAAAACATACATCCACAGATCGAAAGGGGCGGCGGCACGCCCCGAAATGGAGGCAGTCAATGTCCGCGACGAACCGGCCGCTTGCGATCAGCGCGCCCGCGCCACGCACGCTCGACCTGATCTTCACGCCGGAGGCGCTGCAGTGTCTTCATAAGCGCTACCACGTCATCGAGGCCGATCCGGAAAACATCGCCGGGCTCGACTCTGCGATCCTCGCTGAAGCGCGCTACATCATCGGACAGCCGCCGCTTTCGGAAGAAGCGCTGGAGCGAATGCCGGCGCTTCGCGCCATCCTCAACGTCGAGAGCAATCTCATCAACAACATGCCCTATGACGTCGTTTTCCAGCGGGGCATCCACGTGGTCACGACCGGCCAGGTCTTCGCCGAGCCGGTGGCGGAGATGGGACTTGCCATGGCGCTCAACCTCGCCCGCGGCATCGTCGATGCCGATCTCGCCTTCCGCGAAGGACGCGAGCTCTGGGGCGGGGAAGGCAACCGTTCGGCAAAGCTCCTTTCCGGTTCCGAGATCGGCATCATCGGCTTCGGCGATCTCGGCAGGGCGCTGAACCGCGTGCTCTCGGGATTTCGGGCGAAAATACGCGTCTACGATCCCTGGCTACCAGCCTCCATGCTCCGCGAAGCCGGTGTCGAGCCGGCGCCGCTCGACACGGTTCTCGCGGAAAGCGATTTCGTCTTCGTGGTCGCGGCCGTGACGAGCGAGAACGAAGGTTTCCTCGGCGCTGAGGCTTTCGCCAAGATGCGCGCCGGCGCAGCCTTCATCCTCTTGAGCCGTGCCGGCGTCGTCGACTTCGATGCTCTGATCGCCGCCGTCGAAAGCGGCCACATTCTGGCGGCAAGCGACGTCTTCCCTGAGGAGCCGCTGCCGCTCGACCATGCGGCTCGCCGCCTGCCGGGCTTCCTGCGCTCGGCGCACCGCGCCGGTGCGCTCGATGTGGCCTTCAAGAGGATGGGCGAGATGGTGCTCGAGGACATGGAGCTCATGGACCGCGGCCTGCCGCCGATGCGCTGCAAGCGAGCGGAGCGCGAGACCGTGGAGCGCATGCGGGCGCGGCCAGTCAGCGTCAACTAGAGCCTTTCCATGCTGCGGTATTGACCGCCCGCCACCGCCTAACCGGCCCTATCCAAATCCGGTGCAATGCTGCAAAGATCGACTGCGAATCCGGATCGAAGGGACACTGAACGCATGCAAGGCTCCGACGGAAACAGGCGTCCCGAGACCTGGACGAGCTCGCTCCGGTCGCTGCTCGGTGTCACGATGGTGGTGATGCTCATCGTCGTGTCCGCCACCTTGGTGGGGCTCGATTACCGCCGCGCGCGGAGCGCCGCGATCGCGAATACCGAGGAGCATATGGGCGCGTTCGTCGGCCGCCTCGTCGACCGCCTCGGGGTGCTTTCGGGCGATACGTCGGCCGTCGTCGGCCTCGTCGCCTCCGTTGCCAATTCCTTCCTGGTGCCGCCGCCGGAGCGCATGATCGACAAGGTGGCGGTGCTGCGCGAGGGCATCTCGCGCTCGCCGCACATCGACGGCGTCTATGTCGGCTATCCGAACGGCGGATTTTTCCACATGGTCGATCTGAGGTCGGCTGCCTGGCGCATGGCGCTCGATGCACCGCGCGGCGCGACGCTTGCCGTCCGCTCCATGGAAAGAAACGACCAAGGCAAGCCCTTCGATCGTACGATGTTCCTCGATGCGAGCGGTCTTGTGTTCGCTGAGCGCCGGTCGGCTCCAACCGGCTTCGACCCGCGAAACCGGCCCTGGTACCGCGCCGCCGTCAACGGCAAGGCTCCGGTCGCTACCGGCCCTTACGAAATGGCGGCGACGAAGAATTTCGGGATGACGATATCGCAGGCCCACCGCGGCAATGCGAAGATCGTCATCGGAGCCGACGTCGTGCTTGACACGATCACGGACTTCTTGTCCCGCGAGCGGCTAACCGGCGATTCGGTGTCGTTCATTCTCGATGCCGGCGGGCGACCGATCATCCACTCCGATCCGCTGATGATGCAGCGCATCATGGCGGCGAAGGATCGCGACGGACCGGTGGCGGCACCGCAAGGCAATCCGCTGATTGAGAGCATCCGGCTCAACCCGCCTCCCCCAGGCAAGGCCGGTTTCGTGGACGTCGGCGACCGCACTTATCTCGCCATCGTCGCCCCGCTCGAATCGACCCTGCTCCTGTCGGGACACCGGGTCGTCGTCGCCGCCCCGCTCGACGAGCTGATGGCGGCTGCCAACGATACGCTGGTTCAGGGTCTCGCGATTTCTGGCGCCGTCGTGGTGCTCGCCATTCTGTTAGCGCTCGTTCTTGCCCATCTGATCACCAAATCGCTCAATCAGCTTACCGCCAGCGCCCAACGGCTGCAGGATCTGGATTTCACCACGCCGATCGACGTGCCCTCGCGTGTCGCGGAAATCTCCATGCTCAATGGCGCGATGAACAAGGCCCGCGACGCGATCTTCACCTTCGCGCTCTATGTGCCGAAGGAACTGGTGCGCAAGGGCATAGAATCCGGACATTTCGCCGGCCGCGCCGGCTGGCGCCAGGAGGTGACGGCGCTTTTCACCGACATCTACGATTTCACCACGATCAGCGAGCGGCATTCGCCGGAAGAGGTGGTCGCGATGCTTTCGGGATATTTCGACCTTTTCAGCGAGGTCGTCGCCGCGCATGAGGGGACCATCATCCAGTTCCTCGGCGACTCGGTCTTTGCCATGTGGAACGCGCCGGTCGCCGACGCACGCCACGCCGAACACGCCTGCCGCTGCGCGCTCGCGGTCGAGGAGAGGCTGGAAGCCTTCAACGCGGACCAGCGCGCAAAGGGCCTGCCGGAATTCCGCACCCGCTTCGGCATCCACACCGGCACGGCAGTCGTCGGCAGCGTCGGCGCCAAGGAGCGGCTGCAATATACGGCGATGGGCGACACGGTGAATGTAGCCTCGCGGCTCGAAGGCATGAACAAGGATTACGGCACGACGATCCTCGCAAGCGGTGCGGTGGTGGCGCAATGTGAAGATGTGGTGACTTTTCGCCCGCTTGGTTCCGCCCAGGCAAAGGGCCGTGCCTCGGCGCTCGAAATCTACGAAGTGGTGGGTGCGTCCATGATGGCTACGGCGGGTGACAGCGCCGAGACGGGAACGGCGGCATAAACAAAAAAAGCCCGGAAAACCGGGCCTTTTTTGACATCCGAACCGCCGAGCGCGGATTTACGGAAGAAGGAAATGGTGCCCAGAAGAGGACTCGAACCTCCACGCCTCGCGGCACAGGTACCTGAAACCTGCGCGTCTACCAATTCCGCCATCTGGGCGACGGACCGGCATGTAAAAGGCCATGGCCGAAGTGTCAATGGGCATTTTGAAGTTTTCCTGCCGGATCGCCAAAAAGCCCCGCGCAACAGTAGCGCGTCGCATTCAAACGTAATCATGCGATGCGCTTAGGTCTTTGTTTTTGTGCATGTCGTCGTTCCAAAACCGCTCCACGTTTTTGAACGGCATGCATCACCGGCGTCGTCCGTCTGCACCGGTCTTCTCCAGCGATAGGGAAAGAAATTCAGTGACATGCGTCCCAGACAGGCGCATGCTTGGGGACGGCGGATCGGGGCGGAAATCCGGTCGCTTCACTGCGTGATTCCTCAGGGTCGGAAACGATGCAAGGACAAGGTCATGCAGCGGCTGAAAGCGCTACGGCGAGCCGCGTCTCGTTGGATGCGGGAGCGCTGGAAAGCATGCGCGTACCCGGCGTCATGAATAAACACACGAAAACAAACGTCTATGAAGCAGGGACACAATCGGAAAGCAAAGGCTTTCGGAAAGTGAGGATGAAATGACGAAATTTCGGAATTTCGTTATCAGCTGCGCAGTCGTCGCCACCTCGATAATCCCCTCTGTCACGCCTGCACAGGCCATGCCGCGTCCGGTGCTCGACATCGCGAGCACGGCACCTGCAGATCTACAGAACGTAACGCACCGCGGGCGCTATGGCTGGGGCGGCCCGCGCTTCTATGGCGGCTGGGGGAACGGCTTTTATCCGGGCTGGCACCGCCATCGACGGTCTGGCATAAGCCTGCAGTTCAACTTCGGCCCGAGCTACCCGCGGTATTATCCTGGGCGCTACTACTACGGGAACCGCTATTATTACGGCCCCCGCTATTACGGCCCTGGCTATTACCCCGGTTACTACCCCCGCCGCTACTATCGCCCTAATTACTACGGCCATCGGTACTACCGACCCGGCTATTACGGGGGCGCCATCGTCCGGGGTTGGTAAGGGCGCACTCGTAGGAGGCGCTGCGGCGGCTCCGCCGGCCTCCTTGATTCTTTGAAGCTGCGACGTGGGCAGACTGCCGCGTCCGCCGTCGCGGACGCGCGGACTATCGTTTTCTGACGATCCCGAGGCGCGCCATCACTTCCTTCGGGATGCCGTAGCGGCGCACCGCATCGCGGCTATCGCGAAGACCGCAGATCTCGCGCTGGATGAGGAAGGCCCAGACGGCGTCGGCCGCCTCGTCAAGCAGCCGTTCGCGCTCGGCCGGCTCGTGCCTGCTGCCATCGTAACCGTTCAAGGCGGCGATCGCCTTCTCGACCTTCAGCCCATGGCGCCCGAGGGCGTCGGCGCGCTCGGCCATCAGCTCGTATTCGAGAACGTTCACGCCGGAGGCGAGATCGAAGCGGCGCAGCGATTGTGGCGGACGAACTGTCATCAAAGCTCCTTCGGTCCAAGCAGGATGGACCCGCAAAGGCGCTCTCGCAAGGGGCTGCGTATCCTCGGATCCCGCTTAGCGCCGTGGCTTTGGTTAACATTCGATAAACTTCTTCGGCTTATTCTCGGCCATCACGCCTTTAGCCCTAGAGTGCCGGGCGTCTGCCTTTACGCGCGGCTGGGCCGATCCGCCGGCCGCGACGCGCATGAGGCGCCCCTCCAACACAAAGGAATTCGACGGCGAGCGCGGTACTTGGCGGCATCGGTGAGCGGGAATTGGAGATCAGGATGCTGACGCCCATTGTTACGATCAGGACTGCGATCGGCGCCGGTGAGGACGCGACGCCAAGCGTGCACCGTCCGTCGCTCCCGGCCGGCTCGCGTGCCGAAGCGATCCAGAAGATCCTCGATGCGCTGATCCTCCACCTCTCCGGCGAGGAGGTCCTTTCCAAGGACGCGCTGGTGAAGCTGATCGGGGATCAGGCGCTGATCCTCAAATTTCCGCCCCTGCCACAGGAGAGCGGACGCGCCTTCGTTCGCCGGCTAATCAACTTGCTCGAGGCGATGCCTCTGCCGGAACGCATTGTCCTGGAGCGGCAGCTCAACGGGCGCAGCCTCGCCCAACGCATTGCCCTCCTGGCAGTAATGCCGGTGAGCCGCGCGGGCGCATCGCCGCCCGATCAAACCCCGTTTCGAAGCCTGCCGCTGCCGAGTGCGGTGCCGCCATCGTTTCCCACCGCAAGGGTGCTGCCGACCGGCGACGTGGCGCTGCTGCAGGCCTTGCTGCGGGAAACCTATGGCGCAGACACCGACAGCCTCGGAGCCCGAGAGATATTGGAGGATAAAGCGCCGGAGACCGAGCCCGAGGAGACAAGCCGGGCGGAACCGCAGCGGATGTCGAAAGCGGCCGGGAACGCTCCATCCTCTCGGCCTACAGAAACAGCAACGGCTGGGAGGATCGGGTCAGGTTTGGCGCAGGAGCGGGCGGCGGCTGTCGAGACGTCATTGTCGGAGGGCTCCGAAGGAGGCTCCCAAGAGGTCTTGACCGACCACATCACCGTGCCGCAGCCGGGCGGAACCGGTGAAGCGACGAATTCGGAGACGCCATCAGACGTCACATCGGAAAACGTCGAAGCGGCTGCCACCGAAGCCGACAGGGCGATAGCGGAGGGCAGCATCGAAGAGGTCATCGACAGCCTCGAGTCGGACGGAACATACGGCCCCCCGCGCACTGGGGACGAGGATGCGCAACGAGCGCCGCGGGCGCCGGTTCGGAACGGAACGGAAAGTCCCAATCCACGCGTGTCGGTAGAGAGCGTGAAGGCGATCATCCAAGAGAGTCTCGTCCTTCCGGCGACAGCAGAAGCGGGGCGGCCGACGATGGCGGAAAGCGTCGATGCCGATCCCCGCGAGGCCGATACGGCGCCACGGGCGCGCGAGAGCGCCACCATTAACAGAAATGTCGCGGCTGGCGGCGAAGCGCCGGGCGAGCCCACATCCGCCGACGGGGAGGACGTAGCGTTCGCCGACGTACCTCCCCGGTCGGGGCCACGACAGGCCGGCGAGGATGCCGGAACGCCGCAGGCAATCGCGCGGCTTGTCGAGTTCGGCCTTCCGCGCGAGGCCATTCCCTTCACATTGGTGCCCTACCCGCCGGCACCTGCGGAAATCAAGAGCGAAGCCGATGAGGCGGACCGGCGCCAGCGGGACGATCACGAGGCGGACGCACGAGGCGACGAAGGAGAGCAGGAAGGCCGCGGCCAGGCGCAGGAGCACGCCGGCGGCGGCGAAAGCGACCAGGAGGAGGAGCCAGCCGCAACCGACGCCTATGACCTTTACCGGAAACTCGGCGGCCTCGGCTGAAGGCAACGTCTGCATTACCGCTCCCCTAACCCTCGCCCCGCACGCGCTAAGGCGGACTACGCAGGGCATCGCCGCTCCTTCGCCCCGCCCTCGGGAGAAGCTGGCCGGCGGGCCGGATGAGCGGCGGATATGCGATGCCCACGAAAAAGCCCGCGGAGATCGCTCTCCGCGGGCTTCTCTTATTTCCGTTGTACAACGGTTATTCGTTGCTCTGGCGGTTCTTGAGGGCCGCGCCCAGGATGTCACCGAGCGAAGCGCCCGAGTCGGACGAACCGAACTGTGCCACCGCTTCCTTCTCTTCCGCGATTTCCAGAGCCTTGATCGAAAGCTGGATCTTGCGGTCCTTCTTGGAGAAGTTGGTGACGCGGGCGTCGACGAGTTGGCCGACCGAGAAACGCTCCGGACGCTGTTCGTCGCGGTCGCGCGAGAGATCGGCGCGGCGGATGAAGGTGGTGATGTCCTCGTGGTTGACGAGCTTCACCTCGATGCCGCCATCGTTGACGCCGATGACCTCGGCCGAAACAACGGCGTTCTTGCGCAGTTCGCCGGAAGCGGCAGCTTCACCGACCGCATCGCGGCCGAGCTGCTTGATGCCGAGCGAGATGCGCTCCTTCTCTACGTCCACATCGAGAACGACGGCACGAACGACGTCGCCCTTGTTGTATTCCTCGATGACCTGCTCGCCCGGACGGTTCCAGTCGAGGTCGGAGAGGTGGACCATGCCGTCGACGTCGCCTTCGAGGCCGATGAACAGGCCGAATTCGGTCTTGTTCTTGACCTCACCTTCGACTTCCGTGCCAGCCGGATGGCTGTGCGCGAAGGCCTGCCAGGGGTTCTCGAGCGTCTGCTTGAGGCCGAGCGAGATGCGGCGCTTGGTCGGGTCGACTTCGAGAACGACCACGTCGACTTCCTGGCTGGTGGACAGGATCTTGCCGGGGTGAACGTTCTTCTTGGTCCAGGACATTTCGGAGATGTGGATCAGGCCTTCGATGCCCGGTTCCAGCTCGACGAAGGCACCGTAGTCGGTGATGTTCGTGACCGTGCCGGTGATCTTCTTGCCGACCGGATACTTCGCACCGATGCCATCCCACGGATCGGACTCGAGCTGCTTCATGCCGAGCGAGATGCGGTGGGTTTCCTGGTTGATGCGGATGATCTGAACCTTGACCTGCTGGCCGATGTTCAGGATCTCCGACGGATGGTTGACGCGGCGCCATGCCATGTCGGTGACGTGCAGCAGGCCGTCAATGCCGCCGAGGTCGACGAACGCACCGTAGTCGGTGATGTTCTTGACGACGCCCTCGACAACCTGGCCTTCTTCGAGGTTCTGAACGATTTCAGAACGCTGCTCGGCGCGGGACTCTTCGAGGACCGTACGGCGCGAGACGACGATGTTGCCGCGGCGCTTGTCCATCTTGAGGATTTCGAAGGGCTGCGGGTTGTGCATCAGCGGCGTGACGTCGCGGATCGGACGGATGTCGACCTGCGAACGCGGCAGGAAGGCTACGGCGCCGTCGAGATCGACGGTGAAGCCGCCCTTGACCTGGTTGAAGATGATGCCTTCGACGCGTTCGCCGGCTTCGAACTTCACTTCCAGACGCTGCCAGCTTTCTTCGCGGCGAGCCTTTTCGCGCGACAGAACAGCTTCGCCGAGCGCGTTTTCGATACGCTCGACATAGACTTCGACTTCGTCGCCGACCTTGAGCGAGCCGTCCTTGGCCTTGGCGCCGAATTCCTTCAGCGGCACGCGGCCTTCGACCTTCAGACCGACGTCGACGATGGCGACGTCCTTTTCGATCGCCGTGATGACGCCCTTGGCGACATAGCCTTCGGCGAGGTCCGTCTTGGCGAAGGACTCTTCCAGAAGAGCGGCGAAATCATCACGGGTGGGGTTGGTTGCAGACATATAATCTCCTGCTGCATCTCCTGCCGGAGACGCATATGCGCCGGTGGCTAGCGTTAACGGGCCTGAACCCAGTCCGCTCCTGTCATGGAGCAATCCGGCGCGTGGACGGAATTTCAGGCTATCTTCAAGAAGGCTATGCGGCCGCAGCCAAGCTCTTCTTCAAATTTTCTTTTTCAAGGCAGCGTCGATCAAGGTCTTCGCCGCCCGGAATGCCGCCTCTATACTCATTTCGGACGTGTCGAGCAAGTGCGCATCCGCGGCGGGCTTGAGCGGGCTGTCCACCCGCCCCATGTCGCGCTCGTCGCGCTTCTTCACGTCCTCGAAGATCGCGGCATAGTCGGCCGTCCCGCCGCCGGAGACGATCTCGTCATAGCGGCGCTTGGCGCGGACCTCGCGCGAGGCGGTGACATAGAGCTTCACGGTCGCATCGGGGCAGACGACGGTGCCGATGTCGCGCCCGTCGAGGACAGTGCCCGGCTCCTTCCGCGAAAAAGCCCGCTGCGCCTCGACCAGCGCACGGCGCACGGCCGGCATCACGGCGATCTTCGACGCCGCCTCGCCGATCGAGTGTGCCGAAAGCACCGAGCGATCGAGCCCGGACAGGTCGACTTCCCGTGCCATCTTCTCGGCAACCGCCTCGTCATCCAACGGCAGTCCGGCATCGAGCAACGCCTTCGCGGTCGCGCGGTAGGTGAGCCCGGTGTCGAGGTGGTGGAAGCCGTACTCCTCGGCGATCCGGCGCGAGAGCGTTCCCTTGCCGGCCGCGGCGGGTCCGTCGATGGCGATCACGTGACTCATCACGCCGCCTTGCTCTCGGCCTGCTCGATCTTCGCGCCCAATCCCGTCATCAGGTCCATGAATTCCGGGAAGCTCGTTGCGATCATCGTCGCGTCGTCGACTGTTACCGGATGTTCCGAGGCAAGACCCATGACGAGGAAGCTCATGGCGATGCGGTGGTCGAGATGGGTTTTCACCTTTTCGCCCGAGGCGTTGCCGAGGCCCTTGCCGCCAGGGCGGCCGCGCACGACGAGCGAGGCCTCGCCCTCGTCGCAGTCGAGGCCGTTGAGCTTCAACCCGTCGGCAACGGCGGAAAGGCGGTCCGACTCCTTCACGCGCAGTTCTTCGAGGCCGTTCATCACCGTCGCGCCTTCGGCAAAGGCGGCGGCGACGGCGAGCACCGGAAATTCGTCGATCATCGAGGGAGCGCGCTCTTCCGGCACGCTGACGCCCTTGAGCTCCGAATAACGTACGCGGAGATCCGCGACGTCCTCGCCGCCGGCGAGGCGCTGGTTCATGACCTCGATTTCGGCGCCCATTTCCTGCAGCGTCAGGATGAGGCCGGTACGCGTCGGGTTCATCAGCACGTTCAGGATGGTGATGTCGGAGCCCGGAACGATGAGCGCCGCGACCAGCGGGAAAGCGGTCGACGACGGATCCCCGGGCACGTCGATCACCTGGCCGATGAGCTTGCCGCGGCCTTCGAGGCGGATGGTGCGCACGCCCTCGGCATCGGTCTCGACCGTCAGGTTGGCGCCGAAGCCCTGCAGCATCTTTTCCGTATGGTCGCGCGTCATCACCGGCTCGATGACGGTGGTGATGCCGGGCGTGTTGAGGCCCGCGAGCAGGACGGCGGATTTCACCTGGGCGGAGGCCATCGGCACGCGATAGGTGATCGGGTTCGGCGTCTGCGGTCCGTGCAGCGTCACCGGCAGCCGGTCGCCCTCGGCCGATTTCACCTGCACACCCATCTCTCGCAGCGGATCGAGCACGCGGCCCATCGGGCGCTTCGTCAGCGAGGCGTCGCCGATGAAGGTCGAGTCGAAATCATAAACGCCTACGAGACCCATGGTGAGGCGGCAGCCGGTGCCGGCATTGCCGAAGTCGAGCGGCGCTTCCGGCGCCAGCAGCGCGCCGTTGCCGACGCCGTTGATGATCCAGGTATCGCCCTCTTTCCGGATCCTGGCGCCCATGGCCTGCATCGCTTGGCCGGTATTGATCACGTCCTCGCCTTCGAGCAGGCCGGTGATGCGCGTCTCGCCCGAGGCAAGACCTCCGAACATGAAGGAACGGTGTGAGATCGATTTGTCGCCGGGAATGCGGACCGTGCCCTTGAGATCGGAAGACTTCTTTGCGGTGGCGGGCCTTGGGCTCGAGCCGTGGGACATGATGTTTTTCCTCTGACAATCCGGCTGTTCGGCGGCACGAGGTCGAGCGCCGCCTGGGAGTGAACATCGAACCGCCGGTCTTGCGGGCTCCCTAACATAAAGAGCAAAGTGGGTCATCCTCCCCCACGAAGAAAATGCGGCGAAGAAATGCGGGCGGGCGCGCCCGGAAGTTTGCCTTTGACAGAAGCGGCCAAGACGATTATGGGGACCGGCTAATCATCATAAGCTTGATACCTTCCACCCGCCGGTCTCACCGGCAAGAGCCGGTTCGTCCGGCCATTCAAGAGGCTTTGACTGTGGCAAAACCGGAACTTGGAACAAAGCGCATCGATCCGGAAACGGGGCGCAAATTCTACGATCTGAACCGTGATCCGATCGTCTCCCCCTATACCGGCAAGTCCTATCCGCTGTCCTTCTTCGAGGAGACCTCCGTCGCCAAGGTGCTCGAGAAGGAGGAAGAGGAAGACGTAACGGAAGTCGATACGGAGAACACGGAAGTCGAGCTCGTTTCGCTCGAGGATGCCGACGACGAGGCCTCGGGCGGCGACGATCTGCCGGATCTCGGCGACGACGATGTCGAGATCGACAGCGACGACGACGACACCTTCCTCGAGACCGACGACGAGGATGATGACGACGACATGAGCGACATCATCGGCGTCTCCGATGAGGACGAAGACGTCTGATCGACTTTGGCGACGCGGGCGGGATCACCGCCCGCACGCTCGTTAAGCGCCTAAAAAGACGCGCGAAAACGCCCCGTCCGCCGAAAGAGACCGCGGCCGGGGCACGAAGCCGGAGCCCAAAAATAATTCGCACCGGCCTTCAATTTTCGGCTTGCCATCTGCGGAAAGCAGAAGTAATAAGCCGCCACTCGCCGGGCACAATGCCCGTCGGACTTCCCGGACCGGCACAGCCGGACCCTGATGGGGCTATAGCTCAGCTGGGAGAGCGCTTGCATGGCATGCAAGAGGTCAGCGGTTCGATCCCGCTTAGCTCCACCAAGTTTTCTCGCGTGACACATCGGAATCACTGATACGCAGGCTGCGATCGGCTGATATGTGTCGTGTAGCCGTCACTTGGCTGCAATGGTTGTCGGCGTCCCTTGGGCGCCGACAAAAACGGCAAGGATCTTGCTCGGCCCGTCGGCGACGTTGAAGGCCTGATGCTTGCGATTCTGCGTTTCGATGAAGGCCTCCCCTGTCTTGTAGCGGTGCGGCTCCTTGCCCTCTGTTCTCAGTTCGATCTCGCCTTCCAGGATGTAGACGTAGACGGGCACCGGATGCTCGTGCAGAGGCGTTCCCCCCTCCTTGGCAAGCGTACCTATGACAGAGATCATCTCTGGCGTTCCGCTCGGGTAGGTGATGGGCTCATTGTCTCGGCTCACGCTCGATTTCACCAGCGGCTGCGTTTCAAAGCCTGCCGGCAACGCGTTTTCCTGGGCAAATGCTGCCGGGCCTGTCAGGAGAGCCAGGAGGGTCGTGATTTCACAAATTCGTTTCATGGGTTTTCCTCCCCTTTTGGCGAATAGCCCGAATTATACGCCAGAGGGGAGGCATCGAGCAGATGCGAACGACGATCAAGCGGCTACTGCATGTTTCGTTAAATCGTAGCTGATTTAAGGACAAAAACATGCAGCGATTCAAAGTGCTACAGCATCCTTTGTGCGTCTGAAAAGACGTACGGCGCTGTAGTTCCCGGCGATGCGCGCTGTTCGCCCCATTCTCGAAATGTTAACCACTCGCTCGGAAGAACAATGTCATGTTTCTCGTCTCGAAAATCTTCTGGCTCATCGCCCAGCCGCTGTCGCTCGCCTTCCTGAGCCTGCTCGTCGGCGTGCTGCTCATGCTCGCCAAGTTCCGCCGCAGCGGCGGCGTCTTCGGCGGACTCGGCCTCATCGTGCTCTTCGTGACCCTCTTCACGACAACCGGCTCGTATTTCCTGCAGATCCTCGAGGACCGCTTTCCGCGCCCTTCGCCGGAGCCGGCGGAGCTTTCCTGCATCGTCGTGCTCGGCGGCGCCTTCGAGAATGTGGTGATGGCGAGCCGGGGCGGCGTGGAGTTGAACCAGGCGGCGGAGCGTTTCGTCGAGACCTCGCGCCTCGCCCGGGCCTATCCGGCCGCACGTATCCTCGTTTCCGGCGGCGACGGCTCCTTGAGCGGCATCTATGAAGGCGACGCGCATGCCTCGCAAGCCTTCTTCCAGACCTTCGGGATCGGCGTCGACCGGCTGATCCGCGAGGGAGAGTCGCGGACGACCTTCGAAAATGCGCGCTACACCAGGGACTTGCTCGCCCAGAACAGGCTGGAACGCTGCGCGCTCGTCACCTCGGCCTATCACATGCCGCGTTCGGTCGCGCTCTTCCGGGCAAACGGCATCGATACCCTGCCCTGGCCGACGGACTACCGGACGACCGGCAAGGTGCGGCTCGGCCTCGATTTCACCCAGCCCGCGCTGAACGCGCAGCTGACGACGACCGCCGCCAAGGAATGGACCGGGCTTCTCGCCTATTATCTGCTCGGCCGGACACAAACGCTGCTGCCGCAGTGACGTAATGCTCAGGGGCATCGGGGGCTGCTAGCGCACTCGGCCTCCTGACTTGTCGTCGGCGGTGCGCTAATGATCGGGGATTGCCAATAGAGACTGGCGCCAAAGCGGAGCACCTATGCCGATCCTCGAAATTCTCGACTATGCCGGCGTCGCGGTCTTTGCGGCGACCGGCGCGCTTTCGGCCTCCCGCAAGCAGCTCGACATCATCGGCTATCTGTTTCTCGCCTCGATCACCGGCATCGGCGGCGGCACGATGCGTGACGTGATCCTCGGCGCGACACCGGTCTTCTGGGTATTGAACCCGGCCTATCTGCTCGTCTGCGCTTCGGTCGGGCTCCTGGTCTTTTTCACCTCGCATCGTTTCGAGTCCCGCTATCGGGTGCTCGTCTGGCTCGATGCAGTCGGTCTTTCTGCCTATTGCGTCATGGGCGCGGCGAAGGGGCTCGCGGCAACCGGGTCTCCGACGGTCGCGATCGTCACCGGTATGCTGACGGCGACCTTCGGCGGCATCCTGCGCGATCTCTTGGCGGGCGAACCATCCGTCCTCTTGCGGCCGGAGATCTACGTCACCGCCGCGCTTCTCGGCGCCGGCGCCTTCGTGCTCGCGACGATGGTCGGCATGCCGCTCGGGGCGACCTCGGCGCTCGGCGTGGTAACGGCCTTTGCAGTACGCGGCGGGGCGCTGCGATACGGCTGGACGCTGCCGACAGGCAAGGCCGGGCCGGGGCGCGACCCAAACGACATCATGTAGCGGGAAATATCGAGGCGCTGCGGCAAAGCGCGAGCTGCGCGGGACCTCGACTTATGCGGTCAACCTTCCGACTTGCGCCGCAGCCGGATCACCACGTCGACATGGGAAATCTCCATGCCCTCCGGAGGCTCGGGCAGATTGTCGATCTGAATATTGCTCACCGGAATGTCGAGGACTTCGTTCTGCCCCTCGATGAAGAAGTGATGGTGATCCGAGACATTGGTGTCGAAATAGGTCTTAGCGCTCTCGACGGCCAAGACACGGATCATGCCCGCCTCGGTGAACTGGTGGAGCGTGTTGTAGACGGTCGCGAGCGAAACCGGAACGCCGGCCGCGACGGCCTCCTCGTGCAGTTCCTCCACCGTCAGGTGACGGTCGCCCTTGGCAAAGATCAGGTCGGCAAGCGCGACGCGCTGACGCGTCGGGCGCAGGCTCGAATTGCGCAGCCTCTCCTGCGAGGACATGTCCGTTGCTTTCGTCATCCAGAGCGGTTCCGATATTTCTGCCAAAGTCCCTTGGATTATCATTTTGCGATATAACTTCTGACGCCCCCGCTTTCAATAGATTCCGCACGTGCGAAGGCCGCAAACGCTGGAAAAATCGGTCCAAAGCAGGGGAAGGCAGGCATTTAACTCTGGTCGTCGCCACATACATACTGTAAGCGACGGCGGAACGATGTCGCCCTAGCGAGCAGAATGTGGGAGAATTTTCCGTCCACGGACGGCTCTACTTGGAAGGACCTCAAAGCTGCAGGCCGTAGCCGCGGACAGAGGCTACACTTCATTTCAGGCCGAACTTGCTCTAAAGCAGGTCGGAGAACGCATACACAAATTCGGGGAAGCAACCATCGATGACGACCAGGCAATCCAGCTTCAGCTATGAGGAAATCCTGACCTGCGGCCGAGGCGAAATGTTTGGCCCCGGCAACGCGCAGCTCCCGCTGCCGCCGATGCTGATGTTCAACCGCATCACCGATATTTCCGAAACGGGCGGCCCTCACGACAAGGGCTACGTACGCGCCGAGTTCGACATCACCCCGGACCTCTGGTTCTTCCCCTGCCATTTCATGGGCGATCCCGTCATGCCCGGCTGCCTCGGCCTCGACGCCATGTGGCAATTGACCGGCTTCTTCCTCGGCTGGCTCGGCGAGCCCGGCAAGGGCCGCGCGCTTTCCACCGGCGAGGTCAAGTTCACCGGCATGGTGACGCCCAAGACCAAGCTGGTAGAGTACGGCATCGACTTCAAGCGCGTCATGCGCGGCCGTCTGGTTCTCGGCATCGCCGACGGATGGATGAAGGCAGACGGCGAAACGATCTACAAGGCTACCGACCTCAGGGTCGGCCTCTTCCAGGAAAAGGCCGACTGAATTGCGGGCTTTCGCCCGCGCCGGATCCAATCGAAGAAAAGGTCATCTGACATGAGACGGGTTGTTGTAACGGGCCTCGGCATCGTTTCGTCGATCGGGAACAATTCAGACGAAGTCACCGCGTCGCTGCGCGACGCGAAGTCGGGCATCACGTTTTCCCCCGATTTCGCCGAGCACGGCTTCAAATGCCAGGTCTGGGGCGCGCCGACGCTCGACCCGACCGATCTCGTCGACCGGCGCGCCATGCGCTTCCTGTCGCAGGGCGGCGCCTGGAACCACGTCGCGATGAAGCAGGCGATCGCCGACTCGGGGTTGGAGGCAGGCGACATCACCAACGAGCGCACCGGCATCATTATGGGTTCGGGCGGCGCCTCGACGCGCGCCATTGTTGAGGCCGCTGAGATCACCCGCAAGAACACCAGCCCCAAGCGCATCGGCCCCTTCGCCGTGCCGAAGGCGATGTCGTCGACCGCCTCGGCAACACTTGCGACCTGGTTCCAGATCCACGGCGTCAACTACTCGATTTCGTCCGCCTGTTCGACCTCGGCGCATTGCATCGGCAATGCCGCGGAAATGATCCAGTGGGGCAAGCAGGACGTAATGTTCGCCGGCGGCCACGAGGATCTCGACTGGACGATGTCCAATCTCTTCGACGCCATGGGCGCCATGTCCTCGAAATACAACGACACGCCGTCGACCGCCTCACGCGCCTATGACGTCGACCGTGACGGATTCGTGATTGCCGGTGGTGCCGGCGTCGTCGTGCTCGAGGAACTGGAGCGTGCGAAAGCACGCGGCGCCAAGATCTATGCGGAAATCGTCGGCTATGGCGCGACCTCCGACGGCTACGACATGGTCGCCCCCTCCGGTGAAGGCGCGGTGCGCTGCATGCGCCAGGCGCTCTCGACCGTGAAGGGCGAGGTCGACTACATCAATACCCACGGAACCTCGACGCCCGTCGGCGACTCCAAGGAGATCGGCGCGATCCGCGAGGTCTTCGGCGAGAAGATGCCGCACATCCAGTCGACCAAATCGCTGACGGGCCATTCGCTCGGTGCCGCCGGCGTGCAGGAATCGATCTACGGCCTGTTGATGATGCAGGCCGGCTTCATCGGCGAAAGTGCGCATATCAGCGAGCTCGACCCGGAATTCGAAGGCGTGCCGATCGTCCGCAAGCGCATCGACAACGCCAAGATCGATACGGTTCTCTCGAACTCCTTCGGCTTCGGCGGCACCAACGCGACGCTCGTCTTCCAGCGCTACAACGGATAACAACATGAACGGATTGATGAACGGAAAGCGCGGCCTCATCATGGGCGTCGCCAACAACCATTCTATTGCCTGGGGAATCGCCAAGGCTCTCGCAGCCCAAGGCGCGGAACTCGCCTTCACCTACCAGGGAGAAGCCCTCGGCAAGCGCGTCAAGCCGCTCGCCGCCGAGCTCAAATCCGAGTTTCTGCTGCCCTGCGACGTCGAGGACATCGCGTCCGTCGACGCCGTCATCGCGGCCATCAAGGAGCGCTGGGGCGGGCTCGACTTCATCGTCCATGCCATCGGCTTCTCCGACAAGAACGAGCTCAAGGGGCTCTATGCGGATACGACGCGGGAGAATTTCAGCCGCACCATGGTGATCTCCTGCTTCTCCTTCACCGAGATCGCCAAGCGGGCGGCGGAACTGATGAGCGCGGGCGGCACGATGCTCACGCTCACCTATGGCGGCTCCGTGCGGGTGATGCCGAACTACAATGTCATGGGTGTCGCCAAGGCGGCGCTCGAAGCGTCGGTGCGCTATCTCGCAGCCGACTACGGTCAGCGCGGCATACGCGTCAACGCGATCTCCGCCGGCCCGATCCGTACCCTCGCCGGCGCCGGCATTTCCGACGCGCGCGCCATGCTCTCCTGGCAGCAGAAAAACTCGCCGTTGCGCCGCACCGTCACGATCGAGGACGTCGGCAATTCGGCGCTCTACCTGCTTTCCGATCTCTCGCGCGGCGTCACCGGCGAGATCCACTACGTGGATTCCGGCTATAACATCACCTCGATGCCGACGCTCGAAACGCTGCGCGCGGCGGACACGGAGTAACAGCGGGATTGCGCCGCCCGCTGGATTGCCCCTCTCCTCGGGTTTAACCCGAGGACTAACCCTCTCCCCACAAGCGCGGCGAGGGGATACCCGCATGCTTGGCCGCACCCTCGCTTCCCTCGAAGCCCTTCGGAGAGCGGCAAGGGGTCAGAGCGGCCGCAGCAAGTCCCTTCCCCCCGCGAGCGGGGAGAAGGTGGCGGCAGCCGGATGAGGGGCGACGACTTCAACCAGGGTCACCGCTTCGCCCAGAGCACCTTGAAGCGCGCGTTGCGGCAGGTTTCGCCGCTTTCCTTGAAGTTTTCAGCTAGAACCTGTTCGTAAGGCAAGCCGCGATTGGCGACCAGCACTAGCCGGCCGCCGTGCTTGAGCGATTTGGCGGCCGCCTTGATCATCGCCGCGCCGAGCGCCGGCTCAGCGGCGTGGCCCTCGTGGAAGGGCGGATTCATGACGATGAGGTCGTATTTGTCGCGCGTCTCCTCCGCCGTCAGGTCGTGCCAGTAGAAGCGGGCCGGCGTCGAGGGCGCGTTCGCTGCCATGTTCGCCCGCGCAGCCTCCAGCGCTTCAAAATCCGCCTCGAACAGGTCGATGCCCTTGAGGTTCGGCGAGGCCTCTGCCAGCTTGACCGAGAGATAGCCCCAGCCGGCGCCGAAATCGGCGGCATGGCCGGCAAAGTCGTGGGGCAGACGCGAGGCAAGAAGCTCCGAGCCGGCGTCGACACGATCGTGCGAGAACATGCCGGGAGAAGCGTCGAACAGGCCGTCGACGCGCACGGGAACCTTGGCGAGCTTCGACACGGCCTCTGATACGTCTTCCGGTCGCGTGAACCAGAAGGCGACGCCGTGATATTTCGGCATCGAGTCGCCATCCCAGCCGAATTTGCCGATCTTCTTGCGCAGCGGCTGTATGCCATCCTCCTTGCTGCCGGCAACGGCGATCAGCGCGCCCGTGCGGGTGCGCTCCAGCGCTTCGGCGATCCGGTCCTCGTTTTCGCCCTTGTGCTTGCCGCAAAGCACCAGCGCCACGTCATAGGCGTCGCCGGAAGCTACGGGCGTGACGTCGACGCGCGCGGCTTCTAGGGCACGGTAGAGGGGCCTGAGCGGCTGCACGGCGGAGATCGACGCGCCAAAGCCCTCCGGCAGCCTGTAGCCCGCTTCCGCGCCGAGGAAGAGCACGCGTTCGCCCTCTCCCGGCGGATCGATGACGCCTGTCTCGAAGGGATGGAACAAGGTTTTCAGCGCGTCACGGCTCATGGGATCGGATTCCGTTCCTCAACTCGTTCAGGTCCGACGACGGCAACGACGCCGCGTTCTCGACCCGTCACAAAAAAGGGCGCGAAGCGATCTGCTTCGCGCCCCGATTTCATTCGGCCAGGGCGGCTTATTCGGCCGCTTCGCCGCCGTCCTTCTTCTCGCCCTTCTCGGCGACGATCTCCTTGCCGGTCGCCTGGTCGACGACCTTCATGGAGAGGCGGACCTTGCCGCGCTCGTCGAAGCCCATGAGCTTGACCCAGACCTTGTCGCCTTCCTTGACGACGTCGGTCGTCTTGGCGACGCGCTCGGAGGCGAGCTGCGAGATGTGGACGAGGCCGTCGCGAGCGCCGAAGAAGTTGACGAAGGCGCCGAAATCGGCCGTCTTGACGACCGTGCCCTCATAGATCTGCCCGACTTCCGGCTCGGCGACGATCGAGTGGATCCACTTGCGGGCGGCTTCGATCTCCTTCGAAGAGGCCGAGGCGATCTTCACCGTGCCGTCGTCCTCGATGTTGATCTTGGCGCCGGTCTTTTCGACGATTTCGCGGATGACCTTGCCGCCGGAACCGATGACTTCGCGGATCTTGTCGACCGGAATGTTCATGACTTCGATGCGCGGTGCGAATTCGCCGAGCTGACCGCGGCTCTCGGAAATGGCCTTGGCCATTTCGCCGAGGATGTGAACGCGCCCACCCTTTGCCTGGTCGAGTGCGACCTTCATGATCTCTTCGGTGATGCCGGCGATCTTGATGTCCATCTGCAGCGAGGTGACGCCGGCTTCGGTGCCGGCGACCTTGAAGTCCATGTCGCCGAGGTGGTCCTCGTCACCTAGAATGTCGGAGAGAACGGCGAAGCGGTCGCCTTCCTTGATCAGGCCCATGGCGATGCCGGCAACGGGCTTGGCGATCGGCACGCCGGCATCCATCAGCGCCAGCGAGGTGCCGCAGACGGTCGCCATCGAGGAGGAGCCGTTCGACTCGGTGATCTCGGAAACGACGCGCAGCGTGTAGGGGAACTGCTCCGCCGTCGGCAGCATCGGGTGGATGGCGCGCCAGGCGAGCTTGCCGTGACCGATTTCGCGGCGGCCCGGAGAACCCAGGCGGCCCGTCTCGCCGACCGAGAAGGGCGGGAAGTTGTAGTGCAGCATGAAGTTTTCCTTGTACATGCCGGTCAAGGAATCGACATACTGCTCGTCTTCGCCGGTGCCGAGCGTCGCAACGACGATCGCCTGCGTCTCGCCGCGGGTGAAGATCGCCGAGCCATGCGTGCGCGGCAAGAGGCCGACTTCGGCGACGATCGGGCGAACCGTCACAAGGTCGCGGCCGTCGATGCGGCTCTGCGTGTCGAGGATGTTCCAGCGGACGATCTTCGCCTGCAGGTGCTTGAAGACGGAGGCGATCTCTTCCGCCGTATGAGCCGGGTTCTCGATGCCCTCCGGCAGGAAGTGTTCCTTCACCTTGGCCTTGACCGCGTCGACGGCGGCATAGCGCGCCGCCTTCTCGGTGATCTTGTAGGCGTTGCGCAGGTCTTCTTCGGCAATGGAAAGCATGGCGTTTTCGAGGGCCGAGTAATCCTCCGGCTCGAATTCACGCGGCTCCTTGGCGGCGACTTCGGCGAGCTTGATGATCGCGTCGATCACCGGCTGGAAGCCCTTCTGGCCGAACACGACGGCGCCGAGCATGATGTCTTCCGGCAGCTCCTTGGCTTCCGATTCCACCATCAGCACGGCGTCCTGGGTGCCGGCGACGATGAGGTCGAGCGCGGATTCGTCCATCTCGTCGAGGTGCGGGTTGAGCACGTACTGGCCGTTGATGTAGCCGACGCGGGCGCCGCCAACCGGACCCATGAAGGGAACGCCGGAAAGCGTCAGCGCAGCGGAGGCTGCGACCATCGCAACGACGTCCGGGTCGTTTTCGAGGTCATGCTGCATGACCGTTACGATGACCTGGGTGTCGTTCTTGTAGCCTTCCGGGAAAAGCGGGCGGATCGGCCGGTCGATCAGGCGCGACACCAGCGTTTCGTTCTCGCTCGGGCGGCCCTCACGCTTGAAATAGCCGCCCGGGATCTTGCCGGCGGCATAGGTCTTTTCCTGGTAGTTGACGGTGAGCGGGAAGAAGTCCTGGCCGGGCTTCGGCGCCTTCGCCGAAACTACCGTGGCGAGCACGACGGTTTCGCCATAGGTGGCGAGAACGGCTCCGTCGGCCTGACGCGCTATCTTGCCGGTTTCGAGCTTGAGCGGACGCCCAGCCCATTCGATTTCTACCTTGTGGGTCTCGAACATGTTCTGTCCTTCGTGTGCGGCAGACCTTCCGCGGCTCATAAAGCGCGGGCGATCTCAAAGCCGCTTGGTGTGGCGCATCACGGGCAAGACAACGGGAGGCTTCAAGAAAGAACCGGCCGCCAAACCTCTTGCCGAGCTGCCCGTGGCAGCCGCTTCGGCAAGCAGGCGCCGAAGCATCCTGCAATCCTGCCCCATGACGGGCCATCGGTTGATCCGCGGTCCCGGCCCATCCGGTCCGCTGGACGGTCTCTCCGGGTCCCTGCGCCTGCGGCGCCTAGGGAGAGACGATTGGTCGGGCGGTCAAGCGCCCTACTGCATATTTCCTTAAATCGTAGTCGATTCAAGGATAAAAACATGCGGCAACTCAGAGTGCTACAGCGACCGTTGCACGTCTGACAAAACGCGCGGCGCTGCAGTAAAAAAGCCGGCGGATCGCGCAAGCGACCCGCCGGACAACTCTCTTAGCGACGGATGCCCAGGGCACCGATCAGCTTGTTGTAGCGCGCTTCGTCTTTCTTCTTCAGATAGTCGAGGAGCGAACGACGGCTGGAAACCAGCGCGAGAAGACCACGACGGGAGTGATTATCCTTCTTGTGGTCCTTGAAGTGTTCGGTCAGGTTGTTAATCCGTTCCGTCAGGAGTGCAACCTGTACTTCCGGAGAACCGGTGTCACCTTCGGCGGTTGCGAATTCCTTGATGAGCTGAGCTTTGCGCTCTGCAGTGATCGACATCGCGTGATCCTTTCGTTCGAGGATTTCAAGGGTCGCCGGCAGCCGGGATGTCGTCCAGCCGCGGCCGTTCATACGAAGAGGCCTTGCCTTTCGCTGGCGTGCCTATAACCGAAACCGATCCAAAAGGAAAGGGTCATGAAATCCGCAAGAGCGCTCGCCTTGCACCTCAGCCGGTGAGATGATTCCGAGGCTGTGACAGGCGGCCGATGGCATTAGCTGGCCGCCTCGCGCGAGGCGTCGCGATCGTCGCGCGGGATGAGTATCCGCCATTCGATACCGTCCGCATGCATCGTCCGTTTGAGCTCGGCGTGCAGTGCCAGACCAAGCATGCGCTCGAGCACGACGGTTCCGAAGCCTTTGCGAACCGCTGCCTCCGCCGGCTCGACGATATCGGCGCCGGTCTCGCGCCAGTGAATCTCGATCGCGCCGTCCGAAACCCTCCATTCGAGCCGGATGGCGCCCGTCGCGTTGGCCAACGCGCCATGCTTTATCGCGTTGGTCGCCAACTCGTGAAGCGCCATGCCCAGCGTCTGCGCCATCTGCGCGTCCAGCCGCAAGGGGGGACCGGAGAGCACGACGCGCTTCTGATCGTCCGGCATGAAGGGCTGGAGCTGGTTCTGCGCCAATTCGCGGAAATCGACGCCAAGGCCGGCATTGGTCAGCATCAGATCGGTCGACCGGGCAAGGCCGGCGAGGCGTTTGCGGAACGCGTCGACGAATTCCGACGTGTCCTCCGCCGAATAGGCGGACTGCGCCAGCATCGACTGGATGACCGTGAGTTGGTTCTTCGCGCGATGTGCGACTTCCCGCATCAGGAGGCGGATCTCCCATTCGGCCTTCCTGCGAGCCTCCGCTGCGCTCGCGAGCGCTGCCGATACGGCCTCTACTTCGGTGATCATGTATCGCCGCGGCTGGATCGGTTCGCCCGCGCCGAGGCGGCGCGCATCCAGCGCCAGCAGCCTGACGCCTTGCGTCAGCAGACGGGCGATCGTCCATGAGCCTGCGATGGCAAGGCTTGCGAAGATGATGCCACCGAGCGACAGCCAAAGGAACGACCAGAACATCGGCTGATCGACGATCTCGCTCGGGGCCCACGCGACGATCCGCCAACCGGTTATGACCGAAAATTCCGACGCGACGCGATAGTCCACCCCACCTTTGCTGACATTGCCGATGCCTATGCTGATCCTCGGGAGCATGTCGAGGAAGAACCGATCGCCGGGCTTCATCGAGGCATCCGAGGAAGCGACCACCCTGCCTTGTCCGTCGACGAGCGCGGCATTCCAGCCGGGCGAAAGCGTATCGCGATTGACCGCCTTTGCCATGCTCCTGGCGTCTTGCGCGAGGCCCAGCAGATACTTTTCGCCGTCAGGAGCCGTTATCGGGAGGTAGGCGTTGAAGACCCATCTCTTCACCGCTTCGTCGAAGAACACGCCGGAAACAAGTGGCGCCGTGCCCTGCAGAGCGCGGTCGATTTCCGGGTCCGGAGCCCGTCCGAGCAGCGTTCCATAGGGAAGGCTGGTGTTCAGTTGCAGGTTCCGTTTGCTGTCCACGACCACCAGATCGGAATCCGTTTGCGCCAGAGCGGTCGACGCGTTGGCGTAGAAAGTGCGCAGGTCACGAAGATCAACTGCCCTTGATTTCGAGAGCACACCAAGCGTGGCGAACATGCCGTCGACCTCGCGTTCGACGATGCGCGCGACGGATCCCGTCGAAGCCCTGAGCAGCGAATTCACTACCGCTTGCTGTGCATCCATGTTGCGCTGCAGGATCACGGACGAAAAGATGAACGGCGGTATGATCGCGATCAGCAATAACGAGATCAGGTAGAAGCTGAACGGGCGCCTGAGGTGCCGGCGAACGAATCCCCCGAGGGCCTGCAGGCCACCGGATGAAGCGCTTCCCAATTTCTTGCCTGACGCCTCGTCCACCCGGGGCCGCCTTTCGCCATCCTTTGCCGCACTGCTGGAGCGGGGACGCAACTTTCCGGCTGCATCCGCCCCTCATCCGGCTTGCGGGCGACCTAATCCCCGTCTCGACGGGGAGAAGGGACTCGCGGCGCGCTCCCAAAGTCCCCTCTTCCCTGCGTGGGAGAGGGTTAGGGTAAGGGGCAAGCGCCTCAGCAAAAGGCAGTATACGCCGCTTGCGCCGCGCGGCTCGATCTTAAACGAGCCAGACAGATTTTTTGACCCGCAGAATCACTGGGTGGCGAACACCCGCTTCGGGCGAAACTCTCCCTCGGCGATCTCGCCGATTGCCACGAGTTTTCCACGCGCCGTCGCATAGGCCTCGGCGGCCGGCAGCGGCGCGTCGCGGCCGCGCAGGATGATGGGGTTGCCCATCCGCAAGCGGTGCGCCTGGTCGTCGTTGACGGCAACGTGCGGCAGGTCCGAAAGAGCCTCGCCGGTCTCGATCAGGAACTCGTCCAGAGCAGCGAGCCGCTCGGCATCGTCCTCGATCTTCTCCAGCGCGACGAGATCGGCGAGCGGTACCATGTCCTCCTCGCCGAAAGGGGCGACGAAGGTACGACGCAGAGACGCGATGTGGCCGTAGCAGCCGAGGTCGCGGCCCATGTCGCGGGCGAGCGATCGGACGTAGGTGCCCTTGCCGCATTCGATCTCGAAATGGGCGAGATGCGGCGTCGAGCCGATCAGCGACAGACGGAATACTTCCACCTCGCGCGCCGGGATCTCGACCGTCTCGCCGTCACGCGCGAGATCGTAGGCGCGTTCGCCGTCGATCTTGATCGCGGAAAACTGCGGCGGCACCTGGCTGATCACGCCCGTGTATTTCGGCAGAAGGGCGCGGATCGCCTCCTCGGTCGGCCGTGCCGCTGACGAACGGACGACCTGGCCCTCGAGGTCGTCGGTGGAGCGCTCCTCGCCCCAGGCGACCGTGAACTCATAGATCTTGCGGCCGTCCATGACGTAAGGCACGGTCTTCGTCGCGTCGCCGAGCGCGATCGGCAGCATGCCGGAAGCCAGCGGATCGAGCGTACCGGCGTGGCCGGCCTTCTGCGCCTTGAACAGCCACTTGATCTTGGACACCGCCTCGGTCGAGCCGAAATCGAGGGGCTTGTCGAGGATTAGCCAGCCCGAAATCGGACGGCCCTTGGGTTTGCGCGGCTTGGACATTGGTCTTCTTATTCTTTATCGTCGGTATCGGAATCGAGGTCTCGGCTGACTTCGGGGGAGCGCAGCAACTCGTCGATCTTCTGGTAGTTTTCGAAGCTGGTATCGTCGCGGAAGCGCACATCCGGCATGTATTTCATCTGCCGGAGCTGCGGCCCGAGCCGGCCGCGAATGTACTTAGCATGCTTGTTCAGCGCGTCGATGACCGCCGCGTGATCCTTGAGCCCGAGCGGCGTCACATAGGCGGTGGCGATCTTCAAATCAGGCGACATGCGGACTTCCGAAATGGAAATCACCGTCTTTTCGATCAGCGGATCACGCACTTCGCCGCGCTGCAGCACCTGCGTGATCGCGGCGCGCACCTGTTCGCCGACGCGCAGCATGCGCTGGGACGGAGCGGAAGATGTGGATTTGGTCATCATACCTTACCCTGGACCACGACGTCGGGCCGCATTGAGCCTGGTCGAAGCGTGGTCGGTTCCAACATGCGAGAGGCGGGCGGACAACCGCGCGCTATTCCTCGCTCAAAAAAATGCGAGCGCCGGAGCCGATCCGGCGCTCGCCAATCTCCTGCCGGATCGACACGGATCACGAGGATTTGGATTGATGCAATCCAAATCCTGACCGTGATCTGCCCTTAGAAATGGAGCGGGATGCGAGCGCAAAACCGCTTCGCACTTTTCCTCAACCCGCTCAGAGCGTCCGCGTGACGTGTTCGACGCGGAAGCACTCGATCGTGTCGCCGGGGCGGATGTCCTCGTAATTCTCGAAGGCCATGCCGCATTCCTGGCCGGACTGTACCTCGGAGACCTCGTCCTTGAAGCGCTTGAGCGTCTTGAGCTTGCCTTCGTGGATAACGACGTTGTCGCGCACGAGGCGGACGCCGACGCCACGCTCGACCTTGCCCTCGGTGACGCGGCAACCCGCGACCTTGCCGACCTTGGTGATGTTGAACACCTCCAGGATCTCGGCATTTCCGAGGAAGGTCTCGCGCCGTTCCGGCGAAAGCAGACCGGACATCGCCGCCTTAACGTCATCCACCAGGTCGTAGATGATGTTGTAGTAGCGTATCTCGATGCCGGCGCGCTCGGCCGCGTCGCGCGCCTGCTTGTTGGCGCGGACGTTGAAGCCGATGATGGCGGCATTCGAGGCTTCCGCGAGCGAGATGTCCGACTCGGTGATGCCGCCGGCACCCGAATGGACGATGCGCGCGCGCACTTCGTCGGTGCCGAGCTTCTCCAGCGCACCGGAGATCGCTTCGATCGAGCCCTGCACGTCGCCCTTGACGACCAGCGGGAACTCCTTGACGCCGGAGGTCTGTAGCTGGCTCATCATCTGCTCGAGCGAACCGCGCGAGCCGGACTGGCGTGCAACCGCCTTCTCGCGGGCAAGCCGCTGGCGATATTCGGAAATCTCGCGCGCACGGCTCTCGTTCTCGACGACCGCGAAGCGGTCGCCGGCGGCCGGCGTGCCGGAGAGGCCGAGGACCTCGACCGGTGTCGACGGTCCGGCGGACTTCACATGCTCGCCCTTGTCGTTGACAAGCGCGCGTACGCGGCCCCACTGGTCGCCCGCGACGATGATCTGGCCGGGCGTCAGCGTGCCCTTCTGAACGAGGACGGTGGCAACCGCACCGCGGCCGCGGTCGAGCTCGGCCTCGACGACGACACCCTCGGCCGTGCGGTTGGCATTGGCCTTGAGGTCGAGAATTTCGGCCTGCAGCAGGATCGCTTCGAGCAGCTTGTCGAGGTTCGTATGGTTCTTCGCCGAAACCTCGACGTCGAGAACCTCACCGCCCATGGATTCGACGAAGACCTCATGCTGCAGCAGCTCGGTGCGAACCTTCTGCGGGTTGGCGGTCGGCTTGTCGATCTTGTTGATCGCCACGATGATCGGCACGTTCGCCGCCTTGGCGTGGTTGATCGATTCGATCGTCTGCGGCATCACGCTGTCATCGGCCGCGACGACGAGGACGGCAATGTCCGTCGCCTGGGCGCCGCGGGCGCGCATGGCCGTGAAGGCGGCGTGGCCGGGCGTGTCGATGAAGGTGATCTTCTGGCCGTTCTGCTCGACCTGATAGGCGCCGATATGCTGGGTAATGCCGCCCGCTTCGCCGGCAACCACGTTGGCGTGCCGGATCGCGTCGAGCAGCGAGGTCTTGCCGTGGTCGACGTGACCCATGATCGTCACGATCGGCGGACGCGCCACCATCTCTTCTGCGGCGTCGGCAATGTTGAAGATACCTTCCTCGACGTCCGACTCGGAGACGCGCTTGACCGTGTGGCCGAATTCACCGGCGATGAGCTCGGCGAGATCGGCATCGATCAGGTCGCCCGGCTTCATCATCTGCCCTTCCTTCATCAGGAACTTGATGACGTCGACGGCGCGTTCGGACATGCGCTGCGACAGTTCCTGAATCGTGATGGTCTCCGGCAGCACGACTTCACGCGAGATCTTCTCGCGCGTTTCCTGCATCTGGCTGCGCTTGAACTTCTCCTGACGGCGACGCATCGCCGAGAGCGAGCGGCCGCGCTGACCACCGTCCTCGTCGACGGCGGCCGTAAGCGTCAGCTTGCCCTGGCGGCGGCCATCGTCGCCCTTCGGACGGGTGACGGGCTTTGCCGGCTCCGGACGCGCCACCTTGCCACGGACGGCAGCGGCGCCGCCGCGCGGGCGTTCATCCTCGTCCTCGAGGCTCGGCCGGCGGCCACGAAGCGCCGGGCTTACCGGAGCCTCGGGCGTGGGCGCGGCGGGAGCCGGACGCACCGGCTGCGGGCGGGCATCAGGGCGGCGCTCGGCGACGACCGGGCGCTCGTCCTCGAGACTCTCCTGAGCCTTCTCGGCTGCTGGACGCGCGGCCTCCTCGGCGGCGCGACGGGCAGCTTCTTCCTTCTCACGGGCGATGCGCGCCTCTTCCTCCACACGGCGGCGCGCTTCCTCTTCAGCGCGGCGCTTGGCTTCCTCGGCATCGCGAACCTGGGCTTCGGCAAGGGCGCGACGGCGGGCTTCCATCTCACCGGCCGAGAGGTCGTTTAGGACGACGCCGACCCGGGGACGGTTCTGCTCCGCACGCGGCTGATGTGGCTGTGGCTGCGGCGCCGGACGGCCGGCCGGATGCGGCTGAACGGGCCGCGGCTCGGCGGGCCGAGCCGCGGGCGTCGCACTCACCGGCGTAATCGGCCGCTCGTCCTTGTGCCGCGTCAGGCTGCCGAACTTCTTCTTGGTTTCGACCACGACCGCCTTGGTGCGACCGCGGCCCATATCCTGGCGCACCGTGCCCTGCTGCACCCCGGAGGGTTTCAGGGTCAGCGTCTTCTTGCCCGCTACGCTGAGTGTCTTGTCGTCTTTGTTGTCGGTCATTCCGTTCCGTTCCTAGCGATCAGGGCCGGATGCGTAACACCTGACCCCGTCTTCCAATTTGTCTCGAACAGCGCTCGCGATGCCGGCATCTGCCGGTGACGCGTGTCATTGCTGTGGCTTGCCAGCGCCGCCTTCGGCCCGGACCGGGACGGATCCTCGGTACTTTTCGAGCATGATTGCGCGCTTCACTACACCCTCACCCGCCTGCCCTGCAAGCGCTGCGGCATGGATAAAGGCATTACTTCCCAAAAGTCCGTCCATTTCCGCCGCCGTGAAGGGGCGGAAGGCGGGTATTTCCTTTTCGTCCTCGCTGACGAAGCTCATCGCCTTGCGAGCCTGATCGATCTTGCGGACGCCATCGGCGGCCGCATCGATCGCGTGGAAGACGGCAAGCGCCGCGAGACCACGCACCGCCTGCTCCGTCTTCATTGCACCGGAGACGAACTGGCCCGCCTTGCGCGCCATGTTCATCATGCCAGCGAGCTGCTCGACGAGAAGCCGCTCCACCTCGTCGGCAAGCGCCGCGTCGGCATTGACATCGGCCCGGAGCGCGCGGGCGAAGAGCTTCTTCGCCACCGCCTTCTCGACAAGCCCCCGCTCGGCCTTGACCCAGCAGCCGCGCCCGGGAAGCTGCCGCTTCAGGTCGGGCACGATGCGACCGTCGGGCCCGGCAACGAAGCGTATCAGCTCATCGGGAGAGCCGCTCTCGCGCGTGACGATGCAGGTCCGGCTGCTGCCGCTGCGGTCCTTCGGTCCCTTGTCCGAAGGCAGGGCGTCGGCCTCGGTCTCGACGATCATCGCGATCAGGCGTCCTGATCCGCGCCTTCGGCGACCTCGAGCGCCTCATCCTGCTCCTCGTCCTTCGCGAGATCCTCTTCGGTGATCCAGCCGGCAGCAAGCCGCGCCTGAACGATCATCGCCTCGGCCTCCTCACGGGTGACCTCGAACTTCGAGAAGATGCCCTCGAAGCGCTTGGTCTCGCCGTCCTTGCGCTCGGTCCAGCCGACGAGATCGTCGGCGGCGCAGCCGGCGAAATCCTCGACCGTCTTGATGCCCTCCTCGCCGAGAGCCACCAGCATCTGGCCGGTGAGGCCCTCGATCTGGCGCAGCTCGTCGGCAACGCCGAGCTCTCGGCGCTTGGCGTCCATCTCCGCCTCGATCTTGTCGAGATACTCGCGGGCGCGCGTCTGGATCTCGGTCGCGGTCTCCTCGTCGAAGCCCTCGATCGAGGCGATCTCGTCGAGCTCGACATAGGCAAGCTCTTCGACCTGGGCAAAGCCTTCGGAGGCAAGCACCTGGCCGACCATCTCGTCGACGTCCAAAGCCTCCATGAAGAGCTGGGTGCGCTCGTTGAATTCCTTCTGGCGCCGCTCGCTCTCTTCCTGCTCGGTCAGGATATCGATATCCCAGCCGGTAAGCTGCGAGGCGAGGCGGACGTTCTGGCCGCGACGGCCGATGGCGAGCGAAAGCTGCTCGTCCGGAACCACGACCTCGATGCGCTCGGCGTCCTCGTCGAGGACGACCTTTGTCACTTCCGCCGGCTGCAGGGCATTGACGATGAAGGAGGCCGGATCCGGGGACCACGGGATGATGTCGATCTTCTCGCCCTGGAGCTCGCCGACGACCGCCTGCACGCGCGAGCCGCGCATGCCGACGCAGGCGCCGACGGGATCGATCGACGAGTCGTTCGAGACGACGGCGATCTTGGCGCGCGAACCCGGGTCGCGGGCAACGGACTTGATCTGGATGATGCCGTCATAGATCTCCGGCACTTCCATGGTGAAGAGCTTCACCATGAACTGCGGATGCGTGCGCGACAGGAAGATCTGCGGGCCGCGCTGCTCGCGGCGGACGTCGTAGACGAAGGCGCGGACGCGGTCGCCGTAGCGCATGTTTTCGCGCGGGATCATCTCGTCGCGGCGAATGATGCCCTCGCCACGGCCGAGATCGACGATGACATTGCCATATTCGACGCGCTTGACGGTGCCGTTGACGATCTCGCCGACGCGGTCCTTGAATTCCTCATACTGACGGTCGCGCTCGGCCTCGCGCACCTTCTGCACGATCACCTGCTTGGCGGATTGAGCGGCGATGCGGCCGAAATCCATCGGCGGCAGCGGGTCGGCGATGAAATCACCGAGCTTGGCGTCCGGATTGCGGTCGCGGGCGAGCTCGATCGGGATCTGGGTCGAGTAGTCTTCGGCCTTCTCGACCACTTCCAGGAGGCGCTGGAGACGGATTTCACCGGTCTTCGGATTGATGTCCGCGCGGATGTTCGATTCCGAACCATAACGCGAGCGAGCCGCCTTCTGGATCGCGTCAGCCATCGCGGCCAGAACGATCTCACGGTCGATCACCTTTTCGCGCGCCACAGCATCTGCGATCTGCAGAAGTTCGAGCCGGTTAGCACTGACTGCCATATCTTGTCTCCGTCTGTTGCAGAGGCCTCGAGGGCGCACCCTGCCTTATTCGCTATCTCTGTCTTCGTCTTCGAAGTTTTCGTTGGCGGCGCGCGCGGCCTTCGCCTTCTTGTCGGCCGTTAGCGCATCGCGGATGAGGTCGTCCGTCAGGATCAGCCGCGCTTCGGAAAGGGCCGTGAACGGGATGGTGACGGTCGGCTCCTCGCCATAGGCCGGCTGATCACGCTCGAGCCGAAAACCGTCCTCGGTGACCGCCACGATCTTGCCGCGAAAGCGCTTACGCCCCTCGACCATCACCGAGGTCTCGCACTTCATCAGATGGCCCTGCCAGCGGACGAAATCGGACCTGCGCACCATCGGGCGATCGATACCCGGCGACGACACTTCGAGATGATACGCCTTGTCGATCGGATCTTCCACATCGAGCACCGGCGAGATCGCCTTCGAGACCTCTTCGCAATCCTCGACGGTCATGGTGCCGTCGTTGCGCTCGGTCATGATCTGCAGCGTCAGACCGTTCTGCCCGGACATGCGCACACGCACCAGGCGAAAGCCCATCTGAACCAGCACCGGCTCGATAATGTCGGCAATGCGCCGGTCGAGGCCCGTCTCGGTGATCAGCCGAGGTTCGTTTGCATTTTCAGCCGTTGTCGTATCAAACAAACGCTCGTCTCCTCATCGGACCGGCTAATAAAAAAGAGCGGGTCCTGTCGGGCCCACTCTTCATCTAACCGATCAAGAATTTGAGGCCCATATACGCTTCCTCGCCCCAAATTGCAAGGCTTGCGGCCAATCCAGGCAACGAACCCTCGCAAATTGCGACAAAGCCGAGCTAACCGCAAATTTCAGCGGCTGGCGCGCCACATTTCGAGGTTTATAACGAAGGCATCCTATATCGGCATCGAACGAGCGAGATCAAGAGGTGACGAACCGCATATCGCCGCTGGCTCCCTTCCGGCACGAAACATTCCGCACCATCTGGATCGCCAGCCTCGCCTCCAATTTCGGGGGGCTGATCCAGGCGGTGGGTGCGGCCTGGTTGATGACGTCGATCTCGCAATCGGTAAACATGGTGGCGCTGGTGCAGGCGTCGACCTCGCTGCCGATCATGCTCTTCTCCGTCGTCTCGGGCGCACTCGCCGATAATTTCGACCGGCGGCGGATCATGCTCGTCGCGCAAGGTTTCATGCTCGTCGTTTCGGCGGTTTTGACGATCTTTGCCTATCTCGGCCTGGTGACGCCGTGGCTGCTTCTCACCTTCACCTTCCTGCTCGGCTGCGGCACGGCGCTCAACAATCCGTCCTGGCAGGCTTCGGTCGGCGACATGGTCCCGCGCGACGATCTGCCGGCGGCCGTGGCGCTGAACAGCATGGGCTTCAACATCACCCGCAGCGTCGGTCCGGCAATCGGCGGCGCGATCGTGGCGGCCGCCGGCGCCGCGGCTGCCTTCGCGGCCAATGCGCTCAGCTATTTCGCAATTTTGTTCGCGCTTTTCCGCTGGCGACCCAGTGTCCCGGAAAGCCGGCTGCCGCGTGAAACGCTCGGGCGGGCGGTTTCCGCCGGGCTGCGTTACGTGGCGATGTCGCCAAACATCGGCAAGGTGCTCTTGCGCGGCTTCGCGTTCGGCGTCTCGGCGAGCGCGATCCTCGCGCTTCTGCCCCTCGTCGCGCGCGATCTCGTCGGCGGCGGCCCGCTCACTTATGGCATCATGCTCGGCGCCTTCGGCCTCGGCGCGATCGGCGGCGCGCTGCTCAGCGCAAGGCTCCGGGAGTTTCTCACGAGCGAGGCCATTGTGCGCTATGCCTTCGCGGGTTTCGCCCTGAGCGCCTTGGTCACGGCGATCAGCTCCGAGGCCTGGCTGACGTCGCTCGTTCTCACCGTCTCCGGCGCCTGTTGGGTGCTGGCGCTGTCGCTCTTCAACACGACGGTACAGCTCTCGACGCCGCGCTGGGTGGTCGGCCGGGCGCTCTCCCTCTACCAGACCACCACCTTCGGAGGTATCGCCGGCGGAAGCTGGCTCTGGGGCGTGACCGCCGAACAATATGGCGCCGCCAATGCGCTCATCGGCTCCTGTCTTCTGATGCTCGCCGGCGCCGCCATCGGCCTGCGTTTCGCCCTGCCGGAGTTCACGTCGCTGAACCTCGACCCCTTGAACCGCTTCAACGAGCCGCTGCTCGCGCTCGACTTGAAGCCGCGCAGCGGTCCGATCGTGGTCATGATCGACTACGAGATTGCCGACGACGACATACCCGAGTTCCTGAAGACAATGGCCGAACGCCGCCGCATCCGCATTCGCGACGGCGCCGGGCATTGGGCGCTCATGCGAGACCTCGAAAATCCGACGACCTGGACGGAGACCTATCACGTGCCGACCTGGGTCGAATATGTCCGCCATAACCAGCGGCGCACGCAAGCCGATGCGTCGGTCGGCGACAAGCTCACGGCGCTACACCGCGGCGATCAGCCGCCGCGCGTCCACCGGATGATCGAACGGCAGACGATCGTCCCCGATCATTACGAGCGCTACAAGCGGCCGGTGGAGATGCATTGAGCGGCGGACAGGAAAATCCGACGCCTAATACCGGAGGCCGAAATACCGGTTTCGACCCCAACGCCGTCATCCGCCGGTGGCGCCCCGATCACGCTTCCGCTCGAAAGGAAGTCGCACCTGCCCAACAAGTCGTCCGCAGGCAATTCGGAATGCAGAGATCAACGGTAAACTGGAACAAGCCCTGTCGAAGCCGATCCTGTTCGCTGTCTGCTTCGTGCTCGGACTCGCGCAGGTGATCGGTAGCGTTGTTCTGTATCTCGCTCACTGATTAGACGTGCGCGGCGGCGATGCCCATGGCGTCGCAGTGGCGGTGCGTTTCGCGGCCGACGCCACCCCAATGAATGCCGCCATACCCACCGCACCAAGGCACGCATTGGCGATCAACGCAACGTTGATCCCGAGCCGCTCCATCAATACGGAGAAAATGAAGGGAGCAAGTGCACCCGCCACCAGCCGGGCGGCGGACATGCGGCCGGTAATTGCGCCGTAGCCAACCGATCCGAACAGCCAGAGCGGCAGCGCGCCCTGGGCAATGCTGTTGATGCCCGATCCGAGACCAAGACAGATTGCGAAGACCACAGCACCAGGCAGCCACTTTCCGGATACGCCAAGAACGACAACAGCCACGACGATCAGGGCGGCCGAGAGCGTCGCGAGCATCGGTGGCGGCAGGTTCTTGCCGAATGCCATATTGATGAGCCTGCTCAAGACCTGCGCGGGCCCGAACAGCGACCCGATGACCACCGCTGCCGTGCCGAAACCGATCGATCCCAGCATTGGAACCATATGCGTCAGTATCGCCGAAAGCGCGAACCCCTGCAGGGCAAAAGCCAATGACACAAGAAACATGCCACGTCGCCTGACCTCCGGCGGAAGCGCGCCGACGATCGCCTCACCGTCTTGGCGGGTGAATGTGGCTGCTTCGGACCTCCGGCTTCGCATGATCCAATGGTGAAGCGGGAGGCAGACGAGCAGGTTCAATGCCGCGTAGGCGGTGTAGATTTCGCGCCATGTCAGGTGCTCATTAAGGCTCGTGGCGATCGGCCAGAAAATCGTCGACGCAAAGCCCCCGATCAAGGTGAGATAGGTGATGCTGCGTGAAGCCGCCTTGGGCCGGCTTTCCACAAGCGTCGCAAAAGCCGCCTGATATTGCACCATCCCGGATGCCACCTCCAGCAGCACGATCGCGAAAGCGAACACCGCTATCGAGGGAGACCACGCGCAAAGCAAAAGGGCAAGTGCGGAGATCCCCGAGCCAATGGTCATGATCGTCGCAGCGCCGACCCGATCCATCCATCGCCCGACGAACGGGGCCGAAAGACCGCCCACGAGCAGCGAAGCGGAGAAGACGCCGAACACCTGCTCGACGTCCAGGCCGAGGTCGCGCGCCATCCCCGGCGCGAGAACGCTGAAGCTGTAGTAGAGCGTGCCATAGCCGACGATCTGGGTGAGACCGAGCGCGGCGACAATGGCCACGGGGATACCAGGCTTCATTTCAGGCATTCTCGCCTTCGATCGTGGCGGAGGAAGGCGGGCAGCACCCATCGTCCTGGTCGACGAGCGCACGTATGCCGGGGTGCCCGGCGCAGCAGTCCTCCATCAGGAACTTCACGACGCCGGACAGTGCATCGTAGTTGGCGCTGTAGAAAATCGAGCGGGCTTCCCGCCTCTGTGTGATCAATCCGGCTCGCTCCAGTTCCTTCAGGTGAAAGGACACATTCGACGGTGAAACACCCATGGTTTCTGCGATGGAGCCTGCTGCCATGCCATTGGGACCCGCCATGACGAGTGTTCTGACAATCCCCAACCGTGTCTCCTGAGAGAGAGCCGCAAAGGACATGAGGGCTTGACGTTCATCCATATTTCAACAATCCTAAAAATGTTGAATCAAGGAGTAGCCCAGATGACGCTCTTCCGCAATACCCGGCACGCGCCCGCCGACATCACGCTTGGCGCACTCTTGGAAAAGCTCAGAGATGCCGCCATGCCGCTCGTGTTCGAGTACGACGGCAAGACGGTCCGCCCTGGCTACCACGTCACGGAAGTCAAGGCTGGCCAGTTCTCCGCCTTGGATTGTGGAGCGAACCCCGAAGCATGGTCGGAAGTCTTCGTTCAGCTCTGGGACGTCGATGACGGTGATCGCACGCACATGACGGCAGGGAAATTCTCGGCGATCGTCAGGAAGGTCTCCGAACACGTCGCCCTCGACGGATCGGCGAAACTGACGTTTGAGGTCAGCGATGGCGTGAAGCCGATGCAACTCTACTGTGCCGAGGAACCCGTGGAGCGGGGTGACAGCCTCGTCGTTCACCTCGCACCCCGTCCGTCGAGCTGCAAGCCCCGGGACCGATGGCTGGCCGCACAGGTCGCCGCCTCACAATCGAGATGTTGCGGCCGAACGCGACCGGAACTCCGGTGACGGCCGCGGATCAGACATTAGTCCAGCGACTGTCGGACTTCCGCTCCCCACCCAGAGCAGCGTCTGCGTCGAGTACTAAGCGTCAGGTTTTCACACCCAAAGTCAGCGTAGCTTCGACTTCAGCGACGGATCGGGAAAGCAGGTCGGTGCCAGGCCGTTCTTGCCCTGCCAGTCGCCGAGCGAACGGCGTGTCTTGTAGCCGGGTAGCCCGTCGGCCTTGCCGACGTCGTAGCCCATGGCGACGAGCGCCTTCTGCATGCCGAGAACGTCGGATCGCAGCATGCCGCCCACATCGCCCCATGCACTGCGGAAAGCACCGCCGCCCGTGGCGATGCGATCGGCGAGATTGCCGATATAAAGCGCGTAGAGATCGGAGTTGTTGTATTCCTTGATCACGTAGAAATTGGGCGTGACAATGAATTGCGGTCCGTGCGTGCCGGCCGGGACCAGCATCATGCCTGCGGCCGAGCGCTCTCCTGCCGGAAAGGGCTTGCCGGAGATGCGGCCGATCCCCATGCCGGCCCATTCGGCAATCGGACGGGCGAGGTCCGGCCCCTCCTGGGCGCAGGAGACGCCTGCAGGGATCGCCACCTCGAAACCCCAGTCGCGGCCGCCCTGCCAGCCCTTCTCAGAGAGATAGTTGGCGATCGAGGCGAGGCTGTCCGGTACTGAATTCCAAATGTCGCGGCGGCCGTCGCCGTCGAAATCCACGGCGTATTTCAGGAAGCTCGACGGCAGGAATTGCGGCTGGCCCATGGCGCCGGCCCAGGAGCCGCGCATTTCCGCCTCCTGGACGTCACCACTTTGAAGAATATGCAGCGCCGCGATCAGCTCGCGGCGGAAAAGCTCCGGCCGCGTGGACATGAAAGCCTTGGTCGCCAGCACATCCATGATCGGATGCGGGATCTTCGCCCGGCCGAAGCCGGATTCCTTGCCCCAGATAGCGAGAACGATCGGCCCCGGAACGCCATAGGTCTTCTCGACCCGCTTCAAGGTCGAGGCATGGGCGGAGGCGAGGCTGCGGCCGGTCGCGGCCAGCCCCTGAAGGCGTTTCTCCGAGAAATAGGAGCCGGGCGAAGAGAACTCGGCCTGGCTCTGTTTGCGTACCTTGGGTTTGGGAAAGCCGGGGGGCGCAAGGTCGGGCAGCTCCCAATTGAGCTTCACATCGGCAAAGGCCGCTTTGAAGGCCGCGCTCGAAACGCCGGCCTGCTGCGCCTCCGGCCAAAGGTCACTCTGAAGCCATTGCCGGAACTGGTTTTCGACATCGGCCTTGGTGGCGGCGTAAGCCGGAAGGTGGAGGGCGGGGAACGCGGCGACGGTAGCGAGCAAGCCGGCGCGGCGCTTACCCCCCTCAGCGCAGAGACCGGCAAACCATGAGCGAACGCGAGATTTCAAACGCATCGGCATCCCTTCAAATGGTGGTGCGCGCCCTGAGCGCGGCGGCCAGCGTGCCCTCGTCGAGATAGTCGAGCTCGCCGCCGACCGGCACGCCATGGGCAAGACGGGTGATCTTCACGTCCATGCCTTCAAGCTGGTCGGTGATGTAATGCGCCGTCGTCTGGCCTTCGACGGTAGCGTTGACGGCAATAATCAGTTCACGCACCCCGCCCTTGGAAACGCGGTCGACCAAGCCCCTGATGTTCAGGTCGTCCGGGCCGATGCCGTCGAGCGGCGACAGCGTGCCGCCGAGCACATGATAGGCAGCATTCATAGCCCCGGCGCGCTCCAGTGCCCAGAGATCGGCGACGTCCTCGACCACGATGATCACAGACTGGTCGCGCCGCTCGTCGGTGCAGACGGTGCAAGGGTCGATGGTATCGACATTGCCGCAGCAGGAGCAGATCTTGACCTTGCGATGCGCCTCGCCCATCGCCTCCGCCAAGGGGCCGAGCAATTGCTCCTTCTTCTTGACGAGATGCAGTGCCGCCCGGCGGGCGGAACGGGGGCCGAGGCCCGGCACCTTCGCCAGGAGCTGGATGAGTTTTTCGATTTCGGGGCCGGTGACTCGCTTTGCCATGGCGGGCTTTTAGCGCATCTCGCCGCCGAACGGAATCGTCTTGAGCGCGTCAGCGCGTTGCAATCGCTACGGCCGCACCGGCCATCGTGCCGGCGCTGGCGCGATTGACGATCCTCACTGCGCGGCGGCTCCTCAAGAACTGGCGCGCCTTCGCGGCCATCATGACCCAGGCGAGATCGATGGCGACGAGAACGAGGAACATGGTGGCAACGAGCTCCGCCCAGCCGAACAAGGTCACGGAGCCGAGATCGATGATCGAGGGCAGCAGCGCCACGTAGAACATCATGATCTTCGGATTGCCGAGCGTGATCGTCAGGCCGGCAAAGAACATCTTCGCCGCCGATCGCGTCTCCGGCAGGCTTTCGCCCGGCGTTTGCGGCTCGGCCGTCCACATCTTCCAGGCGAGGAAAAGGAGATAGGCGACGCCCGCCCATTTTATCGCGACGAACAGCCAGTGAAAGGTCTCGGCGATAGCTGCAAGGCCGGCGACCGCAAAGGAAAGCCAGATTGCCTCGCCGATCCACATCGCCAGAAGGAACGGCAGCACGTCACGCGCGCCCTTCGACAGTACCCGCGCGACGAGCGCCGCGATGCTCGGTCCGGGCGATCCGGCGGCAATCAACAGTGCTCCGGCAAACACCAGCAGCGACGCGACGGTCATGACGATCTCCTCCTCCAAGATGACGCGCGCTCGCTCTCATCGAAAACGAGCGCTGGCCAACTGCCGGCGTCCGATACGCGAAAGCCGCATGCTAACACGCTTTTTCGGCCGCGCCAGCAGCGCGCCCGAAGACCGCCGATCAGAACGGCAGCTTCATTCCCGGGGGGATCGGCAGGCCGGCGGTGAGCTCCCGCGTCTTTTCCGCCTGCACGGCCTCGGCCTTGTCCTTGGCATCCTTGTGAGCGGCGACGATCAGGTCTTCGAGGATCTCGACATCATCTTCCTTGAAGAGCGAGGGATCGATCTTCAGGCTCTTCATGTGGCCCTTGCCGTCGAGCCGGACAGCGACGAGACCACCGCCGGACGTGCCGTCGACTTCGAGCGCGGCGATCTCCGCCTGCAGCTTCTCCATCTTCTCTTGCATTTCCTTGACCTTGCCCATCATGCCCATGATGTCACGCATCGTCGTCTCCTGTCCTTTGGTATGTCTGCCTGAATTCAAGCGCCGCTTCAGCGTTCGCGCATTTACTCGATATCGTCGCCCGGGACGATGTCGCCGTCCTCGGATTGGGCTGCCGCCGGAGCGAGGCTCTCGACCTCCTCTTCCGCGGCGCGGATGCGCACGTCGGTGATTCTGGCACCCGGGAACCGCGCGAGGATCGCGGCCACGTCGGGGTCCTGGCGCGCATCGTTGACGCGCTGCTCCTGGGCGCGCTGCTCGGCCTCGACCAGCGTCGGCTCTCCGGGCTCGCGGCTGTAGCTTACGACCCAGTGGATGCCGGTCCATTCCTTGAGCTTGACGGCGAGTTCGCCGAGTAGCGTCTTCGGCGCATCGTCGGGAAGATTGACATCGAGCCGGCCCGGCTCGATGTGCACGAGCCTTAAGAAACCGCGTACCAGCGTCTTCAGCTTGATGTCGCGGTTCTTGGCACAGAGATCGGCAATGTCGCTGATCGAGTTGACCGGAACCTTCGGCTCGGGCCTCGCCGCGGGGCTCGCGACCGCGCGATCCTCCACGCGACCGATGTCGATCGGCTGGGGCGCGGTGTCCGGCACCGTGCGCAGCATGGTCGCGCCATTGCTCGAAGACCGCGGAACCGGTGCCGTCGCCACTGCGCGAGCCTCGACCGGCGCGCTCTCACGGCCCTGGGCTCCGCCATTGCCGCTCGGCATGAGGCGCGTGCCCCCGGTTTCGCCGCCGGAAAGCTCAAGGAGCCGCCGCGTCGCTTCCTCGGGCGAGGGCAAATGGGCGGCGTGTGCGAGCCTGATCAGCACCATCTCGGCGGCGCCGGCCGGCCGTGCCGAGCTTTCCGCCTCGGGAATGCCCTTGAGCAGCATCTGCCAGATGCGCGAGAGCGTCGTCACCGCGACGCTGTCGGCGAATTCTGCCCCGCGTGTGCGCTCGATCTCGCTCAAGGACTGGTCGTTCACCGCGTCGGGGACGTATTTCAGCCGTGTCACGAGGTGGGTGAAATCGGCGAGATCGGTAAGGACCACGGTTGGATTGGCGCCGGCTTCGTACTGTGCCGCGAACTCGTGAAGGGCTCCAGCGACATCGCCCCTGATGACACGCTCGAAGAGATCGACGATGCGGGCGCGGTCGGCAAGCCCGAGCATCGAGCGCACGGTTTCGACTTCGACCGAACCGCCGCCATGGGCGATCGCCTGGTCGAGAAGCGAGAGACCGTCGCGCGCCGAACCTTCTGCCGCCCGCGCTACCATGGCCAGCGCCTCGGGGTCGAACGGCACACCCTCTTTCCCGAGGATGGTGGAGAAGAGGCCGACCAGATCGGAGGCGCTGATGCGCCGAAGGTCGAAGCGCTGGCAACGCGACAGAACGGTGATCGGAACCTTGCGGATTTCGGTCGTCGCGAAGATGAACTTCACATGCTCCGGCGGCTCTTCGAGCGTCTTCAGCAGGCCATTGAAGGCCTGCGTCGAGAGCATGTGCACTTCGTCGATGATATAGACCTTGTAGCGCGCCGAGACCGGCCGATAGCGCACCTGCTCGATGATCTCGCGGATGTCGTCGATGCCCGTGTGCGAAGCGGCGTCCATCTCGATGACATCGACATGGCGGCCCTCCATGATCGCCTGGCAATGCTCGCCCGGCGCTCTGAGGTCGATGGTGGGCTTGTCGATCTCGGCGGTCTTGTAGTTCAGCGCGCGCGCCAGGATGCGCGCCGTCGTCGTCTTGCCGACGCCACGCACGCCCGTCAGCATATAGGCCTGGGCGATACGGCCGGTCTCGAAGGCGTTGGTGAGCGTGCGCACCATCGGCTCCTGACCGACCATCAGATCGGAGAAGTCCTTGGGGCGGTACTTGCGCGCCAGAACACGGTAGGCGGCCGGTTTCTCGACGGATGAAATCGGGGATGAAATGGGCGCTTCGTCGCTCATCGACCCTGCCGCTGTTCGAACTCTTGTCCCGACAGGACGGAGAAGTGGGAGGCTGGCACGATGACCCGTGCCGGGGCTCGTTAGGGCTGCTTCCTTCCGGACCTGACCCGGTTGGCGAGTGGCTCGTCCACCACCAACCTCCCGGCCCTCATATCGGCAATATCTGAACCAAATGCAAGCCAAGCCGTCAAAAAACTGATATCGATATGGGAAACAAAGCGAATCCGTTTCATTGCCGAGGAATTTTTGTTGACGACCTTCACCCTCGACGAGCGACTTCGGCGCGACGGCATCCCGATCTGCAAGCTCGGGCTTTGCGAATTGCGGTTGATGAACGACCGCCGCTGGCCGTGGCTGATCCTCGTTCCGCAGCGCGCCGACGTCTCCGAGGTTTACGAGCTGACGCCGCTCGATCAGGCGATGCTGACCTTCGAGACCAACTTGGTGGCCGCCGCCTTGAAAAAGGTGACTGGCGCCGAGAAGATCAATATCGGCGCGCTCGGCAATATCGTCCGGCAGCTTCATGTGCATATCATCGCCCGCCGGGAGGGCGATCCGAACTGGCCGGGCCCGGTCTGGGGCTTCGGCAAGCCAGAACCCTGGCTCGACGAGGACCATAAGGCATTCGCAGCACGCATTCTGGAAAATCTCTGAGCATGACGAAAACGATCTTCGATCTTCACAGCCCCCATCCGGAGCCGAGCACGCTTGTCGCCTTCGCCGAGAACCACTTGGACCGCCGGTCCGAGCACCGGCCCGACGATTGCGTCGAAACCGCCCTCAAGCATCCGGGCGCGCATTTCCTCGCCTTTTCCGGAGCGAAGCTGATCGTCAAACACGACGAGAAGATCATCGACCCGCTTTTCGCGCCCTACGAGCTCGCGGGGCTCGCGCCGACTCTCGACGAGGCGATCCTGCTCGGCTACCTGCCGAACGGCGATCCGCGCCTTGCTGTCCCGTCCGGGCTGACCGAGGAGACGGTGCCGGAGCCGTTCAAGATCGCCGACGCGCGAACGCTCTACCGGCAACAGATGCTGCCGGAGGAACTGCTCGGCCAATTTGCGCAGGGTTCGAGCCTGATCGTCTGGAACGCCAACAACCGTTTCTGCGGCCGCTGCGGCGGCCCGATGGATGGCGCGGCCGGCGGCTATCGGCGCGTCTGCACGGCCTGCGGCCACATGGTCTTTCCACGCACGGACCCGGTCGTCATAATGCTCACGATCGACCTCGAGCGCGATCTCTGCCTACTCGGCCGCAGCCCGCATTTCGTGCCAGGCATGTATTCCTGTCTCGCCGGTTTTGTCGAGCCGGGCGAGACAATCGAGAACGCCGTGCGCCGGGAAACGCAGGAGGAATCCGGCATTCGCGTCGGCCGCGTCCGCTACCACGCCTCGCAACCCTGGCCGTTGCCGCATTCGCTGATGATCGGCTGCTATGCCGAAGCCAAGTCGACCGTCATCAAGCGCGACGAGCAGGAACTGGAGGACGTGCGCTGGTTCACCCGGGCGGAGATCGAAGCCCTGCTTGAACGCACGACCGGGGTCGCCGACACGGGAGACGAGCACATTCCGCCGCCGAAAGGCGCCATTGCGCACCAGTTGATGCGCGACTGGCTCGCCTGGCCGGAGCGAAGCTGAGTTAGCCGCAAAAGCGACGAGGCCCTCAATAGCATGTCGCTCATGGTCTGCGGCGGCTTGGGATAACTCTATCCCAGAAACGCTCACACCCCGCACGAGAGGACGGCGGGGTGTGGAAGACTTACGGTGCCGCGCCTTCGATCGGGCGCGGGACATTTTGGATTAGCGGCCGTAGACGGCGGCCTGAATCTGAGAACGGGAAATACCGATGTCGCGCAGGGCGTGATCGTCGAGAGCGCGCAACTCGCGGACCGCGCGGCGCATCTGTGCGTATTCCATGATCTTCTGACGGATCTTCATCTTTGACACTCCATTTTTCTTGACGGAGGTCAAATAGGCATTTGCCTAAGATTTAGTAGCACCATGAATGCAAATTAGGCATGCACTGGACGCGTAGCCGGTTAACGAATTTTGCCACGTTCTGGTGCCGGAGGATCGCCACCATTCAAATCTGCAGCGACCCGTACGACCACGCTGCAATGACTCGGTGGCGCCCACCACTGCGTCATCCTCGGGCTTGACCCGAGGATCCAATCGCAAGCACTGCGCAAACTCCTATCTGGGCAGGCGTGGCCTGGATCCTCGGGTCAAGACCGAGGATGACGGCGGAGTGAGTAATTACGCCGGCCGCCGCGTAATAAGCCGGCAGTTCCTCAGAGCACGCCGCGCATCGGATGCGCCTTATAAGTGCCAAGGATGCGTACGTTTTCCGAGAAGAAGCGCAGTTCGTCCATCGCGTGGCGGACTCCCTCATCGTCGGGGTGACCCTCGATATCGGCATAGAACTGCGTCGCCACGAATTTGCCGCCGAGCTGATAGCTCTCGAGCTTCGTCATGTTGATACCATTGGTGGCAAAACCGCCCATGGCCTTGTAGAGGGCGGCCGGGATGTTGCGCACGTTGAAGACGAAGGTGGTGATGATCAGCTCGTCATCGGACTTGCGGGAAATGCGTTGCTCCTCGCGCGAAAGCACGACGAAGCGGGTGACGTTGCTGTCGGTGTCCTCGACGTTCTCGGCGATGATCTCGAGACCGTAGAGGTCGGCGGCGAGGCGCGGGGCCAGCGCTGCCATGGAGCGATCGCCCGTCTCTGCGACGAGCTTCGCAGCTCCGGCCGTGTCCCCCGCGACGACCGGCTTCCAGCGGTTGGCGCGGACAATCTTGCGGCATTGGCCGAGCGCGTGGATGTGGCTGTGCACGGTGCGGATCTCGTCGTGCTTGACGCCCGGCAACACCATCAACTGGAAACGGATCGGCATGAAGTATTCGCCGACGATGTGCAGACGCGATTCCGGCAGGAGATGATGAATGTCGGCGACGCGACCGGCAATGGTGTTCTCGATCGGGATCATGGCAAGGTCGGCCTCACCATTTTCCACCGCGAGGAAGGCATCCTCGAAGGTCTGGCAGGGCAGCGGTTCCATCGCCGGGAACATGTCGCGGCAGGCCATGTCGGAATTGGCGCCATAGTCGCCCTGGAAGGAAATCCGATTGGTCTTGGCGGTCACTTTGGTTTCCCTCTCAAACTTGGGCGGAAAGGATACGACGAGCCTTTTCCAGGTCTGCCGGCGTGTCGACGCCGAGCGGCACGGAATCGATGATCTCGACATCGATGCGCATGCCGGCCTCGAGTGCCCGCAATTGCTCGAGCGATTCGCGCCTCTCGAGCGTCGAGGGCTTCAACGACACGAAGATCTCGAGCGCCTTGCGGCGATAGGCATAAAGACCGATGTGGTGGTAGAGCGGGCCTTCGCCGTATGGCGCGGTGGCGCGGGTAAAGTAAAGCGCGCGGAGCCGGCTTTCGGAGAGCGGCGAGCCCAC
>Ga0214543_1000046_pt1 | contig 152363 bp, 67 predicted proteins | sample CNSS2metaG_FD_160094 | JGI IMG/M metagenome (GOLD analysis project Ga0214543, IMG submission 160094) | Root nodule microbial communities from cowpea collected in UCLA plant growth center, Los Angeles, California, USA - CNSS2 | ecosystem: Host-associated > Plants > Roots > Nodule | place: USA... | reverse complement strand
ATTCAGTATGGGCAGATGACGGGAAGAAGCAAAGTTACGAAAAAACCATTAAATGGGACAGCTGTCAAGAAGGTAAGTGGGGGTATTGGGGTCTTTTCCAGAGGGTATTGTTTTCATATATTTTAGATACGACTGCGTTTCGGCTCCTATGGACTTGATCATGGTCCGTCGAAGAGATGGAATCTGGAATCTGAACGAATCCAACGGTAGTGATGTGAGCATGCGCAATCTAAAATGAGAAAGCAGCATTCACATTATTTGTAGCGTTCAGAAAAGATCCAAAGAAATAAAAGGAATAGAAGAAAGAAAAGGCTTCACTCGCTTTCTTGATCGAATTTAAAATCCCCTCTGTTGTTATATTCACCAGAATCACTCCAACATTTCAATTCAACCCCTTCTCTCTCTCTCTCTCTCTCTCTCTCCCATGCCTTCCTCCAAAATCCTAACTTTTTAATCGCTTCCTTAGTTTCTTCGCCACAAACCCTGGGATGTCGTCGCCGGGGTTCCCTGCTGCTGGTCCCTCCGATTTCTACGGCGGAGCAACCGGATTCCCTACTCAATCCATGGCAGTTCAACCCACCATCAACAACCACCCCGCCACCACTCACCACCCTCTCTACCGATCCCAACCTTCAATTTTGCTTCATCCATCCTCCCACATACCTCAACACCAAACATCCTCTTTCATCGGGAAACGCACCCTCGCAGAATTCCAGACCCAAAACCTCACTAACACCAACAACGTTGTTATGAGCAACAACAATAACCAACTCCTTCCTAACTATCAATTTCGTTCGGTAAAGCCCAGAACTTTTCAACACAACCAATTCTCCACGTTCTCTCCTGAATTATCTGCCTTACCGTCACACCGTTACGGCGCCTCCCTCCTCCACCACATTCGCCCTAACGCTGTTAACGCACAACCAGTCACGACTCCGATCCTGTCTCACACAAATTTCTTTCCGGTTCAAGGCAGGGTAACCGCGACCCATGAAACGGAGAAGACGTCGATAGACCACCGCCTCCAGGAGTTGGAAAAAGAGCTTCTAGAAGACAATGATGACGACCAAGGCGACGCCGTTTCAGTCGTGACCTCCTCTGAATGGTCACACACAATACAGAACTTAATCACTCCGCCCAAACGCGCCTCGTCATCGCCCTCTTCCTCTACGACGTCGTCCAACTCCTCCGCAGAATCCATCAGTGTCATACAGTGCCTAACGGAGGTCGCGAAAGCAATTTCAGAAAGGAGATTCGAGGTCGCGACGCAGATCCTTGCCCGATTGTCGCAGAATTCGGATCAACGCTTCGTAAATTGCATGGTTTCCGCGCTCAAGTCGCGGATGAGTCACGCTGAGTATCCACCACCGGTTGCGGAATTGTTCAGCAGGGAACACGCCGAGTCCACTCAGTTGCTATTTGAACACTCGCTCTTTTTTAGGGTTGCGCTCATGGTCGCCAACATCGCAATCCTCGAATCCGCATTCGATGATAAAACAGATAACGCCAAACTCTGCGTGGTGGATTTCGACATCGGGAACGGGAAACATTACGCGAGCCTTCTCCACGAGCTCTCCTTGCGGCGAAAGGGCTCTCCGGCCGTCGTCAAGATCATAGCCGTTACGGAGAACAGCGCTGACGAGAGGATGAGTTCCGCGGGCGTGATGCTCGGAAGACTCGCAGAGCAACTCGGGATTGGTTTCGAATTCAAAGTGCTGACTCGGAGAATCGACGAGTTGACTCGCGAGTCTCTGGGTTGCGACGCGGACGAGGTGCTGGCGGTGAATTTCGCGTTCAGGCTTTACAGAATGCCCGACGAGAGCGTCTCCACGGAGAACCCACGCGACGAACTTCTGCGGCGCGTGAAGGCACTCGCGCCGCGCGTGGTGACGCTGGTGGAGCAGGAGTCGAACACCAATACGGCGCCCTTCGTGGCTCGCGTGGCTGAGTCGTGCGCGTATTACGGCGCGCTGTTTGACTCGCTGGACACGACGATGACACGGGAAAACTCGTGGCGAATAAAAATGGAGGAGGGACTGAGTCGGAAGATAGCGAACTCGGTGGCATGCGAAGGAAGGGACCGCGTGGAAAGGTGCGAGGTGTTCGGAAAGTGGCGCGCGCGCATGGACATGGCTGGTTTCAGGTTGAAACCACTGAGTCAGAGAGTCGCTGAGTCAATCAAAGATCGACTCGGTGATGAGAACCGGGTGGCAGTAAAAGTAGAAAAGGGTGGGATTTGCTTTGGGTGGATGGGAAGAACCCTGACCGTGGCTTCTGCTTGGTGTTAATTGCTCAACTCAACTTTTTACTCTCTTTTTCTTTTTTTTTTTCCATGGATATTATATACCACATTGTTAGTTATTCTAATGTTGCCTAGACATTCTGCAAAGGGAAAATTGTATTGAATGATATCCTCCTCCTTCCTTCTACCAAACTGGTAAATAAAAAAAAAGTGTTTGGATTTGGAGAAAATTTATTTGCCTTCTTGCAACATTTATGAATATGATGATTCATTTATGTACTTTTATCATTCTCACTTCAGTTCTGAAACAACATGCTGGCACTTTGGTACAGTGCTTTTCTGCTTTCTAATTTCTATGGTTGTGTGTTTCTTCTTTTAACGTAACACACTCTAAACTCTTTTTTTATGTGATTTTTATTATATTTTAAATAGTTTTAATCCTTTGCACTGTAGCTTACTTGTTTTTTCTTACTCCATTTCTAGTATATATAATTAATGTAGAAATTATTTGAATTTTATATTATCAATGTGACTCGTTCCATTTCTGACCGTAAAGTTAAATATGTAATACTCTCTTAAATTTATGTTAACTTATATTTTAACATGATTTTAGGATGTTAGATTATTTTAAAAAATCCAACTATACAACGGATAGTTGCTTAAATAAATTTACATTATTCTTTTAAATTTTTATAATGTCATATAGACATAAATGCTCTCTTTCTCTATATATATAGATATTGAGTAGTTGGTTATGTAAGCATTAGAGGTATAGTTGGGTGATGTATTATTTTTTCCATTAATATAAAGTAAAGTCTTATTATTACGATACGCATATATTCTGATCTAGAGAGGTGGATGGTTCACGTGCACATGTTTCAACGTGAATTTTGTTGCCAAATATTTCGCTCTTTGCAACGTCAAGGCTTCCCCATTCTAGCAAACTAAGGACGTTCATGCAAATTGTCAAACCGTGTGGAGACTCTTTCTTTTATTATTATTTATTATATACCCACATCATTTTTTACATATTTGGTTGGGGCCCAAACTTATATACATAAATCATTTTTAAAAACAACATTTTTGTAAATTAAAGTTATTTTTTATACAATTCAAATTAAGATTTGTAAAAGTTATACAAGTTTAATGTATAACGAGGATTCCAGCGCTCTTCTGCCTCTAACTCTAGAATGTTCTTCATATATTTATTCGAACTGACACGTGTTAGTTTTTTTTTATTTTATGAATTTTAATTCTATAATATATTTGAGTGTTCTTCTATATTTTTTCTTATCTTTTTAATCTTTATATTATCCCATTTAGTGAACCCAAATTGAAAAGAAAAATATAATTGAGTTAATTTGGTTAGGATTTTGTTTTTCAAAATTCAATCCAAACAAATTAATTCAAATTTATTAGAATCTCGGTATCTTTTGAATCTATATAAATTCAACCAACACGTTCCTATACATAAATCAAATATTATTATCAAGCATACTAATCACGGGCAAAATAGCGAAGAATGTACTAAAAATGAAAAGAAAACAAATATTGATGAAAACAGTTAGATGTGTGTTTGGGGTATGAACAATAAAAGCTAAATGCATTAATAATAAGTGGAAATATATATATATATATATATATATATATATATATATATATATATATATATATATATATATATATCCTGACGACTAGACCACAGTTGACCTACGTGTACAGATGCGTCTTTGATTTAAAGTCGACCTACATGCACAGATATGTTGGGTCTGATATGAAGTCGACCTATGTGTATAGATGAAGGCCTAATTCATAAACTCGTAACTCATCTCCTCTTTTCAGGATAACGGCTAAACGATCACGTGACCACATCCCTGCAGAGGTCGGGATAACCTCAGCAAACGTCAATCACTTATCGCGATTCAAGAAAAACTTAATCAAGGACGAGTTAAAAACCTGTATAAAACTAAGCGACTACTCTCCAAAAAGGAAACTAAAGAAAAAGGATCCAGAAAAACACAACAACAAAGAGAAAATATCCCTCTATAAAAGTATCTGACGCGAAAATGATGAATTATGATCGTTGTATACTTCGGATTTTCCTTTGCGAGAACAATTTCATAACAATAATAATTGAATTGAAGCATTATTTAATCTGAAATTTTCTTACTAATTGATTGTCCATTTGTTTATAATTAATTAAATTATTTAACAGCATCTTAAATAAAAAAAAATTGTGGAAAATTTTTAAAAGGGTAAATTAGAATTAAATTAAAATTAAAAACAGTAGAAGCAATCGGTGAGGGAAGAATAAAAGGTACGATTTGATGTTTGAATTGATAATGAGCAACATGTCACCCAAAAGCAGAAGAGAAGTCCATCTTTGTCAAAGCCGAAGAAGGAACAATGAATACCGCAATAAAGTCACAACCTTTTCAACTTAAAGCACCCTTCCCTCCAAAGTTTTCTTTAGATACTATGAATGAAACAAAGTAAGAGATTACAAACAAAAACAGGAAAAAAAAAAGATTATAAATCTAAAATATTATACAAAAATAAACACTTTTTTTAACCCTTGATCTTTTAATCATAAACTATCTTTTCAAAATTACTATAAATATGTTTCTAAATTAACATACATCATTTATTTACAAATCACTTGTGTTAAACTTTAAAACCAGATTATGAAGGGATTACTAATGATAAAAATTGTTACATCTAATTATAAAAAAAAAATTAAGATTTAATTGTTAAAATATCATTGTTTTACTTCATTATATCAAATCATAATTTTGAATTAGAGTTTACTTGATACGTATTACGATAACAATGTATAAAACTACAAAATTTCTTTATATAACATTCCAATTTCTGCTTAAAAAACTGTACAGTTTAATTTGTAACAATTATAATATTTTGACAAATTTTTTTTAATAAAAAATTACTTTTTAATACACATAAAATTGTTCTTCTCTTTCCAAATCATATAATTTTTTTTTTCATCTTGTTACATATGTATTGTCAAAAATTTATCAGTAAAACTTTAAAAAAAAAAAAAATTCCCAATTCCTAATTATCTCTCTTTCATTTGGTTGGTAGAGAAGAAAGAAGTGTGGAGGAAGCATGAGAGAGAAAAGAAAAAGCTAAAAAAGTGGAGTTTTAGATTTATGAATTAAGATGATGACAAAAGAAGAATGAGTGATAGCCTGCACTTATTATACCTACCATTTACTAACCTAATATTCCTCGTATAAACTACTACCACCTGTCCTTTCGTGCCACTTCATTAAAAGTCAAACCATAGTTTTATCAATTTTGCCATAGATAAGGTTACAATTTTTTTCACATCAGTTCAATAACAATTCATTTTTCTTTCATCTTCTATTGTATAACATATCACAATAAATTCCTATTAAATGTATGTTTCTTTTTTATCAACAGTTATTAGTAAGAACTATATTTCTCCTTCAATTGAAACTTTCCTTCGTCTTTCACATCAATATTATTATTTATTCCACTTTTCTGTGTTTTTCTTTCTTCAAATTTTCCTTTCTAATAAACATATCATTTAATTAAATGAGTTTTCTTTTAAGTTCCGTATGTAAATTTAAGGGGGACCAATTCAGAACTGACTTCAACCCGTTATTTCCTCCCAAATTTTCAATTGGCGTATACACGGTTTATATATATAACGTGTAAAAAATTGCTTGTATAACTAAAATTTGTAATATATAAATATATTTTAATATATAAATTAATTGGATGAATTCAAATTAGGTTGATTGTAAGCTTGATGTGGGTTTTGTGCTATAAAAAAATACAAAATTAATTTGTTCTTCCAAAATACATTAATTAGGATAGATTAGATCGAGATAAAATAGGAAAATTTTAATTTATATAGATTTCTTTCATATGTATATTTATTTTATGTTTTATGAAATGTAATTTTTATTACATATTTAGTGTTTAGTGTGTGTTTTATATTTTATATTTTTATTTTCTTCTTTTTAATAATTTTTCATGCGAACAAATGATTGATAGGTTTTGAAGCGGATGCATAATTGAGATGTTAAAATGTATATAAATGTTTGGAAAGTTGAAACAAAGTTCATTTAACAAAAGAAAAATTGAAAATTCTTTTAGATTTTAAAAAGATTAAAATAAAATAAATGAACATTTGGTGCAACTTCAACATTATTCAATATCTTGACTGTATACAATATAAAGAAAAAAGGTTTAAAATAAACATAATCACGTATAAGTGTCAAGGTTTTTATTATAACAAATAGTTGAAAAATAATTAACTCATTGGACAAAGTATTTAAATTGTCTTCAAACATTTTTCAATAAGATTTACTATATATTTGTGGAGTTGTTTAATCGATATCTATAAAAGTTTTCTAAATGATGAGGATCAAGAGTGTGAAAGTAGAAATAATAAAAAATATATACATTTTTGTTTTTATATTGATTTATGTTTAGTTATTGTTCTATATCAAAGATTCTTACTATCACTTTTACAAGATTATATAATTTTTTCCAAATTATATGTTAGACTTTCCTTGAGTTAAAACACAAGTACATAAAGTCATTTTCACATAACTGTGAAGGATTTACAAATAATAATTCTGTGAAGAATGTTTTCTAGAACATGACTGGTAGAGCATACATGACTTCGATATGCATGCATCATAAGTTATTTTGAAAATTGTGAGATTCTTCTTTAAATTTATATAATCTTTCACATGTTACATGTTTCATTAAAGTCCTATATCAAAGTTGTGTAACTTTTTATGACTTCATTAGTTTTTAATGAGTTGTTTAACCTTTAAATTAAGTGCTTACTTTTCGTTTATGTATAAGTGAATAACAAAGTTTAGTATTTTCTGTAAATTTGACTACCATTGTAAATGAAAAATGGTCCCAACCTATTAGGAATGCCGGGTCAAAAGGGAAGACTAAAATAACCTACTTAATAAATTCATGATTATATATATGATTAGAATTAATTACAAATGGTTAATAGAATTAGTCTAATATCAAGTCATTCTAAATTGACCATCTTTTTTTTGTTTCGATACTTTTTAATTGACCTATTGAATACATCTCTCTCAATCTTTTTAAAACGATCAAGTTGCATGTATAAAAGTATAAAAATAATTTAATTAGAACATGTATTTTTTTGGTAACCTTTATCTACCTAAGTTCAACACACCAAAGTGACTTAAAGTCTCACTTAAGCATTATTAGGACATTATCACTTGCAATAAACTTCATAATAATATGTAACATACATTTCATTTTTAGAAAATAAGCATAAATTATTATTATTAATAACTTAAAATAATTGTATTAATATTTCTCTGTATTGATTAATTCAAACTTAAATTCCTCTTTAGCTTTTGGTATTTTATGTTGTTAAGTATGGATTAACGGATGAATAGAAATAAAAATAAAATGGAAAATAATAGATGAAGAAGAGAATGATGGTGAAGTCCAAATTGCTAAAATCTTATCATTTTTCTGTTCGCAATATTTAAATTTTGAAATTGTATTCACAATTTATCGATCATCTTTTATATTTGACTCCCAATATACATGAATTGGAGTGATTGTATTATAATAAGTATTGTTATTTTTGAACCTAATATGAATGTTTTAAACTATTTGTGATTATTATTCTATTTTGTGTGCTTTAAAAGATTTTTAGTACACTTAATGTTTGATTATAAACATAAACTGATATTGTTCTTATATATTTAATTAAATAGTTAACTCGTTGTTATTTTTTTATTTTATGTTTAGGGAACTTTTATAGTTTAGCACGGAAGAAGTCTCCAAAATTTGTTTATGCATTTATGTTTTTTAAGTGTATATTATATTTAAGGTACGTAACATATGAACATATATATTTCACTGAACTTAGAAATACAATTTTGCTAGAGTTACATTATATGAAAATCCAATAAATATATAAATGATTTTTTTTTAATTTTTATTAAAAAGTTGAAATCTATTAAAATGGATTCTTTTAAGAAACAAAACACTCTTCTACACATTTTTCTTTATGATTTCCTACTTTTCTCTGCTCTACTTCTCTTAGAATCCAATCCTTCCTCATCTTTTGAAGATTGAAGTAGTAAAAGCAAGATTTTTGTAACAAACCGTACAATTTACTTTTAGCAATCTATACATGTAAGTAAGTGCAATTTACCCATTTTGTTAGAAGTCCATTTTGATTTTAAATGCATGCAAAATTCCTGGATTTGCATGTGATTTTTCTGTTGTGTTCTTGATGAATCATCATCCCTTGGTTGTCATGAAATCGCAATCTAGTTTTGGTAGGGTTTTGTTGTATGTAAGACAAACTTGAGTAATGTGCGGATGCCCAAAGAGAACGTTGGTAGGTTCTTCTACAGGGTAAGGAAAGTTAATTTAATTGAAATTTTAAGGTCATATTGTTAAATAAAAAAAATGGTATGAATGTTGTTTTTATATGATTGCTGAAATTTGGAAATAATATTTGTGAGAATGGTAATTTGATTTGAATTGTGAAATATAAAGTGTGATGAGAAACTACTATTTTGAATAGATAAATTGTTGTTTGTGCTGTTTTTTTTTTCTTAATAGAATGGGTATGAATGTGACTACAGAGAGATTAACTTACGAAAAAAATTGATACTAAGTGTGTTTGATAATGTATTAGTAGGAAATATCATAAGTAAGTATGGAAGAGTTAGCCTATAAGATGAGAAAAGAATATGTGTGACTCTGATGTTATTATGGTAAAACAATTGTTTTGATTTGCAATATTGGATGTTTTTGATGTGGTGTAATAACTTTTTCTTATAAGTCTTAAAGTAATTAAACACTTTAGTTTAAAAGAGATTAAAAACATTTGAATTTGGAATATTGTTGCAAAAACTATGAATATGCTTGACTGGATATTTGTATTATAGTAATGTAGTATTGAATGTGGCATTGTATTTTCATTTTTGAGATTTGTGGCTTGTCTATATGATTGTGAATTAGTGGTGCCTTATAGTGTTGCTAAATAGTTTTCTTGTGTGCTACTTAAGATAATTATTGTTTGAATTTTTATTTGGTAGTGTATGTGTATATGTAAAGTTGTAGTATGTGTGGTATTCAAATTATTATTTCTAAGGAAAAAATACTAATTTTGGTTAAGTTTAAGTGTATTGAAAGGGTATCGAGAGTAAGACTATCTTAACTCAACTAGTATCTCACTCACATAGAGTTCGATGTCTAGGTGATGTGAGTTGAAGGAGGCTCCACATAACAAACAATATGATATAAAAGAGTATCATACTTAGGAGCTAGCGAGGTTACCCTGTCATGTCTTGGTTTAGGAACATTGGTCCTGAGTGTTGAAACACAAATAGAGGATTTAGTAGTAACCATAATATAATCTCTTTCTGTTTAAGTTTATTTCTTTGAAAAATTAGTTTACCTTTGTAATTTTTGTGTTTTTTTTTCTTATACGACAATCATATATATATTTTATATATACGAGAACAGAGATGGTAATTAATAAAGATAATAACTTTGGAGCTGTGAGACAATAAACTAGAAAATTAGTATAAAAATATTTTAAATAAGAGATCCATCGTGTTAAAAATTTATATTTAATTTCATAGTTAAAAATTAGAATACTAGACTTTATTTAGAAAGAAAATCCTATATAGCTATCGAGTGTAATATAAATCAAACTAATTTTAATTACTAAATAACTTTTTCATAACAAGTAATTGTTAATTGATGTCTACTCATAAAAAAAATGGAATATTACGATTAATGTCATTGTAAGAAGAAATACTACAAATTAATTGAATAGTGAAAAATATTTGTGTTAAATAAAAGTGCTGATATCATAACAAAAAAAATGAGTTAATTTGCCTGACCTCAAGTGCATTGCGTAAAGGCAAGAATTTATGAAATTGGTTAACTAAAAAGCATCAGAAAAACACCGCTTCACCTTCCCATTTTCTCTCCACAGAATATTCGTCTGAAAGGTGCCACGTGGCAATGGGACATCTCACGCGCCACCTGTATCATGCCGCCCTAATATATTCATCTTTTTTACTGTAATTGAAAATAAACTTATTCCTTCCACTTTTATAATATTGTTGTAGACGCAACTTTTTTACCTAGATATTTAATAAGTTACGTATGTAAGAATTAAATTTGAAATCTTTAATTATTTAAAAATAATTTTACGATAAATATATTCCTTCCCTAAGTTGAATACTCCAAATTTCAAGTTTACCTAATCGGTTTTGCAATTGTACTGATGTGCCATAAAATTCTCCACGTACCCATCATCCTCAAATCTAACTTTAGATAGTTGAGAATATTATTTATCGGCGTTTTATTTATATTATTACTATATGGTAGATGATTAGAATATGATTTGGAAAATTTTCTTTTTTCTATATTTTCTCTCGTGTGGTTTCATTCTAGAGTTTCACATATTCAGTTAATTAAAAGAATTGTTATTTTAGCTGGATCAAATTTTAATAAATGTTTTGCTCGTTTAAGTGATTTCTTTTATGCTTTTTAAGATTATCAATGTGTTTGGTTTGGTGTCATTCGGACGTGTAATTGGTTTCAACTATAAAATTTACGTTAAATTAGTTAAAAAATTCAAGTCAATGAGAAACAAATATCGAAGAATCCATTCGATCTTTCCTGAAGTATTACCAAACACACGTTATGTGTCATCTCAATTTTATTCTTCGTAGAGTTGTTATTAATGGTCAAATAAGCATTTGTTAGGTAAAAGAAGTTGAATTGATACTCTCTCATTGTATTTTAGTAATTATGGTGATTTTAGAATTGTGCATGAATGAATTAAAATATTGGATGTGATTTTAAATCAATGTTATTGTTTCTATTGAATTTGAGAGTTTGAGATACATATATTTAATCAATGATGAAATTATGATTTTGATTCCAAAAATAGGCTGAACTGGAAAGTTCAAAACATGTTATAATAGATAAGAATTTTATGTTGGGAATTATGTGCACAATTTGCTGCTGGTTTTGGATACTGGACATTAGTCGATGTGAATGCTTAACTCATAGTATTTATTGCAAGTACAAAACACTATTATTTAAGTCTTCATTTGTTTATGTTATGATTTAAGATTTGAGGTAGAGAGTCGTATTTTTTGGATTCTTCTTCTCCTTGTCCTTTTAGCTTCATTGTATTTTTCTTCTCCATCTTTGCATTCTCTTGTCTTAGGGCATTATTATCTTTGGCACTTCTTTTTTTAAACCCACTGAACTTTTGTTGTATTTTTATTTACATCTCTAACATAGAGGCTATGTCAGCAGAAGATTGTCCTCTTTCTCTTGTTCCAACCATCTTGCTTCTTGTAGATACCATAAAGTTTTCTCTTCATGGTATCTAAATCTTACAATAGGCGCCAAAATGTTCTTACAAGGTCAGATATACCTTGTAAAAGTCTTTCCAAACTCTTCAAGCACACTCATAACTCCAATTTCACACCTTCACATCAAGATGTCCTCGGTTCTAGTCTCTCCAAAGCCAAAAAGGGTGTATGCAAAAAACACTTTAGCATTCAATTCAATAAAGTGCGTCAAACAATAGTACATAATAATATGGGCTAAATATGTTTTTAGTCTCTCAAGTTTTAGTGAATTTTAGAATTAGTCCCTCTTCGAAACTCTATACTAATTTAGTCTTTCATCTTTAGAAATGCGTGGATTTAGTCCTTCTTACCAAATTTTATTAAGTTTATTTGACATTTTAAACGTATTTTATGTAACATTTGAGTTAACACTGAAACAAAAATGTGTCAAACGGTATAAATAATTCAAATACTATCATGAAATGCGCTTGAAACGTCAGATAAACTTAACAAAATTTGGTTAAAAGGATTAAATTCACACATATTTTAAGATGAATGACTAAATTGGTTAAAAGTTTTGAAGATAGACTAATTTCAAATTTCACTGAAACTTGAGGGACCAAAAACATATTTAACCCTAATAATATAACATAATTAATTTACCTCGTGCATTGTGTTATTTATATTATATTTATGGACTTTTATCTAGATGAATCGAATCGACGTAACTAATTTACCTTGATTAATTGTGTCTAATACTCCACTAATATGTTTGAGCCATTTCTTTAACTTAATTTCATTGTGTCAATGTTAATGATATGACCAATAAAAGATAGTTCTATTCAAGTATAGTTGGACCGAGTACATCTCAACCTAAATATTTTCGGACGTATATAGTACAAGATAGGTTATTGTTATTTTATTGAGGTAATAAAACTCTTATATATAAAATTATCAATTTTAAAAGTTAAAAATATTTAACCTAAAATGAGCACAAGAAAACAAAATTGAAAACACAAAATATTCTTGAAATAAGTAATGGAGGCCTAGCCATTAGGTAGACCTTGGAACAACCCAAATAATACGAAAGCAAAAACTTTTAACTAAAACTTACAAAATTCTATATCCAGTTTCATATTTTATTGTAGCTCTTCCATCCTTAATGTATACTAATACTTTAATTTGTATATATTAGTATTGGTGTAAATAAATTTTACATGAATATTTAATGAATAAAAAGCTATATGGGAGATTCTATATCAACTAAAAATAAAGTGTATTTAATAAAAATAAACTTAAAAATCTTCAGTTGAAAGTTGTATTAAACAATAAATAACATTGAAATATTAAAAATCTTATTAAATTAATTTACATTTACCCACAAAAGAAGCTATGTGCATTAGAATCTCCAAATTACGTTGTAAAGAAAAGTTGGAAGTAGAGAATATCATTTGGATATTTTTTAAGTGAAAAAGGAATGCATTTGAAAAGTTGATATTGGTTTAAATTTGGAGAAAAAGTTAATGGGATTTAAGAAGATTTGTGCATATCCTTAGTTATTAAGAGGCACACCCTTCATTATAGTCTGATTTCAGAATCAAAACTTGACAATTATAGAATTCATTAAACTTATGATTGTAGTGATGAAACAATGTTAAATATCCAATGACTTTGTCTATTATCATGTGCCACTTTTCAAGGATTTGTTTTGAAAAAAAAAAAAGTTTTGATGGTCAATAAAGCAAAAGTTAGAGCCCACAAAGCCATAATCGATTTCGTTCCATCACTTGTATGGTCACCCCATAAAACAAACACAACCTCTTTTTAGTAATATCCACTTTTCTCTTCATAAACTATATTTTATTCAACGATTGAAAGTAACATGTTGAAAAATAAATTTTAAAACTATAAATAGTCGATATAATAAGTATTATTATATTTACTTTTACTATAATAAAAATATTACGATTTTATTATAATAACTTTAATTTTATTGTATTTGTTTAAACTTTATTAGTCGTTTATATTATTAAACATGTGTTTAATTAATTGTCATGTATACTTAGTAAATAGTAACTTAACAGTAATTAAAATTAATTTTGAAGAAATTGTTAGTGAGATGTTTTAAATTTTTAAATAAAAAAGTAAAGAGTAATAATCCATATTCAATTGCATATCAATATTAATCGTTCTTATAATGAATATAAATAACAAATTATTAAAATGTTAACTTTTAATTATTCTAATAAAAAAACTGATTAAATATTTATTGGTATGTAACCTTATAACAAATATTTACTTATATTTTAAAAATTTATACGTCAAAAAGAGTGGTTGTAACGTCTCAATTTAGTAGAATAATTCTAATAGATAAAACGTTGCAGGGTTATAGTATAAAATGAAACACCAACAGAAAACATATAAGAATAATTATTAGAGGAAGAGTACTAAGGCACAAAACATTGGCCATAAGCTTAACTTGAGAGTGCTCACATAGCAAGGAGTTGCAAAAAAATAAAAATAAAAATAAATAAATAAATAAAACTGTATGACAAAAGTTGCTCAAAAGAGCACCAGCTACCATGCCCAAAACAAGACAACAACATCACTATCATCCGAATGATCTTCAAGAATCTCCACCTTTGCTCACACCAAGGATTTGGTGATCATCGCAAAAAGAAACACCACATAAGAAAAACACAAGCAAAAAGGTAAGCTAGAGATAAAATATTTAACATGTTATTGAGCAAGCATATTATAAAACTGGTTATAGACAAGCAAAGCAGTAAGCACCCAAAACATGGGAAAGCAAACAATTGAAGGACTCTCTAACTCAATATCCATATCATACTCTTGATATAGAATTCTAAAGGAAGTATGCACCTGTGCTGGTTTCTAAACTCTACATAGTCTAGACGCAAGGGGTTATCACCCAATCACACACAAGGTTAATCCTCTAATGTCTTGGGCCCAATATGTCCCAAGACTAGGACCTCCTGCCACTCTCACCACATAAATTATTCTACTCTATGTGAGCGTGAGTAATTTTTAGAGTTCAGGATACCTTCCTTTATCTAGACATCTCCTATATCAAGGTATACACTAACCACCATCACTAAGAGTTTCACTTGAAACTCTTTTACCAACAATTTCTACATGTCATCTCAATCATTCAAGTCATGTTTTCCATTTCATGCTCAACATAACAAGATCTCATTTAATCTCATACTTTATAAATGCATACCATGACATACATATATCACAACATAGTATTCATCCCAAATAAATGAGTGCCAACATTTAAGTGCCTACAATTCCATACAATCAAGCATAACACACAACCATAATTCTTACACCAAAATTCCTAAGTAAATTTATTATCACAAAACCAAAATTACTGCAGTAATGCATGACACATTTCTCGAGCTACACATCTAATCGAAGATCCAACCGGTCAAACCATAAAATAGCATGTTACGAACCAAATGTCAAAATTTGAGCTCAATCTAACGGTTAATGAGTTGAGAAAGTCGATTTTAGTAAAACTGCGCATATCAGAAAAATACACAATCGCCCAGCGAGCCAAGGAACTCGCCCAACGACTATGCGACGCATCAGAATATGAGAAATGACGTCAAACATCACAATTTCATGAATATTTGAACCCCTAACTCAGAAATATATCAAAACTAATGTTTTCTAATCATTTAAGCATGAAACAAAAACGAAAATAAACCACATATTTCAAAAATGCAAAAAAGAACCTACCTTCCCTTACCTGGAAAAGGAGAGCTAAAGGAAATCATAGCCCTAACAGAATCTCACCACAGCTCAACAACAGCTTAGGAAACTGAAATAAGAGACGTAAGAGTACGAAAATAACTTAGACTTATAGAGATTGATGTGAGACTAGAGCTTAGGAGCTGAAAACGAAAGGAACCAAGAGGAGGGATCAACTTACGTGGTAGAAGGAGGGTTCAACTTTTGAAATCGGGGAGTTCGTTCAAGCCCTAGCAGAACTTTCTGCTTCAGCACAGGATACACGTGAGGGAATTGTTTATGTGAAATGAGGTAGAATAGAGAAGTGAGTGACTGAAAGAGGCCAGACCGAACCATTTTTACAGAATAGGGATGCAAAAGAAAAAGGAGTCTCACAGTGATCGACCCATCAACAATTACAATATTATTGGAAAAATTAATTCATATCAAATAAAATTGAAAAAATTAGTGAAAAAAAATTTCTTCGTGTTTTAATATTCGTATGTTTATAACAAATATGTATGTATGAAAGTTATTAATTTTCTGATTCTGATGCTCCTTACTTATGCTACGTGTGAACAGTATATCTTTTACTATTTTAGAGATAAAATTTATTTTCTCACTACCAAGTTTTCAAATAATATAATGAATGAACAACAAAATGTAAATCTTATATACAACATCAATTTTGACATTTTGTCGGTGATGACACAAGTTAAAAAGAAATTATATGTATAAATTATATTTTTAACCTGAAAACACATTTCTTTTTTGAAAATGTCAAACCTAACGTGTTTAATAAATTCAAATTTTAATTTTAATATAAAAATAATTTTATAGTGTACACGTTGATTCATTATGTGAAAGCATGCACCTTATTACATGCATTAAATTATATCAAGATCATCAAATCTTTCCTTTTCTTTTCATTTAAGTAAAATTATAAAACAAAATAGTTTTTTTAAAGCTGATATTTTTATTTAAGTTAACATTATTTTTAGCTTCCAACCTCTTTTTATCCTTAAATTTTGACTTTTATTGTTACTTGATCCTATTAAAAATTAGGTAAAAAGAAGGATTATAAGGAAAATATTTACAAAAATTATATTTTACTTTTTTACTTAACTGTCATCATTGTAAATTTATTTCGTTGGTGTTCTAAATCATATTCTTTGCAACTAAGTGAAAAATACATTATTCAAAATTTCAAAAGACGATTGTAACCATAAATTGTTTCTTCGTTCACTAAATATTTCATATGTATTTTACATCAATTTAAAATTTTATATATATATATATACTTAATTTAATATTTTAAATTATGATATTTACAATTTTGTCATAACAAGTATTCAACTAAAAATCAACCACTTTAAAATTCATTTTAACTCAGATCAACAAAAGTATTTTTTTTTTTCCTTTCTATTCACTCATCATGGGTTCTTTTTTTTGTATTCCATCTTTGGGCCTGAGAGGAAGTGGACATCTTTTTTTTTTTCTTTTTTGGTGCTTCTGTAATTATGGAAAAGTGGAATATTGCATTAACAAGGGTCCTTATGTAGCTCTTTCTTTTTACATGTTTTTTTTTTTCATTAAGTACTATACATTAATGTTCTTTATTTTATTTTTTTACAGAACATTAATATCTTTACTCACTTCTTATTTGTCTCTACAGGGCTGCTACTTTCACCCATTATTATTTTTACTAAAATGTAGTAAAATACTTGTTTGCTTTTTCATCTTTTATTCCTTTTCTTCCTCCTCAATTCACGGTTAGGTTGAATTCAGTGTTGGTAGAAAATCTGAAATACACAATTTATTAAAAAACTATTTAACTAAATATTAATAAATTATAATTTTGACTTCCTTTTCTTAAAATAGAAAAAAAAAACTTAAACCACTAATGATTTTCTTTTTTATACTACATATAAACTCATCATTATCAAAAAGAACATTAATGTATATTGAAATTTCAAATTAAATTAAATTATATATACATTTTAAGTACATATAACCTTTTTCATTTTAACCTTTATGTTAAATAAACAACTATTTGCTGTATACATTATCATAATGATAAAAAAATTATCGTATGCCACTATAAGTAGAGAATACACGGTATTATTTAGTAAAAGGCGAAAGAATAATTCGCTTTGTATTCACTACATGGCTCCGTGACTTCATACTGCAGAAATTTTGCTTTTTATAGTACAAATAATTCATTATATATTCACTGTGCTCTGCAATGTGGACCTTCTCTTAGGTCAAGAAAAATCGAAATAGTTCACTATCTCTCAATTATAACACCTCTCAGTAATCAATTCAATAATAATTTTTCTTTCATATCATTCATTCTCCTTTACACTCTTTCCCTGTCTCAACTATGATTAGTTCAGGAAGAGGAAATTTAGTCTTATGTTGAAACTTCTGCAGGATCAATACTTTTGACCCTGCCAAAATAGGTTCTCTAGTGTTTTGAAACCTAATTTAATAGCTTTCTAAAAGAAAGGGTTCTCCATTTTTTTTTTAGTGTTTCTGTTCAGATGCTGAAATATTGTGAGTCCAAAATTCTACATTCTCAACTATGTTTCAATCCAGATTCTAACTTTTACAAATCTATTCAATCTAAATATTCTCTCAAATCTGGTTAGTCTTCCCCTTGCAGCAAACTTAGTGGAAATTTCAACTTATGACAATAGTTAATTCTTTGAAACAACAGTTTATTAGATTACTAATACAATTGAGAATAGTTAATTCTTTGAAACAAATGGCTAATATGAGATATATAAATTCATGACACATACATAAAATATTCAAGATTTTGTGTCATAGTGAAACCAATATTTCAAACTGGATTACAGAGATTTCCAGAGGAATTCTCTTCCAAAAATTATTGTATGCCGCTTTATGCAATAAAAACACGGTATTCTTTAGTAAAAGGCGAAAGAATAGTTCGCTATGTTTTCAGTGCACGGCTCAATGGTTTTGCCTAACAAAAATTGCACTTTATATTATAAACAACCCTTTTTATTTATAATGCTGCTCGATGTGGACCTTTAGCGAGAAGTAGGGAAAAAAAGAAATAAATGACCTTCACTTTTTCTTCTATCAATTTTAGCATCTTCCAAGGGGTCCTACTCCTCAATGCAACAAAAAATACCTAATGTTTCATCTCACTTCCAATTTCCCTTGTAGTTTTTTAAGTCTCAAAACCCCAAAGCAGATCAAGGAGAAAAAACTTTGCTTAGTTGAAAGCTTTGCTTATGACAGAGACATATAAATGTGTCTTGAGGTTTGCAGAAGCATTTTTTTAACCGGTAACCTTATATATTACGAAGGTGAATGGGTTGTAGAAAATGGTTGAAAAATGCATCCAAAATAAACATTGAGACTATTTTTGCATGTCCTTCTCGAGGAAGATTACAAAACTTTTACACTAGTTGCAATGTTGCTGGTTGGTGCAACTAAAGGTTTTAATTTAAGCCACGTTTTTCCATTTATTTTCAGGGTAATTGACCTTAACATTCACTTTCAAGTGTGTATAATACGACAGAAATATATATGGGCGTTCGATTTAAAAAAGGTTCATATGCTACACCAGATTTAAAAAAAAGAGTGTATTAAAGGAAAGAGAGTGGAAAGTAAAAAAAGAATTTAAAAAGAAAATTAAAAAAAAATATAAAAGTATATTAATTTGAAAAAAAAAATTACACTATTATGTTTTTGCTTACAAATTATGATAGTATATTAATTAATTTGAAAAATAATGTATGCAAGTGGCATGAAATTTGAATCCAAATTTTGGTACAAGTTGAGTGATCTGTGCAGGTGTGCTGTAGGTGGGACTCTCCCACGCCATAATTGTCAGAGCGATATATGAGTTTATGATTTTAACAGGTTTCACCTGATTTTACCGGTTTGACATAAATGCTGTGTGGCTGATTTTACATCTCAAATTAAATAAAAACCAATTTCAAGTTCTAACACTGAATGGATCTCCAGAAATAATTTCTACCTTTATTCTCTTGTGCAATACGTCGTTGTCAAATCTTATATATGGAAAAAAAATATGCATAACTAAAAAAAAAAACACTTGGTCCATTGCTGAGATAGCCGAAGAAGTGAATAACGTTTTTCATTTATGATGATTACAATGGATTTAAGAAGATGGATATACATAATATTAGTATTGGGCTATTCTCGCATGAGATTGGATTTTGATGTGACTACTTTTAAAAACAATATTATATTTTATTTTAATTTAAACCATTGACAAGTTGTTGAATATCAATTTAACCAAGTATTTGGTGGAAGACATTATATTTTTAATTAATTCCATCTATTAATTTTTTATTTAAAAACCAATCATGAAACTTTGTTTTGTATTACTTTTAATAATAATCTTAATAATAGTAAGGGCAAATTTGTAATCTTTAGTTTTTTATCCATTAAAATATTTTTTTAATCTATCACATTGATCAACTATTTCACAATTTTTATTATCTTTAAATCCTTTCACCTTCAAATATCTTAAAATAAACGACATAAATTTTACCTTCAAATCATCCCAAATTTATTCAATTATTTTCGTTCAAATTCATACTTAAAATTAAATACAGCTTAAATTTTTTCATATAATTTAATTGGATATGATTCTAACAAACTTAAGTACTTTTCTAGGCGAAACATTAAGGTTTAATACAATGCTAATAATATAAAAACCTATATCAAAATAAGAGTTTAATTAGTTTTATCACAGCACATAATTTATGTGTCACCTTTGTAGTTTAAAAATTGGCAAGTTTACAATTTTTATGATAAAAGATAAACAATGTCTATCATCAAGAATATATATATGGGGTATCTTTAACTAAAATTACTTAGTTTTTAAGATACGTGATTAAGTTGTAAATAATAAAAATTAACCAATAATCAAATTGTTATTATGTTAAATATCTAGGCATCAATTTATAGTTTATAATTCAAACATCATTTTGTAATTTTTTTTAAATTGATATTATTTTTATGAAGTATTTAAAAAGTTAATTAAAGTTTTTTGAACTGATTAATTTAATAAATCAATAGAAGAAAACTTATTTTTAGGAATGGTTGATGTTGACCGGTGGATATTTTGTCAAATGGTGCCTTATATATTCTTACGTATTGGTAGACCTTTTCTGTCAACCTCAGTTAATTACTCCAAATCGTTCATCTTACTCACTTTAATTATGTGCCAATAATCAACAAATATCAATATTAATTAAAATACAGCAATTATAAAACATTTAAAATAATAAAATCTTAAATTTTAAAGTTTGACGCGGTATTTCGTGAAATTTGTTAGGCTGAACCGTTCCCAGCTCAATAACTTTAAGTTTCATACAATTATTACAAACTGAGCGCAAGACTAAGTACAACAAAAGAAAACAAAGACAAATATCTATTTAGTTTTCATAATTTTAATTTCAAAAACATTGCCAGAAGTTGAAAACATAGTATTGAAGAATAAATATAATAATATATTTTATGCGGATTTCAGTTGAAAAAAAAAAATCGGAATGCAACATTTTTTTCTTCTTTTCATTTTACACATGAGAATTCAGAAACGCAGTGGGATATTCTTAAAAAAATACCTTTAGTATTTATCCCATCATAATCCTCAACATGTAACAACAAACCTTTTCTGCTTTCCATTAACTACTTCCTTATGTGGCCCAGCACAGTGCACGACAACGTTACTTTACAATGAATACCACGGTACTTAGTAACGTGGCACATCGTACACCCTTCCTCTTACCAAACCACACTATTATTTTCGACACTTTCACTTTTACACTCGAGCCATGTTTCATCATTTTCCTTTTGGGTGTAGAAGTATGCTTACGTTAAAACTATGTATACATATTCAATCTTTCTAATGTTGATGTCACATTAAGAGACGCTAAGCCTAATATACACTTCAAAACGATTGATAGATAAGTGATTCAAAATTATTTCTATTCAAGAGTTTATGGAAGGAAGAAGAAGCAATAATAAAGAAAAAAAATTGTGACCTACTACATTAATTTTTCGTTACAGCTTTAATTGCACTTCTATAAAAAAATAAAATACCACGAATTTACACATTTTACTTGGAATTACCTCTCTCTTGACATTTTTCTCTTACGTGATCATTTATTGAACAAATTTTACATAAACTCTAACAAACACGGCACCAAAGAGTATGTTAGAAAGAAGAAGATGAGTCATGCAAGTTTTATTAATTTTGTTTTTAATCTGGCGACTCTTTTTGTGCCAAACCAAATATCATCCCATTAGATTTTTATTTTATTTTTTTATTAGAAATCAGAGGAATTTAACAAACTATAGACAGAAGCAGCATGAAATTGTAAAAGAATGGTTGGAGAATTAACTTGAGATTCTCAACTTTCACCGAGAGTTACTCCGAGGACAATGCGATATTTTACTAGAGAGTAAAAATCTGAGAGAATATCTAGAACAACTTCAAATAGGGTTGTATACAATAAATGCACTGCAGAAATTTCTGTTCGCGGGTCACTGTCGAATTAACACAGTGCAATTTTAAGAAAAAAATATGTGCATAAACATTTGTAGAAACACTGTACAATTAAGAGCGAGCAAAACCGAAGTTGCATCGGTGATGATAGAGGGACGCGTCCTTATTTAACAATTCCTCATTAGTTGTGCATGCAGGACGAAAGTTGAGTTCGTGAGTCTGAGAGTGGGGTACGTATGCAACTGAGAGTTTGACGTTGAATCGGAGGCGTTGAAGTGTTCGGTAATTGCGATGGATGCTCCCCTGCTCGTGAACGGCGAGGGGGCGGCGCTGGTGGCGGAGGATGGCGACTACGTGGCGGCGAGGGGGTTCAAGAAGGTTAAGGAGGTGTTCTGGATCGAAAGCAAGAGGATGTGGATCATTGCTTTGCCTATTGTTTTCAACATATGGTGCCAATACGGTATAAACTCTGTCACCAGCATCTTCGTCGGACACCTCAGCGACATTGAGCTCTCTGCTGTCTCTCTCATCAACTCCGTCGTTGGCACTTTCGCCTTTGGTTTCATGGTTAGCCCCTTCTCTTCTCTTCGATACCCGAACTACGTAACTTTTCGATCTATGTACGTCAACATGTTGTCTTGCAGTTCATGATTATCGAGATTGTTGCTGAATTTCAAGAGATTTTTATCTGCTTCAAAATGTAGAAGGGTGTTCTTTTGTTCTCACCGTCGCTACTTGAATGTTTCCTTCGTCTTACTTGTATCTTTACTTATGATGATTAATTTTATTTTGGGTTTTTTAGGGTTTAGAGTTATCTATGCAATTACTCTGAGAATTTTGCATAAATATAGTGGTATTTTATAATCTTACTTTTACAATTTTAAAATTTGTTATGTAAGTATCTATTTATGGTGAGGGTAGTTACGACGTCTTCATTTTGGAGGATCCCAAATTGCAGAAATTGTAGTTGTTAATGGAATGTTGGTTTTTAAGAACAAAATCTAACGACAGTGAATAAAACCCTGTAGCTTGGGATGGGAAGTGCAACAGAGACGCTATGTGGACAAGCTTTCGGAGCTGGGCAGGTTCATATGCTTGGCGTTTATATGCAACGCTCATGGGTGATTTTAGCTGTGACCAGCATTTTGCTGTTGCCACTATACATTTTTGCTGCTCCAATTTTGAAGCTTCTTGGTCAGCAGAAAGATATAGCTGATCTTGCTGGAACTTTCGCTATTAAAGTAATTCCGCAATTTCTTTCACTTGCCTTCAATTTTCCAACGCAAAAGTTCCTTCAAGCCCAGAGTAAGGTTAACGTCATTGCATGGATTGGGTTTGTGGCTTTTGTTGTGCACGTTGGGTTGCTCTGGCTCTTTATTCATACATTAGAGTTAGGCCTAACTGGTGCAGCTCTGGCATTTGATATCACGAGTTGGGGGATTACATCGGCTCAACTTGTTTATGTCGTGGTCTGGTGTAAGGATGGATGGAATGGATTGTCATGGTCGGCTTTTAAGGATATTTGGGCCTTTGTAAGGCTCTCTCTTGCATCAGCTATAATGCTTTGCCTTGAAATTTGGTATATGATGAGTCTCATAGTTCTTGCTGGCAACCTTAACAATGCAGTGATTGCTGTTGATTCCCTCTCTGTATGGTAAGATCATACTTTCATTCATACAATACAACCTTGTAAATCATTCCTCCATCCGAATCACAGTCCCAAGTTTTACATTTGTTTATGATCATTCAAATAATGGATGTTTCTGATTATTTCAATGATGTTTTATAGCATGAACATCAATGGGTGGGAAGGCATGATCTTCATTGGAATAAATGCAGCTATCGGGTATGAAACCAAAAGTAATGTCTTGTGAGTTTGATTTTTTGTCTGTTTACTCTTGCAAATATGTTGAAATGCTGGTTCCTGTTTGTGTGTTTCTTATTTTCAGTGTCAGAGTTTCCAATGAACTTGGACTCGGACGCCCAAGAGCTGCCAAGTACTCTGTCTACGTGACAATCTTTCAGTCCCTTCTCTTGGGAATCTTTTTCATGGCTGTTATTTTGGCGACTAGAGACTATTATGGAGTTATTTTTACTAACAGTCTGGTTTTGCAAAAGGCCGTTTCGAAGCTAGGATTCCTCCTCGCTATTACAATGGTTCTTAACAGTGTTCAACCAGTGATTTCAGGTATAATTGACTACCATTTTCATTGTTTACTTCATTGTTCAACTCTAAGAACAATTTTGAAATCATTCTTACAGGTGTTGCTATTGGTGGTGGGTGGCAAGCCCTTGTGGCCTACGTCAACATAGGTTGTTACTACTTATTTGGGCTTCCACTCGGGTTCATTCTTGGTTATAAAGCAAATTTCGGGGTTGAGGTGATATACCACTACTCTGATTGCATTTCCATCAAAATCTCCTTTCATAAATTTAGTGCAAACTGTTGACTTTTCTGTATTTAGATCTGCAAAAGTTAATGAAAAATAGCAAATTGCTTGTTGCTGTACTGTTATCTGGTGTTGAGTGAAAAATGAATATGACTATACTGATACAAGCTTAAAATTTTGTTCTGATATCTTTTCCCTATTCAGGGACTTTGGGGTGGTATGATATGTGGAATGCTTCTTCAGACCTTCCTGCTCGTGTTGATACTTTACAAAACCAATTGGAAGAAAGAGGTAGTTCTGCAGAAAAGTGATACTGCTTTACTTTTCATATATGGATGAATTTTGAAATACTGAATCCTTTCATTCATTTAATCTTCTCAACTGTAGGTTGAAGAAACAAATGCTCGCATGCGGATATGGGGTGGACAACAAATTGAGGTTGATAAAGTTGCTGCTTCAGCATAATCTTACACACATCTTCCTTCGCCACTCGAATCAAACTCTTTCGCTTTTTATCTGTTCTTAGTAAAGTTATGTTTTTTTGTGCGTTCTTAGTGAAATTATGTCAATGGTCTCACAAATCCATTCGGTCCATTTTGTAATGTATTCTTGCTCTCTCACAATCAGGGGCAGAGCACAGTCTAGCTGTGGTGTCTGATGAGAATCATGAAGACAAAAATACTTAGTTGTTTTTCCAATTTAGTTTTCGGTTTTTAGTTATTGAACATTTCTGTGAAAAAATAAAAAACATCAATATTTTATTTTACTCTTGCCTTTGCACACTATTTTATTCGATATTGCTGCGTTTTCGATAGCAGAGATGAGTTGATGATGCAGAATTAGATTAGTGTCATAAGAAATCTCGATGATGAGTGTCATTTAAAATATGAGACCTTATTTTTCACTGTGGTAGGTAAGGAATTGTCACCAACAATAAATGAGAGTAATCAAAATATAACACTTACGACTAAAAGGAAAAATATAAAACAAATAATTTACGTAATTTTTTTTTTCAATTATTTCAAAAAATATATAATAAATATGTAGAAGGTAGTGAAAATATTATCTCTAATATTGAATATATTGACACTCATTAATTCCCATTCTTTACTGTTGATAGGAAACTTAATCTCCCGACTAAATCCCGACTAAATGGTTTTAAGGATTTTTGTTTAAAACTTATCAATAAATAAATAAACATCTTGAAACACTAATTCATCATCTCTTAATAATGATGTGCAACTTATTTTTAAATGTGTACATAGAAGATAATGATGAAGTTAAGAAGTAAAGAACTTTAATTTAAGGTCATTTATCTTTAGTGTGAGATGAAAATTGGGAACTCTGAAGAAAATAAATCACAAAATAATTTTTTTCCCTTTTTTCCCTTCTTTATTTGCCTGAATTGTGCGAACGAGAGTGAAAGATTTGTTTTCTCGTTGTGCCAAATGACTTGACTTGAAAAAGAGGCTTGATGTAATTTCAATATTAATTTTTTTTATCTCGTTTATTTTTTTCTGCCGTGGGATGATAATGATGGAAAACAGTTTATTTTATTTTTTTTATACTTTTCATAAACAACAGAACAAATCAGACAGATAATGAATAGTGGAATTTGGGCCAAACTTAACTTATCGTCTCATTTTCTTGTGGTTGGGTTGTTCTTCGGTAATTGATTTCTCATATTTAAGAGAATGCGTAATTTATAGATCTAAGTAATATTAGCTTATGCTTAAATTACAATTAAATTAATTAATTGTGCTAGCAATAATTTACAGTAAAGAAATATTTGAAATTGAATTTGAACTCTTGATTACATTGTTTGTTCGTAAATATACCACTTTCATGTTGTAAAACATTTAAATCACCACAAAAAATAATTAAATTTAAAATCAATGAAAAGCTATACAGGTAAATAAGTTAATTAAATTTACCCTCAAAATCAAATAATACCCTTCCCATCCCTTGTTATAATTGCGATTGATATTATTATGCCTTTGCATTACGTAACCAATAAATATATTTTTAACAAAACAAAAAACAATTCTTAATTTATTCTTATTCTTTTATTCATTTCAGTCTCACCAATGATAGAATATTTAATTAGTTATCTCAATCTTAAAAAAAAATGCAAAAACATAAATTTTTTGGAGTTCGATAGTTTCTCTTAAGTTTGAAAAATTCAACAATGCGATGATCTCACATATTAAAATTAATCAATGTTACTATTTGATTATAAATTGCATTACATGTTATTATTAATCAATACACATTGTCTATTTTTAAAATGAAGGACTTAATTAAATTCTTTATTAGGAAAAAGATCAACCAACCATAATAAATAAATAAATAAATTATAGCATAAGTAGAAGTATGATTAAGATAAAAGCGATTTTTGTGGACTAATTTCTGATTTTTTAAAGTTGAATAAAACAAAATTATCTATTTATTTATAACAATAAAGAAGATTCTATCTTTTATATTTACATTTCAAAATACAAATTTTATCCTTTAAATATAAATATTATCCTTTAAATATAATTATTTATTAAATTTTTGAAAATTAACTGTTATTTTTATCTATCTATTTATAATCTATATCTTTTATATATATATATATATATATAACAATAAAAAGGAATTCTTTTTTATGTTTACATTTTAAAATATCAATTTTATCATTTAAAATGTAATTATTTATTAAATTTTTGAATATTAATCATTAATTTTATAAATTCTTTTTCTCTATTTATTAATAATTATTCTCTTATTCTTTTTATATAATTTTAATTTTAATTTTAATAAATATAATTTTATTTAATAATATTATATTATTATCACCTGTTAATATAATTTTGCGATGTTAGTTATTATTATTATTATTCTATTTGCTTATATTGTTTTATTTATATTTAACCTTTAATCCAAAAGAAAAATATTAGAATAGTTAGGCCCAGCCCAGACTAGGTTTGCAAGTTTCGGGTTCCCCAAACAGCTTCCGACGCCGTATCGTTGGTGAAGTAGCAAAAACCCAATTCTACTTTTCTTTCCTTTTTCTTCTTCCTCTTCTTCCCCTCTTTACTCTCTCGCCACCCACTGTCGACAACAACAACACTCTCCGTTCCCATTCGCCGGTAAGCCCCTTCTTTTTCTCCGTCTAAATTTTGAAATCGAAACCCCTCTGCAATATTTAATTTATTTTCTCATACAAATTACACGTATTAAGAAAATCCTCAGCAGAGTGAGTAGTTTGGGCGAATTCATGTGCGCCCGCGAGAAAGTTGTAGAGAATCACATTGAGTTTAGATTTTGGTAGTTGGGGATGGATTCGAGCGACAGTGGTCGCGGTTACTCAAAGCGCGAGAGGGATGACGAGGATTGGGAGTTCAGCGACAAGAGGAAGGATAGGTCTAGAAAGTTTGGTGGCAATGGGGACGAGGGCGAGGGCTCCGACGGAGGCGCCCGGAGAAAGCGCTCTAGCAGGACTGATAGCGACGATTACGATTCGCGCTCCAAGCAAGGGGCCAAGAAGAGGCAGGAGGAGAGCACGTTGGAGAAGTTGAGCAGTTGGTATGAGGATGGGGAATTGGACGAGAAGGCCGCGAGGAAGCGCGCCGGGGACGGCGATTTTCACGACAGTGTGGTGAGTAAGGAGGATGGGAAGGGTGATGGCGGCGGTGGTGGCCGGGAGAAGGTTGGGCATGAGGCCCGGAGTTCGAGGAGGAAATGGGACGAGGTTGATGCAAGTAGTGCGAGGAGGTCGCAGGATGAGAAAGGGGAATTCAGGAGTGGGAAACGCGATAGTTCTAGGGATAGGGAGAGGAGTGGATCTGCTAGGAGTGAGCATGGGGAGGGTAAAGCCTCTGGTGCTGATAGGGTTGTGAAGTCGAGCAGTAAGGAGGAGAGAAGGGGTGAATCCGAAAGAGGGAAGAGTAAGGGGAAGTCGGATTCGGTGGATGCTGGGCGCGAGGAGAGGGTTGAGAAGCCCAGGCATCATAGGGCCGCTGCTGGTTATGATGGGGCTGAAACCTGGGATAGGTCGGTGAATGTGGAGGAGGATGGGCATGTGCGGGTTAGGGATAAGAGTGCTAGAGAAAGTGGGAACTCAAACAGGTCGAGGACACCTGAGAGGAGCGGAAAACGCCATCAAGATTTGGAAAACTCTGAGGTGGATTATGAAAGAAGTGGTAGCTTTAAAAGGAAGGAGCATGAAGGCGATGGCTTTAAGGATGATAGATCCAAAGGGAAAGATGATACATGGAATGACAGGAGGAAGGATCGGGAAAGTTCGAAAGAAAGTTGGAAGAGGAGGCAACCGAGTAATTCTGACAAAGAGAAAAATGAGGAGGGTGCTTTTGATGACAACAGAGATTGGGAGTTACCTAGACATGGTTATGAGAGGATGGACAATGAAAGGCCTCATGGACGGTTTGGTGGTAGAAAAGATGTGAGTAGGGGGGAAGCTGTTAAAACATCCACAAAGTTTGGGATTTCGAATGACAATTATGATGTGATAGAGATCCAGACCAAATTTTATGACTATGGGAAATCAGAATCTATGTCCAACCATACTAAGAGAAATGAAGCTCATCAGCAGTACAGTGCGAAATCGGGTGTTAATGATGAAGACTGGGCATATCATCAAGATGAAAGAGGAAGGAAGAACGATTTATCTGGTGATGATCTGAAGGAGAGATATACAGATGATGACTATGATTTTTATGGGGGAAGAGGAAGAGGTCAGAAAGGTGGTGTATCTGCCCGCAGTACTGGTGGCCAAAGTTCTAGTAGTGGTGGCTCACAGCCTCAATATGGAAATCCGGAGTCTGGTTCCTTTAACAGAGCTGGTCCACAAGGAATGAAAGGTAACAGGGTTGGTAGAGGAGGAAGGATTAGGCCTACTGGGAGAGACAATCAGCAGGTTGGAATGCCATTGCCAATGATGGGATCGCCCTATGGACCTCTTGCAATGCCTCCACCTGGACCAATGCAGCCACTTTCACATGGAATGTCACCAGCTCCCGGTCCACCAATGTCCCCTGGAGTCTTCCTTTCACCATTTACTCCTGCTGTTTGGCCTGGAGCTCGAGGTGTCGATATGAATATTATAGGTGTACCACCTGTGTCTCCTGTTCCCCCAGGTCCTTCAGGTCCAAGATTTAATGCTGCTAATTTAGGGAACCCACCAAATCCGGCAATGTATTATAACCAGTCAGGCCCTGGAAGGGGAATGCCCCCAAACATCTCTACTTCTGGTTTTAATCCTCCAGGATCAATGGGTCGAGGAGCACCACCTGATAAAACTCCAGGGGGGTGGGCTCCTCCTAAAAGTAGTGGAACTCTTGGTAAAGCTCCTTCCAGAGGTGAACAGAATGATTATTCTCAAAACTTTGTTGACACTGGTATGCGGCCACAGAATTTCATTAGGGAGCTTGAGCTCACAAATGTTGTGGAGGACTACCCTAAGCTTAGAGAGCTTATACAGAAAAAGGATGAGATTGTTGCAAAATCTGCATCTGCTCCTATGTATTATCAGTGTGATTTGAAAGAATTTGAACTATCTCATGAGTTCTTTGGTACAAAGTTTGATGTCATTCTTGTAGATCCCCCATGGGAGGAGTATGTTCACCGTGCCCCTGGTGTCGCTGATCACATGGAGTATTGGACATTTGAAGAAATAATGAATCTCAAGATCGAGGTAAGCTATTATTTTGTTTGTGTAATTCATTACTTTGTTATACTTGTTTCAGTCTAAGCATTTCCATCCTACCCAGATTTCAAATGCAAGTGAAAAACCTTTTTGATATTGTAAACTGGTTGGGCTAATTACTAATTATATTTAGTACTGTAGCTGTAATAATGGATAATGTTAAAAAGGTAAAGTAACAAGAGTGTATGCAGTATTGAAGCTTTTTTGTTGACCAAATAAATTTCATTTTTGTGCTTCTCATCATATAATAATCTAATCCCATCGGAGTTATTTATCAGTTAGTTGAATATATTAGTTTGTGTTATATATTAATATTAATATATGGCACTGCCTTCTTTTGGTTTCCTTGAATAAAGACATAGTTTGCTATTTTTTGAATTAGACATCTCATTTATTCTTGTCCTTTTGTAAGGCTATAGCAGATACTCCTTCTTTCATTTTCCTTTGGGTGGGTGACGGTGTAGGTCTTGAACAAGGTCGTCAATGTCTAAAGAAGGTAGGTACATTATCTGAATATAGAAATTCTTTATGGGATATATCCTCAATTGATGGTTTTGGTTCTTTTCGTATTATGTCTTCTATTTATTAATCACTCTGTCTGTTTTTCTCTTTATTGGTGTGGCTGGGTTTCTACAGTGGGGATTTCGCAGGTGTGAAGATATATGTTGGGTAAAGACAAACAAAAGTAATGCAACTCCGGGATTACGGCATGATGCACATACTTTATTTCAACATTCAAAGGTCTGTTAAAATTAGTCTCAAGTAAATGCGCAGGTTCAGATCACCATTTGAGCTTATTATATATAGTTATGTTTACACTAAGTTAATATACTTAAACTGTTTTGTTTTGTTACGATAAAGGAACACTGCTTGATGGGCATAAAAGGAACTGTTCGTAGAAGTACTGATGGCCATATAATTCATGCCAATATTGACACGGATGTCATTATAGCTGAAGAACCTCCGTATGGTTAGTATTATGTTTTATCATAAAGATCATAATGTCTTCATACTGGAATTTGCTCTCTCTCTAGTCTCTGCCTTGGTTATATTTTGTGTTAGTAATATATTTTTTCCATTCCTGCTATGAATCCATCTCTACTGAACTGTATAAGGGGGATTAATTTCAATAAATTTTCCATTTTCTTATTATTTCTGATCCAGTTCGATCAAAGATCCAATCTGGAAAAAAATAATGTCTTAGACTAACCCATTCAATAATTTGTCAATTGTTGGAATTGGGGTTTTGTCGGGTACAGTGGCCATATTTTGGGCTCTATAATCAATACAGAATCTCCAGCCTCCATTTTTTTTCTGCCCCGCATTACTGGACTAGAGCAGGGATTGATGCTTGGTCTAACCTGTAGGGCCAGACATTAGTAATTCAAGTTCTCCCTTCCAATATAATGGTACAACCATGTGTTCTCTTAAGTGGCAGTCTGTGCGGTTCTTAGAAATTCACTTAAACAATAGTTGGATGGCCTCTTATAGTTTAGACAGGCACAGTATGCTCTTTCCTGTATTCTTGTCACCGGATTGTCTTCATCGTGTAGAATGTTATGCTTATACATAGTTTTTAAAGATGCCACTAATCAGCACGTGGAAGGATCTCCCTAAAGATTGACATTTAGACCTGCCAGCTGAGTCTTCATGGTTTTCACTCTAAATTTCACCCTTGTCTCCCCCAACCAATCCAACAAATTTAGGGCAAGGACCGTGTCTATTCCTCGTAATCTAAATAGAAAGAAATCATGCATGATCAGCATGCCATGTATCTACATAATAATAACAACAGTAATAGTTGTAATAATCTCTACTAATCTTATTTATGTTCGTCCACTACCTCCATCCAATTTTGAAGAGTATTGGGTGCAAATTACAATCCATACGCACATCCAGCTCTTGATCCCCATAATTTTAAGTCCTCTTGTATGGCATTACCATCATAATGTGATGGAATAAGTGTAGGGATTTATCCTCAACTCTTTCTTGTCAACATTGAGCTTCATCCGATTCCTCATGCCTTGTGCTACTAAACTTGTCACATCTAAAGCAGAATCTTCTCTTCATTTTCTCTTATAACTCATCATCGGATAATCTTCTGAATCCCGCTTCTTCTCTGGCACTCCCCACATTGTCCATGTCATTTTTTCTACTGTAGGCAGGTTTAAGTGTGGTCCATATCGAAATACAGCGCTGGCTCATGTTGAAGTAGATATTAGGTCTTGTCTCACCATGGGTAGGAGTTTTCCGAGTTGATGATGAAGGCTGGTTGACAAATCAGTTCTGTTGCTCAAAATTGGTCTCCTTTTCCAATGACCCAGTTCTTTTCTTAAAAGTTGGCCAAAGTCCATAAAGTTTGAGTTCATCCTAGCGGTGGCTTTTAAGTTCAGTCCATATCTCCCTTTTCAGCACAATTATCTATGTTCCCTGTAACACGCATGCCACCAACTCAAATTTCTTACATTAACTCACTATCATCATCTGTGCATACGGAGGAGAATATTTTCAAGTTGGAAACATTGAATAATAGCATATTGGAATTGATTTCGGTGGCACGAGACCCCCATTATTGAAACATGTTTAACACACGCCCCTCTGTTGGTAACATTGCATTTTACACCTGTCTCTTCCTGCCATGGAATTCTGGTAGAAATACCTTTCCACCCTGTTAATCCAGCTAAATGCATCTTCACCCAGTAATATGAGATTAATAATACGAGATTGGGGTCTCCTTCCTAACTTTTCTGTTACCACTCTGTCATTGCTTCATCTTCTGTGTCATCCCTACAGTTCTTAGGGTTCTTCATGGCAATTCCTGGATCAAATGCCGAAACTCCTGGCATCTTCTCACTTTTTTCCCATCTCATCTTCTCTGCCTCTCATTGTATGAACCAGATTTCAATTACATCAACCCTCGCTGGACCAAAACAAGAACACCTGAACTGGAGTAATTTTACTGCATTACTCTTCAATTAGTTCTGGATAGCAGAATTGCAGAAATGGAAGGTAACATTGTGTTCAAAAGACCCTGAACTCTCGCTGGTCCAGTTTCACTCTTTTCCTGTCTTTTTTGCACTCCCTTACTCCTTTATGTAGTTCAACTTCCTCCCTTAATTCCCTTTAACTGCCTTATAAAATCATTCAATTATTTCCATACACAAATATTTAGTTACCCTTGAATTCTTGATTGCTGCACATGCAGCATGTCACACTAATCATTCAATTCGCCCTTTGCTGTTTCCTAACTTTCCTTATTAATAAAAATTAGTAGATATCACCTAAAGCAACTGTGATTTTTGCTTCTTTCCTGTGAACTTTTATCATTAATACTGTTTTTTATGCTTGTGAGAGACTAGGGCCACCTTGTTAATAACATACCATTGGCAATACATTTAGAAGTTAGACTTGAACTGGAAAATCAAAAGTCATGTAAAAGCTGTTTAAGATGAAAAATGATTGGTTTCTTGAAACCGCTTACTTTCATAATTGTTGTGCTTTTGTTATAAAAAAATAGAATGGGATAATCTTAAATTTTTTCTCATATTTAACAGGTTCAACACAAAAGCCTGAAGATATGTACAGGATTATTGAGCACTTTGCCCTTGGAAGGAGGAGACTAGAACTATTTGGTGAAGACCACAATATCCGGGCTGGCTGGCTGACTATTGGTAAAGAGCTGTCGTCTTCAAATTTTAATAAAGAGGTAAGCAATTTGAAATGCTAGAAATTGTAGATGATGAAATTTTAGTTGATCCTTCCTGTCTACGTTTTTTACTTTATCTTAATACAGTTCACGTAATCTTTTTTCTTTAAAAGTTGATAAATCCTGGAGCATCTTTGTTCCTGGTAGGATATGATATTGTGACCTAATTTGCTCTGAGAACAGTTTTCACATTATTGTCCAAGTCTAGAACATATGTGCAAGCAGTTAGTCCTTCACTTTTAATTGTGTTATTTTGTGTGGTGGCTCTAACCCCATTGAATTTATTGGTTCAATACTTGAGAGGTGCATATCAGAAAGCGGTTCTAACCCCATTGAATTCATTGGTTCAATGCTCGAGAGATGCATATCAGAAAGTTTATACCATATAATTCTCATTCTGCTGTAGCAGAAGATTAGGTTTTTTATGCCCATTATCAGTTGAGGGCAAATTAAGTTTCTAAGTAAAAAGTTAAATTCTTGGAAAGTTTTCTTCCACTTTATCATACCTCCATCGCAATACTCGTACTATTGTAACACATTGGGAATGTTCGGCTAAATTAAATAAATTAACCATACTCTATAGTAGCCAACATTTTGAGTTTTTTCTTCAGAAATTTTAACCGAGTTAATTTTGTGGATAGATGTCAACCATTAAGCTAGCTCATACTTTCAACATTCTTCTAGCCTACTTTGTGGCCAAACGTTCTTGTAATGATGCATTTTTATGTCGATCCTATTTGTTTCTATCAGCGTTTATGATTTTATTTAACTTGGTGGGATGAATGTGTTGGCTCGAACAGAGCTTGTACTCAATATTATCTCTGTTATTTGATGCTGATTGCCTGTGTTCACCTGACTGATGGATTTGGATAAATTTAGGCATATGTGAAAAGCTTTTCTGACAAAGATGGGAAAGTTTGGCAAGGAGGTGGAGGAAGAAATCCACCTCCGGAGGCACCTCATCTGGTGGTTACCACTCCTGATATAGAAGCTCTTAGGCCAAAGTCACCAATGAAGAACCAACAACAAATGCAGCAGCAGAATTCAGTATCCATTTCTTTGACCTCAGGTGGGTCAAACAGAAGGCCTGCTGGGAATTCACCGCAGAACCCACCTGCACTTGGTGTCAACCAAGATGCATCAAACTCAAACCCTTCTACTCCAGCTCCTTGGGGTTCACCTCTGGAGGGCTTCAAGGGACGTGAAGCCTCTGTATTGCCCGCAGATGATAAAGTAATGGATATGTACGGCTTTCATGGACCACCATCTGCGGGCTATCTAGATTTTGAATCTTACAGACAAATGAATATGTTGTAGCATAACTCTTAAGGATAAAGTTGCTTTATGATAATTTTGTAATTTTTCCCCCCAGTATTTAATGGGAAGAAAAAAGAATTCTCATTCTACCTATTCATTCTTTCTGCTAGCATTGGCGATTCAATTGTTTAACCCGGGGGAATAAAAGAATGCGTCGGATTACTGTAAAATTAGCTCCCATGTATTATTTTATGGAATGCTTAGAATATAATTTCAATTTATATTCTTCCCGTGACAATGATGGAGCATAACGGTAAGACTCGCGATGTAGGAGCCTCAAACCAAATGGAGGAGGTTTAATCCAATTTACTTGATTTGGTTTGGGGTTGTTGAATCCCTTTTTATTTCTTAATTGTAATTTTAGTTCAAAGCTTTATAGAGTAATAAATGGTAGATTGAACTATGATACATTGTTTGAGTAAGAATGACTCCATTTCAAAACAGTAACAACCGTCATGGGAGTAGGATTTTAGGCCTTTAACTTTTCTACGCCACTAATTTCTTTTGGACCACTCCTCGTCAGTTCTGAATCGACTTCTCGGGATTAATGTTTTTGCTTTTTGGAAACTAATGAGCTACGAGAAGAAATATCCTTAACTAATTTATCACCAAAGCAAAGTTCAAACAAAATACTGCCAAACATTTAAATTACGTTTCTAACGGAAAATTACTTGAGAAATCGTAGTTAATGTTCATATGCATTATTCTATAAATTGTCAAACAGATAATAAGGTTTAAGTTAAAAAGGAAAAAATATCTAGCAGTGTGCAAAAGACTATCGTATATCTATGGGTTTTTTTAAAAAAAAAATTAAAATTGTTTTCTTTTTTTCATTTTTATAAAAAAAATAGGCGGAACATAAGTCCATAACATGGATTTAGATGCAAATTAGTCTATAAAAGATACAAGTCAAATAATATAAATTTAAATATAAACTAACCCTTCAAGATAAAAAACATCAAGTAGAACAAAATTTAAAATTTTTAGTTAATATTTGCTTTTCCAACAACTTCACTTTGATCATCTTTAATTTCGAAGAACCTAGGAAATAAATTTATTAAAACAGCTTATTAGTCAAAATTCTAAATTAAACAACTAATTTAACATTCAATATAAAAATATTTATAAAATCTCGTCTAAAATAGACTCACATTTGCACGTACAATCGTAGTTGCCCCGACCCGCTTAGTACGCGGGTAAAGGAAAAACCTGTTTAGCAGGCGAGTAAAGAAAAAACCCGTGTCTGCACAGAAATTCGGAATTACAGAAATATTTGTCATCCCTGTAAGTATGATGAATAAAACCTTAGCAATTCCAGAATGCACATGTCATTAACTACAATACAAATAGAGCATGAAACAAAGTACTTGTGAATGGTTTTCTCCATTACATAATTCTAATATGACTGCCTGGTAACAAAATTGCGTGACCCTTCCCATCACTTATACCAATAGTAGTGCCACATTCAGGACAGAAGTGATAATTGAATTAGCTACCTTTACCACCCTATATCCCTATGAATCCAGAGGCAACGTCTCACTTTCTGGCTTCTGCTGTGGAGGCACACCAGTGCCTGTTTCTTTTGCTGATGATATCAAGAATAAGCCAATCATATCAAACTCAGGCAAAGAAAAAAGAGAGAAAAAGTATAAAAAAATGCCACATAAAACACTAACCAGGAGGCTGGATTTGAGGCTCATCCTTGGGAGGTGTTTGCTCCTGCTGTTGTGCAGCAGATGCCTTCAGCTGTTCTTCTGTAATCTTAAGATATTCCTCAGAGCTGTATGCATTCTTAGGATCTGGCGTTCCATCTGCATTATCAGAGATATAAATTCACAAACTGTTAGGAATTTTAGGGGTTATGAAAATATAAGAGTGTGAAACCTAACATTTATTTTCTTTTTCCTTGTAATTTCATTTCTGTTATTCTATTTTAACAAAACTCCAAAATATACAGAAGCAGGTTCTCTGATTTTTTTGGCATTTGTATCAGTTCTATTTTCTGGTTCTTATCAACTCAATATCTGATATGGTTGATTAAGATCATTGTAGTTGTAATGTGAACTTAATTGTTTGCTTGCGTAAGATGCTACTTCTATAAGGTAGACCAATCAAACACTGTGTAAGAAGGATAAAAATAATTGTCCATATTATATTTCTTTATTCCATAGCAAATAAATTAAAAATAAAAAATACTAGAGTACTCACTAGGGTCAACAGTGGATGATGATTTTGATCTGGTATTGCTTGCATTAGAGTTGTATCTGTTCTGCGTTGGACTTATATTGTCATCAAGACCAATCTCCCGTTCAAGTGTAGTCTTAAATTCCCTTGAAACGTCCTAAAAGGAGGAAAAGGACAACGAATAACAAAAAAGGTAACTATCTAGTGGAATTGCATGAAATTTTACTATTAAATATTTTTAGCACCAACCTGAAGCTCTCTAATGGTGGGTTGAAACGCACGCAATGTTTTTCCCAGATTTCGAGCAACCTGCATTTGTTATTCATTTGAAACCCAGGCGGTTAAGAAAAAGGGAAAAAAGATAACCATCATTTACCCATAAGGCATCTCCAGTAAAAGATGGAACTCCAACTATATGAAGTTAATCTCATTCAATAGTAATGTAGACAAAGTTTGCAACCTAAGTGGCAAGGAGCAACCTATTATCCTTTTATGGTTTCATTGTAAATTCCACAGTTCTTTTTAAACAAGAGGGAACCCTATCACACATTATGTCAAAACACAATTTTGTAGACATTTGCATTAAACACTTAAGGAACTAGTTCAGACCTTAGGGAAAAATTCATGTGGAATAGTACTGTTATACCTCTCTGAACTATTTATTCCACTTATGTAAACCCCTTTCAGCTGATGTGTAACTTTTGATATTTTTGTTCAAGAAACAAGGTACCACTGATGGCTGATAGAGAGCATGATTATTATAAAACTCTGCTCATTATAAGCAATAGGTCTGGTCCAATGTCCATGTTAACCTCCAATTACAAAACATGAAATAATAGGATTCTTCAAGTCTCTTGTATGCTATTACACACATTCACTTTGCTGAACTACATTTTAGAAAAAATAAAGCCTTTTGGTTATCTGCATTGTAGAACATGTGCTATAACTATTTTCAACAAAGATTGACCTTAAGCCTTGAACCTCCTATCAGTTCGACCAAATGAAGTTAATATTAATAAAAAACTAGAGCAGGTTTTTAAGCATGCATCTACTTTCCCTGTTTTTTAGCGGAAAGAAAAATAAAGTCTGAAGTAGTTTGAATGAAATAAAAACATGAAAAACATTAACTTTCAAGCAGATTGGATAAATGTTACAGACTTACAGGTGATTATTTCCATCAGCATCTAGCCATTATCAGGCTTCTTGGAGGTTTTTCTATTGTATTTAAGACAAAACATTGTCCAAATTAAAAGGAGCGTTAATTCTTGATCACTTAAACCACAGAAATAGTAAACATCAAGTAATGAGTCTGAATAAATGTTATCAATATATTATTTCTAATGTTATTAATATATTATTGCTCTAGCAATGAATGCAACTTTGAAATAAGAATAAGCAATGAGAAAGATCATGGATCTCTCTGCCTGAGTTGATTGGACGTATTGACATTTGAGAAGCCAAAGAAAAACTTCTTTCAAAATTCAACTATTGTTAATTTTGGTCAGTTTGGAGTTGGAACACTTTAGGATTGGGAAACTTTCCAATGTCTATTTCATGTAAAGCAATGAGCCCGATCTGTATCCATTTCCTTTCCTTCACAAAGTAGATAGGATATGTTTTGTGGGTTTTATGATAATAAAACCACTCTGGGATCTACACACTAAACTGTTAGGAACACTGGTTACTTCTCGAGACACCAAGGGCTTCATCACAAGAGACAAAAGCTTCGACGTTTTCTTCCCCCATTTTCATCACTGAAATTGAATTTCACTATTTCAGGTTTCAGCACATGGTATTGACAGCTTGTACTTTATCCACCCTCCAACACATTACTAAGGATCATCCTCAACCTCCTCTCAGCTGCTCAAGCATTTAGAAAGACTAATTCCACAAAAATGGGAATACTGAGAAATTTTATTGTATACTCAGAAATTTAAGGGTTTTGGTACTACATTTAAAAACTTTCTCCCTTGGTGTAATCAAACTCATTCAACTAGTGGTCCAGGGCCAAAGCCCTTAGATTTCTAATGGTACCATTGCATCTCTCAGACTAAATTCAAAACAGCAAAGCCACTTAAATTCCTAAATCAATGATAATAGGCACAGACAGTTTTTGCAAGTTGTCTTACAACAAAAGACCTCAAACGACAATTACATACGCAAAATCATTCAAAGATCTTCCAACACAAAAACGACACAGAAGAAGAGTTGCATACACTTCAATCAAACTCACCTCGGCAAGACCTTTAGGACCAAAAACCAACAAAGCAACGACCCCAATCACCAAAGCTTCAGGAGCTCCAACCCCAAAAAGAGAAGCGTAAACCACCATACCCTTACACCCTCCCTTTCTAGCTGCAAATGACTCTAATGAGCGCAACAAACATGAAAAACCAAAATCCTCACCCGTGATATGATTGTTTTGTTACCTATGTGAAGAAGAGGTTTTGGTTTAGCAGAGATACCCAAATGCTTTAAACCACTCCAAGGCGAGAAAAGGCCTCGACCCAGTGGAGTGAACATTGAAGAGAGATGAAAAGCTCGGAACTTTGTATGCGACACAGCACTCGGACACAACAGTGATGAAGAAGCCATGGCCAAGGATTGTGTCATTTCTGGGACACTGTTTTTGTTTTAAGAAATTGATGAATGTTAAGCAATGAATGACTCTATGCCCAGCCCTCACAAACAATCCTATCTGTAATTCAATGGTCAACTCAAAAGTATTGTTTATCATAAGATTTTGTTTCCAATTTTCCCAAAATTTTCGTAATGAAAATTGATCGTATTTTTACTGCAATAATTTAACAATAATCATTTTCTTTATCTTTACGTATAAACTAAATTTTCGTTTCTCATTTTTTTTATAATTTGTATATAAATTATTTTTAGTTTATATTTTCTCTGTCTAGTTTTTTCTCTAAAAAAAATACTTTCGAAAAAGATCCTTCAAATAGATCTTAGTCACTCGATCAGAATCTATATTAATTGCTCGTCAATTTATGCTTGCAAAATGGATATCTCTGGGCTTATTAAAATGTCGAGATTTTCTTTTTTATTTTCCCCAAATCTTGTGTTCAGAATGAAAATTGTCTTACGTTTTTCTTTTTGCTGCACGCACGAAAAAGGATTTCGTCCTAAAGGTACACTTACTTTACATGTAATACAATTGGAAAATTAGTAATTAAAGTTTTTTACAAATTAATATATATATATATAACAAATTTCAATTAATTAAAATATTAATTTGTAATTGTTAATTTTTATTTTATTTTATCTCATTAGTCGGGTATTTTGTTTTCTGTAACTAAATTTTAATTTTAATCTCTCTCGATTCTTAATCTGTATTTTTTATTTATTTATTAATATTCTTATTTTTTATACATTTTATTTGGTCTGATTAAATCTTAAACCTAACGTATTCATTTGAAATATTCTTAAAATAATTTAAATAAAATATGTGTGTGTGTCGAGTATTAAATAATCTACTTTCTAAAATACATAAAATAAAATTGCAAAAAAAAATGAAATTGGTAATCAATAATTTAAAATAAAAATCATAATTTAGCTGTGTTTTATTTGGATTTTTATTATTAAAATGATTTTAACTATTTGTTACCATTATGAACTACTTCATAATATATTTTTTCAGTAAACATTTTTTTTAATAAAACTTTTAAATTTAAATTATTTTATGTTCTGCATACATTTAGAAATATTAGTATAATAAAATATTTTATAACTACTTTAATGTTTTTTTTTTATTTGGCATGTTTCGTAATAATAAAAATAAAACATTTAGTTATTAATTTTTTTGTTTAAGTTGAACCCACTCGCTCTTTTAATTTAAATGATTAAATATGTTTTTGGTTCTTCAATTTTTAAAGATTAAAATTAGTCTTTCTTTGAAACCTTGAACCAATTTAGTTCCTCAAACTATATAAATAAGTGAATTTAGTCATTTTAACTAAATTTTATTAAATTTATTTGACATTTCAAACATATTTTATTATAGTATTTTAGTTCGTTTATACCATCTGACATGTTTGCTTCAATGTTAGTTGATAAAGACGTTTGAACCGTTGAATAAATTTAAAAAAATTGGTTTAAAGAATTATATTCATGTATTTCTAAAGACAATTGACTAAATTGAATCAAAAATTTCAAGAAAAATTAATTCCAATTTTCACTAAAAATTTAAGATAAAAAACATAGTTAACTCTTATTAAATTATGATGTTTACATTTTGTTTAAATACCGTTAAAATAAAGTACGTTAAATGCGTCACATTTCTAATTTAAATTCTTAATCTTCATAAATGTACAAAATGAGATTTGAAAAACCTATAAAGAATCTAAAAGTTAGATAAATGTCTTAATTAAAGTATAAAATTCCCAATATCATGTATAATCACGGTACCTAAAGTTACAGTTAAAAATGTTAGTAAAAATTATACCGATAATGCGAAGTTATTTGCGCGAATACTATCACTTTATCACTTATATTAGTAACTATAATATTTCAACAATTAAAATACAGGCTAATGGTAAGATTCATTAAATTAAACTAAGCATTTGCGTCAATAGTATTAGAATGAATTTTTGTGCAAATAGTTTAAATTTATATAACATTGTTGATTCATTTTATAGGGTATCTATTTTTTCTATAAAAAAAAATAAAGACTTGTGTATTTATTTTAATAAGTTTGTCAATTTCATTATTTTTAAAATTTGAAGACTCTAAAATGTTACCATATTTCTATTTCTATTTTATTTTATTTTCTCTTTCTCGTAAAACTTTTTCGTAACAAATATTTTGTATTTCCATGACAAAGACAATCATGCGATTATTTTTATTTTTTCAAATGTCAGCAAAAATAACAATCCAAATAGATTAACATGTTGAATCTTCTTTTACTAATTTTAACAAAATGATACATTATTTTCTTTTTTATATATGATATGTGGGCCTTCTGGACGAACATGTCTTTCCAATTGAGTCCATCTGCGCAGCATATTGGGCTGAGAATATGGCTTTCGAAAGCCCATAACTTCCAATTGTCCATTCTTACAAATAAAAGGTTATGAACACTGACCAACGATTCCATGTTAGCAACATATTTTTATTTACAGATTACTTATAAAAAGAACGAAAAATTTATAAAAAAAAATACTTATTAATTAAGAATCTAAATTTATAATTTTTTATAATCTTTAAATAATTAAGAATATATTTGAAAAACAAAGACAATGCTCCTAAAATGAAATAAATATGATTTTGAAAAAATAAAACAAACAAAAAGTATCCAAGAGTAATGGTAGAAACACAAAGCCTAAACACATAATTTAAAATAGAAAAGGGGCTTAATTGACAAAATTTAAGGACACTTTGACTCTAACTTCTAAGGATAACAAATCATCACGTTTTGGTATTTTTTTTGTCGATTTGATGTTATAAATAAACACATTAAAATAAAGATCACATCACATCATTCCATTAATTGACAACATTAAACAGTAAAGATTTAGAAAAAAAAACTAAATATTTAATAAAAAAAAACCCAATTCGTAAGAAACTTATTTCAAAACCTTTATGAAATTATATTTAATTTAATATTTCTCTGTCCTGTTAAAATATATTTTTCTATTTTCTTTTTCTTTAACCATTCACATTTGTTCTTCATGTTTATACAACACACTCGCTTTACAGTATAAAGAAAGTTTTTACTACTCTTCTAATAACATATTTTTCGTTAAATAAAAGTATTATTAGTTTCTATCTAAATTTCATAAATAAAACTTACTTAAATTTAAAAGCCTCCTCGCAATAAAAATATATTCAATCAATGTTAAAACATACGTAGCACTGAATTCTCACTTACCTGGACATATTTTATTTAGTAAAATCTAGACGAAGCATCTACACTTTTTTTTTTATCAATAAAAATGAATAAATTAAAGAAGAATACTTATGAAATATTTTAACCTTTTTATAAAAAATCAATAATCTGTATAAAAAAATGAAAAAACTAGACATCCAAACACCTAAATGATAAATTGGAGCATGTTACTTTTTTGGGTTAGCTTTTAATACGAAGAACCTTAACCCTACAAAAATAACGATAGTTTCAACCTCCTAATGGACCCACCAAATAAACGAACTACCTTACTCAATAAAACTAGTTTTCCTCTTCAACTTTTCTTTACCTATGAAGTAAAAGTTAAGTGTATTCTTTAAACTTTTTGGATAATTTCTTTCTATTAAGAATTTGTCCCTATCCATATTTTTGGTTTTAGTTCCCATATTAACTAACGTACATTCTTTTGCAAAAAAGACACTTTACAGGACTCAATTAATTAAAATTTTAAATATATAAACTTAAAAGAATTAGAACTGCATTTTGAGACGAAAAATAGCGTGACAAGTTCGGAGTAATGATGATGTGCATGAGAACAATAATAAATTGAATTATAATCGATAATCCTTTTGATGTTGGAGATTAAGTGTGAAAAAGTGGGGTTATGATGATAAAAGTTAGTTGAAGTAAAAAATATTTGGAGTTAAAGACAGAGATAGCGAAGAAAAGAGATGATGCTAAAAGAATGAAGCATTGATCCGTGGAAGTTGTAAAAATAAAGGGAAATGATATGTTTGAGGAGTGTGTCACTGTCTCTCACACGTGGGTCAAGTATCAAAACCCATTCTTCTTTGTCACCCAACTGCATGTGGACCTGCGCACGTGCAATTCCAAACTTTTCCCTTATAAATTTACAACCAAACATTACAAAAGTTAAAATAATAAAAAAATTAAATGAATATTTTAGTTGAGATTAAAAAGTTTATATATATATATATATATATATATATATATATCTTTCAAAAATATTTTTCGTGAAATTTTGGTATACAAAGTGAATAATAGTAAATAATGATATTAAAAAGTCTCACATCAGAAATAAAATCAATCTAAATTATATAAATGAGTGTAAAATCTCATCTTATAAATTAGTTTTATAAGATTGAATTGAACTTTAAATTTATTTTTTAATTTAATATCAAAGTTATTATTAAAACTCATATACTAATAATATCTTTTATTTATTAAATATATTTTTTCATTTGTTATTAAACTACTATGAGATCATTTACTAATATCATCTATTACTATCAAGTTTATTTAACATTTCAAACGCGGCTCATAATAGTATTTGATTTAACATTAAAGCAAAAATATATTACACAATATAAATAACTCAAATACAATCCTGAAATACGTACGAAACATCAAATAAACCTAACAAATTTTTTATTAAAATAACTAAATCCACGTATTTCGAAAGATGAATGACTAAATTGGTTCAAAGTCTCAAAATAGACTAATTTCAAAATTCACTAAGAGTTAAGAGACAAAAAACATATTTAACGAAATATCATTATCGGTCAATTATGTTGCTTCATAACTCTCCCATTTACATTAAATCATCATATGCTCATAATATTAGATTATGTAAGTTGATAAACCACAACCATTTACAAAAAATAGAATAAGCTAATAATATTTTATATCATCACATATTATAAATATTAATATTTAAAGAGAAACGATCTACATATTTAACCTATAACATGTATTATCAACTCATCACATCTATACATTTATTGTAGACTCAATTCCACGCGACATATGCATTGAGTTGAGTATCCATGTAATTATACACTTATACACTTGTCATGTAATATTGTGATATCAAAATCAAGATTGACTCAGATTCACCAGATTTAAAAATCTTCATAACAATGAATCTTTTGAGAGAATATATTGTAAAGATACAATACTAATGAGATAAAATTTAATCCACACATAAAAAACTGACATCACATTCAATCCAAAACTTTAAAATAAAACATTTACGAGTATTCTTCCTTAAAAAAAAACCTTATCCGTCCTATTCATAAATTTTCATATCATTTTAATCCATTTATTCTATTATCTTATCACATTGAACACTTATTACAGAAAGCATTTGTCAAACAAACGTAACTATCTGAATATCTTGCATTTTATTACTCAAAACATTAGAAAATGTATGTGTAAATATAGTAAAAAACAAGCGTTGTTATATATCCGAAGCAAACAAGTAAAATTGTAAATTTTATTTTTATTTTTATGTACTTGTTCCTAAATTTACCACCATTAGCGTTTTAACTGCTCTTATATTTTTAATTTAAAAATTTATGAAAAAAATGTTAAAAGAAAAGGAAACACATAAGCTTTATCTTTTTAACTTAGAAATTTATGAAAGGAATGATAAAAGAATCTTAATACCAATTTATACGAGAAAATATATACTAAACTATGTATTGTATTTTTTTTTATTTCATTTAATTTGTTTACTAATACATATAACACTTGCATATAACTAACGGGTTATTAGTTATCTCATTCAATATATAACTAATAACTCATTTGATACATTGTTTTAACTTATAACCATATCTACATTTGATATAATTATCACAATAGAAAATAAAAAAAATTTGTATAATTTATTTTAATATTATTTTTATTATAAATATTTGTATGATGGTTTTAAATCATTATTAAGAATAAAATAAATATATGTTAAAAAAATCTTTAAATAATATTATTTAAAAAATCCACTAGAAATATTTATTACCTTCAATCCAAAATGTAAAAATTATTTATTTTTTGATTTGAATTTAATATCATATCCAAATTTATAATTTGATTCCTAATAAATTGAATCTTGATAGATTAATTTATAATTTATAAATATTTTATAATTTATAAATTTTTAATTCATATGATTTGAATGTGTGATGACATATTTATATAGAAAATGAATAAGTGATTAAAAGAGATGTAAGTTGTTTTTTTCAGTATTTATGACGCATGAATGGACGTAGTGTGTGTCATGTCCATTATTCCACCTCAAGAGAGAGAGAGGGAGTTTCATTGCTCCATCGCATGGCATCATCCCTTCTTTATTTCTTATTTTTGAGATCAACAACTCTAAAACCTCATAGCCGGAACTTCTGTTTCCGGTCACTGCAAAACCCCTAATGGGAACAGTTAACAACACAGTCAATGCTGCCGCTTCGGCGATAGTAGCTGCCGAATCCAGAGTCCAACCTGTCACCTCACCGGTGATTTTCTCTCTCTTACTATTTCCATCACAACTGCATGTTAGTATTTACTTATTATATAGTGTGTATGAGACTAATTCTTTTGTTTTAGGTTTCATTCATTGTTCTGATTAGTTCGGTTACCGAGAAACAGAGGCCAAATTGAGATCTTGGGTTTTGTGTTCTCTTTATTCATTTTCCAATTTCACCAGTGATGATGAATGAATCAAAAGAAGGTCTAGTCTTGGCTGACTTTGTGCTGGGGTCCAAATTTCTCTGTTCACCTTTTTTGCTTTCTTTTTTTTAAAATTTATTATTTTTTTTATGACTATCAAAAGTGTGAAAGATGGGTGTGTCTATTTTGCGGGCTAAGTTATGCGCCCTGTTAGCTTTGATTTTTTTAAAGAACACTAGCAATTTGATTTTCCAAAGCACACTAGCAATTTGCTTCTTCAACCCGTTTGGGGAAGGATTTCAATCTAATTAGTCAGATGTATCATGCATGTATCTTTTATAATTATAACTCTTTTCAGTTCAATTAGTACTTGCTATTTTTATAACTTATTACCCTTCTTGAAGGTGATTGAACATGTGACATTTTGATTTGCGACTTGGTTGTGGAATGTTTCCATGATTTTGTTGTCTTGTCTTTGCTGATTATTTTAGATTTATTTCTAAAGATTATTATGGTAATGACTTAGTTCTAAGACAGATTAATGGTATGTTTGGGTCACCATTTATTCAATCTTGAGAGTAGGTTGCTCAAAGCAGCTCTTTGTGTTAATGTCTTACATTTAGATGTAATTTTGAGAGGTAATCAAAGGATTATCCCATACAGGCTTTGAGATTGTGTTTGGACTAAAGTCTGAAAATAACAACTTCTAATAAACCAAAGTGAATAACAAAGTATTGTTGCTTTTACAATAATGAAATTATTTTTAAACTTTCTAGATTTAATCCAAACATTATTCATAGTCACTAGTGATTACCTGTGTCTGACCTTTCTAATCTGACATCCCATCACATGCTTATCATCTATCAAACTACTATTATTTGTTTTAATACATTTTTCAGACCTCTGTTACACATTGAGTAAGCTTTCTTTGGCTTTTATGGTTGGGTTCCGTGTTAGTTCTCAGAAACTTATATATTTGGAGAACTATTGGAGACAGGTGAAGTGGGTTTATGTTTAGATTGGCAGGCAAAGCTTGTTTGGGTAACTGTTTGCAGAGCTGGAAATACAATGAAAGTATGTAGGATGAAGGAAACTCTTGGTTACTTTTGAGTTAAAAATAATTCTAGCAGTGTTGAAATAGTTATTCAAATATAGACCAAATCTTCCTTATGCTGCTGGGAAAATTACCGTATCCAGCATTGCGGAATGGGATGATATTAATAGATGTCATATACTTGGCTTATAAGGGAGCATTTTTTTTTTGAAGGTTTCAAGTCATGTTTGACTAGGGTGTTATTTCTTCCCTTTTACTTCTAACATCTGCTGGTGTTATTTCTCCACACACTGTTGAAAGGTTGGTGTTCGCATTTGAGTTGGATCTGATAATGCTTATGCAATGGCCGGTATTTATTAGTCAGTATGTTTCCTTCTTTGACAGGCATTGGGAAATGAACATCTTTGTACTGCTTTCCCTACAATGGTTTAATACCGTTAGGCACTATAGAAATCCGTAGGTGACAATAGAGGTTTTAGTTTCCTCCAGCCAGTGTATATTGATTAGCTATTAGGAAATTAACGTTCTTCTATTTGTTGTCTCCTTATTTGTGCAATGTCTTCACTTTTGGCAAAAGAAACATTACACCATTTCTAATTGTTTCAGAAGTTCTTCTTCTCTGATTTTCTTTCTCAAACTTTTAATTAATTGAAGTCGTTTCACTCAAGTCGATTTAATGTTTGATGAAAAGATCTACACTTCCCTGCTGAAAAATATTATATTACATCATTGCGATTGACAACTGAATTCGTGATTTAATTTGGTTTCAACTTTTAATATAGATATGCTTCTTTATTAACTGCAGAAAAAGCGCTGGGGAAGCTGCTGGAGCTTATACTGGTGTTTTGGACCCCATAAAAACAACAAGAGAATTGGCAACGCTGTCCTTGTTCCTGAACCTGTTGAACCAGTGGGTCAAGTTGGATCTCATGCTGCTATTGCTGCACCAAATCCTTCAACAACCGTTGCAATGCCATTCGTTGTGCCTCCCTCTTCACCTGCATCTTTTCTGGAATCTGATCCTCCATCTGCCACTCAATCACCGGTTGGATTATTCTCTCTCAGTTCTCTCAATGTCAATGCTTCTGGTGGACCTGCATCCATTTTTGCCATAGGTCCTTATACCTACGAGACTCAGTTAGTCTCACCGCCTGTATTTTCTAACTTTACCACTGAACCATCTACTGCTCCTTTCACTCCACCTCCTGAATCTGTGCAGCTGACGACACCATCATCCCCTGAGGTGCCATTTGCTCAATTATTGGAATCTTCTCTGGATCAAGATTGTAAAAGTAAAGGTACAAATCAGAGGTTTGCATTATCCAATTATGAGTTTCAACTTTATCAACAATACCCCGGAAGCCCTGGCACCCAACTTATATCACCTGGATCAATCATTTCTACTTCTGGAAGTTCTACTCCTTTCCCTGATAGACACCCACTTCTTGAATTCCACAAAGGGGAAGAAGCATCAAACCTCTTGGGCTTTGAACACTTCTCGACACATAAATGGAATTCCAGAGTTGGATCAGGATCTTTGACACCAGACAGTACTGGGCAAGGTTCAGGACTAGGCTCAGGATCTTTGACACCTAATACTGTTATTAAGCCAGCTTCACAACTAGGCTCTGGGTGTTTGACACCTGATGGTGCAGCACCAACTGCTGCAAATGACATCTATGTTGGAAAACCGATTTCTGAGTTAACATCCCTCGCAAATTCCAAGAACGAGTGTCAACCCAATGCAGCATTAGTCGATCACAGAGTTTCATTTGAATTGCCTGGGGAGGATGTTGCACGATGTCTTCCAAATAAATCAGGGTCTCCTTTGATCGGAAACATCTCAGGGTCTTCTCAGGATACAGTGGTTGGAGAGCCTGTTGACAGAGAAAGGATACCCCAGAACTCTGATAGTTGCTGTGATTTGTGTTCAAGGAAAACTTCAAATGATAAGCCTGAAAATTCTCCTGGAGAAGGAGAAGAGCAGTGCAATTCTTCCAAAGAATTTAACTTTGACAGCAGAAATGGTGTTGTTTCTGATGATCCTGCCAATGCCTCGGAATGGTGGACTAACAAGAAAATGGTTGGAAAGGAAGGTAGATCAAGCAACGGTCCGGCATTTTTCCCAATGTTACAGTCAGAAGTCGTTTAAAGATGTAGTTCATTGCGATAGGACTTAGGAGCCGTATCTCTCAAATTTTTTAAATAATATAAATTATTTTTTGTGACACTTAATTAGGACTATCTCGAATTTGGTGTTTTTTAATAAAGAATGTTTACGATTTATAAATAGTCTCCGGCTAGTGAGCGCTATGGATAAACAACCAAACTTGTTTATGAAAATGTGTCAGATGTAACTTTAGTTCCTGTAAGAAAATATTAAAAAGATCTTTAAATGGTTATAGTACTTTCGAACTTTAGTTATATATTGCACATAAATTGTTATATTATTATTTTCTCTCATTTTTATTTCTTATTTTTCTTTCACATAATTTATGCATAAATTTGACTTTGTCTTGAGTTATAAGCTCATTGTTGAATGTTGAGTCCGAGCTGGGTGTTTGAATATATTGGTTTTTTAAATTAAATTTAATAATCAAAGAAATAAGTTATTTAGTCATTGCTCATTAAAAAAAAGTAAAGTTTGTAATAAATGTGTAGTATATAATTAAATTTAGAACACAATTATCTACTCATAATTTAATATTAAAAAAAATTATGTCATATATTAACTTTGACAGCAAATAAAATATATATATATATATATAAAATATATATATATATATATATATATATATATATATATATATATATATATAAAAAAAAAATACCTTCTTAATTTTTAATAAACTAAATATTACTAAATAACAATACTTCTAAAATAAATAACTACTTTTTAATGAATTCCCTGAACTTATCTTATTCTTTATTTTTTTTTTACTACATATCTATTACTATCTCTTCTTAAAAACAAAATTTATAACTTAAACAATTTTTTCTCCTAATTATTATTGAGTAAATCATTTCAAAAAAAATATATATACATATTTATCCAAAAATAAATTACAACACTTACAAAATGTTAAAACAACAATTCTTGTCATCTTAATTTTTTCTTCTTCTTATTTTAATCATCTCTTTAAATTAAATTATTTAAATAAAGTTAATACTTCAATTCTTATCTACCACAAAAAAAAGGTAAATTATACTACCTTTTAAATCGTCATCTTCATTCTACTACTACCTTATTTAAAATAAATTATTACTACATAAAATTATACTCCTAATTTTTAACTTCACTTCTTTTCAAATAATTTTACATACAATCATTTTATAAATAATTTTATTTCTCTCACTCATTACGCCAAAATATCTATTAACTAATTTATTTTATATAAATAGATATACATTTTTCAAATATAATTTTACAAAAATCAATCACAAATATAAATATTATTCCATCTTTTTTTATTTTGATTTTTCAATTCTAATTTTTAAAAAAGTGAAAAAAAAAATCCAGGTCAAAATTTGGTTTCTAATTGCCACAAGTGAAAATTAGAATTCAATGCTATATATGTCTAAATATAAGGAAGAATATGCTATATATGAAATAAAAGAACTGAACTGTGGTACTGAAGAAATAAAAATCACAAATGAAGATTAGATTTTTTTTCCTATCAATTATTTTTATAAATTAAACAGTAAAATAAAAATTGTGAGAATATAGAATACTGGTTTTACGGATATATGTGTTTTATTGATTATATAAGCGATCAGTCTATAACTTCATATTTTTTTTTCAATTGTAATTTTCTCTATTTTTTTCTTTCAGTTCAAGTGTTCACTGAACAATTAGGGTTCTTGCTCTACATCATGTATCTTGTTGATATATTGAGATTGTTCAAATCCAAAGTATAATTAGTTTGTTGAAAAAAGTATTGCATTCAATAAAAGATTAGGTCATTCTTTTTTGTTTTTGTTCTTCTAGTATATAATAATATTTTCATTCTTTTTTGAAATGCTTATGGATCTTATTGCATTGTTAGAAGAACTATATAAATACTTTGAATATTATTCAGGTGAAGTGCAAACAAAATATTTTTTTAATATTTGAATATTAAAATGCATAATCAATGTGCATGATTTATATAAATATAAAGTTCATTTGATGAAATGGAAAAAAAACGTGAACTTTCATAATTTATATTCATGGGTTTGTTTTTCTATTACATGCATGCATGGTTCTAAAAGAATCAATAAATTCTTACAATTTAAAATAATTAAGTTTATATTTTTAAAATAAGTTATTTACTATAGTTTTCATATTTTTTAATTAATTATTCAAAAAATATATAAAATTTTAAAAATATAAGTACACATACAATAGCATGAAATTTCCTAGTAAATTCATAAACACGGTGTTTTAAAAACTCAAATTTAATTATATAATTAAATTACATATTTCAATTAAGTAAAATTATCGATCAATAACAGAAATTTCTACAACAATTACTGTTAACAATATACGAAGGAGGTAAGTGAACAAATTCAATATACCAATCTCCATTAGAACGCCATAAGGTTCTTTACAGATTAAAAAGCATAAAAAAAAAACTGACCATTATAATTTTAACACTAAATTAATTGATCATTTATCACTCTAAGATTATTTTATTCACTTCAAAAGTCAATCTATCACAATTTAAATTATAAAAATTAGTATACACCCTATTTCAATGAATATCCCTCCTTTTTTAAAACCCTACGACGCTATGCTCAGATTAAACACTTATTATATTTGTTGGATTATTTGTGATTGGATATAAATTTTAAATGATGCTAGAAAGCTCTAACAATCTTTAAGCCCTTTATATAACTTATAATTATTTGTCTGGAGTTGTATCATGCATGCGAATTTGATCTAAATCCTCTGTAATCCTTTAGAAAAAATGCATGCTGAAAATTCTTATTTATTCTTGTATTCACAAGACTCTCGCCTAATCTAAAAGTACTTCTTTACTTTGTTAAATATTAGTTCATACTTCATAAAATATTAGTTCATTCTTTTAGACTTGAATGAATGATTAATGATATTACATTGTATAATTATTACAGAACAAAATGATTTTTGAAACAGTAGATGACCAATGTGTTAATGATAATTTGAATAATTTTTTGCCACCAATCACAGAAGAGAATGAGAATGAGGGTACTGATTTTGATAGAGAAAGTAAGAGACCTAGGGGAACTATTTCTAAGGTTTGGGATCATTTTACAAAAATTAGTATAAAAGATGGTAAAAAAAGGAAAAATGTAATGCATGTGGTGCAGAGTGTGTTTTTGGTGGTACAAAAGTAGGGACCTCATCAATGTTGCTTCATTTGTCGAAATGTATGGTCCTAAAAAAGTTAAAAGACGATAACGTGGGAAAAATGATAATTGATCATGCTGGAAAATTAAGGTCTGGGGAAATTGACCAAAAAGTTGTAAGTGACCTTATTTCAATGACTATTATTCAACGTGGGCTTCCATATAATTTTGTTGAATATAAATGGATTAAAGAATTACTTGTATATCTAAATCCAAAAGTAAAAGTTCCATATGTAATGGTGAAAATAGTTTAATCCATTAACACCATTACACTTGTGTCTAATATTTCAAAGAATGTATATAAATGTATATCACCATTACACTTGTGTCTAATATTTCAAAGAAATTCCATTAACACAAGGAAATGGTGAAACTTGCAATGCGTAAATCTCATAACCAAATTTGTTTGACATCTGATTATTGGACTTCTATAAATCAAGAATGATTTATTTGTTTGACTGCTCATTTTGTTGATGCTAGTTGGAAGTTGAATAGTAAGATTATTGCCTTTTGTAAAATGGAACCTCCACATATCAGTCATGATTTGGCACACTTTTTTTTGCTTTGTTGCTTGATTGGGGAATAGACAGGAAGATTTTTTCTATCACATTAGACAATGCTAGTGCCAATGAGGTGTTTCAAAAAATTTTGTATGAGCAATTGAAGTTGCAAAATAGTTTGATATGTAATGGTGATTACTTTCATGTAATATTATTGTTCAAGAGGGTTTAAGGGTGGCTTCTAGTGCTTTGAATAAGATTAGAGAGAGTATCAAGTATGTGAGAGGATCGAAGGCAAGAAAAATTACATTTAAAGAACGTGTTATTCAAGTAAGGGGTATTGATACCAAAGTAGGTTTGGGAATAGATGTTGCTACTAGATGAAATTCTACCTATCTTATGCTTGAGAGTGCAATTAGATATCGATGTGCCTTTGGATGCTTGGCTATCCGTGATAAAAATTATGTTCATTGTCCATCAAATGATTTGTGGAAAAGGGCTAAAAAAATGTGAGTTCTTGAAGCCATTTTATATAATGACTAATTGATTTCAAGTTCTTCTTATCCAACTTCAAATCGTTACTTCATGCAAGTTTGGAAAATTGAATGTTTGTTACGGAAAAATGCAAAAAGTGATGATCCGACGTTTAAAGATATGTCAATGAGTATTATGAACAAGTTTAGTAAGTATTGGGATCACTATTGTGACATTCTTGCTATTGGGGCTATTCTTGATCCACGGATGAAGTTTGAAGCAATTCGATTTTGTTATTAAAAGATTAATCATTCTACTTGTGAAGAAAAGATTAATATCTTAAAGAATAACATGTATAAGTTGTTTGAAGAATACGTGAAATTAAATCCAAATGAGTCAAACAGTTCAAGTTCTCAAGTTGTCCCTTCAACACAACTTGCTTCTTCTACAAATGATGAGCCAGTGATGGATGCATTTGATGTAAGTTTTTAATTCTAAAAACAACTTGCTTTGTTTTGTTACTTAATTATGAATGACATTATTTTTTTTCTCATATTTTTGTGGGAATATATTGATTATTTGAGCCAACATGTTAATGACACAAGAAGGTCTGAACTGGATCTTTATTTAGATGAAGGAAATCTTGATCCAAATTTTTTTGATAAGTTGGATGTATTGAGCTATTGGAGGGATCGTCGAGATCGTTATCCAAACTTGTCTAAGATGGCTTGTAACGTTCTTAACATTCCAATCACTACCGTTGCTAGTGAGTTTACCTTTAGTCTTGGTTCTCATGTGCTTACAAATATCGTTCTTCCATTCTTCCATAGAATGTTGAGGCACTCATTTTAACCCAAAATTGGTTGCATGGTTTTGAACTAATAGGTAACATTATTGTTAGTATTGGGAAATTAATTTAATAATTATTACTTAGTCTTTGAATATCATTAGTTAACATTCTTTTTTATCGTAGATTGGGATAAAAAAGATGCTTTAAGAGATGAAAATGTTATGGATTTATCCATTCAAGACTCTAATATTATAGTTGGATAAGTCACAAGAATGCTTTGATCTTAGATAGTAATTTGTATTTTTATTTATTTATTTTGGTTTGTATTGGAATTTAACATCATTTTGGATTATATATAGATTGTATTCAAGTTTATTTAAATTTTAATCCGAAATATAATTTTTGACTTAAGAAAAAAAATTATATTTTTTAATTAAGTGGGCTAGTGAACCAACCCAACCCGTGGTGGGCCGGATCGAGTTCGAATTTTTTTGACTCGCTAATGAGTGAGTCGGGTTTGGTTGACCCACTAAATAACCAACTCGTGATGGGCCGGATTGGGCCGAGCTGGGCAGCCCATTTTGACAGCTCTAGTTTTACTACCTTTATTCTCGAACTTTAACGTGAAATTGAAATTTGTTTTTGTCCGAAATTTTGTTATGTTTTGATTCTCAAACTTTAAAAATAAATAAACATAGTTTTTTTTTTAACCACGTAAACTTTTTTAACATGTCAAACATGTTTTATGTTATGACTTAAGTTGTTTACATCGTTTAATACATTTTTCACTTCAATGTCATAAAAAAAAAGGGTTAAATATGTTTTTTGTCTCTCAAGTTTCAGTGAATTTTGGAATTAGTCCCTCATCAAAACTTTATATCAATTTAGTCCTTCATCTTTCAAAATGCATGAATTTAGTCCTTTTAACCAAATTTTGTTAAGTTTATCTAACGTTTCAAGCACATTTCATGATAGTATTTAAGTTAACATTGAACCAAAAATGTGTCAAACAGTGTCATAAAATACTATCATGAAATGCACTTGCAACGTCAGATAAACTTAACAAAATTTGGTTAAAAGGACTAAATTCACGTATTTTGAAATATGAAGGACTAAATTGGTCAAAAGTTTTGATAAGGGACTAATTCCAAATTTCGCTGAAACTTGAGGGACAAAAACATATTTAACCCTGAAAAAACGTGTTTTACATGTTAAAAAAGTTTAATTAAAAGATTTATATTTATTATGTTGAACCTCCGCTCCATAAGAATTGGATAATCAATGGAAACAAAATAGAAACCCCATTGCAATGTTTCATTTCATAAATAATCCGAAGTTAAATAATATCTAATCCTTCCTTGGATTTTTGTTTGAAAATGAGACTCAGAGTCAAAAGGAAACTTGTTTTTATGGTTTGCTATTGTTCTGCATTTTCATGTTTTCATTTTATTGAAATGTTCTATCACCCCTCTTTATCTGCCTCAAATATGATCCTGTTAGTTCTGTAAGGGGTATTGAAAAATTGTAAAATCTATCTAATTTGATTATCATTGCTTTATATTTGTACCATTAATTAATGCTGAGATATTGAAGTCAAAGGGAGAGGAAAAAAAAGAAGAAAAATGAGACAGTGGTACCATCTGCATTATTTTACTAGACTAGAGCATGGCCTATATGGACCAATGTGCTGCTCAAAGGTTCTAACAACTTTCTGCCTCTTAATGTTCAATCAAATTGCAGAATTAAACATATTTTTTTATATTGTTAAAATTATTATTAAATATATAAAAAATAATAATTTATCTCTTTAATTTTATATATTTGTTTTTCCTCAGCATATTGTCTCCAAATAATTCAATGTCCTAGATTCGTCACTATTTGAAGCTTCAAATTCATTTATCTTGTAAACTCGAAAAAAGTGAAAATGAAAAGGTGATTTTATTGATGGCACGAGCGAAGGGACCCTTTCTTTGTTGTTTGTTCTTGTTTTGGTGTCTCTTTCTCGGTCCACAAATAGTTCCCTACACAAAATATTTCTATTTCTTTCTCCAAATGAAAGGTGTTTCGTTTTCCACAACCTCCACATTCTAACTTTTCTCTTCAATGGTTGTGAATGCCTATATTCATGGTAACCCAAACAATGTGTATTCATTTCTTTTTTTCAAGCAACAACCATTTTCAGTAAAAGCAACCCAAAGATTCACATGCACTAATCTATGAACAAAAGACGCGAATTTTGGTAACTAGTTTCCATGGACTTTTTACATCAAAATCGTTATATCACCCATTACATAAATTTTGATTATAAATAAAAGAAGTCACCAAATAGTGCTATTATTTTCTACTATCGTAATAAACAATTTTATAGTATGTTTTTCAGAAACCTTTGCAACAGCACATAACCTTACAATGTTTTGGTTTTTATGGTAGATTTGTCTGTTTGTAATCTTGTATAAAAGAGAAGAAAAAGATAACACTTTTTAAAAGAATCAATAAAGGGATTTCAAAACTAAGATTGGGTGTGAATGTGAGTCTGACACGGGCTACAGGACAGTGTGCAGTAAAGTGAACAGTTGACAATTGCACTACTCTCTGCTTTCACAGGTTTTTTACACTTTTTCAACTTTCCCACTTTCTTTCTACTCTCACACTACAATTCTCCACCAATATTTTTAATATTTTATTTCACCATCTATTCTTATTTTTTTAGCTTATCCTCTGTCTCGGTATCTTCTTGTATCAAGGTATTATTATCTTTAATTATGATATTATGTTTTTTGTTATGTTGATTTTCGTAGTAATGAGATGCTTTTTAAATTTAGACATTAATTTAAATTATAATCTGAATTAACCTTTATTATTGATTTGGATATTCTTCTTTGTCTCCTCTCTCTGAATTCGTTGATTCCACAATTTGTCTCACCAATTATATTACCTTGGTTTTGCAACCGAAAGTTCCTTTTTTATTTAGAGTATTTCTGCACATCAGGTTTCATTGTTCTTATCAATGTGGAAGAAGATTGCACAAGGTACACACTTACATAGCTATGCACCAGATGAACTGATATTTTTATTCATTGTCTTCTGATAAAGTAACAATTTTGTAAGTTAAAGGTGAAAATTGAAAGTGAAGAAACCTAATTTTGTGAAGTGGGATTTCCACTATTTTTCAGAGGATGGTGAACTGTGGTACAATTGAAACAATTAAAAATGTCATCTTCTGGTTGAGAGTGACTCTATCCATAAAGTTTCTGCTTTCTTAACTCCAAGCTTCCAATATTTGGTGAAGAACAGGCCACAAAAACAGATGAAACCTACTCTACTTGGCTGATTTAAAAACATATATGCAGTTCAAATCTCACGCCATGTAAGAAAAGGACATGTTGTATGGTCTACATTTTGAAGCATTTATTCTAACCTTTTCACACTCTTTACATGAAAACTTCCAAACCATTTTTTCTCATCAATCTTCTACGGTCTCTATCTCTTGTTATTAAATTCATAGAGAAAAATATAATCTAACATTAAGCTCAATCCCCATCTTGGAGGAGCTCACTTTAAATCACCGCCATTTGTCTCTGCTCATAATGTCCACTAATTAAACAAAACATGTTTAACCCAATCAAGTTTCTTATGTATGTGTGCAAAGCAAAGTAGTTGCAAGTTTTGTTTCTGTACATCTAATTAGTCAGATATATTTAGAGTAATTATTGAAGCTCAGGATTAGTATAATACCAATCATTGTGTCAAAGAATTATAATTTGGAGACCGACAAGAGAGAACAAAAGAATACTTAATTGATTCTTGGAATTTTGCCTGGGAAGGTAGCAGCTATAAGTAACAGTGGTCTTTTTCAAATTTTAACTCTTTGGTGATTTACATGGTGCGTTTAATATAATAGAATATAGGGTAACATTTCACCATGTGGATATGCTAAATTATTAGTTGACGTGCGCGTGCCCTGAAAAGACTGAAGATGCTTCAGTTTTGTTTCACCCCAACTCACCGAGATATTCCTCGACGTAATCCAATCTACAGCTACAAAGCTAATCTGTCATAAGAAAGCGAAGCACACAAAAGAAAAACACGTTGTTAGCCACAGAAAATTGATGCTTCTTAGTTAGGCCTCATTGTCTGTCCATGAAAACTTAAGTCTTATAGGTAAGCTTTTCTGAAGGAAGAATGGATGAATTGTCCACTCTTTTTGCTATATCTGAAACCTTTGACCTTGCTTTTGTGCTGTTGATATTTTGGAAAGATGACACGAGTAAATTGTTTGCCTATGTCTTTGTATAGTACTCCACTTGCTTAACTGCTAATCTTTGTTTTTTGCTGATGTTTCAGAGATTGAATTTTCATATTTCAGGAATTTTGCTCAGAGAGTAGTAGTGTTGTACTGTTGATAGTATAAAGGTGGAAGGAAGTATCGGACTTTGGTTGGAACAAGGAAGTTGTTGTTTGCTTGTTTAGTCGCAATAATGGCATTGGCTCCTGTTTCAAAAGTGGTATTTGGTTTAATTGCATTTGCAATCTTCTGGGTCTTAGCAGTTTTCCCAGCTGTGCCTTTTCTACCTATTGGGAGAACTGCAGGGTCCCTCCTTGGAGCCATGCTTATGGTCCTATTCCAAGTTATTACTCCAGATGAGGCTTATGCAACCATTGATCTTCCAATTCTTGGTCTTCTCTTTGGGACAATGGTTGTGAGTGTCTATCTTGAAAGAGCTGACATGTTTAAGTATATAGGGAAGTTGCTGGCTTGGAAGAGTAGAGGTGCAAAGGACTTACTTTGTAGGATATGTGTTATCTCTGCTGTTTCAAGTGCTCTCTTCACAAATGACACCTCCTGTGTGGTTTTGACTGAATTCATATTGAAAATTGCTAGACAGCATAACCTTCCACCAACACCCTTTCTACTTGCCCTTGCTTCCAGTGCTAATATTGGGTCCTCAGCAACTCCAATTGGCAACCCCCAAAACCTGGTTATAGCTGTTCAGAGTAAAATATCATTTGGTAATTTTCTGATTGGTATTCTTCCAGCTATGGTGGCAGGAGTTGTAGCAAATGCTACAATTCTTCTAATCATGTATTGGAAGTTATTGTCTGTTCATAAGGACGAAGAAGATTCAGGGGCAGAAGCTGTGGTAGAGGAGTATGATTCTCATCGGTTTTCTCCTGCCACTATGTCTCATTTTTCATCCTTGAATTCTCAAGAATGGAATTCCCATCTTGAAGCTATCAGTGTTCAGAACTCTCCTCAGCAGATTCTAAGAAACCGATCAATTGCAACTGCAAGTGAAATTAATGGGGTTTCTAGCAACACTTTTGATTCTGCAAGAATCTCAAGTTTACCAAGGGATGGAACAAATGGTGTGCCATCTCTAACAAAGGAGGAAACTAGCCCTACAAGTTCTGCAGCAACAGTAGATACTCTTATTCACCCTTCGGAAAGAAAAAACAGTTTTATCATAAGATGGAAGAGGGTACTGTGGAAATCTTGTGTTTACATCATCACAGTTGGAATGTTGGTTGCTTTACTTCTAGGTTTAAATATGTCATGGACTGCAATTACTGCGGCACTTGCCCTTATCGTTCTTGATTTCAAAGATGCTAGGCCATGTTTAGAAAAGGTTTAAACATGATCTTTCTCTTTTCCTCTGTCTTCTCCTTGGAATGCTAAAAGTACTTGTGCTGTTCAAATATTTTACGTTTTTTTCCCTTCTCTTGTAACAGGTTTCATATTCACTTTTGATATTCTTTTGTGGAATGTTTATCACGGTAGATGGCCTAAACAAAACTGGGATTCCAAGTGCTTTGTGGGACATAATGGAGCCCTATTCTCACGTTGATCGGGCTAGTGGAGTTGCAATTCTTGCAGTTGTCATACTTGTCTTATCAAATTTGGCTTCAAATGTGCCGACAGGTAAGCGGACCTGGTTCTATTTTACTGACAAAATATATATTTTTTGTTTTCTGTTTGGGAGAGGAGGTCTTCCAATGTCATGTAGATCTGTTAACATTGATTGTTAAGTCTTCATTCTCCATGTACCTTGAATTGAAACCTAAAAAGTTCTTGATTGCTCACTCCAAAGAAATCAGTTTAGATGATTTGGATATGTGCCAAGAAAGTCACTGGAAGCACCGGTAAGGAGGTAGATCACATAACTTCTGCATTCTGAAAAAGGGTGGAGAAACTAAGAAGGAAATGGAAGAAATTATTGAAAGGAATTTCATGTTTATAGCCAAACTGAATAATATTATGTGATTAATTAGTTTGCTTCACCCAGTAGGATAAGACTATTATTGTTGTTGGCTTGTTTGTTGTAGAATTGTGCTGTGAATTGAATGTGCACAACCGAACAACATCTCCATTAGAGTTTTGATTGTTCATCAGTTTACATCTTTGAAAAAATCTGATGGATTGTCAACGAAATTTAACCAAATCGTATCATTCCCTAAAATCGAGAGATTGCATCTTCAACAGTGGTAAACTCCTAACAAGAGCAAATAATTTTGGATAAGCGTGAAATTTAGTTTTCTTTTTGATAGATATCTATTATTTATTTGATGGGATTTTCCTCGTTTGTTTATAAGGGACTTCTTTTCCTCTTTACCACTGGAAATATTTGTAAACACATCAGAAAGAACCAGTATTTATGTCATGTATGTATCAATATGTCTTGATATCACATTACACTTTTACCTACTATGCTTGAGGGGGTACTTGGTCAAACACCAATGGTACAGATTTTATCTTAATTTGTTCCTTGTTATATTCCTTTTGGCTTGATTTTGTCATTAGAACAAGAAATAATATTCATCTGCACTAAACCTGTATCCATCATGGTGAAAGAATTTTGTTGTTATGATACATGACTATTAACTAAAGTTATCTGTTATGTGTGCTATTATTTAGTTCTGTTGCTTGGAGGACGTGTAGCAGCCTCAGCTGCTGCAATTTCGAAAGCAGATGAGAAGAAGGCATGGCTGATATTGGCTTGGGCCAGCACCATATCAGGGAATCTCTCACTGTTGGGATCAGCTGCTAACTTGATAGTGTGTGAACAGGCTATTCGTGCTCCAAACCTACCATACACGTTAACCTTCTGGAGTCACTTCAAATTTGGCATTCCTTCCACGATCATAGTCACAGCTATAGGTTTGACATTCATAAGATGATAATGGCATTCATGGAAAAAGGGCCTTGTAAGTTGAAGATGTTCAAACAAAACGAAAGAATGAAAAAACAGGGTTCTTGTCAATGTGTTTTAACTTATGTATACATTATCAAGAAAATGGATGTTGATGCTTTGTTATCGATAGTTTATGCAAAATAAAATATGTGCAGATAGTTGCCATATGATGCTTTGGAATTTAGTAAGAGAAGGAAAAACAAATTTGAATTTTGCTTGTTCTGCTTTTATCATTATTATTATTTCTGAAACATGTTTATAGGGAAAATTATGCAAATTATGGATGCTTATTCTGATTTGCATATTCAGTATGGGATGCAGAAGTAATGAAATCTGATAGCATATTATTGCATGGTGCTTCTGTCCTTTGGATTCAGAAATGGCTCATGTATGCCGCACTGAAGATATTGAGATTCCTAGGCATGTTAAGCATGTTTTGAATATCAAATCATAGTAGCAGTAAAAGATAAATAAAATGAAGTTACCAGGACATTCATACAACTTATTGTTGGTTCATAATGTTGGGTGGATTGAAGTCAAGGCTTTTATAACAAATTATTCTAAATGTTTTTGTGATGACGTGCATATACTGTATCATTGATTCAGAAAATGGATGTTACTAACTACAGAGGTATCAACACTGATGTCAGCAAATTTTCCATTTTATTAAAGAAGCTTGATTACGAGGAAACGCATTCGGGGTTAGAAAATATAATCGACTATCTAAGTTCAAACGATGTTATATCTTTCACCGATAAATAATTTTTCTTTTTTAAACTCATTGACGATGTTAAAATCGATTTATTACAACAAAAAATATGAAAGGCGTGCTGCTGAGGGCGGGATACAGGACAAAGAAAAACGAAAAATTGGCATGTTTGGGAATCTACCAAAGCCATTTTTGACGTGATTTTTTTCTTTTTCTGTTGGATGTTTTCGAATCTGTATCTCGAATCTTTTCCAAACACATTGGGAACTCTACCAAAACCATATTATTTGCAATACATTAAAGAAAGCCCTTGCAAAGCTACCCTTTAAAATTTTGTTTATGTGATCCCTCCCCCTATCAACCAGAATGGATCATCATTCACTTAAAATCCAAGCTGGAGTAGCTGTGATCGCTAAACAATTGATTGGAAAAATGCAGAATAATTTTAAATACTGATTCACTAATTTCCAGGTTCATTACATCTTCATCAACTTAATCTGGTATGAATTTAAAACTTAAAACAATCCCATTAAAATCCAAGCCTATCTAAACCACCGCCCCCAAGGAAAAAAAAACTCATCCCAGATTTCATATTTTGAAAGCAAACAACAATAAGCTGACATTTAGCCTTCAACTTAATTCATTAAATCATAGTCATCCAATTTGTCATTGTACTGAAGCACCTTTCTCTTTATTTTGGATGAATCCACCCATGTAATGAAGTCTTCCATGTTCCTAGTTACAAGGAAAGCCGGGTCTGTCACCGTCTCTGGACCAACCCTTATATGCCCTTGCTCAATGTACGTGACAGCTTCTTTCAAGTGTTCAGCAAATTTTAATCGCACCAGAACAGTTGAGAGCCTACGTCTGCACAATGGACAATATCATTAAGTTTAAGAACATACGAGGATAATATAATGCCCATAAGAAGAAAAGTTAGTATCTTTAGAAGAAAACAAGTAATAATGCACGCAGTAACTTCCCTAAGATTATCTTGAAATTGATCCTAGTCATCAGGTAATAATTATTTATTAAACTGCATTTCCAAGTTATAATTGTTATCTCTTCCTCTTGATATGTTTACCTTTGGACCGTCTAATGAGCTAAGTGCATACGAATAAAATTAATCAATCAATTTTCATTTTAAAAAATAATCAGCAGAGTATTATTTTTACCTACAGAAGGATGACACAGTTAAGCGTTCACATAGTGTGATGCTTTGCCTGGTTGGAATCACGCCCATGTTGTAGCTGTCACCCAAAAAGGAGAAAAAGATGAGGAAGAAAATAATAGTTCATAATTATATCAATTACTTTTCTCCTTTGTTTCAGGCTAATACCAAGAATAAATAAAATGTGTTTCCTAAATCAATACAATATTTCTATTGAAACTGTAAGGCTAACTTGTGCTTCTTGAAATGGAGTTGCATCTATTCAAATATTTTACACCAACTCGAAAGTTTTAGAGCAAAGGCATCACAACAAACCAAAACAATAACTCCAAATAGTTCACCAATTTTAATTATATTTTGATAGAAACTAATGTCTATGTGGACTAGGAAGGGCCCGTTTGATGGGCCGCAGGAAGTTATTATTAGGAGTATAACAGCATGTAATGTCAATAACTTATCGTGTACAAGGTTTTCAGAATTAGTCCTTCACTGCACGATGGCAGATATGTATTACAATTACATCTGATAGAAGGTATGCAATAACGCAAATATTTTTGTCTCTGGGACAGCAAGTACATGGCAGCGATATATGACTTCCGTGTTCAGTAATATATTTTATCAATATACAAATCGATGTTGTATCATATGTTCACATGATATGAGAGTGAAGAAAAATGAACTTACAGTTTTTCCAAAAGCTTGTCAGTCATGTCAACCCTAAAAGGATCCTTTGCGTCCATCTGTTTCACTATGTTAACTAACTTCTGAACCATATGGCATAAACCTGAATATCTATCCATATTTGCATCATCCCAGAGTCAAAAAACATAAGATGGGTCAACTAAAAGCTAATCTAAAGCAAAGAAAATTACACAGCTTCAGAAAATACGAAGATAGTGAATTATGGATAATACTTTTTGTAATCGTCCCGTCCAGTAATGTGGTAGCGTTGCATAACCAAGTTCTCTCTGTGACCACCTTCTCTCTTCCATTCCAAAAAATTTACCTTCTTCAAAAGCTTCTTTTCATGGAACTTTAGCTTCCTCATTCTTTTTCACTGTCATCAGGAAACAAAACTAAATAGTCACTTCATTAAAAAATAGAAGAACTGTTCAATTTATGAATCGGCTATTTAATAGCAGCATAAATTGTTGTAACAAGTTCCAAACTTTCGTTCAACCAGCCACTAGTTTATTAGATAAATAGATAGAGCCAGAGAAATAGAGAGAGACTTATGTCCACATCTTAACCAGCCACTGGTGAGAAATTAGCTAGACTAGAGATATGTGGAAGACCCAAAATTAAGAGCCGATAAGCTCTAATATCATATAATAATTATTCCTATAGTTTAATTATCATCAGATTTAATTATTATTTTGTATCACTATTGATGATAGACACGGAAAGTGAAAAAAATATATATAAGAGAAGTGTCAAGGCACAAGCTGTTGCTACTTCATAGGTGCTGGAGGAAAAATAAATCATTAATATATAACCAGGATTCGAGCTTTTGTCAGATTCAAGTATAGCAACTCTCATGCGTCGGCAACCAAGAGAAGCAGGTGATGCACACATTGTTTTTGCTGTCCGTTTCTTCTCTTATTAGTATTATAATTTTTGTTGAATTATTAGACCATATCCAAGTGCTACAAATTACACAATAACATACAATAAGGGGGAAAATAGAACTCATTGGTAAAACTAGTAGTATTCTGATTCACATACTTGCAAAAAAGTCAATACCATTAATTTCTCAGTATTTGCTCCTCCACATCTCACTTAATAAAACCCTATTCAACTCCTAATATTCTTTCCTTGAGCAACCAAATTACTTTTGAGTTTTTACTTCTATCAAAATCCTCAAGAGGCTGCTTTTACAAATCTATTCACAAGTCTAATTCTTCAAAAAAATCCTGGAAGAATAAAAATTCCACTCGGTGTGACCCAATCATAATTTATAAAAACATTAAGATAACAACTTGTATTAACAAGAAATCAGTCACTTGTAGAAATCAATCATCAGAATAAGCTTCAAAGCATACTTGCAATATGGGCTTTACCAAAAACAAAAATATATCAAAAAAGTGAGTGTTAAGAAATATGGGTTTTACCAAAAAAGAGGGGGTTGAGAAGAGAAGTGTTGTATGGCAAATGGTTCTCACCCAGTTGAAAGTGACAGAAGGATAACCAATGAACAATTGGTGGACAGCACCTCAGAAACGGGATTTCCAAAGTAAAGGGATTGAAAGAGAGGTGAAACCAATGAACTTGATGCTGTTAATTTCTTTGTCAGTACAGTACATTGAATGGCAAAAATTAAAAGATAAGGTGAAAAAAGAAGAAGATGATGGTGTCGGCGATGAAGTACCTTGTTCGGATGTTCCTGGCGGTGTCGTCGCCGATGAAGATGGTGATGAGCACTCTGCACTGGGCGTGTGAGAGAAAGAGAAGAAAGAATGGCACGGACGCGGGAGCTCCTGATTAGGGTTGAAAATAAAATAACTTAATGGGGGTATGCGGGCTGGCCGCCCCGACCCGTCCTTGACCCGAAAATAAAAAATTATATATATATATATATATATATATATATTATATTTTAAATAAAATACTTAATTATAATTTTAGGTCAGTTTTACAAAATTGACAATTTTTTGTTCTTAATTTTTAATTTTAATCTTTTAAAATTCTTTAGTTGTAGTTGTTGCCTCTAAATTAAGAATGTCAATGGTGCAGATAGATATGGATAGTAGTTTTTTCGCATTTTAAATATTTGTTCTATAATTGTATTCATATGGTACTCGTATATATATATATTTTTTTATATCTTTGGATATTTATGGGTTTACGAATATTTACAAAATAATAATTTAATATTTAACGACATATTTTAAACATGAATTCAAATAAAAATACAATGTATGACATTCACAAATTTATAACAAAAGTGTAAATAATCCATTTAAATAGTGTTGAGTGATAATTTATAAAGAAAATATATTTTTTTAAACGAATTAATAGAAAACAACTCATTCAAACTTAATGTGTTAATGTTTTAATCATATCTTTTTTAATTTAAATTAAAGTATAGCGGGTATGAGTATACACGGGTATAAATACTATGATATATATACCCGTTATGTTAATATACGAGTATAAAAAATACTTGTATCCGTTACCTGCGGATATCCGTTTATAATATTCATTTCCTATCCGACGAGTTTTATCCACATTTATCCGCTGTGGCAGATCTTCGACCAATATTTTGGAGGTGTCAAAATTTTGGTTAAATTGTCCTCTTGGTATATTTTTTTGTCAAAAATGACAAGTTGGTTCTCTAATTTTTTCTAGTCTTAATTGAGTCCCGACTTCTTAAAAATTGATACAATTTGAACATTTTCATATCAAAATTCTTGAAGTGGAACAATGATTTTTTATCAAGATTGATATTAGGATTATGTCAATTACACGAATAAAGGAAATCATCTTTATTCATAATTTCAATCCTGATGAAAAAACCTTGATCCGGTTCAAAATTTTAACAAAAAAATTGTATCATTTTTTAAAAGATTGAGACCATATTGAAACTAAAAAAATTGGAAGACCAATTTATATTTTTGAACAAAAATAAGAACCAAAAGCGTAATCCCATAATTTTTATATAAACTAGTAAAAATATCGTATTTACTTTTTTATGATAATAAAAAATAATAAAATAATAAAAATTATTATAATTATAAAAATAAATAAAAATAATATTTATAATTTTACTATAATTAATTTTTATTTATAATAATTAAATTTTAAAAAATTAATCAAATAAAAAGATATATAAATTAAATAAATGATTACTTAAAGAATAATATTAATAAATAAATAATTTTATTTATAAAATATTTAAAAAGTAAAATTAAAAAGTAGATATAGAAAAAATAATTCTTTATATATATATATATATATATTTTAAATATTAAATACATAACATATATTGAAAACATTAAATTCTTAAAAAATTTATTTAAAATTATATATTAATATATAAATATAAAAGAAACTGGGGCCATGACCCCTTAATCATTACTAAGTACAGTCACTGAATACCGGTAAATATCGGTAAATATTAATTTTTTTGACATCTACCGGATTGTTTGTTACGTTATTATGACAAACATTCTATTACATACTACTCTAAATGTTATATAAAATATTCGGCTGAAAATAGTTATTTTCTGATACTTACTAAAAGGAAACATTATTAAATTTATATTAGTAAACATTATTAAATTTATATTAGTAAACATTATTAAATTTATATTAAAATATAAAAAATACAACTGTAAAATAGTTACATTTTATTAATTTTTATAATATTTATAACTTTTATTAAGTAACTAATACTTAAAGTCAATACTTATTTTATAAATTCTTAAAAAAAAAAAATGTTTGTAAGCCTAAAAATGATAAAGGCGCATATATATATATATAAATTGTGCATCTATTATATAATACAATATACTTAAATTAAAAAGACAAAATAATACACTTACAAAACAGTATATAATTTCTTTTTACCAATAAAACACTTCTACTCATATTTTTTTTAGATTAAAAAGTTTAACAACCACAAAACTTATTAATTAACAATAATTTAATATAGTTTTGAAATTAAAAATTGTGATAATTTAGTGACATTTTAATATATTTTTAAATTATAAAGTAAACAAAAATATGAATAATTAAAAGTTAATATATTCAAAATGTATAAAAAATATTAGAGACAATATTGCAAATTTTGTAAAATATATAACAGAAATATGATTAAGGTTAAATAAAATAATTGTACAACATCGATAATTGAATTAAAATTATTGGTTTTATGACTCTATCTTCGTTGATTTCGTGGACTGTAGTTCTCGTGGCACTCTCGATTTTTTTTTTTCTTTCTGTTTATTTTAAACTTGGTGATTTGTATTAAATGATGTGCTTATATGGTTGGAAAGATAATTTTATGTGGATTTCAAAATAACCAATATTCTGAACCATAAAACCTTAAAAGACAAATAATGTCTCGTGTTGAACTCTTTTTTTATTTCTAAATTTAAAATATTTGGCTGATTTTATTTTGATTGATTTTAATTGAGTTTTTATTGTTAAAAATGTAATGTAATTTGATATTTTTTCTTGATATTATGTATTATGTGTTAGTTAATGATTTTTTTATTTTAATTTAAAAAATAATTGTTACATGTTAGATGATATTTTTATTACATAATAGAAACAATTTGATATAACAATGACCATTGTAACACCAAGTACCACGTGAAACAATAACAATTATTACAGTTTTATATGAAACATAATATTATTTTATATTTAATACATAATTTTACATTTTTTAGCACATAAAAATAAATAAATAAATAAAGGAAAAAATATATAATACTTCATAATTAAAACAATTAAACAACATAACTTTAATAAATATAAAATTTTTAACTTATTCTAAATATTTACGTCACATTACACGTTATTCCTTTCAATAAAAAAATGAAAAATATTCATTTTTTTTAAGTTGATAGTGACATTTCCCCCTGTTGTATTTTTCATTAATAATTGTCTTGCACTTTTTTTTTTCTATTTTATAATTTTCTTCTCATTTGTCTTTTATTTACTTATTCAAATTGAGCATAGAGCCCTATCAAACAATAGGGTGTTCAAATAGAAAACTATTTCGAAGTTTCGAATACTATTGTGGTGTGCACCGAAGTATCTTTTTCATTCAATAAATAAACATTATCTTTTAAGTGAAAAAAAAAAAAAAGAATACTAAAGTAAACTTTATCTATTCTAATACCTTTCCCTTCATATGCATAACTACGACTTAGATCTTGATCGATATATTTAAGAGGCTTAACCATTTACCATTTGTAATTTTATACTCACATATGTTTAATCTTACGTTTAAAGATCATTATTATTCTAAAATTCGTATCACTATCACCCTTCTCTTTTAAGCCAAAACTTTATAATTTTTTATACAAAGGTGCCAACTAAAATCATAAAAGCATGATTTTTTTGGCTTTAAATATTAGCAACGTGCCAACTTTCCCACATTAAATGACTTTTTCTTCCTAAAGACTACATTCCATAATTTGATTCCTCTCACGAATAATTACCCAACCAAATTCATTGTATTTTGTACAAATATAATAAACCATAAGTTATCATGTACGTTAATTTTGCACAATTAAACAATAATAAAAATTAAATTCAACACTTCATGATATTTTCTTTAGTTAAAGTATTTGCAATACATGGATTTAACCAAACACTTAAAAAAGAATTCAATTCAGACTCTTAACCATATGTCTCAATTCGATGTATATTTTACATTTAAGATTGAATCAACAAGAATAGAGTTATAATTACAATTAACCTTGTGTTTTCTAGAAAATAGAATGAAGTATTAAAAATAGTTGTTGTCTTTCTATCTTTGTTGTATCATCTAAGCTGTGATTTTATTTACATTATTATAATGTCCAAGTTAAATGTATACATTTATATATCCTTAGTTAAAACGTATCTTGTATTAATTATTTTTTCATGAAATACCATTAATAAAGTTTATCTTTAATTTCTATAATCAGAAACATTAGTTTTTAATACTTGACGAAAGGTAGTATGATTTATTTAGAAACTTTGTACTATGGATCCAATTTCAAACATGATATAGATTTTTTCCTTCTGCAAGAAAGTGAGAGCACCATAATTAATCAATGTTATTTACAAAAAGTAATTTAAGAAAAAAACATTAATATAGGATAAATTAACTATTAATTTACGAAATAACTTTATTAATGGTATTTCATGAAAAAATAATTAATACAAGATACGTTTTAATTAAGGATGAAGTTATGGTTTTGTTTTTTCTAATGTTGATGACGTATATAATTGAATTTTATTATAAGAAATGGTTTCAGAAAAAAAAAATCAATAAAGGTGAAGGAAATGCTTTTAACTATTTTTCAATCCCGATGAAGTAGATAATTAGATTTTATAATAATCTAAAATAGTTAAAAAAAATTAATATGTAGAATAAAATTCATTACTTTTTAATTTTAGTGAATTGGGTGCTTGAATGAATAGTATGTTTTTTAACGTCCGCAATATGTTTGGAAGGGTTCAAATGAAACGCGGTAATTGGCAATTAATATTTATATCAACTAATTATTTTTAATTATTATTAAGAAGAATGAAGTAATCATCAGTTGTGAACACTGATTGAGACGGAGGAGACCCCTTCTTCACTCTGTCTCACTTTCTCTCTCCTTCTCTACGCGATCTCTTTCACTTACTTTCAATTGCGAATATTTTCACCACAAATCACTGCAAAATCCTTCTCTGTTTGTTGCATTTTGGGTCCCTGTGGGTCTCTCTGCCGGAGCTCCGAGCGTTTCAGAGAATTTCCCCACTCAGATTCGAGCTGAAATTTGCACAGTGAGTTCAGTTCAATTCAGAGTTGATTAAGTCTCCTCCTTTCCACCATTTTAGGTTACCCTTTTCCTGATTTCACTTGATGATCAACAAGTTAGTCGATTTAGCTGTTTTCTTTGCTCAATCACGTCTTAGTGGATCCTTTGTTTTCAGGTGCTTGTTTTAACAATGAATTGGTAGTGCTTCCTGGGATCCTGAAAATTTTGGTGGAATTGGGGTAGGGGGGAGATTAGGAAATTGGAATTTTTGTTGTGATATTTTCCTGGGTACGTGGGGGAATCTAGGTATTTAGACGCAAAAAGAAAATTATTATCATGTATAGAGCTGGGTATCGGTTGTTGAGTTTCATCCTTGATTCGTCCTTTCTTTTAGACCTGTAAGTTAGAATAGGATGTATGAATTTTGCATTGAAGTTGGAAAATAACAAAGTTTGAGCTTATGAAGGATATTTAATGGTCCTGTCTTTAGAAGTTATTCAAGTTTTGGTAGTTCTATAAACTACATACAAGGCATATGTACAAGTAATGACTAATGATGTCATGTTGTGTTGATTATTTCATGTACTTAGAGGTTGATGTTTTGAATATATCGCATATATATTTTTGTTGAGAATTGGTCTTGGAAAACTGAAGACCAAATATTTGATGGAACTGTATTGTTTAATTTAAGTGATTAGTAATTAATTTATCTTTTTTGCATAGATCAGGTATTTGGTGCTTTTTGTACCATACTTGCTGACTAATGTTGATTACTAGTTAATAGTTGCGTTATGAACTAGAAATATTGAATTGTTGCGTTTTCTATCTATCACTTTGAATTGCTTGTTACGGACTTATTGATTAAGAATTGGCATGCATGCATGTTTTGAATAATTTGGGTACAATATATAAATTAATGACTTAAAAAATATCTGCATCTTTTACTGATTTGAAGTACATGTTTTTCTCTGCTGCAGGTTTTTGAAATATTTTTGAATAACTGATTCCTGACTCTCATTCTAAAGGTGTTGCTTTGGAATTTGTGATTCTCCTACTTTTAAAGGTTTAATGGCTGCATCATGGCTTTGGTAACTCTGTCTACTGATGTGAAATGATAGATTTTTTTAACTCTTACTGGGATCCTTTTAAGAAATTTGCTTGGCACATTTCAATTTATAAAATACAAATATGCTTACATGGTGGGGAAAATCATCATCAAAAGAAAGCAAGAAGAAATCAAATAAGGAAAGCTTTTTTGACACACTGCACCGGAAATTAAAAATTTCATCGGAAGGTAAACTAAGCACTAGATCTGGAGGATCCCGTAGAAATTGCAATGACTCAGTTTCAGAGAAGGGGGATCGATCTCCGATTGAATCAAGATCACCTTCACCTTCCAAAGTGGCTAGGTGTCAAAGTTTCATTGAAAGACCTCATGCTCAGCCACTTCCTCTTCCTGGTCTGCACCCTTCAAGTGTAGGCCGAGTAGATTCCGAAATTAGCATATCATCAAAATCAAGATTGGAAAAAGTATCCAAACCATCATTGTTTCTTCCACTTCCAACACCTGGATGCATCCGTTGTAAGCCAAACCCTGCAGATTTGGATGGAGATGTGGTCACTGCTTCAGTCTTTAGTGATTGCTCTGCTGACAGTGATGATCCACAGTCACACAATCGTAGTCCTCTAGTGGCTGACTGTGAGACTGGGACTAGAACTGCTGCTGGCAGTCCTTCCAGGTAGCTTCCTCAAACTATAATGTACTTGTTACATATACATGTCTTGGTTATTTTGTGATTAAAATATTTTATATACATATATATATTTATTTATTTATTTATTCATTCTCCTATACTCAAAAGTTGCCTTGTTTCTGAAGTTCAATGCCCAAGGATCAGCCAGTTGTTGCTTCCCAGCTCAATTCAGCAGGAGTAAAAAAATCAGGAAGTATTCTAAGTAATCATACATCTTCTACTTCACCAAAACGTAGGCCTTTACGCAACCATGTTCCAAATCTTCAGGTTCCTCCTCATGGTGCCTTCTACAGTGCTCCAGATAGTTCCTTGTCAAGTCCATCAAGAAGTCCACTGAGAGCATTTGGCACAGATCAGGTGTTGAATTCTGCTTTTTGGGCCGGAAAGCCATATTCAGAGGTCAACTTTGTTGGATCTGGACATTGCTCTAGTCCAGGTTCAGGTCACAATTCTGGACATAATTCAATGGGAGGGGACATGTCAGGACCTTTATTTTGGCAACCAAGCAGGGGTAGTCCTGAGTATTCTCCTGTACCTAGTCCCAGAATGACTAGCCCTGGTCCTAGCTCTAGAATTCAGAGTGGAGCAGTCACACCTATTCATCCCAAAGCCGGGGGAACACCCATTGAATCACAGACAGGAAGGGTTGATGATGGGAAACAGCAGACTCATCGTTTGCCACTTCCTCCTTTGTCAGTCTCCAATTCCTCACCATTCTCTCATTCAAATTCTGCAGCAACATCTCCGTCTATGCCAAGAAGTCCAGCCAGAGCAGATAATCCAGGCTCTGGCTCACGTTGGAAGAAAGGAAAGCTAATTGGTAGTGGCTCATTTGGACATGTCTATCTTGGCTTCAATAGGTATGTACTTTTTCATATTTTATTTTTTCCCCCCTTCATTTTTCTATACGCATCTTAATTAGAATGACTTTATTTATGATGTTTCTCTTTTTCAGTGAAAGTGGCGAAATGTGTGCAGTGAAGGAGGTTACCCTGTTTTCAGATGATCCCAAGTCAATGGAAAGTGCTAAGCAATTTATGCAGGTAAATTGATTTCCCTTCAAATCCAGTTAGTTTCTTGCGAGTAAGTGCAATCTTTTAGTTTCTAGTTCTGAGTTGAATTTGATATTGAGAACCCATTTAAAAATTACTGGCAGGAAATTCATTTATTAAGCCGTTTACAGCATCCAAATATTGTTCAGTATTATGGTTCTGAAACAGTAAGTTCTCTCTTTCACTTCTGGTTTACAAAATACATGTTAGCATTCAGATTCTGATGTTTACCTCTCTGAGAGTGCTGATGACTATTGTTAATTTTTATTCTAGACTGTCGCTTCTAATGTATACATGATATTCTTGATTTTTAGTTATAGAATATTTGTTTCTGGTGGTTTATCTGATAGCATAGTAGTTAGTGGAAATTTCTGAGCCGTATTTGTTAGTGTGGTTCCTTATAGAGACCTGTGAATTATCCCTTAAACAGGTTGATGACAAGCTTTACATATACCTTGAATATGTATCTGGTGGCTCCATACACAAACTTCTTCGAGAATATGGGCAGTTTGGTGAACTAGTTATTCGTAGCTATACTCAACAAATTTTGTCAGGGCTTGCTTATTTGCATACTAAAAATACTCTCCATCGGTAAACTAAGTAATCTATTCGTGAGTTAAATGTTTTCTTTTGTTGCTGTTCTGGTGTCTATCTCTGAAATTGCGTTTATCTGTGAAGGGACATCAAAGGAGCAAATATACTGGTAGATCCAACTGGTCGGGTCAAGTTGGCAGACTTTGGCATGGCAAAACATGTAAGCTTAGAGATGATAACTATCTGGTTTCCATTATATCTGCATTTAAGCTTAAGTAGTTTGATACGAACTTTGAATTGAGATGTATAGTGAAATTATGAATCTGTTGGACTCCAGAAATAAACTCATTGAATTCCAAATAAACTATAGAAACATTCTAGCCTTTAGACCAGATTTGAGTACAATCATCAACAAACACTTGGTTCCCCCTAGTCCGTTAGGATCTAATTGCATGATGAGACTTGGATTCCAAATTAGAATTATGGTATTTTAGTATGGGGTTTATAAGATCAGGTCTTTACCTTTCCAACAAAAAGCAAGGTTTTTGTGGTATAATTCTCCCAAGGCTCTTATCAATTGTATCAGAGCTTTAAAATGTCTTAAGAAGATGTGGAGATGGGATCCCCAAAAATATCTAAAGAGAAAACATAAGAATTAAAAAAGGAGCGGAAAAATAATTCAATTAATATTGAAGAGGTGTGTTGAATAAACCAGAATGAAGAACCTAAAGTAATAAATTTCCCAAGAATACTAGAACCTTTTCTGAATCTACTTTGTGGACTACCAACCTTCTGTAACGGTGATGGTATGATTTGGGGGTAGACCACATTTCATACAGTAAAGAACTTTCAATTCCTTGTGTCTACTAGTTTAATCTGAAAAAACTCCAACATTGAAGACAAACACCTAGGCAAAGGCATTGGATTCTTCTGTTTCTATTGAGTTCAGTGTTTTGTTTTTGTGCATAGTTGCATTGAGATTGCATCTGGTTTTATCGATTTTATAATCCAAAGATTGCATAACTTGTCCTGTCTGGCTTACTTATACCTTACATAATTTCCAGATAACAGGGCAATCGTGTCCATTATCATTCAAGGGAACCCCTTACTGGATGGCTCCTGAGGTTCTAATATTTCTATAGATCTGTTTTTTTATATTCTAATTATGTATTAGTTTTTGTGACTCAACCTCGTTGCTTTTTGATGATTCAGGTTATAAAGAACTCTAATGGATGCAATCTTGCAGTAGATATATGGAGTCTTGGATGCACAGTTTTAGAAATGGCAACTACCAAACCTCCTTGGTTTCAGTATGAAGGGGTTAGTAACTTACGTCAAAATATCTTACCTTATATTAATTTATTTTATCCTTTACTTAAATATTTATTTGAAGTATTTTATATTTACAAAAAACTGAAGATAATTTTATTTTAGACATTACAATCTTGTAAACTATTTCTTCTCACAGCTTGATGTATTTCCATGCTATCATAATAGGTTGCTGCCATGTTCAAGATTGGTAATAGCAAGGAACTCCCGACAATCCCAGATCATCTCTCAAATGAAGGAAAAGATTTTGTTAGGAAATGTCTTCAGCGTAACCCATATGATCGCCCTTCAGCCAGTGAATTATTGGATCACCCTTTTGTAAAACATGCCGCCCCTTTGGAAAGACCTATTCTGGTTCCTGAAGCATTGGACCCTGTTTCTGGGACTACACAGGGAGCAAAATCTCTGGTATATGCCTATTTTCAAACATAAATTGTTTGAAACTCAGTTTTATTTATGTAGTATGTCCACGTTAGCATTGGTGGGTAGCTTGTTTGTCTGTCGATGCATGTTACGCCTCATGTGTATCAAATTATTGCACTTCATTATTTGTCTACACGATAGAACAATAGTTAGAGCATAATAGATGTTCGTTGGTTTATAAATTGTATTCTCATTGTGTCAGATCAGGCTAGAATTTTGTTGTAGACTTGGTTAGTGGATGGAGTTCAGTTAAAGGGATTGTTGAAATCTTAACAATTGCGATATTGATTATTTTAACAGTAACGAAAATTTTTTATAGCATTTATTTCTCTAAATGGATGTAGGCTCTACAGTATATCTGGTTTCAAATGTGATATCTTATCTAAATTTCTTGTATGAATGGAACCATATATATTTGCATCTCATTTTATTTCTCCTTATATAATTTCAAGCATCGTTTATAAATTTTCAGGCCATTGGACAAGCAAAGAATCTTTCTACCTTGGATTCAGATAGACTTTCTGTTCATTCTTCAAGATTTTTGAAAATTAATCCTCATGAAAGGTTTCTCTCTCTTCTTCTCCCACACACACCACACACACACACACACACATACAAGACTGCTGACTGTCAATGGTAATCTGAACTTTTGTCATTGGTCTCCAGTGAAATCCATATTCCAAGGAATATATCTTGCCCCGTATCTCCCATTGGAAGCCCACTTTTGAGGTCAAGATCACCGCAGCACAGGAATGGGAAAATGTCTCCTTCTCCTATATCCAGCCCTCGAACTGCTTCTGGGGCATCCACTCCTCTCGCTGGTGGCAGTGGTGTCATTCCATTTGGTAATCACTCTAAACAGTCAATTTACTTTCAAGAGGGTTTTGGAAGCATCCCTAAGTCCTCAAATGGTGTGTACGTTAATGGCCCTGCTCATCATGACTCAACTCTTGACATTTTTCGGGGAATGCAAATAGGGTCTCACATTCCATCAGAGCTGGTTTCCAGTGAAAATGATGTCCTGGTTAAGCAGTTTGCAAGGTCTCTTCATGCAGAGCCATATGATTTTCAGTCAGTCTTGGCAGATCGTGTTGGCCGGCAGTTGCTGCGTGAACATGTTAAGATTAACCCATCCCTTGATCTCACTCCCAACTCATCTTTGCTTAGCCGCCCAAATGGTTTATGACACTCATCTGAGCAGCTGTTGAAGTTTCTCAGAATACCTTTTGGTCATTGTTCTGTTTGCGAGAATATAATTATACAATAAGGAGCCAAAGCACAAGAGAATCACTGTAAATAACTTTCCGACGGAGAATAGGCTGCACGGGGCACCATAGTGCATTTTTCATGGCTTCAGGCTCGGGCTGGTGGAGTTCATCCATTTGTGCCACAGCATTAAACTTTCTGACAATTTGTCCATATCAAGCAATCAACTCACACTAATCTCACTTGTTGGCAAAGAGGAACTTGTTATTGTATGTAACGAATTTAAGATGCTGCATCTGCATGAGATGTTTCTCTCCTGCACTTGAGATACTAGAAATGACAGTTCGTGCAATGACAAATGCATCATCTCCTGGAATTGGAACACCAGAGAAAGGGTTAAAATTGATACAAAACTTAACTTGTAGACTATTTTTTTTTTTGGAGGATAGACATTGCTGTACAGTAGATAGGAAACTGTATTGTGATTATTCTGAATTTAGGGATGGGGACCTCGTTTACTTTGTGGGCTTAGATGTATTATTGTCATTGTGTACTCTGCTACTGGATCTGCTCTGTACATTATTGTTCAACAGCAAAATGGAAGAAATATGATCTTATGATCCTCTTATCTGTTAATACAGGGATTTGGAACAAATCTGATCACAGAATACTTGAAATATGTTTAGTCCTATGAAATAAGCGCATTCATTGTGTCTGAAGATTTTTTTCTTAAAATCTTCATCTTTCAAAATCTTAGAATTAATGATTTTAGTCTGTATAGAAATAAGTAAATATTGGTTTTGGTACCTCTTAAATATATTTATTTAGTTCAATCCGCCAAAATTTTGATGATACTACTTTTGGTCCTTAAACTTTATTTTATGGTTGATAAATGACATCTGATTTGGAATACAAATGTTTCTTGGAGGTATATATACACTTATTAGTATTACATAATAGTAAAATTGCAACTTTCTTAAAACTGAGAACTAAAGAAATTTTGTACGCAGGTCTAAAATTGAATCTAATTAAACTACAAAACTAAAACTTTAAACTAAAGGTTCCGAGACCACTATTTGGTGATAAGTACTTAATTTAGATCGAGTTAAAAAAAGTAAAATAGTATTACACTTTTATTAAATCCTTTTGAAATTTGAAAGTAAATTATTTAATTTAATTGATCTTTAATCGATAATCGCAGTAAATACTAATTCTGAAATAGATTCTTTAAAATAAAATGAATTCTTTGCACTTCCAGAAATCCAGTCAAATAACTATTTCTTTAAATAATGAATAATTTAATGCTAAGAAAAATAATAAAAGCAAAAATCTTTAATTTCTAGTGAAGTTTAATTTATTAATTAGTGTAAAAACAATATTTGTTTGCAGTGACTCTTGTCCTCCTCTAAATAAGCATATAGATAATTCGTTTTCTCTTTTAATTCTATCTATCCAATCGACATTTTTGTATACTTAATTTCTCATTTACTATTATCATTCTTATTTATTTTCATATACTCTAATAAAGCATAATTCATATTCAAGTGTTAAGACTTCTAATAAAATCACGCATAAGTAAAGCTTTGTCAACAAATGTATAATTAATAAAAAAATATAGTATTAAAGAAATTAAATGCTAAACTTTTGCTACAAATATTCTTTCAAGACAACAGAAACAATATAAATTTATATTGCATAATTTAAAGTGCTCAAATTTAAACAAAAATACCAAATATTATATCTCAACGAACGAACTCTTGAATATTTTACTGGCGTGATAATGTAATTCATAATGGTTATGAGAAAAAAGAAAAAAACAACCAAATAAAAGTATTCTTTCATTAAAAAGCATTAGTAATGTTTCTTATCATAAAATATATCGAAATTATATAGAAAATATTTTTATTATATTCAATTCTTTATCTTCAACTCCTCATTCTCTCGTAAAAAGGAAAAGAATTACCATTTAAAACAAGTTTCCGTAAAATTTAAAAGGACCCATTAGTTAATGTAAAAGAGAATTTAACATCTGAAGTTATTATTTAAATGAGATTGAAAGAAATCAACAAAGTCCGTTAAATTTCTATGTCAACGTCTTTAACTTTTCACTTGCTCAGAGCAATGCAAATTTCTATAAAAAGAAAGCATGGTAGGAGAAGTTGTGTAGTGCATTAATACGCCGCACATTCTTAATCTCCTTTGGGTCTTCGTCTTAGGGTTTGCATTTCTAAATACTCAAATATCTTTCTCTTATGCCATTCAATCGGTTCTCGAGTTAACAATAATAATGTTCACGCTTTCCATTTCCATGAAGAAAATGAATCACCTCATGTTTTCTTCTCCATTTTCAAAATTCATCATCATTAGTATTACTTTTCATTGGAATTAAAGATACTTTTAAATCCGTGTTCCTTCTTCAATTTTGATATTGTATTTTTTTTTTTCTGTTCTGCTGCCCAACAGTGAAAGTTAAGAATGGGAAGAAAGAGCAAGAGGAAGAAAGCATCGAGCACTGCCGGAGGTATACACAGTTTATCTATTTATCTATCTACTTGCTTTAGACTCATCAGTAGTTGTAGTAGTTTCGGTTTCTTACCCATAATTTAATACTCTGTACTGAATTATTATTCAAGCACAATTTAACCATTCATTCTCTCGCTTGAATTAGAAAATTGTTAAAACTTGCATTAAGTATTTTAGCTTGATACTTTAATGTTGTATATCCTCCAGTAGTTTTAAAAGTTTTATATCAGGCTCATATATTTAGCCTTGACTGTATTAAGGACCTGGTTCAATAAATTTATCCATAAAATCTATGAGAGAAAAATTAAAAGAAAATTTGAAATGAATTTCTTCATAAGTTTAAGTTTAACTTGTAAAAATTGGTATTTTGTTTCTAAATTTTTCGTTTATGGAAGAGTTTATTTCACTTTTTTTCTTTTTTTTTTTTTAGAAGTGCTACCTGAAAAACTCGTCTAAATAGGTCCCTGATACATTAACATGATCATTGTGCTTCCTTATATTAACAGCTGGTAGCAGCCCGGAAACCGTGATGAGTGAGGCAATTGAACCTTCAAGCAGGGGTAGTTGTGACAATCTCCTTCTTCCTCTAGCCTACATATTTGAAATTGTTATTAACTAAAGACGCGCTTGGATAAATTTCTCCATACAAGAGAAAAAAAAAATCATAAACTAAAATTAGCTGATGCAAGTTATTATGTAAAAGAAATTTAATATATTTTTTCTAAATTTTTTATTTTTAATTTATACATAAGCTGATTTTACGTTATGAAAAAAAAGGTTTTTTTTTTCCTTTTTTAGAAACACTTATGGAGAAACTCATCCAAACAAATCTCATCATTGCTCCCGTATAGTATTAGACTTTAATAGTGAAGGCATATTTCATCTATTTGAGGGGACTTATTTGATAATACATAGTATTGAAGGTAAAAAAAAAATGCTTGGGTGTGTGGTTGCATTCCTACCTTTCTGTGTAGTTCCATCCCTGGAACTGAGCTTTGATCCTAACAGATGCTGCAAACTGCTCAAACCCACAGTTGCTCTAGCCGAATCCTAGTGTCTTGATAATGTATTATTCAATCAGCTATCAGGGCCACCGAAAAAAAGCCACCTCTGCCGTTGGATTCTTCCAGCACTAAACAAGTAAAGCAGGATGTGAACAAAATATCCCAGTCTATGCTGATCAAGCTTTATAACTTTTGTACTCGTCGACCAAAGGCAAATGAGGAATTGAGGTAGAAAGCTTAGCTGTCTTCATATATTCATTTCGTTTTTGTTTTTTTAATATAACAAAGATCATAAATTCAAATCCCAGTGTCGTGGTTAGTATGTTCGGCGTTCACTTAAACCGCAGAGATATCTATACAATGAAACCAAAAGGATGGGTCAGTAATATGGTCAGTATAGAACATTCAAAAGGCTTTATTAAAGGTACCAGTTACTTGTCATACAACTCTGAAAAATATATATAACGTTCAGGTGATTTTAGCTGCTGGAAAGATAATGATGGAAGAGGAGAAGGAAACAAATGGGACTGTCACTCGTCATATATTTAGCCCACAATTTATGGTCAGTAGTTAACTATAATGTTTTTAAACAACAGAGTTGCAGTCCTGTTCTTGTTCCATATAACGTCTAGTTAGCATAACAATCTAATGTCAGTTAGTTATGTTTCTGTGTAGAATAAGGTAAAATGTGACTTAAATCTTTCTAATGAAGATAGCCACAAGACTTGGTGTATTGATGATGTATCTGTATTCATCTTGCCGAGTAAACTGGGTTATGAAATCTATCAGTGCAAATTGGTAAGTATGGTGACGTGACACCTTTGTTTGAGTATGAAAACTATAGTGGCAAACAACTTTTGGACTTGGTGGTATACAGTGTCTTTCAGGTATGATAATTTGTTGCATTTGTCCTTCTTTCAGATTTTTGCACCTACTATATTTGAGGAGCATTGGTCTTGTTATGTACTCGAGCCCAAGGACAAAACCCTGTATGTGTTGGACTCGATGCATGATAAATTCTCAACTAGCAAGAAGAACTTGGATGATGCAACGGTAGGGTTGAACATTTGTTTTTTTCCTTGGGAAAAATTTAAATTATTTTTTTTAAATTGTTATCCCTAACTATTCGTCTGGTCCAACCAATCAACGGTTTTTTAATTCAAAGAAACGTCGTTTTGAGGAGCTGCTGGTATTAATGAATCCTGGTTCGACCAAAGAGAATGTATCAATAACACTGGTTTACGCTGATGTTCCTAGGCAGAAAAACATGTGAGTAGTGTGCAGCTGTAGTGTTGGATGTTTCTCATCATGTAGAGAACTCAATGCATTAGTGGTGACTGATATATTGTTTCTGATTGATGTTTTCGGATTTTGATAAAGTCATGATTGTGGCATCTATGTGCTGAAATACATGGAAATTTGGGATGGATCGGTAAAATGGCAAGACAAAACCATGCCTGATTATGAATATGTAAGTATAAATTTGCCTTTTACTATGCTAACTATGTCGAATTGCGACTTACTTTAAAAGATTTTTCAGAAAGAAATGGTGCAGTTTCGGCAAAGCCTTTTGTGTGGATGGGTTCAACATCCTAGAAATGAGGTTAGAGAAGAGATTTTGAAGGCAGCAGGAGTGTGGGGAAAATTAAGCTGACTGAAATTGACCATCAAGGTGACGTATCTAAGAGATTTCTGATATGAATCTTGGTTAATTTTTCTTTTAAATTAAATAAATTTTTAATTTTTATATATTCGAGATGCTTAAGAAAATTGATTCCTCTAGGTAGAGCCATCTGATGCTGTTATAATAAGTTGTGATCATCAACCATCTTTAATGATATTATACATATTATTCTATAGAAGAACTTTACTCCAAATTACTACGATTTATCATTTTCACACTATTGTAATGTTGACAAATAGAAACTTATTAGGAAAACATTATCAATAATTGCACTTTTGATAGAAAAGGTTTCATGTTTTAATCATAATCAAAAGCAAGAAAATATAATAAATTATTAAATTGTTTAATTTAATTCTATAAAAGTATGTATGAATTCAAATTTGAAAGTGATTAAACAAAAAAATTAATTAATTTACAAAATTTAAATAATATTTAAATTTTTTGTTGATATTATTCTAATGATTAAATTTTCAATACAATTTTAATTTATTTTTATAATATTTATCTTGCAATAAAAAGAACAACTACTATCAAATTAATATTCAATTAAACTTAACTTCGTTTAAATTAAAATAAAATAAGAGATTAAGAAAAGACAAGTTTAAATCAATAATGAATATATATATATATATATATATATATATATATATATATTTATATGTCTTTATATATATTTATGTCACTTTTTTATTAGAATTATTTTTTATACTAATTTTGTATGACGTTAAATTATGCATTTCCTTTTGACAGTACAGATAAATTAATATTTTTATGGAATACAATTAATTCACATGTAATTATTTTTTACTGACAACAATTAAATTAAATCCTTATAATCTTAAATTCAATTCAAAGATCTTTGATCATTTAAATTTCTTAACTTTCTATCACAGACATCATAATTAAACCAAAAGTTGATTTGACCTTCTGATGAACCTTTTGATCAGAGATACATTCGTGAAATACTTAAAATGAGTGATTTTTTCTTTTAACTTCAAATATATGAATCACACAAAAATACATTGTTAGGTCATCTAGTTAAATATAAGCAGACGTAATATATACAATAACAACAGAAATGCAATATTCATGTGAGCACACAGGTAGTAGAAATGCAATATATATCTATGAAGACACAAGTGAGGGTAAAACATCAAAATAGTACAATTTCATTTGGACATTACTTACGAGTATTCTTTAAAAAAAAAGTCACATTAATTGAAAAGCCAAGCTTAAAATATGACATTTTTTATAAATTCGGAAAACAATATAATGCTACAAAACATAATTTTGATAACAAAAAATTATACTTAAGTAGGAATTTTTTTTTCCATGAGAACATTCTTTCAAACACGACTTGTTTCATTTTCAAATAAAATTGCACCATTTTCATTTTTTTTTCCATCTCACTTTAAGTTAACCCAAATACAGTAAACTAACCCAATTACAGTAAAGTAAAGGGTGAGAGAAACATTATAAGGAAGTAAGTAGATTTCCCTAGACAATCTAAGCAAAACTTCATTAGACCTAAAGAGAATAGAACTTGAGAGTGACCATTGGACAAGAAACCAACATTTGGTCATACTATTTCCATACATTACCAGGTAGTCAAATAATAGTACAGAAAGTTATATTCTTATATAAATTGGTATAAATTCTGTGCCATGTAAGTAGGATCTTTGAATTATAGACTGTATGCCTAAAATTCATGCCTATGCAACAGGTGATGACAATTTTGATAGAAATAGTTACATGAAGTCGTATATTGAAGCTTAACATTCAGTAAGTACACATGCTATCTCCATTGAGAAATAATAGCTGGGTTTTTTACTTGGTCAAATCCAAGCTGAAATCCCAAAGTTTCTTGGCCAAATCAGCGTCAGTCCCCAGTGAGGTTGTTCGGGCCACATTACTGTCTGAAAAATACTTGCCACTAATTCCCTTCACTTGTGGGTGCAATGCTACATAGCATGTTGTTGCTGCTCCCTGCATTACAAGGTCAGAAGAATCTCAGACTAGACACGAGGAATGTTTCAATCCTCTTCTTGGTTAAAAAGAGGACACTGTATCATTATGGCTTTGTCAGGTTAATTTCATAATAAACGTTTTTAATTCTATTGGATATAATTAAGAACAAATAAATGTTTGGTATCTCAAATGAGTATTGGTGATTATGAAAAAAAGATGGGGTCTAGAATAATGCCCTAAATTACAGCACATTAATGTCCAACATTTATAATGATGTTACCTGCTGGACATTTTTAAACACGAGTCTACCAATACCATTAACTATACCTGCACAAATCAAACAGAAATATACACATAAAACTCAGCTAGTCATTATCTCCAATAGAAAAAATTAACAAAATTCATAGAGATGAATTGATATTTAAAACTAAAAAGACCATGAGAAGTGCTTCACATGAATGCTCAAAAGTTTCTTGAGTATGCCCGTATTCAAAATTCAGCAGGGCTGACTGATAAAACACTTGATCATGGACCTGATGTAAGCATCAACATTGAACAAGACATGGAGCAGTTGTAGACTTGAGTCCCAAACCCATAATTTGGAAGCTCTATGTGTGTTTGAATTAAAATTAAGTTGAGTTGAACTTAATTAAGTTGAGTTGAACTTGATTAAAGTTGAAAAAAAAAACTCATTATAGTTTTTAAGTCAACAGGAATTTGAGGTAAATTTGACTTATAACCCATCTGAAGAAAAAAATATATCAAACATGTTGATATAGTGTTAATGGGAAATGAAAGTTAGTAAGAATATTCCAACTAAAATCCAGATACACCTTATATTTGTAATCATAACAAAACAATATGGGGAGAGAAGTTATGCTGCTGAGTTTGCCAGTTAATTAGACAAAAAAGGCAATTATCATTCCTGGTGTTGGTTTTTGTTAAATATTTGTGTACCAAATTTATGACAAAAAAGCAATGCACACATATACGAGCTTACTGCATTTTAAAAGGAAATTAAAAGTAAATAAACAAGATAATGCAGAATAAATAATTTAGTAGAGCAAATCTCAGGACCTGTACAATTCTTGACAGGACATGAATAGTACAGTGTGGTAGTTACCGTTTATTCCAGTATGACGAAAAAGATTGGTGGTAATTGCTCCAGGATGAAGAGAATTTGCAGAAATCTCCACCCCATCTTCCTGTTCAAGATGAAACAGGCAAAATTTCATACAAAAAAAAAAACAGCAAATAAAATGCTGTTAAAATTAAGTAATTCTATATTAAATCCTAAATAACTTTATAGCTTCCGAGATAATATGTAAAGCACACCTTGAGACGTCTTGAAAGTTCATTGGCATGTAAAATGTTGGCAAGCTTTGACTGCCCATATGCACGCCAGTTGCTGTAACTGAACACAAGGAAGCAAACATAATTAAATATACATGTCATTTCAATTGACCAACACTACAGGTACAGGAATCATGTTTTCGTGGTCAATTTTTTCCAGAAAATTAAAGTGAATTAATTGTTTCATCTGTAAACAAGGAAGCATACATAATCGAATATGCATAACACTTCTCATTTCAACAAGTACTACAATAATCATGTCTCTATTCTTAATGCAATAAATGCAACTAAGAAGTGCATAGAGTTTACAATTATATCCATGAGCATTTGATCCTGTTGAATGTATAACTGCCCGAGCAAATACAGAATGTATTAGACTGTGTTATTTTATTTTAAATAAAAGTTGTGTTAATTGATAGGATAAATCTGTTTTATCCTATTTTTTAGACATTATCTTTATCAGTTTATTAACTGATAGTTTTTCTTTTTTGCTCATGTTCTATAAATATGTTGATTTACATAGGAATAAAATCAGGCCCTCTGCACATACAGTTCCTGATAAAGAAAAAAAAAGAATCTACATATCCTATGAACAGGTTTTTTTTTTATCAGATCTGGCATCTCCAACAGCATATGTTGTTGTAATTTGAATTTAGGTTACACATTTACCTTGACTCATCATTAATTTTGTCAAAACGGATTCCTTCAGAATATGCAAACTTGTGTGCCTCAGAAGAGACATTAACAATTCTTCCTTCTTTCTTAGTTTCACGTGAAGTTTTCTTCATAGTGTCCAACAAAAGATTTGTCAATAGAAAGTGACCTGCAAAATTATATTAAGTAAAACAATCAGTATTAAGATCACTAACACATCCTCTCAGTCAGTGAATTTAAAAGAACAAAAATGTAGCTACTTGATGTTTATTGTAAAATATACGTTGAGACAATCATAACTTCGTAAGTATAGTAATACACACATTCAATGTTTCAATGACTTATGACCACTTACCCAAGAGAGAAAATGAAAGGATTCGTTCGTCTATGACTATATATTGATCATTCGAGTAAGTAATTATCTAAATAATCAGAAAGATATGAATCATATGGACCACACCAACTACAAACTACTGCAAGTGCCAAAATGTTATAGAATTACATGTTGATGAATATAAAGCAGTGTCACTATCAGTAATCAAATGAACTTGAACATGGAAGAACACTCAGTTAGTTAGAACTTGAATTGTGCAATCAGATTCTCAACATACCTAAGTGATTTGTGGCAAACTGTAGTTCAATTTTGTCCGCAGAGAGTTTGAAAGGGCACGCCATAATTCCTGCGTTGTTTCTAAACAAACCAGAAAACAATATTACCCCTGTGCTTTCTTGAATGATCGGAATTACAAGAATCATTTGCATCATAGCCACATAAAACGAGAGAGAACTAGTAACTAAGAACTTCAGGTAAAAACAGTGAATTAATAGATGATAATATGATTCATGTCATCTGCTTTTCTTACACCAAGATGTTCAACGGAAGACCAGAAGACTTAAAATCTGATGCAAATTTGTTGACAGAATCCATTGAACTGAGATCTAATTCCATGGCATCAACTTTTGCAGAGGGAATCTCCTTAAGTATTGTTTCTTTGACATCTTTAGCAGCAATCATATTTCTCACACCCATAATCACATGGACACCTCGCAAAGCAAGTACACGTGTAGTCTCGGTGCCAATACCACTGGATGCTCCTGTTACCACAATGTTCACATACCATATTTAAACGATGGAACATTCCGACAATTATTTACCATGCTAATTGCAATAATTCAATAAAGCATACATATGTATGAAATGATAAACTATGCTACTTCCCAGTAGTGTTTTCTATACAGAAGGTTTTAATTTAAAAATCAGTCCGAAGTCGACAATTTTGGATTGTCTATGACTGCAACCCGACCACAACTGTGGCTGCCTACGCTACGATTCTTTACTATATCAAAGATCCAAACTGAACCTCAGTTGAAACCCCAATTTAAATCATTGGCCCTATGCAACATATAGCACACAAAACATGTATTCAACAATAGGGCACACTAAAAAATTCATTAACAAGATGAACAAATTTATAGGTAAGAAAGAACTACCGCTTAGCCTGCTTAGCGATAGCATAAGCCAATTGAACCAGAGATTAAACATTTTTCAATTTGTTCAGTCACACAGTGAACTGGAAAGAAGAAAAATTGCAGCAAGAACATATGAATAAACCAAGATTTCAAAGCCAACTACAACGACAAAACAGTGTCTGCAAGATCAGACAAAAAGGTCATCAGGGAAAGAAAAAAAAACATGTTTTTTACACGAAAGAAAGATACCCACGAGGAGAAATGGAAAAGAAGAAGTAAGGGACCTGTAACAATGGCAGTGAGACCAGTTCCATCAAGACCTTCAGTGACTTGCTCTGCAGTGGAAGATGATGAAAACCCAGAAGCCCCTTTCCTGCAGAAGGGCCACATCTCTCTATGACTGTGATTCTCTCACACACAAACCAGACAAAATCAATCACACAGAGAAATGGCACTGTTGCACAGCCTGAGACTGAGACCAGGAGGATATTTTATATATATAAATAGGTAATACTGCACATGTTACATTTATTGCTCAATCAATCACAAAAATAGAGTTTTTGTTATGTTTTATAATAATTATGATATATATCTTATCCGTTGCTCCTCCCACTATCACAAAAAAGCATAAGAAGTTTTCTTGTTTTTGTTTTGTACAATAATCATATAATCATAATCATTATTGCATTGGCTGTCCAAATTGCTTTTTATTTTACATAATAATATAATAATTAGACTAAAAGAGTACATTAACCAAACCTTCCTTCGATCGGACACAATAACTTTCAGAAAATAATTATTTCAATAAAAGATTAAAATGTTTTATGATGAAAAAGTTAAATTTTAATTATTTATAAGAATAATTTTATCACTTGTAAATGTATACTTTTAAATTGTATTTAAGAAATTTTTCATTTTTCATTTTCATGTATTTACTTTTAGTACTCTTTCCTTGACTTTATTTTATTTAGACTATATGCTTAATTAAAATATTAACTAAGCAGTCATTATATTGATTGAATTTCTTTGATTCACACTTGTTGGTGTGTTTGTTGTTCCTGTATATATGGAAAATTTGTAAGTGCATAAATTAAAAATATAAAAAATATCGAGACAACAAATTTCAAAAAACAAGATAAAATTGCCTTACTTATTACAATATTTGAAGGAAAAGTATTTTACTTTCTTTTAGTTTTATATTAAAAACAAATTTCATAATTATTAAATAAATAAATATAATATATTAAAATAAAAAGAATATAATAAATCAAATAATAATATTAATAAATAAATGAAAATAAAAAATAATTATAAACATTAATAAAATAAATAAATAAATATTATAACATAAAAATAAATAATAATAATAATATTAAAATTTTATCTATAAAAATATTTTTTAAATTTACTAAATCTATCACATCATTTATTAACTTTTATAAATTTTAATTTTGGATCCTTTAAAATCCAAACAACTTTATTTCCACAATATTTTTCCTCTTAAATTCTTTTTTTTTTTTACTCTTTCCAATATACTCTTTCCAAATATATGTTAAGAGAATGCTACTTCTATGTATATGTGAATTGTGAATAACGAGTAACATAGTTAATACTTACATGGTAATTTTGTGTATAAGATAAGATGTAGTATAAAAATGTTATATTTAAATTTTCATATTATAATTTTAATGACTTCAATGCTTTTTGGAAGGTAAAGTTCATCCACAGGTTATATGTGTGCCATTTTTCATATTATAATTTTAGTGATTTTAATGCTCCAAAAAGGATAAAGTTCAGCCACAATTTTGTTATCCAAAGAAATTACACCTCAAATTTTAGGTTGCATTGATTTGATGGTATGAGAGGTGTTAAGCTTTAATTCGTGGGGAAAAAAGTAGATTAATATTGCTTTCACACTATGATTTTTCAAATTAGGTGAAAGAAGTGTATTTTGACAAATTTGTATTTATCACACAACAACAACAAAAATTTATAAGAAAATTGCAGAACTAAAATTTATCGTACCATGCCTAAAAGAGTAGTAATTCGACAAATATAATATATTTCAAGCCAATGAGTGAGTTTTAAAAAAATGTAAAAGTGAAAACAAAATTTCTATCTCATATTTATATTGAAAATAAATCAGACTGAAAAAAAAGAAGACAAAAACTAATCCAATTGAATAAGACAGTTACATAGTTTTCTCTAGTAACATGGTGCGTATTTAAGCTTCAAAGTTATGATAATGATGAATTTATTTATGTGTGCGTGCGTAAAAAACAATATTTAAATATTGTCAAGGGAAAGAAATGATCGAATAAAATACCATTTAATTTAATAAATTATGGTATTCGATAGAAAAATATTTTATACAGATAACACATCAATCAATTTCAATTGCATACACTTAAACAAAGCAATTTATAACTAAAGTTTCAGTGAAACTGGTTTGAAAAAATGGGTTTCTTCTAAGCTTACAAGAATAATAAAAACTAATTCAGTTTCATCATAAATTAATAGATCATGCAAATAAATTAAATTGTAAAAATTATTTTCTATTCAATTTTTAAAATTTAACTCTCAATTCATTAGCAAATAGTTTTTTTCAAATATAAAAGAGTTAATTTCATTTGTTTTTATCTTTAAGAGATGTTTACGAAAAGTCACATCCATAAGTCTCATCACAACCCTTTCTTAAATAAAATGTTTATTGGGAACAAATTTTATATATTTGTAAATAAAAAACATGATATTTGTATAGAAAGTAAATCGTAAAAACAGTAAGTTTTACATGAAGATTTAAATCATAGTTAAAACACCCAAAGGATTTAAAAAGATACTTTTAATATGGGATAAAATAAGTTAGAATGGTACATCAAAATAGTGTTTCAGCTTTTGTTCAATATTTGACATTTTTTTTTTCAAATTCAATAAAAAATAAATTTTATTTTAAATTCTAATTGACTTAAAACTTATAATAAATTATTTCTTTCAACTCAACAGAATTAAGAATTCAACGCAACTTAAAGAACTTAAAAATGCGACGCTTAAAAACTAAACTGAAGAAGTATTAAAGATTACACGACAATACACTCAAAGTTTTCAAAATATTTTTAGCATTTCACAAAAAAGGAGTCTCCTTTTCATTTTTTTTTATGTCAGCACTTAGCTAATAAAAAAATACTTAATTCCAATATTTTTTTGGATTTCGTATAAATAAAACTACATTTTCTAAAGTATCTAATTATGTTTACTATAAAAGAGTGCACGTCTTTAAATTAAAAAGTATTTTTAAAATAATGCCATCAAACAAAAACAAGTTAATTAAAGTTATTTATATTTCATTCCATGGAATAGAAACATTTTTTCTTATATTTAAGTGCCCATAAAATTAAAAGAGAGAAAATATAATTTGAAGAACTTGAAGAACTCCTCTCATAATTTTCTATTTATAATTAAAAATTGATATAAAAAGTATGTAAAATTAAAAGACTGTATTATACACCTATACTAGGAAAATAGGTACGACGATATAGCTGATATATGTTTCCAACACATTTTCGTACACTTAATGATAATATATAAATACAATTATTCTAACCATTTACATAAGTCTTCACAACAGAAAAAGACAAATGTAATAAATGGTATAATAAAGAGAAAATACTATGTAAATTGTTGTCTTTACATCATCACTTTTAAATTTTACCAAACTTACATTTAATTAGGGTATCGAAAGAAACTTATTCTCACTAGAGCCGATAAACAAATACAATCCGGTTAATATTGGTTGGTTCATTAAGTTGGGTTAGAAATGAGTAAATATAATCTGGTTTATTTTATGGTGAACAAAAAATTTTGTAACTCAATTCAATTTATCACGGATTGATAAATTAAGTGAGTTGACTCACCAATCCATATAAAAAAATTATTTATTTATTTATTTTTAGTATTCAAATATTTAAATATATTTTTAAATAATCTATGAAATAATAATTATAGTAAAATCAAAAACCAATATCTTAATCATGTTCACCACTAATATATGATGAATTATTTTTAAAAAAGTATCCATACAGTCTAAGAAAAACATGACTAATATTACATGTTTTCTGTCCTCCTATTTAACAAAATATAAATAAAAAAATTATACATTTTTGTTGTATTAATTTAGAAAAAATTATTTATAAGACAGTTGTTTGAGTAATTGCTTATAAAAATTATAGTTAAAAATTAAAGTATCAATATATATAACTTGACAATCAAATTAATTAAACATTCAAACTATTTAAATATTATTAAGTAACATTCTATCATTTAAAAATATAAAATCGTGAATAAAAGTAATAAATAATATTAAAAAATAAAAAAAAAATGTCGGTGGACTAAATAGACCAACCCACCTTCAACCAGCTTGAACTTGTTTAACGAGTAAGTTGAGTGAACCGGATTGAATTTAACTTATTTTTAAAAAAATTAATTTTTTTTTAAACCAACCCAAACTCGTAATAAACCCAATTGACTCACAAATTCTCAATTGACTCACAAATTAAAAATTATTCTAACACCTCTAATTATAACTCATTGAGAATGTGCATCGCTTTAGAAGATTCAAAACAAGGTTATTAATACTCATTAACTTTATCAATTCTTAATCTTAACAAAAAAACCTGAGTTGTTGAATAAATAATGTTCGAACAATCCCCCAAAAATTTTAATTGCAAACTAAATAAAGTCCAACATGTGTTCTTCAGATAGACCCTCACTAATTCACATTCATTTCGTATCACTTCAACCATAATAAATGCACTCTAAACAACTTTTCATAAATATTGATAAGTACGAATCAATATTTATCAATATTTGGAGTATAAGTATTATTCCTTAAAAGATAATTACGCCACTGTTTCCCGTTCTTTTTCTATATCTTTATACTTGAATTTCAATTGATAAGTACTCATCAATATTTATCAAAAAATAGAAGACAAAATTGATCATCCCAAAGTCCCATTTTTTTAAGAAATCATCCTAAAATCTTCTTCTACTTTTTTCTTTTGCTTAGTGCTTGAGAAAAGACGTTTCTCTCTTAAACTTCTCCTTATATCTATTTGTTATCAAGAAAGTGATTGTCACAAGAGAAATGAAATTAAAATAAAGAAAATAATAGTAAACGGGTTACTATGCATATTGAAATTATCGGGGTGTGAAAAGGATGATCCTAAAACATATTTTGAATTTTAGGTCAAGGTACCTCTCCCGATCAAATTTGTTACATCATAATGAATTCTTTCCGCATGGTACAGTGTTTGGTTTTCATTTAATAAAAATAAAAATACATTATTTTATCCTCCATCTCTATAGTCCATTGGTGTATTTGGTGTTTAAAAAATTAATATATTTTATTTTATTTTATTTTTTTAAATTTGAGAACATGTTTTACAAATTTAAAAATATATTACAAATTATAAGTATATAATTTAGAAATAAATTCTAAATTAAAATATGTTTATAATATGCGAAATATGTTTCTGAATTATAAATTATACCGTGTACAATAAAATTTTGTATTATATAATCTAAAATATTTATAATTTAATTTTATGATAATTTGAATTTTGTTCACACCTATTAATACAAAAAAAAAAATAAGAGAGTTCTAAAGTAATCATAGTAAACTATAAGTAGCCAAAAGAACAATTTGTGGGTTAATTCACTTTTGTTTAAAACACATTTTCTTAATTTTCCTTTTGACAACTATCATCTTTTATATGACCATTCAATAACAATTCTCATATTTTGTACCATCATTCAAAGTCAACTCTCATACTTTATGCAATCACTCTCAACTCAACTATCGCATATAACCCGCCAATTCTCCACCCCAACCACCATGAACACCCTCAACAACCATATTATTTTATTTCAAAATTTAACAATTCTCTAACCCCAATCACATGTTTTCTTGTCATACCCGCCATGTTCTGCGGCTTAATACTTTCTCAAGTTCTCTTCTTTTCCCTCTAACTTACCTCTATGATCTTTATTTTACTCTACAAAACACTTAAACATTTATTTAACAGCACTCACTTATCATCAGTGTTTGGTTTATTAAGTAAAAACAAAAACAACAACAACTGTTATGTCCAAGTACGACACACTAAGCAACAGGAAATTAAGGTTGAAGAAACTAAAATTACATAATAAACATTAACAAGCAAAAGCAAACCTCCTTGTTGTGTTGTCCTTGATCAGTCCTTGTCTTTAGGAGGAGAGTAATACAACTTGAAAACCCTAGGAAGATAAACAGGCAACAGAAATCCAAACAAATTGTAACACCAGAAGGCCATATTAGCCACAGCAAGCACTCTCCCCACATAGATTCTCCTTGCAGACCCACTGTGTTCTTCGTTAACCTTGTTGATCTCACTCCTCAGCCAATCCACAATCGTGAAAATCCTCCTTGAATTGTAAAAGATAGGCACAAAAGCCCTAATCGGAATTGAGAACCCGCCATAGTATGTCACCCCTTCCATGAAAACTTGGCTGGCCAAGAGAAAAACATGGGGTGCTGCTGCCTTGATCCCTTCTTTGTCACCCTCAAATATTCCGTCTAAGATATAGGCAATTGGAGCAAAAAGTCCAATGATGGCCGCTACAAATATATAAAGGGCAAACATTTTGTTTTGTGGGTTGAAAACTGGGGTGTCTTTTGATGGGTGAAGAGATGGAAAAGCCACTTTTGACAGGAACAACACGTAGACTATGGAAAAGGCCACAAAAGCAAAGTCTTGAGGACAAATCATGCCACTTGCAGACAGCACAATGACCACGGCCAAGCAATTGAGATGGCGGAAAGACGGGAAACTTGGTTTTCTTGGTGTGGTGATGGTTTTGTGAAGTCCATGTTCTTCTTTGTGATCAACTTGTTCCTCTCTTGGTAATCTAATGTCAGAACCGGTTGGACCAACACCACCAGACATTTTGTTTGTGAAGCTACTGAGAAAATGTGTGAAAGGAAAGAAAGGCCAATTTGGTTCTGTTTTCAGAGAAATGAGAATGAAGAAAGGAATGGTTAGAATAAGTGATAAAGGTGCAAGCTTTTTACCATTCTAAATGAACTAAATATGGTGAGAAGCATATGAAATGACATAGAAGGCGAGATAAGGTTGAATGCTTAGCGGTGGAGAGAAGAGGTTTATGTGAGTATGATAAGGATAATTGATACGTGGCATGCTTAGGCTTATAATGATGACACGTGTACTTAGTTAATTGTGGACGTGGCACTCTAAGGAACAAGGATATCTAAGAACATCTGATGTCTGCATTCACTGAAAATTATCGGTTAAGATTCTTTCTGATTTATTTTTTCGTGAGAAATCCCTGATCCAAACAAAATAAATGTAATTTTTGTGCAATGTGATATTAACAGGGTTTTGGTTTGAAGTAATAAATGTTGTAAAATAGATTAACTTTTTATCTGGTTCATCTAAAGTGAAATGTATTTTTTCCATCAAGTTTCACACCACCAGCAATTATTCTGTATATCAATTGAATTTTGTTTTAATGGTAATATGTAGAAGTGTATGTGAAACAAATAATGATCGTAAAAAATAAAAATTATTTGGAAAAATACTTTAGTTTATTTGAAGTCATGGATTAACCTAAAACCTCCATATAGTTTGAGTCAAATAGTTTATTTTGTTCCTTCATTAAATACTACTACTGTGTACTTAAATTCTCAATCTTATAGTACTTTAAATAAAATTTAAACTTATCATATTATTAACTAAAATAAAATAAATTAATATTTTATTGTTTACAAAAGTGGTAATACATTCAATAAATATCAAAATATGAGTCCAATAGCCGATTACAAGTTTCCTACGTTTCTTCGCAACTAGTGTTGTTAAAAATACTGATACTAAATTAAATGGCATAAAAAACTAAATTTTGAAAAAAATGAATCAAAAAACAAAGAATTATGAATTAAAAAAATGTATTTAAAAAAAATATTCATTAGGTATAGCTCAAATAATTAAACAAAAGTTCAAAATAATTTAATTTGATTTACTTAAAGTAAAATTTAATTTAATTTATTTAAATAAGTATAAACTTCAGAATAACTTCTATAATTTTACTTCAATTTTATAATAGTTGATTTTTGCATTTTTTTTCTCAGTAACAATTCAGTTTTAAGATAAGTCAGCAGCTCTAGTGACTAGACAATATGCAGCTGAAGTTTTTATCCGATTTTTTTTTTCATCCAAAATATCTTCTTAAAGAGAAGTTGAATTAAATATATATGGACGACTTAATAATCTAGCAACGCAAACTATTTTTTAATAGGGAAGGGTTTAAGTTTAGTTTCACAAAGCACATCATTCGAATAGTGAACAAAAGTTTGAGGTGTAATTAGGGATGAAAAAGAAAATCAATATTAAGTGAATTATTGGTGAGTAAAATGTATTAGTGTTAAGCATATTTTAATTACTCATTTATTAATGGATGAGTACAATTACTTATTTTTAAAACAAAAGATTAAAAGGTATTAATCATTAAAAAATTGTTTGAAATTCAATTTTATATATGTATATTCTTTTCAATTAAACTTATGAAATCTACTTTACTGTTAAATCTATATAAATTTACTGCATTATATCAGAGCAATAGAACTATTGAGACACTTTCAGTGAACAAGTAAACCTACCCCACGAGACAGGCCGCTTGCTTGACCAATTTTTAGCCCGGGGGACAAGGTTGTATTGTAAGTGATAACCATGAAAACAAGAGGATGCACTTTTATAATAATAATAACCAGACAAATTTATTACACAAAATTTTGGTAAAAAATGCCACAAGAAAAAAAATAAACTTAATGCACAATCCCCTATTATGCCTTCATTTGAAGGAAAAGGACGGAATATAAAAAAAAAAAAAAAAAAAAAAAAAAAAAAAAAAAAAAAAAAAAAAAAGCTTCAGGCAAAAACCTACCTCCAACTTTTTGACAGAAGACCATCGATAAAACTGGAACCTCTGCTAATAAATTAATTGGCAAGAAGTCAATCTATGCATATCTGTCATAATTAAATAGTCCAATTTCTTCTTTGTCTCTCACAACAACTAGACTGCTGCTTTTTGTTTGGGAATGTACTTTATCTTCATTCCTTTTTCAGGCTTCGTTTTGGGTTTAGATCTTGCTACTCCAGAGGTTGCAGGCAACCGGTTCTCTGTATCACAATCCTGGACAGACTGTGCTCCACGAGGCTGAGGCTCAGAATCAGGTGTGCAAACCAATTTTACATGGTTTGACGAGATAGCTTCTTTCCATCCTGTATCACAATTTTTAATTAAATAAGCAAACTTAAGACCAAGCCAAGCACTTAGAGTCTGTTTGAATATAAAGCTAAAAGAGTTTTTGAGAAATTCTCAACTCCAAAAAAGTTCAGTAGCTCTCAAAAACACTTCTAGCTTATATACAAACAGGTTCTTAATAATCACACTGCCACTACAGTAAATGAACAATATAATGAAGAAAGAGGTAAGGATTACTTTGGGCAAGAAAGGATTTTGCAGCAAGGCTGGACAGACGTAAGCTTTCTGTATCTACTTTTGCCACATTATGGGAAAAATTGTCCCCAAAATCAATATCATCATTACCCTCTACACTACACAACCTTAAACTACTTTGACCAGACGAATTTTCATCAATTTTCCCATTAATAACATCAGCTTTTGTCCCACCATTTTGAAGTGGAAATGACTCTTTAGTTCCATGCTGGCTAACAGGCCTCCAAAACTTTGTTAAACGACCGTTGCTTCCTGGTTTCTCCTGAGCAGTATTCAGCTTGGACAGATTCCCTGCCGAGCAATCCCGCTGGGGTGCCATAGAATTACCTCCGGAAGGGCAGCAATTACCCAGACTAACCGATACAGATCCTATCAAAACTTCATGATTTTTAACTTTGTCTGGTTCTTTCAGCATTTTGTTTTTTAGAACCACAGCATTAGATTCTGCTTTAGGTTTTCGACTCCAAACCTTACTGCCATTGATTATAGGAGCTACCCTAAGATCATGGCTGGTTCTATGCTTTTGATTAACTCCAAGCTTCGACAGTTGAGAATTTTGGCCTGCATTCAAACCATTGGCTCTTGCCCATTGGGATTTTGGTAGCCCTTGCCATCTGGCAGGCATTGTGCCCCGGCGATTATGTCCTTGTAATGTCTGCCGCTCTATATACAGATCAGTGTCACAATCATCATACCCTGACAGCGTATCCCCTTCTATAACTTCATTAGTGTCTAGGCAGTGAGAAGTTACATGTGGTGGAGGAGAATGATCAGCAAATATATCTGGATTATGTGCATCGAAGTCACATGTACCCAAAGATGCTTCTCCTGGTGATACATCCTCTCCTGCGCTGCTTATGTTCCCTTTAGTTTCTGTGTCGTCTTCAATTTGCTCCTTTGCCTTGTGTTCTTTCTGTCTGAGCTTTTTCTGGCGTTTCCTCTCTAAAATCTCAGCTTTTCTATGAATAGATAGAAAAAAATAAATATAGAACCTACAATAACTAGTTTATAATAGAGTACATAACATATCTAGTACCTTATTATTGGCTTCGCTATAAACAACTTAAAGAGCAAGGCATTAACTACCCAAATGATCAAAATAATGTAATTTTGTTTATTTATTATTATAGGTCATTAGAAGTTGCAGAAGTCATTCCAAAATTCAGACAGCTAAAGAAAGAGAAATATAAGTCATTACATATACATGTCTATTTTAAGTCTATTATGGTATCTAGAAGTATTCTTAAAGCCAGATAGTAGACCATGGGTAAACTAAGAAAAAATTGTTGCATTATGATGTTCTGTCAGTGCAGTGAGACTATTAAAGTTTCGCTAAAACTACGCATAACTCGTTCTGAGTGAACATAATAAACACCAGTATCCTTCATAAAACCTGGTCCTTGTTGGGAATTGTTTCTCTAGCTAAAATCAAGTTAGGTTTCTTTTCCTACTGTTTTTCATATGCATTGATTCAATGACTATATAAATTCCCTGCTTTCAGCTATTGAAAAAAGAGTAATGCTCGGGCTCCACTTTAAATACTAAATTTCATCCAATTGAGGTGACTTCCCTCTAATGGAGGACAATAAAAATTTTAAATGGAGGCAAACAAATTGAAGATTAGACCATGCTTTTAAATGAAACTCAACCAAACACTTGAAATATTTTCCTTTCCTTAAGAATCTAAAAATTGAAATAAAAATCAAAGAACCGCTCAGGGAAGACACAGACCAACAACACCTGATATCAATAAAGGCACTAGAACAAGGGAATGAATGGGGAAAACGTACCAAGAAAGATTGATTCAAGGACAAAATGGTTAAATGTACCTTTTCTGAGCAGCTTCTTCCTCTTCCACAAGTAGCTTTTGGCATCTCAATGCTTCAGCATCCTTGTCAGCAAGCCAAGCCTTCACCTATGTGAAATGAAATTCATATTTCATCACTACTGTAACTAAGAAATAAATGACCATATTTCATCATTACTGTAACTAAGAAATAGTAAAGAAAGGTTATTATATAATCACGTCAGATTTAAGAGAATGTACATGCAGGATATGCCATAATTTTGGTTTCACTGGCAATGCGTTTTCAAAAGCATTATAGCTCAAGCTATGTGCCAAGTCAAATCTTAAGGTAACAAATTAGAACTTTGTTTATTTTATGGCATCAGAGGATGCCAAAATATTGTTTTATATTAATTATCTTTTTAAACCCTTCTATCGCCTCTTTGTGTAACTGAAAAAATGGACTGTTGTGTTACGTGTAAACTCTTCCACTTATGTATATGTCAACATATGGAAACTGTCAACAATGATAGAAGCATGAACTATTGTGTAATTCTAAACAATTTTTTAGACCCTTTCCACCAGTAAAATCAGGATCGTGTTACTTGGGAAAAAGCCAAATAGAAGAGTAACCACGAATTGATTTTATACCATAAATCTGATTGAATAACTATGGATTTGTTCATTGTTAACTTTTGATATAAGTGAAGCATGCATTTGAACAAACTAAGGTTTTGTTAATAACCAACACTCCTAAAACCTTGAGCCATTTGGCAAAGAAGGCTCTTGCACGGCTTTATATAATTAACATAAACATACAATACTATGACATTGAATGAATCGAACAACAAACAAGCCTAGACACCCACAAAATCACATCAGTGTCATCTACTAATCTTTACAAAAAAAAAAAAAGGAAATGTAGCAAAAACCACATGAGAGGGAGGAAGAGAAGTTTAGAGGTAAACAGACAGATTCTTAAGTTGGTAAAAAATTACCAGTTTCTGCTCTAGCAAGAAACTTGTGCAAGCAACTAGGTTTTTTTGTTCAAGACCAATCTTTCCGGCCTCTCCATCAAAAACATATCTTTGCATTGACACTGCCGATCCAACCAAAAATGTTTTTTCACTAGAATCATCTAGGATACTGAACAACTCTTGGGAAGATATAGGAAAACTAGATGGCCTGGATTGAACAATATTCTGCAAAAAATTTAGATAGACTGTGTTAATATATCAAAGGAATGTACCAGCAAAAAAGTAGACTGGGTGAATAATTGATAAGCAAGATCATGTAATGTATCTTACCAAAAGGGCAGAACCAGCCCTCAGATAATACTGTGGAAGAGAAGAAAATCCTTGTTTTCTAAGAGTTGTCAAAGCTTCTAAAATTGAAGACCCTGGAACTTCCTGGAAAGCATTTTAAAATGGAAACCAAAAAAGAATAAAAGATACTTTGACTAATTCAGGTTAAAATAAAAACAAGAGCTGAAAAGAAGACAGCATAAGAGACTAGTGTCATTGTATTTGTAGCTATGCTTCTTATCCATTTAGCCTACAAAAAATAGTGTTGTCTGCAATCAATTGTCAATATAAAAAAGACATAATGATATTTCCAAACAAGAACAGAGAAAAGGCTTAAAAACTACATTCACATTTGAAAAGGCACCTAGAACCTTCAACAATCACCGGAAAGTTTCCTAACTAATATGGCAATCAAAAGAGCTTTTATCAGTCCGAAAAATGCAGCACACTGAACAATAGTCTAAGTGGAAGAGTAAATTTCTGAAAGGATTTCATGTATAGAAAATCTTATAATATGGCAAACCAACAAGATTTTATGTAAATTGAGGTGAAAATGGGAAATAGATGGAGAAGCCCGTGTCACTCAACCGCCCACACTTTCATTTCTACCAATCGTAGCTTAACATAACCAGTACACGAGAAGGCAAAACCCATTAAAATAACATCATATAAACATAAATTAGTCAATAGGCAAAAGGATATTACCTCCAGCATCACATTCTTGAATGAAACAACTTCCTTTGCCTCTTCTATGGAGAGCTACACATGTTATTGAATATCAGCATGCATAAAACAAGATGTATTCAACATATAACTGAAATTCACAACGACCAAAGGTTACCTTATCCCAATATGCCCCTAAAAGTTCCCTATTCTTTTTAGAATCCTACAATGTGTAAGAAGCAATAGGAAAAAGTGAGGAAGATTTGGAAAAGAAAGATAAAAAAACAGAAAATAATCTCAAGGGGGCAAAAGCATGAACAACAAGCATCAATGTGTTGTTAGATAATTGCTTCTGCTCATTATAAATACAAAGATAACCTTATCAAGTTTTTTCAACCGGTGCTGCACACGTATGTGCCTTCTATAGTTAATGGGAGAGCAAAATTCTCGAGAACACTTGTTGCACTTTTGTAACTGAACCTTCACAGGAGAGAGCAAAGGCCACCCTGGAAGTTCTGTAAAATGGATGAAAGGTTTTATCATAATGTCAAGGTTTAAATCAATGGCATCAGAAACAAGCTCAAAATCTACGTATGGTACTTTTACACACTAGTCAGCAAGCCTGCGATAGGTCACAACAAAGGCAATACCAGTCTAGCAATTTTAAAATTTCAATTCTATGTTTCCTCTTTTTATGGACTTTTATATTAAGCTGTTGAAGGAAGGCTGCATATCATGTGAATTGCATATAACCACAGGCAGCATATAAGTGCCTTTAAAATGAACCCTTAATTCTTTAAATAATTGCAAATACCTTGCTGATCTAAAGCATGAAGTAATTGAATCCACTGTACTGGGCTGTCACCGGCCCTAGGAAAGGAAAGCAAAGGTTCTTTTCCAATTGCTTGTCTGAATATTGTATCTAAAGAATCATTTCCATCATCTGTTTTTGTGAAACCGGTTGTGCCTGAGGCCGGGAGTTTTGCAACTGGCATCTATTCAGACAAAAATCTTACCAGGAAATTTTGCTAGATTGCACTGCACAACTATACATGTAACAATGGGAATAAATTTAAATTCAAAGAGAAATGAAGAAATAAAAAAATGATTGAAAGTTACTCATTCAAATTCAATGTCAAAGAAACTAATAAAAAATGTACACAATAACATATTGCCAGACCCATGCCACGAGTGATAAGAATCGTCATATCATATAAAACAGAACACATTAGATCAGTGAAAAATAAAACAAACATTTCCAACCAGAACACACTAGATCGATGTAGAATCTACACTACAACTTATTCGGTGACTCCATTATTAAAGAAACTAATATTCTTGCATTCTCGATAGGTAAGCACTCGACCACCATAGTTTTAAAAATAAAATTACGATTCATTAAACCTAACACAATTTATCATAAACACACGATCTATCATAAACATTCAACCTTTATTCATTTTCATCCTCGACGAAGGAGACGGGAACACCCCAATTTACTTCCAACAAAAACATAATACAATGGAGTCAGAGAACATGATCTAACATCGGGAGTGAAAAAATTAAGTGGAGTGACAGATCACGTACCAGATAAAAGAGATCGCTGGGAGATGAACGGATTCTGTTGTGACGATCCGAAGCGGGAGCGAAACGGCTGCAAAGGAATTGAGAGTGTTTGGATTTGGATGGAAAGAAGATCGCGAGAGGAAAAGCGAAAAAATAGCCTATGAGAGAGAACTCTCTGGCGTTCCTGCAGGCTGCAGTTGTAGTAAGGAAAAAGAAAAAACGTTTCTAACAAGAAACAACTTCAAAAACATAAAAAAGTAAAATAATAAAAGCAAATAATAAAATATATTGAATTAATTACTCTTCTATTTTTTGTTTTCACCGCTAAGATTTCCACCCACACTCTCTTATAACGCGTGAAAAAATGTGGTATGGAATTGTGGTTTGGTAACAAACCAACCACTTACATTCCGAAGATGGAGTGAGTGATCGCACGTGCCTGTTTTCAGACTGCACGTGGGTTTATATGTAAAGAGTGTCCTTTTCGTCATTTCAGGATGGAATTAATCAGAAAACTTATAAATAATTCCTGTTTGACCTTGTCCACTCCAAGGTATTACTATTTCGACCTTGATGTAACTTCAAAATGAAAATCATAAAAATAACATGAAGATCAATATGATATTGCAAATTAATATTATTATTTCCTAACTACTATTTTAGGAAATGAAATAAAAATTAAGTGTATTCCATCAATTGTATTACAAAATTTATTGATAATTAATTATAGAATCTTTTTTTCATTACATCATAATTTTTTAGAATTTTAAACAAGGTTTTTCGTACGAGTTAAGAAAGAAAAAAAAGTTAAATATATATTTTTTTAACTTCAAATTATTTTTTAAAAATTAAATCATATATTAATTTTGTCAAAATTGTTATATTATAATTAATAATAAAACTCTATTCTCCAAAAAATATTTCGAATGTTATTTTATATAATTTTTATAATGTACAATGGCAAGATAAAATAATAATAAAATAAAATATGTACATAAGTTGAGTAAGATATAAAAAAATTGTACAAACTATTCATAATAGATAAAAAAAATCGATATTATAAATTAATACCGTGATATTGATTATCTTTTTACAACAAAACAGGTATCTTAGTACATTATACTCGTGAATATATGTATCTGTTAATATTAAATCTATCAAAATATTCTTATATATATATATATATATATATATATATATATAAATAATAGATTAAAATTTGTATGAACAAATTTGGTAGGAATAAATTTTGTACACTATGTTTAAATTTTGTATAATTAAATTTTATTAAAGTCAATTTGCAATTATGGTGGCATATGTGTTGCGTTTTTTAAGATTAAATATAGATAACATATAACCTTATAAAATGTTGCAAAATGTTAACATGAATGAAGTTAACTGTACAATTATTTATAACTTTATACTATTTATATTTAGTCTCTCTTTAAAAATTTTGTTCAATTTAATCTCTCAACTTTACAAAATGTGTGGATCTAATATTTATAATCAAAGTTTGCTAAATTTATTAGACATTTTAAACATGTTTTATAACATTTAAGTTATTTATAACGTTTTACATATTTTCTTTAGTGTTAGCTAACAATTATGTTTAAAACGTTAAATCAATTTAGTCAAAGGACTAAATCAATGCATTAATTCTATGATTGAAAAACTAAATTGAATCATGATATTAAAAAATGAGTAATTTCAATGTGTAAAGAAAGTTGAGGAACTAAAAACCTATTTATTTCAAAAATAAATCACTTTTAAATGTTGAACTTATATCCATGATTTATATACATGGTCATATATTAAAGATGTTTCTACACAAAAAAAAATAATATACAAATCATTTCACAATATTTTAAATGATTCTAATTGACTCAATGAAACTAAATTCATTAAGTAGAAAGATTTTAAATTATAAATGTCAATAACAACTTCATAATGATGTCTATTTATTTATTTATTTGATGACAATTTAAATTGATTTATTTCTTTTTTTGTTGAAAACAAAAATTAAAAATAATAATAAATAATATCATTTAATTATTGCAATTATTTATTTATATTTTAAATACTTTTTGACACACATATTTTATTATTCATTTTATTCTAAACTTAAATATATTTCTTTATATTAAATAACAATATCTAAAAATAATCTATAAATTATAAACAAATTAACCATAATTTTTTATTATTCACTATTTTAATTAATTATTATAATTTTAAATAAATATCTCATATATTATATTATTTTTTATATATAAAATATATTATTATTAGTATTAACCGAATCTCAATATAGAGATTAATGGTAAGACTTGTCAATTGTATCCTAATGTCAATTCGTGCATTACTTTCATAGTCGATTCACAAGCTTGACTCATCGAAGAAGAGAAGATTGGATTTACTTAGTATAGAATATAGTTAGAAATATTCGAGTAAGATTGAATTGATCAATGTCAAATAGTAGAGACATTGTATAGTATAACAATGTTAAATATAAAAACTGTTGTATTTTATTAAATACTTAGAGAAATAATCAATCACATATCCTGTATTTAAAAATAAATTCTTTCAATTAAAATTTACTTTAATAATTAGACCACATGAATGAAAGGGGTAAAGTCAAATATTATGTTTGATTCGACTAATTTACAAATCAGTCTTTTGGAAAACTCTAGATTGTTATTAATAAAAAAAAACAAGGTTTATTTACATAGTCATCCCTCGTTTCAGAAAGCTCTCAACCAGGGAAAGGTTTAATTAAAAAAATTCCTTGCCCTCTATTTCCTCCTCTTCCATCCCAACTTGCTGTCAAGATATCAAGACATGAATCTTTATAAAGTGAAGTTTCTAAAATGAGCAAGCAAGAGTGTATTTGGGTTTTAAAAGGCATTATGATTTTAACTCACTAAAGTTCAAGTGTAAATACACCCTTACTGGCTCACCTTAGACTTAATTTTTTACGTGATAAGTGTGATTTATACCGGTGTAATATGTGCATGTATAGTGGACAGTGAAGGTTTACTGTTGTTGCCACTCCAGAATTGCATTATGTAGAGCATAGTTAGGTACCAAATCCGTGTGATCAAGCTTAAGGTTTGTCATGGGGGAAGTGTCGTGGCCACTATTCAACCACCCTCTTATTGCCTCTTCTTCATACGTAAAGCCATCTGCAGCTATGTATGGATCTTCCATTACTTCCTGCAAAACCAAAAGGTAAACGTCATGATTATCACAAGCAGATAAACGTTATGATTATCACAAACAGGAAAGCAATCGCGCGGAAACCCAATGTTTTAACTTGTGATTGCAATAATTCGCATATGCTATAACAGCGGTTGATTAGTAAGATTAGGAGGTGGAGGAGAAAAGAATAACCAGACCCCTTAATTGCTTATAAAAACTTAGTGTTAAAGCTGCAGAACAAAACTGTGTCAGAATTTTTATAGAATTCAACTAAATTTGGGGGCAGTTATTGGATAAGATGAAGTTGTAAGGGTCGCTAATCCATCCTGAACTTCAAAGGCAAGCATTTTTCAAAACAAAAAGTGCATTTGATGATGTTCACCTGGACAATGGGGCAGACAAAATGTGAAGGAACACGGCGAAGCTTCTTAGAAATCAAATATGGTTTGTCAATGCGAGTAGCTTTGAATGGTTCAAGAACAGTCCAAATTTCTGACACAAGGTCTGGCCTGTTCAACCGACTCTTTTCACAACACCTCAGTGCTAAATATGCCAGCAGTTCAGTTTGATAAAGTGGCCATTCACCAGCTGAAAAATCCAAAACTGCTTTAAGGTTTTCCTTCTCCAATGCACACTTCACATCCCTTACTAATCCCAAAAGTGGTCTTCCAGTTAGAAGTTGTAACAATATGACTCCAAATGAATATACATCTGATTCGGGTGTAAACTTGCCAGTAAGTAAATACTCTGGATCCACATACGCCAAACGTTCATTTGGGTTATTATATATTGTGTTTGCATCAGCTGAATCCAAACTTTGCTGGACTAAACTAGGAATGCCCAAATCACTCAGTTTGGCAACAAAGTTAGCATCGAGGAGAACCTTACTAGGTTTCAAATTCCCATGGATAATACAAGGGTTGCTGGAGTGAATGAAGATTAGAGCAGAACATATATCTGTAGCAGTGGACATTCGAATTTGCCATGGAAGTGGATTCTTTTCTTTGCGGGCAAGGTGGCTTTCAAGGCTGCCATTGTTTAGGTACTCATACACAAGTGACCTAGACTCCGCACAGCTTCCAATTAGTGTTAACAAATTTGGATGTCTTACCCTACTCAAGACCTCTACCTGAAATTCAACAAATAATATAGCCAGCCAAAACGATAAAAAATTGAGTTCCTCATGGACACAACCCATGACAGAAGTATTCAGTCAAGCCATTTTGGATCAATTGCATAACATAATTTAATTTCAAACATACTGGAAGATCAGAAGCTTGGAATTATAGTGTGTGTATGTGTGCGTGCGCACATATATACTACATTTATACACATTAATCTGATGACGGGAACCAATTGGACCAAACTAAAGTGAAAATAAAATAGAACTCTGGCTATTGAGATTTCTAACTTATTTATAAGAGAAGAGAAGGAAAAGAGTCATAGATGCACCATGTCAATAATTCCTTTCGCTCAAAAATATATCAAATTATCCAAAAATCTTCAGATATCGAATCAGGTAGGATAATCCATGAAGTGTTTATGTTGTATTATAAATATATGTGCAACTGTTCCAAAATGGTAGAGATGACAGGTATTAATCATGTAAAGCCCAAAACTCTTCTGAATAATTTTGGATGGAGGTGCGTAATGAGCATATTTTGTAGTCTAATTTCAGACTTTCAAGTTGACACTATTAACAGATAACATGAAATTTACCTGACGTTGGAATTTTGATAGACTCTCGTGACCATAAGAGGGTAACATTTTTATGGCAACATGCATGTTGCCAAGCAGTCCCTTGTAAACACTTCCATACCTTCCCTCTCCAATCTTCCAAGATGGGTCGAAATCATGAGTTGCCTCATTGATCTCTACAAAAGAAAATGCAGGGAATTCTACCTGATAAGAGAAGGAAGTATCCGCTTCACCAAATTTTCTAAGCACTTGGACTTCCCTAACTGCATTTGCATGCTCTATTCTAAGCCTATCTCTTTTTTCCCTGAAACTTATCAAAAGGTCCACAGCTGATATGATCTTCTCCTCAAACTCTGTTACCGTACACTGGGACTCAGAAATTTGGTTCATAAGTGCAGAATTTTGGTCTTTGACCATTTGCAATTCTTCAAGTATTTCATCCTGCTGATTCTTCATTTTCTGTACTTCTTGCTTTGACCTCGCCAATTGTTCTTCAACTTCTTTTCTTCTTCTTATTTCCTGAGCACAGCGGCTTTCAAATGCCTCATCCTGTCAAAAATGCAATTTGAAACTAGTTTCAGAAGAAATCTGGTAATCATTTTAGTTCATCAATAATCAGACAGCAATTCATTCAAACATATATTATACACATCTATGATCTATCCATACGAACAAGTTTATCAATTGGCTGCATTAAGCTGACTATTCTATTTATCTGATATTTGGGCTTTCACGTTAACCCGGTAGTACCCTATACATAAAGTAACGATGATAAGGGATTCAGGTGAAGGTAGTCTGCCTAACAGTCTGACTTAATTAAAGAGTAAATAGTCCAAAAGATCTTTCTCCATTGAAAATCAAGTATAAAGATATAGAAAAAGAATGGGAAACAGTGGCGTAATTATCTTTTTTCTTATTTTTAAGCAATAATACTTATACTCCAAATAGTAACCATCGAACAAAATTTGAGAAACCAAACCAGAGAGACCATTAGAAGAAAAAATATATCAGTTTTTATATTTAAGCAATGAACATTGTTTGTCATAAATCTTGATAGTACTATTTTCTATTTTCCATCTCTTTAATGTCACATTTTTTTTATTGATCAGAGCCTTTAATGTCACTCCATATACCCTTTTTGGTTTCATGCTCTTGGCATCTGTGGTGGTGTACCATTTATTTTGCTTGCTTGTTCCCTTTCTTCTAATCCCACCAGTAAAAGAAAATTAAACCAGACCAAAGATGCCAGACTAGGGATTGAAACAAATATATTTTTAGAATAAGAGACAATACCAAACTTGAAAACCCCCCCTGATACACGCTCTGATCTTATTCACAAGAAATCATAACTTTCAAGTGTGGACCTAGGAACAAAAATTCTCTTACAGTCCTACCATTAAAGAGTAGTAGCACACCTATAAAAAAAGAAACTTTTACTCAAAGGGTAAAGCAGAAAAATCACCTCTCACCTCATGAAACATCAAATCTGCCAACTTTGACCTGTCCGCGACCTTATTAAAGGACCGTTTTGTATTTAAGGAACGGTTGAAACTGATACTTTGGATTTCTTTCATATCACCAGAATCTGCAGAAACCTGTCACAAGTTATTCCCCTGACAGTCCTTATAGAAAATGATAAATGGCCTGATCTGAAGAATAGCTGTGTCATTCTAAATTGACAACAAACATAGAAAAGAAAGATCTAAAAAGAATACCTAAATATTTCAATGCATCAGGAGTCGATTTTGATGTAGATCTTTCTGTGTTTGAATTGAGCACCAACAATGCAGGCCCACCTTCTATGTCAGAAGTATGCTTACTATATACCCTGATTTAATTTGTGCATTTCATAAAAGTGGAAGATATAGAACACATTATCAGCTATGAGTTGCTGCCAACATTACAGAATATGATAAAAAAAAATTAAGTGAAAGATCAAAACTTGTAATAAGGTCATTTAAGTGAACACATCATGATTAGTGGGAGTATTAAGGTCCCTTCTGCTTTACAAAACCATGAGTTTGCCTTTCTACTCATCCACACTCCGAATGTGATTCACAATTCATTTTGTAAATTGTCAACAAAATAAAACTAATGTTTTCTTTAGCTATTTCTGTCCACCAAAGCATCACGTGTCACTCTCTAACCTCCTACCACAAGGGTAATAACTTATTTTATACCATGTTCTTCAACAATTCCAGAACATAAGATCACTTTTTTCAATATATAGATTACACAACAATGCCATTTAAGTGATTTTTCAAATTTGATAGTTATGGAATGCTCAATGATCATGATTCACTCCTCATATTCTGACTTTTCAGTAAAGTATTTGAAAAAAAACAGATAGACAAGGAAAAAGATTACTCAATAGTGCTGTTCACTTAATTACCAACAAAAAATGAGAAAAATCTCTTTTCAAGGGGTTTCCTTTTTGTAACAGTCCAAATCATAAAACCATTCATCAATAAAGAATTGAAGCCAAACCAAATTGAATAAATATACTGTTTCTAAACAGCCCATCCATCCATATCATAAACTGCTCTAAAGATATTGACAAGGCTTGTGCAGCCCATCTAATATTGACATAAGACATTAGAATCATGTCATTGCAGGCAGTACAGTTATCATTTTCATTTACATTTTTACCTAGTACATATGAGGTTGCCCTTGCAAATGAACCAAATATTACATGATAGCAATGCTTGTTCGCGTATAAAAATAGCCTTCTCCGAATCTTGCTTTGCCAGTTTGCTGCAATTCCAACCACTATAGTTTAGTAATGAATAAAAGATGCAAATTAAAACAGCTCTAACTTAGACTTGAAAGCAAACTCATAGAAATTGGCCTTTTATTTGGATATTGTTCTCTGCATCACTCTTTTACATAGTACTTATATTATAAACTTTGTTGGACACTAGGGAAGTTTCACTTCAGATCTCTTGTCAATATCCTCAACCCAAGTGGTACTTTCTAGTCCCAACTCTTTTTAATACCGGTGACCCAACATGAACACCAATGTAGTATGGCAGTATTAAGGTAGAAACTTTTCTCAATTTGAATTTTGAAAATTAAAATTATATATTCCTCATGTTTTATGAACTTCTATACATAACTAGATATGTATCTTACATGTCTTATATATATTTAGATTAATAATATCGTCATATCAAATGTGTATTGTATCTTATACACATATTGTGTTTGTGCATCATTGCTTAAAATTAAGAGCTACAGAGGTTTGGAATTGATACCCCATGTTATATCCATCTGCTGCTGCTCCCACTACAAGCCATCTAATACTGTGTTGAGCAATAGCTTCTGTGATCCCTTTCTCAATATCATCCATCTCAATCAACAATTTACAGGCCCGTACCTATGCACACATACGCCATAATGTAAACAAAATCTGGATTTCTTCATGAAATAGCTATAAACATAACAATGATCTTCCATTACTATTATTTTGAACTGTTTAAATATAATTAAAATCAAAAGTTCACAGCATACTTTAGAGAAGGTAGCGTTCCCCTTTGAAAGACCCTTCAGGTAGACACTTATCTAGTTGCTCTTAAAATAAAGGTAAAAGATCAATTTACAACTTCAAGTTGTGTCATGTATATTTTGATTCTCGATATTTCAAAACATGCAACACAATCCCTACAAATTAAGAGAGACTGAGATATTTTTTAAGGACCAAAGAGCAGTTGAACCCAAGGTAGATTTTGAACTTTCCCATTGAAAATTTTGGTAAGAAAATGTGAGCATGACCTTATGAAGTGATGATTGATCGAAAGTTATGGAGTGACAAATCGTGCACTTTAAAATGTTTACCGCATTGCTCATTTTTAAGTTAAACGGAGGACCAAATTCACATTTGAATTGAATTTCTTATTTACTAAAATAAATACAAGTAGATTACATATTCAGTGTCAAAAATTTATCTACAGAAACGAAAAAATACGAAAAAGATAATACCCCTGCAGGAACCAGATCAAGAATGTATTGGTCTAGGAGTTCGTGCACTGATTGATTTCCCTGATCCTGGAATGCCTGGATTGGAAGGTCTTTTGGTTCATACCCAGAGAGATTCCTGTCTGTTGCACATGCTTATAAACAGAAAAAAAAAAGAAAAGAAAAAAAACGTTCATAGTTTGTTAAATATTACCAAACTAACAGATAAGACCAACACTGCCTAGTATGAATATAGCCAGAATAAGATCAGTATTTACGAGAGAAGTTATATATCAAAAATACAAGTCAGTACCAAAATAGACCACATAAATTTCTCATTTTTTCTCACAGTTTTAATTTTATGCTCCACTAAAGTTAACATCACAGCTTATTTGATGACAAAAAACAAGTCTCTAAGATTCAATGCGTCCTTAATCCTTAAGCAATAACTGCAAAAAAATTCATTATTTGTCATATGTGTGTTTTTCACAGAAGTTTTTATCAAACAAAAAACTTGTTCTAGATGGCAAATGAGTTTAGTTATTCATTAATTATCCGAAACAGAATGGTTGATCAAGCTCTTTTTACAATAATAAGCAACACAAAAGATTGGCTATAAGTTCAATTTAGTCATATAAATGAGTCAAATCTCAAGTTTTATAAGCTTAATATTAAACTATGTAAGTGTGTGAGTCACCAAAAAAAAATTAGATAAGAAAGAGGGTTTCAAGATAATAATAATTTACATATTTGTATCACTTAGTAAGTAGTAATTTCATTTAGAGAATTATAATGACATGCATTGTCAAATTTTTTTTTTCTATCTCATCCTATGTTTACTTCATCGTCTATCATTAAAATGCCCACAATGTAATTCAAAAATCCTTCGAGATAAAGTCCCGCAAAGGAAAAAAAATAAAAACTAAAAAGTTATAAATGAGTTGAACAGCAGACCAATCTCCAAATTTTTAAACAAACCAAGCCCAAACCTTAAATTTGGCTAATTTGAACCAATGAAAAAAGCTTAAGGTTCATCTTTATATTTGCAAGTCAAACCTAAGCTTCAAGTCATCAGCTGACTCACTCTAGACTCAATTACGCTCTTCTTACCCTTATTCTTTTAAAACCTTGATACACTTGCCACAAATCAAATATCACCCCAATCACACCAAATTAATAAGCAGTTTCACCATTTATAGCTTCATCATTCATTTCATCAATCACTAGCAGTAAATGCAAAACGACATAATCCAATATTTGTCTTTTCATCTTCACCCTCAAATTCAAGAGTTTAAAACAGCATTGTCAGTCTTCCTTCCTTCTTCTGAAAGGTCCTCGACCTCGAGCTTTTCTTCAATTGATATATTGCAGACATAATAGCCAACCCAAAAAGTCAATCCAAACAAAGCAACCATTCAAACCCAACAACCAAATTAAACCAACAATTAACCAACCCAGCAACCAATTTTCCACTAAAACTCCACACATTCGTCAAAACGTTTGATGAAAAGAAAACAACCACAGGACGTACCTTTATTTATTTATTTTTATGTATAAAAAAAGAAGAAGAGAATTTACGTTTTCTACTCAAAAGGCATAATTAAAGAGAAACTCACAGAATGAATCGAGGGAGTAAGGTCGGTGAATATGAAGAAGACAAACATTCTTGCCCGAGAAATTCTTAACCGTCCAATGCAACAGTTGCTGCGTCTTCTCCGCGTTCTTTCCCACCGCCACATACACTGTGTCAGTGTCGGCGTCCTCCACCACGATGCTACCCATCGGATCCGAACCAACCAAATTGCGGCGAATCGGTGCAAGAACGGCGCTCGGCAGAATCTTTCTGAGTTACAGAGACCCAGCGATTCACAAATCAGAGGAAGAAGGTAGCGAAAATAGAAGAGAGGGAGAAGGAAGAATCAACAACAGGAATTGGGAAGGACTTTTTGAGGACTGTGAAAACTGAAGTGAAGTAGAAGGAATTGATTTTTATGGCATCAGAGCTTCAAAAAAGTTGTTTCTTCTTCTATGAGTGGGCCCCGTGGGAGAAACGTTGGTGAACCGCAATGGTGAAGGAGTACCACATCGGATATGAAGATTAGCTCGGGAGAAAGGTTACAAATTGTTTGGATTAGAACTATTTTCTGCAGTATGCCTAGAGAAAAAATAATTCACTCTTTTTATAAGTTAAAACCTATATTCAAGTCCAAAGTATCAATTTTAAAAATGTATATAAAGAAACCTTTATAAATTAACTTTAACACTTTTAATTTTTCAATTCTTTAAGAATAATAAAAAAAACTCCGAATGAGCACAACGCGTATGGATATAGTGTGTGAGTTAAGCAACTTAATATAAAAAAACATTAATAGAAACTTGTGGGACTAATAATAATGTAGTGACACTTTTAATAGAGCAAGCTTTCAAGACAAATGAAAAGACAAATTCTCATTTAAAATAACTATTGGATAGTATAATGATGAAGAGGCTCTAAGAAGGTTCCATGCATGTCTCATTCATCTCTAACAGATTCCAGAATAATTCATGAAAATTAAAAATTAAAAATAATTGTACAAAGTTCAAACATCTCAGCAACTGAGAAAGCAGAAAACAAAAATTGGGATGCAAAAGTTTAAACTATTGATTTGTATTTAGGAGCACATAACGATGTTTTTTTTTATCGTTTTGTTTTCATTTATTTGTTTCATACCCAACAGACGTTTTACTGCATCTCTAAACTGAATATCTTATTACAGTTTATCTTCAATAAAACTACTATTTTAATATGATTTTTTTTCTCCAAAAAATTGTTTGAATTTGAAAAAAAAAAAAAACTTCTATGATGATTTTTTTAATTTTAAAAAACTTATATTTATATGATCTATTTTAAGATAACACTTTTATCGGTGAAATTTTGTTTTTAAAGATTCTCTTGTAGTTAAAACACCAACAATCTTTTAGATTATGTCTTACTGTTTTTTATTTTTTATTTATAGAAAGTCTAAAATAAGAAGAGATGCTTTTTACATTATTATGTAGAAGTCAACAGTATAGAACAACAGGTAATAGAGTATCAGTTGTGTGCATACAAGTAGCTTTATTTTATCCCAATTGTACTATCTGTATATTACAAAACAACCATACACTCTGACAACCTATAATAAATAAATAATCATTTCATAATTAACTATGTAAATAGTTTATTTACATTTTTTTAATTAAACCATCGATATGCATTACTATATTATTATTAAAATAAGTTGTCAAGGGAGGGTTTATTTGAAAAATAATATAAAAATATAAGATTTTGTTTTTAAAAAGAAAATCCTGAAAAAACTACACAGCCAGAACAAGTTTTGTAAGGGTTAAAGAAACGAAAGGAGTAGAATAGAATAGAAGCTGCACTATCTCTGATCCACCAAGTCACTTCTCCTGTGAGGGTGCTATGATTCTCTTTCTAAATTATCGGTTTGCAATTATGATAATTTGTATAACTAAAAGTAGCGCTGGGCAAAGTTAGTTTAACTTTACTAAACTACAGTTAACTGAATTATTAAAAATTAAAAGTAATTTAACTAATTATACTAATAATTGATTTGAACTGTAAAACAATTCAGTTTGAAGAAATTATACTTTGACCAGTTAATTAAAAACTGAACTCAAATCCATTTTTATCTTTTGTTTCGCTTTCTCCATTTTTGAATTTACGATGTCATGACGTTGTGCAAGCATATGTATCATATAAATTATCAAACTATACATTGGTTTGTTCATATTTTTTAACTATAAATAATTTATCAGAGCTTATTAATTAAGTAATTATAATATATAACTCTTAATAAAATAAAATGACTGCGTATTTAACTTGTCTTATAATGTCATTAATATTTTAAGTGATTTTAATCCTGAAATGGTTCTTAATAACAACAACTATGATACGAGAGCACTGATATGTAATACTTTCATTTAAATAAAATAGTTATTTTTTATTTTATATACTTTATATGATTTTATATGAAAACTTTATATACTTTTTAGTTGATATTTTTAAATTTATTTTAAGTTTTTAAAAATGATGAAATATTTTTTTTTGTAGATATAACCTCTCATGACGAAGTGAGACCTTCAAGTATAATTAATTTAGATGATGGAAGATGTATTAATATTTTGATTTTAGTGTATTGAAATATGATGTATATTTCAAGTATTATTTCCTAAGTACTTTTAAATTATAAAACAGTGCAATTCAATTCAAAATTAGGACAATTCGATTACATTTCGGTTCAAAAGTAGCCCAGTTGATCCAAAATCAGTGTAATTCAATTCAAAAACAATGTAGTTAAGTTCAAAAGTGGTGTAATCCAATTAAAAAATAGTGCAGTTCAGTTCAAAAATAGTTCAAACATAGTGCAGTTCATAAAACAATTCAGTTTATAACAGTTCAGTTCAGTTCATATTAAAATGCAGTGCAGTTCAATACAATTTAGATTATTAGAAAAATTAGTAGTGCAGTACAGTTTGTCTAAACTATTTTCCAGTTCAGTGCAGTTCAGACAAACTATTTTTTAGTTTAGTGCAGTTATTGATAGTATAGTGCAGTTCGGTATATTTTGTCCAGCCCTAACTAAAAGTATATATCTATTTTTTTATTTATTGATTTGAAACTATGAAAAGAAAAAAATGATGACTTTTTAATTTTATAAAAAAAAACGGTGAATACACTTATTTTTGAAAAAAAATAAAGTAATTGTTTTAAGCCTTTAAATACGTGTTTGCCTTTTCTAAAATTAATTTGAGAATTATTTATTTCAATTTTTTCACTTAGTTATTTTAATTCATCATAAATTTGTATAATCACCCAGATATTTGTTTACAGATGTGGTTTTTTTGAATAGAGTAGCCTTCTTTCTATTCTTTTTTCGTTTAAATAATTTATAATTACATCACATAATATTTGAGAATATACTTTTATCCATTATTTTTTTTTAAGTAAAAATAGTAAACCTAATAATTGCTTCTCTGATTTGTTATTTAAAAAATCAACTTTTTTTTGGAAAAACATAATTTTCATCAAAATACCTATTATTTACTTGGATCAAGTATTATTAGATGCGGAAATATTGGAAATTGAAATTTGGTAACCTACAGATTTGTGTAGTAAAGATAATTTATATACATTTAAATAAATAAATTTGTATTTTAGATTTATTTTCATACACGAAATAGTAAAATCAGTTTGATGACACTTTTTTATATAACCACCAAAATAGGTAATTTAGTCGGGTCTTAGATCTATCTTGGGTTGATTACATAATGAGTCAATTTAATTCGACTCATTTATTAGTGAGTCAAAAAAAATTGAATCTGATCTGGATCATCACGGGTTGGTGGGTTAAACAAGTTGAAAAGGTAAATTATAATTTTGATTAAAATTTAAATAAACTTCGATAAAATCCAAATGCAGTCCAAAAGATATTAAACTCCAATTACAAACTAAAATTACAAAAATATCAATGTGTTGGCTAAAAAACAACATAATCATACCAAAATGTACAATCCAAATAATAAAAAATATTTATGTAATTATTTATTTGCGGGTTGGTGAGTCAACTCGGCTCACCATGGATTCAACCGGAATAAGTCGAGTTCTAGGTTGATTGAATCAAATATTAACATGTATTAAAATTTGTAAAAAATTTCAATTCAACCTGATCAAAACTCATGGTAGACCAGATTACCTTACAAATTTCAATATATTTTGACAATTTTACTTTTTTTATCATTAAAATTTGTTGACTAGGATTAACGACATGTAATATTGTTCATTAATACGTATTCGGAATGGTTACATTAATTTTTAAACTAAATTTAAAACAAATTATACTCAAAATTTAATTTTTATTTTTATTTCAAAATTTCTTTCTTCATTTTTTAAACAAAAAGAGGTGATTTTATTCTATATTTTTGATATATAAAGAAATTATTCATTTTTTTTATCTCTCTCATATTACTTTAAAAAACTCTCATGAAAGCATTAACAAATATTTTTGTAATTATCACAGTCACTTTTATGATTATTGACTATTACGGTCTTAATATTAATTAATAATAAGGAAAATAGTTTAATTTAGATTTTATTTTTCATTTAAAGTGTACTTCCTTCAAGTAAGAGATTTTCAATTCCTTCCCAAATATCTTTGATGTATGGAAAATCTTTATTGCAAGTTCACACGATAATCCTAAATACTAGAAATCATACATGAGAAACAGTAAAATCTGAGATACGAATAAAACGGATTTTGGTTGATGAAATTGTTATAAACCCGTCAATTATATGCTCTAAATAGAGACTCGTATTTAAGAAATTAAAGCGAGTTTAATGAGAAAATTGATAATCAAAGATGAAAATTCACAAATTTATTACCAGAAGATACAAGGTTAAAAGTAATATTATTTTACACGCATATATTATTAATATTAGGCACGGTATCTATTTAGATAAGAGTGTATTAATTTTGGTTTTCTATTCAATTAAATTTCAACTCTTTAAAAAATACATCAATTAGATTTTTTTCAAAAAATATAAAATAAAAATTCTAACAACGTTAATATTATATCATATGTCAATATCTGAGTTTTTTTATAAACTTTTATTCAAAAAATTTGGTTACTACGTAAGGTACATAACACTGTTGGTGTCATGATTATCTTAATTTCAATTTAATTTTTATATATCTTTTTTTAAATAAATTTATTCCATACTCATTTATCTTTTATTTAATTTCGTTCTAATTTTTTTTTCCAAAATTATCCGATAAACTCAATAAATTTTACATAATTTAAAAATAAATGTCAAATGCAGTTTAAATATTATTTCTTTTCTTTATCTTTCACGATATTTTTCAAAAACAAAATCGTAACTCAATTTCAATAGGATGGACAATATTATGTTATACTTAGACATACACTTAACTTTTTCATCAACAATAATTCAAATTTTGTGTAAATCTAAGAATTGCAGGATAAAAAGAAAAAAAAAAATAGAACAAATATAATTTACATAAAAATCACGAGCTACATGCTCACTTGAAAACTATAGTAAAATTAAGTTTAATTATTTAATTAATAAATTTAGTGATTCACATTGCGTGAAATGTATTGTTCTTACATAATTTTGTTTATTTAAGAATACAAATGCAGATGTCTAATCTGACAACATAATACAAAAAAAGATGCTGTTGATAAAAATCAAATTAATAATCGTTCTTTTTGAACAATGAAATACTATAGCAAGTGAAAATTATTAGGATTCCTATTAAATGTCATCTATCTAATTTCTAATTTTTATGAGATGAGAAGTTAAAAGGTGCTGAATAATTAATTTATTCTCTTTATATATTTTTTTTTCATACTACTTTTTTAATATTTACTTATTTTTTAATTTACATATTAAATTTATTTTCATGTAAAATATGTTTTATTATTATTTTTTTATAATTTTAATAATTGAATAAAATTTATAAAAATAATTATAAATCATTTATATATAATTTTATATAATATATAACAATAAAAACATTTTAATAATATAAATTTTTTATTTATTAATTTTTTAATATATCACATCAATTAATTTAATAATAAATTTTTACAAATTTTGTTATTTTATTTATTCTAAAATCATCTTCAGACCTTTTAAAAAAAATAACACCTTGATCCTTTTTATCTATTCCTCTCTCCCTCTTTCCAATTATTTCACACAACCTAATCGACCAAAATCAACAAACACGAAACAATACAACAGGTTAAGATAGATCTGGGATAACAGAAAAATTTACAATGTATATCAGATTGCAAACAAGGATTCCGAATCCCATTATATTGCTCCACTGGACTTTCTCAATTACAAACCTAATCTTAAATATCAAATACGAAAACACAAAAGAAAATTATAATATTAGTTCAAACAGTAACAAAACAAAATTATAAATACATAAATATAAAAATAGAATATAGAGTAAAAATTCACATATATATATATATATATATATATATATATATATAAAATTATCTAACAATTTTTCTGTATTTACTTTCCCTTTTACAAAACGAAGTCTTAGTGGTGCCAAAAGTTGAAAATCATCCTTTAACTAACCTTCCCTTCTGACTGGTAGTTTTGAAACTATTCTTTCTTCACCTCCTCTATCTCTATTTTGCTTCTGTCTTCATGAAGATCCTCAAGCATTTACTATTATATGCAGCATGGAACAACTCTCTCATCATTCCGACAGGGTCCCTTATTCTGAAGAGGTTCTGAAAGAAAAAGAAAAAGATGGGTTGGAGGGAAAAGAACTGGATTTTTTCAAAGAAAGGGTTGAGAGGAAAGAGGGAAATGGGGTGATGTTTAAGGTTTTGGAGTCTCTCACTTCAACGAAGTATAGCTTGTCTAGAGTCATAGAGGGGTTAGAGGGAGAAAAGAACGAAGCTTCAGAGGAAGATGGTAAGAGGGACTGTTCTGGTGTGGAACCAATGATGTTGTTGGAAGAGTCGAGGTTGATCTCAGGGCTTGCTGTTGAGGTGGAGAAAAGGGTGGATAGGTGGAAGGAGGCGAGGAGGAAGGAGAAGAAGGAATTGGAGAGCAGTTTGATAAGTTTGACTGAGGAGAATAGGGATGTGAATAACTTGCTTAGGATTGCCCTGTTGGAGAAAGAAGCATTGGAGAAGAGAATAAAGGGGCATGACCATAAAAAGATGCCCCTTTTGCAGTTTGGTTGGTTCATGATGGGGAGTGGAAACACTGAACAATCAACAGAGAGTTCTGGGGCTAAATCAGATAGCAGTGAGTGTGAAGAGGAAGTTGTTAGTGTGGTAAGGTCTTATTACCCTTTTAATTCTTAGTATCTGGAACAATCAATTCTTTCTTGCATAGTTGATGTTTAACAAAAGGGTGAGAAGATGGAACTATATTCTTTCTTAAAGATAGTTACACTAGACACTGTACTGTTACAAACCGGTGATATGTAATAGGGTCAAGATTTACATATTTTTTTCTGCTACAAATTGGCTGGTCACTCTTTTTTTTCTATCTCATGTTATCAGTATCACAAATTTATTTATTTTTCTCACATATTTATGTGTTGTGTGAAAAAAAAATGGGTGACATTTGTTATAGATGACAGTTGTAGCCTGTTCTGAATTTTATGGTCATTTTCCAAGGCTTCAACTGTGGAAAGGATGATGAAGAATCTACGTTTTGAAATCACTCAATTGAGGAGATCTTTGGAAGAATCTAGGTACTTTGCCATCTGATATTATATTGAATTCATACTCTTTTGTCATATTGAATTCATATTCTGGTTTTGGATTATTTATCATGAACCTCATGCCAGGTCAGACACAGAGCGCCTCCAGTGTCTCACAGAAAAACAAACCAAGGAAATTGTAGAAAACAAACTCTACATTAAGGAGTTAGAAGATAGAGAGAGAATCTTGGCTCAGAATGTAATCACCTGCTTCATCAACACATGAAATAACTTTTCCCTAACAACACCTATTTTTCTTACTTACCTTGGTTTCTGTCTAACTTGTCAAAAGGTAGAGGAGTTTTTGATGGAAATGAAAGCAGCAGAAGAAGAAGTTGGTAGATGGAAGGAAGCTTGTGAGTTGGAAGTTGAAGCTGGAAAGGTAGAGATTGAAGAGCGTGACAAAATGGTAAAGATTCATTGGAAAATGTTGTAGAGTGATTGGATGCTAAATTAGTTTATAATTACTTGTCTTTTAAGAATGTCATTGTTTCACCAGGTGGCTGTTTTGAAACAAGAATTGCATAAAACAAAGACTGCTTTGGAGATATCCAATGGAAAATTAAGACTGAAAGAGGAACTTGCAATGACTGCAATAGCTGCACAAGAAGCAGCAGAAAGGTCTTTGAAACTGGCTGATGCTAGAACAGTTGAACTTCGTGGGAGAGTTGAAGAACTAACCAGACAACTAGAAGAAACAGAGAAATGTGAAAGCAATATTCATAAAGTGAGACGCATATGTTGGCCATGGCAAGTTTTCAAATTGACCTCTGGCAATGTACCAAACACTAGACTTGGAAATGCCAAAAGGATGCTACCAGAAATGCAAGCCATGATTTAATTAACTTATATGTATACTTACATAATTTTCTAAAACAGTGCGTTGATTCATCTTAAACTTCATTTTCCCGTAACAATTCACCCTTATTGATGTAAATGTGGTATACTTTATTGTTGCTGTTTGGACATAACAAGCACAAGCACTAAAACTTTCAGAACTGACATATCTAAAGTTCTGCTATACAAATTTCAAAATAAAAGCATCTTGTGGATTAGAGAAAAATTGTTTTAAACACACAAGTATTTGTTGTTTAAGAAAAACAATACTGTCTTCTTACATTTTATAATCATTGTTTTAGTTCACGGTGTGAAAATATTTATAATTGTAATTCACAGCAATTATAAATTAAATTATATAAAATTTATCAAACTTGATTAGCGGTAATAGGATGAAAAATTACAAATATTAAAAGAAAATATAAAGTGCATCCAATAATCACATTAGATAATAGGTTTTTATATCAAAATTTAGGTTAAATATTTGAAAATTTCCCATTTAACCTTATGCTTTAGATCTGGTGGGACATTAGATTATTAACCCTAATACCTAACCTTGTTGAATACGGTTCCTCATTCAAAATGTTGGTTAAACGATTTTTGTTTTTCATATTAGTAAAATGTCATTGTAGATTATCAATTTGATCATTCATAAAATATTACAATAACTTAACAAGACAATACTTAACGCGTGCTTTGAAATAACATCTTCAAAAGCATTTCAATTGAAAAGAAGATAAAAAGTAAATAAGCTTCCATAAATTAAAATTAATTCATGAACAAAGTGAAAATAAAGAATGCAGAGAAGTTAGCTGATTTTAATTTATGATTTCCATATTTGTTCTCTCTAAATGTGTTCTTGAATAAGTTTAGCCAATTATTTTATTTAATAAGGGCCACTTAATTTGTTTTTAGATCAAATGTTAAATTTGTTAAATTAAGAAATACATAATATAGCACCGCGCAAAAACTTTTAATTGCAAGAAAATTAATTAATTTTAATAACAAACTAGAATAGCTTTTTTTCATTAAATTTAATAACCCATCTAACCATCATTTTCCTTATTAACTAACTTATTCAAAATGTCACTAAAGTATTCAATTCAATTTAAAAAAAAAAATATACCATGAAAAATTATAAAGGGGGTACATTGAGAAAAACAGGGTCTACAAGTAGAATTAGTCTATTTTTTTTTTAAATATGGGCCGACTTGAAGGTGGATCCACGACCCGACTTGACTTGAGTCTCTATGATAAAATGCATAGCAACTCCTTCAAAAACCCTAGATCCTCTTCACTCTCTTTCACCGCACTTTCTGGTGTTAGGGTTTCTCCGTCAATCAGCGCCAGGTAATGGCTTCTGGCTTTTGGTCTCTCATATTTTTCTTAACTCAAACTTTCGTTTCCTTTTCATTCTTTCGCATTAGTTTATCATTACACCGTCCATTAACGATTTTGATTCGTGTTTGCTTTCTGACAGAGATATGGCTCCCAAACCGCCCAGTACGGGCCTTTTCGTTGGACTGAACAAGGGTCACATCGTCACCAAGAAGGAATTGCCTGCACGCCCCTCAGATCGCAAGGGGGTAAGTTTTATCATTGGTTTTTCAATTGTTGTTCACTGTTTTAGACTTATTAGTTGCACCTTGTTAAATTGCGATGCTTTTATTTAGATCAATTTATTATTCAAAGCAGTCACTATATTTTTAGCATAGGTAGTTGTCTGTCTAATTGAAATTGTATAACAGTTGTTTTTCAGTTTGTCATTTTTGTTTTTCTGCATAATTAAAAGCTTTTTGTGTTTTTAATTTTTCTGCCTCTTCTATTGTATTTATATGGTTTCAGATTGTGCAGCAGTTTCTTGTATTACGAAAAACATGATTTTTCTGCCGCAACTAATAATCTGTACGGTAGAGAAAATTAATTGATAATTTGGTTACTTTCAGCTCTTTACATGTGTTTTTTGTTAGTAGGGAGCACTCAGTCTTAGAACCCTTATTTGTGTCAATTTTTAAGCAATCTGACCTCTACTTTTGGAGACCGATAACCTAATACTTTTAATCATACTTCCACACCTTGATAAACTGCATTTATTGTTTGTATATTTGACTAATTATGCTGTGCAATCTATAGACACAAGGACCAAATTAATGTTGATATGTTTAAAGTGTATCATGTGATAGATCTTTTTTTACTGTTTTATGTTGTGCTGTTTGACGGATGTATGGGTATAAGAGGATAACCTCGATGGATAATTCATCCATTAGTTTACTTCCTATTCTTGGTTTGCTTATTATCTTTGGGGTTCTGTAAATGTATAATTAAACACAGAAAACAAGCAAAAGGGTGCACTTTGTGAGGAATCTCATAAGAGAGGTTGCTGGTTTTGCTCCATATGAAAAGCGTATAACTGAGTTGCTTAAGGTTGGGAAGGATAAGAGGGCACTTAAGGTTGCCAAGAGAAAGCTTGGAACTCACAAACGTGCCAAGAAGAAGCGTGAGGAGATGTCCAACGTTCTCCGAAAAATGAGGTTATTCTATGTTTTTTTATGATATATATTATGCATACATTAATCCTATTATACTATTTATCAATCTTATTGGCTTTTCTCGGTAGTCCTTATCTAAATGCTTATGCTATTTTCTTGTGTGCAGGGCTGGTGGAGCTGGAGACAAGAAGAAATAAATCATGCCTTTGATTTTTGTTTCGAGGACAGTGGAATCCTTTGTTTTAGTTTCACTAGATGGATTTTTGTGTATTGACGTTTAAGGTGTCTTAATTTTGCTTTGTTTTAATTATGTTACTTCATGATCTTACTCTTAGAAATGTGTTTTTTTAAATGGGACATGATCTGTGGGCAAAATTACTATTGGTCTATTTTCTGTTTGAGCAGTCTGATCTTTTGTTATTTATGTTTACTCTGAGGGTTATATTGCATGCTGCATAGGTAATTTTTTATTGTTCCCTGGCAAGAAATAGTCTCCTTTTAATACGATAACTGTTATTTCGAAGTTCCTCGTTTATAGAATGTAGTGGAGATAGGACTGCAATTTGATAGAATTTCACTGTCAACTAAAATTTAAATGTTCTTCCTGCCTTGAAAATCTTGGGTTAAGAAGTTATCGGCGTGGTATAGTAACAGCTTAAACCAATATTTTTGCGCATTTAATAAAATAAGATTTACGTAATAGCTTGAACCAATTATAAATGAAGAATAGGTAAATCTATGTCAGAATTTATTGTTTGTCTACATTGCTATAAAGGCATGGAGAAGCTTCAAATCCTCAGTTATTAAAAGCCTAGTACGTAATGTACCGATTCTTTAATGCATTTAATAAATCAAGATTTACTTAAAAAAGCTTATTTTATGATATAAATCATTTGACGCTCTTTACAAAATGAGATTTATCCATAAAGAAAAACGTTTTAATTTATCTTTCATATTTAAAGGAAATTTTTTTTAAACACAATTTATATTAATAATTCAATTCACCTTTTCTTTGTTTTTGTCCAAGAAAATATTTTGCTACGCGATTCTAACATTGCTATATTTATAAATATAGTATTAAAAAATGTATTTAGTTACCATTACCATTTGTCATGTTAAGGAGTAACGAGCATTAATAATGTTTAGGATAGAGAGCAATAATTTTTAAAAGGGGAGAGGCTGGTTAATGCTTGCAGTTTATTTATTTATTTATTTTATTTTAATTATTTTATAATTGAAACCTAGATTCTCGAACGTGTATCGTGAACTACGCTGATAATTGAATACTTGAATGGACGCTGAAAAGAAGGCAAAATCTTGTTCCCTGGTTTATTTCTTTAAACACAGGAGAGTGACGAAAATAACATGTTGAATTACAAGTCGTTACTCACTCCATCAAAATTCTTATTAATTTCATTTATACAAAGATGACATGATTCGCATCAGGTCCTGAACTTTTGAGTGAGCTTCTCAACTCCTTCTATACAATCACCTGCAACTCGCTTTGCCCCATTTTTTATAGTAAAACCAAATTCATGAGCTGAATTCCCTGCCTTTGCGATGACAGTTTGTCTCAATTCTTGAGCTTGTTTTCCAGATTTCCTTGTCCATTCTTTCAATCTTGATATAAATTGAGAAATTATTAGGATAATCTCGTCAATCATATCTCGAGCTCTTCCTCCCACATCCGCTGCCATTTTCTTTAGCTTGCCCAGTAAGTTTTGACCCCGGTCAACCGTATCTTGAACAGATAACTGCTGCTCAGGATTCACCACTGTAACTCCAATAGAGTCCTCAAGGAAGTCATCATCCACTGCTTTTATTCCATTCCTCTCCCAACCATCTCTAGCCTTCTCTAACCCCACTGCATATGCATTTACTCGTTTTGCCTCATCCTCTGCCCATGCCCTGAAACCGAACACAATTATATGACACGTCTTAAAGATGATCAAAGCAATTTAGTTGCTTCATGAGTTTTCATAATTTTACCTGGCCATTGACAAAGCTTTCCGTTCAACCTCTAGCTCATACTGCACTCGCTTAATTTCTTTCTCTTCATTTTCTGCCACCTCCCGAAGCTTACTAATCCTCTCTTTTTCATGAGCTATTTCATCCTTCTCACTCATAAGGTTTTGTAGATGATCTTCCGTCTCATGCCTTAACCTAGAAAAAACAACCCTTTCTGATTCAATAGCAGCTCGTTCTTTTATCAAGGAAATTCTATCTTCTTCTCTCTTGGCCCTTAACCTTTCCAACTCGCATGTTGCCTCTTTGGCCATTTTTTCAACAACATTGATCTTTTCCCTCTCTATGGAAAGCTTCTGTTCAAAACTTGCAATGATATCCTTCTCAACTTGAGCTACTAAAACACTATGTGAAGCAACAGCGTTATCGGCCAAAGATTCTGCGTCAACACGTGCAAGCTCTCCGTTAACTCTGTCAAAAGCGTCTCCGGTAGCAAGAGCTACAGCTGCTTGGGCCTTTGTCACAGGTTTATGTGGCTGGAACAATCGTGTATTACCTAACCACCACCACCACACACACACACACACCAAATAAAAAAAGAAGAAAAATTTAAAATCAAATGCAAATAAGACATGTAAGACAAACGGAATTTTTTCAAAAACTTCAAAAGAGAATATGACTTACCAAATGCAAGAGCTATTATTCCATGCTCCCCAGCAGATACATCTGCAACAAGTGCAGGGAATGCATCGGAATGTATCTTATCAGCATCTATAAAACCAGAAAGCTGGTACAGCATCTGCCCATGCCAGATCATATTTGAAGCAAACAATTGATTAGTTTGCAGTCGAACTGCAACTAGAAAAACAAAAATAACATAAGCACAACAGAACAACGTCAAGAAACCTTTCCATCTGCTTCTGGAAGCTGTCTTTTCTCTAGGACCATCTTCCAACTAACAAGATCTTGACGTGATAAAGGGCTGCGAGAAATGCATATAGGAGAGAAGGGGAATCACAATCACAGCCAATGCTATACAAAGTTTAAAAGAAAAAAGGAAACCGTGTAAAATTGTGAATAATTGTGAACTCCAATGATGAATATTAACTATGTTGCCCCAGTAGAATGAAGGTAACCACAAAATAGATATCAAATACCAATTTTAGTAAAGCATACCTTTCAGGAGAGAAGTAAAATGGGCCATTGTGTTCATCTGTATCCAACTGTCTATTACATCTTGAAAGCCTGCTTTCAATAAGTCCAGCTTCTGCCAAGCCTGAAGTGTCCATATTCTTTAGACGTGATAAGCTAGGAAAAAGTCATACATACTGACCAGCTGTTGTATTAAAACACGACATTCAAATATCCTACTCTGACCTTGAATGGAAGAAAAATCTGGGTCCTCAGGGGTGATATCATCAAATGCAAGCTCAGTAACATTTTCTATGTACATGGCAGGAAATACCTTTGAGATTGTATTCCTGAAAAAATAATTAGAAGGGCACACATACAGCCACATATTACAATAATACAAATAGCTTGTTTGTAATTATTATTTCACATAACAGTGATTGAAAGAAGAAATAAATAACTACCTTGACAGAGCACTGGTAGCAGACACTAACCATCGAGCATACTCACGGCGTGTGCATAAATCACTGGGTTCAATATCAGTCTCAATCACCTGATTATGCAGAAAACTTTTCATTAATGATCAGAACAATTGGAATACTTTGCTGTAACAAAATCCAAACTACATCTAAAATGTGTTTATGAAAAATCTATCAAGTCCTTCTTTCGCAAGTTCTTAAATACGTAGTCCTTAAAAATAACGTCTGACCTACTATCCGTTTAAAACTGCAAATAAGAACAAAGACATACCTTCAGAGCTTGCAAAGCAGCTAATGCTTGTCCCTGACCTTGGTCGACAACTGCAGGAACTAAAACCTTTCCAGGAAACACCTGTACAGCTGGAGAAACTACTGATGGAGCAGGAATACCAGGAGCAGAGTAAAAGGCTCCATTTGAAGATTCAGATCTACATTTATTAACTTCATTATCATCATTTTTGACCAGTCCATCTACAAATGTATTAGTTGATGAGACAAATGATTTTGTCAACAGGTCATTTTGTGAAAAGTTCTGCTCCTCAAAGGATGATTTGTCTGAGACCTGCGGCATGTTGTTCAGATCAAGATTTCCTTTGGTTGAAACTGATGGATCGTCCTCTTCAAGAAAAACCTCAGGATCTGAAGTTGTCTTATTTGACTGAGTATTGACATCAATATTGACAAGTACACTTTCATCATCAGCTAAAATACATAAAGTATTAAAAATAGCAGAACTTCTATTGCCACTTGAACCGATAATTTCATCCTGCTGCTCACATATAACAGGTAGGGGCTCATCATCAATGTTGGACATGTTTCTTGGTTCAATGAAGGATGGGTTCTCCTTAAGCTTAGTAGTAGAGTTATCTGTATCTGAAGCACAGCTGCTATCAAAATCTTTAAATCTATACATATCCAAAGAATCAATAGGAGTTTCAGATTCAGGATCATTAAGTGCCACTGTACTCTCCCTGGGAACAACATACCCATCATCAACAACTGACCCATGCTGTAATTCTTCTTGAACGGATATGTATACGATGGCATCAGCATTGTCGTCATGAACCAACTGGGACTCTATGTCAGAATCATTAACAATTCTATGGCAACTGGGAATCTTATCAGACTCAGGAGATGAACAACTCCGGGATATATCTATCTGACCTTCTACATTAATATCTCCTTGCTCCACCGTGTTGTCAGCGTTTACATGTTCTGTTTTGTCATTACAATCATCAGAAGATAAAAGCACTACCTGATATGTAGTCAGGGGCTTCACTTGTCCTGCACGTAGTCAAGCATGCATAAGTTAAATTGCTTCACTCAAAGCAGATAACTTTCCCCCCAAGACGAGTTGATGGTTCATGCATGGCAAAAGCAGAAGCAAAAAAAGTTTACTTACTGGCACCGTTTCGCCTGCTTACAAGGATGGCAGCAAAAGCAATCCCTGAAAGAAGAAAGATTCCAGCCACACCCACTCCCACAACTCCTGAAAACAAACTACTTCAAGCAGTGAGAATTACTAACAGCAACAAAAAAAATGTTAATATCTTTTCCGGTAACTCTCTAAAATTGCATGTGAAACCAGCAACCTCACAGACTATCTGTAACATATCAACACAGAGGCTTTATTTGGACACATATTTCATCAAGCATGGCTAAAAGAATCAAGGATGAATAGACAGTTTAGTATATAAACTATTGACATAATTTTTATTATTTTAGTTCAACAACTTTAATTATGTTAGTTTTGTTTCATCTCTGGTAATGCTTAATGATCTTTAGTAATGATCACATATATTTATTACAAAATTAATAGGCAAACGAATTTATCTTTGATTTGTAAATTTAAAATTCTTAATGATTCTTTCAAAATTAATCAATATTAACCTTAATCAATACAATAAAAGTAACAATTACTAAAAACCAAATATGTGAAAATAAAATCAACTAAACTAAAAGTTTTTGGAATAAGAAATATTTACCCAAACATTAATGCTAAAATATGTCTTTACCCAAAAATTAAATAAGAAAGAATAATAAACTTATATATAAATTAGTTTAAAAAAACTCCCTTGTTTACCTTCTCTGAGTGACGATTTTAACTTATAGGACAAACTCAATTCACTTTAACCTTTTTGTTTATTTATCCTAATTATTAGTGTTCATTGAGAACTTTATCCAAACATTGACTAAAATCCAAGAAGCAAACAAAGAAAAACAAATGAATGGAAAACGAATCCCACTACGAGCTATAACGCAACCAAACATTTCATACATCAACAAGCGCAACAATTTTTCAAAATTTAAATAATTACCACGGCCAATAACTACTCGCTAATTAATAAAAATAAGAAACGGGACAATCAGTTTTATAATCAACAGCGTTCTCTTAGAATCTTTGACCTAAATCCAAAGGAGAGAATAATATATCTGGAATTTAAAACACTTCGCTCACCTCCATATGATTCGTTCTTCTTAAACTCCGAAACGGAACGGTTATCCGACCCGGCCCGAATAGGAACAGAACACGACCCGTTCCCTTGATTTGCAATGCAGAGAAGGCGAACGCGACGACGATGATCGACGTTGGTGAAGCGCGTGTGGAAAAGAATTGGGTTTATTTTCGTGGAATTGAAAGGAGTGAAAGCTAATCGAATTTGAAGAGAATTAGGAGTAGTGATCGATGCCATCTAAGAATTCAATCACCTCTGAACTGCACTCACTCACACCAAGATTATCAAGCCAAACACACACCAAGATCAAGAATCAGAGTTAAAACTCACATTCACACACTCTCAAGAGTCACTCACTGAATCCACTAACAAACTTTTTTTCGATTGCATCTAATTTATAGGTTGGTTTGCGTAGTAAAATTTGTTTTTTGTACGAGTTTAAGTTTCGTGTATCATTATGTTAGTATGAAAACTGTGCATTAATAAAAATAGTACTTCGTTAAGATTCATAAACAGTTAGAAGATTCTAATTTCTGTATAATTATTATACTCTAAAAAGTTAAAAATAAATTTAATGTAAGATGCAATTTCAAATATTGTTGCATTTATCGACAATAATACTTCTACAAATATTAGATTTGATGAATTTTAAATAAATTATTACACTCTAATTTTAGTATTTCTTTTTATGGAAATTGTTGGTTTGATTATAGGTCTATACCCGAAATGGAATTTATCCTCCTACAATTGGGAGAGAAAAATATGTATTTTTCTTTTAAAAATAATTATAATGTTATTCTTGAAAAACTTTAGAGGCTTTGTATGGCTACACTTTTGGGAATATGATACTAATCATTTTTCAGCATATGAAGTGATTCTGTCAAGTTCTTTCCCATAAAGTGATTTTACCTTTGCCCACATGTCACCATGCAATTGTGCACCCAACCCTTGTTTGTCATGCTGGTATTGGTTTTATAAACTTTTGTTTAAACCATTTTCATGATTATGGACTAAATTTGATCAATAGTTAATTAGCATTAAATTTTGTTTAAAATGTTTTCATGAAATTAAAAAATGTCAAGGATTTAGAATTATAAAACTTGTTAAAAGGGATAAAATAACCTACGGGTTTATACTTACATGACCTACAAATATATTTTAATTTAAAAATACACAATAAACTTGATGATTTATTCAAATGCTGGCCAAATTATGCGTCACCAAAAAATCCTCGTTTTTCCTCATGATGAATCGGTAACTTACTTTCTTAGAAACAACAAAGATTCAACTCCTTTTATCTTATCTCAAATTTCTTACAATTTGTGAAGATCATAACCAAAACCTATTTTGTTTCCCTGTCATCCTAAACACCACAAAAGAACCTACATAACTAAACCTATGTACACACCCTTCTCACTCCCCCGAGCTCTCACATGAGCTTCCAAGATTGGACGTTATATCATGCACCAAAACCCTAATTATGTTGCTACCTGATGATCTTGATACATCCATGCACTCCTGCAGGTCTGCATCACAGGCTATCAAAACCCATTCATGATCATCATCAAGGTACTTGATATCAAATGTACCCACCTCAAGTTTCAATCTTTTAGCAACTTCTTCTTTCAGTTCCACAATGCCACATGTTAATGAGACCCGGAATCTTATGATATCTTCTCTGTATGTTGCCTTGATTGTCACAGTCTTCATTTCTTTTGTAGCTGCAAAAGGTGTCACTGCTTTATTAGGAGTACCCATGCTTTGCTTGGGAGATAAATCTAGGGCTGGAGGATTAGTCCCACAAGCTTCAGGAACAAGGTCCTCCAAAATTGCCTCAGCTACTGAAGGACACAAATTTCTTAAGTCTTTAGAACTACCAGCATCCTCTATTAGCATCCCCCCAAATGGCTCTTGAAGTTCTGCAGCCATAAATTCAGGCACGGGGAAAGGAGTGGGCTTGTTCGGTGTTGATTCTGGTGATCTCCTTAGCACAGCACATTGGTCATGGTTGGAAGTAATGAATATATCTTTTACAGGTGAACTTTCATTTGGGGGACTGTCATGCCATGAACCGTGAGAAGTAGGGTTTGTGCTATCCTCACTTGAGCCACTTCCAGTTCTAGTCCTTTTTGGTTCTTTCCCAACCTCAGAACCTCCTTTATCATTTGTAACTCTCTCAAGATTATGTATTCTTCCTACCAATTGATCTTCCATTCCTGCTTCTCTGTTTGTTTCTAATTCTTTGGATTCATTCACTTTCATCTGAGGCTCTGATGGTCTAATGCTCATTGAGACTGGCTGAGTGAACTTGTTTGGAGTAGATGGTTCAGGAAGGGAACCAACAGCAATGGGAAGTGGACTTGTGCTGAGAGAATTCAAACCAAATGCTCCTTCAGCACCCTGCACAGATTCAATAACACGCTTCAGCTTGGACAGGGAACGATTAACCTTGTTGATCTTTCGAGATGGCCAACGTGATATCCCATGCTGCCTACATATGCGCTTCATTGTGGTTGGACAAACTGTATACCAAGAAAAATATCTTAGAACAACATGTTTGGCCAATGCTCACTTCCTTTTACTTCTATAGATAAAAGGTAGAGATAAAATTCATTGTGGTGGAGCAAAAATTTGTATTCATAGATAAATATAATGTACGATTCCTGCTAGATGTATATTGTGAAGATAAAAATCAAAACTATTTCTTATCTATATGTATTAGGAGTGTGAACATACCACCAAGGCTCTTTGCAGCATCTTTTAGACTCCCAGCAAAATATCGTTGCAAGACTTCAAGACTGATTGATTTCTCAGTTTTGCCACGCTTCCTCTCTAAGGGTTTCTTTGAGGTTTTAGTCTCTAAAGTAGTCATATGATCAATTTTTCCACCTGCTTTATCACTGAGATTCGCTTCATGATTGATACCATTGCAGTACTTCAATATGTGTTTCTCTGATGGATCACGTGGAACTTCCTCCTCCATATTTGGTGAAGTACCAGGTCTATGTGGTGATCTAATAGATGGGGCAATTGGAATGGATTCAAGCCTCGTGTGAATTCTTTCAATTGTTGCTTCAATAATTTCAATTGAACCATCCTCAAGTTCAACACCAGAAGCAATCTTAAGACTCTGGAAATGCTGTTTCATTGTTGCCAATATGGACGCCAACAAAGTCTTTTGTTCGTGAAAGTCTGTGACCCTAGGAGGCAGAAAAAACTCCAATACATAATCATCAGTTCCTGTATGAGAGCTTCGTAAACATATTGCAAAACAGCTTGTTAATCCAAACATGAGAGCATAATGAACTAAGGGATAATCAGTTTTGCAGAACTGGGTAATGTTTGAACAGAAGCACATGCTGTGGGACAGAAAGGCCCTCCCAGCAACCCCTTGACTTTGTTGTAAGTGATGCTCAACACAGGCCTCACGGAAACCCCATAAATGAGCATCTATAATATAGAATGCTACGTCAGTTGTAGACATGCAAACTTTCCCCATGCAGCTACCATCAAAACTAGAACAAATTTTCTTCACTCCACCACCTTGGGCCAACACACTCCGATGCTTACAGGGAATCCATGTTTGCGCCAGAGGTAAATTATGATTTTCACAAACCACTGTCAGTATCTCCAAGATCTCTGATAAAGCATTCTGACGGCCTTCATTACATATCTGGTTTAAAAGCATTGCCAAGTTATATCTGTGGGAACAAAGGGTTAAGATAAAGAACAACAGCAATATAACAGATGGGGATGCATCATGTCTGATGGTTAAATCACCTGAGTGTATGGATGGTCCAAAATTTCCGAACTCCTCAAATTTACTGTCTGCAAGGAAACATACTTTTATCAAACATGTAATCACCGCATGATATTCGTCAAACATGAGCAAATTATGGGCATGAATAGCCAAGTTAGAAGAAACCCAACCTCAAGGGCTTTGCAGATTTTATCAACCTCGGGAGCATAGTTAATCTTCTGTGAGGTCATTATCAACTCCAGTACACCAACACATGACTGCAATGCCGGCTCAAACACGGGCAAAGCCAAAGATCCACGAACATTGTAATGTAGAGCATGATCTCGGCGTGGATACTCTTTACTAGAATAATACAGAACATTGGGAGTCCATTCTGGTAATTTCTGCTGAAAAACCCGACCAGGGAGTCCCAAACTTCCATCATCCTCCCCATCCACAGCGAACACGTACATCAGAGAGACCGTTCTATACTGATGGAGACCATTACTGTGTGGATCAAGAACAAATGGTTGTCCTGAAGTTGTAAGCACATACCTATTACCATTCCGCACAGGTGCCCAAACTTGAGCCAGAACATTCAATTCAGTCAACTCTTTGAAGTATCGAAGCGCTTGTGTCATCCTTTCCTTAATTACACAGTACCCGCCCACATTTTCCGGTAGTGGCATAGGCGCAAGTGGTGGCAAAAGCTTCTTGTTCTCATCATTCTCCTCTGGCTTTTCAGCTATTGAATTTGAATCACCTGAAAACAGTTGCTTCGGTTAGAATAATTGCAGATCCCTGAAGAAACAAGAAAATTCATGTTTAGCACCAAAGGACACAGGAGTAGTAGGCAATGAAAGATTAACAGTTATGGTGGTAATAACACCTCTGAACTTAACATCACAACATATCTACAACCTCCAAACCTCATAAATACTCCAAGAATCATATAAAAAATGTAGCATACAGTGGCAAAGGTAAAATCCAAGGGAAGCACATTACAGACAAAACTCTGGGCTGCAAACATTAGCTTGCTTGAACAAACTACACTCAAAGGAGTACAACCATGTCAAGCCATGAAATTTCAGCTGTTGCGTTTAGAATACGTGATAAAAGAAATTCAACTTCAATCCCATAAGTTCCATCCATATATTACCTGTACCTAATAACCAAGTTCCTCAGCAATCAAAAAGGGCTTCAACTACAGTAATTGGCTATTAAAATGGTTGTTCTCAAAAATTTTTTTTCTTTTTTTTCCAATTCGCATAAACTTCAAGCTAAAAATGGGCAAAAGGAAACTCCTAACACCAAAAGAACACACACCACAGAAACTAATTCCACCCCATATTACATTTGCAAATCTAAAAAATCAAATTCAGCTGCATCTATTCAAGTTACATTCCAAAGGGTATCAGCAAGTACAAAAAGAAGGATGCAAATCCCAAAACTGAAGTTCAAAGAAAGCCAATCTGAAAGCATACAAGGGAAGATCTTGTGGCAATCAGAGAAGGCAGAAGCTGGAAACTTGGGGTCTTCTCCATCAGAGAAAGCCCACAGAGGAGAGTAAGGCTGGTCAGAGTTGGAGGAGAACAGAAAAGGTGACATGGGATTGGAGACAAAGGCCATGTGATCCAAAGGCCATGAAGTTTCCAAGTCCAGATCGAAGTCCATGGTGCAGCCACCTTCCTCTGCTGGCTTTGACCTTGGAACACAGTCTGTATTTTCTTCCTCAGATTCTGACATTTTCTTCTCGGAGTGCTAAAGAGTTTGCGGTGAAGATTGGAACTTTGTGAAGAGAAGTTTAAGGGCAGCGTAGAATAGATGATGATGATGATGATGGGTAAACTTCAGGTGAATGCATAGAGTCTGTGATTCCATGTGAAAAATTTTACAACTCCCTTCCACTTGCAAGTTGCGACAAAGTGTCAATTAATTATTCAATAAAATGAAATTAAAGGGAGAAAAAAATTCTTGTTGTGGCACCAACTACCAAAAGAAGGGCACTTGCACCTGTCCCTGTCTTTTCTCTTTTTATTCATTTGCAAGATTTTCAAAGTTCCCATACACAAAAAATAATAATGTAGTTCTTGACAAATTTTATTATGTTTTCTTTTCCATTGGCTTGCATTGTAACTTTCACTGTTTGCAAATTTATTAACTGGTCTCCTCATCACATTTCACTGTTTGACATGATAATTCAAAAATATAACTGATATTTTAAATCTTACAGCAATGTTTCTCCAACATTCAGTATATTCATTTTCCTTTCATATTAATTACATTTTTATTGATTTTTCTCTGTTTACAATAAAAGATTGAGAATCTAATAAAAAATCACGCAAAGCCTTTTTTCTTTTTTCAAAATATCAAATAAAACAAGATGAAGGAAGTAGCACGTGGTTTCACTTTCCTATTTGATTTTAAATTCCTAAATACAGTTTCAACAATAATATGTGATTATAAAGTGAACGTAGTCTATATATATCTTATGTAAAATATCTTCTTAAAAAAACGTGAACAAATAATAAAATAGGCCAATTTGAGTTAATTTATGCTAATTCACAAAAAAAACACAACGATTGGAATTGTTTAAGAAAATAGATTAAAAATGTTGATCCAATACACTATTGGTTGAGGTGGATTAGTCCACTAAAATTACTGGAAATAAATATATACACGAATTTGGTGGTGTTGTGTGTTTGGTATCAAACAAAAAAAAAAACAATATAATATGTGACATTTGATAAGTCATGATGAAGACTCAGTCATATAAAAATTACTCCTCCCCCAAACTTTAATCCTATTATTTAAAAACAATCAATTCTCTGGAATAGAAGAATACAACAATTATTATAATATAAGTGAAATTTATATTTTAAGATATATTTTTTTCTAAACCTTATTTAAGTTTTTTTATTACATTGTTCTTAATAAATTTTACTATGAAAAATTAAAAATTTAAATTATTTATATATTAGAGTTTTATTCTGTTTAGTTAAATACGAAACTTTTTGTTAGGATGGAGCGCTTATCACTAAATTAAAAGTTATAGTTATTAGCCCGTAACATTTTTTTTCCTCATCAATTATCTCACTGGAAATTTTATTTTTGAGTTGTGACTTGGTCCATTTGTATAACCCGCAAGAATCTCTTTCTTAACAATTGTTCACCAATAATCAAAGTCGTGATCTTAATTCTAATACCAATTAACTTATAGTTAAGTGATAAGTGTTTGATGTAACGAATCTATACGATACTTATACGATACTGATTTATAGTGTGAACATGAGAGTAGATATATGTGATAAAATGATAAATTTTAGGAATTGAAAGCAAAGGAGAAGTTGTCTACGATTGGTGAGAAAGATATGGAAAGCAAAATGAAAAGTATGTTGTGTGGCGATAACAGCATCGGTACTTGTTTTTTTGCGTCATGAAAGAAGTTCCATTTCTCTGTCGTTCAGAAGATGCGTGGTGAGCGTTGAGTGATACTCTTAAAATCTCTCCAATTGAAAGCTACAAATTTTCTTCCCATCATCTTCATATCTCATCCTATGCTAGGAGTGGTCGCAATTCCTTCAACACAGATTAATATTGAAAAATAAAATGCTACAATTTTTCCTGCAATTTATTGATTTATGGAGCGAAAAGTTAGCAAGAGAACAATACAATGCCTTTGTGTAGGTGTATCCTAACCAAGTTTAGAAAGTGATGGTTATTCAAACATATCTGCCATAAAACATAAAAATAATAAAATAAATTAAAGTTTGACTCATACACGGTTATAATAAGTAAAATAATAATAATATATAACTACATGTTGAATCTTTTCGATATTTTTTTTTTTCTCAAAAAACTTCATAATATTAGAGTTATTAGTCATCAATCCATTATCATTAAAGTTTTTTCAAAAAAACTTCACAATATTTGTATGATATACTATTGAATTGCTTTTAATAATAAAATTACTATAGTTACTGTTATTTTTATCATTATATATTGATTATGTAGTTGCATCAAATAATGTAAGACTCCATTAAGGTTATACATATACTTTACTTACATAATATATTAAATTAAACAACTTTAGCATATCATAATATATGTACCTATTAGAGACATTAAATAAGAAATAATGGTCCCTGAAATTTAGGGTTTAGAATTGGTGTTGAATATGTAATGGAACAGTGACATTATTGTGGAGAATGATAGTTGGAGAAAGTGTGGTTCCAATGAGAAGTGAAGTGCAGGAGGTGACGTAATACTTATCAACTCCACTTCCCTTCTTAAGTAACCGTCTTCGGTGCTGGAACCGAAGAACAAAACGACACTCTTATCTTATTTTAAGGTCGTTTGGTTTATTAGTTAACTTTGTTGCATTCATATATTTTATACTATAAATTGAGATCCACTCCATTCTATTCTTATATTTTAAAGAAAAATATACTAAAATTCTCGTTTGACTATTTTTTATTTTTTGACATAATTTAGTATAAATCATTAATTAATATATTATTTTTTTTTTTATAAATCAATGACTTATATTAAGTCAAGTAAGAGAATAAAGAATGAAAGTAAAAAAGTATAAGTTATGGTATCGTTTTCTATTTTAAAATAGGATAATGATATTTTAACTATTAAATTTTGACAACTTTTTCTTACAACATGAGGTGATATTTTCTAAATGGTTTTGGAATATTGAGAATGAAAAAATGAAAAAAATAAAAAACCACTTAAAAAATGTCACCTTATATTGTTATGTTGTAAGAGAAAGTTGTCAAAATTTAATAGTTAAAATATTTTTTAGTCTATATTTTATAACTAGGTAAACATTTTATCTCTCAGTAGAAGTGCATTATAGATTAAATTTTACTGTTTATAATTATAGTGTATTTTTAGCTATTAAAAACATTTATTTATTATCATTTTTAATTGTGTAAAAACTGATATTCATCATGTTGTGTATTGGTTCATTCCTGCGCTTAAGGACTAATATGTAGATCTGTTTGTGTTTTAAACTCTCATTTTTATTTTTTTTTGTCTTTAATGAACGGAAATACTTTTTTTCTTTAAGTTCACAAGAGTAGTGTCATTAGAGTGAATAGAGCCAAAAAGTGTTTTCCTATCATTCTTATAATTTTAACTACAACGTTTAAAATTGAATGACTCGATATAACTCTTAGAATTTCAAGTAAGAGCATTAAAAATTAAATGAGTTTATTCATACTAAAATAAGTATTTACAAACTTAGTTATTTTTTATCATGTAAACTTTAGTCAATCTTTTCTATCCTTTAAAGGTTATATCGCCTTCAATAAATTTTAAGTCCAACAAATATGACTTTTACTTGAAATTTTGGATAATTTTGTTGAATCCATTTATTGTAGTGATTGGCATATATATCATCACAAGTAGTTACATTCTCTTTTAAGAGAATAATATCACACTAATTATCGATAGAATTCTTTTTGAAATCTCATGTTTTATTTATTATTAAATTATTTTAGGAGATAAAATAGTATATTAAAGAGATCTTAATCAATTAACTTTAACAACAATAAGATTTAATTAGTCGGATGGTACACACTTTCGTCCAGATGTGTTCGTTTAATACCCACTTTAAAAAATGTGTCAATTGAGTTTCAACTCTTGAGGAGTGTCTCAATCAGATTCTTTTTAAAAATGTGTCAATTGAGTCTCATCTTTTAATATAAATATCAATACTTAATTTTGTAAGTCATTTTAAATATCAATACAATTAATGACGTTAATAATTTTTGTCTGAAAGGAATCTGATTGAGACATTTCTTCACAAATTGAGACTCGATTGACACATTTTTAAAAGCGCAGATACCAAACTGACACATCTAAACGAAAGTAGGTGTGATCAGACTAATTAATCCCAACAATAATTATGGTCTTTAATCTCTCGTCGGTTCTCAGATCTGTGCATTTAGTTTTGAACCCTTTCTCACATGTACACTCACAGAGAGGCCAAAGGAAAAGCATTATAAATTTCCCACTTGTGGCTCAGAACCATTTTTCGAATTTACTAATCAAAAGAACAGAGACCAAATTAGTGGAAGTGGACCAAGAAAATCATAGTAAATAAATACTAGACTTTAAAATATGTATGTAAGGTCAATGTGCAACAAGATCAAATAAAACACTAATTTTTGTTTGGTGATGGATAATGTTTGCTTGCGAGTTGCCACAGAACAATAAATCATTATTTGACGTTTTGCCTACTCAAACAAAGCAAGAAAAGAAAAGATAGAAATAATGAAACAAAAGAAATGAGAGAGGAAAATGATTGAGATATATAATTGAATAGCTGCAGATCATTCAAAATAAATTCCTTTTTAATTAATGGATCAACCACTCATTAGCGATATGGACATTTACGTCACGTAATTCTCCAACCCACAAACAACTTATTGTTGATTTAATCATATACTATGGGTCTGATCAGATGAAGGGTGAAATTTGAAAGGAAATTATTACATGGATGTGAGAAAAAAATATTTTTTGTAATATAGAGAAATGTTTTTTTTTTTACTCAATGAGACCACATATTTTGTTTTCTACTAACAGACAGACATACGAAAATTGGAAAATATAAAAAAGTAGTATTTTTCGAAATTATATGTTTTAATAATAAATAATTTTGTAACCATACTTAAATTAATTTATTCTAATTTATTTTTATAGGTTAAATATATATCTAGTTGTTAAACTTACAAAATTGAAAAGTGATAGTCTTAAAATTTCATACATTTTTATCTCAAACTTAAAAAATATTGAATATATCAATTATTATATAATTAGATTAGAAAAACTATATCAATTAGTTTTAAATTTGATGATCAAATTGAATAAAAGATTGAAAGATAGACGAATTTAAATTTTGTGTGCAAATTTAGAGATTATGTAATTTTTATTTTATTTTATTTCATTGTCCTTTTTTCCAATCAAATTTAGATTGTGTGGTTGAAAAAAATATTTATGAACATTTTTAGAAAGGTGAAATATAAAAGAAATTCATAACTCATATGATAAAAAGTTTACAAATTACTTTATTAAAAATTTATCTTACTTTGTAGTATAGAAATTCGTTTTATTTTATAATTCATACATGGTTAAATATATGTTTTTTAAACTCGTGATTACTAAATAAAATCTCATTAATCTAATAATTAATGCAATTCATTTAATCTAGTTGCGTCAAATTTGTTGTGAAAAAGAGAACTAAGTCAATATAATATGATAAAATATATTGATTAAATATTTAAAAAATAAAAAGTATTTAAGCATTATTTTTTTGGACTTCATAATTTCTTAATGTAATTCGGTCAAAATATAAATAGTAGGTAAAGGTCGAAAAATACGTCGACTAAACATTATAGATATAAAATTGTGTTATTGGAAACAGAATGAATGATTGAAGGGAGATTATTGTAAAATTAATGTCCCCATCGATATGTGCCATGTTGTCGACAGAGGGATAACCTAGGTCCAAGCTGAATGTGGCATTAGAATACAAGAATTTAAATATAAACTATAATTATTACAAAATAAATAAACTAAAACAACAATTGATAAGTTTGAATTATTAAAAAAATATTATACGGTGTCGTACATGTAAACCTGGATGACTGGATTTGATAATTTTAAAATATAAGACGATTTCAAATTAATCACTAAATGTTAACAACTCAAAAAGAATATCTAAAATTAGTTTTTTTTTTCTTTTAAGAAGTTGTCATTAATTTCAAATAGATTTTATTTTTATATTATTAAAACTTAATTTGTGATCTAGTCTTTAATGGATTAATTTGATTCATTTTGTTCCTCTTATTATCCATAGGTTTAATTTGGTCTCTAACTTTTTTAAAAAAATTTAATTTTGTCATTTTCATTAAGTAGATGTTAACATTTTGATTGTATATGTCATGTGTCATTTTGTGAAATTTAATTTTTTATTTTCTAATTCTAAAAAAAAAATAAAGATAAACTGTCACGTGTAAGACCATGGTTCTGCCATGTGCCAGACCATGATCATGCCACGTGTTAGGTCATGGTTCCGCCACGTGTCAGACCATGGTCATGCCATGTGTTAGGTCATGGTCATGCCACATGTCAGGTAATGGTACTGCCATGTGTCAGGTCATGGTCCTGCCACGTGTCAGTCATGGTAACATCACATGTCAGGTCATGGTATTGTCACGTGTCAAGTCATGGTTGTGTCACATGTCAAAATCAAAGTGATTGTTTTCAATATAGTCCATCTATTTTAATTTTTGATTTAATTTAGTCCTCTTATTTTTTTAAATGATCTAATTTTGTGGTCTCCAATTTGAGACTAAATTAGTAATTAAACTTAATTACAACATATATATATATATATATATATATATATATATTAGATTAAAATAATTTTTTATCATTTATACATCAACTAACTTCCTAAATACTCATATTATTATTTTATTTCTTACATTTTTTTCACTTGAAATTTTGTACACATGTAAAAAGAAAAAAAAGGACTAAGTTGAATCCAAATTGTAAATAGAGAGACTAAATTCAAAACAATCATAGTTATCCTGAGACGTGGCATAACCATGCCTCACACGTCACAATTTTGTATTTTAAAAATTAAAAAAAAAAAACGTTAAAAAAATAAAAAATAATAAAAAAATCATGAATTGACATGTGGCAAGACCACAGTTTGACACGTGACAGTTTATGTTTTTCTTTCTAAAAAGATAAAAAATAAAATATTTCACAAAATGACACAAGGTATGTATGATCACAACGTTAACATTTACTTAACGAGAAGAACCAGATTGAACCTAATAACTCTAAAATAATATGTAACATATCTATATAAATCTGACTTATCATGCTTTAATTTATCTTATTTTGTTAGTAAACAACTCATTTTAGCTTATAATTACAAAATGATGTACTAAAAATAAAAAAGAAAAAAATAAAGGTTAAATCATTTCATTGATCCTCATTTTCGTAGGGAAATCTCAAATAGGTCCCCTTATTTTTTTGTGTCTAAATTAGGTTTTTATTTTGGAAAATTCGTTGCAATTAGGTCCTTTGCGTTAGTAATATACTAACGGTGTTAACTATGTGCCACGTGTCAACATGTGATTTTTTAAAATTTTTATTTTTGATAACTTTTTTAAAGATAAATATAAAAATTGTCACGTGTCAAACTAACATTGTACCACGTGGCAGAGGTAGTGTGATGTGGCAGTGACATTGCCATGTGTCATTATTGGATGTGAAAAGTCTCAATATAGTCCCGATATTTTTGTCTCGATTTGGTCTCATTTTTTAAAAAACTGGATCAATTTCATCCTTATACCAAATTTAACTTTTATATAAATTTTACAACGATATTTTAATTATAATTGATATTTTTAACAACATTAAGTTTATTTCAATATATATTTTGCATTGAACTTTATTGAAATTTTGTTTTAAATATTTATATATCTATAATTTATAGATAAATGTTAGAGTCAATATTTTATATTCAATTTAGTCTTTATATTTGTTATTTTTGTTCAATTTAGTCTCAATTTGGTTTAAAATTGAGCAATTTTGTCCCTCTCGAAGATGAGACCAAATTTAAATTTTATATAAATGTTATAATGATGTGAATTTTACTATATTTAATAATAAAATGTGAGTTTTAATATAAAAATTAAATTTGGTCTCAATTTGGAGAGGGACAAAATTGGTTCATGTTAAGAAAAATTGGGACTAGATTGAACAAAAATAACGAATATAGGGACCAAATTGAATATGAAACATTGACTCTAACACGTGACACGCTACACACACACGTGGACATTAAAAAAAGAAACAAAATTTAAAAAAATTAGAAAATCACAAAGAAAATTTATCACTGACATACTTGCAAAGTTTCTAAATTGATCAGGAACCTAGATGCAAAGCTTTTAAATTTATCACACAAGGAACCTAAGTGCAAAATTTTTACATTTATCAGGGACCAACCTACAAAGTTTTAAACTTATCAGGGACTTGCAAGGCTTTTAAATTTATTAGGGACCTACCCGAAAAAGTTCTTAAATTTATCAAAGGACCTACATGTGAAGTTTGTAAATTTAGCAGCGACCTACATGCAAAGTTTTTCAATTTATGAGGGACTTACTTGTAAAGTCTTTAAATTTATGAGGGACCTACCTACAAAGTTTTGAAATTTATCACGGACATACCTGCAAAGTTTTTAAATTTATCAGTAACCTACCTGGAAAGTTTTTAAATTTCTCACAAACCTACATACAAAGTTTTTAAATTTATTAGGGACCTACCTGCAAAGTTTTTAAATTTATTAAGGACCAAGCTACAAAGTTTTTAAATTCATCATGATCTAACTGCAAAATTTGTAAATGTATCAGGGACCTAAGTGCAAAGTTTATAAATTTATAAGGGACTTCACAACAAAGTTTATAAATTTATCAATGATCTAATTGAATTTTTTAAAATTTATCATGGACTTACAAACAAATTTTTTAAATTTATCAAGGACCTACCTGCAAAGTTTTTAAATTTATCAGGAATATACCTACAAAGTTTTTAAATTTATCAAACTTTGACCTACATGCAAAGTTTATAAATTGACTAACTGCAAAGTTTGTACAAATATCAGGGACTAAACTACAAAGTTTTAAAATTTATCAGAGACCTAACTACAAAGTTTCAAAATTTATTAGGGACCTAATTGAAAATTCTTAAATTTATCATGGACTAATTGAAAATTTTTAAATTTATCAGGGATCTACCTGCAATATTTTTAAATTTATCTGGGACCTACCTGCAATGTTTTTAAATTTATCAGGGACTTACCTGCAAAATTTTTAAATTTATCATGGACCTGACCGCAAATTTTCAAAATTTATCGGGGACCTATATGTAAAGTTTTTAAATTAATAAGGAACCTCTCTATAAAGTTTCTAAATTTATAAGGATCTAATTGAAATTTTTTAAATTTATCAGGGACCTACCTACAAAGATTTTAAATTTCTTAGGGACCCACCTACAAAGGTTTTAAATTTATTAAAGACCTAGCTACAAAAATGTTAAATTTTGCAAGGACCTAACAAAGTTTTTGAATTTATCGGGATCTAAGTGCAAAGCGCATCACAAAGTTTCTAAATTTATCATGGATCTAATTCAAATTTTATAAATTTATCAGAGACTTACATGCAAAGTTTTCTAAATTTATCAGGGTCCATGCTACAAAGTTTTTAAATTTATTAGGACCTACCTGTAAAATTTTTAAATTGATCATATCAAGAACATGCAAAGTTTTTTAATTTATCAGGGACTAACCTACAAAATTTTTAAACTTATCAGGGACATACTTGCAAGGTTTTTAAATTTATCATGGACCTACCCGGAAACTTTCTAAATTTATCAAGGACCTACATGAAATTTTTTGAAATTTATTAGGGACCTAACTGCAAAGTTGTTAAATTTATCATGGTCTTTCATGCAGTTAAATATACAAAGTTGTTAAATTTATTAAGGATCTACTTGCAAAATTTTTAAATTTATCAGGGACGCATATGCAAAATTTATAAATTTGTCAGGGACCTACATGCAAGATTTTTAAGTTTATCAAGGACCTACATGGACAATTTTTAAATTTATTAGGGATGAATATGCAAAGTTTTACAATTTATCAGGGATCTACCTACAAAGTTTCTAAATTTATCAGACACCTAAATGAAATTTTTTTAAATTTATCATATCAGGAACCTAACTGCAAAAGTTTTTTAATTTATCAGGGACTAACCTACAAAATTTTAAACTTATTAAGGACCTACTTGCAATAGCAAGGACCTACCAACAAACTTTTTAAATTTATCAAGGACCTATCGAGAAAGTTTTTAAAGTTATCTAGAACCTAACTACAAAGTTGTTAAATTTAGCATGGTCTTACATGCAAAACTGTTAAATTTATTAGGGACCAACCTACAAAAGTTTTAAATTATCACGAACCTAACTACAAAATTTTACATTTAGTAAGGACCTATCTGCAAAGTTTTTAAATTTATCAAGGATATAAACAAAGTTTTTAAGTTTATCAAGGACTTCAAAGTGTTTAAATTTATCAAGGATCTAACTGGAAAGTTTCTAAATTTATCAATAACCTAACTATAAAGTTTCTAAACTTAACAGGGACCTAATTCAAAAATTTTAAATTTATCACGAACTAATTGAAAGTTTTGAAATTTATCAGGGACTTACATGCAAAGTTTTTTAATTTATGAGGGACATACCTGCAAAATCTTTAAATTTATGAGGGACCTACCTGCAAAGATTTTAAATTTATCAATGACATACTTTCAAAGTTTTAAAATTTATAAGGGACCTACCTGCAAAGTTTTTAAATTTATTCATAATCTACCTGCAAAGTTTTTAAATTTATCAAGGTCTTACCGGTAAAGTTTTTAAATTTATCAAGACCTACCTATAAAGTTTTTAAGTTTTCAGGGACCTAATTGCAAAGTTTTTAAATTTATCGGGAACCTACTTGTAAAATTTTTAAACTTATTAGGGATCTACCGGCCAAATTTTTAAATTTATGAAGTATATAAACAAAGTTTTTAAATTTATCAATGACCTACCTGAAAAGTTTTTAAATTCATCAGGACCTAACTGCAAAATTTTTTATTTATGAAGGACCTAAGTGCAAAGTTTCTAAATTTATAAATGACCTCAATACAGAGTTTCTAAATTTATCAATGATCTAATTAAAATGTATCATTGACTGACTTACATGTAAAGTTTTTAAATTTATCAGGAACCTACGTGTAAAATTTTTAAATTTATTATGGACCTAATAAAAAGTTTTTTATATTTATTATGAACCAAATTGCAAAGTTTTGAAAGATATCAGGGACCTAACTGAAAATTTTCTAAATTTATTAGGGACCTATTGCAAAGTTTCTAAATTTATCAGGGACCTAGTTGAAAATTCTTAAATTTATCATTTATTAATTGAAAATTTTTAAATTTATCAAGGACCTACTTACAAAGTTTTTAAATTTTCCAGGACCTACCTACAAAGTTTTAAAATTTATTAGGGACCTACCTGCAAAATTTTTAAATTTATCAAAGACTTACATACAAAGTTTTTAAGTTTTCAAGGGCCTATCTGCAAAGTTTTAAAATTTATCATGGACGTACCTGCAAAGTTTCTAAATTTATCAGGAATTTACTTGAAAAATTTCTAAATTTATTAGTGACCTAAATGTAGAACTTTTAAATTTACCAAGGGCCAACCTACAAAGTTTTTAAACTTACCAGGGATCTAACAACAAAGTTTTTAGATTTTTCAGGGACCTAACTGCAAAGTTTTTAAATTTAACAGGGATCTACCTGAAATTTTGTTTAAATTTATCAAGGACTGACATGCAAGTTTTTAAGTTTTCAGGGACCTACCTGCCAAATTTTAAAATTTAACAAGGACGTACCTGCAAAATTGTTAAATTTAAGAGACCTACCTGCAAAGGTTTTTAAATTTATTAGGGACTTAAATGCAGAACTTTTTTAAAGTTTTCATATTAAGAACATAACTACAAAGTTTTTAAAATTAACAAAAACCAACATACAAAGTTTTTAACTTATCAGGGACCTACTTGCAAAGTTTTTAAATTTATCAAGGACTTACATACATAGCTTTTAAATTTATCAGGGATCTACCTGCAAAATTTTTAAATTTATTCAGGACAAACTCCCAAATTTTAAAATTTATGAGGGACTTACCTGCAAAGTTTTTAAATTCATCAAGGATATAAACAAAGTTTTTAAATTTATCAAGGATCTACTCGTAAAGTTTTTAAATTCATCAGGGACTTAAGTGCAAAGTTTCTAAATTTGTTAGGGACTTACTTAACCACAAAGTTTCTAAATTTATTAGGGACTTACTTAACTACAAAGTTTCTAAATTTCTCTGGGACCTAAATGAAATTTTTTAAATTTATCATGTACTAATTGAAAAATTTTAAATTTATCATGGAACTATCTTTAAAGTTTTTAAATTTAATAGGGAACTACCTGCAAAGATTTTAAATTTATCAGGGATCTACCTGCAAAGTTTTAAAATTTATCAGAAACTTACTTAAAAAGTTTCTAAATTTATTAGTGACCTAAATGCAAAACTTTTAAATTTACGAAGGACCAACCTACAAAGTTTTTAAACTTACAGGGACCTCACAACAAAGTTTTTAAATTTTTCAGGGACCTAATTGCAAAGTTTTTAAATTTATCAGCCTACCTGAAAGTTTTTTAAATTTATCAAGAACTTACATGCAAAGTTTTTAATTTTGGACCTACCTGCAAAATTTTAAAATTTATCAGGGACGTAACTACAAAGTTTTTAAATTTATCATGGACTTACCTGCAAAGTTTTTAAATTTATCAAAGATCTAATTAAATTTTTTTATAGTTATCAAGGTCCCACCTGCAAATTTTTTTAATTTATCAGGGACCAATCTACAAAGTTTTTAAATGTATCAGGGACCTATTTACAAAGTTTTTAAATTTATCAGGGACCTACCTGAAAAAGTTTTAAAATTTATTAGGGACCGAACTGCAAAGTTTTTAAATTTATCAATGATCTAACTGAAATTTTTTTAAATTTATTAGGGACCTACATGCAAAGTTTATAAATTTATCAGGGACATAATTGAAATTTTTTAAATTTATCATGGACATACCTACAATGTTTTTAAGTTTTATGGGGACCTATTTGCCAAGTTATCAGGGGCCTACTTGCAATTTTTTTAAATCTATTATGGACTTGCATGTAATATTTTTAAATTTATAATAGACTTACATGTAATGTTTTTAAATTTATTAAGGATCTATTTGCAAAATTTTAAAATTTATTAGAAACCTACCTGCAAAGTTTTTAAATTTATCAAGAACCTAACGGGAACAAGGATGTCAACGGGGCGGGTAGGGTACGGGTAGTAGCTCCCATGTACCCTACCCGCTGGATAAATATTCGTTCTGTATCCAGACCCATATTCGTGCAGGTAGCTGTTATGCGCGTACCCACATATTTTTTTAATATTCATAGATATCCGTGGATATTTACAAAAAAAAAAAAAAATATTTAATAAAAAAATTAACCACAAATTCAAATAAAAATACAATGCATAACCTTTATAAATTTCAAACAAAGTGAAAATAACTCATTTAAATGGTGTTGAATGACAATTTACAAATAAATAGAGATTTTTTTAAAATCAATTGATAAAAAATAACCCATTCAAAATCAAGGGGTTAATGTTTTAATAATTTTTTTTAATTTAAATTAGACTATAGCAGGTACGAGTATCCACGAGTACAGATAATATGATACCCATACCCGTCCCGTTAACATGCGGGTATAAAAAATACCCGTACCCGTTATCCGCGGATATCCATTTTCAATATTCATTTCCTACCCGTTACGAGCTTTATCTACAGATACCCGCATGTATGTTTTTTTTTTTTACATTCCTAAACATAAAAGTTCCTAAATTTATTAAAGACCTACAAAAATTAGAACCAAAAACATATTTTAACCGTTTTATTTTATTTTATTCGTAGTATCCATCACTAAAGATGGTATTCTTTTTTCTTAAGTTTTCTATAACTTTGGTTTTTGAGGTTTTCGCGTTATAAATTCAAGTATACTCAAACTAGTACAGAAATGTGTGTGATTTTTCTTAACTCTTAATTTTTCAGTTTTTGTATTTTTTATTTCAATTCGTTAATTTTCCTGAGATGTATTAGTTATACAATACAAATTCATTAGTCTTCTTAGTAGTGCCCAACATTAGTGATGATGGTCACATTTAAATTAAAACTCATACTTCATTTTAACATATTTATCTTAAAATAATGTGTCACATTATAGATAAATTTTACGAAATATCATATTATATTAACATTGAGTAATTGATTATAAAGGCAACACTTAGAAAAACATGGTAGTGTCTTATTTTCCACCGGCCAATTCTGCTTTTACACGTTTCATTATTATTTTAATTAGATTTTCATCTTTATTAAAGCAAACTTAGAATGAAGGTCATAGATTCGAATATTTATTATTTCTTATAGAATGCACGACTGATCCCACTTAGGTAGTGAATAATGGCATCAAAGGATAAATAAATAAATAATTGTAATATGCTTTGATTTTAATAAATAAACTTTTATGAACGCAGTGACACGATGAATTTTTTTTTAAATCTTTTAAAGAAATTCCAAAGTGGTTATACAACATTTTTTTGGTATATCTCTCGTGTATTCTTGACTTTTCATTAGAGTATTTTGTTTTTCTTAATTTCATTTGTTACTTCTTTCTAATAAAGATTTGGGATCACCAAAATTTAAAGACTATAAGCAAACTAAATTGTGAGATGTTTATAGAGTTAGATACCTAAAGAACTATTTATCCAATAATAACTTTTACATAAATAAAAAGATGTTTTATTTGAAATGAAAAGATAATGATTTATGAAGCTGTGTAAAAAGAGGGCTGAAAGAAACAAAGAATGATGTAAGCACAGTGTAGGAAAAGGTGGGAAAGAAAGTAGTGGTAGGTAGAGAAACTACAAAAAGAGTCACGAATGAATGAAGTCAAAACAAAAGGTGACCTTAGGAACTTGTATGTATATACATATTAAACCACAGAACTTAATTTTAAGAATGACGTAACACCACAAAAAGAAGACATGCACAATTTCTTACGCAGCAGCATTGTTTTAACTTCCTCAGTGTCTTCTAATGTCTAAGTTATCTTAAAATATAATTTCAGATTTAACTCTAATTTCATAAACTTAACCTATGAGATCAAACTTCCACTTGTTTATATATTTTTAGTCAACTTAAGTCTAGTGTAAACTATGACGCATGGTCACGGATACGACAAATATTTGATATATTAATTTTAAAAATAATAAAATATAATACGTGATATATGTATATTAAAAAATATATAATAATTCATAAAAATATGGTAAATATATGATTGTTATTGTGCGAATCTAAATTAAAATATTAAAATTCTTAACATAAAAAATTATAAATTATTGTCATTATAAAAATATTACTGCTTTATAAATTATATAGTTCATTGTTAAGTGTCGATAAAATATCTTAAAATATCAGATATAAGTACGTGTCAGATACGGATACATGATCCAAATTGAAGTATTGATGCATCATAAATTGTAAATTTTGCCAAAAACAAATGAAACAAATATATAATCTAAATTATTTTTATATTTTATGATATCTTAGTGGAATGAAATAAAAATAAAAAATTAGTGTGTTCAACTCAGTGTCTTTTGAGTGGGGAAGGTGGATTGGGGAATGGTGTTTTATTAGAACGTGTATGAAGTTATATATGCATGTCACTTTGTATTGTTTTAATTTTAAGGTTAAATTATACTTTTAGTCCCCATTTTCGTAGCAAAATTTGAATTTGGTCCCTCAATTATTTTTTATCTCAATTTGGTCCCTATTTTGGGAAATTTGACTCAATCAAGTCCTTTCCGTTAGTGGTAGAGTAACGGTGTTAAATGGGGTGTCACGTGTCAGCTTCTGGATTTTTTGAATTTTTTTGAATTTTTTTTTATTTTTTTTTTTGAATTTTTTTTTATTTTTTTTGAATTTTTTTAAAATTTTTAAAAAAATTAAAATTTTGCCACGTGTCAAGCTGACATCGTGCCACATGGCAGTGACAGTGCCACGTGTCACTATTTGGGAGGTGTCATTTTCTCATTCTCAATTTGGTCCTTGTATTTTATCTTTTGTCTCAATTTAGTCCTAATTTTTGTAAAAATTGTGCAATTTCGTCCCCCTCCAAATTGAAACAAAAATTATAAAATGTTATACAAATATTTTTATTAAATTTGATTTTTTTATTCAAATTGATATTTTTATTATATATTTTCA